>ENA-ORSO01000005-ORSO01000005.1-human-gut-metagenome-genome-assembly--contig:-NODE-5-length-208637-cov-30.788395_pt1 | contig 208637 bp, 178 predicted proteins | sample MGYA00241902_ERZ509168 | MGnify/ENA primary metagenome ERZ509168 (study PRJEB26280, sample SAMEA2338806) | human gut metagenome | biome: human gut; feature: human-associated habitat; material: faeces... | reverse complement strand
AGAGATCTCCGTTTATGTCTCTTTTTATATGTCCGAATTCATTATACAATCAACCCGGTATAATAAAAAAAACGAAAAAATTATCTATCTAAAAAATTCCGATAAAAAAAGGTGATTTGTCATGAATAAAAAGTTTTTTCACTTTTTTGTACTGATATTGTTTAGCTTTATTTCTCAAGTCTCCGCTAATGATTCACAATGGTATTTGCTCAGCTCTAGCCCCTCTGTAAATGTATTCGTGAATACACAACAAATTATCTACGAACAGGGAACAGATACCGCGCGTTTCTGGGTTAAAAGCAGTTTTCCAACTGGAAACGAGACCCTTATGCAATACGAGGTAAATTACAAAGATAAAACCATGTTATTGCTCACCATGAAAGATGCGAAAACGGGAGAAATCAGTCCATCATTTAAAAACTCCCCAGCACCGCCTAGAAAATCCCCGATTCCGCCTGAAGGCTGGATGGAAAACACAGCGAACATCATCGCAATTCATCTTGGAAGGCCCCCTCTTTACACTGCAAGCCCCTATAACTGGGTAAAAATTAACACTGCAAAATATGGCGATACTTATATTCTTCCCGATTTTTTAAATTACAACAAAGAAGAAAACAGCTGCGATATATGGGTGAAACAAGTTATTAAATGGCCAATGCAGGGAATACGAACACATAAATACCGCTTCTTCTTTACAGACAAATCTCTGTCGGACTTAAGTACGAGGGTCGTTTCCCGCACACCTATCGTTGCAAATTCCGAAAACGAACTATGGTATAACACGGTAAAAAAACTTGTTTTTAAAACGAAATAACGCTCCGTTCATCATAGATGCTCCCGCCGATTGCTCCATTACGGATGCAACAATCTATAGCCATAATAGACGCCACAAATCCGTCGATTTTTTCGACGGATTTTTCTTTGTCCGGCTTGATGTTCCCTGCTGGATCCTGACGCATGACAACGTTCCCTGCCATCCATCGAAGTACAGGATTTCCACCATGAATGATGTTTCCCTCCATCAGTAACTTAAACATTTCCTTTGCCGGAGGAGACATATCCTTAAAGCCCTGGACAAATGTAACCTCCATACGAAAAGTACCTCCTAACGTCAGCTCAAAAGCAAACGATTAGGAGGTCAATTTATTAAGAAAATCCCTGCAGATATCTAGCTTATATTATTATAATTCCATATCATGGTGCTCCGCTGGCCATGACCAGACCGATTACCTCTGCTGCCCCGTTTCGCTTCAAGGCTTTGGCGCAGGCCTCGAGGGTTGCGCCGGTGGTGAAGATGTCGTCTACAAGGAGGATATGCTGATCTCTGACGTCGGCTGTTTCGCGAAGGCCGAAGGCGCGGTGGACGTTTTCGGAGCGCTGACTTCTGGGAAGGTGCCACTGGGCTTCTGTCGGCCGCAGGCGCTGGAGGAGGTCAGCCCAGCGATAATGATCGTCGGCCCATTCTTTAAAAAGACTTTCGACCTGGTTGAATCCGCGGCTCTTCATTTTCTCCGGCGCCAAGGGCACGGGGACGACCATGTCGATATCTTTCAGTCGTTCGGGCCAGGGAAATCGGTCTAATAAGACGCGGCAGGCCCGACATTTTCCCTCTCTGCCCTTATACTTAATGGCGTGGATCAGCCGGCGCATGACTCCGTCGTAGTCGGCCAAACAGTAACAGGCATCGAGGGCTTTCAACTGTTGGGAGCGGTTGATGCGCCGCGGATGCCAAACCGCTGCCAGGCAGGACGGGCACCAGTCGCCGTCCCGTTTCATGAGGACGCCGCAGGACGGACAGGTCGGCGGGTAGAAGAGATCGGCAATAACGGTGAGCAGTGACATAGGCATGCCTCCTGTCGCAACATATTACGTAAGCAGCTCTCCTTGGAGCCGCGGGATGAGCAGTGTAAAGCGGCGGCTCGTCCGCTGGTTCTGGACAGCCGTTTGGACGGCCCTTTTGGTGCCGACCAGGATGACTTTTCGTTTAGCCCGGGTGACGGCCGTGTAGAAGAGATTTCGCTGGAGCATGATGGAATGGCTGTTGACCAGGGCCATGATGACCGTATGGTATTCGCTCCCCTGGCTCTTATGGACGGTGATGGCGTAGGCCAGAGTAATTTCATCGATTTCCGCACCTTCATACTTGACGTCCTGCTCAGGGTAACGGACGTAGACCATGTCATGCTGTACGGCAAAGATTTGGCCGATATCGCCGTTAAATACGCCTTTTTCGTAATCATTATGCTTCTGCATGACCTTATCGCCGACGCGAAAAATCATGTGACGGCCCTTCAATTCGCCCTTCCCCGGAATGGCCGGATTGAGCCGTTCCTGAATGAGCTGATTGAGGTTGTCGACGCCGCAGGGATCTTTGTACATAGGCGACAAGACCTGGACGGCAAATTCGTCGCCCGTTTCCTCGACTTCACTGCGGTACAAGGCACCGATCTGTGTCGCCCCATCGGCTTCGGTCTCGATTTCGACGAAGCGGAATTCCAAGTCTGCGTTGACCACCGGCAGGCGGCCGTTGTTGATGAGGTGGGCGTTGGTGACGATGCGGCCCCCTTCTTTTTGGCGAAAAATCGTATCTAAGCGGACGACGGGAACCGTTTCCGAGGCAATGACGTCATGGAGGACGGCGCCGGCGCCGACCGACGGCAATTGGTCGGCATCACCGACGAGGATACAGCGGCACTGGGGCTTCAAGGCATTCAACAAGTGGTACATCATTTCCATGTCGAGCATGGACACTTCGTCGACGATGACTAAATCGGCCGGCAATAGCTTCGTTTCATTATATTCAAAGGACTGGACTCGGCCGACATATCCGTCGGGAACGAGGAGGCGATGGATGGTCTTGGCCTTGCGCTGCGTCGTTTCAGCCAAGCGCTTGGCAGCCCGCCCCGTCGGCGCACAGAGCAGGATGCGCAGGCCTTCCTGTTCGGCCAGGCGAATGATGGTCTGCACGACGGTCGTCTTCCCCGTCCCGGGACCGCCGGTAATGACGGTCATCCCCGATTGAAGGGACTTTTCGACGGCTTCCCGCTGCTTGTCTGCCAGTTCAAAATGACAGGAATCCTGCCATCGGTCGAGAAAGAGCTGAACATGCGTTTTAAGGGAAAGAGGCTTCATGGCAGCCATCTCGCGAATCCGACCGGCAATGGCTTCTTCCTCTTCGTAGGCTTCCGGCGTATAGACGTAGACCGTACCTTCGAAGTCCGCCGTCCGTAATTGTCCCATGTCGACCGTATCCTGTAAGATATCGTGGAGACCTAAGGCATCAGCCTGCAGGAGAAAGGCCGCCCGCCGCACCAGTTCGGAATCGGGGATGCAGACGTGGCCGTTCTGGGTCATCGTCTGGAGGACGTAAGCCAGGCCGGCGCCGAGGCGCTGCGGCGACTGGCGGTCCATGCCGTAAGCCAGCGCAATTTGATCGGCCGTCTTAAAGCCGAAGCCTTCGATTTCATGAATCATCCGATACGGTTCTTCCGTCAAGACGTATTTCACATCGTCGCCGTACTTCTGCAAGAGCCGGCCGGCATAACGTCCGGCGACGCCGTGCTGTTCCAAATCGTAGGCGATGTCGTTGATCTGTTTTTCTTCGTAGAAGGATTCCGTAATGACGGCCAATTTTTTAGGGCCGATGCCTTCGATTTCAAGTAAGCGCTGAGCGTCCTTTTCCAAAATTTTCATCGTGTCCTTGCCGAAGTGAGCGACGACACGGTGGGCCAAAGCCGGCCCCATGCCTTTGACAGCGCCGCTTCCCAGGAAGCGTTCAATACCGTCGACCGATTCGGGAATGACGCGGCTCCAACCGTCCGCTGCAAACTGGCGGCCGTAGCGCTTATGCTGTACCCAGTGTCCCTTCACTTCCAGTCGGTCGCCGACGAGGGGTTTGGTCCCGTGGCCGGTCACCGTATAGGTCGTATCATCGCTTTCATCGTGGAGGCGAAAAACGCGGTAATCTGAATCAGAGGCCTCAAATAAGATGCGTTCGGCAATGCCTCGTACAATAAGTTCTTCCATCATCCTATCCCCATGTGTTCCCGTTCGTATTTTTTGCTTTCATCCATGATGCATTGGTAGATGCGGCGCAAATAAGGAGCCAAATTTTTCTGCTCCGTCAAATTAGAAATTTTATCCAGCACCTGCCGTTCCCTCCGCGGATCATAGATTTCCATATGATGTTCTTTTTTATAAGCGGCAACGGCAGCCACGACCTGCATGCGCCGTTCCAGTATCTTGGCCAAGTCCCGGTCCAATAAATCAATCTCCCGGCGGCATTCTTCTAATTCCATAAGCTATCCTTTCCCTTTACGCATGATAACACTACCATTATAGCCGAAAAGCCGCTAAAAGGCTACAAATGATTCGCTTCCCTATATAATTCTTGCATAATTGCAGAATATTTATTTGTCATTATCGCTGTCATCCTATATAATATATTCGTATGAGTTTTTTTAGATTCTAGTTATCAATTTAATACAAAAGGTTGTGATTTTGCATGGAAGAAACTCAACAGCAGCAGCAAAAGCTGCGCCGCAGTCTGAAAGCCCGCCACATGAACATGATTGCCATCGGCGGTGCAATCGGCACCGGCTTGTTCGTCGCCGGCGGTGAAACAGTCAGCACTGCTGGACCGGGCGGGGCACTCGTCGCCTATGCCCTCATCGGCATCATGGTCTATTTTCTTATGACGGGACTGGGTGAAATGGCTTCATACCTTCCGGTCAGCGGCTCCTTTGAAACGTATGCCAACCGCTACGTCGACAAATCCCTCGGCTTTGCCCTGGGCTGGAACTACTGGTTCAACTGGGCTATCACCGTTGCGGCTGAACTCGTCGCCGGCGCCCTCATCATGAAGTACTGGTTCCCCGACGTACCGGCAGCCCTCTGGAGCGGCTTGTTCCTGATCATCTTGTTCGCCCTCAACTACCTGTCGACCCGTTCATACGGCGAAAGTGAATTCATCTTCGCCGGCATCAAGGTCCTGACGGTCTTAATCTTCCTGTTTACAGGGACCCTCTTGATTTTGGGCCTCGGTTCTGAACCGTCACCGGGCTTCGTCAACTGGACTGTCGATGAAGCGCCTTTCGTCGGCGGCTTCACGGCGATGTTGGGTATCTTCATGGTTGCCGGCTTCTCCTTCCAAGGGACGGAAATGATCGGCATTGCCGCCGGTGAAAGTGAAGATCCGGAAAAGAATGTTCCCCGTGCGGTCCATTCGATTTTCTGGCGTATCCTCATTTTCTACTTAGGTGCTTTTACGGTCATCGGCTTCCTCATTCCTTATACCGATCCGAACCTGCTCAATACGGATATCGTCAACATTTCCATCAGCCCCTTCACGCTGGTCTTTGAACGTTTCGGCTTAGTCGCTGCTGCTTCGATCATGAACGCCGTCATCCTGACGGCTGTCCTTTCGGCCGGCAATTCGGGCCTCTACGTTTCGACGCGTATGCTCTACGCCATGGCTGAAACGGGCCAGGCTCCGAAATGCTTCCTCAAGCTGAATAAGCGCGGCGTCCCGTCGTATGCCTTATTTGCAACGGTCGTCTTCGGCTTAGCCGCCTTCCTCACGTCCCTCATCGGCGAAGGCAAGGCTTATGACTGGCTGGTTAACATCAGCGGCATGGCCGGCTTCATCACCTGGATCGGCATCGCCATCTGCCACTACCGCTTCCGCCGGGCCTATATCGCCCAAGGCAAGGACCTGAAAGACCTGCCGTATAAAGCAACCTGGTTCCCCTTCGGCCCCCTCTTGGCGCTGATCATGTGTATCATCGTCACGGCCGGTCAGAACTACTCGGCCTTCACCGGTGCCGAAATCGACTGGTACGGCGCCAGCGTCGCCTACATCGGCATCCCGGTCTTCCTGGCCGTCTTCCTCTATCATAAATTTAAACACAAGACACACCTCATTCCACTGAAAGAGGTCGACCTGTCGCGTGATAAGTAAGTAATACCGAGACCGTCCGTCATGGGCGGTCTTTTTCTTTGCTCAATGCTTTAAACTTAAACGTTTATCTATATATTTTCGAAAAAATATTATTTTTATTCCTTGACTTTTTAAGTTCTCGGTGATATCATAGGCCCATCAACAAAAAACGCCATAAACGCGACGACGCAAAATAGTACGTTCGAACCCCTCGTAATCAGAGAGCTGCCGGCCGGTGCAAGGCAGTACAGGAGCCGAACCGAACTCATTGCCGAGCGGAGACGCTGAACAAAGTAGGCCGATACGGGAACTCCCGTTACAGAGCATGGATATCGCAGACAGCCGTATCCGAGAGTGCATCCGAAAGGATGAAACAGAGTGGTACCGCGGAAGGATACAACGCCTTTCGTCTCTTAGCAAATACCCTTGCAGAGAGACGAGAGGCGTTTTCGTTTCTCTCCCTGTCCATCAAAGGAGGAAACCATTATGGCCAATATTTCATCGATTAAAACGGCATCCCTCAGCATGTGCTTTTCCGTCGGCGCCGTCCTGTTCAGCTCTCACGCCGGCGGCGGTTTTGCCACGGGCAATCAGGAAAACGTCTACTTCGTCAGCCTCGGCTGGCTCGGTCCCATTACGGCGATTATCACTATGCTGCTCTTTACCCTGACCATCAAAGAAGCCATGAACATGTACAATTCACGGCACCTCACCAGTTACCGCCAGTTATTCCAGAACTTATACCGCCCCTTCACGGGCATCGAATATTGCTTTGAAGCCTTCTTCTATATCATGGTCTTAATGGCCGTATCGGCTACCATTTCCGGCGCTGCCTCGGCTATCAATGCCCAAACCGGCCTCAACTACTACGCCGGCATCGGTGTCGTCGGCATCATCATCTTCTTCCTGACCATCTTCGGCGCCGGCCTCGTCCGCCGGGCCACGACCTACATGGGCATGGCCATCCTGGCCATGGTCGCCATCATTTTCTCGGTCGGCATCTATATGGCAGGCTCCGTCGAAGGAACCCAAGTCTTTACGGCCGTCATGGCTCAGGACTTCGCCGCCAACGGCTTCAACAACGTCCCGACAGCCATTCTCCACGCCTTCACCTACGCCGGCTTCCAGTGCGTCGTCATCCCGACCATGATCGTCGTCGGCACGCCCTTAGTCACCCGTAAGAACTGCGCCACGTCAATGTGGATTTCCTTCGCCATGAACGCCGCTGCCCTGACCTTAGCCGTCGTCATGCTCTTAGGCTGGTCCGGTTTCTACGGCAAATCGACGCTGCCGACCCTGACCAGCAGCCAGGCCATGGGCTTACCTTGGCTGACCATCGTCTACAGCGCCTTCCTGATGCTGTGCCTCATTTCCACCGGCGTCACGACAGTCTTCGGCTTCACAGCCCGTTTTTCGGAAATCAATATCTTGAAAAAAATCTCTTCCCGCTCGGTCATCCGCGCTGCCTTGGTCACGGCTTTCATCATCATCGCCTCGATGACCGTTTCCATCGCCGGCCTGACCAACATCATTAAATACGGTTACGGCTACTGCGGATACGCTGCCATCGCCATCATCATCGTCCCCTTCCTGACCATCGGCCGCTATAAAAACAAGCGCTACGCCAATGATAAGGAATACCGGGCCCGCATCGACAGCATGAACGAAAATCCGCAAACGGCACAGGCTTTCAAACCGACTGCCGAAGCTGCCGGCCATTAAGTCACAATAACTCAAAGTCTCGTCAAAGAAAGTCCGCTCACAGACAGACAAAATGCCTTGCATCCACAAAGGTGCAAGGCATTTTCTTTATAGCGTATGATATTTTTCTTATTCGACTAAGCGGTCAGGCACTTTCATTTTCATGAAACCGTATGTGCCGTTGGCAATCATCAGCAAATCCCGGTCCTGTACGTTGAGTTTCTGACGGATTTCATCGTCCCGATGAGCCAAGATCTTGGCGCTCCAATTCGGATCGATGAGGGACGAGCAGCCGGCAGCGACGATTTCCGAATGGGCCAGTGCCGCTTCTACGTCAGCACGAGTGCGGACGTCACCGACGGAAATGAGGGGCATGCGGCCGCCAATGGCGTCGTGGACATAGGCCAGCATGGACTTTTCCTGGTATTCCGGAAGGTTGGTCTTGCGGTCATAACGGGTCAGAGAAATATGGAGGTAATCCAATTTCTTATCGGCCAGTTTATCAACGAGCCACAAGGTTTCCTTCAAATTAAAGCCCGGATCCGTTTCTTCTCGCGGCGAAAAACGGTAGCCGATGATAAAGTCGGAAACGTTCATAGCATCGACGGTTTCAATGATGCCATCGACGACGCGTTCAATGAAGGTATAGCGTTTTTCAAGGCTTCCGCCCCATTTATCGGTGCGGCGGTTGGAGTGCGGCGAAAAGAACTGGTGCAGCAAGTAGTGGTTGGCACCGTGGATTTCTACACCGTCAAAACCGGCTTTGACAGCCCGAACGGCAGCTTTTTTAAAGTTTTCGATGATTTCTTCAATTTCGTCGTCCCGCAGTTCACGCGGCGTTTCGGCACCTTTCTTGGCCGCGGCGACGGCGCTGGGGGCTACGGGCTGTTCGCCTTCGATGGTCTTGCTGTCGGTCATGCGGCCGGCATGGAAAATCTGAAGGATGGCCCGGGTCCCGTCCCGTTTTATCGTCGAAGCCAGTTTGCTGAGGTTGGGAATGAAGGCATCATCATCGACGCTTAATTCCCCGGTCCAGCCCTTGCCGTTGGGCTGGATATAGGCTACGCCTGTAATAAACATGCCGACAGCACCGGTACGCATGCCGTAATAGGCAATTTCATCGCCTGTGACCGTGCCGTCATAATAGCTCATGCGCGTCGTCATGGGCGGAATGGCCAAGCGGTTCTTTACCGTAAGGCCCCGTCTGAAAGTAAGGGTATCCGTTAAATTAGTCACTGTCTTCACCTCTCTTGAAAGATTATGTCAGTATAAGTTTAATAGAGGCACGCCATCATGCCGGCATTTCGTTCTCAGCCCCGGTCGGGCACGCTTAAATTCGACGATTCCCGTCGGAATTGAATCTAGCCGTCATAACGGTGCCTGCATCGTACCATCTAGCGTGGTTTGTTTTATCATACCCCAGGCCCTCAAAACCGTCAAGAGAAGTCTCACTTCCAAAATAAGTATCAAGCTTCATAAAAATACCCGATATCAAAGGAATCCCTCTGATATCGGGTATTATCGTTTATTCAGTTCTTGCTGTGCCCCTTAATGGAAGCGCCAGGTCATGCCGGCATTGAGTTCCCATTCGTTGTCGTAGGAGCCGTTGAAATTCCGTTCAAATTCGAGCCACAGGCTGCGGTCGTTGCTAAGCTCAGCTGTAATGCCGGCGCCGATGTCGTACCACGTATCGTGATTGGTCTTATCGAAGCGCAAGCGTTCCAAGCCGTCAATGGAGGTCAGGTTATAGGTGCGGTTCCCGGCAAATTCATGGAGAATGTCGGCCTTGAAGTACCAAGCCTTGTTGGCGTCGATGTCACGGCCGAGGCGGAAGCCCAGGCGGCCGATGAAGCTGTGGACGCTGTCGAAGTCCTGTCCGACACCGTCATTGGTCCGGAAGTCGTGTCCATTGATGTGCGTATATTGGAGCTGACTCTGAGGTTCGATATACCAGGCATCGTTCAAGACCTTCTTGCGGCCCCATTCGACGCTGGCCTGTTGGTACCAAGTACCGAAGGAATTCTTCGATTCGTCGCCGTCGAAAAGGCTTGTCGTCCCTTCACCATTAATCTTTCCAATGCGGCCGACGACGTCGAGGTAATGGCCGTTCTGTCCGAACCAAGTCCGGTACAAGCTGCCCGTATAGCCTTTGTATTTCCCATTCCCTTCATCAAAGGAAGTCTGGCTCTTGAGGTAACTGAAGGACAGGCCCTGACGAAGGAGGCTGCCGTCATCCCCGCTCACCGGAGCGTCGTAGCCGAGTTCAAAGCGGTTGCTGTGTCCATCGTAGCTGTCGCGTCCTAAGTGGCGATAGGTTAAACGAGCCCACATACCCGAATCTTCCCCATCAGTATAACGCGCTTCGCCGAGTCGTTTATTGAGTGTATCCATATTCGTTGCCATGTCGAAGAAGGCGCGGTTCTGCACCTTAGCTGCCGGAACGACGTTACTTTCGACAGTTCCGACGGAGCCGAAGTACCAATCCGTCGTATCGCCCGTCGTTTCATGGGTCAGGCCGATGAGATAATCATAGAGGTGGCCTTTATAGACGTTGCGTTGCTGAATCGAGCTGGAAAGGACAGCATCACTGTTATGTAAAGAAGCTACGTACAAACGGTCATTTACAGCCATCTTATCGAGGTTCATGGCCGACGAATCAGCAACTACAGTCTGCGTTCCCGTAGCACTGTCGGTCACGGTCACATAATCGCTGTTAGCCGTCACGCCTTTCGTTCCCTGATTGGACAGCCAGTCCAAATCCATGGCCAGCGTCCCCTCACCGGAAAGGGTATTTACGGTTAACTGCTGACCGGTCCGGCTGCTGTCTTTCATATTGACGGTGCCGTTATTGGTAAGGCTGGTCAAAGAGCTGTCGCCGGTTACATTCCAAACGGTTCCATTCTGGAGAGTCAAGTCCAAAGTCCCGTCCGTGCTGTCATCGGCTGCCGCTCTGATTCGATACGAAGCCGCGCGATTGAGATCCGGAGATCCATCACTGCCGTCAGATACAGTCGTCGTCCCGGTCAGATACGAGCCGGCCTTATTCAATTCCAGCGAAACACTGCCACCGTCGGCCACGATATGGCCTTCAATATATTTTTCCGCATCGGCTGCAGAAGCATCGATAACGCCGCCATCGACAGCCCGTAAAGCCGTGCCGCTGCTGCGAATCGTCAAAGGTCCATTGAAAAGGATGGTCCCTTCATTTTCAGCTACCGCACCGTCTGCCGTATCCAATGCAGCTTCGCCATCGACGGTGATATTACTGCCGTCGGCCGTAAGTCCCGCTGCACTGCTCGTAAGCGTCAAAGGCCCGTTAAAGAGAATAGTCCCGCCGTTTTCAGCGATAGCTCCGTCGGCTGCAGTAAGGACAGCTGCCCCGTCGAGCGTGATACCCCCTTCATCAGCCGTAAGTCCCGTCGCTGTGCTATGAATCGTCAAAGGCCCGTTAAAGAGAATCGTTCCGCCAGTTTGAGCAACGGCACCGTCGGCCCCATTCAGGACAGCTTCACCTGTGACAGTAATACGACTATTATCGTCGTCAGCGATAAGTCCGATATCCGTACTGCGTATGGTCAAAGGTCCGTTAAAGAGGATCGTTCCGCCGTTTTGAGCGATAGCCCCGTCAACAGCATCGACATCGGCAGTACCTTCCAAGGTAATATTTCCGTCATCAGCCGTAAGGCCTACGGTGCTGCTCTTAAGGGTCAGGGACGGTCCGTTAAAGGTAATTTTTCCGCCCTCTGTGACCACGGCTCCGTCTGCCGTATTCATGACGACCTTCCCGCCAAGGGTGATGCTGCCGCCGTTATCGGCATAGGCTCCGACAGCGCCCTGATTAGAAATGGTCAGGGTCCCCGCTGTGGCCTCAGCCGTAATATTAGCCACTCTGCCATCGGCATAGAGATTGGCAATTGGCAGAGCCATACTATCCGCGCCCGCCGTCGAAAGACGCATATCGTTACCGGCTTTCAGGTTTACCGTGCTCTTCGCATGGACGACAGGCGCCGCAACGCCGATATCCAAGGTCATGTCGTGACCTGCCGTGATATTCGCCGCGCTGCTCGCATCGGTATCGATCAGGCTGACGACTTGACCAGATTTTGTCTTAACGTAAATATCATTTTTCGCCTTTATGTTGGCAATCGAATTCCTGTTAACCTCAAGCATTTTTACCGAAGGCACATCCTCCATCACAGAGACATTCTTCATGATAATGTCACGTTCGGCATCGATATCTGCTTCGCTTCCATAGTCCAAAAGATGAGCGGAATTAGAATCTTCCCGCTGATTATTATAGATAATATCTCTCTTGCTACTGAGATTGACTTTACCATCTTCCCCCCAGACAACTCGACTCTTGCCCTTATTATTAAAGAGGATGTCATTATCGGCAGATATATTCAATGAAGCTCTCACAGCATGCAGTATCCTCGCGGGATTATAAGTATAACCGAATTGCACATCGCGATTTGTATTATAGTTCTGATTAAACACCGCGTCGTGATTAGCATGTACTGTAACTGTCCCCCCATCCCAAACCTCCATGATAGTAGCTGGATTTGCATTAGTTATAACAACATCCTTTCCAGCCGATAAAGAAATGGTGCTATCCTTGTCCGTAACATAGATTGGATAACTTGATCCACTACTCCTTTTGCTATTAAACTCAATATTTTTTATAGCCGTAAGGGAAATATTCTGTCCTGTCCCGGACGAATAGATAACATGGGACTTATTGACGTTGCTGACGATATTTTCGGCATTGGTAATCGTAACTTTATTATTATTTCCTCGGGTAAGATCAATAAAGGCGCCGTATTCTCCGGCACTAAGCGTATGTTCCCCCATATCGAGAACAAAGGATTTATTGACTTGGTCAACACCAGCAATAATTCCCATGGTTTTATCGCCTTGCGCTTCAGCAGCAACAGTATTCACGATTGTCACATTTCCTGCTGCTCTGACCTCTTCATTGGACTTATCTACCGTAACACCATTGTTTTTGCCTACAACAGTATATGTACCGGATATCCTCGCTCCATCCGCCCAAAGCGTACTACTGGCATAGGAACCGGCTACCGGCATGGCCAACAGCATGGTCAAAATACAGGCTCGCAATACATTCCGTTTCTCAGTTTTCATCGTATCCTCTCCAAACATAAAAAATCCGAAAATCATTCATTTTATTAAAGTATAAATTACCTTTGGTCATTTATCTATATACTTTTGTAATGTAAACGTCATTTATATGTATAATATTTGTAAGTTTTATGGTGATACAATGTATTTATAGATAATTTTCCGTAATATATATATTTTTTTAAACGAAAAAGTCCCCGATATCAAGGTATTCCGCTTGATATCGGGGATAATAGTTTATTTATTCAATTTTTTTCCTTATTTTCCTTAATGGAAACGCCAAGTCATGCCGGCGTTGAGTTCCCAGTCGCGGCCATAGGAGCCGTTAAAGGTTCTTTCGAATTCAAACCACAGGCTGCGGTCGTGACTGAGTTCGGCCGTGATGCCGGCACCTACATCGTACCATGTATCATGGTCGGTCTTATCGAAGTGCAGGCGTTCCAATCCATCCACAGAGGTCAGATCAAAGGTCCGATTTCCGGCAAATTCATGGAGGATGTCGGCCTTGAAGTACCACGACGTCTTGGCATCGATGTCACGGCCCAGGCGGAAGCCCAGGCGGCCGATGAAGCTGTTGATGCTGTCGAAATCTTGGCTGATGCCGTCACTGGTTCGGTAGTTTTTGCCGTTGATATGCGTATACTGGAGCTGGCTCTGAGGCTCGATGTACCACTGATTATTCAAGGCTTTCTTACGTCCCCATTCGACGCTGGCCTGTTGGTACCAAGTGCCGAAGGAGCTCTTCGATTCGTCACCGTTGAACAATTTCGTCGTCCCTTCACCGTTGATTTTCCCAATGCGTCCAACGACGTCGAGGTAATGGCCCTTCTGTCCCAGCCAGGTCTGATAGAAGCTGCCCGTATAGCCCTTATATTTCCCCTGCCCTTCGGCAAAGGAGGTCTGACTCTTGAGGTAACGGAAGGACAGGCCCTGGCGGAGCATGCTGCCGTCGTCTCGCTTGTCGACATCATCGTAGCCGAGTTCAAAGCGGTTGCCGTGGCCGTCATAGCTGTCGCGTCCCAAATGACGGTAGGTCCAGCGGGCCCACATGCCCGAATTTTCTCCGTCGGCATAACGAGCTTCGCCGAGACGTTTATTAAGGGTATCCATATTGGTCGCCAAATCGAAGAGCGTCCGATTCTGTACGACAGCAGCCGGAACGACATTGCTTTCGACAGTTCCGACGGAGCCGAAGTACCAATCCGTCGTATCGCCCGTCGTTTCATGGGTCAGGCCGATGAGATAATCATAGAGGTGGCCTTTATAGACGTTGCGTTGCTGAATCGAGCTGGAAAGGACAGCATCACTGTTATGTAAAGAAGCTACGTACAAACGGTCATTTACAGCCATCTTATCGAGGTTCATGGCCGACGGATCCGCAGCTAAATTCTGCGTCCCCGTCGCGCTGTCGGTCACAGTCAGGTAATCACTGTTGGCCGTCACGCCCTTTGCCCCCTGATTAGACAGCCAGTCCAAATCCATGGTCAACGTTCCATTGCCGGAAAAGGTCTTCGCCGTTACTTCCTGCCCCGTCCGGCTGCGGTCCGTCATATGGACGACGCCATTGTTGGTAAGGTTGGTCAAAGAGCTGTCACCGGTTACGTTCCAAACCGTCCCGTTTCCAAGGGTTACGTTCAAAGTTCCGGTACGGCTATCCGCAACAGCCGCCCGTTCCAATGCCGAGGCCGTGCCGTCAGAAACCGACGCCGTCCCGGTCAAATACGAGCCGGCCTTATTCAGATCAATAGAAACGGTTCCGCCTTGTGTGATGACATTGCCTTCAATGTATTTTTCCGTATCGGCTGCATCGGCATGAATGACGCCGCCATCAACAGCCCGCAAGGCCGTATCGGTGCTGTGCAGCGTCAAAGGTCCTTTAAAGAGAATAGTCCCATCATTAGCCGCTACGGCTCCACCGCCGATTTCCATGACGACGGGGCCTTCGAGGGTGATGCTGCCGCCGTTATCGGCATAGGCACCGACGGCACCATCATTGGAAATGGACAGGGTACCGTCAATAACCTTCGCCGTAATCGTACCGTCATTGACATAAAGATTGGATGCCAGCGGATTGCCTGCATCTTTACCGGCCGCCGAAAGCATCATATCATTACCGGCCGTCAAATTGGCCTTGCCGCCTGTATCGACATGGACGTTAGGAGCGACGACGCCAATATTTAATATAAGATCATGCCCTGCTGAAACGTCGGCTATACTATTCGCATTCACAGCAATCATACTGAGCTCATCAATAGCCCCCGGCGTATTAAAAACGATGTCATTATCGGCATGGACCGTCAATGTAGAATCGTTTCGAGTTCTCAAGGTTCTCTGAGCATTACTGAAAAAATTTCGGCTTTGGAGAGACAGGTTTGAATTATACATGCTGTAAGCACTGGGAGTCAAAGCCAAGGTCTTCACCTTAAAGACGATATCGTTGTCTGCCACGACGTCTGCCGAAGAGCCGTCCTTGACATTAAACAGATTGGTCGAGTAGACGCTGTCTATAATCAGGTCGTGGCCGGCCTTGACGTGAGCCTCCGTCTCATCCCCTAAATAATAAACAGGGTTGCTGTTTTCATGGTTCTGATAATGGATAATGTCATGACCGGCTTCAATATGTATCACGGCTTGATGGCCATTTACTTCATTGGACCTTCCATCGCTATTAAAAATAATGTCATTGTCCGCAACGAGATGCGCCCGCCCTTGCTTCTCAACATAAACCATGACGACGTCGTCCTTATTGTTCATGACAATATTGTTCCCGGCTGATAAGGAAAGGTCATTCTCACCGCCCCAATAAATGATAGGATATTTGTCTTCAATCGTATCTTCTCTATTTAACTGAATATCTCCTGCAGCCTCTAAGGAAATGACATGTCCCGTTCCGGTAGCATGTATGTCATTAGAGAGATGAGAAGTGCTGACGATATTTTTTGCATTTTTAACGATAATCTTATTATGACTCCCTTCTGTCAAATTAACAAACGAGCCATAGCCTCCGGAAATAAGGCTATGCCCCTTCATATCGAGGGAAAAAACCTTGTTAGACCCATCCGTAGCTCCAATAATAGACCGGGTCGTATCATTGGTGGTATCTCCGTCCGCAGCCTCCGTATTAGAGATAATCACATCATCCACGGCCTCAACATCTCTTGACTGTCTAAAAAAAATGGCATTGTTTCGCCCCTCAATATGGTATTTACCGCCGATTTTATCACCGGACAAAGGATACTCTTCTGCCGCCCAAACTCCGGCCACTGGCATGGCCATCAACATAGTCAGAATACACGCTCGTAATACCTTCCGTCTCTCTTTTCTCATAGCTATTCTCCACTTTAAACCAAAAAATATCGGAACTTTTTTATCTAATTACATTGTAAATCAATTCGAATTATAAATCTACACATATTTGTTATTATTTTCACTTTTATTTGTATTATAATTGTTTTCTAATAATTCGACACTTTGGCGAACGAACACTGCAACACGAAATCAAGCCTCTTAAAGAAATCCCCCATATCGATGTGTTTCTCGGATATCGGGGATAATGGCTTACTTATTCAATTTCTTCATCGGCCTAACGGAAACGCCAAGTCACGCCGATGTTGAGTTCCCAATCGCGACCATAAGAACCGTTGAAGGTTCTTTCGAATTCAAACCACAGACTTCTATAGTGACTCAGCTCAGCCGTGATGCCGGCACCTGCGTCATTCCCTCTCTTTAAATGATAATTTCCGTTTCCCTGTAACCTTCCGGCATCAAACCGAAAATACAGGCTTAAAATAATCTGGATTTTCACAAAAAAATCCCCGACAGCGATTGTGGCTATCGGGAATCAGGTATTCACTTTTGGGTTGTCTTTCACAGACAGAAATATTGGCATGCCCGCCTTTCAAGGCATATCACGGAATAAAGGGCAACGCCCTTCATTTTCCTGTGCCTGTTTGGGACAAGGTCGTCAGGCACCAGGCAAAAGCTTTAGCACAGCGCTTATCCGTATGTTGGAAGTGATTGCCTTTATTCCATTCGAGCGCGGCTTCCAGGCCTTCAATAGATTTCAGGTGCTCATAGTGGCTGCAGATGCAGTCTTTGACGGTGGCCATGACGGGATTGCGGGTCCGCCATTCTCGATCGCCGAGGCTGAGGTAAATGGCTTTCGTCTTAGGCCGGTCCTGCCGGGCATAGTCCAGCCAATCTGGAAACCAAACCGACGGCGACGCTGCGGCAATGGCTGAAAAGGCATCGGTCTGCCACGCCGTCCACAGTGCGAAGAGTCCGGCTAAAGAATAACCGCCTAAGATGAGCGGCAGACTTTTAGGCAGTCCGCATGCTTCGGTTGCCTTCGGGACGAGCTCTTTTTCGATAAAAGTCAAGGTTTCTCCTGCCCCATGTCCAAAGGCACTATTGCCAAAGACCGGCGGCGCATCCCAAGGGGACAACTCTTCATAAGGCACAGCCACTGAAAAGGCCAGCAAAGAAAAAGGAACATCTACAACATCGGCAATAGCCTGTACTTCTTTGTCCAGCACTTCTTTATCCGGTTCGTCGACGGGCTGAATCAACAAATACGCCGGCGATGCTCCTTCATAGAGGACGCAGTCTCTGCCGGCAACGGAAAAGAATTGTTTCTCCACCGTCTCACCGCCCTTCTTTATCGGCTAAAAAGGCTTCGGCATCTTTTCGGACCTCTTCTAAATCAAGGCCTTGACTGCGGGCACCGAAGATACAGCCGCAGTAAGGCTGACGATAGAGTCCGTAGGCTTCAGCCATCTTGGTCGAGGTCAGAAAGCCGTTTCCCTTCTTAAAGTCGGTGGGCAAGTAGGCAATCCCGTATGCTTCTTCAATCTCGCGGCCGACGTCATTGATGACCTGCGAATTTTTATGAGGGCTGACGGTCAAGGTCGTCGTGAAGTAATCGAAGTCGAGTTCCTTCATCTTTTCGGCAGCGGCCTTCATGCGCTGCTCAAAGCAGACGCGGCAGCGGGCGCCGCCCTCCGGTTCATCTTCAAGGCCTTTTACGGCTTCAAAATACGTCTGGGGCTCGTAAGGAGCTGCCAAAAACTTGACGTCGTGCCCCGTCTTTTCATTATAGTCGGCAATGAATTCTTTCTGCACCCATTCCCGCCGCTTATATTCCGCTTCGGGATGAATGTTGGGATTAAAAAAATACACCGTCACGTCAGCAACGGAAACCAGGCGGTCCAAGACGGCCGTACTGCAGGGACCGCAGCAGGAATGAAGCAGAACTCGCGGCTTGATTCCCTCTTGCTGCCAACTTTTCGCCATTCGCTGATAGACCGTATCGTAATTGATACGCTGGTTCGGATTCATTCGCGCCAACACTTCATGAAAATCAATCATCGTCTGTACTCACTTTCTGCCGGGTCACGACGGTGCCCCGGTCCTATGTAAAAAAACACCCGCGCGGCTTCCCGGCTGCGTGGGTATGGTCTTTCAAATTGGTGGAGCATAGGGGGATCGAACCCCTGACCTCAAGATTGCGAACCTTGCGCTCTCCCAGCTGAGCTAATGCCCCAATACGTCCTTATTGTAACGCAAAATCCACTGCGGTACAAGAAAAAATTGTTCCTCGACCAAAACGTAAATAAGACTATATGCTATCAGTTCTTTTCCCTGAGCACGGACTGTTCCGCTAAAAGAAGACTAAATTCATATCCCCCCTACGGGCTTATATTTCTTCCTTTTTTTCAGTAAAATAATACTATATTAAACTATTCGTGGAAAAGAGGTCTTTATCAATGCATATCCCTGAGAATTATCTGAGCCCTTCGACGTGCGGCGTCCTCGGAGCCGTCATGGTCCCCATTTGGCTGCTTTCGATCCGTAAGGTCAAGGAAACGGTGCCCCGTGAAAAGCTGCCCCTCCTCGGCGTGGCTGCGGCTTTTTCCTTTTTGGCTATGATGTTCAACGTTCCCCTTCCGGGCGGTACGACGGGCCATGCCGTCGGCGGCACGCTCATCGCCATCCTCCTCGGGCCGTATGCGGCCTGTCTCTCCGTCAGTGTAGCCCTTCTCATTCAGGCCCTCTTTTTTGGCGACGGCGGTATCTTAGCCTTTGGCGCCAACAGTTTCAACATGGCCTTTGCCCTGCCCTTTACGGGCTATTTCGTCTATCACGGCGTAAAAAGACTCATTTCTTCGGATATCATCGCCGCCGGTATCGGCTCCTACGTCGGCATCAATGTGGCCGCCTTCTGTGCTGCTGTTGAGTTCGGCATCCAGCCCTTACTGTTCACCGATGCCGCCGGTCAAGCCTTGTACTGCCCGTACCCCCTGTCGATTTCCATTCCGGCCATGATGATCGGCCACATCACGATTTTCGGCCTGGCTGAAGTCATCTTTACGACAGGCGTCCTGGCTTATCTCAAAAAGACCTCTCCCGATTTGTTCCATATGACGGCTCCGGCTTCGTCGAGTAAATCTCTCTTCGGACTCTTGGCTGCCCTCATCTTGGCCACACCCTTAGGCCTCTTGGCTGCCGGTACGGCATGGGGCGAATGGGATGTGGAAGAACTGGCTGAAACGGATTCCTTCGGCGCTTCCTTAGGTTATACCCCGGCCGGTATGGAAAACGGCTTTTCCTTTGATGTCCTCATGCCGGACTACGCCATTGCCGGCCTCCCCGACGCCTTGGGTTACATCATTTCCGCCCTCGTCGGCACGGCCTTATTGATCATCATCTTTAAAGTCATCGCGTCCTTCCTGCCGGCTAAGCCGTCGTTTGACACGCCGTCTCAACATTAGGAGGCCTGAACGATGAAGCTCCCCGAATGGGTACAGCGCGAAGAAACATATAATCCCGGCCGTGACCGGGATTATTTCATTTCCCGCTCCCTCCTGCGCTTAGTCTCGGTGCTGAAAGCCCTGCGCCAACAGCACGGCCCGTCCCGCTGGAACGTCGGTGCCGGTCCGGCCCTGATCACTACGCTGGTCATGATTCTGCTCATAGTCCTCTGTCGGACCATGGCTTTTCTCTGGGCCGTCCTGGCCGGTGAATTGGTCCTTCTGGCCTTCCATCCCGGCCGTCAGCTGCGGACGACCTTGGCGGCAGCCCTGGCCGCATCGGCCGTCTGTGCCGTCATCGTCACCCCGGCCTTATTTCTCGGCAACGGACGCCACGTCTTTCTCCTGCCCTGTAAAACCTGTCTCACCGTACTCTGTCTGATGCTCCTCCAGCAAAATGTGTCGTGGCACAAATTGACGGCAGCCCTCAGGACCTTTCATGTCCCGTCGCTGGTCATTTTCATCTTGGATACGACCCTTCGCTATATCGCCATCCTCGGCCAAGAATCGGCAGAACTATTAACCGCCTTGAAACTTCGCTCTGTCGGCCACAATCCCGATAAAAAAGCGGCGCTCAGCGGCGTCGCCGGCATGATGCTGCAAAAGTCCCAGCGCCTGTCGCAGGACCTCTATGAAGCCATGCGCTGCCGCGGTTTTACCGGCGAATACCACGTCTATGACGAGGGAAAAAGGCGGGCCCTGTCGCCGGCCACGGGTGTGCTGCTCCTGATGCTCTTATCTTATGTCTATCTCTTCGTCCGTTTGGAAGGAGTTCTTTCATGATTATTCTCGACGACGTCTGTTTTGCCTATGACGACAGACCCATTCTCAGTCACCTGACGGAGACGATCGAACCCGGTCAGGCCGTCCTCCTCACCGGCCCCAACGGCTCCGGCAAATCGACCCTCCTGCGGCTGTTGAACGGCCTTATATTCCCGCAGCTCGGGACCTATACCTTTGACGGCACGGTAATTACGACGGCTAAGATGCGCGACCATCGCTATTCAAAATGGTTTCACCAGCGCATCGGCTATATCTGGCAGCATCCCGATTCGCAGCTCTTTTGCAGCAGCGTCCGCGAAGAATTGGCCTTTGGTCCCGTTCAAATGGGCCTCCCTTCCGAAGACGTCAAAAAGCGCGTCGATGACGCCTTGGAACTCCTCGGTCTTACGAAACTGGCCGACAGGGCTCCTTACTCCCTGTCCGGCGGCGAAAAGAAACGGACGGCCATAGCCTCCATCCTGACCATGAATCCCCAGATTTGGACCATGGATGAGCCCGAAAGCTACCTCGACGCCGACGGCCTTACCTGGCTGGAAGATTTCCTGCCCAACCTGAAAGCAGCCGGAAAGACCCTCATCGTAGCCACCCACCACGCCGGCATCATCCAGAAAATCATCGATAAAGAAATATTTATGAAGTCATAAAAAAACAGATGCAAGCCTACTCGTAGGTCTGCATCTGTTTTTGATTGGCCATTACGCGAGGGTTGGCCGTATTGATTCGTCCGGCTTCGGTGAAAGCCCGGCTGCCGGCGTCGTATTTTCCCTGCCGGAAGTATAAGACGGCCATGGCATTGGCGGCGTCTGCCGACTGCGGTGAAAAGCGGAGGATTTCTCGGAAGGAGCGCAGGGCTTCTTCATCTTTTCCGAGGTCCATGGCCAGCATTCCGCGATTGTACCAGGCTTCTAAAAATTCGGGCCGAATGGCAATCGCCCTATCATAACTTATAAGGGAATCGTCGAGGCTCCCTCTTTTTTGCTGAGTCAAGGCCAAATCATACCAGGCCGCCGAAGACGTCTCATTTCGCTTTACCGCTTGGCGGAAATCCTGTTCGGCCAGCCAATAGTAGCCTTTATGGAAGAAGACGATGCCCCGATAGAGATAGGACGCCGGGTCATCACGGTGAAGGACGACCTTTTCAAAGCCCGTCAGCAAGTCATCATCGCTCCCGTCCGGCGTCTGAGCTTCGGTCCACATCCAGAGGATTTCCTGGCCGTAATGCTTGCCGGGAACGGCCCAGCGGCCGTTGAGGCCGGTCCAGGCCGATACTTTTCCGTAGAGTTCGGGATGATTCTGAACGAGGAGTTCGTAGCGCGGATCGACGATGGCCGTTTTCGGCCGTTCCGTCCGGGCATAGGCCAAAAGATGCTGGATATGGGCGCGGACGCCGAGCTGAGGCGTTGCAAAACTGGCGCCGGGCGCTCCATTTCCCGTCGCACCGAGGCCGCAGAAGTTATTTTGCTCGGGCGAGACGTCACCGCCATAAGCAAAGTAGCCCGTCTCCTTCAAGGCCTGACAGAGGGCCACATCCGGGCGGATCCCTTCGCGGCCGGCTTCGTCGTAATAAGCCTGTACGACGTCTTCTAAGGGAGCGTTTAATTTAGGATTGCCATTGCGCTGACGGATGAAGCGAACCATCTGCTCGGGAGGCACCGTCGCCGGCCCCATAATCGTATCAGCACCTTCCGGCACGTCGAGGAAGGGCCGTTCATAAGGGGGCAGTATCTGCCAGGGAGCTTTCTCGACAGCCTGTTTATCAACGCCGGCTTCGGCCTGAATCGGAAAGGGCATGAAAAAGGGCAGGCCCAAGAGCGCTGCCCCCATAAGGCCTGCCAAAAGACCTCTTTTCAGCTTAGAATTCACGATAGATGCCCTTCTTCCGTTTGGCTTCCGTAGATTTAGAAATATACGTCCCCAGGACTAAGGGATAGCCCTTGCGCTCGATGATCTGGGCCATGTAGTTTCGGAAGGGACAGGGCGGCCGGTGATACGAATCGGATACGACGCACGAGGCGAAATGGATGGTGACGTTTTCTTTTTTATCGCCGTACCGCTTTATCTTCCGGGTCAAGTTCTCGAGCTTAGCCGCGATGCCGGCACCGCAGCAGCCGCCGCAGGTCATCATGAGAAACCGCGTATCGGCGGGATAGTCGGCCATGGTGTCCACGCGGTTGGCGAAGGTATTCATGCAGGCGTAGCCGCTGCAGCGCTTTGTAACGATATCACATTGAATGACGACGACTAATTGGGACATAAGAATCCCTCCTTTTAGTTATATACGTAGGTATTCAAGAAATCCTGAGTCCAAGCCTGATCGATGCGGGCCAGAGCCGGTTCTTCTTTCGGCAGATTTTCCGATAAGGACTGTTCAAACTGACTGTACAAGGGGCTGAGTCCCTCCTGAAAGTCGATATAAGCGCCTTGTTCTGAAGCCTTGTCAAAGAATACCAGGCGAAGGGAGCCGTCATCTTGACTGACGAAGTGGCAGCTCGTAACCTTAAATTCCTTATCCTGTTCCTTAAATTGAGCCAATGCCGCGGCCTTCGTCAATTCCATCAGGCGGTCATCGAGGCCTGCTTCGAAAATCGTAATTTTTTCCAGCAAATCTTCTTTCGTCCGGACCAAGCGGAAGACATAGTGATTGGCACTCATTTTCTCAAAGACCTGGTGATTCTCCGTCATATCGCGGTCGGCCCGCTGTTCGTCATTTTCGGTCGGCCCGTAGAAGACCATGAAGCGGCGATCGGCATCGTGATATAAGAAACCGTAGTCGATATTGACCGTCGTGCCGCAGTGCGGGCAGTGATAGTGAAAGGCTTCCAGGGAAGCGATGCTGTCTTTCATTTCCGGATTTTCGACGATGTCGACACTGTCCCAAACGGTAAAATTCCCGGCCTTTTGACAAGCAGGACACGTGATTTCTTCTTGATGCTGCATACTCATGATGAATACCTCTCTTCTCTGCCGCGATAGTCGGCGTTTTTTTTATTATACCACAATCATAGACCCCGGCATACGGCCAAACACGGCTCTACAGAGACTTCTATGCGCCGCTGGTCACACGCAGTCCGACGATGCCGGCGACGATGAGACCCACCGACAAGACCTGCCAGGGCGACAGAGATTCTTGAAAGAAAATCAGGCCGGCGATGACGGTTCCGACGATACCGATACCCGTCCAAATGGCATAGGCCATGCTGATGGGAAGATGACGCAGGGCCAGACTCAAAAAGATGAAGCTGCCGGCCATGGCGATCAATGTAAGGACACTGGGCATGAGTCGTGAAAACCCGTGAGTATATTTCAGGCCGACGGCCCAGCCCATTTCTAAAATACCGGCGATCAATAAGTAAATCCAAGACATACAAATCCTCTCCTTCTCTAAAAAAAAGGCACGCTGCACGATTCCAACAAAGGCCTACTGGAATCGTATCGCGTACCCGGCGGTAATCTATATATGCAGTTAACATGTTTCTACGGGAGGCATTTTATCACAGAAAATTTTCCTTGTCAACAGTCCCGTCCTTTCTTGAAAAGTCGCGTGCCATCACCACAAAATCTTTTCCGGATAAACGTTTGACCTTTTTCAACCTACAGACAGGCGAGAGCGGATATGCTATAGTAAAAACAGCAACTGTGAAGGGAGGCATCTCTATGAAAGACGCCTATGTAAAATTCATGCTGGCAACGGTCATCTACGGTACCAACGGCATCATTGCCAGCCACATTCCGCTGTCGAGCTACGAAATCGTCCTGACCCGAACGGTCCTGGGCAGCCTGTTTCTAATGGTCCTGACGACCTTTCGCCATGAATGGAGCACCCTCCATCAGATGACGCCAAGAGAATGGCTGCTCTTAGTCTTGGCCGGCCTCTTTCTGGGCGGAAACTGGATTTTTCTCTATGAAGCCTACCAGCAGATCGGCGTCAGTTTAGCCACCCTCTTGTGCTATATCGGGCCCATTTTAATCATGATACTGTCTCGGTTCGTCTTTAAAGAACCCTTCACCCTTCCCAAAGTCACAGCCATGATTTTGGTCACCTTAGGCATCATGGCCATCAACGGAGCCGACTTCCAGGCTCACGGCCTGTCCTGGGGCGTCGCCTGCGGCTTTCTCGGCGCCGTCTGCTTTGCCCTCTTGATCATCGTCATGAAAAAGGCAAAGCCCATGACGGGCTTCTTTGCCCCGGCCTGTCAGCTCGTCGTCGCCTCACTCCTCGTCGGCGCCGTCACCTATACCATCCCGGCTCCGGCCGTCGATTTAACCCTCCAAGACCTATCCTACATGGCCATATTAGGCATCGTCAATACGGGACTCGGCTATGCCCTCTATTTTACCGGCGTTCAGCATTTGTCGGCCCAGAGCGTTTCTATCTGCGGCTATTTCGAGCCCTTCACGGCCCTCCTCTTGTCGGCCCTGATTCTCGGTGAAGTCCTGACGCCCATGCAGTGGCTCGGCGCCGTCCTCATCCTCGGCGGCGTCGCCTTGAGTGAATTATGGCATCCCTGCAAAAAAAGACAAGAAGCATTGTAAAGCCTCAGTCATGCCGTCCTGTCGATACGCCAGGACGGCATATTCGGTAAAAGCGTCGGCTAAGGGAATGACCCGAAGGCCCGGATAGGCATCCCCTTGATGAAGTGGCAGGACGGCAAAACCCTGGGACATGCTGACCGTCAAGAGCTGTTCAGACAAATTCTTACAGCGATGGATTTCTTCAAAGTCCTGATGAAAAGCCTGTCGAAAATTCTTCCGTATCTTCTCGACGTAAGCTTGGCTGTCCGACTTGGTCACAAAGGGCGTATGGCCGATGACGGCTTCAATGTCCCCATATCGTTCCCATAAGGAATTGGCGCAGACAAAGGACTGGCGAATGGCAAACAAGGGCCGATACGTAAAGGAATCCTTCACCGACTGGGCATCGGAAAAGACGAATCCGTCGAGGAGACCGGCCGCTAAATGACGCTCTAAGTCAGCGGCGTCATCAAAACTAAAATACAATTTATATTCCGGATAGGCTTCTTCAAACCGGCGCAGCCATAAAGCTTCGACGTATTCCTGCATGGCCATTCCCAGACGGATTTCGGTATGACCCTTCCGCCGTAAAGAATCGCGAAGGGCTTCATAGGACCGGCAAATCCCCGTCATGCCTTCGTAAAAACGGCGGCCTTCTGCCGTAAGTGACACACCGCGGTGTTCCCGATAAAAAAGCGTACAGCCTAAATCGCGTTCCAAATGGGTAATATATTTCGTCATCGTCGTCTGGGCGATATGGCAATTGCGGGCAGCCTGGGTAAAATTATTCAGCCTCGCCGCTTCTAAAAAATACCGTATCTTGGAAAGATCCATGGTCATTCTCCTCATCCATCACTTTTTTTCATGGCAAAGTCCGCAGGTTTCATTAGTCAAGACCCATCAGGCATGATAAAATAAGGAAGTTTTCAGAAAGGAGTCTTGCCAATGAATTACTTTTCCATCGTACTTGTGCAAATCGTCGGTTTCGTCATCTACATCCTTATCGGCATTGCCGGCGTGCGTATGAAAGTCTTGACCCCTCGTTCTCTCGGCGTCTTATCGCAGTTCATTACCAAGATATCCCTGCCGCTGCTCTTATTTACGAATACCCTCAATGGGGCGACGCGCCAAGAGTTCGTCGACGACCTGCCGGTCTTGGCCGTAACGGCCCTGCTTTATTTTTTATTATACCCTCTCAGCCGACTTTTGGCACGCATCTTTAACCTAAAGGGCAATGAAAATCACGTCTACAGCGCCTGTTCCATGTTCGGCAACATCGGCTTTATGGGCATCCCCATCGTGGCAGCCGTCTTTCCCGAACAAGGCATGCTCTATATCGCCTTATTTACTGTCGTCGACCAACTCCTGCTGTGGACGGTAGGCGTCAATTTAACGGCGCCGACAGACAAGGAAAACGCCATGTCTATTGCCAGCCGCCTCTTAAAGATGATCAACCCGGCTACGATTGCCGTCACCTTGGCCGTCATCGGCATCTTTATGGATGCCCATCTGCCACAGACCGTCAATGCCCCATTGACCAAGGCCGGTGCCGTGACGACGCCTCTGGCCATGATTTACATGGGCGGCTTATTCTGCTTCATCGATCTGAAAAAATATATCGGCAAAAAAGAATTTTACGGCACGGTCCTGGTCAAGATGAGCCTCTTTCCCATTTTCTTCTATGAACTGGGCAAGATGTTAGGCGTTATGAACGACATCGTCATCACCTTGAGCCTCCTCTCTGCCCTTCCTACCATGGCCGCCGTCGTCATGCTGGCGCAAAACCAACAGTCTGCCGGAGAATATGCCGCCGGCATGACCTTAGTGACGACAATCTGCTCCATCTTCACCCTGCCCCTGGTCTGCCTCTATTTTGGTTAACCCATTTTTACGCAAAACGAAAGCTGTCCCATGCATGAGGACAGCTTTTTTTCGTGTAGACAACCTAATTTATGAACTTGTCACACTTAGGAACAGGCAGCCTGCGAAGGCTCCGGCCGGGCTCAAATGCAGCGTTCCCCCATGCAATCACTGTTTCCCGGCTGCGATAAGCAATCTTACGAAGCCATTGAGCCGGCCTGTACCGGATTGTCGGACAGGCTGTATAGAATCCGCTGTTCGCGGACGACGAAGAAAATGGAAACGATCAGGGCCAAGGCGTCGCTGACCGGTTGAGCCATAAAAATACCATTGATATCCCACAGCAAAGGCAGGATATAGATGAGCGGGATGAGGAGCAGGATCTGCCGTAAAAAGGTAATAACGATGGAAGGCATCGGCTTGGCTAGGGACTGGAAGAAGGTCGTGACCAGCATGACAAAGCCCAGGATCGGGGTGATGCAGAAATTGGCCCGCAGTCCCGGAACACCGATGGCCAGCATATCTTCCGTAGCCCCAAAAGCCGCCAGGATGGCTTCGGGAAATACCATGATCAGGATCCAGATGATGCAGGTAATGCCCACCGAAAAGGCCGAGGCCTGATATAAGGTGGCCATGACCCGATGGTACTGTTTCGCTCCGAAGTTGTTGCCGACGATGGGCTGAATCCCCTGGCTGATGCCGCTGGCCGGCATGATGACAAAGGTCATCATACTGGAGACGACGGCGTAGACACTGATAGCCGTATCGCCGCCGTATTGACCTAATTGGCTGTTATACACGAGGCTGATGAGACCCATGGCCATTTGAGCAATCCAAAAGGCAAAGCCGCAGGAGATGATGGTCCGCGAAAGCCAGGCATCGAAGGCAAAGGTATCTCTTTTGATCTCGACTTTCGTATGGCCTTTCCAAACGAGGTAAGCCCCAAAGAAGGCCGAAAGGAATTGGCCGATAACCGTCGCCCAGGCCGCACCGGTGACGCCCCAATCGAGACCGGCCACAAATACGGCATCGAGGATGATGTTGGTCACGGCGCCGACAGCCGTCACACCCATACCCAGGACGGGTTTTCCGGAAACGCGGACAAAGTCGCAAAAGACCTGGCTCAGCCCTTGAAAGAGGCAGCCCAGGGCCACGATGCGGTAATAAGCGAGGGCGTATTCATAAGCCGTTTCGGTAACGCCGAACACCTTTAGGATGGGATCGGCAAACAACAGCAAAAAGACGGACAGCAGCACTTCACAGACGACGACTAAAAGCAGAGAATTGCCGAAGGAACGGTTCATATTCTCCTGTTCCCCTTTTCCGGAAAACAGGCTGAACAGGGACGATCCGCCGGCGCTGCAGGTCAGGCCGAAGGCCATCATCATGTAAAAAAGGGGAAAGCAAATCGAAAGGCCTGCCAAGGCCGACGTGCCGTTGAAGTTGCCTACAAAAATCCGGTCGACGATGTTATAGATGGCTGTAATCAAAAGAGAGATGGCCGCCGGAATGGAGTATTTTAAAATCATGGGAAAGAGCTTTCCCGTCGAAAAATCATTTTTTTCATTCATATTAAAGCGCCTCGCCTTCTATCATATCTTAGTTTCCTAAGTATTTAACGAAAGAGAAAGGATAACGCGTCTGCCCTTTCATTCAGACAGGTTATCCATCATCTTCTCAACGACTTTCACAAAGACCTGCAGGTCCTTTTTAGAAATGTCCCGGATCAGTCTTTCATCTAAGGCCGTCAAATCGTCTATGACTTGCTGCCGATACTGCAGGGCCTTTTCCGTTAAGACAATCTTTTTTAAGCGGTTGTCATGGGCTGCCGCCTCACGGGTAATGAGGCCGTTCTTTTCCATCTGCTTTAAGAGCTCCGTTGCCGTCGACGGGCGGATACCGAACTCTTCTTCAAGGTCTTTTTGGAAGACGTCTTCCCGTTGAGCCAGCAAAAAGTGAAGAGTCCGCCCTTGTGAACCGCTGAATTCGCCGCGGGACGGAAGCATCTCCAATTTTCGGCGCAGCTTATTGGACAATTTGCTGACATAACTTCCAATATGTCGGTTATTCGATATCATGGCGTCCTCCTTTTCTTAGTTTCCTAAGTAATTGTATATCAAATAAAGATGTCTGTCAATAAGGCATCGGGCGCATAAAAAATCACCGTCAAGGACCAAGTCCCTGACGGCGATGATTCCCCCGCGATGGTTCATGTATGCATTTTTATGGTAAAGGTGCCGGCATGACCATAAGCGGCTTACCCGTCCAGTTTGCCCGTCATGAGGTAGACCAAGAGGCCCTTTTCGGCGTGCCGTCTGTTTTCGGCTTCGTCGAGGATCGTTTCCAAATGGGCTTCCATGACGTCTTGGCTGATTTCATAGCCCGGATGGATGGGCATATCGTGGAAGACCATGGTGTCCGTCCCTTCCATGAGGTCGGCGTCGATCTGATAAGGCATCATCATGTTGATAATCTTGTCTTTCTTTTCGGCGTAGTCGGGATTGGTGAAAAATTCCATGTCGACCCAGGTGTCGGTGTAGACGCAGTCGACGTCGGCGACGACTTTCTTGAGGTCTTCTTTGGAAATATCCGTCGGCAGTTCTTTATAATGGCCCGTAGCTGCCAAGGTATCGTAAAAATCAGCCGGCACGTTGGTAATCTGGCTGAAGGGCGTCAGGCCGTACATGGTGCCGCCCAATTTAACGACGATTTCGCTGAGCGAGTTGTAAGTATTATTTTTGGCCCCGATATAGAGGACCTTGGCTTCAAAGCGTCCCGTCTTTTCATAAAGGGTCAGCATGTCGGCCAAAGCCTGGCTGGGATGGAAGGTATTGTCACAGCCGTTGATGACCGGGACGGTGGCATATTTCATGAAGCCTTCCGTCGTTTCAGCCTTTTTGAACCGGCCCATGATGCAGTCGACGTTGCGGCAGACGTACTTGACTTCGCTCATGAGGTCGCCAATGGTGAAGTTGCTGTCCTTCCAGAGCTGGTTATAGGCCTTGCCGCCCAATTCTTCCATGCCAATGGAAAAAGATAAATAAGTCCGATTCGACGTCTTTTCAAACAAGGTGTATAATTTTTTACCGTCGAGAATATGGCTGTAAGCGGCTTGATTCTTCTTGATCTTGTCGGCTAATAATAAGATTCCCTTCAATTCTTCTGCTGTATAATCGACGAAGCTGTTAGCGTGTTTCATGTATATCCATCCTCTCATCCTGTAAGACTATAACTCGTTGATGGCTATATCATAGCACAAGGGCTTTCCTTTATCAAGTATTTATACGTAATTTTCTTTAATTTATACATATAAATCAATTTCATACAGCGCAATAGACTTCCGGAGACGCAAAAAACCGGTAATCACGATGATTACCGGTCCAAAAGGTCTATGTGTTACTTTCCGATTAAGCTTTAACTACGTTAGCTGCCTGCGGTCCGCGCGCACCTTCAACAATATCGAATTCAACATCCTGACCTTCGGCCAAGGATTTGAAACCATCTTCCTGAATGGCAGAGAAATGAACGAAAACGTCGCCGCCGTCTTCTCTTTCGATGAAGCCATAACCTTTTTCTGCGCTAAACCATTTTACTTTACCGTGCATGATAAATCCTCCTAAAAATCAAAACAATTACAGCTATCCATAGCAAGTGCTACCTTATAGCTCTTTTGTTAGTGTAACATAACAGATTGCTAATGTCAATCGAATTTATATAAGTAAATTCCCGACGATTTCCTTATTTTTTTACATAATGAGCAAAGGCAAACTTATATTTATTATTATTATTTTTATCATGGACTTCCCGTTCTGTTTCCGTCCACTCGTCTCGATTCCACTCGGGGAAGAACGTGTCAGCTCCGGGGAAAACTTCGTCGATTTCCGTCAAATAAAGACTGTCCGCCAAGGGCAAAAAGGCGCGGTACATGGCAGCCCCGCCGATGATGAAGTAGTCTTCCCCCTCCTTCATAGCGGCACACATGGCCTCCGGGCTGTGAAAGAGGGTCACGGCCGGACTGTCCGCCCGGTAGGCTTCGTTGTGCGTCAGGACCCAATGAGGGCGGCCCGGCAGGACACCGGGCAGGCTTTCAAAGGTCTTGCGCCCCATGAGCATCGTGTGATTCATCGTGAGGGCCTTAAAGCGTTTCAGGTCGGCCGAAATATGGCATAAGAGGTCGTTTTCCCGGCCGATGCCCTGCGCTCTGTCGACGGCGGCAATGAGATGGATCATCAGACGGCCACCTCCATAGACAGTTTGCCCAAATGCTTATAATCGTCGAGACGGATGTCGTCCGGTGTAAAGGCGTAGAAATCATGGATGTCCCTGTTGAGTATCAATTGGGGAGCGTCCAAGGCTTGATTTCGGCGAGCCAGCTGGGTCTTCATGGCTTCGACGTGATTTTCGTAGATGTGGGCGTTGTTTATAACGTGCGTAAAGAGGCCCGGACGAAGGCCTGCGGACTGGGCGATGAGATGGATGAGGACGGCGTACTGGGTCATGTTGAAGGGTACACCTAAACCCATGTCGCCGCTTCGCTGAATGAGCATGCAGTTCAGTCGGCCGTCGGTGACGTCCCATAAGGTCTGATAGGCACAGGGCTGGAGGGCCATGTCATCCAAATCCTCGATATTCCACAAGGATACGATCATGCGGCGGCTCTGGGGATCATTTTTCAGGGTATCTAAGAGCTTATCGACCTGCTTGTACTTTCGGATCTGATAGCCGTAAGCCTTGCCGATGGTCCCGTCAGGCCGCATCCATTCGTCCCAGACGTGGCAGTTCATCTTCTGCAGTTCCCGTACATCGTTGCTCTGGAGCTGCCAAATCCAGAGGATTTCTTTGACGGCCGTCTTAAAGGCGACGAACTTCGTCGTCAAGATGGGAAATTCATGTTCCAAATCGAACTGCATCATCTGATGGGGCAGCTTGTACGTCCGCACGCCCGTGCGGTTGTTGTCGAAATAGCCGTGGTCGAGGATGTTTTCGACGATATTCAGGTATTGTGTATCAGCCATGCTCATGTAGTATCACCTCAAAATTACTGATTATTCATATAAGACTGGATGGCGCTGACGAAGCTGCGGCCATATTTATGCAGTTTAAAACTGCCAACGCCCTTGATGTCACCCATGGCGTCGAGACTGCTCGGCTTAAGGGCTGCCATATCCCACAAGGTGGCATCGGAAAAAATGACGAAGGGCGGGATGTTTTCGTCCTTGGCCAAATCGCGGCGAACGGCCCGCAGGGTATCAAATAAGGGGCGCAGGGCCTCTTCATCAAAGGTCCCGGCACTGCGTTTTTGCCGGCGTTTGGGAATGGCCGCCGGAATCTCTTCGACGACGCGTTTCTGCTGAACGATGCGTTTATGGCCTCCCATCGCCTCTCGGCCCGCTGCCGTCAGGGAGACGACGGGATACTTTCCGTCAGACTGCTCAAGATAGCCGTCGTCGATGCACTGGCGCACCATATCGCGAACTTCGGACAGGGAAAAATTGCCGAGCATGCCAAAGACGGCATTGCCTTCAAAGCCGTAGCGGCGAATCTTAGCATTCTGACTCCCTTTCAGGATATCGGCCACCATGGTCAGGCCGAAGCGCCCTTTTAGTTCATCGACACAGAGGCAGATGCTTCGCACCTGTTCGGTCATGTCCTCTTCTACCGTTTCCTGGTCACAGTTCCCGCATTTATCGCAGTGTTCCCACGACGGATGCTCGCCAAAATACGACAGGATGTAATGGCGCAGGCAGTGGTTGCCTTCACAGTAGCGGACCATGGCATGGAGCAGGCGGAATTCGACCTCCTGCTGTTTGGCATCGCGAGTCGATTGCTCTATGAGGAATTTCTGAATCATGATATCCTGGCGGTTAAAGAGGAGGATACAGTCCCCCGGCGCTCCGTCGCGGCCGGCCCTGCCGGCTTCCTGGTAGTAGCTTTCGATATTCTTCGGCATCTGGTAATGGATGACGTAGCGGACATTGCTCTTATCGATGCCCATGCCGAAGGCGTTGGTCGCTACGATGACCTGGAGCTTATCGTAGGTAAAGGCTTCCTGCATAGAACGGCGCATCTCGTCACTGAGACCGGCGTGGTAACGGCCGGCCTTGATGCCCCGCCGATTCAGTTCATCGCAAATGCGGTCGACTTCCTTACGCGTCGCTGCATAGATGATGCCGCTGTCGTCACGATGTTTGGCAATATAAGACAGGGTAAATTCCATCTTGCCCTTGGCGTGGACGACGCGGAAATAGAGGTTGGGCCGGTCGAAGCCGCCGATAAAAATCCGTTCCTTTTGCAGGCCTAAGAGGGACATCATATCGTGTTTGACCTTTTCCGTCGCCGTCGCCGTAAAGGCCCCGACGACAGGCCGCTTAGGCAGGGCTGCAATCCAGTCGCGGACGGCGCAGTAACTGGGCCTAAAATCATGGCCCCACTGAGAGACGCAGTGGGCCTCGTCGATGATGAACATGGAAATGGGCAGGGTCTGCATAAAGGCCGTAAAGAACTGATTCTCCAGTCTTTCCGGCGAGATATAGACCAGTTTGATGCGGCCGGCGCGAATGGCGGCAAAACGAGCCTTCACCTCTTCAAAGGTGCATTGGCTGTTGATATATGTCGCCGGAATTTCCTGATTGACCAGACTGTCTACCTGATCTTTCATTAAAGAAATAAGGGGTGAAATGACCAAGGTCACGCCGGGCATCATCAGGGCCGGAAGCTGAAAACAGATTGACTTCCCCGCCCCGGTCGGCATAATCGCCAGACAGTCACGGCCGTCGAGCAGGGTCTGAATGACTTCGTGCTGACCCGGCCGGAATGATGAGTACCCAAAATATTGTTTTAACAAAGATTCAACTTCAAGCATGAAAAAGGTCATCCTTCCTTTATAAACGGACAAAGGGAGCTGCCGCAAAGCGACAGCTCCCTTATATCATATCATTTTCAGGCTTATTTTGCCAATTCTTCTTTCAGTACTTCAGCTAAGCGTTTGATACCTTCTACGATGCGTTCTTCCGGCATGTTGGAGTAGTTGAGGCGGAAGTGGTTCGCATTGCCGCCATGCGGGTAGAACGGACCGCCCGGCACGTAGGCAACGTTTTTCGCTAGGACTTTAGGCATGAGTTCTTTTGCATCCATGCCTTCGGGCAACGTTACCCACGTGAACAGGCCGCCTTCGGGGTATGTAAAGGTGATGCCTTCAGGGAAGTATTCTTTCATCGAATCGCACATGAGATTACGGCGTTTTTTGTACAATTCTTTAATCTTTGCTACGTGAGCGTCGAGATCGTACATATCGATGAAGAAGGACGTCTGGCGCTGACCGAAGGACGAGGACTGGAGGTCGACGGCCTGTTTCAGCTTAACGACTTTATCAATGATGACCGGATCTGCAACCATCCAGGCAATACGCAGGCCCGGCATGAGGATCTTCGAGAAGGAGCCGAGGAAGATGATGTTGCCCTTAGTATCCATCGATTTGAGGGACGGAACTTTGTCACCGTCGAAACGGAGTTCGCCGTACGGATCGTCTTCGAGAACCGGGAAGTCATAGCGGTTGATGATGTCCATGAAAGCTTTGCGGCGTTCCATCGGCCAGGTAATGCCCGTCGGGTTCTGGAATTCAGGAATAACATACATCATGCGGACGCGGTCGCCGTATTTTGCCAAGATTTTTTCGAGTTCTTCCGGAATGATGCCTTTGTCGTCCGTCGGAACTTCGACAAATTCAGGACCACAGAGTTTAAAAGCGTTGATAGCGCCGAGGTAGGTCGGGCTTTCTACGAGAACGACGTCACCGGGGTTGAGGAAAATCTGAGCCAAGAGGGACAGCCCCTGCTGGGAGCCGGACGTGATGACGATGTTTTCAGGGGTGCAGTCGACCATGAAGGATTTTTTCATGCGGCCTGCAATCTGTTCGCGAAGGGGTGTGTAACCTTCGGTCGTGCCGTACTGCAGGGCTGCCTGGCCTTCTTTGGTCAATACAGCTTCGTCAACTTTTTTGAGATCTTCTGTCGGGAACAGTTCCGGAGCCGGCAGGCCGCCAGCGAAGGAAATAATTTCCGGCATGGTCGTCAGTTTCAAGAGTTCACGGATTTCAGAGGCTTTCAAATTCATAGCTAAGTTGGAAAATTGCATATTCACTCACTCCTTCATAATTGTGCATAGCGCATATCTATGTTTATATAGTATCATTTAAATTACTTTTATGCAATTAAACGTTTATGTCATAGCTCCATTCTCATTTATGCAAACCTATAAATTCGTGGGTATTATAGTCAATTACTGATAATACCAAAAGTAAAGTCCATAAAATATTAAGTAATTCATGTAAAAAATTTTTAAAAAAAATAAAAAAAGAAAAGACGCCCTCGGGAGAGAGCGTCTCATTTCCTGCAAAGTTTAATTATTTTCCCATCTTTTCTTTCAAAACTTCAGCTAAGCGTTTAATGCCTTCGACGATACGGTCTTCGGGCATATTGGAGTAGTTCAAGCGGAAGTGATTGCCGTTGCCGCCGTTCGGATAGAAGGCTCCGCCCGGGACATAAGCGACTTTCTTTTCGATGACTTCCGGCATGATGGCCTTGGCATCGATGTTTTCGGGAAGGGTTACCCACGTAAACAAGCCGCCTTCCGGATAGGTAAAGGAAAGGCCCTTGGGGAAGTATTTTTTCATCGAATCGTACATCAAGGTGCGGCGCTTGCCGTAGAGTTCGCGAATCTTGGCAACGTGGGCGTCGAGGTCGTACATGTCGATGTAGTACGAAGCCTGGCGCTGGGCAAAGGACGAAGACTGGAGGTCAACGGTCTGTTTCAGCATGACGGCTTTTTCGAGGATGTCATGATGGGCTACCATCCAGCCGATACGAAGGCCCGGCATGAAGATCTTCGAGAAGGAACCGAGGAAGATGACGTTGCCCTTGGTATCCATCGATTTCAAGGTCGGCACGGTCTGGCCTTCATAGCGAAGTTCGCCGTACGGATCGTCTTCGATGAGCGGAATATCGTGTTTATTCATGATATCCATGACGGCTTTGCGCCGTTCGAGGGGCCAGGTGATACCCGTCGGATTCTGGAATTCGGGGATGACGTACATCAGGCGGACGCGGCTGCCATACTTTTCAATGGCCTTTTCCAAGGCTTCCGGTACCATGCCCTTGTCGTCCGTTTCGACTTCGACGAACTGCGGGAAATTGACGGCAAAGGCCGTCGTAGCACCCATGTAGGTCGGACTTTCAACGAGGACGACGTCGCCTTCGTTCAAAAAGAGTTGGCCGAGAAGAGACAGGCCCTGCTGAGAGCCGGCGGTAATGATAATGTCTTCATAGGTGCAGTCCGTATTAAAGGACGATTTCATGCGGGCAGCAATCTGTTTGCGCAGCGGAATGTAGCCTTCCGTCGTGCTGTACTGTACGGCCTGACGCCCTTCTTTCTTCAAAATTTCCACGTCCACCTTCATCATTTCGTCAATCGGGAACAATTCCGGTGCCGGAAGGCCGCCGGCAAAGGAAATAATTTCCGGATTTTCAGTGACTTTCAGGATTTCACGGATGTCAGATGCGTGTAAACTTTTTGCTTCTTCAGAAAACATTACCATAAAACTTCACTCCTATCTGTTGACTTGCTTTCGATACGACGTATAACAACCCGTCGTAATGGTTTTTATTATACCACTTCAGAGTGTGTTATTCTACATTTTTTATGAAAAAAACAGGAAAAGTTGCTCGAATTAAGAAATTCGCGAGCAAAACCTTTTCCTGTTAACGGTTTTTATTAAATTTTATCAGACACAAAGAACTGACGCGTCGCCTTTTCGTCTTCTTTCATCTGGGCGATGAGGTCATCGGCCGAGGCAAAGACTTCTTCACCGCGCAGACGCTTTCGAAAGCGCAGGCTGACGTTCTTGCCATAGAGGTCCTTGTCCCAGTCGAGGACGTGGGTCTCGATGCGGCGGTACTGGTTCTCGAAGGTCGGGTTGTCGCCGATGTTGGTCATGGCCGGGTGCCCTTCCCCATCCCACCACAGTTCGGTCACATAGACGCCGTCCGGCGGAATGGCCATGTTGATGGGAATGAGCATATTGGCCGTAGCAAAGCCGATGGTCCGGCCGCGATGGTCGCCGGGTACGATGGTCCCGGTCAAGGCAAAGGGGCGGCCCAGAAGATTTTCAGCCGTCTCCATGTGCCCCATTTGAATGAGTCGTCGGATGACGGTACTGCTGATGGGCGTCGTCCCGCCGGGTCGTTCGAGAAGGGTCAGGGCTTCCACGGGAATATCGTAGTCCGCCATGAAGGCTTTCATCGTATCCGTATTGCCGGCAGCCTTGGCCCCATAGGTAAAGTTGGAACCGACGACGATGACCGACGGATGAATATAAGTCACGAGATTCTGACAAAATTCCTCCGGCGATTCACGCAGGAGCCCTTCGCTCATGGGCAGGAGGACCAAGCCGTCGATGCCGACCGCTTCGATGTACTCTGCTTTTTGGCCGATGGTGGCTAAGCGCAGCGGTTCTTTTTCCGGGCACAAGACCGACATGGGATGGGCTGTAAAGGTGACAACCATGGTTTTCACACCGCCGGCTGCAGCCCGCTTGATGGCCGTCTTCATGACCATCTGATGGCCTTTATGGATGCCGTCAAAGGTCCCAAGAGCCACGACGGCGCCCGTAAAGCCGGTTATTTCCTGAAAGGAGTGGAATATTTCCATCGTTAGTTACCTCACAATCCGTCTGCAAACATCTTATGGGGACGCAGGATATGGTGCTGTTCATCGTAGCGGACGATGCCCATCAATCGACCGTCAGGGCCATAGACGCGCAGTACGTCTCCATCGGTGAGGTTCGGCCCGGCAAAGGGCACAGGCCTCCCCTGAAGGAGAAAATCACACTGTTTGGTCGAACAGTTGGCCCGCCTTATATCATGAATGGCCATGTCGGCCGGAAGGACATAAGACGCAGGATCTTGTTCCAACATCTCCAAGGTCGCTGCTTCTTCAATGGTAAACAGACCGGCCCGGGTTCGAACGAGATAGGTCATGCAGGCGCAGGTCCCAAGAGCCGTCCCCAAATCGCGGATGAGGGAGCGGACATAGGTTCCCTTCGAGCAGGTCACAGAAAAGGTTCCCCGCCGGCCGTCAAAGGACAGGAGTTCCAGACTGTGGATCGTCACCTGCCGCACGGGCAAGGTGAAATCCCGGTCCTGGCGGGCCAGTTTATAGGCCTTGACGCCGTTGACGTTGATGGCCGAATACTTCGACGGCGCTTGATCGATATCGCCGCAGAAAGAGGACAGGACGCGGCGGACATCTGCTTCCGAAAGATCCGGAACCGGCAGCCTTTCGACGACCGTCCCCGTACTGTCTTCGGTATCGGTTGCCAGCCCCAGGACGAATTCAGCATGGTATGACTTGACGTCGCTGTCGCCGTATTCGATGAGGCGCGTCGCCTGGCCGGCATAGACCGGCAGGACACCGGCCGCCAAGGGGTCGAGGGTACCGGCGTGACCCATCTTCTTCATGCCGTAAATGCGCCGCAGGCAGCCGATGACGTCGTGGCTCGACATACCCGTCGGCTTCAGTACATTAATGATTCCATGTATCATAAGCGCTGTTCAATTTCCTTTACGATGATCGCCTTAGCTTCATCTAAAGGCTTTTCGATGGTACAGCCGGCAGCCCGAATGTGGCCGCCGCCGCCAAAGGAAGCGGCCACCGCATTGACGTCGATGCCTTTCGAGCGCAGGCTGACCCGCGTTTCCTTCGGGCCGATGTATTTTACCGTAAAGGCCACTTCAGCACCCTTGATACGGCGGGCATAGTCGATGTAGATGCCCGTGTGCTCGCCGATAACGGAAAGGAGTTCCGGCGTGTAGGACAGGCAGGAAATGCGGCCGTCAGCAAAGAGTTCCAGCTGATCGAGAACCTTCGACAAGGCCCGGAGTTTCGTAAGCGACCGGGCATCGAGGTGGTCGGAGATGACATCGGGCTGAGCGCCGTTGTCAACGAGGACGGCTGCCATGCGCAGGGTATGGCCCGTCGTGTTGTTGAACTTGAAGAAGCCGCAGTCCGTGGCAATAGCCGTATAGAGGGCATCGGCCATGGCCGGAGACCAAGTGATATGCCACTGTTCAAATAGGTAGGTCAGGATTTCTCCCGTCGCCGCATAGTCGGGCTTAAAATATTCCCACTGGGCAAAATGCTCGTTTGAGACGTGATGATCGAGGTTCAAGACCTTGCCGCAAACGAGGTCGGCTGTCTTTCCGATCCGTCCTAAGCCTGTCGCATCGAGGACGACCGTCAGCCACGAGGCATCGGTTTTAACCTGGTCGGGCCGGCAAATAGCCGACAAGCCGTCGAGGAAGTTATAGCGGTCGTCAATGTCATCGTCGATGACCATGACGGCATCCTTCCCTTCTGCTTTCAGCCAGTGCCACAAAGCCAAGACGCTCCCTAAGGCATCGCCGTCAGGACTGACATGAGCCGTCACCAAAATATGGTCATAGTGGTGAAGGAGGGTATAGATTTCCTGGGCGGAGCAATTCATGTCATCAGTCCTTCTTTTCAATGTCGTGCAGAATCTTATCGATTTTCATCCCATAGTCAAGGGACGTATCTTCTTTAAATACAATGGACGGCGAATAGCGGATGCCGAGGCGTTTTCCGACTTCCGTCCGAATATAACCGGTGGCGCGTTTCAAGGCCTCTAAGGTCTTTTGTTTCGATTCATCGTCGCCAAAGAGGCTGACGTAAATCGTCGCGTCGCGCAAGTCGCCGGTAATGCGGGCATCGGTAATGGTGACGAAACCGATGCGCGGATCTTTTAATTCATTCAGGAGCATCTTCGATACTTCCTGTTTAATAAATTCCTGGATTTTTCGTACTCGTAATTCTCCCATCGAATGTCCCCTCCTTTATTCGGGTTCGACTTCGACCATTTCGTAGGCTTCGATTTCGTCGCCTTCCTTGATGTCGCGGTACTTTTCAAGGGTAACGCCGCATTCGTAGCCCGAAGCGACTTCCTTGACGTCATCTTTAAAGCGGCGCAGGCCGTCGATTTCGCCTTCGTGAACGACGATGCCGTTACGGATCAGGCGGATCTTAGACGTGCTGGTGATCTTCCCTTCCTTGACATAGGAGCCGCCGACGATGACCTTCGGCGTCGTAATGACTTTACGGACTTCGGCACGGCCGATGATCTTTTCTTCGTATTTCTTTTCGAGCATCCCTTTGATAGCCGCTTCGACGTCGTTAATGGCGTCGTAAATGACGCGGTACATCCGCATGTCGACCTTTTCATGTTCGGCCATCTTGCGGGCAGCCGCATCGGGACGGACGTTAAAGCCGATGATGAGGGCGTTCGAAGCCGAAGCCAGCATGATATCCGATTCGTTGATAGCGCCGACGCCGGAGTGGACGATGGCAATGCGGACTTCGTCGCTCTTGATGCCCATTAAGGACTGGCTGAGCGCTTCGACGGAACCTTGGACGTCGCCCTTGATGATAAGCGGCAGTTCCTTCAATTCCCCTTGCTGGATCTGGTTGAACAAGTCGTCGAGGGTAACCTTGGCATTGACGTGGAGTTCGGACGAACGTTTCTTTTCCATTCGTTTTTCGGCAACGGAACGAGCCGTCTTTTCGTCGGTCACGTTCAAGATGTCGCCGGCTTCCGGTACGTCGTTGAGGCCGAGGATTTCGACAGGCAGGGACGGTTCGGCTTTCTTGACCCGTTCGCCCCGTTCGTTGTTCATGGCACGGACTTTCCCGAAGGCCGTACCGACGATGATCGTATCGCCGACGCGAAGGGTCCCCTTCTGGATGAGGACGGAGGCGACAGGACCGCGGCCCTTATCGAGTTTGGCTTCGATGACGACGCCTTGTGCCGGGCGGTTCGGGTTAGCCTTAAGATCCTGTACTTCTGCCAAGACGAGGATGTTTTCGAGGAGTTCGTCGAGGCCGATTTTCTTATGGGCCGAAACGGGAACCATGATCGTATCGCCGCCCCAGTCTTCACTGATGAGGCCGTATTCGGTCAGCTGCTGCATGACGTGTTCCGGGTTGGCACTTTCTTTATCGATCTTATTGATGGCGACGATGACCGGTACGCCTGCCGATTTGGCATGGTTGATGGATTCAATCGTCTGGGGCATGACGCCGTCGTCCGCAGCGACGACGAGGACGGCAATATCCGTGACCTGAGCGCCGCGGGCACGCATGGCCGTAAAGGCTTCGTGGCCCGGCGTATCCATGAAGGTGATCTTTCTGCCTTCGTAGCGGACCTGGTAAGCCCCGATGTGCTGGGTAATGCCGCCGGCTTCGTGGCTGGTGACATTGGTCTGACGGATGGCGTCGAGGAGGCTCGTTTTACCGTGGTCGACGTGACCCATGATGGTGACGACAGGCGGACGGGTTTTCAGGGTTTCCGGGGCATCGATGATTTCTTCGATTTCCGTCGGATCTTCCGGCGGAGCTTCCATGGTAACGGTGACGCCGAATTCATCGGCAATCAACGAGGCCGTATCAAAGTCGAGTTCCTGGTTGATGGTCGCCATGATACCTCCCATAAGGAGCTTCTTCATGACTTCCCCGACATCGCGGCCCAGCCGTTCTGCGAAATCTTTAACGATGATCGTTTCCGGCAGTTCCACCGACGTCGGATAGTTCTTCTTCGGCATTTCAGCCGCGACAGGAGCCTGATTTTTCTGATTCCGCTTGTTTTTATGCTTGCCCTTGTTTAATACGTTGGACAAGAGCGTATGCGGACGATTGCCGCCTGTATTGCGGTTGTTGCGGTTCTGCTGGCCGCCGCGGCGATTGTTGTTCTTATTACTGCCGCCGCTGCGGTTAGCGCCTTCGTTTCCGCCCTGCTGGGAGTTGTTGCCGAAGTAGCGGGTACGTTTCGTATCGCCGCCCTGACGGTTCTGGCCGCCTTTATTGCCGCTCTGATGCTGGCGGGAAGCACCCTGCTTTTGACCGGCCTGGGCATTTTTAGCGTTATGGCCCTGTTGACCCTGCTGCCCCTGTTGGCGTTTGGCATTCTGGTTCTGGGTATTCTGGGTTCCCTGATTGTTCTGGCTGTTCTGTCTGCGCGGGTTGCTCTGTTTTCTGTTTTTATTCTGTCGGCTCGTTTCGTTCACTGTTCGGCTATTTCCTTCCCCTGTCGTTTTATGTTCCTGTTTCTTTTCCGGTTTGCTTTCCGGCTTCCTTTCCGGTTTGCGGTCTGCCTTGGCATCTCCCTTGGGACCTTTTTTAAAGGCTGCGTCGAGGATGCCCTTCATCTTATCATCGATGCTGGTAAAATTCCCGGCTTTAATCTGATGATCTTCTAACGTCTTTCTAACGATTGTCGTAGAAACGCCATATTCTTTCGCGACTTCGTATAATCGTTTCGTCATCTAGTTACCCCCTTCTATATATCACGCTTCGCTTTCTCTATGGCTGCCGCAAATCCTTTATCGTCGACCAGAACGATGACGTTCTGGGCTTTGCCGACAGCACTTCCTAATTCATCTTTTGTATATGTATCAATGACGGCGATCCCTTTTCTTTCGGCCAAGCGGCGGTATTTGCTGACGTTGTCATTGCCGCCGTCGGCTGCGAGAAACAGTAAAGGGACGCTCTTTTTTTTCAATGTTTTCTGTGCGGCTCCATCACCGCAGACGGTCTTACCGGCCCGGCAGGCAAGGCCTAAGAGATTGAGGATTTTGTCGCTCACAACAGGTCCTTTCTCAATGCTTCATAAATATCATTCGATACCTTGGTCTTTAACGACCGCTCCAGGCGATGCTCTTTATACGCTTTTTCGAGGCATTCGCTGTCCGGGCAAAGATAGACGCCGCGGCCGGACTTCTTGCCGGTCTTATCGATTTCGACCGTACCTTCCGGCGTGCGGACGACGCGGATCATCTCTTTCTTGCTCTTGAGTTCCTGACAGCCGGCACAGACGCGCATCGGAGTTTTTCGGGTCTTCATCGTTTATTCTCCTTCCGTCGGTACGGTCGTATCGTCATCTGAAGGCAGGGCCATTTCGCTGAGGACGTCCAAGTCATCGGCTTCTGCCGTTTCCGGAGCCTCTTCGTCGAAAGATTCAGCGGCCTGGCTTTCGCTCTTGATGTCGATTTTCCAGTTAGTCAGTTTCGCTGCCAGACGGGCATTTTGACCGGCTTTGCCGATAGCCAGGGACAATTGATAGTCGGGAACGACGACACCCGAAGCTTTTTCAGCTTCGTCGACGGTAACCGAAATGACCTGAGCCGGGCTGAGGGCATTGGCAATATAGACAGCCGGATCTTCATCCCATTTGACGATGTCGATTTTTTCGTTCTGCAGTTCCGAAACGATGTTCTGGACGCGAACGCCTTTCGGACCGACACAGGCGCCGACGGAATCGACGTTTTCATCACGGGAATAGACGGCGACCTTGGAACGGCGGCCCGGTTCGCGGGCGACGGATTTCAGTTCGACGACGCCTTCGTAGATTTCCGGTACTTCCAATTCAAAGAGGCGTTTGAGCAGGCCCGGATGAGTCCGGGATACGAGGATCTGGGCGCCTTTCGTCGTCTTGCGAACTTCGACGACGTAGCATTTGATGCGCTGGCCTACGGTATAGGTTTCCGTCGGAATCTGTTCCGACGCCGGCAGGATGGCTTCGGCTTTCCCGAGATCGACATAGACGCTCTTATTTTCGATACGCTGGATGATCCCCGTAATGATGTCATCCATGCGGTCGGAAAATTCATCATAGACGATATTGCGTTCGGCTTCACGCAGGCGCTGAATCATGACTTGTTTGGCAGCCTGGGCGGCGATGCGGCCGAAGTTGGCCGGTGTGACATCGACGTTGACGATGTCGCCGACTTCATAGCCGGGATCGATGAGCCGTGCCTTATCGAGAGAAATTTCGATATTTTCATCTTCGACGTCATCGACGACGGTCTTGGCAGCCCGGATCTGGTAATCTCCGGTCGTGCGGTCCAAGGTAACTTCTGCCGTCGGATTGGCATCGGGCTCTTTCTTGTAGGCCGTAATCAAAACGGCTTCCAGAGAGTCGCAGATGACATCCGAAGATACGCCTTTCTCTTTGGATAAGTAAGCAATAGCATTGAGCAATTCTTTATTCACGGTAATAACCTCCACTAAAAATCAATATGCAAACGGACTTGCGATATTTCTTTCCTGTCTATCTCGTGTTCCTCCCCATCGATCAGAACGACGAGCTTATCGTCTGCCGTCTTTTTGACCAGTTCAGCCGTCACATCCTTGACGCCGTTCCAAGCTTTGAAAAAATGAATATCAACCGATCGGCCGGCATAGCGGATAAAGTCTTTATCCTTCCGCAGGATGCGGTCCAGTCCGGGCGACGATACTTCGAGGAGATAATTTTCGCGAATCGGATCCTTTTCATCGAGGACCCGGCTCAGTTTTTCACTGACAGCCTGGCAGTCTTCCAGGTCGACGCCGCCTTCTTTATCGATAAACACGCGCAAGTACCAGTCTCGCTCACGCACGTATTCGACATCGACTAACTCGATATCAGATCCCGCAATAATCGTTTCTACTTCTTTAGCAATCAAATCTTCAATGTGTTCACGTCTCATCGTATTCACCAGCCTGTCCTCAAAAAATTTCTGTTAGGTAAAAGTTAAGAGTGGGCTCTCACCCACTCTTCGCATCGAAACATCTAAATTACTTTTAGTATACCACTGTCTGGTCATTCTGACAACGACTTGTCCCGGTCGGCACTGATATCATCGAGGACCGGAAGCAACCGCTTGCGCAGGGCTGCTTCCAATTCCCGCAAAGTCGACGTATCGAAGTCGTGGACCAGATTGGGGAAGTTCTGCACCCGCCGTTCGGCAAAGAAATCGTCGCGCAGGACGTTGTACATCAAGGACAGCCCGCTGCGCGATGCCTTATCGTAATAAGATAAGATCATATAGGAGCCGTTGATGATGCGAACGGCCTCGTCCGGCTTGATAAGCCGCCGAAATCCGTCGTACGATTCAGGCAGAAAGTCATCCCAGGAAAGGTCGGGCAGTCCCTTGTTTTTCAGAATGACACCGAAGTTTTCCTTGCGGTCCACATAGGAATTATGAATGATCCGGGCCAGCCGCTCTTCCACCATTTTACGAAAGGCGTCGAAGGACCCGGTGATAAATTCGATAAGGGCAAATTCCAACATGCCGATATCGACCCGAACGGCGTATTCTTCCGATTCGGGGTTGAAGATAGCCCGCACAGTCCAGCCGTTCTCCTTATTTTCATAAGTGAACAGGCGATATTCGACGGGGTTGCCGTCTTTTTCAACCATGCGATATTCTTCCAATAACTGAAAATCTCCCACCGTAAGTGGGAGAACAGTCATGATATTCCATTGTTTGAGTGTTTCAATCAATGTGTTATCCATAGTAATGAATGGTGCGGTTGGCGGGAGTTGAACCCGCACGATCGAAGATCACTGCCGCCTGAAGACAGCGCGTCTGCCATTCCGCCACAACCGCATAACTTAAAAATCATAAAGCTGCTTGTAGTGCTTTTCGTTCAACAAAACTATTCTAACATATTCCCGCGTTTCTGAAAAGGGTATTTTTTCAATTTCTTGAAAATCTTTTGTCCAGCCATATTCCCGGACCCAAGAATCGACGTGTCCCCGACCGGCATTATACGCAGCCAGAGCCAGTATTTGATTCCCATCATACTCTTTTAACAGATAGGCGAGATACCATGTTCCCAGCCTTATGTTGGTACGGACGTCACTGAGTTTATCCGGCGTGTAGTCAGTCATTCCCATCTCATCGGCAATCCATTGAGCCGTATCGGGCATAACCTGCATCAGGCCATGGGCCCCGGGTTGAGACGAAGCCCGTTCGTCGAATTTGCTCTCAACTAAGATGACCGACGCCACCAGGGCCGGGTCGATCTTGGTTTCATAAGCATACTGGCGAACGAGATAATCGTACTGAAGGGGATAGACAAACTTGCGCATGACATCGTCTTTCCATGAATAGAAATACGATGCCGAAAAGAAAAGCAACAGTGCTGCTATGATGATTGTCCCTTTGGTACTTCTCTTTTTTCTCACGTCTTTTCCCTACATTTCAATGCGGTTCATCAAGTCCTGCCAAGCGGCTTTCACCTGTGCCCGCGTCGCTTCAGGCGACCCGTTATTATCGATGACAACCTGTGCCAAAGACCGTTTCTCGTCGATAGGAAGTTGGGCGTGAATCCGCGCCAACGCCTCGGTTTCAGAATAACCGTTGCGCTTCATCAGCCGCAAAAGCTGCGTCTTCGGATCGACGTATACGAGCCATGTTTCGTCAACGTACGAATTGTATTTTATCTCATAAAGTAAAGGCATGTCAAGAAAGATGACCGGATTTTTTTTATCTTCCTCAATTTTTCGGATTTCTCGTTCGATGCCGTCATGGATAAGCGGGAACAATAATCCTTCGAGCTGCGCCTTTTTCGCCTTGTCCTGAAAGACGAGGCTGCCGATATAAGCCCGATCCATGGACCCGTCTTCACAAAGCGCCTTAGGCCCAAAGGCAGCGGCGACGGCTGCAAGGCCTTTCGTTCCCGGCAGGACGACGTCATGAGCGATGACGTCACAGTCCACGATGCCGGCGCCATACTCTCTGAGCATAGTCACGACAGTACTCTTCCCCGACGCAATGCCGCCGGTCAATCCGATATGAAGCATAACTAATCTCTTCCTCTCCGAACAATATACTTCTATTATACTGATAGAATGACCTTCTGTCCAACGCTGCCTTGTGTTTCCCCTAGTAAAAAAACACCATGCCCTGAGTGTTTTTTATCGCTATCTATATTTTTTCATTCCTTTTGTTTATTCTTTGTTCATATTTCTCAGCAATCATGGCATAGAAAAAATCATATATCCTTGTATATGACATTTCTTCTCCTTCATTATTGACCAGTTGATTTAGGCGTCGCTTACATGTAATAATTTCAGAATAAAACAAAAACTTGATTACATCCTGATACTGTTTACTGCACATCTTATCGTTCAAAAAAACGCCAAAACATGCATCTACAATATTAGAATGGACCTCTTCGCGTTCCAATATCTCGGTATTAAAAGATCCTCTTAAATAATTTACTATTGGAGTTGTCAAAAACATAAAACTTAAATTATTCCCTATATATCTTATTCTATTATTGTTCTCTTTGCATTGAGCATACAAATAGTCATAATCAGCTAATATATCTTTCATCATATCAGTAATTTTCGAATCACTTTTATATTCTTCTTTTATGCAATTTAACGCATCTAAAGCTACTTGTTGTAATGCATATATGTTTTTCGTTTCTAAAAAAATTTCTCCATATTCAATCAGCCTAAACGCCTTCCATCCTATATAGCTTTCTAAAAAGCCATTGACTTTACACTTAACTTCCACCGAAAACATATCATTAAAATAAAAAGATTGAGTCGTATCTATTATATCTTTATTGACATTCCTAATTTGCCGGGCAATTTCATGGGCATGTGACTCGGTCATTACACTGTGAAAATCATATAGATTCTGGACATAATTAGCAAAGCCAGCCAATTGTACCACCGTACTATACAAATCACTTTTAAATTTCTTCTCAGCTTGCTCTTTGTTAAATCGATACATAAAAACGGCTGTTCCAGCTGAACAACCTGCTGCTACCACAGATAAAATAGCCATAAACGTGTTCAAATCCATCTTAAATATACCCTCATAAATCTAATTTATATTTAAAAGCTAAAAGCATAGCCGCAAAATACAGCTATGCTTTCATTCGTTCTAATTTGTCGAAACAATATTCTCTCTAGACCTTATAAATGAATCTTAAAGGCACATTTCGTAAATCTTTACGATGTCGTCCGGCGTGAGGTCGATGAAGCCGTGGAGAGTGCCGCCGAGCTGTTTGCAGGCGTTTTCGGCCATATCACGGAAGTGTTTGTCATCGATGCCAAGATCCGACAGGCGGCTGTCGAGGCCCAAGGTCTTAAAGAAGAAGTCCGACAGGGCTTCAATCGCCTTTTCGGCCCCTTCCCGGTCGGACAGGCTGGCGTCGAGGCCGAAGACGTTCGTTCCCAAGCGCTTGATCTGCCAAGCATTGTCATCGTTCATGACGTATGTGAGCCAGCGCGGGATGAGGATGGCCAGGCCGTGACCGTGGGTGATGTCATAGACGGCGGAGAGTTCGTGTTCCATGCGGTGGCACGACGTCATCTGAGAAACGCCGCCGGCCAAAAAGCCGTTGAGAGCCCACGTCGAAGCCCACATGAGGTTGGCCCGAGCTTCATAGTTATCCGGTTCCTTGAGGGCAATGGGAGCAAAGGTGACGACGGTCTTCAGCACTTCGTCCTGAACGCGGTAAATCATGTCCATGCGAGGCTGTCTTGAAAAGTACACCATATCAAAGATATGGGCCATGATATCGACGCTGCCGGAAGCCGTCTGATAAGCCGGTACGCTAAAGGTATTGGTCGGATCGAGGAAAGATACGGCCGGCTGAACGGCCGGTGAAAAGTACGGAAGCTTATCCTTCGTATCGACGTTGCTGATGACGGCGCCGGCATTCATTTCGGACCCCGTCGCAGCGATGGTCAGGACTGTCATGAGGGGGAGCGCCTTCGGGCTTACGACCTTCTTCATGACCAAATCCCAGCAGTCATCCGTATCGGCAGCCACGGTGGCAGCCATGACTTTCGAAGCGTCGATGGTCGAACCGCCGCCGACAGCCAAGATGACGTCAATGCCTTCTTCCCGGCAAATTTTGACGCCCTTATTGACCGTCGTATGGCGCGGATTCGGTTCGATACCGCCGAGCTCGGAAATGGTCAGGCCGGCCTTTTGCAGGATGTCGACGACCTTGTCATAGAGGCCGATCCGTTTAATGGAGCCGCCGCCGTAGACGAGGAGGACTTTTTTGCCGAAAGCGGCTGCTTCTTCGCCGAGATGAGTTAATTGATCTTTCCCAAAGTAAATTTTCGTTCTATTTTGAAATACGAAATCGTTCATTATGAAACTCCCTTCTTAATCAGTAAGAATGTCTATAGGTATGTAATTCTCCATTCTCGGCAAAATTCCTTTTTCAAAATCCTAATGGGTTTCTTTCAGATACTGCAAGTCGCCGAACCAGTACGATGCCGTCGTGCCGCCGTCGATGAGGATGTCGCTGCCGGAGATGAAACGGCCTTTATGGCTCATGAGAAATTCCGCCAGGTCACCGATTTCATCGGGCGTTCCGGCACGGCCCGCCGGGCTGAGGGACAGCATCTTGCGGTAGCCCTCTTTGCGCGGGCCGTTCAGTTCATCATTGGCCAAAGGCGTAATGACGATGCCCGGGCTGATCGAATTGACGGTCGCTCCCCGTTTCCCCCATTTCGCAGCTTCGGCCATGACCCGCAGGACGTTGCAGCGCTTCGAATACTGGTAGGCCTTCAGTGTGTCTTGGATGGCCTTGAGAAAGGGTAACTCCAAGAGCTCTTCCGTCGGCGTCATGGCCAGCTGATCTGTTTCTTTCGGCGGCAGGGCACCCAAGCGATGGCCGGACTGGGAGGAAATGGTGATGCCGACCCGCCGGCTTCGATGACTTTGCCAAATTCTTCCAATAAAACAGCTGTGCCGTAGAGGTCTACTTTCAAAATCGTTTCGATCGATGCCTGAGACGGCGATACGCCGGCGGCATTGATGAGGTACTTAGTGGCTCCGAACTGCTTGGCATGATCGATGAGGGCCAAAATGGACGAGCGTGACGAAATGTCAACGGCCAGGGTGCTCGTTTTAAAGCCTGTATTTTCTAAAACCGCAGCCGCCCGATCGGCATGTTCCTGTTTCACATCGGCCAAGACGATGTGACGGCCGCTTCCGACGCGGCGGGCCATGGCCTGACCGATCTGGCCGGAACCGACTAAGACGACGACTTCTTTTTCATTTACATTCATGGGGAGATCCCTCCTATATACAATACATGATAGACAATGGATGATGTCAGATTTCTTGTTCCTGTTGACATGGAGATTGTACCGAATTCATCCATTTAGAACAATTCGAATTTCAAGGGCTTCGCATTAGTTTTACTTATGGCAAAACTACGGTATAATAACAGTAACGTTTCGAAAGAAAGGAGTGAGTCCATGCTGTTTCGCCAAATGAAATACTTTATGGCCGTCGTCGACGCCAAGAGCTTTACCGAAGCCTCGTATGCCTTAGAAATTTCACAGTCTGCCGTATCGCAGCAGATCAAGGCTCTTGAAGAGGACTTGGGAGTGCCTTTATTGATTCGCCATAATCGGCGGTTCGCCCTGACGTCGGCCGGCGACTATTTCTATCGCCACGGAAAAGAGCTCCTGCAGGAAATCGAAACCTTCAAGGCCGAGACCCGTCGTCAAGGTGAAGATAAAGAACTCCAGCTCCGCATCGGCTATTTGAACAACTACGTCGGCAGCGAGCTCTATGAAACGATTGCCGCCTTTTCCACCTACTATCCGGAAGTAACGATCCATATCTTTAACGGGACCCACGAATCCCTCTATCACGAAATCCGCCAGCGAAGAGCCGATCTTCTCCTCAGTGACCAGCGCCGCGCCTTTTCCGACGTATACGAAAATGATATTGTCATGACCGGCCCGGTCTATGCCGAAATATCGTGTCAGAATCCTCGGAGTCAGCAAGAATATCTCACCTTGGAAGACGTGAAGCGCTTTCCCTGCATCTTGGTCACCGCGGAAAATCAGGAAGCGTCAGAAGCTGCCTATTATACCGATACCTTGAGCTTTGCCGATAACTTTCTCTTTGCCCGGACCATCGAAGAGGCACGGCTTCTCGTAGCCGGCAACCGCGGCTATCTGCCCCTGGAAAGTTTTTCACCGACACCGCCTTCCGGCACGGCCTCACGCTGTCTGCCCCTCTATCGCGGCGGCAGCCCCCTCATGCGCCATTACTGCCTCTTTTGGCATAAGGACAACAGTACGTACTACGTCGAAGAATTTGCCCGCCTGCTCCACGAGCGGATCGACCAAAGAAAACATCCCTGAGGGCCAAGATATACGTAACGTTGTCGTTCTATTTATAAATTGTTTAAGCTGTCTGTGTACCATAAAGTATCATTACCATTAGGAGGGATCTTATGCTTTCTGCCTTACGGCACCACCGGAGCCTGGTACTCGTTTTTTTCCTGCTGGCCGCCGCTTTTCTCTACTTCGCTCACATCGGCTCGTACCATCTCATCGAGCTCGACGAGGGCCGCTACCACCGCATTCCCATGGAAATGGTCCTGTCCGGCGATTACGTGACGCCCCATTTCGATTACATGCCCTATTTTGAAAAACCGATCTTTCAATATTGGGTGACGGCCCTGGCCATGAAACTCTTCGGCTTTAAGGAATTTACAGGCCGCGTCCTGCCGGCCTTGACCGGTTTTGGCAACGTCATCTTAGCCTACGTCCTGGGCCGAACGATGTTCAACGGACGGACGGGCCTCATGGCCGCCGTCATCTTGGCTACGTCGGCCCTGCAGCTCATCGTCGCCTCCATCGGCGTTCTCGACATGGCCCTGACCTTTTTCGTCGACGCCTGCCTGGTCGCTTTTTATCTCTTTGAGCGGACGGAAGAGAAGAAATATCTCCTCCTCTTCTATGCATCCATGGGCCTCGGCATGCTGACCAAGGGACTCATTGCCATCGCCTTTCCCGTCGGCATTCTCTTTTGGTATGCCCTCTGCACGCGGCGGCCGCGGCTCTTCTTGAAACTGTTCTACGTGCCCGGAATTCTGCTGTTCCTGGCAATTTCCGTCCCTTGGTACTACCTCGTATCGAAAGCCAACCCGGACTTCTTTTATTTCTTCTTTATTCGCGAGCACTTTCTCCGCTTTGCCACGAAGATGCATGAACGGTTCCACCCCTGGTACTACTTCGTCCCGGTCCTCATTGCCGGTCTCATGCCCTGGACGGGCTTTCTGGCAGCCTTTTTCAGTAAAAAAGGCATCTTCCGCGCTCCGGGCACCTTGCGCCACAAGCAGGATCTCATCCTCCTGTCCTTATGGGCCGGCCTGATCTACGTCTTTTACAGCATTTCCGATTCCAAGCTGCCGACGTATATTCTGCCCTGCTGGCTGCCCTTATCGATCCTTTTGGCAGCCTCCCTGGAACGGTGCCGCCGCGAAAAATCTTGGCTCGGTCACAGTTTTCTTATCAATTCCCTGCTCTGCCTCCTCTTTACGGCAGCCGGCGTCGTCTACCTCATGCACACCGACTTTTTGAGCATTGCCGACTTCTTCAGTCACGGCGGCCTGCTCATAGCGTCCCTCCTCATCGGGACGATCGCCGCAGCCTGGTGCTGGCATAAACGGCGTTCCTTCCTCACGGTGTTCATCATCCTCACGGTGATGGCCTACGGCTTCGGCCTCGGTGCCCATCAGATTCAAGGTCAGATTCACGACCACCAGACGGCTTACAACGTCAGTCAGGATATTAAACAGCTGAACGTGCCCGACAGTACGCCCATCATCATGTACGGCTACTTCATCCCGGGTCTGGTCTATTACCTCGACCGTCCCATTGCCACAGGCAATTTCATGGGCGAATTGAACTTCGGCATCCATCACACGGACCGGACGGGCATGTACTATGGCAGTAACGAATTATACGCTCTCTGGAACAGCGATAAGCCGGCCGTCATCGTCGTCGAAAAGAAATATTTAGAAGAAGCCCTGCGCGTCGTCGGAACACCTCCGGCTCGACGCATTACCGACGAAGACTACACGGTTCTCTTAAACGGCCCTGCTGCCCAGGACGCAGCTCGATAAAGCAACGGCACCGCAGCATCGATACTTGAAATAATCCGCTAAAGAAAACAGATACACAAAAAACCAGCGCCATGACGCAAACATCGCCATGGTGCTGGTTTTCTTATAGGTAAAAATCCCGAGACAAGGATTCTATTTCAGCTCTTCTTTGAAAAAATCGGCTACGGCTCGGGCCGCCCCGTCCGTATCGTGACTGAAGGTGTGATCTTCGCCGTCGATGAGATGGAGTTGGCCGTTAAAGTAGATGCGCTGATACCGCTGGCTGTAGGTATAAGGGGCAATGACGTCACCCGTGCCGTGAAGCATGTAGGCCGGTCCCTGGTACTGCGAAGCCGTTTCATAAATGGGAAGGGTCTGGGCCGTTTTGACATAATTGGCACCGACCTGATAATCCCCTACCTGAATAGTTTCCGGCGGATTGAGGGGGTCGTAGTGAAGGCCGAAAAGCTGACCGCGAATAGCATCTTCCCGAAGAACCGCAGCCGGTGCCATGAGGGCCAGGGCCTTGACCTTCTGTGTCCCCAGTTCTCCGGCCGTCATGCTGGCAACGACGCCGCCTTGAGAGTGGCCGGCCAGGGCGATTCCCGTCACGCCGGGAAGCTTACCGGCATAGTCATAGACGGCTTTGGCGTCTTCAATTTCGTTGAGGACGGTCATATCTTGGAATCGCCCTTCGCTCTTCCCATGACCGTTAAAATCGAAACGAATAGAGGCAATGCCGTCTTTTTCCAAGTCATCGGCGAGCTTCGTCAAGAGAGGTCGCTCCTTATTCCCCATGAAGCCGTGCATAATGATGACCAAAGGATAGGATGTCTTCCCATCAGGGCGCTGGATGACAGCCGACAGTTTTCCGTGGTCGCCGTCAATGGTAACGTCCTGCGACCGGGCCGCACTAAACCCGGTCCCCACGGCGAAGAGACCTACGGTCAATAAAGAAAGTCCCAACATTCGTTTAAAATGCCTCATAACAAAACCTCCTAACGATGTGATAATACAAATTGATGCTGTATTATCATTGTACCGCCCCTTCGCAATCATGTCAATAATTACATATTAAGGGTATTAGCATTTCAAGCACAAAAGAACGGCCTTAAAACGAAGTACGCACCCGGCACCGTCAACGCGATCTGTCGACGGAATCCGTCGGCCGACTGCAATGTTGTAACACCCCTGCCCGGACAAGCAAATCGCGAAGGGCTGCGTGCAAGAAAGACACGCCGGCACAAAAAAAGAGAGTCGTCTAAAAAGACAACTCTCTTTTATAGGTAAATGACATCTAGCGTTAAGATGGTTTCCTCACTTCTGGCATTTCGGGCAGTAATGGGTGCCGCGGCCGTTTAGTTTTACGTATTCAATGGTCGTGCCGCAGACCGTACACGGTGTCCCTTCGCGGCCGTAGACGCGGAGGTTTTCCTGGTTCTGCCCTTCTTTGCCATTGCCGCTGATGAAATTCCGTATCGTCGTACCGCCGTGTTCGAGACCTTCTTGGAGAACAGTCGTGATAGCCCCATGGAGTTTCGCCGCTTCTTTTTTCGTGACCTTACAGCCTCGGCGCAGGGGACGGATTCCGGCCCGAAAAAGGGCTTCGTCGGCGTAAATATTGCCGATACCGGCCACCTTGGTCTGGTCGAGAAGGACCGTCTTTACCGGCCGGCGCGTTTCCTTTAAGAACCGGTACAACCCTTCTGCCGTAAAATCCGGACTGATGGCATCGGGCCCGAGGTTGTCATAGCCTTTGATGCCCGTCGGCCCTTTCGTCGGTACCAGCCATAAACAGCCCAGGGTACGGATATCGCGGTACAGCAGCCGGCCCTCCGTCAGGGAAAAGACGACGTGAACAGCCCGTCCGGCATACTCTCCCGGCTCATCTTCATAGAGGAGGCTGCCCGTCATCCGAAGGTGCACCAAGACCGACCAGGGCCCGCTGCAGCGGAGAAAAAGGTATTTTCCGCGGCGGCTGACGCCTTCGATTTCCGTTCCGGTCAGGGCCGAGACGAAATGATCGGCTGTCGTATTGCGGATGAGCCGCGGCAGGGATACGTCGACGGCCGTGATGACCTTATGCTGCACCTTGTTTTCGATAAAGGAACGTATCGTTTCTACTTCCGGCAATTCCGGCATACACTCACCTACTTCGCTTCTTCCCAGTTGGCGCCGCTGTGAATGTCTACGACGAGGGGGACGGAAAGTTCGACGATGTGTTCCATCGTATCTTTTAAGAGTTTTTCGATTTCCTCTTTTTCAGCAGCCGGCACTTCTAAGACCAGTTCGTCATGGACCTGGACCAAGAGCTTGCTTTTCAGCTTCCGCTTTTCCAACTCATCTTGAACGGCATTCATCGCCAACTTGATGATGTCGGCGGCACTGCCTTGGATGGGCGTGTTCATGGCCGTCCGTTCGGCAAAGGAACGGCGCGTGAAGTTCTTGCTGTTGATGTCCGGCAGGGCCCGGCGGCGGCCGAACATGGTGACGGCCATGCCGCTCTGTTTAGCCGACTCGATGAGGCCATTCATATAATCGTGAATCGTACTGTAGCGGGCAAAGTAGGAATCGATATAATCCTTGGCTTTCTGACGGGAAATGGAAATGTTGCGGGCCAGGCCGAAGTCACTGATGCCATAAATGATGCCGAAGTTGACGGCTTTCGCGTGAGACCGTTCTTCCGGCGTAACTTCGTCCCAGGGAATGCCGAAAACTTCCGACGCCGTCCTGCGGTGGATGTCCTGCCCTTTTTGGAAGCCGTCGATCATGGTCGGGTCCTGAGAGAGATGAGCCAAGAGGCGCAGCTCAATCTGCGAGTAGTCGCCGGATACGATGTAGTCATAGCCCTTGCCGGGAATGAAGATGGACCGTATCTTGCGACCCTGTTCCGTCCGGATGGGGATATTCTGCAAGTTGGGATCGGAGCTGCTGAGACGGCCCGTTGCCGTTACCATTTGGTTGAAATGGGTATGGATGCGGCCCGTTTCCGGAGAAATGAGCGGTTCCAGCCCGTCGAGATACGTCGAGATGAGCTTCTTCAAGGCCCGGAAGCGGAGGATTTTATCGATCATGGGATGCTTATCTAACAGCGCATCGAGGACGGAACTGTCCGTAGAATAACCGGTCTTGGTTTTTTTAATGACCGGCAGGTTCAATTTTTCAAAGAGGATGACGCCGAGCTGTTTCGGCGAACTGATGTTAAACGTTTCGCCAGCGTCGTCGTAAATAGCTTCTTCCAAGGCATCGGCCTGGGTCGATAACTCGCTCTTCATGGCCATGAGCCGTTCCGTATCGACAGTAAAGCCGTTCATTTCCATGATTGCCAGGGTACGGACCAACGGTTCTTCGATAGAATCGTAGAGGTCGGTCAGGTCCCCTTCTTTCAGCTGTACTTCAACTTTCGGCCAAACGGCAAGGGCAAAAGCGGCATCGCTGATCAGCCGCTGCACGTCGTCATCGGCCGGTTCCTGAAGGCTGACGTCGAAGGTTTCTGAAATATAGGTCAAGCCGTAAGACGTCCGCGTCGGATCCAAAAGGTAGGCTGCCAGGATGATATCCTTTAAGGGAAGGCGTCCCGAAGTCACGGCGGAAACGGCTTTGATAAGATTTTTTCCATCTGCCGTAATGACGGCTTTAGCTTCCGGCAAAACGGAAAGGTAGGCTTTATAGTCCCCTTGAGGCACGGTAAAAGCCCCTTCTTCCGTCGCCATGGCAAGGCCCGTAAGCCCCGGAACGGGCTGATGATCATCGAATTCGGCAGCGACGGCGACGATCTTCCTTTTCAGGCTGTCTGCCGATGGAGCATCGACGGCGGTGACCACGGCTTCTTCAGAGCCGGTTCCCTGAGCCAGATGGGCAAAACGGTCAAAGGAAGCAAAGCGTTCCAAGAGATTGCGGAAGCCCAGGCTTTTAAAGAGTTCGGCTACATCGGCCTGGCGAGGCTGAGGCTGGAACTGATCGATGGTATACGAGAGTTCGAGGTCGCAGCGAATGGTTGCCAAATCCTTGGACAAGAGGGCCTTATCCTTATTGTCGGCCAATTTTTCCTGAAGCTTCTTCCCTTTCACCTCGTCTAAGTGTTCGTAGACGCCGGCGACGCTGCTGAATTGGGAGATGAGCTTCAAGGCCGTCTTTTCGCCGACACCGGGGACACCGGGAATGTTGTCGGCCGTATCGCCCATGAGGGCCTTCATTTCGATGACCTGAGCCGGCGTATAGCCGTATTCCGCTTCCATGACGGCCGGTGTGACGGCCAGCATCTGGGTAATGCCTTTCTTGGTCAAATACACCGTAACGTCGTCAGTGACTAACTGGAGGGCATCGCGGTCACCGGTAACGACGTCGACGGCATAGCCTTCAGCGGCCATGTTTTTCGCAAGGGTACCGATGATGTCATCCCCTTCATAGCCTTCCTGCTCGAGGACGGAGATGCCCAGGCAGTCGAGGACTTCGCGAATCAAGGCGAACTGAGGGCGCAGGTCGTCGGGCGCTTCCTTACGGGTCGCCTTATAGCCGTCGTACAAGTCGTTGCGGAAGGTGTACTTTCCCTTATCGAAGGCGACGGCGACGTACTGCGGATCGAGTTCGCTGTAAAGCTTCAATAACATATTCAAAAAACCATAGACGGCATTGGTCGGCCGTCCCTGAGGATCACTCAGATGGGGAATGGCAAAAAAAGCCCGATATAACAGGCTGCTGCCGTCGATGATGACGATGTTCTCTTTCATACCCAAATGCCCTTTCTGTAATATAGTCTAGCGGTGCAGGATGGAACTCAGGATACTGTACAGGCAGTAAATGACGAAGATGCCCAGCAAATAAGGCATGGCCATGACGATGAGCCCCAAGGCACCGATGATGACGGCGACGACGCAGAAGACGATGACGCCGATGGCTAATTTTACGCGCCACGACAGGCCGCTGGTCACGATATGGATTCGCTGCTGCTGCGCGTCCTGCTGTTCCCGCAGCCGTTCTTCGTAGAGGGACTGCTGGTCGTGGACCGTACCGTCTTCATCAATGGTCGGTCCGCTGAAGTTGTCTCGTTCCTGATCCGAGAGAATTTTGGGGTCTTCTGAATTCATAACGTATACTCCTATCTTTAGTAATTTCTGTTTTTCATGCGGCGTTCAATATCGCGTTTGGCTTCTTTTTCAGCCAAGGCCTGGCGTTTATCGTACAGTTTCTTCCCTGTCGCTAAGGCCACAGTTACCTTGACCTTCCCCTTCTTAAAATAGAGATTGAGGGGAATGAGGGTATAGCCTTTTTCCTGAATTTTGCCCAACAATTTGATGATTTCATACTTGTGGAGCAAGAGCTTGCGCGTCCGCAGCGGGTCATGGTTAAAGCGATTTCCCTGTTCGTACGGGCTGATATGCATCCCTAAGAGCAGGGCTTCGCCGTTTTCAATGCGGCAGAAGCTGTCTTTCAAATTGACCTTGCCCTGGCGCAGGGATTTGACTTCTGTACCGGTCAGGGCGATGCCGGCTTCATACGTTTCATGAATAAAATAATCGTGACGGGCCTTGCGGTTATCCGAAATATATTTCACACCTTTAGTCGGTGATGTTGACACTAGTGATTCCTCCTACTTCTTACTCTTTTTATTGCGGCGCACTTTGGTATTCTTGCCTTTGCGGTCGTTTTTGCGGCTGTTTTTCTTATCCTTGCGGATTTTCTTATCTTTCTTTTTATCTTTCTTCGAGCCGCCGGCGCCGGCGAACCAATTGCGCTTGGTCTTGCCTTCCTTGTTGTCGCTGCTCTTTCGTTTATGGCGCCGTTCACTGCTGGCAGCCATCAACTTTTGGACGTCTTCCAGCGATTCATAGCGGCCGGGGACGAAGTCGATTTCTCCTTTTTCGACGTTGACCTGAGCCAAGGTGACTTCCATGGCGTCGCCGAGACGGTAAATCTTACCGCCGAACTGACCTCGAAGGGTATAAGACGTTTCGTCAAATTCGTAGGTATCATCGGTCAACAGGGAAATGTGGATCAAGCCTTCGATGCCGTTTTCGAGGCCCACAAAGAGGCCAAAGGACGTGATGCCCGTGACATGGGCTTCGAAGGGCTGGCCGATGAAGGGCAGCATGTACTGACATTTTTTGAGGTCATCCGTTTCCCGTTCGGCTTCAACGGCAATGCGTTCCCGCGAGCTGGCCTGATTGGCGGCCATGGTGTGGAAGGACAAGGACTGCTGCGCTTCTTCTTCCCGCAGTTTGCCGCGGCGCTGGTACTGGCGAATGAGTCGATGGACCATGAGGTCCAGATAGCGGCGGATCGGCGACGTGAAGTGAGTATAGCAATCCGAGGCCAGGCCGAAGTGACCGGCATTGGCCGTAGCGTATCGGGCCTGCTGCATAGAGCGCAGGGCGATGGTCTGAACGACGGCGGCTTCATCAGTGCCCTTCGTCGTTTCCAGCAGTTTTTGGAAATCAGCCGGTTTGACGTGTTCCGAATCGGGTACGGGCAGATTGAAGCTCGACAGGACGGTGCGCATCATATCCAGCCGTTCCGGTTCGGGAATTTCATGGATTCGGTACACCGACGGGTTGTCACTGTCGCGAAGATAACAGGAGACGGTTTCGTTGGCAATGAGCATGCTTTCTTCGACAATCTGCTCGGCCAGGGTCCGTTCCCGTTTTTCTAAGCGAAGAGGCACGCCTTCCGGGTCGAGGATAACCTTGTATTCGGGAAAATCAAAGTCGATGGCCCCGCGGCGAAGGCGCATATTCTTTAAGATCGCCGACAGTTCCTGCAAATCTCGAAGCATGGGCATGAAGGGCTGCAAATCATCGGGGATGATGCCGTCGACGAGGGCTTTGCGGACTTCGACGTAGTTACAGCGGCGCTTGACCCGGATAACGGCCGGTCCGATATCGGATTTGACGACCTTGCCCTTGTCATCGATTTCCATGACACAGGTCATGGAATAGCGGTCTTCACCGGCGTTGAGGCTGCAAATACCGTTCGACAGGACTTCCGGCAGCATGGGGATGACCCGGTCGACGAGGTAGACACTGGTGCCCCGATTATAGGCTTCTTCATCGATGGCCGAGTGAGGCCGGACGTAGTAACTGACGTCGGCAATATAGACGCCCAGGCGGAAGTGACCGTTGGGCAGTTTTACGACGTCGATGGCGTCATCAAGGTCTTTGGCATCTTCACTGTCGATGGTAATGAGTTGACGGTCGCGGTAGTCGCGGCGGCCGTCTTCGAGAACGACGGTCTGGTCGATGGCATCGGCTTCGGCCGTGACCTCTTCCGGAAAGGCAAAAGGCAGGCCGTGACGGGCCATGATGACCTTGATATCGAGGTCGCGGTCGCCGTTATAGCCGAGGACTTCCGTCACTTCCCCTTCGGCCTTGCGGTTCCGTGTCGGCCATTTCGTAATCGTCACCAAGACGCGGGCACTGCTGCGGGCACCGCCCGTTTTATCGAGAGGAATGTAGATATCTTCACGAATCCGTTCATCATCAGGCTTTACAAAAGCGCTGTGTTTTTCCAGTTGGAAGGTCCCGACTAAGGTCTGATTGGCTCGTTCGACAATGGAAACGATCTCCCCTTCCTGTTTATGGCGGCCGTTCCCGGCATGGATGATACGGACGGTAACCTTGTCGTTATTCATGGCCGTGTTGCGGTTCTGCTCGGAAATATAGACGTCCTCCGTCAGATCTTCGCTGATGACAAAACCAAAGGTCGGCGTATATCCCTTATAGATACCGGTAATTTCCTGCGGCGTTTTAGCAGCAATATATCGATCGCCTGTAATTCTCATGAGCTTCTCACTCCTCACCAATTCATCAAATGTTTCAAATACGTCAGCCAATCTTGCACCGGCAATGCCGAGCCTCTCGGCACAGTCTTCAACGGTCGCCCCCTCCGGGGCCATGGCACTGCATATATTTATTATATCATGAGCCAGTTGTAAATCCATAGTGCTCCTCCTGACCGAACAGATGATAAAAAAGAGCCGCCGCATATGCGACAGCCCTCATTAGTTTCATTAAAAGGTATGCATCAATCTGCCCAACACGAAGGTACAGACGGCAAACAATACCGATAAGATGATAGTCATTTTGGAAAGCAAGGCATCCATGCCGCGGGCACGACTGCCAAACAGGTCGTCGGCACCGCCGCCAAAGCCCGCACCCATCCCCTGGGTCTTGCTCTTCTGTGCTACGACAACACCGATGATGAGCAGTGCCAAAATGACAACGATGATTTCTAATGCTGTGATCACGTTAATCCTCCTCACACAATGACGCTAACAGTATCATTGTACACTTATTTAGCCTTTCTATCAATAGTTGATTTCGGCTCTTTCTCAATCTTTTCTATTCCTTCCTCTTCATTGCGTGTTTCCAAATAGTGTTCCAACTTGCGTTTGACCCGCTGAAGGGCATTATCGATGGATTTTACGTGACGATGGAGCTCTCGTGACATTTCATTATAGGACTTGCCGTCTAAATAGGCCGTTAAGACGTTCCATTCCAAATCGCTGAGGATTTCATTCATCTTCAGCTCGATATCGTTGAATTCTTCCCGTCCGATGATGAGTTCTTCCGGGTCGCTGACGCGAATGCCCGACAAGATATCCTGAAGAGTCCGGTCGGAATCTTCATCATAAATCGGTTTATTGAGGGATACGTAAGAATTTAAGGGTATGTGTTTCTGCCGCGTCGCCGTCTTGATGGCCGTAATGATCTGCCGGGTAATGCACAGTTCGGCAAAGGCTCGAAAGGACGACAATTTATCACCGCGAAAATCCCGTGTCGCCTTATAAAGGCCGATCATCCCTTCCTGGATGATGTCATCCCGGTCGGCACCGACGAGAAAGTAGGCACGGGCCTTCGATTTTACAAAGTTACGGTACTTGTGGACGATATAATCGGTAGCCTGCCCGTCCTTTTCGGACTGGGCAATCCTGACGATTTCTTCATCACTCATGCCTGCAAAGCGGTCATTTTTTTCCGTTTCATGAGACGCTGCCTGCATTATCGTCACCTCACTTATTTGATGGTATTCGCCTGACGCTGGCGCACGACTTCATACATGAGCAAGGCCGCTGCTACGGAGGCGTTGAGAGAATTGACGTGGCCAAACATGGGAATTTGGACCAGGACGTCACAGGTCTCCTTGACCAAATGGGAAATCCCCCGTCCTTCACTTCCGATGACCAGGACGACGGGATCGGTCAAAGAGCTGTGGAAATAATCGGTTTCCCCCTCCATATCGGCGCCGATAACCCAAAACCCCCGTTTTTTGAGTTGTTTCAGCGTCTGGGAAATATTCCCTATCTGCACCAAAGGCAGGTATTCGATGGCTCCGGCCGACGTCTTGCCCACCGTTTCATTGATCGGCGCTGACCGGCGTTTCGGCAGGAGGACGGCATCGGCACCGGCACATTCGGCCGTCCGGATGATGGCCCCTACGTTGTGGACGTCTTCCAGGCCGTCGAGGAGAACCAAAAAGGGAACCTTCCCCTTTTCATCGGCGGCGATGAGGACGTCCGTGAGGTCGGCATATTCCACGGCCTTGGCAAAAGCCACGACGCCTTGGTGACGGTTGTCCGGTGCCAAGCGATGGAGGACCTTTAAAGGCGTCTCTTCGACGAGGATATCCGCCTGAGCCGCCAAGTCACGAATCCGCTGCAAAGGCTTTGTTTCATTGCCCGAAGCGACGTATATCTTGGTAATGGACCGGCCGGCCTTCAAGGCTTCGGTGACGCTGTTGCGCCCGATGATAAGTGTATCCGCGCTCATTCCTTACCTCCTCTGGTTTGGCTGCAGTAAGCCTTTGTCTCTTCATAAATCTGTTCCATAATCTCAGCCAGTCGTTCTTCCTGCCCGGCCATGACCAAAAAGCCGACTAGCGCTTCAAGGGCCGTGCTGTCGTGGTATTCGGCAACAGTCGCACTTTTAGGCGCCAAGGTATGGGCGTTCCGCGCCCTTTGACAGACGCTTTTCTCTTCTTCCGTAAGGGTATCGCGAAGGCGGCGGTAGACCCAGGCCTGGGCCTTGGCCGATACGAATTCCGCGGCCAGGCCGTGGAGGACCTGTACCTGGGGAATCCCCGTTTCAACGAGGCGCTTGCGCAGGGTCAGGGCATAATAAGCGTCGCCGACAAAGGCCAGGTTGATGGAATCGAGACGGGCTGCATCGCTTTCAGGGACATCGAGGCGCTTGCCTTCGGCAAAGGCCTGACAGGCCCGTTTTTTTAAGGCTTGGAGTTGTTTGAATTTCACTTTTTCCAGCGTGCTCCCTGGGGAGAATCTTCGATGGTGATACCGAGGGCGGCCAGTTTATTGCGGATGGCGTCGGCCAGGGCAAACTGTTTCTGGACACGGCATTCCTGACGGATGTCGAGGATGACCTGCATCAAATCGTCGTAGTCCTTGCTGCTGGCATTGGCTTTCTGCCCTTCCCAGCGTTCTTCCAAGATACCGAGGATATCCGTAAAGGTCTTGAAGATTCGTTTTACTTCCGACATGATGGCCGAGTCGACGGGGACGTTGTTGGTGACGACGGCATTTTTATAAATATTGACATTCTTGGCCAAATCGAACATGGCAGCACTGGCCAGAGCCGTGTTGAAGTCGTCGCACATGGCCGTTTCAAAGTCGTCTTCATCCTTCTTAGCTGCTGCCAAGAGCTGTTCGGCTTCGTTCGATTTGCTGCCGGCCGGCATTTCCATGAGTTCCAAGACGTTGTCGATGGCCGTGCCCAAGCGTTCCAGGCTGCGTGTCATTTCATCCAAGCGTTCGTCGCTGAAGTCCAAGGGGCTGCGATAGTGGTTGGAAATGAGGAAGAAACGCAGAGCATCGGGGCTGTAATGAGCCAAGACGTCTTTTACCAGGAAGAAGTTGTTCAAGGACTTACTCATCTTTTCCGAGTTGATCGTAATGAACCCGTTGTGCAGCCAGTATTTAACCATGGGCTTCTTGCCGGTGTAGGCTTCAGACTGGGCAATTTCATTTTCATGATGCGGGAAAATGAGGTCGCTGCCGCCGCCGTGGAAGTCAAAGGTATCGCCGAGGTACTTATGGCTCATAGCCGAGCACTCGATATGCCAGCCCGGACGGCCTTTGCCCCAAGGGCTGTCCCATGCCGGTTCACCCGGTTTGGCCCCTTTCCAAAGGGCAAAGTCCATGGGATTGTGCTTGCGGTCGTCGACTTCAATGCGGGCGCCGGCTTCCATGTCATCGAGGCTGCGGCCGCTCAATTCACCGTAGTCGTCAAATTTTTCGACACTGTAATAAACGTCATTGTCAATGACATAGGCATCGCCCTTATCGACCAGGCCCTGTACCATTTCAATGATGTCATCCATATGTTCCGAAACACGGGGATAACGGTCAGCCCGACGGATATGGAGCTTATCCATGACGTCGAAGTAGGCCGCAATGTAGCGGTTGGAAATCGTATCCCAGCTGACGCCTTCCCCATTGGCGGCGTTGATGATCTTGTCATCGACGTCGGTGAAATTCTGGATATGCGTGACTTCGTAGCCGAGGTGTTCCAAGTAGCGCTGGATGACGTCCCAGGTTACGAAGGGACGGGCATTCCCCATGTGGGAATGGTTATACGGCGTGATGCCACAGACATACATTTTGACCTGGCCCGGCGTGACGGGAACGAAGGTCTCCTTTTTACGAGTCAGCGTATTGTATACTTTCAGTTCTCTCATACTGTTACCCCCCTGAAAATTAAACCAAAAAAGCCACCATCCCTTATGACAGAGACGGTGGCCCGCGGTTCCACTCTGTTTTTACGGCACAGCCGTAATCTTTACTGCGCAGTAACGGGCGCACCCGGACCGGATTACTCCATTCACCCGGCCTGCTCACAAAGGCAGCGTTGCAGTCTTATGACCTGAAAAAGCTCTCAGCCACGGCTTTTTCTCTCTGGCGGATGCCACTGCAACTCATTTTGCTCATCGCAGATGCGTATTCAAACATACTATTTGATACATGTTATTAATTAATATGTACGTATATAGTACCCAATAATCACTTATCTGTCAAGATATAATCATTATTATTTATCAAGGACGGCACTCAGGCGATCCAAAACTTTTTCGCGGCCCATGAGGGCGACGATGACGTTCAAATCGGGACCATGCATGACGCCGGTAATGGCCACGCGAATCGGCATGTAGACGAATTTGCCCTTTACTTTGAGGCCCTTTTGAATCTTTTTGAACAAGGGCTGTACCGTGTCGGCTGTGACTTCATCGAGGGCCTTCAGTTCGTCGCGGAACATGGACAGGACGGCCGGGGCCGTTTCTTCGGCGAGGACGGCTGCCGTTTCTTCATTTTCCGGAGCATAGTCTTCGGTGAAGAAAACCTTGGCGGCATCGACGATCTGAGCGCCGTACTGAACGTGTTCGCGCATGGCGGCGCAAACCGATTTCAGCCAGGCAGCTTCGCGGCTGTCCGGGTTTTCACTGGCATAACCGGCCTTTTGGAGATGGGGCAGGCACAAGGTGTAGAGCGCATCTTCATCGAGTTCTTTCATGTAATGGAAGTTGATCCAGTTCAATTTTTCAATATCGAAGACGGCCGGATTCTTCGCCACGCGGCTCAGTGAAAACTGTTCATTCAATTCGTCGCGGCTGAAGATTTCCTGGTCGCTGTCCGGCGTCCAACCGAGGAGGGCCAGGAAGTTTACCAAGGCATCCGGCAGATAGCCCATATCGCGGTACTGCTGAACGGAAGTTGCGCCGTGGCGCTTACTCATCTTCTTCTTATCGGCGCCGAGGATCAGCGATACGTGGGCAAACTGCGGGGCATCGAAACCGAGAGCTTTATAGATGACCAGCTGACGCGGCGTATTGGACAGGTGTTCTTCGGCACGGATGACGTGGGTGATGTGCATCAGGGCATCGTCGAGGACGACGCAGTAGTTGTAGACCGGAATGCCGTCGGATTTGACGATGACGAAGTCGCCGACGTTGTTGGAATCAAAGGAGACGTGGCCCCGGACCAGGTCGTCCAGTTCGATTGTTTCATTTTTCGGCGTCTTGATGCGGATGACATGAGGACGGCCTTCTTTTAAGTACTGTTCGACCGTTTCTTTCGGAAGATCGGCGCATTTTCCCGAGTATACCGGCGTTTCGCCCTTAGCCAGCTGGGCGTTCTTTTCGGCTTCCAATTCTTCCGGCGTGCAGAAACAGCAGTAGGCTTTTCCTTCAGCCAAGAGCTTATCCGTATATTTCTGATAAATGTCCAGGCGTTCGGTCTGGCGATACGGGCCGTCGGCACCGCCGACATCGATACCTTCATCCCAGGTAATGCCCAGCCATTTCAAAGCTTCTTTAATATTTTCTTCCGATTCGGACGTCGAACGTTTGCGGTCCGTATCTTCGATGCGGACGACGAACTTGCCGTTCGTGTGTTTAGCGACAAGGTAGTTGAACAGTGCCGAACGGGCGCCGCCGATATGGAACGGTCCCGTCGGGCTCGGAGCAAAACGAACGCGTACTTCCTGTGACATAAAAAATTCCTCCTAAATACATACTTATAGGTACGATTGATAGCTTAGGATCATGGCCGCCGCTTGAGCTGCCATTCCTTCTTCCCGGCCGACGAATCCTAATTTTTCGGTCGTCGTCGCTTTGACGGAAACGGCCGACTTAGAAATCCGCAGGGCCTCGGCAATATTTTCAATCATCTGCGGCACAAAGGGTTTGATTTTAGGCTGCTGTGCCAACAGCGTTACGTCAAGATTGACGATGCGGCAGCACTTTTCCTGCAAGAGATGGCGAACTTTAGAGAGCAGCACCAGGCTGGAAATGTCTTTAAAGTTCTCATCCGTATCGGGAAAATAGGTCCCGATATCGCGAAGCCCTGCCGCGCCTAATAAGGCGTCCATGACAGCGTGAATAAGGACGTCGGCATCGGAGTGGCCTTCAAGTCCCCGATCAAAGGGAATGGCAACGCCGCCGAGAATGAGCGGCCGCCCTTTGATCAGGCGGTGGACATCGTAGCCGGTACCGATGCGCTGGACCTCCCGCCCTTTCAGGTACAAGGACAGGATGGGAATGTCGTCGCGAGTCGTCACCTTGCGGTTCTTATCGCTGCCTTCGAGGATGACGACGGGCACGCCCATAGCCTCGACGAGGGATGCGTCATCCGTCGCCTTAAGCCCTTTCAGCCGCGCCTGTTTATGGGCTTCCATCAATAAGTCCCGATGGAAGATCTGCGGCGTCTGGGCCGCCACCAAGCGGCTGCGGTTCAGCGTATGGAGCCGGCCGTCGTCACCGCGGACTTTAATGGTATCCTTTAAAGGAATGCCGTAAATGGCCGCCCGGGAGGTCTCCATCATGACGGCCCCCTGGTCGTACCAATCGGGGGTAGCAAAAGGCCGGGCCCCGTCGTGGACCATGACGACGTCCATGTCGGGACTGACGGCCAAGAGTCCATTATACACCGAATCCTCTCGTTCAGCCCCGCCCAGGGTATAGCGCACGGGCTGAATGGGATGGAGATCATTGACAATACGGCGGATCTCCTTGGTATCGATGCGGGAATGGACGATGACCACTTCATGGACCGAGCGGGCTGCGAAGATGTTCCGCAGGGTATGGGTCAGGACAGGTTCGCCGCACAGCGGATAAAAGAGTTTATTCCGCTCGTAACCGAAGCGGCTCCCTGTGCCGGCCGCTACCACGATGACAGATACTTTCACACATTTCACCTACTCATTTGCGATTTTTACAAATATCATGCGGCCGGCCGATGTCTGCAGGACAGACGTAACCGTAACCGGCATAGTCGAGCCGATATATTTCTGACCGTCTTCGACGACGATCATCGTTCCGTCGTCGAGGTAAGCAACGCCTTGATTTTCTTCCTTGCCGGCCTTGACGATGAGGACGTTCATCTGCTCACCGGGAACGCGGGCCGGTTTCAACGCGTTGGCTAAATCGTTGATGTTGAGGACGGCGACGCCTTGAAGGCCGGCGACCTTATTCAGGTTGTAGTCGTTGGTGACGACCTTGGCATTGATTTTGCGGCCCAGGCGGACGAGTTTGGAGTCGACACCTTGGACATCGTCAAAATCGTCATTGATGATGCGTACTTCGACGTAGTTGTCTTCCTGCATCTGCTTTAAGATATCGAGGCCGCGGCGTCCCTTATTGCGCTTCAATAAGTCCGACGAATCGGCGATGAGCTGGAGCTCTTCCAAAACGAAGACCGGCACCAAGAGCGGTCCTTCGAGAAAACCGGTACTGCAAATCTCAGCGATGCGGCCGTCGATGATGGCACTCGTATCGAGGAGTTTCCCGGAAAATTCCAGTTCCTTGCGCTTGTGCTCCTTATTGGGCCGGCCAAGACGCAGGTTGCCTACAAGGGCGATGATTTCGCTCTTCTTGCGGACGGCAATGCTCATGCCGGCGTACCCAAAGACGATATTGAATACAATCGGTCCATAAGCACCAATGATCGGCAGTCGGGCGAAGGCCAATCCAATTAAATTTGCAATAATAAGTCCAAAAAGCAAACCTAACGTCCCGACGATGATATCCTGGCTTTCAAAATCATTGAGACCCAATTCAATACGATGAATGGCTGCCCAAATGAGGCGCAGCGCAAACGGCGAAATACCGTAGCCGACGAGGGCCCCGAGAATGATGCCGACAATATAAGTCATGACGGCCATGATGGTCGTCCCGAAAATACTGCCGTGGAAAAATTCGCCTTCAATTTCTGCACTGATAAAAGGCGTCCCGATGAGCTGGTCGGCAATCATGACAAAAATGACCACCATGATCAAGACGATAACGCCCTTCATGATATTATCCGCTACAATACGGGCGTTAAATTTCTTCGTTTTTCGTTCTTTATAACCTGAACCCGTTTTATCTTCCATACGTAAAAAGACACCTCTCTCTCCACATCTCACTGCAACTATACTAGTTTACCACATTTCCGGACAATGTACCACAATTGCCCCGTAAAGTTTTTGGTTCTGAAAGCAGGCAGTACCTGGCTCGATCGTTCCGCTGCCCCAAAAAGGCCCCAGGTAAGGCGAAACATGCCACGACGGTCGGTTCATGACATGTTCCGCAAAAGACAAATTATTCACAAAGATAGGCGTAGAGTTTCTCTTCGACAGGCTTGTCGATGATAAATCGAAAATTGACGATGGGCAGCTGCACGCCGGCATCGTTGGCGATGGTCGTCTCTACGGGATCACCGAGGACCTTTAAATCGCCGATATAGTAGAAGTTTGACCCTTCGGCATCGCTCTTTTTCACGAACAGCAGCTTCCGCGTACGGCTGTCCTGAATAGCCGGAATCTGAGAAGAGGTCAGGCGAACGCGGGCCCGGGTCATCCAACTGAACTCCTGCGGCGATACGAATCGGTCTTCGTACTTCGTATTGGCTGAAATATCGTCACACTTTTCATAGGTAACGAAGATGGGACAAGTATGTCCGACGATTTGATAGCCGTTCAGCGTCCCTTCGCGATTCGTATCGTAATTGAGGATACGCGACACGTCTTTTCGAGAATAGCGTCCATAGCGTACAAAACCGCCGACGATATCGGGATCATCTTGAATATACAGCGATTCAAAGCGATACGTCCCATAATCGAGGATATCGTGGACATAGGCCTTAAATTCGGCATTCTGTTTCAAGGATTCAAAATACGGCGTCGACCGATAGACCGGCCGTTCAAAAGAAAGGAGGGGCAAGCCTCCGTATTTCTGCTGCGCCTTTTTGCCAAAAAATTGCAGACTTAATACCCGGGCAGCATGGTCCATCGTTTCCGTCGAAGGCAGGAACCCGTACCATCGCTCCGTCTCTGCCGCAAGGTCCGCCGTCGACCACGACGATTCGGCCAGCAAATGACGAAGGATCAGGATCTCTTCGATGCGTTTTCCATTTGAAAGTTCCAAGCTCATCAGCTTCAGCACGGCCCGGTGGGCGTCATTCAGCGTCGACGGCTGCGGCTCCATATACTGGGAAAATTCATAGAAGGACTCTTTCTTGGCAATGAACAGCATCGGATCTTTATCGCCAAAACGGACGAAATCCATCATCATGGGCTGTCTGCCCAAGCGGCAGGCCATATCGCGATAGGCGTTTTTTAAGTCGTCTAAATCGGCTAAGGCCTTCTTTTTATCGATGGCCGCATAGATTCGCTCCTTGGCAATGTCGTCGAAGTGAACCGACGTCGGCCCGGGCAGGAAATTGGTCTGCATCAGGCTGCGGACAAAATCTTTATCGTAGGTCCGGTCGCCAAAGAGAGCGATAGGCAGGAGAAAGTTATTTTCGTAGTTGCCGATGAAGTCGAGGACTTCTAAATAGCGCTTGTAAGGGTATTTTCGAAGGCCCCGGCCCAGCTGCTGGACGAAGACGATGGCCGACGTCGTCGGACGGAGCATGATGACTTGATTGACCTGAGGAATATCGACGCCTTCATTAAGGATGTCACAAGTGAAGATATACTCCAAATAGTCTTGATCCTTATCGGCATCGGCTTCCAAATGACCGATGGCGTCTTGCCGTTCACTTTCCCGCGAGGCCCCGGTCAAGGCCACGGCCCTGCGGCCGTGTTTGACAAAAGCAGCCGCCAAGGTTTGCGCTTCTTCGACGCTGCGGCAAAAGACGAGGCCTTTGACGCGGTCCGTATCACTGCCGTAGAGGTCGGCATAATAGAGAATATGGCGGACCCGTTCTTCACAGGTCAGGGCGGTAAAATCGCTGTTATCGTCGAGGACTTCTCCATTGACGGTAATTTCACAGACGCCATGATAATGGAAGGGCACCAGCATATTTTCGGCTAAGGCGTCGTGGAGGCGGATTTCATAGGCAATCTGGTGGTGAAACAAGGCGTAAATATCGAAATCATCGGACCGTTCCGGTGTCGCCGTCATGCCCAGGAGGAACTTCGGCTTAAAGTAATCGAGTACTTTCTGATACGTCGCCGCTCCCCCATGATGAACTTCGTCCATGACGATGTAGTCAAAGGCATCGGGAGCAAAGGAATAGAGGATGTCATCGCGGGATAAGGTCTGTATCGTCGCAAAAAGATACGGCTTATCGACGTCTTTGTCGTGCCCTGTCAACAGCCCCGTATCGGCCGGATCGACGCCGACTTTGACATAGCTGGCACGGGCGCTTTTGACGATGAGCTCGCGATGGACGACGAAGAGGAACCGCCGCGGCCTCAGTTTCATGACATCGAAGGCCGACAGATAGGTCTTGCCGGTCCCGGTCGCCGAAATCAAGAGCCCCCGGTCTTCCCCTTGATCGCGCAGCCTTTGAATGCCCGAGAGGGCCGCCTTTTGCATGGCATTGGGCTGAATCTTATGGAAAGGAAGATACAGGCCTTTTTTCTTCGGGTTCTGACGTTTATAAATACTTTGATAGGCATCGATCCAAGCTTCGTCGACGACTTCTGCCGTATCCCACAGGGCTTGAAATTCCTCCCGGGTCTGACGGATGAGGGCGCCATTTTCAGCCGACGTAAAAAAGACGTTCCATTCCTGATTGTGCGTCAAAGCATTGGCCGTCATATTGCTGCTGCCGATGACCATAGTATAATTTTCGGGCCCGGCCTGGGCCCGGTGGAAGAGGTAGCCTTTGGCATGGAAGGCCCGTTCTTCCGTCACCATCCGCAGTTCCACATTGGGAAACTTCAAGAGTTCCCGCAAGGCGTCAGGCTCGGTAAAATTCAAATACTGCGAAGCCAGTATCTTCCCTGCAGCCCGATGATTTTCGATGAGGGCATCCTTCAGGCAGGCAATGCCGCTCTTGGTCAGAAAGGCCACGGAAAACAGAAAATGGTCGCAGACGTAGAGCTGAGACAGGATGGTATCGAGGACCTTTCGTTTCTTTTCCTTATTATTGGTCAGGATTTTCGGCACATAACGCTGGTCGGCTTCGATGGTATAGTCGATAAAGCCTTCGCGCAGGCATTGTTCAAGGGCTCCGTATTCAGCCATGACGTCCGCCTACTTTCCGGCCAGTTTCTGCATGATCGGCACGTCGGCCGGGGCCCAGTCCAAGGTCGGCAGCTCTTTTGGTGCCAGCCACTTGGCCGCGACGTGTTCTTTTCGGATAAAATCGGGTTTATCCAGCCGACAGTAAAAGGCATGGAGGCTGATGGAAAAATCGGGATACTCATGATGAACGGTCATATAGAGGTCTTCTTCTCGGACCGAGACATGGACGTCCATTTCTTCCCGCAGTTCCCGTTCAATCGCTTCATGCTTGGCCTCACCGGGCTCGATTTTCCCACCGGGGAATTCATACTTAAAGCTGACGTAGTCGAACTTCCCCTGTCCCCGTTCCATGCAGAGAATCTTTCCGTCGTATTCTAAAATAGCTGCCACCACTTCCAAGTGCTTCATCACGTTGCCTTCTTTCCTCGTTTTTCCCTATTTTACCATGGTAAAGACTTTTTGCCTACTGAAAGCCGTCTTTTCCCGCCGGAATCGGGACGATCCGCCAAAATCAAGAAAAGGCTTTTTCAATGGCCTCCCGAAGAGTGGCCACGCCGACGAAGCGGCAGTCCTCCGGAAAGGCACCGGGATCGACGTCTTCGAGGTTCCCCTTAGGCATGATAAAGGTACGAAAGCCCATCTTCGCCGCTTCTTTGACGCGGCGCAGGGCCTGGGGCACGCGACGAACATCGCCGGTCAGGCCGACTTCACCCATGACGACGGTCCGGCTGTCCATAGAGATGTCGCGCAGGCTGGAATAGACGGCCAGAAGGACCGGCAGATCCGCCGCCGTTTCGGTCAGGCGCAGGCCGCCGACGACGTTGATATAGACGTCCTGACTGCCAAGGGCTGCGCCGAGGCGCTTTTCAAGGACGGCCAGGAGGATGATGAGGCGGTTATAATCCATGCCCGACGCCGTCCGCCGGGGAACGGCAAAGACCGAGTGGGCCGTCAGGGCCTGGATTTCGCCCAGCATGGGGCGCATGCCGTCGAGGACGGCGGCGACGGCAGAACCGGCTTGATTGGCCGCCCGTTCCGCCAGGAGGAGCTGAGACGGATTTTCCAATTCTGACAGGCCGCCGCCGGTCATGGTAAAAAGCCCCGACTCATTGGTCGAGCCAAAGCGGTTCTTAATGCCCCGAAGGATTCGGAACTGGTAATTGCGTTCCCCTTCAAAATAGAGGACGACGTCGACCATATGCTCCATCATCCGCGGTCCGGCAATGGCTCCGTCTTTCGTGACGTGACCGATGACGATGACCGGGATAGCTTCACTTTTGGCAAAGGTCATGAGGCGGCTCGTCCCTTCGCGGATTTGGGATAAACTTCCCGGCGTCCCTTCGACAGACTGGCTGTACATCGTTTGAATGGAGTCGACGATGACCAGGGCCGGCCGCCGTTTATGGGCTTCACTTAAAATATTGTCTAAGGACGTATCGGCTTGAATGACGAGATTCGGCGCTGCAATGCCTAAGCGCTGGGCCCGCAGTTTTATCTGTCCGGCAGATTCTTCGCCCGAGCCGTAGAGGACGGCGCCGCATTTGGCACAGACGGCCGCTGCCAATTGGAGGACCAGTGTCGATTTGCCGATACCCGGATCACCGCTCAAGAGGATGAGGGCCCCCGGCACGATGCCGCCGCCGAGGACGCGGTCTAATTCACCGATGCCCGTTTCGACGCGGGTCATGTCTTCTAAGGCGATGTCCGACAAGGACGTAGCCCGCGACGCCGGTCCGCTGCGGGCCATGCTTTGGGCCGCCTTCGGTGCCTCAGGGACTACCTGTTCCTCTTCCATCGTATTCCACTCGCCGCACTGGGGGCAGCGGCCAAGCCAGCGGCTGGAAACGCTGCCGCAGCTGGTACAAACGTAACGAATTTTTGCTTTTGCCATAGGGACTCCTTTGCGCTGTGTTTTAGCGCTGTTTATAAAAAAGGCTTCGCATGACAAGCAATGCCATCATGCGAAGCCCCCTGATTATTCTGTCGTAAAGACGAGCTTCTTCTTATCTAAGCTGTCGACGTGAATCGTATTGCCGTCTTTGACGTCACCGCTTAAGAGCATTTCCGAAATCGGGTCTTCGACCAGTTTCTGGATGGCTCTCTTCAGCGGACGGGCACCGTAGGCAAAATCGGTTCCATCCTGCACGAGGACATCGTCAGCCGCCGTCGTCCAGTTCAGGCCCACACCCTTTTCGCCAAGACGCGTCGTCAGCTCTTTGAGCATGATGTCGACAATCTGACGAAGATCGGACTGAGCCAAGGGTTTGAAGACGATCATTTCATCGATACGGTTCAAGAATTCCGGACGGAAGAAGCGTTTCACGTCCTCGAGGATTGCCTTCCGCGCTTCGTGAAAAGCCTTTTCCTCACTGCCGTCACCGTCACCGCCGGTGGCAAAGCCCATGACCGGACCCGACGGCCGGAGATGGGAGGCCCCGAGGTTGCTGGTCATGATGATGACCGTATTGCGGAAGTCGACGGTACGGCCCTTGGAGTCGGTCAGCCGGCCTTCGTCGAGGACCTGCAGCAAGAGGTTGAAGAAGTCGCTGCTGGCCTTTTCGACTTCGTCGAAGAGGATGACACTGTACGGTTTTTCCCGGACGGCATCGGTCAGTTCGCCCCCTTCTTCATAGCCGACGTAGCCCGGAGGGGCGCCGACCAGGCGGGAGACGCTGTATTTTTCCATGAATTCGCTCATGTCGATGCGGATCATGTTGTCGGGGCTATCGAAGAGCTGGGCCGCTAAGGTACGGGCCAATTCCGTCTTACCGACACCGGACGGGCCGAGGAACAGGAAGGAACCGATGGGACGGTTGGCATCTTTCAGTCCGGCCCGGGCACGGCGAACGGCTTTCGCTACGGCCGTAACGGCGTCGTCCTGACTGATGACCCGCTTATGCAGCTCTTCTTCCAAGTGGAGCAGGCGCTGCGATTCCGTTTCCGTAATCTGCTGGACGGGAACGCCGGTCCACATGGAAACGACGTCGGCAATGTCGTGTTCGGTCACGACGAGTTTTTCATCGTCATGCTGCTTCTTTTCCTTCTGGAGGGCCGAAATTTCCGAAGCGATTTTTTTACCGGCATCGCGCAGGGACGCGCATTTTTCAAAGTCTTCTCCATCGAGGGCCGCTTCTTTTTCCTTCTTGATATCGGCCAGTTTCTGCTCGAGGACCTGCAGTTCATGAGACGGCGCATAGACTTTCATGCGGACCCGTGCCGTCGCTTCGTCCATGACGTCGATGGCCTTATCGGGCAGGTAGCGGTCGGAAATATAGCGGGCCGACAATTTGACGGATGCCCGTACGGCTTCGTCGGTGATACGGGCCTTGTGGAAGGCTTCGTACCGATCGCGCAGGCCGAAGAGGATGGATACGGCGTCTTCTTCATTCGGTTCCCCGACCTGGACGGGCTGGAAACGCCGAGCCAAGGCGGCATCTTTTTCAAAATGCTTCTTATATTCGTCAGCCGTCGTCGCCCCGATGCACTGCAAATCGCCGCGGGCCAAGGCCGGTTTCAGGATATTGGCAGCATCCATGGCGCCTTCTACGGCACCGGCACCGATGAGCTGATGGATTTCATCGATGAAGAGGATGATCGTATCGTCGCGGGAAATGGTATCTAAGATGCGTTTGATTCGTTCTTCGAATTCACCGCGGTACTTGGTGCCGGCGACGATGCTGGCCAAGTCCAGGGAAAAGACGCGCTTGTTTTGCAGGCTGTCCGGGACGTTGCCGGTAATGATGCGCTGTGCCAACCCTTCGGCAATGGCCGTCTTACCGACGCCGGGAGCGCCGATGAGGACCGGATTATTCTTCGTCCGGCGGCTTAAAATCTGAATGACGCGGCTGATTTCTTGTTCTCGGCCGATGACCGGATCGACCTTATCCTTTTTGGCCCATTCATTGAGGTCGCGGCCGAACTGGGACAAGTCGCTGCCCTTTTTATCTCCGACAGGCTCACTGCCGGCCGCCTCGCCGTCATTCATCAGCTCGCTCAGGCGCTGGGACACGAGGTCGGGGTCGATATCCATATTTTCGAGGATCTGGACGGCCATGCCCGTTCCTTCGGCCAGGATGCCGAACAAGAGATGTTCGGTCCCGACGTAGTTCTGTTCCAGCCGATTGGCTTCACGGACGGCCATTTCCATGACCCGTTTGGTACGCGGCGTCAGGCGCAGTTTTCCCGTCGTATCGGTGCCCCAGCCGACCTGCTGTTCAATGGCACGGGTAACATTTTCTGACGTCAGGCCCAATTGAGAGAGAATCAGGCCTGCAATGCCGTCTTTATTTAAAACGAGACCGAGCAGGATATGCTCTGTTCCGACGTAGTCATGATGAAATTTCTGTGCCGTATCCTGTGCAAACTGAAGCACAGCTTTGGCATCGTTGGTAAATCTGTTGTTGGCCATGGGAAATCACTTCCTTCTGTACTCACGGAGCACTTGCTGCACCGCTTTGGCGCGTTGGTGCTCTAAGTCTTCGCCGCTTAAGTCCGAGCCCGCCTGAAGTTGGAGCCAGGCAGGATCTGAAGCGGCCATAATGGCTTCATAAGCCAGAGGCTGCACGGGGATGACCCCCATGTCGATGCCGAAGCGAAGGTCGCTGGCAAAGTTCAGCGTTTCCCGGTCATCGAGGAGCCAGGCCTGACTGAGGGTGCCCCAGGTGCGCAGCCATTTATCTTTCAAGTTATTCTTATTGTGATCCCAAACCAAGGTGCGGCAGTTCTGTTCTTCCTGCACGATCTGGGTCACGATTTTTCGAAGTTGTTCCATCGTATCGGCTTCGGTCACCCCCAGGGTAATCTGGTTGGTAATCTGGAATATGTTGCCGATAGAATCGTTCCGTTCTCCGTAGATACCGGAGAAGGTAAATCCAAATTTCGTCGTCCCTTGGACGATGCGGTTAAAGCGCTTCATTAAGACCAAAGCCGGGACGTGGAGGGTCACGCCGACAGTCAGTCCCGTACCGGTCAGAGAGGGGCTGGCCGTAAGGTAGCCGAAGTCATCGCGGAAAGCAAAATCCAAATGGCTTTCCAAAGCATCGTCAATCTGGGCGGCCTGATCCCAAACGCGCCGCAGGTCGAATCCCGGGGCGGCAACTTGGATACAGAAATGGTCGTCTTCATTGACCATGATCGACACGGCGCCGTCATCGCGAAGGAGAATCCCCCGATGGTTCGGCCGTTCAATGTGGCCGGCCGACGACAAGTGCTTGACGGCCAGTACCTCCCGTTCGAGAGGCGACAGGTCCTCAAAAGAAATGAAGCGGTAATAGCCCTGGCCCAGGGTATTCAGCGTACCGAGCTGCCCCTTGGCTTCGTCGAGGACGGCCGACAGTTCTGTATCCGAGGCCTTATCGGGAAATACGTATTTCTTTAAATTGCGATTCAAGCGGACCCGACTGTCGAGGACGATGTCCCGGAACTCACCGGTCCCATCCTGCCAGGGGCAGAGCGGCGCCATGAGCATATCGCGTACCATGGCTTATTCCCCCTTTCCATCAGCCGGAAGCTGGCGTTGGAGCGCCCGGATTTCGTCGCGGACTTTGGCTGCTTCTTCGTAGCGCTCTTCCTGCACGAGTTTTTGCAGGTGCTGGCGCAGGCGCTTGACCTGCGTTGCCGTCCTAAAGACACCGGTCCCGCGATTGGGAACCTTGCCGACGTGCTTACTGTGGCCGTGGATGCGCCGCAGGAGCGGCGGAATTTCTTCCTTAAAGGCTTCATAACAATCGGGACAACCGAATTTACCCACATGGTTAAATTCCCCGTAGGTCATGCCGCAGCTGGCACAGCGCGGTTCATCGCCGCTGGCCCCCTGATAATCGGGATAGGCCATCTTACGGAAAAAATCATTATCGATAATATTGACGTCTCGCATATTCGAAAAGTTTGACTGTCTCTTCGCGCAGGCTGCACACAGGTGGACGTCCGTGCGCTGCCCGTCCTCAATTTTGACGATATGGACAACAGCCTCGCGTTTTTTACAGGCATCACAGAGCATGGCCCTCACGTCCTTTCTATCTTCAATGAAGGTTCAGATTTTTCAAAATGTCGCTGATGACGAGCAAACGTGAAGCCTCATCATCGATGCGGCGGTAGAGTGATTCAAAGGTTAAATGAAGGATGACCGCCTCGTTGTTGGTAAGGCTGCGTCGTTTAAGCAGTTCATACAGCAAGGCATCGAGGTCTTCCATGGAAATACTGACCGCCGGCAGGCGTTCGTGGAGCAGGACCGGCGTGCGGTCCTCCTTTTTGGGCGTCAGTTTGATGATGCGGACGAATCCGCCGGACCCGCGCCGCGACTCGACCAGATAGCCTCGGTCGTTGGAAAATCGCGTACTCAGCACGTAGCTGATCTGCGACGGTGCACACTGCAGCTCATCAGCCAGCTCATTGCGGCGCAACACGATATCTGAATTGTCTTCTTCCAATAATTTATGTAAGATAAACTGTTCGATTTTATCCGCTAATACACTCATCGTAAATCACCTCTTAAAAAAAATCGACGGGTTTAATTTTTCTTTTTGACTTTCGTATAGGTATATTATATTCGTCTTTTTGACTTTACGCAAGAGGCAAGAATGTAAAGAGTTCTCAAATTACGAAAAATAACGGTCTTTTCCCTCGTCAATCCCGCCGATATGGTGTATGATAAATGGATTACAGAAGCGAGGTGTTACCCTTGAAACAGTGTGGACCCGGTTCCGTTTCTTACTACTTTTTAAAAGAAAAGAAATTACTTCTTATCATCACCCTAAGCGGCCTATGCTACAACGTCGGCATGATCGCCGGTCCTTGGTTTGACGGCCAGTTGGCCCAATCCCTCTACGACATGTTCGGCGGCACCAAAGAGGCCTCCGACATGTACGCCCTCTGCCTGATGTACGCCCTGGTCATCATTGCCGTCCAGAGTCTGCGCTACGTAAAGCGGCTGTACGTCCGAAAGTTTGCCAACAACGTCAGTCTGACCATGAAGGACCTCCTCTATCAGCAGCTGGTACAGACGCCGACAGCGGCCATGGAGCGTGAACACACGGGAACCTTGATGACCAAAGTCATTTCCGACATCGACACCTGTGTCGAAGGGATGCGTAAATTCACGACGGAAGTCTTCGATACGGGCGTCGTCATGGTGACCTACCTGGTCATGCTCTTGGTGTACGACTGGAAGCTGACCCTCTGCATCCTGGTCTTCCCGCCCCTGGCTTATTTTCTGGCCAATCGGCTGCGGCGACTGGTCGCGGAAACGGCTGCCCGCAGCAAAGAAAGCAGCGGCGCCTTGTCGGGCATCACCCTGGACCGCATCAGCAATGCCCTGACCTACCGTGTCTATGGGGAAGAAACCGTCCAAAACGCCCAATATGAACGCTACCTGAAAGACTATGAACAGAAGATGATTTTAGCCAATCTGTGGGAAAATACGATGCAGCCCATCTATAAAATTATCGCCATGACCGGCACCATCCTCGTCGTCTGGCTCGGCGGCCGCAACGTCCTCGGAGAGGGCTGGCAAGTGTGGGACATCGCTGCCTTTTCGACGTACCTGTCTTGTTTCGTTAAGATGTCCATCAAGACGTCCCATGCAGCCCGCCTGTTCAATGCCGTCCAGAAGGCCCAGGTCTCATGGGGCCGCATCCAGCCCCGTCTGGCAGTCTCCCGGCCCCTGCCGGAACCGGTGCCGACCTTTCCGCCGGCAGCCCTTACGGTCCGCAATCTGTCCTTTTCCTATGACCCGGGCGATAAGCCCGTCTATCAAGGCCTGTCTTTTTCTGCCAACCCCGGCGACATCATCGGCATCACCGGCCCCGTGGCCTGTGGAAAATCGACACTGGGCCTCACCTTCCTCGGTGAAAAGCCCCACGACGGTGAGATTTTCTTCGGTACCTGCCCTTTAGGAAACGGACAAACCGGCGCAGAAGGCATCGTCGGCTACGGTGGCCACGACAGTGAATTATTTTCGGCAAGCCTTGAAGAAAACATTCGCTTCGGCCTTCCCGGCGACGTCGCCAAAGTCATTGCCGAGGTCTGTATGGACGAGGACTGCGCGACCTTCCCCAAAGGAATTCAGACGCCGATCGGAGAAGGAGGCCAGCGCCTCTCCGGCGGTCAACAGGCTCGCATCGCCCTGGCCCGCACGCTTTTCCATCGCCGGCCGCTCATGATTTTCGACGACCCCTTTGCCGCCGTCGATATGGCGACGGAACGAAAGATTTTCGAGCACCTGCGACAATCCTACAGGGACTGTATCATCCTCCTCATTTCACACCGTCTGTCCCTCTTTTCTGATCTCGACCAGGTCATTTGGCTCAACCAGGACGGTACGGCCGTGACGGCAGATCATCAGATACTATATGAAACTAACGACGATTATCGGAGACTCTACCGGATGCAGCAAGCCCAGCGAGGTGACCGCCATGACTAAGATATGTTGGCAAACCATACGATCCAATGTCCGGCTCATCATCGGCCTGGTCCTGGCCATCGCCGCTTCGATCGGCGTCAACGTCGCTCCGCCCCTCATTTTGCAGTATATCGTGGACAGCCTGGCCGGCGGCCATTTTACAGCTATGCCCTTACTGACGGCAGGCGTCATCTATTTTGCCGTCAATGCCAGCAGCGGCCTCGTCGACGCCCTGAAAGAAACGTTGATCACCATTTTCGGCCAAAAGATTACCCACAGCCTGCGCTCGGCCATGTGCCGCCGCCTCGACAGCCTGCCGGCACCGTATTTCGTCAGCCACGAATCGGGGGCCGTCACGTCCCTCTTCGTCAACGACGTCGATACCTTGGAAGATCTTTTCGACTCCGGCGTCGTCAGCATGATTGCCGACGTCCTGACCATCTTCAGCATCCTCGTCGTCGTCTTTCACCTCAGTCCCGGCCTGGGAATCTTATTGTGCATCGTCCTGCCCCTCTTGTTTATCCTGACCCGCTACTTCCAAAAGCGCATGCTGAAAGCCCAGCGGGACAACCGCATCGCCATCGGCCGGACGAACGAACTCATCCCGGAAACAGTCCACAACATCCGCACCATCCACACCTGCCAGCAGGAGCGTCACCTGCGGCGCCGGTACGGACAGACGATCAAGGCCAGTTTTTCCGCCATGGAGCGCAGCAATTTCTGCGACGCCATCTACTCGCCCATCGTCATTACCCTCTCGACGCTCATCATCTGCATCATGATGGCCTTATCGGTCAGCAGCTCCTTCCTGCAGGACCTCTTCGGCATGACCGTCGGTACCGTCGTCGCCCTCATCGCCTACGTGCGCCTCATCTTCTCGCCGATTGAAAGCATCGGCATGGAGATCCAGAATATTCAGTCGGCCATGGCCGGCATCAGCCGCCTGAAAGAATTTTTCGCCCATCCCGTAGAAGAACAAGGATCCACAGCCGATTTGAATTTTACCGCACCCCCGCTGGTTATCGACGAGGCTGCCTTTAGCTACGGCCGTGAAACTGTCTTCCGCCACCTGTCCCTGGCCGTCAAGAAAGGGGAAACGGTCACCATTACGGGCCGCACCGGTTCCGGCAAGAGTACCCTGTTTAAACTCATCCTCGGCCTGTACGCCCCCCAAGAAGGTTCCATCCGCGTCTTCGGCTGCGAGCCTTCTCGCCTGGATCCGTCCCTTCGGCGCCAAGTCTTCGGCTACGTAGAGCAGCAGTTCCACGACGTCGCCGGTACCATCGAAGACCAAGTGACCCTCAAAGACCCGCGCATCTCCAAAGGCGCCGTCGAAAAGGCCCTGCGCCTGGTCGGCCTGTGGGACCTCTGCACCGCCCTGCCCGAGGGCCTTCACACGCCCTTCCGACAGGAATATTTCTCCCGCGGCCAACTCCAGCTCCTGTCCATCGCCCGAGCCGTCGTCATGAATCCGCAAGTCCTCTTACTCGATGAAATCACGGCCAACCTCGATGCCCTGACCGAACGCCAGGTACTGGAAGCCCTGCAGGCAGCCTCCCAAAACCGGACCGTCCTGTCCATTTCCCACCGCCTCTATGAAGCCCAAGGCAGCCGCCTCGTCGTCATGGGCACCGCCCAAAAAGGCAGCCGTTCATAACACACTGCCGCCAATAACTCCACCGCCTCATCGGATAAAGCGCTCCTTAAGGTTCCGGCCCGGGGAGCGCTTTTGGGATTTGCAGCCGCCGGAATCAGACGACTTCATCGAGCAAATTCTCTATATCTTCGGACTCTATGTCCGCTTCTGCCTCGACCAGGACATCCAATTCATCAAAAATTTCTACACGCCGAGCAACGCCAGCCTGTACATCACGGCAGACGACGTCAGTGACAAGACGCGCCTTCCCATCCTGGCCAAAGTCTATGAAGCCTTGGAAGAAGCCCGAAAAAAAAAGCCAGCTCCCGGAACGTATCAATACGCGGGAACTGGCAGAAGATCTCTGCGTCCTGGAAAAAGGATGCATTTTTGAATATGCCCTCTCTGACGGCCGTTACCCCTTATGGGATAGAAGCCAAAAGATGCTTTGTGCTGTTTTAAAAGGGATGGCGGCTACTGATTAAAGATGGTCAGTCACCCCTTGGGCGCCTCGATGGGATCGTAATCGGCCGGTTTATCGACGATGGACGCTTCATCGACGGCAGACGGAGCCGGATCAAAACCGTGGCGGAACAGCTTGTGGACAGCTTCGATATACGGCGGAACAATATCATCCATGAGGAGATAGCGCTTGCGGAAGAGATTGCGCTTCTGCGACTTAATTTCGTCGTACTTACGGCGCTTTTCCTCAATGGGAAGGCGGAAATACCACGGTTCGCGGTTATCGGGCACGGCCCCTTCCCCGATCCAGAAGTCATTGAAGTTGGTCTTCTTGGAACGGTTGCCGCGCAGCATGTGGCTGTTGGTATAGAACCCGTCGTCGGTGATGACGTACATATCGCGGATGCCCAAAGTCTGGACAAAGATCCGCATCAAATAGAGGATGAAATTCTTCGGCCGGTAGCCAAAGAGCTTCTTGGTCAGGATCTTGGTCGTTTCCAGGCCGTGCTTCGAACCTTGGATGGTACCGATATACATGGACGGCGTACCGTCGCCGTTGTAATCGAAACGGAAGTTAAAATGATAGATCATCTGGCCTTCATGATAGAGGTAGAGCGACAAGAAGCCTTCTTTTCGCTGGCCCGTATCAAAGATGAGCCGCACTTCAAGGGGCATCGCCGGATCGTCCGACGTCCAAAGGGTATAGCCGTTGCCCCAATAGATTTCGCGGATGACCTCATCGGAAAAGAAGGTCCGCAAAATCGTGAAATGATGCTTTAAGGCGTCGAGTCGTTGGCGCATGGTCGAATTTTTGAACAAGAAGACCCGAGTCATGACTTCCTGGAAGTCCGGGTCGTGCTGCTCAAAAAAGCCCTGCATGGGCTCATAATGGTCAAAGAAATCGTACAGTTCTTCGAACAAGGCCCGGTTAGAGACCGCCCTTGCAAAAAAAACGACAGCCCGCTTGTTCTCTTGAAAATTCCGAGGTCCGTATATGAGTCGCGACAAGTGCCAAAAATAGGAAATACTATGCATGAAATTCCTCCTATCAAGTACAATCCAATAGACCTATTATACGGGCAGGCCGGCGGGCTGTCAATTATTCATGTTTTAAAAGAGCTTATAACCGTCTTAAGATATCCGGTGATACGTTGGACAAATCGTGAACGCCGGTAATCATCATGGCATCCATGATTTCCCGTTTCAAAGCATCGAGGAGGAGCTTAACGGCTTCCGCCTGGCCGCCGATAGCTGCGATGGCAACGGGACGACCGATGAGGACGGCATCGGCGCCGAGGGCCAACATCTTAAGGACGTCTTCCCCATGGCGGACACCGCCGTCGACGAAGATCGTAAGACGGCCTTTTACGGCCTTGGCGATTTCCGGCAGGACGTCAGCCGTACCGACCATACCGTCGAGGATGCGGCCGCCGTGGTTGCTGACGACGATGCCTTTGGCACCGGCATCGGCACAGGCAACGGCTTCTTCAGGAGACATGATGCCCTTTACGATAAAAGGCAGGGACGTCGATTTGACCAGTTCGGCAATGTCGCTGGCGCTCTTAGGGCCGACGGGTTGTCCAAAGATATGCATATTGATCAGCGTCGACGCATCGATATCGCTGGCAACGGCAAAGGCATGGGCCTTTTCAGCAATTTTAATCTTTTCAATGATCTGGTCGTTGCTCCGCGGTTTGATTGTCGGAATGACCGTTTCTTCCCGTTTCTTCGAAGCTACGATGCCCGATTCAAACATGTATTCCATGCCGCCGTCACCGGTAAAGCACAGCGTACCGGCATCGAAAGCACCTTTGGAAACGGATTCGTTATAATCCATTTCCACCGTAGCCGGATCACCGGGAACCTTGGAATTGAGGATGACGCCGCCAACCGGAGCGACGAGGACGGGCATGCTGATTTCTTTCCCGAAAATCGTAACCGCCGGATTGGGATCGACTGCACTGTCCATGCTGCGCATGACCAGGCCGTATTCGGCCAAGGCTTCTACGTTGCGCAGGAACGTTTTTGCCGTCCGCAGACCGCCAAAGCCGGGAATCATACCCTTACAGGCCTTGCCGTCGCATTCGGGACAGACGTAGCAGCCCTTCATCTTTTTGCGAGCGAGTTCGCGAGCTTCTTGTAAATCCATAGAAAAACCCTCCTTCAGTTTATAAAATATATAAAAAATTTAAATAGTAAGCCAAAATAATCGTTTTCAGAACAAAGTCTTCTATCGTTTATCCCTATCTAAACAATTTCATACGATGCTGCGTCGGCCTGATTTAAAAGCCGCTAAACCGGCAGCTTAACGGGTAAAGATCTTATTAGAAGCCCGATCCTTATAATGCTGTTCCAGCATCCTCACATGAGACAAGAAGGCCGGATCGTCAAAATATTTTGCCCCATAGGGACAAGTATGTACGCAGCGCTGACACTTGATGCAGATACCCGTCACCCGGTCCGGTCGGTCTCTGTCAATGGAGCCCATGGGACACAGGCGGGCACAGAGGCCGCAGGATACGCATTTTTCCATATCCGTCTTAGGCGCGGCCTTCAGGAATTTCGCCGGCTGCCCGTCTTCCCCCTTAGGAATATAATAAGGGGCTTGGGCATCGCCGTCAACGGTCAAAGAACCTTGCGGGCAGTCATCACCCCGTTGAAGGAGTTCTATGACATGAGCGGAAAGTTCCGCAACCTCGGCCATGTCGACCTCATCGGGACGGCCTGAGGCCAATAGCTTAGAAAAGGCATGCTGGGCAACAAAGGCACCGGCACCGACGAGGTTGAAATCGTTCCCTTTCAGAATGGCACAGAGTTCAGCCAGGGAATTGTCAAAGGAACGGTTGCCGTAGGTCACCAAGGCGACGGCCGGCGTCCCCTTTCCGATGAGGTTCTCCCGGAAGGCCGGCATGATCTTATTGGGAAGCTTTCCGGCATAGGTCGGCCCGCCGACGACGACCAATTCCCTTTCGGAAAAGACATGCCGGCCCTCTCGCTCGGCCGGTAAGTCCAGCGAGATCGTCCGCAGCGGGACTTGAAGGGCCTTAGCAGCTGAGGCTGCGAAGTGACAGACGATTTGCTTCGTCTTCCCGGTGGGACTGAAATACACAGCAGAAACTTGCTCAATATTCAAAATGAATCCCTCCCAATCTGAAAACGGTAAGGTGTATACCTCCATTATATAGAAAACAGGCGCTAAAGTCACTGACTGCGCCTGTTTTCTTTTTATTTTTTGTGGTACAATCAAATCCGTAATTGACGACGAAAGAACGAGGTGTCTCATGAAAAAGAAAGTATATGCCGTCCGGAACGGCCGCAAGACGGGATTATTCATGTCCTGGGATGACTGTAAAAAACAAGTCGACGCCTTCCCGGGAGCCCGCTATAAAAGTTTTACCGATGCCGACGAAGCCTGGAAATGGCTGAACGGCGAAGACGTACCATCGGTCCGAAAACCGACGAGATCAAGGACTCCGGCCAGGAAGTCCATCACAGCCGAAAGGCCCCTTGCTGCCGATGAAGATCAGGATTTTGTCATCTACACCGACGGTTCCTGCCTGCGCAATCCCGACGGTCCCGGCGGCTGGGCCGTCGTCGCCCGCAACGTGGCCACAGGCGAAGTGACCGAACTCTCGGACGGCCATCCGTCGACAACGAATAACCGCATGGAGCTTCAGGCTGCCATCATGGCCCTGCGCTTTGCGCCGGAAGGGACCAAAGTCGCCCTTTATACAGACAGTCAGTACCTGAAAAACGGCATCACCAAGTGGATGGTCAATTGGAAACGCCGCGGCTGGAAGAAAGCCGACGGCCAGCCCGTCTTAAACCAAGGACAATGGATGGAACTCGATAAGCTCTACGAATCTCATACGGTCACCTTCCACTGGGTCAAAGGCCACGTCGGCGTCGCCTTAAATGAACGCTGCGACCAACTGGCCAAGGCCGAAGCGACGAAATATCGCTGAGAGGTCAGCTTACGGCACGGATGAGGTTAAAGACCTGCTGAGCCGTGCGGGTCATGTTGCCCATGGCCGTGTCGCGGTCCATGGCTTCCTTTAAGGGCATAGCCTTATCGACGATGGAAAAGAAGGCGTCGATGCCCTGCCGATTACACTCACCGGCATCTTCCGTCGTGCAGCCGGCTAAGGCGATGACCTTAGCCCCGTACTGTTTGGCAAGCTTGGCCACACCGATCGGTGCTTTGCCCATGGCCGTCTGTGCATCGAGGCGGCCTTCACCGGTAATGACGTAATCGGCATCGGCGACGACATCGGCTAATTTAATGGAATCGAGTACGATCTGGATGCCCGAACGAAGGCTGCCTTTCAAATACGCCAGCACGGCAAAGCCCATGCCGCCGGCGGCACCGGCACCGGAAGCCTGACTGTAGTCTTCACCTAAATAGGCTTCGGTAACGGCGGCAAAAGAACGACTGGCCTCATCCAAAGCTTTGACATCGGCCGGGGATGCCCCCTTCTGGGGTCCGAATACGGCGGCCGCTCCTAACTCTCCATATAAGGGATTGGTTACGTCACAGGCGACGTCGAAGGTACATTCCTTCAAAGCCGGCAGGACCCGGCTGTCGTCGACAGCGGCGATATCCCCCACGGCCAGGCCGCCGGTTCCGACGAGGTTCCCGTCTTTATCGCGAAAGATCCAGCCCAAGGCTTGGAGCATGCCGACACCGCAGTCGCTGGTAGCGCTGCCGCCAAGGCCGATGATGAAGTGGCGGATGCCCCCTTTAATGGCTTTCGCCATGACCTGGCCGACACCGTAAGTCGTCGTATAGAGAGGATTGCGCAGCTCTTCCGGCACTAAGCCGAGACCGGCCGCGCCTGCCATTTCGATGACTGCCGTTCCCGTATCGGGCAAATATCCGTAGGAACAAGAAATATCGTTTCCTAAGGGCCCCTGAACGACGGCGCTGCGAAGCTCTCCGTTCATGCCTTCTACCAGGGCTTCGACGGTCCCTTCTCCACCGTCGGCCAAGGGTTTGACGACGATCTGCACAGGCTGGCTTCCATAGGCTTTGCGGACACCGGCTTCGACGGCTCTCCCGGCTTCGACCGACGTCAGGCTATTTTTCAATGAATCGATGGCAATGACAACTTTCATATCTCCCACTCCTTTATACACTATGAGTTATACACATATTGATGGTGACTCTAGTGTAACAAAGGAGGTTTTTTATTGCTATGTTATGCAAAACAATAAACGCTGCCATTTTTAGTTCTTAGAACCATGGCAGCGTTGCGATATACAGGGTGACGGCATCGCCGAAAGACCGCGGGTCGAGGCCCGTCGTCTCGGCGATTTTTTTCAGCCGGTACTGAAGGGTATTCTTATGGATAGAGAGGATGTCTGCCGTCTGCTGAATGGAAAGGTTTTGCCGGTAATAGACCTGCAGCAAATGAATTTCACTGTCCGTAAGATCTTTGCAGACATCCTGCCGATAGCGGCGCCGAAGGGGCGCGCTCAGACTTTGCAGTAAAAAGGCCAGTTTCATGTCGTCAGCATGGATACTGAAGGCCTCTCGGTCTGCCGCGGCCTGAAGGGCTAATTTGGCAAAGCGATACGATTCGTAGACGCGGTGAAAAGGCTCTTCGGTCCCGATACCGACGCGGACAGACGGATAAAACTGCCCCTTCCACCGGGACAGCTGTTTATCCCAAAGGGGATAGATGTCTCGGGGAATGATGATCACGAAGCTGTCGGGATAGATATAGGTAAAGAGCGAAATACGGAGTTCTCCGCAGGCCGTCGTCATGGCCTTGCGAAAATCGTCGCCCCGGCCGGCCCCGTCGTACCAACGAAAGACGGCTGCGACATAGGAACCTTCCGTCAGTTCGGGCCGTTCATCGGCCATCTGCTGCATCGTATCCCGGTCATGATAAATGAGAGCCATGACCTGGCGGCTGCGGTACTCTTGTTCGCTGAAGGCCTCTTCATTGAGGCCGTATTCTTTAAGAAAGACTTCACAGATTTTGGTCAGTAAAAAACCATACTGGCTGACGACCTCCGGTTCGCCCGTAATGCCGATGACGCCAAGGACCTGCTGATCCATGATAATCGGGTAGTTGACGCCCTTACTGACACCGTCTTCCGGTCGGTTCTCATGAACGGTTTGAACCTGGCGCAGCCTGGCTGCCGCTGCCCCCACTTTATGATACGTGCCGATCCGTTTCTCATCGGTACTGGCCATGATGCGGCCGTGACGGTCGATAAAATTGATATTCCAGCCGATGACAGCCTTCGCCGAATCGACGATTTGCTGAGCCAGTTCATCGGTAATGCCGACCTTCATGTCCCCTCACCTTCTTCCGATAGGGCCGATCAGGACAGGGCTACGTCCATGGCCATCATCACCGTAAAGCCCAGGGCAAAGGACAAGACGCCGATATCGGAGTGTTCGCCGGCTGACATTTCCGGAATCAATTCTTCGACGACGACATAGCACATAGCGCCGGCTGCCAAACTGAGGAGGTACGGCAAAACAGGCAGGATAAAGGCCGTCAGGGCGATGGTGACGACAGCCCCGATCGGTTCGACGATACCGGAGAGGACGCCGCCGAGAAAGGCCTTATGGGATCCCATTCCGGCCGACTTCAAAGGCATGGAAATGATGGCCCCTTCGGGCATATTCTGAAGGGCAATGCCGAGTGACAAAGCCAGGGCACCGGCGGCACTGATTCCGGTCTGATCGGCCAAAAGACCGGCATAGACGACGCCGACGGCCATCCCTTCAGGGATGTTGTGCAGGGTGACGGCCAAGACCAGCATCGTCGTCCGCTGCAAATGACTGTGCGGCCCTTCCGCCTCTTCACTGTACATATGAAGATGAGGAACGAGGCGGTCCAAGGCCAAGAGCAGAAAGATGCCCAGCCAGAAGCCGACGACAGCCGGAACGAAGCCAAACCGCCCTAAATGGGCCGATTCTTCCATGGCCGGAATGAGGAGACTCCAAATCGAGGCGGCAATCATGACGCCCGAGGCAAAGCCCGTCAAACCACGTTGAACCTGGTGATTCAATTCCCCCCTCATGGCATAGACACAGGCGGCCCCTAAGGAGGTCCCGGCAAAAGGAATTAAAATGCCAATAATGGCACTGTTCATTGTACTGTCCATAGTAAAACCCCTTTCATTTCCTATATTTTTCCTTTCATTTTACCTATCTGCGGCCCTCCTGTCAATGACCCTAAAGGCGTTGAAAACGGGATGAATCCGCAATGTCCGGCCTTTTCCTTTTCTCTCGGCTCGGCGGAAAGGACATCGCAAACGGGACAGCAAAAAAGACTATAATCATCGCGACGGGTGCAACAATAAATTATAGCCTTTCCTGACTTCGATTATATTACGTTGTAAAAACCCAAGTTTCACCAAAGATGCAAATCGCTATGGACAAGGGGCTTGAACACTTCGTCTCATAGGCCTGAATATCCCTCGTGGGAAGCCCTGGTTTTATCTGAAAGCTTGGATTTAGGTTACTCTTCACTGGCTAAGGCACTGTCACCGGTAATCTTTCCGGGAAGGACCAAAGACAAGGCCATGCACACCAACGCCGGGGCCAGCCAGCCTAAGCCGCTGTCCCCTAAGGGCAGTCCCTGAATCAAGGTTCCTGCCGCCCGGACATCGAAGAACTGATAAGCGATGTCGATGGCCGATACCATGCCGGCTGCCGCTGCCGTACAGCGCATGCCCAGTTTCGACAGGCTGACGAATTTATTGAGAATGGTCAGCATGACGACGACGATGGCAATGGGATAGACAAATAACAGCAATGGCAGGGTTATCTGAATGATCTGGTTCAGTCCCAAGTTGGCTAACAGGAAGCTGACGACACAGATGAGGGTGACGTACTGCTTATAGGACAGGACGGTAAATTCTTCGGCAAAGAAGGTCGAAACGGCGGCGATGAGGCCGACGGTCGTCGTAAAGCAGGTCAAGGTGACCATGACGGCCAGGAAGGCCATGCCGACGGTACCGAAAATCTGGAACGACGTCTGAGACAAGACGTAGGCGCCGAGGTTGACGCTCGGGTCGGAATAGACCGACTGGGGAATGGGAAAATGGTTGCCGAGAAGGGCCAGCCCCAGGTATAAGCAGCCCATGAGGACGGCGACGGCCGCACCGGCCATCCAGACACTGGCCATGTGTTCCTTTTTCGAAGTGAAATGAATCCGCTTCAAGGCTCCAATGGCGATGATGCAGAAAGCAAAGGAGGCCAGGGTATCGACGGTGTTGTAGCCTTCAATAAAGCCGGTGCCAAAGGCCGAGGCAGCGTATTTTCCCATAGGGACCGCTTCTGACGGCGTCGTATAGGCAACCATGCCGACGATGATGATCAAAATGATCATGATGACAAAGATCGGCGTCAATACCTTGCCGACGCGGTCGAGGAGCTTCGACGGCGTAATGGACAGCCACCAGCCGCAGGCAAAATACAGGGCCGTAAAGATGGCCAGGGGTATCATGCCGTCACCGGTAATGGGCAGGATGCCAATGGAAAAGGACGTCGCTGCCGTTCTGGGAATGGCCATCAAAGGTCCAATGGCCAAGTACATCAACGTTAAAATAATAAGAGAAAATAAGGGCGAAATCTTACGATTCATTTCGGCTCGGAAGCCTCCGGGATTAAAGGTCCCCATGATGACGGCAACGACGGGCATGCCGATGCCGGATAAGAGAAAACCGAGGATGGCCGGCGTGAAAGCCTGACCGGCCTGAAAGCCTAAGGACGGCGGGAAAATAAGGTTCCCGGCTCCAAAGAACATACCGAATAATAGCAATCCAACTTGTGCTCCATTTTTGAACATAAACGGGATAACTCCTTTCTGAGTAGACATTACCTCCGTCTATTTTAAAGTTTAAAGCTGGCACTGTCAATTATAAAGTATGCATCATAAGACCCTTGTTATTTCAGAATTACATTACCCACCGCCCGGGCGACGAGGGCTTCCCCATTCGGTTCAGAATGGAGCATGTTGAGATACATACAGGACAGCTGGGCTTCTGCATAATTTTTGAAGTAATTGAAGGCTGCGCCGTTGCTGTCGCTGTCGCTCATACCGTATTGCTGAACGGCGATTTTCTTTAAGAGGGCTGATGTTTTCTGAGCAGACGGGGAGCTGAGGACCCAATCGTGGTCGCCGAGATGAACGATATAGCCTTCCTGACGATGCGGTGCCGGAAGACCGTCGCCCATCTTATTGAGGGCGCCGTAGGCAATGGGATCTTTCTGAGCGATGATGGCCGCCGCTTTGATCCACGATACGACGTCGGCTTCCCCTTTGGCATCGTTCGGTGCGCCGTGGGCACAGGCCTGGGCGACGACTTCTTCCGCCGGCAGGCTGCGGTACATCGATTCGGCAATGGACAGGACGTGATGAGCGCCTTGACCGGCAATGGTGTATTCCTTTAAGGACGAGCCGTCGGCCTGCCACTGGAATACGAAGGGTTTCATGATATCGTGGAGGAGCTGACCGGCTAAGGCAATGTCAGACTTCACGCTGTAGCAGAAGACTTCTTCATAGGTACGGATGATGCTTTCCGTGATGTGGACGTTGGCACTGACGTGGGTAGACAGGCCGCCCGGATAGGGATGGTGGCTGCCGTAGCCGCTGCCCGGTGCCGTCATGAAGGGCTGTACCTTGCCCGAGAAAGGCGGCAGCAGATGTTGGACGTCAATTTTTCCGGTATCGATGAGACCGGCGGCGGCCAGCTTCGAGTAGAGCATGCTGATGGACGAAGCCGACGTATATTGCTGCATGAACATCGGCGTCGGATGCTGGATCATCGTCGTTACCGTATCGCGCAGCCAACCGTCTTTCAGTTGACGAGCCTGTTCCAATATGTAAGAATAATTACGGGTAACCAATTTCGATGCTTTGGCACAGACTTCGGCGTCTTTCGGCAGCTGGCTAAACGATACGGGCGTCAATTCCTGTTTCGAAAGACTCGATCCGCTCCCTTTTGCCAAAGAAAGGCCGGGCATGGAGAATAAGGCCGCACCTACAGCCGTTCCTGCAGCCATCTTCAAAAATGTCCGTCGTGAAAAATTATGTTGTTCCATGGTAATCCCTCCTAAAGTACAAACTAGGGACAGTATAAGTCAATTTTGTATAAAAAATGTATATGCTGAGAAAAGATAAAGAAAAAATAAATCGGCGCGGACAATTTTACAAAAAAGAAATTCTATCTTTACCCAAAGCCTACATTTTTTACCTATACTGATAAAAAAAGCAAGGAGGTTTTTCTTATGTTTGGTTTAGGTGTTCCTGAATTAGTCCTCATTTTAGTCATCGGTCTGGTCATCTTCGGGCCGGGCAAACTGCCCAGCATCGGCAATGCCCTCGGCAAGAGCCTGAAAGAATTCAAAGAAGCCGTCCACGAACCGGCCGCTGCCAAAGAAGACATCAAAGAAACGGTTTCCGAAGCCGTATCGCCGGCATCGACTGAAAATCATGGAAAGTAAAGAAGCCGTCATGCCCCTCACGGGGCATTTGTCGGAACTGCGCCGCCGCCTCATCATTTCCATCGTCATGCTGGCCGTCGGCATGATTCTCAGCAACTTTTGGCTCGATGAGATCATGGCCTTTCTGTCAGCGCCGGCAGGAAAGCTCTATTTTATGAAACCGGCCGAAGCCTTTTTCATTTATTTCAAAGTCATGTTAACAGCCGGCGCCATCATCACCGCGCCGGTTCTTTTTTACGAGTTTTGGGCCTTTTTGGTCCCCGCCTTTACGACCCACGAAAAGCGCCTGCTCTTCTTTCTGGTACCGACGTCACTGATGCTCTTCCTGTCGGGCATCGCCTTCTCGTGGTTCATCGTCCTTCCCCGGGGACTCCAGTTTTTCCTCAACTTTTCGTCAGATGCCGTCCAGCCCCTGCTCTCCATGGAAAGCTACCTGAATTTCGTCTTCATGCTGGTCCTGCCCTTCGGCCTCATCTTCAACCTGCCCTTGGTGCTCATCGTCTTGGCGAAACTCGGCCTCATCAGCTCGGACATGCTGGCAAAAAAGCGGAAATACATCATTCTCCTATCCTTTGTAGCCGCTGCCGTCATCACGCCGACGACGGACATTTTATCGCAGTGCCTCTTGGCCATGCCCATGATCGTCCTCTTAGAAATAAGCCGGCTGATCATCAAATACGGCCTGCGCACCTGACAGCCCCACCCCCTCAGACTGCCCTTACGCGGCAGTCTTTTTTTATGGTATACTAAGGGCGAACGTCTTACAGACGAATCCACAAAAAAGAGGCATCCCCATGGAAAAACATTTTGATATCAACGAAGAAGGCTACAGCGTCCGCTGCCGGCTCTTCGTACATGACAGCCATAAAACGGAGCGCCGGTTCGACCACGTGGCCATCGTCACCCACGGCTTCGGCAGCAGCAAAGACACGGCCGGCACGGCCCACTTTGCCGAACAACTGACGTCGAAGTATAAAGATTTTGCCGTCATCGCCTTTGACTGGCCCTGCCACGGCCAAGACGCCCGCAAAAAGCTGGCCGTTCCCGAATGCATGACCTATCTGACCCTGGTCACGGACTACGCCAAAGACACGTTGGGTGCGAAATTCCTTTACAACTATTCCACCAGCTTCGGCGCTTATCTCACCCTGCGCTACATCCTTGAAGTCGGCAATCCTTTCCGAAAAATCGCCCTGCGCAGCCCCGGCGTCAACATGTATGACAGCATGAGCAACCACATCGCCGAAGACGGTTTTGCCAAGCTCAAAAAAGGCAAGGAAATCCAAGTCGGCTTCGAACGGAAAATGAAAATCGACCAGACCTTCATGGATGATTTACAGAGCTTCGACGTCAACGACCACGAGTACTTCGACGTCGCCGACGACATCCTCATCATCCACGGGACGAAGGATGAAATGATTCCCATTGCCTTATCCCGGCAATTTGCCGAAAACAACGTCATCGAATTCTATCCCGTCGAAGATGCCAACCATCCCTTCCAAAATCCCAATCACATGGCCCTGGCCATCCATAAGATCATCGAATTCTTCCGACCCGAAGACTGATACGCCCTTCAGGCATCAAAAAAACCTGTCACGAAACTTGCCGTGACAGGGATTTTTATATATAAATTTCCAGTTAGAAAGAGCCGCCGCGGCCGCCATGGCCGCCGCCTCCTCCGCCCAGGTTAAAGCTTCCCGGCCCGCTGTCATCGCGACGGCGAGGTTTGGGGATGCGCTGTACCGTAAGGAATAAGAAGGTATCGGTCTGTTCGGACAACTGGAAGCTGTGCGAATCAAAATACGTATCGGCAGTCGTTGCCCGCCGGACGTTGCTCATCCTCATGATAAGGTAGCTGCGGAAAATCATAGCAGCCAGAGCTGCCAAAACAGCCGCCGTCGCCAAATCCAGCCATTGAAAGGCATCGGACTTATCATAGGCCTTGCCCTGATCGTTATAGTAGGCCAAGAGCTGGCCCGACGAATGGGCATACTCCTCAAAGGCCTCCATGTAATTTCCCTTCTTTAAGAGGGGCAGGACGGCATCTTCGATATGTTTCAGACCGTCCGTATCGCTGACCTTGTCGCGCATGGTACGGTCCGTCGCGATATACCACTGGCGCTGGTCCATGGCCACCACAAAGACCATATTGCCGTTTTTTCCGTCGCCGTACTGCTCATCGAGGACATGGTCGGCATAGTCACCGATCTTCATGCCGTGAGTCGACGACACGATATAGACGGCCAGGCGCACATCGTAGGTGAAGTTGACATTCTTTAAGGATCTCTCCAGTTGGCTTTGCTGCGACTTCGTAAGGACGCCGGCCTGATCGACGACATTGGGAACGCCTTCCGCCAGGACCGTCCCCATGAGGATCAAAAAGGACAGGACCAACAGGGCAGTCCGCATGATAGTTTTCAACACAAGACTCCCCCCTTATATTGGCCACGGTTTACCGCCCATAATGGCGTGAACAATCAGATAGAATACCGGCAACGTAACCAGCATGGCGATCAGAAAGGCCCAGTAGGATTTCACCTTATCATAGGGCAGAGAACCGACAAAGCGGCCCGTCTGGCCGTTCATCATAAAGGTATAGGGCTTGTCCTGATAGCGCGTCGTCAAGATCCATACCGGCGCCATGGCATATTCTACAGAATCTTCATCCTTATGGACGAAGCCCCCTTCCAGGGTGCGGCGCTGATGATTGACGACGGTATTGCGGAGGAGGTCAAAAGAGCTTTTCTCCAAGCGCGAATCGGCCCGAGGCACGGCGGCTTCGGCATCGACGTCGTACTTATCGGCTAAGCAGCCGGCAAAGTAGGCCGAGTTAAAGGGCACGATTTGGCTGTAGTCAAAGGGTTCGATGCTCTCCATATAGAGGTCGTTAATCTTCTTGCTGCCGTCGACGGGAATCCGGTTGAAGGTCAACTGCCCCGTCCGGTCGCACTGATAAACCCTTGTCTCGACGATGCGTTCATGTTCCGTCTCGAGATAAGAATCGTCTTCAGCCCGAAAAGAGGCCGACGCCGTAACCTTGGCATTGAACAGCCAAAAAGGAACGTACATGGGCTGAACGTCTTCGATGCGGTTGTTCACCGTAAAGGCCTTCGGCAGAAGCCAATGACCCTTATAAAACCGTTTCAAGGCCGCCACAGCCTCGTCTTTCGTCTTTTTAAAAGGAATGATGAAATCGGGCCGCAGCATGCCGGAAAAGCGGCTGGGTATGAGGGTCGGATTGCCGCAATAACAGCACTCGGTGGCCATTGTATTGTCGTCGCAGACGATTTCAGCCCCGCAAGACGAGCAAGTATAGCCTTTGAGCCGAGCCGCTTCCTCGTCGCTCCACTCATTGCCGGCCTTTTCGGTCTGCCACTTGGCCTGTCGGGCCGCATCGGCTTCGGCCGCCAATTGTTCCTTTTTCGCGTACAGGCCTTCGAGTACGGAGACATCGAACTTGGTGCCGCAGTAATCGCAGGTAACGGTCTGCGCCTCGGGCTTAAATTGAATCGGCGCCCCGCAGTGAGGGCATTTATAACTGACTGACGTGTCGGCCATGGGAATCACCTCATTCTTCCGGTTTCTTTGTACCGCAGTTCATGCAGAAGTTCCCCGTATTCCCTTGTTGGCCGCAGGACGGGCAGGTCCAATCCGGCGAAGCTGCCGGTTTAGGCTTGCCGCAGTTGGTGCAGAATTTTCCCGTATTGCCGCTGTGGCCGCACGACGGGCAGGTCCAAGAAGCGGGCTGTTCCGGTTTCGGTTTTCCGCAGTTCATGCAGAATTTCCCCGTATTCCCCTGCTGGCCGCAGGAGCAGGTCCAGCCCTCGCCAGAGTCGGGAGTTGCTGCCGGCGGAACCGTCTGCGATGGAGGTGTTTGAGCCTGCTGGCGGGCCGCCAATTCCTGGGCCAAGCCGGCACCGGCCTGACCGGCCATATTCATGCCCATATAGCCCATGGCCGCCCCCATGGCACCTTCGTTCCCGGCTGCCGTTCTCATGGAATCGGCCGTAGCATCGACCAAGGTCCCCAGTCCGATATCGGGACGGCCCATGGTCATGCCCATCTGGGCTTTCTGGATTTTTTCTTCATCTTCTTCATTGGCCTTGACGCTGTTCATCCCCATGGATACGATTTCAATGCCCCGCAAATCGCGCCACTTCGGCGACAAGACGTCGTTCAGGGCCTGTGTCAGTTCTTCCGTATGACCCGGAATCTGAGAATAATCGATGCGCAGGGCCGACAATTTAGCAAAGGCCGGCTGGAGGGCTGTGAGCAGTTCCGACTTCAACTGGCTGTCGAGGCGGCTGCGATCGTAAAAATCGGCTTCGTTGCCGGCGACATTGGTGTAGAACAAAATGGGGTTTACCATGCGGTAGCTGTATTCTCCAAAACAGCGCAGGCGCACGAGGAGCGCCAATCCCGTCGTATCGTCATAGGTCTTAAAAGGCACTTCACTGGGCGTACCGTACTTATTGCCGATAATTTCCTTTAAGTTAAAGTAGTAGACCCGTTGGTCCTTTCCGGCATCGCCGCCAAAGGCAAAGCGGTCCTTCATCTGCGACAGGAGCTGGTGCAGCATTTCCCCTAAATCGCCGGCATAGTCCCCTGAAAAAATGGACGGTTCCGTCGATTTGTCGTAAGTATACTCACCCGATTCAGCACAGACTTCGACGACCTTCCCCGATTCGACGATCATCATGCACTGGCCGTCGTTGACGGCGATGCGCGAGCCGTTGGAAATGATGTTGTCTTCGCCCGACGTGTTGCTGCTGCGGCCGAACCGGCTGATTCGCTTTTGGCCCTTGGCCATCAAAATCGTTTCGTTCAGGCTGTCACAGTAAAAGAACTCCTTCCACTGGTCGCCCAATACACCGCCTGCGGCACCGATGGCCGCCTTAATTAAGCCCATAAGAAATACCTCCTAATTTATAGTGTCATTTTGAGTTACTTCGATGCTGCAGCCACCGGCGGCTGCCAAAGAGCAGGACCGCCAACAGACAGACCATAAGACAGACGGCAATTAAGCTGTGCGGATCAAAATGAATGAGATCGTATCCCAGCCAGACTTCCATACAGACGGCGAGGATTTTCCCGGCCATGGTAGCTGCGCCGTGTTCGGCAAAGCTGATGCGGCTCAGGGCACTGAATGCCGTGACGACAAAGTTGGGCGAATAAGGAATTGCCCGAAAGAAAAAGACCAGTTTACAGTCAATCTTACCGTTGAGCTGCGACAGCCAGCGGCTCTTATCGACCAAGGCCTGGGCCTTATGCCGAAAGACGTAACGCATGATGACGAAGGCCAGCACATTGCCGATGACCTGCCCGGCCCAGGAGATGATAATCCCCGGTACGAGGCCGAAGAGGATGCCGTTGACGGTAACGAACTGGACCGACGGTAAGCCGGTCATATTGGTCAGAACGATGAGCAGGATCATGATGAACACAGCGACGCTGCCGAAGGATGAAATATAGTCGGTCAGGCCGGGAATATCATGCTGGACAGTCAGCTGCCACAGGGTGCTGTAAAAAGACGGAATGAACCAGTGAATGGCCAGACAGATGGCGACTAACAGCACCAAGGTCAAAGGCTTCATCAGATTGGCAATCATCGTTCGATTCATAGAATGTCCCACTTCCCATAATTAGATTCTCTATTACTTTCATTTTATAGCAAACCCGGTAAAGGCACAAGAACAAACCAACATTTCTCGGCAGTAATCTCCCTGCAAAATAGGCTACGAAAAAACGGTCGCCCCTGCCCCCTTTCAAGGGTAGAGAACCAGGCGGACATCCATATCGCGGTGCTGCAAAAAAGACTGGACAGACTCTTTGGCAACGGCCAGGGCCGCTTCCCTGGGATAGCCGAAGATGCCCGCCGAAATGAGGGGAAAGGCGATGGACTGACAGCCCGCATCCGCCGCCAGCCGTAAAGCCGTTTCATAACAACCGGCTAAGAGTTCCCCCTCGCCCTGCTCCCCACCCTGCCAGACGGGACCGACGGTATGGATGATGTACCGGGCTTTCAGGCCGTAACTTCCCGTTAAGACCGACTGCCCCGTCGGACAAGGGGCTTTGGATGAACATTCCGCCTGCAGCTCCCCGGCACGGGCCCCGACGGCCCGGAAAATGGCCCCGCAGACACCGCTTCCGGCCAAAAGCTGCGAATTGGCAGCATTGACGATGGCGTCGGTATCCATGGTGACGATATCGCCGTGAACGATTGAAAAAGCCATTAAAATCACACCTTTCAAAAAAACTCAACCGAATCGTACAGAGATTCGCCTAAAACAAAGAGGACTGCCGCTCAAACGGCAGTCCTCTTTCATACCTGCTTCGGCCGTCGAGCTGTCAAAGCGATGTTTACGATCAAACGGTACGGACTAACAATCTTCGTCCCAAGCGTTGATGACGACCGGTTCCGTTTCCAGCAGCGCCGCTTGCTGAGGGCTGAAGTGGCGTCTGTCGATGACGGCTTCATAGACGTATTCTTTAAAATATTTTTCAGAGCAGACGAAATAGCCTTTATCGCCGACGTCTTTGCCCCAAGAGTTTTCGATTTTCCAGCGGTCAGGCCGGCCGTCGCCGTCGAAGTGGACGCCGGTGAGCAGCATGGCGTGGGTCGCCGAACTGCTGCCGTACTGCAGGCGTTCCCCTTTCGGCATGTCCGTCGAAAAACCGCCCAGCAAGGCTTCGTACTGAACGCTGTCCGGGTCCCAGACACCGTCTTTGCGAGCGCCAAAGGCGCCGGCATCGCAGGCAAACCACACAGCCTGTCCGGCTTTAAGCTGTGTGATGCACAAATCTTCCAGTTCTTCCTGCGACAGGTGGAGGGCTTCCATATCGGAGCCGGCCATATTTTCAATGCCGTGGAAGCGAATGAGGCGATGGAGGGGCTTATCCGGCGTCGGTTCGTGGATGACCGGCACATAATCACAAAGGGAGATGCCGACGTACTTCTGGTAAAATTCCTGAGGCGTCAGATTCCGTTCTTCGTGATAGACCTTATCCTTGTCGCGGTAGGCAAAGTCAAAGGTTTGGGCGGGCTCGCCAAAGGCGATGCATTCGGCCTTATAAATTTCAGCCAGCATCTCCTGTTTGCGTCCATAAGGATCTTTTCCGGCCAGGACCAATTCCCGCAGCTCCCTGGCGTCTTTTCGCAGGAGACGGTTCATCAGGCCCACGAAGCGGTCGGTGTGATCGGACTGGTACGATTCGGGCTGGACCTGTTTAGGGACGACACCGTATTTTTCGATGAGGTCCACGGCTTCCGTCCAGTAGCCGCCGTCAGTCATGCCGCGCAGGACATACTGCATGGCCTGTCCTTTAATCGGTTCATGGGCATTTTCAATGACCATTTCCAAGAAGTTGTTGGCCTTTTCTAGTTTATCATAAAAAGACAGGTAGTTCTGCGACAGTTCAAATTCATCCAAACGGCAGGTTTCAGCCACCTTTTCCCGCAGGATATTGAGGGCCGCAAAGAGCCAGCAGCGGCCCGATCGCTGTTGAGCCGTAATCCCCCGGGTCAAAACTTCGACGGAAAAAGCGCCTTTTAATTTCGCTCCCGCTGTGGGAACATAGGCCAAATCTGCCATGTCGGTCTTAGCCAGGGCCGACTGAAGAACCTGAGCCTCTTTATTCGAAGCATAGGATTGACGAAATCCCTGTAATACATCTTTCGTAATGTCTTTCATGGCCTGCCTCCTACTTCTTCAAGGTATAGGCCCGTTTAGCGATTTCGATGACCGTTTCGCAGGCTTTGACCAAAGACTCAATGGGAAGGTATTCGAAACGGCCGTGGAAGTTGGCACCGCCCGTAAAGAGATTGGGGCACGGCAGGCCGCGGAAAGAGAGTTGAGCCCCGTCAGTACCGCCGCGGATGGGGGCCACTTCCGGCGTGACGCCGACGGCTTCCATGGCCGTTTTGGCCAGGTCGACGACATCCATATGGCCGTCTTCGATTTTTTCCAACATGTTATAGTAGACGTCCCGTTCACCGAGGTCGACCGTCCCTTGGCCGTACTTGTCGGTAAAGAGCGCTGCCATCTGCCGCAAGAAGGCCTTGCGCTGTTCAAACCGCGTCCGATCGTGGTCGCGGATGAGGATGTGCATGGTGCACGTTTCGACGTCGCCGTTCAGTTTATAGATGTGGAAGAAGCCTTCGTGGCCGTCGGTGTATTCCGGTTTTTCCCCGGCCGGCAGGAGCTGCTGCCATTCGGCGGCCATGGTCAGGGCGTTTTTCATCTTGCCCTTAGCATCGCCGGTATGGACACTGCGACCATGGAAGGTAATGGTCCAATTGGCAGCGTTGAAGTTTTCATATTCAAGGCCGCCCAGTTCGCCGCCGTCGACGGTGTAGGCAAAGTGAGCGCCGAATTTTTCGACGTCGAACAAGGCCGCACTGCGCCCCGTTTCTTCGTCCGGCGTAAAGCCGATACGAATCTGGCCGTGCTTGATGTCGGGATGCTGCCGGAGGTATTCGACAGCGCTGACGATGGCCGTGACGCCGGCCTTGTCATCAGCACCGAGGAGGGTCGTGCCGTCGGTGAACAAGATGTCCTGGCCTTTATATTTGAGGATTTCCGGGAAGGATTCCGTCGAAAAGACGATGTTCTTTTCTTCATTCAAGACGATATCCTTGCCGTCGTAATGGTCTTTGCGGACGACTTTGATGTCCTTCCCCGAGGCATCGGGGCTGGTATCGACGTGGGAGATGAAGCCGACGACGGGGCCGTCGACGCCGTTGGCCGGCAAGGTGGCCATGACGTAGCCGTGTTCGTCTATAGAGACGTCAGAAAGGCCGAGGCCCTTCAATTCTTCGGCTAAGGCTTTGGAAAAGACGAGCTGGCCCGGTGTACTCGGGCAGACGGCGTCATTTTCTTCGTCCGACTGGGTATCAAAAGAAACGTATTTCAAAAAACGATTGATCAATGCATCGCGATGGAGCATGGTAACACTTCCTTTTCTGTACTATTCTTTTATTATAACAAAAAAGAAGGATCGCTGCATTAAGGCCGACCCGGCCTTTCCGCGCAATCCTTCTTTCCATCGATTCGCCGTAATTATAATACTTTGACTTGCTGATTCTTTTCGCCGAACTGTTCCATCAACAGGTGTTTAATCGTTTCCCGATCGGTCCCCTTTTCTTCTTCCTGCTTGATCAATTTATACGCTCCAAATAAGGGCGACGGGCCGATTTCAGAGCTGAAGAAGCCGATGCCCTGGTTCCAGGCGATGAGCTCGAAGACGTCGTCTAAGGCCCGGGAGTCGATGCCGTGGATGTAGGCTTTGACCAGTTCCCGTACGGCCTGACGACGGCGGCCGGCGCCGACGGCATTGGCCAGGGACAGCATGAGGCGCATTTCATAGGACAAGTAATGCCGTTCGTCGTTCCATGTTTCATCCCAGAATTCGACGGCAATGCGGCCCAGATTCTTATCGATGATGGGGAAATTCAAGAGGGCTGCCGGACCGAAGGGCTTCTTCCCCGACGGTGCCTTGGCTTCACGGCGGTAGAACCAGATGTGGTATTCATGGGGCTGTACCTCTTCGACATGGTATTCAAAACCCCGGTCGGTCATGGCTTCATAGAGGGGATACGGTTCAAAACTCTGAATCAGATGGAGTCCGCTCCCGGCTTCGACTTGGTCGGCCTGTTTAAAGAGGCCCTGGGAAAAATTGCCCTTGGCCTGACGCAGATCGATGACCTTAAACTGTTCTTTTTTATCTTTCCATTCGTTATACATAGGAATACCTCCTGACGTAATCTTTAGGATCGTTCATAAGCTCTCGCTTGATGATCTTATCCTACCAGATTTTTCGCAGGAGGTACGTTGCTTTTCTAACGATTTTTGATTTTTATTTTCAGAAACAGATTCCCTATCGGAACGAGCTGACTCGAGCGGATGAAAACAGACTTGCGCTCAAGCTTCCCCTGATTCCGCCAAACCGGCTCGGCTCTTTACACTTGCCAAGTCGTCCCTCATCCATGTCAGCCAGCGAATATCCTTACTCAGCCGGTACTGCAGAAGGTATCCTTCGTAAGAGGTCAGCAGCAACCGCGAGGCCTTTTCTGCTTCGTCCTCCGGAATCCCCGACTGACGAAGGACGGTTTGAAATAAGACCCGTATCTTTTCCAGCCCCTGCAAAAAAGCCGCGGCCAAATCCGGTTCGATAAAGGCGATTTCCATGCCCAGCACTGAAAAGGGACAGCCATAAAAACGGCCGCCTTCGGCCTCCTCTATCATAGTCGCCGACACCTTTCGTATAAAAGGTTCCCAAGCCCCTTCCCGGTCGGCGATGTCTTCCATCATGCCCAAGACCCGGTTTTCATAAAATTCCGCAGCTGCAAAACCGACGTCTTTTTTACGCTTGAAATAAAAATAGAACGAGCCCTTGGTCACACCGGCGGCCGTCAAAATATCCCGGACACCGGTTGCCACATAGCCCTTTTCCCAAAACAGGCCGGCAGCCTGTCGAATGATTCGTTCTTTCGTTTCTTCACCTTTCGTCATAACGCGTCCCTCCTTTGCTACTATACAAAAAATAGAGCGGGAATGCAATACAGGTATTGACAAAATAAACCACTTGGTCTATAAATAGACCAAGTGGTTTATTTTTCATCAGAAAGGAATCTGCTATGACTACCTCCCCGTCTCTGCTTGCTGAAAAAATCTATCAACAGGCCCTGCTTTCCGGCTACGACGACTGCGGCATCATCGCCATCGACGAGATGGATGAATACCTGGAACACTTCCAAGAGCGACTGGAAAAGGAACCGACGAGCCGTCCCTTTTATCAGCGCATCGAAGGCGCCATGAATACGAAACAGCGCTTTCCTTGGGCCAAATCGGTCATCATTTGTACGTGGTGGCTCGGCCGGTACCGCCTGCCCGAGTCCCTCGAAGGGAAATACGCCCGGGCCTTCTTTCTCGCCCCGCAGGTCTCCCTCGACGACGAAGGCCTTCGGAAAAAAGACGCCTTTACGGACTGGCTGACGGCAGCAGGCCTGCGCTGGGAAGGCGGCGAAAAAAGCTCCCACCTTCAAATCGGCGGGCTGCGCCATGCCGCCATGAAGGCCGGTCTGGGAATCATCCGTAAAAATAACTTTCTCTACACCGAGCGAGGCTCTTTCGTCATGCTCGAAGGCTTCGTCATCGATGAATCCTGTGAGCTTCGCCAACACCATGACCTAAAGCCCTGCTCTCCCCAATGCCGCCTCTGTCAGGATCACTGCCCGACGCGGGCTCTTTCAGCCCCCTTTGCCATGAATCCCTTGAAGTGCGTCTCTTTTTGGAATACCTTCGGGAAAAGCCAACTGCCGCCTGCACTGCCTGAAAACGCCATGGGGTCTTGGATCGTCGGCTGCGATGCCTGTCAAAATGCCTGCCCCTACAACAAGATTCCCGCTGCCAAAGCAGAGAAAGACATTCCTGAAAAAGTAAATCAGGCCCTGCCCTGGCTGGATCCGGAAAAATTGAAAACGGCGCCGGATACGGTCTTACGAGACCAGATTCTTCCCTTATGTGATAACCACATCCAACCAAACGAAGTCGACACCCTGCGGTGCAGTGCGGCCCGTTATCTTCGGAATCAGCCAAATCGCTAAGGCCTTACAGCTCCTCTTTCACGCGGTATACGAGGATTTTTTCTTTCGCATCGCCGCCAAAGAGGTCGCTGCAGTCGATCGGTTCTTCTGCCACGAGGCGCAGGTGGTGGCTGAGAAAATCTTCCACGTCTTCATAAGGATAGTAAAAGAAGATTCGCAGCCGCCGCGGCCGGCGCTGAAGGGAATCGAAGATCTTCCCCAAGACCCTTTTCAGCGTATGCAGGGCGAAGGGGTTGAAGAAGAAACAGCAGTCGGCTTCATCGGGCAGGTCATACACCGCTGCATCGGCCAGGATAAAGGACACCTTGTTTCGAGCTGCCGGACTCTCGGCGTTGACCAGGGCCTTCTGCCACAACCGTTCGTCGTATTCAATGCCGATAGAGCGGCACCCGGTCTGATAGGTCATAAAGATACTGACCCGCCCTTTGCCGCTGCCGTAGTCGATAAGGGTATCCTTCTTACGGATATAGCCGCTGTTGGCCAATTTTTCGAGGACGCCGTAATCCGTCGGCTCGTAGGGATGATGCTCGCCATCAGAATGACTGTCGTCCCGGCCGGCCGTCTTGATTTGTAAAAGTTGTTCCCATTCTTGTTCCGTCATGTCCCTGTCTCCTTTTCAATGCCTTTTTTACCATTATACACCATCCTCGTTTTTACACAGCCCTTACCGGTTCATCACAAAACATTGATGACGTCTTGATAAAATGGGTTGAAATATGCAGGAGGTGCATGATTACTATGAAAAAACAATGGAAACGCTGGCTCGCTCTGGGGCTGACCCTTACCGCCATGGGAAGCATGGCCCTGAGTGCCAAGGACGTCGATGCGACGGCCTACATCGTCCATGCTGATGCCTATCAGCTCCCGTATAAGGGAAATGAAAAAGCCTTTAACCATCATATCAACCCCGGTTACGGCTCGGCCCTGGCCCTGAAATCGGTCAAAGCCGACGGCACGATGGAATTCTACGCCATCACCGACCGCGGCCCCAACGGCGACATCCCTACGTACGTTAAAGACGGCAAAAAGATGTCCGGGAAATTCTTCCCGACGCCGAACTTTACGCCCAGCATCGGCATCATCAAAGTCAACCCGGCTAAAGACCGAGCGGACATCATTGCGTCCATCCCCTTGAAAGTAAACGGCAAGCCCATCAGCGGCAAACCGATTCCGTCGGGCCTGACGGGCTCGACCAATGAAGTCGCCCTGGACTTCAAGATGAATGATCTCGGTACCGATCGAAACGGTCTCGATACGGAAGGCCTGGCCCTCGATAAGGACGGCAACTTCTGGATCAGTGACGAATACGGTCCCTTCATCGCTAAAGTCGATAAAAAAGGCAACATCCTTGAAAAATACGGCCCCGGCATGGGCCTCCCCAAAATCTTAGCCGACCGCGTCCCCAACCGCGGCAGTGAAGGCCTGACGGTCGATGAAAAGGGCCGCGTCTTCGCCCTCATCCAAAGCCCCTTAAACGTCGACGGCAAAACGGCCAAGACGGCCAAATACACGCGCATCGTCGAATTCGATCCGGTCACGAAAGAAACGACCATGTATGCCTATCCCGTCGACACGGGCTATAAGAACACCGGCGCTGCCAAAATCGGCGATATCACGTCTATCGGCAAGGGTCAGTTCCTCATGATCGAACAGGGCAAACAGCACGGCGAAATGCAGAACCTGATCTACAAAGTAGACCTCAACGGCGCAACGCCCATTGCCGATAACGGCGACCTCGAATACGGCCGCCTGGACGGCAAAATCGTACCGGCGAAGAAGGAACTCGTCCTCGACCTGCGTGCAGAAGGCTGGAACATCGAAAAAGCCGAAGGCCTGGCCCTCTTGCCGGACCGCAAGACCATTGCCGTCGTCAACGACAATGACTTCGGCATGGACATCGATGTCAAAGATTCGGCCGTCGCCGATCCGGAAGTTTCGGACTACACCTACGACAGCGACAAAAAAGCCATGATCTACAACAAGGACAATAAAGTCCATAAGGTCAAGATCAGCCTCAAGAAAAACGCTCCGACGGAACAGGAAAGCCAGATCTGGTTCTTCACCTTACCGAAAGCCTTATAAGAAAGAATCACCCCTCAGCCGCCTCCAAAACGGGTGAGATGAAAAACGCAGCCGCGTCATGTGGCTGCGTTTTTTTTGTGTTCCCCTCCCCCAAGAGCGTTATCCCCGGCCGGCGTCTTCCACGAGAAGCAAGGCCCTGACAGCGCAAAAAAAGACCACCCGTGGCTGAGTGGTCTTGATGAATACCTTGACAGAGAAGGATTAGAATACGAATACGAACTGGGCACGCGTCAGTTCTTCCGGATCTTTGCCGTCGCCGTCTTTTACTTTCGACGCGAAGGACTGCCCGACCTGGAACTGAGCGTTTTTCGCAAAGGTATAGTCGATGCCGACGCCCCAGGATTCGAGATTATCCAATTTGCCGATCCGTCGCCAAGAGCTGGTGGCGCCCATAGCACCCACCGCATAGGCACCGTCCTGCGCATTGATGTATTCAACCCAAACATCCCATGTCTTGGGCGCAGCCATGACGGCCTTGCCATAGGTCAAGCGGCCGATCCAAACGCCGGCCGAATCTTCGTTGCCCCGTGCCGTAGAGACAGCCTTTTCGTAGCTGACTCGTTCGTAGTTCGCGAGGAGCTTCCAGTTCCGGCCGAAGAGGAAGTTTGCATAAGCCCCCCAGAGATCATCGAGGTTGGTGTCCTGGAAGGAGTTGTAGTACGTACCGACAGCCGTGCCGTTGCCAAAGTCCCCTTCGATGAGACCGTAACCCGTCTTGGCGCCTTTCACCGTGTCGGACCCTGCCAGGCGGCCTTTCTTTAATTTACCGTACCCGGCCGCAGCTTTGAAGCCGTCGCCCTTATAAGCCAATTCTGCACGGTCGAAGATATCGCCGTAGTTATAGCCATAGGAGTTGTTGCCGCCGAGGACATATCTGTCCGTACGACCGACGCTGAGGTTCCAAGCGCTGCCGCCGAAGTTATAATCGACTTTAGCGATATCGGTCACGATATCATTTTCATCTTCAGCTGCGCCATTATCCGCGAAGGAGTGGTAACTGCTGCTGATACCGTACGTAACCTTCGTGCGGTCGTTAACCCTGGCGTTAGCGCGGAGGCGAATACGATAATCCCAAGATTTATCGTTTTCTTTATTGTTTTTCTGATAACGATACCGAAAACGAGCGTCACCGGTCAGTTTAACGCTGCCGACACGGTTTTCGAGAGCACTGACGCGAACGCCGAGGTTGTTCAGTTCGTCAGCGAATTCATCCGCCAATTTGTTGATGAGGGCGCGCTGTTCGACAGACGCTTTGTCCATGTGTGCCATGGCTTTGGCGACCATTTCAGCGGCTTCATAACGGGTGATGCTGCGCTGACCCTGGAAGTGTTCCCCGTCAACCCCCTGGATGATGCCGGCGTCAGCCAACTCGACGACGGATTGGTAAGCCCAGCTGTCGGCCGGTACGTCGACAAAGGGGTTCGCTGCAAAAGCACAGGCTGCACCAACGGCCATGGCTGCGGCCAGAGCTGCGAATACTTTGGCTTTCATGAGTAGTAGCCTCCTTTTTAATGTAAGATGAAGTTTCTGTACGCCCTCCCCCGTTACGGGCGCGTGTCGAAACGGATGCATCAAGGGTCCATTGGCGAGTTGTCCCGGTTTCCTCTCCGTTACGGCCTTGCATCACACCTTCGTCTGCCCTATGGGTCAAGTGCGGCCAGTCTTGGCACAACACTTCTTGTAATGAGTATACATTTTGTATTGTACCCTGTCAAAACAAAGTATATTATGGAAGCTCCCTTTATTTTTAAATATCGCCTTCAGTAAGCTATTTTCGTCTGTGAATTTACTAACTTTTGCCCATTACATCCAAGTACCCTTATCGCCGTTTATTTCGTGTTCACCTTGGAACCACACGCAAAAAAAGACCACCCATTTCTGAGTGGTCTTGGTAATTCCTTGCGAGGAAGGATTAGAATGCGAATACGAACTGAGCGCGCGTCTGTTCTTCCGGATCGCTGCCGTCGCCGTCTTTAACTTTCGAAGCGAAGGACTGCATGACCTGGAACTGAGCGTTTTTCGCGAAGGTGTAGTCGATGCCGGCACCCCAAGATTCGAGGTTATCCAGCTTGCCCCATCTCCAGGAGTTGGTGGAGCCGCCGATGTATGCACCGTCTTCAGCATTGAGGTATTCAACCCAAGCGTCCCAAGTATTCGGCGTAGCCATGACAGCTTTACCGTAGGTCAAGCGGCCGATCCAAACGGTAGCCGAATCTTCGTCGCTGCGAACTTTAGAGGTGGAGATATTGCTGTTGTAGTTGACGCGTTCGTAGTTACCGAGGAGGTTCCAGTCTTTGCCGAAGTTGAAGCTTGCATAAGCACCCCAGAGGTAATCGAGTTCCGTACCGCGTACCAAAGCGTTGTAGTCATCGTTGTCGAAGGTGTTGTAGTAACCGCCGATAGCCGTGCCGTTGCCGAAGCGGCCTTCGATGACGCCGTAAGCCGTCTTGGTGCCGTCAAGGCCTTCCGGCAAGACAGTTCTCAACGAATCAGCTGCAAGACCTGCAACACCGCCAGCCTTAAATTTACCGTAGCCGGCCGTAGCCATGAAGCTGTCGCCGCTGTACTTCAATTCAGCGCGGTCGAAGATATCGCCGTAGTTGTAGCCATAACCTTTAGAACCGCCGATGACGTATTTGTCCGTACGGCCTACGCTGAGAGTCCAGTCGCCGCCGCCGAAGTTATAGTCGACTTTAGCGATATCCGATAAGATGTCGTTTTCGTCTTCAGCTGCGCCATTGTCAGAGAAGGCATGGTTGCCGGTGCTGATGCCATAGGTAACCTTCGTGTTTTTGTTGACCATAGCATTAGCGCGGAGGCGAACACGATAATCCCAAGAAGCATCGTTTTCTTTGCTGTCTTTCTGGTAACGATAACGAACACGAGCGTCACCGGTCAGTTTAACGTTGCCGACGCGGTTTTCGAGAGCGCTTACGCGAACGCCGAGGTTGTTGAGTTCGTCAGCGAATTCATCAGCCAATTTGTTGATGAGGGCACGCTGTTCAACAGAAGCTTTGTCCATGTGAGCCATAGCTTTTGCGACCATTTCAGCGGCTTCGTAACGAGTGATGTTACGCTGGCCCTGGAAATGTTCACCGTCAACACCCTGGATGATGCCGGCGTCAGCCAATTCTACGACGGATTTGTAAGCCCAGCTGTCGGACGGTACGTCGACAAACGGGTTAGCTGCGAAAGCACAAGTTGCGCCAACGGCCATGGTTGCTACGAGAGCTGCTAATACTTTGGATTTCATGAGTATAACCCCTTTTCGATAAGATGAAGTTTCTGTAAGCCTTACACCGTTACAGGCGAGTGTCGAAACGTATTCTTCAAGGGTTCATTGGCGAGTTGTCCTAGTTTCCTCTCTTTTACTGCCTTGAATCACACTGTTTGTCGGCTCTATCGGGCGAGTGCTGCCTGCCTGCGCACCACACTCACTGTAATTATTATACATTTTAGTTTTTACTCTGTCAAAGTAACGTCCTTTGTGAAAAGCTTCTTTATTTTTAAACATTCGCTTCATTAAGCCATTTTATTTTGTGAATTTACGAACTTTTTACGATTTTCAACCTATTAATTTTACATATCCATTCATTTTATGTTTATTTATTCATTTTATGCAATATTTGTCATTTTCGTATGCATAGCAAGAAAGCTTTTCATTTTTTACAATTTTATTTCGTTTCACTCAGGCCACACCGCATCATTCAGGGGCTGACATATCTGCATCTCTCCAAACAGAAAAAAACGCCCTTTGAGAAGGTATCTCGCTTCTTAAAGGGCGTTCTCGATTATGGATTCTGCTGCAAGCTGCTGCGGAGCTCGGCGATTTCGTCGGCTAACTTCTGTTCCTCCGCTTCATTGCGCTCGATGGTCAGGGTAAAGACCATGCCTTCATCGGCCCCTTTGGGCAGGAGTTCGACGGGAAATTGGAGTTCATGTTCATCGTCATTCAAGATGATGTAAGCTGTCTGTTCCGTAATGCGGTCGATGCTTCCGATGAGTTCTTTTTTCATCATTCATGCTCCTTTTCAATGCTGTACGACGAACCGTCGGTCTTAATGGTAATGACGCCGTTGCGGTCCGTTCTGTATACGTCGACATGATATTTCTGAAGGGTCTTCAAGGTCGGTTCATGCGGGAATTTATAGGAGTTATTGACGCCGCAGGAAATGGTCGCCGCCTTAGGGGCTACGGCCTTCACGAAGGCATCGGACGACGACGTCTTGCTGCCGTGGTGGCCGACTTTCAGGATATCGGCCTTGATGTCCTCCTTGAGGAGTTGCTGTTCCACTTCTTTCTGGGCGTCGCCGGTAAACAGCATGGAGAACTTGCCGTAGGTCAGCTTGCCGACGATGGAGTTATCGTTGGTCAAGCCGCTTTCCGACACGCCGGTCGTATTCTCCTTGGTAAAAATCGTACCCGGTGAAAGGACCGTAAAGACGACGTCATCGCCGAGGGTCAGGCTGTCCCCTTTCTTCAATACCTTGTAGGGGATCTGCTTGGCCTTGATGTTCTTTAAGTAATTGCGGTACATGACCGTGTTGGCAGCCTGGCCGTTATCATAGATCTGCTTGATGGGAAAGGCTTTAAATAAGGCCGCCATGCCGCCCATGTGGTCGCCGTGGGGATGGGTGATGATAATGGCGTCGAGTTCCTTCACGCCGCGCTCTTTCAGCTGCTGAACTAATGAATCGCGGCTGTCGACGTCGCCCGTATCGATGAGCATATTTTGGCCCTTATACTGGATGAGGGCCGCATCAGCCTGGCCGACGTTCAGGACCGACACCTTCAGGTCTTTATCAGAATCGGTCAGGGACTGGACGGCACTGGCGCCGGACGAAGCCATGGACGTAAGGCTGTTGGCACAACCGGCCAGGATGAGCATACAGGTCAATAACAGGGTTACGGGAAATAATAAAAATCTTCGTTTCTTCAACTTACTTGCCTCCAATTAAAGGCTGCTGCAAAATAGGCAGGGCCAGATTTTCTTCGAGGTCTGCTAAGACCCTCGGTACAGCATCGGCCGTTTCCATGGGCGTAAAGCCGTAAGGGCCGCGGTCTTTCCGGCAGGCGTCACCGGCGGCACCGTGGAGATAGACGCCGGCACAGGCGGCACTGCAGAGGTCGCTCATGCCCTGATGGGCCGTCATAGAGGCGATCATGCCGGTCAGGATATCACCCATGCCGCCGCAGGCCATGCCGGCATTGCCCGTCGGGTTGACGTAGACGTTGCCCGTCTTGGCCGATACGATGAGGGTCGGAGCCCCTTTGAGGACCAGGTTGACCTTCCATTCTGCGGCAAAGGTCCGGGCCGTTCCGATGAGGTCCGCTTTGATGTCATCCAGGGACAATCCGCTGAGGCGGGAAAATTCTGCCAAGTGGGGCGTTACGATGATCCGATATCCCATGGCGGTCATGAACTCTTTTTCACCGGCCAAGAGATTCAGGGCATCGGCATCGAGGACGACGGGGCACGTCGTTCCGGCTAAGACGCGCTTCAAGAATTCCCGCGTCCGGTCGTCCTTCCCCATGCCGGGGCCCATAGCCAGGACCGACCAGTTTTGGCTTTCTTCGATGATTGCCTCAGCGTCCTCTGCCGTAAAGCAGTCGCCGGTGCCGACGCTTTTGACCATGACTTCCGGCTGGACGCCGATGCAGTAAGGCCCGACCTTACCGGGCACGCGGAGAAAGACTTTTCCGGCACCGCTGCGGACGGCTCCGTGGGCGGCCATGAGGGCGGCACCGGCCATTTGGCTGCTGCCGGTGACGACGGCAATCGTCCCGTGACTGCCCTTGTGGCTGTCGGGACTGCGGGGCACGACGATTTCAGCGATATCCGACTGCTGCAGTAAATAGACGGCATCGTCGTTGGCACCGTATAGGAGCGGCCCGGGCATGCCGATGGAATCGACTTCGATATGGCCGGCGCAGGCCCGTCCGGGATAGAGGGAAAGGCCTCGTTTCAAGACACCGAAGGTGACCGTCATGTCGGCAAAGAGGGGACCGTCTTCCTCATCGTCGCCATGGCTGACGACGCCCGTATCGGCATTGACGCCGGTCGGCATGTCGACGGCGATGACCGTCACCGCCCCGACGGCAGAGGCCACGTTGATTTCAGCGACGATGGACGACACGGGCTGGCGCAGGCTGCCGTGAAAGCCCGTGCCGACCATGGCATCGACGACGATGGACGAGGCGTGAAGCCGTTTTCGCAGGAGCTGCCAATCGTCTTGGCTTTCCGGTGCCGAAAGGAGGAGACACGTTTCGTCATCAGCCAGTTCCCGTAAGGTATGGAGGTGCTGACGCGCTTCGTCGCTGTACCCCTCTTCTTCGCCTAAGATGTAGACATAGGCCCTGGCTCCGGCCGCTAAGATATAGCGGGCGATGACGAAGCCGTCACCTCCGTTATTGCCTGTACCGCAAAAGATAACGACGTCCTTGCCGTCCCACCCTTCGATCCATTTTTCGGCCCGCTCGGCAACGGCCCGGCCGGCATTTTCCATCAAGACGGCCGGTGCGATGGCGTATATTCCGTGCATGGCTTCATAATCCATTTGCCGCATCTGGGCGGCTGTATTTATTTTTTTCATGGCCTGGCTCCCTTCTAACTTCTAATTCATATAGTGCTTCGCCCTTACAGGACGACGAAAGCGACGGCATAGTCCCCGTCGTGGGCGATGGACAGGGACGGCGGCTGACAGATTTTTTCCCGCACGGCATCGGCATAGAAGCCGTAAAAGCGGAACTGCGGCGCCCCCAGTTCATCGTGAACGACTTCGACGTCGGTCCATTTTCCCCGGCGAAAGCCCGTCCCCAAGGCCTTGAACAAGGCCTCTTTGGCCGCAAAGATACCGGCCAGGGACTCCGTCCGCCACGACGCCCCCTTTTGGCAGTAAGCCAGTTCCCCTTCCGTAAAGAAGCGATTCAGCGACGTGCCGTGACGCCGCACCAAATCGTCCATGCGGCTGATTTGTACTATATCCGTCCCACAGCGCATAATTCCTCCAAAAAAAGAGCCGCAATCCCCTCAGGAACTGCGGCAACGTAAACTACCACTTCTGCATTCGGATACAGACGCCCAGCCCTTCCAGCAAGACCCGGAAGGTCGTAAAGGACACGGTCATATCATCGTGAAGGCCGTGGGCTACTTTATAAGAAATCGTAACAGTTTGATGCTGGTAATCGTACCGAAAGCCATGTAAATTCGTTTCAAAGGTATATTTCGGTGCCGGAATGGAAAACTTCGGCGGCTTCTCGACTTCCAGCCCGTGAATGAGCCGCTCCAAGGTCACTCGCTTGGGCAGTTCAGACTGCAGCATTTCTTCGGTAAAGCTATCCAATACAGACATGGATCCCCCTAGTCTTCTTCGTCGAAGAAGTGCTGATGAATGGCCTTGACCGCCGAGTCGACGACTTCTTCCGCAATGAGGCAGGTAATACTGATTTCCGACGTAGAAATAATTTCGATGTTGATGTCATTGTCGCTGAGGACGCCGAACATACCGGCAGCAATGCCCGGGTGACCGGCCATACCGGCGCCGACGACGGAAACCTTGGCCATCTTGTCGTCGATGATGATGTCTTCGACGGGCATTTCACTGCGCAGGGATTCGAAGACCGATTCGGCTTCTTCCAAATCCGTACGGGCAATGGTAAAGGTAATGTCCGTAACGCCTTCGTTGGCATAGCGGACGCTCTGAACGATCATGTCGACGTCGACGTTCTTTTCTGCCAATTCAGAAAAGACGCGGTAAGCAAACCCCGGTTTATTGGGAATCCCGAGGACGGTGATTTTAGCAACATTTTTATCCGAAGCGACGCCGCGGATGAGATATTGTTTGACTTCCATAGAGCAATCCTCCTGTATCATAGTTCCTTCATCTTCCGAAAACGTCGAGCGCACGTAAATGGGAACGCCGAAGCGGCTGCCCATTTCGACGGCCCGGGGCTGCATGACACCGGCGCCGAGTTTCGCCATTTCCAGCATTTCGCCGTAGGTGATCTGATCGATTTTTCTAGCATTGGGAACGACACGGGGATCGGACGTGTATACGCCGTCAACGTCGGTATAAATTTCACAAACATCAGCGTGGATAGCGCCGGCAATGGCGACAGCTGTCGTATCGGAACCGCCTCGGCCGAGGGTTGTGATGTCACCATGACCGGTAATGCCCTGGAAACCGGCAACGACGACGATATTATCTTGTTCCAGTGCCTTCATGATACGGGCCGGCTTCAAAGCCAGAATACGGCCTTTGTTGAAGGCATCGCTGGTCTTGATGCCTGCCTGGGCCCCCGTAAAGGAGACGGCCTTCTGACCGGCTTCTTGGAAAGCCATGGCCATGAGGGCGATCGAAACCTGTTCGCCCGTCGTCAGGAGCATATCCATTTCACGGCCGTAAGCCTTAGAGGTAATCTGCTTTGCTAAGGCTACTAAATCATCCGTCGTATCCCCCATGGCAGAGACGACGATGACGATTTTGTCTTCAGGCTTTTTCCCTTTTAAGACCCGTTGCACAATAGCACGCATTTTGTCCGGCGTAGCGACAGAGCTGCCGCCAAACTTCTTAACGATTAATGCCAACTTAAATCCCTCGCTTTTGTTTGTTTAAGTATTCCTTGCCGTGGTAATTCATTCTTATGGTTGAGGCCCATAAAAACCACTTATTGCAATAATATCATGGACGGCCATAAATGTAAAGGGACTGCCGCATGCTGTCATGTCACGCAACAGTCCCCTGTATTCCTACAGTGATGAGTAATCAGTAAGCCGAGTTTTGTACTGCTTGCGCAGCAGCAATCATCTATCTAGACATACTGTTGCCAGCATGTTCAAGCGACACAACCCGGAAGATCAGCGGGCCGCTTCATCCCTTCCCTATTCGGTCTTGCTCCAGATGGGGTTTACCTAGCCGGCACATTACTGTACCGCTGGTGCGCTCTTACCGCACCGTTCCACCCTTACCACTTGCGTGGCGGTACACATTTCTGTGGCACTGTCCCTAAAGTCACCTTCGCCGGCCGTTAGCCGGCATCCTGCCCTGCGGAGCTCGGACTTTCCTCTAATGCCGAAGCACTAGCGATTGCCTTTCATACTCAACGTCTTATAGAATATCATATTTTCTCACCGCCGTCAATGACCGCCGACGGCCTTATTATGCCGTTACTGCAAGATACGGCGGATGTCGGCGACGGCCTTGGTCATGTCTTCCTTGCCGACGATGGCCGAAATCATGGCAAAGGAACGGAATCCTTCGTCGTAAAGGCTGCGGATATTGTCCAGGCTGATGCCGCCGATGGTGACCACGGGCAGGCTGAACTTCAAAGCAAAGGCCTTGGCTTCGTCGCTGACGACTTCATCGGCATCGGCCTTCGATCGGGTCGGGAACATGGGACCGAAGCCGACGTAATCGGCGCCGTCGGCCTGAGCCTGTTTCATTTCATCGACGGTATTCGTCGAAACGCCGATGAATACGTCAGGCCCTGCCAATCGGCGGACGACCTCGACCGGCGCATCGTCTTGTCCGACGTGGATGCCGTCGGCCCCGCAGGCGACGGCCAGGTCCGTCGAGTCGTTCATGATGAAGGTCACCCCGGCTTCATGGCAGAGGTTGGCAATGGCCTTGGCTTCTTCGTATTTAGCACGCCATTTTTTATGTTTTTCCCGGTACTGGATGATGGTAACGCCGGCTTCGATCAGCCCCTTGGCGACGTCGATATTGCTCCGGCCCAGGCAGAGTTCTTCATTGCCCATAATGGCATAGACGGGGTCTTCTAATAAGTGTTTTACATGGTCTTCTTTCGTCATAGTACAGCTACCTTCCTTATCGTTCATCGGCTCTTCACAGAGCGTTATATTATATACTGAATCATATCCTGCGACGTCGGATCGCGCTGACAGTCGATGCCCCACTGCCGTTCCGCCGAGGCGTCCTGAAGTCTCCGGCAGAGGTCATCGACAACCGGCGATTCCGTCCCGAAGTGACCGCCGTCGACGACGACGATACCTTGCTTAAAGGCTTCCTGGGCGTCGTGGTATTTGACGTCGCCCGTAAGATAGAGGTCGGCACCGGCATTTTTGGCCAGTTTGATGAAGCCGGCCCCGCCGCCGCCGAGGAGGGCGACGCGGCGAACGGTCACGTCCGTATTGCCGGCATAGGACAAGGCGTCGCGGTGAAGGAAATCCTTTATCTTCCGGAGGACGGCCACAGCCGGTTCCGGCATCGGCCAGTTGCCGACACGGCCCATGGTAAAGGGATGGCCGGCATTTTTCAAAGGATAGATGTCGTAGGCCGGTTCTTCATAGGGATGAGCCGCAATCATAGCCTTCAGCACCTTTTTGAGGCCCCTTTCAGGAACGATGGTCTCGATCCGTTCTTCAGCGACGGTTTCAACGTTTCCAACGCTGCCGATGAAAGGATTCGCTCCTTCATGAGCTTTGAACCGCCCTTCTCCCTTCGTCGTAAAGGAACAGTCGCTGTACTTTCCGATATAGCCGGCGCCGCTGTCGGCCAAGGCCTTGCGAAGGGCGTCACTGTGGCTTTCCGGGACGTAGACGGCGATTTTATAGAGCTTGTCTTCAGAAACGGGAACCAAGCCTTCGACGTCCGTAAGGCCCAATAAATTGGCCAGGACGTCATTGACGCCGCCGTCGGCGCTGTCGAGGTTGGTATGGGCACTGTAGACGGCGATGTGATGGGCCAGGAGTTTTTGGTACATGGCCCCGTTATAGGTATCGGTCCGCAGCGATTTCAGGCCGTCGAAGATGACCGGATGGTGGCTGACGATCAATTTCACGCCGTGTTCGACAGCATAATCGACGGTGCCCATCATGACGTCCAGGGTCACCAGCACTTTATCGACGGGTTCATCGGGATTGCCGATGAGCAGACCCGGATTGTCCCACGACTCTTTAAGCTCCAAGGGAGCCCAGGTATTCAATACCTTTACAATTTCACCTACGGTAACTGACATTTCATGTCCCTCCAAAAGGATAAGTCCTTTTCTAATGCTTCAATTTGAACGTGCAGGTCGCTGCGGCTCTTCTTGAGACCTGCTAAAATGCGCTCCTTGGTCTCCATGAGGATCTCGATTTTGCGGCTAAGGAGCGGATCGCGGCGCTGCCAGTTGACGGGCCCCAGTTCATACTGCCAATCCGGCAGGGCTTCGGCTTTCCCCGGAAGGGCCCGCAGCAGCTCGTAGAGACGGCCGTCATCGATGACCAGCCGTTCGTCTTCGATATGCCAGCCCGCTTCATAAAGACAGCGCCGCAGATTGCCGCTGTCGCTTTGGGGCTGGAGAACGACGAACTTCAAGGACTGCCAGACGTCCCGGGACTGTTGAAGGATTTTGATCATCAAGGAGCCGCCCATGCCGCAGATGACGGCTCCGTCCACTTCCCCTCTTTCAACACAGGTCAGGCCGTCGCCGAGGCGGCAGTCGATGCGGTCCGTAAGACCGGCGCCGGCGACGTGAGCCTTGGCCGCCGCCAGGGGTCCCGGCACGATATCGGCGGCAATGGCCGACGGGCACCACCCTGTTTCACAGGTATGGACCGGAATATAGGCATGGTCGGTCCCGATATCGGCGATGACCATCCCCTTGGGGATCAGAGACACGGCAGCCTCAAGGCGCGGCGTCAATTGCATAACAAACACATCCTTTATCGTTATATACTATTTTATTATACCCATCGGGCCGCCCCTTGACAAGGACGGCCCCCAAAGGTTCCGGGCACAAAAAAAGACTGCCCCAAAGGGACAGTCTCGGAATCGACCTTATTTCGACAAGGCAACGATCGTTGCAATGGCAGCGACGCCGATGGCGATATTGGCTTTACGGTTGGCCTGGTCGACATCTTTTTTAGGATTCGATTTGCCGGGTTTTTCTTTTTCTTTCCAGTCGTTCTTATATTTCTTGTGGTTCTTATCTTTCTTATCGTTGTGGTTGTCACGATGACGGTCATTATCCTGATGTTCCCACTGCTGATTGTACGGTCTCGGTTCTGCCGCCTGGGCCGTCAGGGCAGCGCCGCTGAAGGTTGCCACCGTAATCACCAGGACTAAGGCCATGCGCATTATATTCTGAAGCTTTTTCATAATAATCAACCCCTTTGTTTAAGATTGACTTTAGTATACGCGCCGGCCGTTACAATTCAGTCACAAGGCCATTCCAGGGGGACTACAAATCGCTTTCTTTTTGGTAAACGACCCAGACGCCCTTTTGACCGATCCATTTCCACTTGCCGGGAACTTCCTGCAGGAAGTGGGCTTCATCGTGGTCATTGACCAAGGCCAGGACCTTGTCGTGGTTAGGCAGGTCTTCGATAGCCATGAAAGGCATGACATTTTTTGCATTCCAGCTGATGTCGCCGGGCAGGAGTTCACCGATGCGGTCCGCCGTAGCCAATCGATAGGACGGATGGCCGGAATAATAGGTCTGGGACACGGAATAGCGGCCGCCGTAGCTGACAACCGTCGTCTGGTCATCGGCCATGGTGCGGACGATTTGGGAGACGCCGTAAGCCGAAGCCTGTTGGCACTGAGGGATGATGACCAAGTAGGTCACGGCCACGTAAAGGGCCAGGACGATGCCGGCCATGTTGACGACCAAGCGGTCGTATTTCTTTAAATACGAGGCAAAGCCGATGGCAATGGGAATCATATACGGGAAGGTATAAGTCATGTACTTCGTCGCCATGAGCTGATAAGTAACGAAGATCGTGACCGCCCAGACGATAAGGAACTGGGTCTTCATAGAAAGGGCCGGAAGATGCACTTTCTTTTCCTTCCAAAGGGCGGCGGCCTTCTTGGTCAGGCCGTAATCGCGCCAAGCCAGGGGCAGGGTAAAGACCCAGGGGATGAAGCCGACTAAGAAGATGGCACTGTAATAGTACCAGACATCGTATCGCGGATGTTCCGATACGGTCGCCCGCAGGACGTTGTGGACGCCGATGAACTGGCTGATAAAGGCACTACCGTGCAGGAGGTACATGGGGACATACCAAATGGCTGTGATGGCGAAAAAGAGAAGCAGTCCGGAAACCATCTTAATGTGCAGCAAGGCTTTTAGGTCGCGGCGCCATAAGAGGAACAGCAGGATAATGAGCCCCGGCTGCAAGAGGCCGATGGGACCCTTGGTCAGGACGGCCAGGCCGGCAAAGGCGTAGGCTGCATAATAGAAGGCCGGCCGTTTTTCACTGTAGGCGATATAAAAGGCCATGAGGCAGGCCGAATAGAAGACGAATAAGGTCATATCGGTGATGACCGCCTTGGACAGGTAGAAATATTCGACCGTCGTCAGCAAGATGAGGCCCGTGAAAAATCCCGTTTTCTTGTCGTAGAGCCGGGCCGTAAAGGCGTAGGCCAAGAGGATACCGGCAACGCCGAAGAGGGCCGGGAAGAAACGGGCGGCAAAGTTGCTGATGCCAAATAATTTAAAGGCAGCGATGAGCTCCCAATAGAAGAAAATCGGTTTATCATACCAATAATTGCCAAAAATGCGGGGCGAGAAATAGTCGCCCGAAGCCAGCATTTCCTTGGCCGTCAAAGCGTAATTCGATTCGACAGGGTCGGTAATGACCAGCAAGTGATTGGCTGCAAAACAAAGGATGGCCGTCATGACGGCCAGGACGACAGCCGGTTGTGACAAGGCTCTTTGCCAAAGCCGTTGGACGAAGCGAATCATCCCCGGCATTTCATGTTTCGTCTGATAAGTCTCCATGATATCCTTTCCTTTCTATACCTCTGTGATGATGGCTACAGTATAGGGTGGAAAGTTAAACAAAGATTTAACAGATTAACAATAAACCGGGAATGATGTATAAAAAACGAGCTTATCCGTGGAAGCGGTAGCCGGCCCCCCAAACCGTTTCAATATAGCGGGGTTTGGCCGTATCTTCTTCGATCTTTTCGCGAATGCGGTTGACGTGGACCGAGACCGTCGCCGTTTCCCCCAGGGCTTCACTGCCCCAGACGCGGTCAAAGAGGGTCTCCTTGCTAAAGACGATGCCCGGATTCTTGGCGAAGAACAAGAGGAGTTCAAATTCCTTATTGGGCAGGCTCACTTCCTGCCCTTTCACGAAGACGCGGTGGCCGCTTTCATCGATTTCAAGGCCGTCAAAACAGAGGGCATGGCGGTGGACTTCGCGGGCCGTCAACTGTTCATACCGGGCCAGGTGGGCCTTGACCCGGGCCACGAGTTCGTTGGGACTGAAGGGCTTTACGATGTAGTCGTCGGCGCCGAGGCCGAGGCCCCGTATCTTATCGATGTCTTCCTGCCGGGCCGACACGAGGATGATGGGAATATCCTTCGATTCACGGATGGTGCGGCAGATTTGGAACCCGTCCCGGCCGGGCAACATGATGTCGAGGATGATGAAATCGTAAGCTTCTTGAAGAGCCTTCTGCTCCCCCGTATCGCCGTCAAACGCCATGTCGACGGCAAATCCGTTGGCTTCCAAGTAGTCCCTTTCCAATTCGGCAATGCCCTTGTCGTCTTCAATGATTAAAATCCGCTTCATGCTATGCCTCTCCTTTCGGTAATCGAATGCAGATGGTGAGCCCCTTCGGTTCTGTATGGCGGGCCCAAATGGCACCGCCCATGGCAAGGACGATCTGCTGCACCACAGCCAGTCCCAGACCGCTGCCCTTAGCCACATCGCTGCGAGCCTTATCACTCCGATAAAAGCTTTCAAAGATTTTCGTCAAATCAGCGTCGTCGACGCCGCGGCCGTCATCGGCAAAGGTCAAGAGATATCCCTTATCGCCGTCGGCCTCGAGGGACACGGCTACCTGCCCCCTGTCGGCATCCTTATATTTTAAGCTGTTGCTGAGAATATTTTCAAGGACCCGCTGGAACTGACTCCGGTCCAGACGTGCCTCCGCCTTATCGACGGAAGCGGTAAAGCGGACGGCGAGGCCCTGCGATTCATAGAGCGGCCCCTGTTCCCCGACATAGTCGGCAACGTAGGCCTTGATGTCAACCGTCTCCCAATGGAAGGGAATCTGCCCTAAATCGAGCTTCGAAAAGAGAAACAGGGTCTGCACCAATTTTGCCATATGGCGCGACGTGTCCTGGATCATGGTCAAGTAGTGGCGCCGCTTTTCCGGCGTATTGGCAATGCCGTCGACGATGCCGCTGGCATATCCTTCTATTTTCGTAAGGGGCGTCGATAAGTCGTGAGAGATGCCGGCCAAGAGTTCCTTTCGGTTCTGATCGTACTTTTCCCGCGTGTCCCGAGCCGAGCGGAGCTGGAGTCGCATCTGTTCAAAAGACCGGCACGTATCGCCGATTTCATCGCGGGACACAATCGGCACGGGATGATCCAAATCACCCTGACTGATGGCATCGGCCATGTCCCGCAGGCGTTCGACGGGCTCGACAATCTGGCGGGCCATCCAACGCGACAAGGCGATGCCGACGGCAACGGTCAGCAAAATAGCCAAGACCGCCAGGACGTAGAAGGCCAGTTTCAAGATTTCTTTGGAAGATAAATCGATAAATTCCGACTCGGGGTACAGGGGCACGGCGCCGGAAACGGCCAAATGGACGTCCGTATGGGGTGAAACGTAGTAAAAGCGCAGGCCTTTGCCGGTCCAGGAAAAGCTGGCGTGGCCTCGAGGTTCCCCGTCCGTTACTTGGCTGCGGAGGTAATTCCCGTCGATGCCGGCCGTATCGTAAAGATCTTGTCCGTCCTTCCAAATAGACACATTGAGGCCCTGGTCCTCCAAGTGATCGGCTACCAACAGCAGGGGTGCCAAATTGCCGTCGTAACGGTCAGCGCGGACGCGAAGGCGGCTCAGTTCAAACTGGATCGACATGTTTTGCCCGCTTTCGGGCCAAATAAAGGAAATGATGCCGGTCCGGTTGATGTTGCCGAATTGAAGGCCCAGCAGGATGAAGATGCTGACGATCCCCGTAAATAGGACGGGAATAAAAATCATGATAAAATTAGAAAACAGAAGCCGTTTGCGCAGCGGCCAGTCGCGTAACTGCATATCCCTCACCTGATTTCACTCAAGATTATTTCATGCGTATCTTATACGTATAGGTTAAACAAATTTGAAAGAAAATGCAATTTTTCTGACAAATATATTTTTGCCCCGACCTATAAAGTCTGTTATAATAAGACAAAAATCCATTGTTTTACAAGGGGTGGTAAAAAATGACTCAGATTACAACAGAAACCAAGGAAGAAATACGCAGCCGCTTCCCCCAATTCGTCGAAGCGACCAGGGCTTTTTACGCCAAAGAACTGCCGCCCGGAAAATATAAAGGTATTTCCGGCAAATTCGGCAGCTACGGCGAACGAGGCGCCAACAGCAGCATGCTGCGCCTCCGCTTCTCCGGCGGTGCCATCGACAAAAAACACATCGCCTTTTTGAAAGAAGCCCTCGACAAATACGACACGGACCTCGTCCATTTCACGACGGGTGAAGCCCTGCAGATCCATCATCTCAACGAACAGTCCGTCCTCGACCTCTATCAGGACTGTTTCGAGAACGGCATCTACTGCATCGGTGCCGGCGGCGACAACCCGCGAAACATCACGGCCAGCCCGCTCCACGGCATCGCGCCCGGCGAATATTTCAACATGACGCCGTACATTAAGGCCGCCGCCAACTTCGTCATCAACCTCATTCCCGTCTTTAAACTGCCGCGGAAGTATAAAATCAGCTTCTCCAGCGGCCGCGACAACGAAGGCCACGCTACCTTTAAGGACCTGGGCTTCGTCGCTCGACCGGACCACACCTTCGACGTCTACGCCGGCGGCGGCTTCGGCGTCAACGGCTCGCGCTTCGGCATCCTCATCGACGAAGGCATCGATCCTATGGACATCCCTTACTACATCTTAGGTTACGGCCGCGACGTCTACATGAAGTACGGCGACTATGAACACCGGGCCAAGAACCGGTCGCGGTTCATCCTCGAACAGCTCGGCGAAGACGCCTTCCGAAAAGCCGTCCGCGACGCCGTTGCCAAAGCCCGTGAAGAAGGGGTTCCCGACTTCTCCATCGACGAAGAAACGCCCCTGACGAAGAGCGGTGCCGACGACACGGTCCTCGCCGACCCCCGCATCCGCAAGCAGAAGCAGGAAGGCCTCTACCACGTCGAATACAAGCCCTTAGGCGGTACGCCGAAGTTATCGGTCTTCAAAGACCTCTTAGGGCTGCTCTCGACGATAGAAGGCGCCGAAATCCGCCTCAACGCCGATGAAACGGCGTATATCATCAACCTGACGGCTGACGAAGCCCGGAAAGTTGCCGCCCTCACGGCCGAAGATACGGCGACGACGGCCTTCGAACACTCTGTCAGCTGCATCGGTGCCACCGTCTGCCAGCAAGGCCTGCGCGACTCTCACGGCATGCTGGCCGAAGTCGTAAAGACCCTGAAAGACCGCGGCGTCGACAGCCATTTCCTGCCAAAATGCCACTTCTCGGGCTGCCCGTCGAACTGTGCCGTCCAGCAGACGGCCGCCCTCGGCCTGCGCGGGGCTGCCAAAAAAGTCGGCGACGCCATGGAACCGGCCTTCAACATCTATGCCGGCGGCAGTTACGCCCTCGGAAAGGGCGTCGTCGCCGAACAGGTCGGAACGATTACCTCGAAAAACCTGCCGGCCTTCTTCCTGGCCTTGAACGAAACCCTCCTCAAAGCCGACCAGCCTTATGATGAATGGTATCCTGCCCATCAGGAAGAGCTCCTGACTTTGATCAACTCCTTCGAATAAAGAAGGCTCCCGGAAAGAATCCCTTCACCGGAAACGCCCTGCATCGCTTATGACTGCAGGGCGTTTTTTTGGATGCAAAGCGCAAAAAAAGCACGCTGACAATATTTCAGTCAACGTGCCTTTTATATCTTAGTGATTCAAGTAATGGTAAGCTTCCATGGCGGCGATGGCGCCGTCGGCAGCCGCTGTCACGACTTGCCGCAGCGATTTATGGCGGATATCACCGGCGGCAAAGACGCCGGGGATATTGGTATGCATCTGTTCATCGGTCACGATGTAGCCGTCCTTCAGCGTCAGGACGTCGGCAAACATGTCCGTCGCCGGTACGATGCCGAGGAAGACGAAGAGGCCCATGAAGCCGTCTTCTGCCGGAGCTTCGATTTTCGTCGTTTCGCCGGTCTTGACGTTGCGGACCGAAAGCCACTGCAGTTTGCCGTCGCCGCCGGCATCGTCGATGACGGAATCCCAGATAAAATCCAGTTTGTCATTGGCAAAGGCCTGTTCCTGCAAGGCCGGGACGGCACGCAGTTCATGGCGGCGATGGACGACGGTAACCTTGCGGGCAAAGCGGGTCAGGAAGATGGCTTCCTGGACGGCACTGTCGCCGCCGCCGGCAACGTAGACGTCGAGGCCGCGGAAAAAGCCGGCGTCACAGGTAGCACAATAGGAAATGCCATGACCGATCAGCTCCGGTTCACTGGGGATCCCTAACTGACGATGGTTGGCACCGGAGGCGATGATGACCGTACGGCCGCGATACGTATCGGATTTTCCCACCAGTTCCTTGACGTCACCGGAAAGGTTGGCTTCGACGATCGAATCGAGGGCGCGCGTTACGCCAAAGTTCTTCGCCTGCTGAGCCATACGCATGGAAAGAGACATGCCGCTCTCCCCTTCCAGCATCTGGCCGGGATAGTTTTCAAGATCTGCCGTGAGCGAAATCTGACCGCCGTCCTGGCCCTTTTCGATGAGCAGGACCGACTGGTTGTTGCGGCCGGCATAGATGGCTGCCGCAAGCCCGGCCGGACCGGCACCGAGAATCAATACATCATAAATCATGGCGTTCCCTTCTTTCATAACCACTTAGAGGAGTGCGTCGAGTTTTTCTTTTAAAGCATCGGCCGATACGGCACCGATGGCCTGGTCAACGACCTTGCCGTCTTTGATGAAGACGAAGTTCGGAATGCTCATGACCTGGTAATCCTTCGCCAACTGCGGTTCAGCATCGGTGTTGACCTTGCCGATTTTGACCTTGCCGGCATATTCTTCGGCAAAATTGGCGACGACAGGACCCATCATCTGGCACGGACCGCACCAATCGGCATAAAAGTCAATCATGACCGGTTCTTTGCTTTCCAAGACTTCTTGCTGAAAATTATCGGATGTGAATTTGTATTCCATGAGGAAGACCACCTTTCTGTATATGACTTGATTTTTTCTTTCGATACGTATATTATACATGGTATGTAAAACTTATCAAGTACGAAGTTTTTTTGGAGGTAGTACGAAAAAACGGACTACGAAAGGAAAGAATACCATGAACCACGAATCGATCTGTGAAAATATAGCCGGCCAAGGCTGCGGCCTGAAAAAGGTCTTAAACATCATCGGCGGCAAGTGGAAAATCCTCTTGCTCTGCGTCATCGACGACAAGGGCGTCATGCGCTACGGCGAACTGCGCCGCGCCGTCTACGGCATCACCAATACGATGTTGGCTCAGTCCCTGAAAGAAATGGAGGAAGACGGCCTCATCGAGCGCAAGCAGTACCGTGAAATGCCGGTCCGCGTCGAATACTCCCTGACCGAAAAAGCCCACTCCATGATTCCCATCCTGCTGGAATTGAAGCACTGGGGTGAAAAACATCTCTAATACGCCAAGAATCCCGCCTCCTAAAAAAGAGACGGGATTTTTTTATGCCCGAGAACGACAGGGTCTATTCGATTACGCAGCGCCTTTTATTCTTCATGGAGTGCATGACCCAATAATAGGAGCCGCCCGTAAATAAGGCCGCCATGACCCAGCAAATCGGGCTGGCGCAGCAGATACCGAAGTAGCCCCACATCGAAGCCAAGACCAAGGCCGATACGCTGCGGCCGCCGAGTTCCAGCAGGCTGCTGATGAGGGGTACGCTGGAAATGCCCATCCCTTGAAGGGCGTTGCGGTAGACAAAGATCTGGCCCAAAAAAATATAGAACGGGACCGACATCTTCAAATACAGGAGGGCCTGCTCCATGAGGAGTTCATCGTGAACGGTCGTGAACAAGGCGATGACGTTGCGGCCGTAAAAGTACATGGCAACAGCCGCGGCCGCGCAGAAGGCCAGGGAGACCAGGGAACATTGACGGACACCCATGCGGATGCGGTCAAACTTACCGGCACCGTAGTTCTGCGCCGAATAGACGGCCATGGCGATGCCGAAGGAAATCATGGGCTGCAAGGCCAACTGTTCGATTTTCGTCGCCGATACGAAGCCGGCAATCGTCTCCGGCCCAAAGGTGTTGCAAACCGATTGGAGGATCAAGATCCCCATGGAGATGATGAGGAACTGAACCGCCATGGGAAGGCCCAAACGCAGGTGCTGCCAGGCAAAGGCCCGGTCAAACTTCCAGTCAGAGCGGGTCAGGCGCAGCATGGGAAAACGCTTTCTCATAAAGGCAAAGCACATGACGGCCGACACGCCCTGGGCGATGACCAAGGCGATGGCCGACCCCGGTACGCCCCAACCGAAGACGACGATAAAGAGCAGGGCCAGGGCGATGTTCAAGAGGGATGAGACGATGAGGAAATAAAGAGGCGTCCGACTGTCCCCCAAGGCCCGGCAGATGCTGGACAAGAGATTATAAGCCATCATCGCCATGAGTCCCAGAACGATGATGATCATATAGTGGTAGGCGTCATCATAGAGGACACCGGATATATTCATCACCCTCAGGATCAGGGGCATAGCCAGGCTTACGCCGGCCGTAACCAGAAGGGTAATGACAAAGGCCAGCATGGTCGACGTCGCCACGGAACGGCGCAGGCCCTCCATGTCTTTGGCGCCGAAGCGCTGGCCGACAATGACCGAAAAACCGGCCGACAGACCGATGGTCACGCCAAAAACGGACATATAGACAGGGGCGACGGCGCCGACAGCCGCTAAGGCATTGACGCCGATCGTCCGGCCGACGATGATGATGTCGGCAATATTATAGAATTGCTGGAAGACGTTGCCGATCAGCAACGGTACCGTAAAGGCCAGGATCAGCCCGATCGGGTTGCCGGAAGTCATACTGCGAACCATCGAATCATCCTCTCTTTGCAGTATACAGAACCTAAAGTGAAATAGCTTCATTATACCACCTTATTCAGGAAAAACAAGGTCTAATTTGGTTTTAACAGGAGAACATCTCTCCTTAATTGTATTCTCAGAGTGGACGTGTACAATAGAGACAATGACAGCCCGTCACACCATTCAATTCACGGAGGTGTCGTCATGACCCTAAAAGCATTTTCCCCGATTCCCTCCTGGCTGCCGCCTTTTTCGACGGTCCCCCGAGGCCAGTTGATCACCCTCTATGCCTGCAGCGGAAAAGCCCCTTTCGGCACCGTTTCTGTCGACGAAGACCACCTCGTCTGGCAGCCCTCCCCGTCGGGCAAGGCCGTCACGAAGGCCTTAGACCTCATGAAAGAATCCAATAAAATCGCCGTCGTCGAAGGCTTCCGCATCATGCCCGACCGCATCCAAATCTTTATTCGCTACCGAAAGTACCACAAACGCCTGCCCGAGTGGTTCATCCGGCGCTTAAAAAATTTTCTGGCCGGGCGCATCACCGGCGGGAAGCTCCCGTCGGCGCCGATATGGAAAAAGGGGGTCCATACCCAGTTAGTCTATGGCGATATGGCTCGGCAGGCCGTCGTAGAAAGCCTGCACGATGAGCTCCATCATTGGAAATATAAAGGCTGTCCCTAATGAACCCCTTTCCTCAAAATACGGTTTCACCGCCACCACCGCATGGCCGGCAAGTGAAGGCCCGTCCTTTCTTCCCTCCTTCTTACGGAAATCATACTTCTATCGATCCCGGGCTGTCATTTTTTGAAGGAAGTCTCCAAAGGGCAGGGCCCGACCCGTTTCCGGAGATGCAAAAAAGAGTCCGAAAGGCGTTCTTTCGGGCTCTTTACGGCTGCGGCGGCAGACCGGTTTTCAGCAAGTCCGGCGTCTTCATCTGCCCCTCGCTGCACTGGTTGACGTAGTTATAGAGCAGGGCTTCTAAAAATTTCAGGTCCCCCCTGCGCAGATTTATTTTTTCCGCTGTCCCCCAGGGATATCGGATAAGGGTCTGCCACGTTTGGCGCACAGCCGGCGTAAGCGGCAGTTCGGCCATGTCGTCCCGATCTTGATAGTCGATGTAGTAGACGGGCTGGTCACAGTAGCCCCGGCCGCGGTAAAAGATACGGGCTTCGTCCGTTTCCGGCAGAAAACCCGTCAGGGCCAGGAGCTGCCAGCCGGCGATGACCGTGACGATGCGGACGTCCTTGATTTCGATGGCCCGTCCGTAGAGACGGACCAAGCGGTACAGTTCTTCATCTTTTTCTCCGCTCGCCGTGAGAAGGAGCACCATTTCGACGAAGATCTGAGAATAGACGTAGCCGTCCCAAGTCAGGTCGCGGAGGCGCCGATTGGCACGGCAGTCGTACTCGGTCAAGGTGTGGACGCCGTCCTTTTCAAAGACGTCGAAGGAAATCTCTGAGAGAGGCGACAAGGCGCCGTACCCCATCTTGCCCTGGGTACTGCGCCGGGCCAGGACGTAGAGAATCCCTTCTTGGTGCGTCAAAATGGTCAGGACCAGTTGTTTGGCACTCGTCTTTTTGACGGCCAGGATGATGCCGTCGTAAGGCCGTGACGGCCGCTGACCGAAGGAACGGCTAGTCGCCATGGCTGTCACCGTCCCCTTCACGGTCCCCGGCGTCTGCTTCGGGCGGCGGCGGGATGGGAACGGCTTTAAGGCGAACGATGCGGAAGCGCTGCATTTCAAGGACCTCAAAGCGGTAGTTTCCAATGGTGACTTCGTCGTGAACGATGGGTGTATGGCCTAAGGCATTAAAGACGTAGCCGCCGATCGTATCGGTATCGACGTCCTCTTCGACGGGGATGTGCAGCAGTTCTTCGACGTCGTCGAGAAGGACCGTCCCGGCAAATTCATAGGCTCCGTCTGGCAGGGGCTGGATTTCTTCTTTTTCATGGGTGTGCTCATTCTGAATGGCACCGACCAGTTCTTCTAAGATGTCTTCCAGGCCGATGAGGCCGACGGTGCTGCCGTATTCATCGACGACCATGGCCAGGTAGGTCCGGCGCGTGCGCATGAGCTGGAGCAGCTTCGACGCCGGCATGATTTCCGGAATGGTCAGGATGGGCCGCTTGATGAGGTTGAGGTTGCTGCGCTTATGGATATAAAGATCCATAATGTCCTTGATGTGTACCAGGCCCAATATATGGTCCTTGTCGTCTTCACACAGAGGATAACGCGTGTGCCGCGACTGGCGGATAGTCTGCAAATGCTGGTGCATCGTCTCTTCCGTATAGAGACAGACGATATCCTGACGGGGCACCATGATTTCTTTCGCTAAGAGGTCGGCGAAGTCGAAGACGTTGCCGATGAGCTCACTTTCGACTTGGTCGATCTTCCCTTCTTTATGGCTGGCCGTAATGAGCATCCGGATTTCATCTTCCGAATGCGCCAAGTCGATTTCGTTGGTAACGTCGAGGCCGCGGTCGGCCAAGATGAGCCGCCCCAGGCCGTTGCCGAAGACGATGAAGGGCAAGAGCGGATGGCTCCAGGGATGGATGAGGCGATGGACCATGCGCAGGCTTTTTTCCGGCCGCTGGAGGCCGACGGATTTCGGAATCAGTTCGCCGAAGACCCAGAGAATGAAGCAGAGGACGATGGCCACGACGACGTCGATGAGCCATAAGATCCAGACATGACCGACATAGGGCTCGAGGAGGCCGTACAGGCTGTAGAGGATGCAGAATCCGGCAGCCCCGGCTACGAGTCCAGACAGGGCCATGCCGAGCTGGGCCGTCGCCAAGAAGATGATGGGCTTATCGTACAGCGAGAGCAGCGGCCTTAAGGATACGTCGCCGTCGCGGATGAGTTCTTCCAAATATTCCCGGCGCAGCTGGGCAAAGGCGAACTTCCCCGTAACGCAGACGGCGCTGATGATCAGGCAGATCAGAAAAACAAGAAAACATTGGACGATGAGTTGTGCTTCCATCTTGCCGGCCCCCTACTCGTTTTTGTAGCCGAATTCGCTGAGGGCTGCCGCCTTGTTGCGCCAGTCCCGCTTGACCTTGACCCAGATGTCGAGGTAGACCGAAGAACCGAGGAGGTTTTCGATTTCCTGGCGGGCCAGGTTGCCGATTTCTTTCAGGACGGCCCCGTTCTTGCCGATGACGATGCGCTTTTGCGAATCCCGTTCGACGTATACCGTGACCCGGATGTAGACCTTGTGGTTGCCCCGGTCCTTCATTTCTTCCGTAAAGACGGCGATGGCGTGAGGCACTTCGTCGCGGGTGCAGCGGAACAGTTTTTCCCGGACGATTTCGGCCACCAACAGCCGTTCTGGCTGGTCGGTGATCATGTCGTCGGGGAAGTATTTCGGTCCTTCCGGCAAGATCTTGCGCAGTTCTTCGACGACGGCGTCGACGTTGTCCCCGTTTAAGGCCGAAATGGGAATGACCTGGGCAAAGGGATAGAGTTCGGCATATTCGGTGATCTTAGTTAAAATTTCTTCCTTGCTCATGAGGTCGACTTTATTGATGATGAGGAAGACGGGAACACCCGTATCCTTGATTTTTTCGAGGACGAATAAGTCGCCCGGGCCCTTCTTTTCATTGCCCGAGATGAGGAACAGGACGGCGTCGATATCGCGCAGGGACTGGTAGGCCGCTTCATCCATGAATTCCCCGAGCTTATGCTTGGGCTTGTGGATCCCCGGCGTGTCGAGGAAGACGATCTGGCAGGCCTCGTCCGTATGGATGCAGAGGATGCGGTTGCGCGTCGTCTGGGCCTTGTCGGAGACGATCGAAACTTTATGCTTGATAATGCGGTTGATAAGGGTCGATTTACCGACGTTGGGACGGCCGACGACGGCGACGAATCCCGATTTAAACGATTCCATAACGCTAATAGTTCCTCCTTATAATTCTTCGCCTTGACGGACATAATCGAGGCGCTGTAAGATAAATTCTTCTTCCTTGCGCATCTCGGCCTTGTCTTCCGGTTCCATGTGGTCGTAGCCTAAGATGTGCAGCATGCCGTGGATGGTGAGGTAGGCCAATTCCCGTTCGAAGGAATGACCGTATTCATCGGCTTGTTCCTGTACTTTTTCAAGGGAAATGATGATATCCCCCAAAAGGGCCGTGTCCGGGCCTTCATAGCCGTCTTCTTCGCCTTCATTGAGGGCAAAGGACAGGACGTCCGTCGGCCGGTCGATATTGCGGTACTGCTTATTCAAGGCGTGGATGTAGTCGTTGTGGCACAAGAGAATGCTGATTTCGGCATTCGGGCCGAGGCCGTAGACTAAGGCCGCTTCTTCACAGACCCGTTCGATAACTTTTTCATAGTCTTCCTGTTCGAATGAAGGATCTTCATAGTTAATGTTGATATGCACGAGTGGTACCCCCTTTGATACAGTGTCCCCCTGTCCTTTCGGGCAGATCATTTATCTTTATAATACGTTTCATAGGCGCGGATAATGCGGCCGACCATGTCGTGGCGGACGACGTCTTCGTCGCTGAAGTGGACCATGCCGACGCCCTTGACGCCGTCGAGGATTTTTTCAGCTTCGGTAAGGCCCGACATGCGGCGGTCGACGAGGTCGATCTGGGTGGCATCGCCGTTGACGACGACCCGCGAATGGTTGCCCATACGGGTGAGGAACATCTTCATCTGTTCCCGCGTCGTATTCTGGGCTTCGTCGAGGATGATGAACGATTCTTCTAAGGTCCGGCCGCGCATATAAGCCAAGGGCGCCACTTCGATGATGTTGCGGTCGATCAGCTTTTGGAACTGATCATAGCCGAACATATCGGCCAGGGCGTCGTACAAGGGGCGCAGGTACGGATCGATTTTTTCCTGCAGGTCCCCGGGCAGAAAGCCCAGCTTTTCGCCGGCTTCGACGGCCGGACGGGTCAGGATGATGCGCTCGACTTCACGGTTCTTTAAGTAAAAAGCCGCCAAGGCCACGGCCAAGTAGGTTTTCCCCGTTCCGGCAGGACCGATGCCGAAGGTAACGAGGTTCTTTCGGATAGAGTCGACGTATTTTTTTTGGCCCAGCGTCTTGGGCTTGATCAGCCGGTGGCGGGCGGAAATGCCGACCGTATCTTCATAGAGGCTGTGCAGCTCTTCGCCCCTCCCGGCTTTGATGAGGCCGGCCGAGTAGCGGACGTGCTGCGTCGTGAGATAGGTATTTTCCCGGAACAAGTAGCGAAGGGCGCCGAAGACGTCCAGGACTTGTTCGACCTCCTGCTCACTGCCGACGATCATGGCCGTGTCGCCGCGGACGGCAATGCGGCAGTCCGGAAATTCACGCTGCATCGTCTTTAAAAATTCATCTTTCATGCCCAGGACGGCCCGGGCTTCACGCAAATCGGAAAATTGCAGTTTCTTTTCTACCAAAATATGCTTCTCCTTTATGTCATGAACTTACGGACAGCTTTGCCGTGCAGATAGTCGCACAAGGCGCCTTGACGGGTGTCACGGCGTTCCAGTTCTTCGTCGATCATATCGCGGATGCGCCACCAGCCCATGCCCCAGTTGGCAAAATCCGTCGCTTCTTTCGGCGCTCTTCCGATGAGGCGCTGGAAAACGATGTCCGGCCGGCTGTATTCGAGGAAGGCCACGACGCGGCGGACGTACTCTTCGCAGGTCACCAGGCTGATTTCTCCCTTGGCGTACCATTCGGCCATGGCCGTGTTCTTTATGATGTACAGGGCGTGGAGCTTGACTTCATCCGTGCCGGCAGCCGACACGAGTTTGGCCGTTTCGACCGTATCTTCCATCGTATCCCAAGGGAGATCGAGGATGACGTGGGTGCAGACCCGGAAGGGATAGTCGCGGAGCATCATCATGGCATCGACGTATTCTGCCGTCGTATGGCCGCGGTTGATTTTAGTCAAGGTCTTGTAGTTGGCCGTCTGCAGGCCCAGCTCGACGAGGATGTCGACGCCGTACTGTTCTTTGATCTCGGCCATGATGTCAAGATAGGTTTCATTGAGGCAGTCCGGCCGGGTGGCAATGGCAAGGCCTACGATATCGGGCCGGCAGGCCGCCGTCAGGAAGTCCCGGAAACGGTCGGGCAGCAAGTAGGTATTGGTAAAATTCTGGAAATAGGCAATGAATTTATTGGCCTTGTATTTGGGCTTGATATGGGCCATATTCTGCTCAATCTGCTGTTCAATGGTCACCGAGGCCGGAAGGTTTTCATAGCCGGCGCCGATGGAGCCGCAGAAGGCACAGCCCCGGACGCCCAAGGTACCGTCGCGGTTGGGACAGGTATCGGGGATACTGATGGGCAGTTTATATACTTTTTCTCCGTATGTTTCTTTTAAATAGGTCGAATAGACACGGTAGCGTTCGTTCACGAATTCTCTCCTTTTGCCGGAATGACGAACCAGTCGGCCCGTTCTTTCTTCTTCTCGGCAATGATATAGGCCGGGCCGTCGGGAACCGTCCCGTACCGGCTCAGTTCAGCCTTCATGGCCTGACTGACAGGCCAGATATAGTAGCGCATCTTGATGTCGCGCCAGTTCGTAAATCGATAGTCGGGAATATAGCGGCAGAGCCAATCTTCATGGCGGAAGACGGCGTCGGTCTCACGGCGCTCTGCCGGCTTCCAGCCGAGAAAATCGGGATGGAGGCGGAAGCGGAAGAAGGTCAGCATGTCGAGGGCCAAGAGTTCTTTGGCCAAGGCCTTTTGGTCCTCCGTAAGATTCAGTACCGCTTCCAGGCAATGGCCGAGGAAACGGCACAGGGTATCGTCAGACAGGGCCTTTTGGTCATTATGAAGGACAAGCCACTCATCTGTCAAGGCTTCATAGAGTTTCATGTAATCCGGAGCATACTGCCGGCCCAGAAAGGCCAGCAGATACGTAAACTTTCCCGAGTTATACGTCCGCTCGAAGACGTCTTCAAAGACCTTCAAATAGGCCACCTTTTCATAAGGAAGCCAGGTCGTGGCCAGGACTTCATAAGGGCCCTTGGGGTCATAGCGGTAATCGTCGGGATAGTCGCGGCGAATGCCCGAGCCTTTGAGGAGCTTTAAAAAGCCGATTTGCAGCTTATGGGGCCGCAGGGCGTAAATGTCGTTGAAGGATTTACGCAGGTGATCATAGTCTTCATAAGGCAGACCGACGATGAGGTCGAGGTGAAGGTGCATCGTATCGAGGGCGACGAGGCGCTCCATGATGTGCGTGATCCGCGGCCAATCGTTGTGGCGGCGAATGGCTTTCAGCGTCGGCTCATACGTCGTCTGAATACCCATTTCCAGTTGGATGCGACCCTTCGGGGCCTTGGCCAGTAAATCGATGTCGTCGTCGGTCAAAACGGCCGGTTCGATTTCCAAATGAAAATTGACCGTTCTTTCGACGCCGATCATATATTCCACGAGAGGCCGATGGTGACTCGGGCTGCAGTTAAAGGTCCGGTCGACGAATTTAACCTGGGACACACCGGCGTCGACGAAGGTTTGAAGTTCCTTTAATACCAAGGGTACCGAACGGAAGCGGACGCGGTCGTTCATGCCCGACAGGCAGTACTGGCAGTGAAAGGGGCAGCCCCTCGAACTTTCGTAGTACATGATGCGGTGGTCGAGGTCGCGAAAGTCCTGATTTTCATAGGGAAAGGGCAGGCTGTCCAGGTCGTCGATTTCCTGAAACGTTTCGTCGCCCTTGATTTCCCCGTCGACGCGGCCGAGGACGCCGGGAATATCCGTCCCGTCTTCCCCCTTTTCAAGGGCCGTCAGAAAGTCCGGCACCATGATTTCCCCTTCGCCTTGGAGGACGTAGTCGATGTCCGGGCAGTCCATAAGGACTTGCCGGGCCGTATAGGAGACTTCGGGACCGCCGACGAAGACCTTCGTTTCGGGGAAGACGCTTTTCACTAAGGTGATGATATGGCAGGTCATTTCAATATTCCAGATATAACAGGAAAAGCCGATGACGTCGGCTTTAAAGGCTGCTATGTGACGCAGGATGTCGTAGGGATTTTGATTGATCGTATATTCAGCCGCATCGACGGCGACGCCCCGGTGAGCACAGGCCGTCGTCAGGCAGCGAATGGCCAGGGACGACTGAATAAATTTCGCATTCAAAATGGTGAGCAGCGTTTTCATGAAAGACCTTCCTTCAATCTTGATAATACATTAAGTATACCGCAAGGACGCCATTCTGTCATGTTTTTTTCGCCGACCGCAGGCGCCCAACCTTTTCGCAGGTACCGTTTTATGATAAGATGAGGTAGTATATAGATTCTCACCTATGAAAAGGAGGCTTTTCCTTGTTTAAAATAGCACTCGCCCAGACCCGGGTCTATCCCGGCAATCCTCGGCAGAACGCGGCGGTCATGAAGGACTTCATCGCCAAGGCCAAGGCAGCCCACTGCGATATCGTCGTCTTCCCGGAACTGGCCATTCCCGGCTACTTCATCGGCGATATCTGGGACCAGCCCGATTACATCGACGAATGCGTCCGCTTCGGCGAAGAAATCCGCGACCTGTCCCGGGGCATAGCCATCATCTTCGGCAACGTAGCCAAAGAGACGGACCGGGTCAACCTCGACGGCCGGACGCGAAAATATAACGCCATGTTCATCGCCTACAACGGCCACTGGCTGTCACCGGCCCGTTCGCCCTATCCCTTCTACATCAAGACCCTCCTTCCCAATTATCGGGAATTCAGCGACATCCGCTACTTTACGTCCCTCATCGAAGTCGCCCAGGAACGGCACGCCTTCCCGGAAGACTTCTTGTCGCCCGTCCAGATTTCCTTCGACGACGGCCGCAAATTCCGCATCGGGCCCCTCATCTGCGAAGACAGCTGGGATGAAAACTATCCGTTCAAACCGATGCACTATTTAGGCAAGATGTACGATATCGACTTGTTCGTCAATATTTCAAACTCCCCCTTTACCTTAGGCAAGACCCAGCGCCGCCACCGCCTCTTCGGCCAGGCCATCGACAAGATTCACTGCCCGGCCGTCTACGTCAACTGCACGGGCATCCAGAACAACGGCAAGAACATCTATACCTTTGACGGCGCCAGCAGCACCTACCAAAAAGACGGCCGCCACCACAGTGCCTGCAAGCCCTTTACGGAAGAGCTCCTCCTCGTCGACTTCGACGAAACGACCCGGACCTTTACGTCCCCGTCTCAGGTGCAGCCGGAAAAGTCCCAGATCGAAGATATTTACGACAGCCTCCACTACGGCCTCCGGCACTTCATGGATGCCATCGGTGTCCATAAAGTCGTCATCGGCGTATCGGGCGGCATCGATTCGGCCGTCAACGCCGCCCTCTATGCGACGGTCCTGCCGCCGGAAAACATCCTCTTGGTCAACATGCCCAGCTGCTACAATTCGGACACGACGAAGAGCCTGGCCAAAGAACTGGCTGACAACATCGGCTGCCTGTATACGGTCATCCCCGTCCAGGACAGCCTGGAGCTGACGCGCAGGCAGTTCGGGGAAACCGTCCTCCATCAGGGCGAAAGGGAAAAGGGAAGCCTCCCCTTGACCAGCTTCATCGAAGAAAATATCCAGGCCCGGGACCGCTCGAGCCGCATCTTGGCCGCTGCGGCAGCCTCCTTTGGCGGCGTCTTCACGTGCAACGCCAATAAGGCCGAAACGTCCGTCGGCTATGCCACCCTCTACGGCGACAGCGCCGGCTATTTAGCCGCCACGGCCGACCTGTGGAAGCATCAGGTCTACGAACTGGCCCACTACCTCAACGACAAGGTCTTCGGCCGCCAAGTCGTCCCCCAGGGCAGCATCGACATCGTCCCCAGCGCCGAACTGTCGAACAAACAGGATATCACCAAGGGCCAGGGCGACCCCCTCATCTATCCCTATCACGACTACCTCTTCGCCGCCTTCGTCGAACGCTGGCAAAGGGCTACGCCGGAATCGATCCTCACGTGGTACCTCGACGGTACCCTGGAAAAGAACATCGGCTGCTCCGTCGACGTCCACCAATTATTTCCGACGGCCAAGGAATTCATCGACGACCTCGAACGGTGGTGGCGTCTCCTCTCGGGCTTTGCCGTGGCCAAACGGATCCAGAGCCCGCCCATCCTCTCCATCAGCCGCCGCCCCTTCGGCAACGACCTGCGCGAAGCCCAGCTGACACCGTACTATACGACCCGCTATTTAGAATTAAAAGAACGGATTCTGTCAGAAGAAGCCTGACGGACCACCCCTTACATACCACAAAAGGACTGCTGATTCATCACAGAATCGGCAGTCCTTTTCTCGTTATTTTATAAAGTTTTCAGTCTTACCCAGGCCTCAGTCCTTAAAAGAATGACGGTTTTCCGGCGTCATGTTCTTTATAAGGTCTTCTTTCGAGCGGTTCTTGAAGTCTTCAATTTCACCCTTTACCGCCTTATGGAGCTGTACCGTTACCTGTTCATCCTGATGAGAATAGTCTTTGAAGGACAGTTCCAAGGTCCCGTCTTTCTCTGCATAGGTAAAGGTCAGGGGATTTTCCGTCGTCGTCGTGAGAGTGTTGTCTTTTTCCGTCGCTTTCAGGTTCATTTCCTTCATCGTCGTCCACTCATACTGCTGGTTGTCTTGGTTGACGAGGCTGTCGATCAAGCCCGGGTCGGGAATATCTTTTAATTCCCAGTTGCTCCGTTCTAAGCTGACCGTATAGCCATCGTCGGTCTTTTCGATTTTAACGTCGTAGACGCAGTCCATTTCTTTCGGAAAACCCGTCTTCCCGTAGCCGACCCATTGGCCGGAATAGTCAATGCTCTTCGAATTGAAGCAGCCGCTGAGAAAAGCGACCACAAAGATGCTGACCGCTGCCAGGACAGCCAATTTCATGAATTTTGACAGTGAGCGCATTCGATTACCTCCTTAGGTTGTAACATCCGTCCCTTAATCGGTGAAGGAGAAGTTTCTCCCCAATTTATTCAACTTATCGATCAGTTCTTCTTTTTGGCGGTTCTTGAAGGAATCCAAGTCACCTGCCGCATCTTTACTCTTCTGCAGGGTAATGATGGAATCGCCGGTCTTATACTGGAGTTCTTCTTTTTCTTCGTTATAGGTCAAGGATGCCTTGTCGCTGCCGGAAATTTCCAAGGTATTATTCTGGAGATTCGCCGTCAATTTTTCCGTTTCATTCTGCCAACTGTAGGACGCACTGCTGCCGCTTATGCTTTCCTTGGCATTCCAATACGAGCGGGTCTGGTCGATGGTGTAGCCGTTGCCATTGCCGTCTTTTTCGATTTTCAAATCATAAAAGCAGTCAAAGTCGGTCTGTTTGTAGCGCCCGGAGCCGGTCCACTCGCCGGCAAATTTGTCCGAGCTGCCGCAGCCGCTGAGAACAGCCATGGCCAAGACGGTGACGGCCACGACGACGGCCAGTTTCATAAATCGTGAGAATACATTCATAGGGTTGCCTCCTTTTTTTTACCACCATAAAACGCAATAAGGACTCTTCCCCTTAAGGGAAAAGCTTACACTATTTAAATCGTGCCGACAGGGATTCATGCCGGTGAAAGGAAAACAGCTGCCACGACCGGATTCTCGGGACTCGCTGTGCAGTCCCTCCGATGTCAGCCATGGTAAAAGACGAATTTCTCATTGATCTCATTACTATATAACATATAACACTGGATGCTGTCAATACAAAGTGTGTCAAAACCGTGGATGCACGCCATCTGTCTCCCCTTTTTTCAATCATTTCGGGACTCCCGACGACGGCTTGGCGGCGCAAAAAAAACACGCCCTGCCCAAAAGGACAGAGCGTGCTGATGGTGTAACGCAAGGGATGAAACGGAGGCTACATGTCTTTCAGCCGTCCGACTTCACTCTTCGGTCTTACCCGTTTGTGACCGAAGTTTTCGACGATGATGAACATCATAGGAATGAGGAAGACACCGACGATGGTCGCAACGGACGTACCGAATACGACAGTGATACCCATGTTGACACGCGAGGCGGCACCGGCACCGGAGGCCATGGCCAGCGGAATGGAGCCGACGACGAAGGCCAGGGACGTCATGATGATCGGGCGCAGACGGATCTTAGCGGCTTCAATGGCAGCCGACACGGGATCCATGCCGCGCTCATCGACACGGACTTTGGCGTATTCGATGATCAGGATGGCGTTCTTGGCAGCCAGGCCGATGACGGCCAGGATACCGATCTGGAAGTAAATGTTGTTCTGCTGGCTAAGGAGGTAGGCAAAGAGAGCTGCCCCAAAGACACCGGCCGGCAGACTGAACAGTACGGCAAAGGGAACCTTCCAGCTTTCATAGAGGGCTGCCAAGACGAGGAAGACGAAGAGGATGGCCAAGGCAAAGACGTAGACCGTCTTGTTGCCGGCTTCGATTTCTTCACGGCTCATGCCGCTCCATTCGTAGGCATAGCCTTCACCGAGGGTATCCGCAGCGATTTCTTCCAAAGCTTTAATGGCATCACCGGAGCTGTAGCCATTGGCCGGAGCCCCTTGGATGGTAATCGCCGGATAGTCATTGAAACGAGTGATGATCGAGGCCGAGCCCATCGGTTTCGGACGAACGAAGTTCGATACCGGAACGAGCTGGTTGCTCGAGTTGCGGACATAGATATGGTTGTTGGCATCGACGGTTTCACGGAATTCCGGAGAAGCCTGGACGATAACCTTGAAGTTACGGCCAAAGATGGTGAAATCGTTGACCTGATAGGAACCGTAGAAGGACTGGAGCGTCGAATAGAGGTCGCTCAGGGAGACGCCTTCACGGGCGACTTTGTCGCGGTCGATTTCGAGCTCATAGCCCGGCGTGTCCGCAGCAAAAGCCGTATAGACCGAACCGATTTCCGGACGCTGACGGGCAGCGGCGATGACTTTCTGTGCCGTTTCTGACAGTTCGGCCGTCGTATGGCCGCCCCGGTCTTCAAGCTGCATGGTGAAGCCCGACGACGTACCCATGCCGTCGATTGGCGGCGGGTTGAGGGCGATGATCGAGGCCTGCGGGATCTGGGCGCCGCGGGCCATGATCTTACCCATCAAAGCGTCGACGGAGAGATCCTTCGTCGTTCGTTTATCCCAGTCGTCGAGACCGATGAAGGCAGCGGCTGCGTTCGGTTTTTGACCGCCTGCCAGAAGGCCGTAACCGACGATATTCATGGCCGTCGATACGCCGGGCTGTTCTTTGAGCCAGTTGCCCATGTCTTCACTGATTTTCTTCGTTTCCGTCTGAGAAATACCTTCCGGAAGGGTGATATCCATCATGACGAAGGCACTGTCTTCAGCCGGTACGAAGCCCGTCGGCATGACCCGGAAGACGCCGAGGGTGGCCGCACTGATGACGATCAGGAAGACGACGCACCAGCGCAGGTGGAGCTGCAAGTGAGCCAGGATCTTGCCGTAGCCTGCGATGAGGCGGTCGAACCATTCATTGAACTTATTGAAGAATTTGTAAATCCCCTTGGGGTTTTCTTCCGGTTTATGAATATTCAAGATGGTCGCACACATGGCCGGCGTCAGGGTCAGGGCGACGAAGGCCGAAATGAGGACCGAGACGGCAATGGTCAAGGCGAACTGACGGTAGAGGATACCGCTCATGCCGCTTAGGAAGGCGACAGGGATGAAGACCGAAGCCAAGACGCAGGCGACGCCGATAACCGGGTTCTGTACGTTTTCCATGGCGATGATCGTCGCCTCTCGCGGACTTCGGGCGTTGTATTTAATTTCATATTCGACGGCTTCGATGACGACGATGGCATCGTCGACGAGGAGGCCGATAGCCAAGACCATGGCGAACAGGGTCAAGGTGTTGATGGAAAAGTCGAGGACGGAAAAGAGGGCAAAGGTCCCGAGAAGGGATACGGGGACGGCGATCAACGGAATGAGTGTCGACCGGCCGCTCTGCAGGAAGAGGTATACGATGAGGGCAACCAGGAGCAGGGCTTCGATGAAGGTCTGGATAACTTCTTCAATGGAGGCCCGGACGAACTTGGTGCTGTCGTAGACGACTTCATAGTCCATATCGGACGGGAAGGATTCCTTGGCCTTTTCAAGGACGGCTTTCGCACCGCTGACAGACTGCATGGCGTTGGCGTCAGACGTCAGACTGACCATAAAGCCGGCAGCATTACTGTCATTGAGTTTGGAGGTAACGCTGTAGTCTTTCGAACCTAAGTTGACTTCCGCTACGTCGCCGACGCGGACCATGGTCCCATCGGAGTTGGTGCGGATGATGACGTTTTTAAACTGTTCGGCCGTTTGCAGACGACCGTCCGTACGCATGGTGTACTGATAGGTCTGGTTGTTGGCCGACGGCTGAGCGCCGATGGTACCGACGGCAGCCTGGGTATTCTGGGTCGAAATGGCCGAGATGACGTCTGTCGGCGTGACGTTCAGGATACTCATCTTCATCGGATTGAGCCAAATACGCATGGCGTAGTCCGAACCGAATTCTTGGACACTGCCGACGCCGGGAACGGATTTCAAGGCATCCATGAAGTACTGGGTCGCATAGTTCTTCATGAACGTAGCGTCGTACGATCCATTCGGCGAAACGAGGGCGAATACCATAGCCATGGAGCTGGTCGACTTCTGGACCGTAACGCCCGTCGCCGTAACTTCCGACGGCAGGGTCGAAGAAACCTGGCTGACGCGGTTCTGGGTATTGACCGTATCCATGTCGCCGTCACTGCCCGTTTCGAACTGGGCCGTCAGCGAATAGGTCCCGTTATCATTACTGGAGCTTTCCAAGCTGACCAGGTCGTCGACACCGACCATTTGGCGTTCGATGACGCTGGCGACGGTCGTGCCGATGACTTCGGCGTTTGCCCCGGGGTAAGATGCCGACACGCGGACCTGGGGCGGCGTAACGTTCGGGTACTTCGCCACCGGCAGGGTTGCGATGGAAAGCAGACCGAGGATGGAAATGATCAGGGAAATGACGACGGCGAAAATAGGCCTGTCAATAAAAAACTTTGATATCACGGTCTCGCCTCCCTACTTGTTTGACGACGAGTCAGCGGCCGTATTGGAGTTATCGTTGTCGATATCCGCCTTGGTCAGCAAGTGCTGATCGAGGGCAGCTCCCTTTGCTTTCTGATAGCCGTCGACAATAACGATATCGCCGCTCTGAAGTCCGCTGGTGATGATCCAGAATTTACCGACTTTCTGGCCCGGCGTGACTTCGCGAGTCTGAGCCTGGCCGTTGCCGTCGATGACGGAAACGTAGTATTTCCCGAGGGTCTGCTGAACAGCCCGCTGCGGGACGGACAAGGCATTGCGCTGAATCTGCGTATCGGAAACGACCGTAGCATACAGGCCGGGGATGAGCAGGTTTTCCGGGTTGTCAAAGACGGCTTTGACGATGATCGAACCGGAGTTGCCGTCCATGCCGTGGTTGACCTGGGCAATGCGGCCTTCATAAGGATACATCGTGCCGTCGCTCAGGCGGAGCAGGAGATGGTCGCCCCAGTTGCTGCCGTCTGCCCCCTGTTTGGTCATCTGCAGGTATTCGGCTTCACTGATGGAAAATTCGACGTAGACCGGATTGGTCGACGAAATGGTGACCAGTGCCGTCGAGCCTGCCGTCGCAAAGGTACCGATGGGGACGTCATCGACGTTCAGCTTACCGCTGAAGGGCGCATAGACGATGGTATCGTCGACGTTGTCCTGGGCAGCATCGACCTGGGCCGCGTTAGCTGCGACGACGGCTGCCTGCTGGCGCGTAGCCGCTTCCTGGTCGGTTACGGTCTGCTGCGGAACGGCATCCTGGCTGGCCAGGGCCTGGTAACGGCGGAGATTGAGTTGCTGATTGGCTAAGTTCGCTTCGGACTGGGCTTGGGTTGCCTTGGCCTGAGCTAAGGCAGCATCATAGGTGCGGCTGTCGATGCGGAACAAGGCCTGACCGGCCGTGACATCCTGACCGCCTTGGACGTATTTTTCTACGACGCGGCCGGAAATCTTCGGCTGAACGGGAACCTTATCCATGGCCGATACGGTACCGCTGTATTCGGCTCGAACGGGCGTGTCTGACGCAACGACTTTATACGTATTGACAGCAACGGGCGCTTTTGTTGCGTCTTTATCAGCACCACAGCCGGCCAAGAGTGCCGCAGCCGTCAGGACGGCAACGCTCATCGTCGCAAGTTTGCGTTTTTGTATCATCTTTTTTTTCCTCCTATTTCTTTCGATTCCTGATTTTTAATGCCGTATAATAAGACCTTTATACAACGCTTCATATAGTCACTAAAACTGGAATCTTGATTGACATCATTGAAATAATCGATGATATCATCGGCTGCGCTGTGCAGCATGCGCAATAACAGGAGCTTATCAAAAGGCTTGAATTCTCCCGTCTGCTGAGCTTCATCGAGGAGCTGTTCCAAGAGACTCCAATCCTTTTTGTAGCGGGACTGCAGGCGTTCCCAGACGTCGGGCATCTTCACTAAGAGATCACAGACCTTCCGGACCGCCAAGACCTGCCAGTTTTCATTCGGCACGTCGAAATAGGCAATCAATTTCTCTTCACAGGTCAGGCCGTCGTCGTCGACGAGCTCCCGATGGTATTGGTAGACCCTTTCAAGAAACGAACTGATCGCTTCTTCCACGATTTCCTGTTTTGACGAAAAATATTCGTACAAGGTTCGCTTACTGATGCGCAGCTTGCGGGCTAAATCATCCATGTGAAACTCAGAACCATGCCGGTCGATTTCACGCAAGGCTTCCGCCAGAATCTTGGCGCGGATATCTTCTGTCATGTAAACACATCCTACTCAAAAAAAATATAACATACTGTCTCTGAAACTCAAACATAAAACCCAGTACCAACTTATAGTTTAATATACCGCACCATATAAGTCAATATACGGCTGTAAACAAGTTGCAATTATTATTTTTCCAGCTCACCGGCCAGCTTGCGGATGGGCAAAAAGCGGTACAACAAGGCTCCGCAGGCGGCGCCGAGGCAGGTATTGGGTAAAAAAGCGACGATAAAAAACCACAGGGCCACGGCCTTGGAATCTAAGACGAAGGCCGCCACGGGATAGGCGATGAGGCCGCCTAAAAGTCCGGTCCCGATGATTTCACCGGCAACGGCACCCCAGATGGATCCCGTCCTTTTATAGAAGATGCCGGCCAGGGCGGCGCCGATCATGCTGCCGGGATACGCCAGGACCGTCCCGACGCCCATAGCCATGCGAATGGACGAGATACAGAAGGCACCGGCCGTCGAATAGCGCCAGCCGACGAGGACGGCTAAGAGGACGTTGATGAGGTGCTGCAGGGGAAAGACGCGGGCCCCGCCGAAGGGAAATGAAACGAAGGGAGCCAGTAAGACCCCGATGGCGATGAAGATGGCCGTCACCGTCATTTTTTTAAGTTCAACATTGTTCATGGGTAATCAGAACCTTTCCATACTGTTGCAACAAATCGCTGTTCAGGCTGTAAAAAGCATCGAAGAGGCGGGCGTGAAAAGAACCGGGACCGGCACTGCCTCCTCTTTCAAAGGCCAGTTCCCCGCCGATGCCCATAGCCGTGACGCCGGCGACGGCTGCCGTGAAGGCGTCGCTGACGGCGGCAAAGGCGCCGATGAGGGACGACGTCATGCACCCCGTGCCCGACACATAGGTCAGCATGGGGCAGCCATTATGGACGGCAGCCGTCTGCTTGCCGTCGGAAATGAAGTCGACGGCGCCGGTAATGGCAATGGTCGTTCCCAATTTATCGGCAAGGTCGGCCGCCAAAGTACCGTCGACGGGACGGACCCGGCTGTCGACGCCGAGGTTGCGGCCGCTCTGATGGTCGGCCAGGCAGGTGATTTCCGCCGCATTGCCGCGGATGACCGAAAGGGGCAGTTCCCGGACCAGGCGCAGGGCCGCAGCCGTGCGAAAGGTCGTCCCGCCGGCACCGACGGGATCGAAGATGATGGGAACGCCCTTACGGGCCGCCGCCTTTCCGGCCAGGATCATGGCCTCGAGGGTCCACTGCTGAAGGGTCCCTAAATTTAGGACCAAGGCCTTCGCAGCCGCCGCCATTTCGGCCACTTCTTCGACGGAATTGGTCATCGTCGGCGAGGCGCCAATGGCTAAGGCCGCATTGGCGCAGTCGTCCATGGTGACAAAATTCGTAATGTGATGAATGAGCGGCCGTTCCCGGCGCAGGGCCACAAGGTTCGAACCGATATCTTCAAGGATGGACATGACCTCCTCCCTCCTTAGTCGTCGCCCTCTTCACGGGCGGCGACGTTCTTATCGAAGAGGGCATCGGCAAACTGGGCGGCATCGAAAGGACGAAGATCATCGACGCCTTCGCCGACGCCGACCCAGCGGACGGGGACGCCCAGTTCCCGTTTAATCGACAGGATGACGCCGCCTTTGGCCGTTCCGTCGAGCTTGGTCAGGACGACGCCGGTCAAGGGCACGACGTCGCCGAAGAGCTTGGCCTGGCTGACGGCATTCTGCCCCGTCGTGGCATCGAGGACCAAGAGCGTTTCCTGGGGAGCCCCGTCGATGTTGCGGCCGGCGATGCGGGCCATTTTCCGCAGTTCTTCCATGAGGTTGGACTTGGTCTGCAATCGGCCTGCCGTATCGACCAAGAGGATATCGATGTTCCGGGCCTTGGCCGACGCCGTAGCGTCGAAGACGACGGCAGCCGCATCGGCCCCTTCCTGATGCTTGACGATGGGGGCACCGACCCGTTCGGCCCAGATGGTCAGCTGTTCCGACGCGGCAGCCCGGAAGGTATCACCGGCAGCCAGCATGACCGATTTCCCCTGTTCTTCATAGTATTTTGCCAATTTCCCGATGGTCGTCGTCTTGCCGACGCCGTTGACGCCGACGACGAAGATGACCCGTGTCCCCTCCGTTTCCGGTACGGGGTCATCGTTTTCATTCAAAAGCTTGACGATGCACCCTTCGAGGTAGGGTACGACGTCGTTCCCGTCTTTGATATCCCGGTTTTTGACGCCGGTCCGGATCTGATTGAGGAGGTATTCCGTCGTTTCGACGCCCATGTCGCCGGTCAGCATGACGGCTTCCAAGTCGTCATACATGTCGTCGTCGATTTTCGCGTAGCCGCGGACGACGGTCTCAATATTTTGAATGAGCGAGTGTTTCGTCTTTTCTAAGCCTTTTCGAAGTTTTGAAAAAAATCCCATGATCATGTTCCTTCCTTTAATAATTCATCTACTTTGACCGACAGCAGCCGCGATACGCCCTTTTCTTCCATCGTGACCCCCAAGAGGGTATTGGCCGCTTCCATCGTCTTGCGGCGGTGGGTGATGACGATGAACTGCGTCGAGCCGCTGTAATTCTGGAGATACTTGGCCATGCGCTCTACATTGGCTTCGTCCAAGGCTGCGTCGACTTCGTCGACCAGACAGAACGGCGCCGGATGAAAGGCCAAGAAGGCCAAGAGCAGGGCGATGACCGTAAGGGCCCGTTCGCCCCCCGAAAGGAGGGTCAGGGACTGCTGTTTCTTTCCCGGAGGCCGGATGTAGATTTCGACGCCGGACTCTAAGATGTGTTCTTTATCGGTCAGGGCCAAATGGGCCGTTCCGCCTTCAAAGAGGCAGCTGAAAATCTGCTGGAAATGGACGCCGATATCTTGAAAGGCCTGACTGAATTGGTCGGCCATGGCCTTGTCGATGTCGGCGACGACGGCCCGCAGCTTTTCCCTCGATTCTTCTAAATCGAGGCACTGCTTCTTGTAAAATTCTTGTTTATCCAGAGCTGCCTGATAGTCGTCTTCGGCAGCCGGGTTGATCGTACCTAAGGCCGTTATCTGTGATTTTAACTGACTGACCTTGTCATGAAGCTCTTTCAGCGAGCCTTCGCGGCGCCGATCCATGGCTTCCTGCCGACTCAGGCCCTGCATGGCCAGCCGTTCTTCATGATGACTGATGTCGCTCTTATATTTTTCCATCTGGATATCGGCGGCATTGAGGCGCTGCTGCCAGGTCTGACTGCGCCGGCGCAGGTCGTCGACGATCTCATCGAGGTCGTGGCTCTGCTGCAGCCGTTCGCTCCGCTGCTTATAGAAAGCTTCTTTGGCCTCATCGGAACGAGCCGTTTCGGCCTTCTTCACTTCGATATTCTGAGCCAGCTCCCGTAAGAGCTGTTCCGTGGTCTGACGGCGCTCCCGAAGTTCCTGCCGCCGCTTCTCCAACGCCTGCTGCTGGTTCGTCAGTTCGTCCTGCCAGGAAGCGTGCTGGGACAGCCGGTCGTCACAGTGGCGGACCTGTTCTTTCAAGGTCGCCGCCGTAATCTGACATTCCGTCAGGTTCTTCCGGCACCGCTCCGCTTCGGCCTTAGCCGCATCAGAGGCGGCCTGCCACCGGTGAATGTCCGTTTCCGGTTCTTCTTCCAGGGCCGAGAGCGCCTTTTCTTTGGAAACGAGGTCGGCTTGGATATCCGAGCGGGCCGTGTCGAGGGCTTCGACGCGCTTATCCATATCGGTCACGATCTTTTCAAGGCCGCTCCATTCCTTAGCGAGCTGCGCAGCCTGCCATGCGGCTTGGCCCGATTCCTGCTTGGCCTTTTGCAGGGCTTCTTCGGCCGCTTCTAAGACCTGTTTCCCGTCTTCAGCCGTTCGGCGCAAAGCCCGGCCCTTTTCCGTCAACGCTTGGAGCTTTTGTTGACCGTCGTCAAGGTGTTGCTGCAAGTCTTCCATCAAGGCCCTGCGGCTGATGAGGGAGCCTTCCTGATTCCGCGTACTGCCGCCGGTCAGGGAGCCGCCGGCATTGAACTGCGTGCCGTCGAGGCAGACGATGCGCAGACGGTGGCCGTACTTCTTGGCGACAGTCGAACCGGTATCCATCGTATCGGCCAAGAGGGTCTTGCCCAATAAGGACGTAAAGACCGTCTTATATTTTTCTTCATAGGTAATGACATCCGAGGCAAAACCCAGGATGCCTTTTTCGGACACGGCCCGTTCTTCATCGGCAGTCCGCGTCCGATTCCGCAGCGTATCGAGGGGCAGGAAGGTCGTCCGACCGGCTTTCTTTTCTTTTAAATAGGAAATGGCCTGTTTGGCCGCCCCTTCGTTTTCAGCTACGACGTACCGGGCCGCTGCGCCCAGGGCAATGTCGACGGCGACGGCAAATTTACCGGGAATGCGGCATAATTCGCCGACGGCGCCGCAAAGCTCCCTGCGCCAGGGCTGCGAGGCCGTAAGGACGACCTTGACGGCCCGGCCCAAGCCTTCGTGTTCTTGTTCCATGCTCCGTAAGACGCCGATTCGCTGTTGAGCTCCGTCGACGTCGCTGCGAAGACGGCGATAGTCCCGTTCGACGTCCCCCAAAAGGGCCTGCACCTTGGCAGCGGCCTCCTTCTGAGCGGCAACGTCCTTTTCCCGATCTCGAAGGCGCTGCTGCCACCGGTCTCTTCGGTCTTCGACGTCCTGACGCCGGCCCTTCAAGTCTTCCAAGGCCTGCTTTTTTTCTTCGAAAGCGCGAAGGGCTTCTTCACAGGCGTCGGCATTTTCTTCTAAGCGGCGGCGCAGGTCATCGCGGTCACGGCGCAGCATGAAGGCGTCGCGGCTGCGGCTGGAATTGGCATCGAGGCGTTTCTTTAGGGCATCAGCTGCTTGTTCAGCCTTGTCGTCAGCCTGAGTGACTAAGGTTTCGGTCAGGGCCAGGGCCTTTTGAGCCGCTGCCAGTTCGGTTTCCTTTTGTGCCTTCTGCTGCTGCAGTTCTTTCTCTTTGTCTTCCCAAGACGTCTGCCGCTCTTTGAGCTGGCCTGCTTCCTTTTCATCGGCAGCCTGCTGCTCAGCCAGTTCGGCTTTTCGCTGAATGCATGCTTCATGGCGATGGGTCAGGCTGTCCAATTCGTTGTGTACGGCCATGGCTTCCTCATCGAGGCGGCGCAGTTTTTCTTCTTCCGCCGCCATGGAGGCCATGAGGGCCTTGCGCCGCTGTTCGGCATCGGTCAAGGCCTTGGACGCTTCCTGTTCCTCCGACGATGCCGACTGGCGGCTGTTTTCGGCTTTGGTCAAGAGGCGTTCGCTGTTGCGCAGTTCTTGGAGGGTCAGGGTCCCTTCATAGGCCAGGCGTTCGCTGTCGAGATTTCGGAACTCCTTCAGCGTTTCTGCCTGTTTCTGCAAGGGCTCCAGCTGCTCTTCGAGGACACTGGTAAGGTCGCCGATGCGTTCCAAATTGCGTTCCGTTTCAGCAATTTTTCGCAGGCCTTCGGCTTTTCGCCCCTTAAAACGGCTGATGCCGGCCACTTCTTCAAAGATGACCCGCCGTTCTTCGGGCTTGCTGTTCAAGATGCGGTCGACGCGGTTCTGGCCGATGACGGCCATCGAATCCTGGCCGATACCGGTGTCGGCAAAGAGGGTATGGATATCCTTTAAGCGGCACGGCCGGCGGTTGATATAGTATTCACTGTCTCCGGACCGGAAGAGGCGCCGGGTGACGACGACTTCCGTAAATTCCGTGTCCAGGGCACGGTCGCTGTTATCAAAATAGAGCGATACTTCGGCCGCACCCTGAGGCCGGCGGGTTTGTGTACCGGCAAAGATGATGTCTTCGGCACGCTGGCCCCTGAGTTGGCGGATGTTCTGTTCCCCCATGACCCAGCGGACGGCATCGGAAATGTTGCTCTTCCCGCTGCCGTTGGGCCCGACGATGGCCGTAATGCCCGTATCAAAGTTCAAAATTGTCTTATCGGCAAAGGATTTGAAGCCTCTCAGCTCCATTTTTAATAACTGCATAATGGTTTACTCTCTTCATCAGCCGTAAGTACGAATCTTCTGGTCATACGCAGGCCTCCCCTTATTTTTTCGTATAGTTATCATACCATAATTAGCCGTCCGTCGCCAGCCGCATCGCTTCCCCGTCGGGACAGACAAAGATTGTGTAAAAAATCCTCAAAAGGGTTGACGAACGAAAGATTAATGATTATATTAGAATTTGGGGTTAGAGGCCCTGATTCTGCAGAAAGGGAGAGTACCGTAACATGATTCAAGTTTACAAGCACAGCAACGGCCACTTGGATGGAAACATTTCCTTGGCATCGGCTGAAAAAGGCTCATGGATCAACGTCGTAAATCCGGATTCCGACGATTTGCAGCTCGTATCCATGGTCACGGAAATCCCCACCGATGTTTTGAAAACCGCCTTGGACACGGAAGAACGTTCCCACGTTGAAATCGAAGACAACTACATCTTCGTCGTCATCAACATTCCCGTCGTCCTGGAAACGGACAGTTACGACACACTGCCCCTCGGTATCTTCATCACATCCGACTTCATCATCACCCTCTGTATCGAGGAGACGGAAGTCATGCGCGCTTTTACGAAAAACACCTATCCCCTGTTCCACACCTTTAAAAAGACGCGCTTCTTATTTCAAATACTCTATCGTTCGGCAACCTTATTCCTTCGTTACTTAATGCAGATCAATCACCGAACGGATGATCTCGAAGAAACACTGCGCCATTCCATGCGCAACAAGGAATTTTTCATGCTCTTGGAATTACAGAAATCCTTGACCTACTTCACATCGGCCCTGCGTGGCAACGGCATCGTCATGGAGCGCCTCATGCGCCTGCGCCGCAACACAGCCCTTCACCATCTCATTAAAATGTATGAAGAAGACGAAGACCTGCTTGAAGACGTCATCATCGAAAACAAGCAGGCTATCGAAATGGTTGAAATGTATTCCAACATCCTTATGAGTATGTCCGATACCTTCGCGTCGATCATTTCCAACAACCTGAACTTAGTCATGAAATTCTTAGCCTCGATTACGATCATGCTGGCCGTTCCGACGATTATCTTCAGTTTGTGGGGCATCAACGTCCAGGTCCCCTTCCAAGATACGGCCAACGGCTTCTTCTACGTATCCGGCATCGCCCTCATCTGTACGATTACGGCGGCTATCTTATTGTGGCGAAAGGATTTATTCTAAAAGTTATGCTAAAAACTGCCTTGCCCCTGCACCATGCTCTTGATCGGTTCAAAAGACCGCCGGTGTATCGGACAGGGCCCATATTCCCGAAGGGCTTCCATATGCATCTTCGTCAAATATCCCTTGTGGACGGCAAAGCCGTACCGGGGATATTTTTTGTCGTATTCGACCATCAACCGGTCTCGCGTCACCTTGGCGATGATCGACGCGGCGGCGATGGACGCGCTTAAGGCGTCGCCGTGGACGAGGGACCGGTGCGGCACCGTAAGGTCCCTGAGGGGCATGGCATCGACCAGGACGGCTTCGGCCGGAACCGAAAGGTGTGCTACGGCCTCATACATGGCCTGCATCGTCGCATGGTAGATGTCGAGGCGGTCGATGTCCTTTTCCGATTTTGCGATGCACGACACGGCCACGGCTTCGGCCATGATTTTATCGTACAGCTCGTCTCGTTTGGCGGGCTGTACTTTTTTGCTGTCATTGAGGCCCGGACAGTCCCAATAAGGGGGCAGGATGACGGCTGCCACCATGACCGGCCCGGCCGCAGGGCCACGGCCGGCTTCGTCGATACCGGCCACATGGTACAGTCCCTGGCGGTAATACTGCCCTTCCGGATCATAGAGGTGAAGGACCCGTTCCCGTTCCTCTTCTTCCTTGATTTTCCGCTTCATGTAGGCATCGGCCAGCTTTCGGACCGACACCCGGCCGTCGCCCTTCATGGCCGAGAGCAACGCTTCGATGTCTCGGCCTTGGGCCAACAGATTTTTCAGGTCAGCCACCTTTAATTTGGCAATGTCCATGTCATTCATCCCCTTCAAATTCCCCGAGGCGGTCGAGGGAAATGGCGCCGATGACGCCTTCGCGAAACTCTTTCAAGATGAGTTTATACGTTTTTTCCAGGTCGACGACGCCGCCGGAGACGATGCAGCCCCGCTTGCGGCCGATGGCTTCGATCGTTTCCAGTGGCTTGTCACTGAGGGCGTCCAGCTTATACCGGCCTTTCAGGGCTTCCGGATAGCCGTCGGTCAGCTCCTCGATGAGCCGGCAAATGACCGTTTCCATATCGAAGACGGTGTCGGAAATGGCCCCCGTCGCGGCCAATCGGTAGGCACTGGTCTGATTTTCCAATTTCGGCCACAAGACGCCCGGCGTATCGAGGAGGTCGAGCTGGTCGCCGATGTGGACCCACTGCTTGCCCTTCGTTTCCCCGGGCTTATCGGCCGTCTTGGCGGCGCTTCTGTGGGACAACTTATTGATCAGCGTCGATTTTCCGACGTTGGGGATGCCCAGGATCATCGTCCGGACGGCGCGGTTCTTGAGGCCCCGGGCCTTCCAGCGTTCGAGCTTGGGCGCGGCTAAGGAGCGGATGAGGGACACGAGCTGTTTGACCCCCTTGCCGCCCTTGCTGTTGAGGGCCATGACCTTTCGCCCCTGCTGTTTATAGTAGGCCACCCATTCGTCGACGACGGCAGGATCGGCCAAATCGGCCTTATTGAGGACGACGACGGACGGCTTGTCGCCGATGAGGGATTTGATCATGGGATTGGTACTGCTCAAAGGGATTCGGGCGTCGACGAGTTCGATGACGACGTCGATGATTTTGAGATTTTCCTGAATCAGGCGCTTGGCCTTGGCCATATGGCCGGGATACCAGTTGATTATCATAAGAACTCCTTTATAGAAAAAGAAAGGGGGCTGTTCCTAAAAACAGCCCCTTTTTACGGTCCGAAGACCGTAGATTACAGTATAAGCGATTTCGTCCTTCGAGGGCTTACCACAGGGCATGCTTTCGACAAAGGAGATTAACCTTCTCGGGTTGCGCTCACATGAAGGATGTGTTCGATGACGTCATCGATCGGCTTGTCGCCTAAATCACCTTTCGAGCGGTCGCGCAGACCGAAGGCACCGTTTTCCATTTCCTTATCGCCGACGACGGCCATGTAAGGAACTTTTTCCATCTGTGCCTTGCGGATCTTGTAACCCAGTTTTTCATTGCTTTCGTCGACTTCGACGCGGATGCCTTTGGCTTCCATCTTCTTGGCGACGTCCTGGCAGTAAGCCAAGTGTTTTTCAGAAATCGGCAGGATCTTGATCTGAACCGGAGCCAGCCAGGTCGGGAAGGCACCGGCATAGTTTTCGGTCAAGATGCCGATGAAGCGTTCGATCGAACCGTAGACGACGCGGTGGATCATGACCGGACGGTGTTTCTGGCCGTCTTCCCCGGTGTAGGTGAGGTTGAATTTTTCCGGCAGGAGCATGTCGAGCTGGATGGTACCGCACTGCCAGGTACGGCCGATGGAGTCCTTCAGGTGGAAGTCGATCTTCGGACCGTAGAAAGCGCCGTCGCCTTCGTTGATGCTGTAGTCGAGACCGAAGTCATCCATAGCTTTGCGCAGGGCGTCGGTCGTCATTTCCCAGGTTGCGTCGTCGCCCATGGAGTTGTCCGGACGAGTCGACAGTTCAGCGTGGTAGGTCAGGCCGAAGGTAGCATAGACTTCGTCGAAGAGGCGGATCGTTTCCTGGATGACGTCTTCGATCTGGCTGGGCATCATGAAGATGTGGGCATCGTCCTGAGTGAAGCAGCGGACACGGAACAGGCCGTGGAGGGCGCCGGACAATTCATGGCGGTGAACGAGTCCCAGTTCGCCGATGCGCAGGGGCAGTTCCTTATAGGAATGAGGTTCGTTGGCGTAGACCAACATGCCGCCCGGGCAGTTCATCGGTTTGATGGCGTAATCTTCATCGTCGATCTTGGTGAAGTACATGTTTTCTTTGTAATGATCCCAGTGACCGGAAGTTTCCCAGAGTTCGCGGTTCATGATCATCGGGGTCATGACCTGCTGGTAGCCGTAGCGGCGGTGAACTTCGCGCCAGTAGTCGATGAGCAGGTTGCGGACGATCATGCCCTTCGGAAGGAAGAAGGGGAAGCCCGGGCCGTATTCGCTGAGCATGAACAGGCCGAGCTGTTTACCCAATTTACGATGGTCGCGCTTTTCAGCTTCTTCCATCATCTTCAAGTAGTCGTCGAGTTCGGATTTCTTTTCAAAAGCCGTCCCGTAGATACGCTGGAGCATCTTGTTCTTTTCGTCGCCCCGCCAGTACGCACCGGCAACGGTCTGGATCTTAAAGGCTTTGACCCGGCCTGTCGATTCGCAGTGCGGACCGGCACAGAGGTCGTAGAAGTCGCCTTGGCGATAGACGGAGATGACGGCATCTTCCGGAAGGTCTTCGATGAGTTCTACTTTATAATCCTGGCCGGCATCTTTGAACATCTTCAACGCGTCGGCACGGGAGAGAATTTCTTTGGTAATGGGAAGGTTTTCTTTTACGATCTTCGCCATTTCAGCTTCAATGGCACCGAAGTCGTCCTGAGTGAAGCGGTGTTCTGTATCGAGGTCATAGTAGAAACCGTTTTCAATGGACGGGCCAATGGCGAACTTAACGCCCGGATAGAGGTGCTGAATCGCCTGGGCCATGATATGAGAGGCTGTATGGCGAAGGGTGTCCTTCCCTTCCTGATCGGCAAAGGTGAAGAATTCGACGGTCGAGCCGTCAACGATCGTTTCACGAAGGTCCGTGACTTCGCCGTTTACCCTTGCGACCAATACTTTTTTAGCAAGACTGTTGCTCAGTTCTTTTACGGCCTGGGCAAGAGAAATGCCATCGGAAAATTGTTTTTTGCTTCCATCTTTCAACAGTAATTCTGCCATACGAAACATCCTCCTTAATAAAAAAAGCCCTCGTCCTCAAGGGACGAGAGCATTACTCACGTGGTTCCACCCTAGTTCACCGGGAAAAATCCCAGTGTACTCAAGCGCCGTAACGGGGCGTCCGGAGCTCCCTACTCAGTTCGGAAACTCAGCTCCAAGGCGGTAACTTTTCAGTCTTTATAAGGTACTCGCACCGAGTGTACCTCTCTCTGCAATAAAGGAGCTGTAAAGTGTTGTCCTTTTCAAAGCTTTTCTCTTATATCTAAGGTATGCGTAAATTATACGGCAGGTTCCGACCCTTGTCAAGTGAGAGAAAGCATCTTTCCACCCGGAATATTTCGTAAAAAAAAAGCACTGCCTCACAAGAGACAGTGCTTTGATCATGCACAATCAGGTAACTTATGCAATGCCTTTCTTTTTCTTGATAGCTGCGGTGAGCATCGGGAGAACTTTGTAGACATCGCCTACGATACCGTAGTCGCAAACTTTGAAGATCGGAGCATCTTCGTCTTTGTTGATGGCGATGATGCAGTCAGAGCCGGACATACCAGCCAAGTGCTGAATAGCACCGGAGATAGCGCAGGCAATGTAGATCTTCGGAGCAACGGTTTTACCCGTCTGGCCGACCTGATGGAGAGCACTGATCCAGCCAGCGTCAACTGCGGCACGGGAAGCACCGACAGCGCCGCCGAGAGCGTCTGCACATTCTTTCAGGATGCCCGTAGCGAACGGTTCTTCACCATTCATGCCGCGGCCGCCGGAAACGATGATGTCAGCGTCTTCGATCTTAACGCCTTCGCCGCCCATTTTAATGAGTTCGACGAAACGAGTCATCATGTCAGCATCGGAAACTTTAACTTCTTTTTCGATAACTTCACCCGTTGCATTGGGGTCAGCTTCCGGTTTTTTGAAAACGTGCGGACGAACCGTACCCATCTGCGGGCGGTTGTCTTTACAAATGATTTCAGCCATGATGTTGCCGCCGAGAGCCGGACGAGTCCAAACGATGGTCTTGCCGTCGTCGTCAACGCTGAGCTGCGTGCAGTCAGCCGTAAGGCCCGTTTTCAAGGTGTTGGCAACGCGAGGGCCGAGGTCACGGCCGATGTTGGTTGCACCGACGAGGAATACGTTAGCTTTTTCTTCTTCGAAGAAGTCGCAAAGAACTTTTGCATATGCCGTCGTATTGTAATGTTCGAGTTTCGGATCGTCATAGACGAAAACTTTATGAGCACCGTGAGCGATCAGTTCCTGTGCCAACGGTTTTACATCTTTACCAATAAGAATAGCGCCGACTTCGTCGCCAATGGTGTCAGCCAAGATGCGGGCCTGACCCAACAATTCAAAAGATACATCACGTAATTTGCCTTCAAACTGTTCAGCAATTACATAAATGCCTTTGCATTCTGCTAAATCCATTTTCACTGTTCCTCCTTGAATTAAATGATTTTCTGGGCAGTCAGTTTTTCCATGAGCTGGTCGACGATTGCCTGTTCGTTGTCGTCTTCAACTTTGAGAACGAGACCGCCGGATCTCTGAGGCGGAGTGAAAGTTTTACGAACTTTTGTCGGAGAACCACTCAAACCGATAAGCGTTTCGTCAACGCCGATAGCAGCAGCGTCTAAGGTCGGGATTTCACGGCGTTTTGCTTTCATCGTGCCGCGAATGGTCGGGAAACGCGGTTCATTCAAGTCTTTTACTGCGGTGATGAGGACAGGGAAATTAGCTTCGGTTACGATGTAACCTTCTTCATTTTCCTGCTGGACAGTGACTTTGTCGCCTTCAACTTTGATGTCGCGAGCATACGTAATCTGCGGAATACCGAGTTCGCAAGCGATCTGCGGGCCAACCTGAGCGGTATCGCCGTCGATAGCCTGTTTGCCGCAAAGAACCAAATCAAATTTTTCGATGCCTTTGAGTTCAGCAACTTTTTTAACAGCCTGTGCCAAAGCATAGCCCGTGGCTAACGTATCGGAGCCGCCGAGTTTACGGTCAGATACGAGATAAGCATCGTCAGCACCCATAGCGAGACCTTCACGAAGGACATCTTTAGCCTGTTCAGGACCCATGGAGAGTAACGTGACTTTGACGTTATCCTTATCAGCATCTTTCAACTGCAGAGCACCTTCCAGTGCGTTCTGGTCGAAGGGGTTGAAAATGTTAGGAACACCAGCACGGATGATGGTATTTTTTACGGGGTCAATCTTAACTTCTGCTGTGTCCGGAACCTGTTTGACACATACCAATATTTCCATTTACGTTTGCCTCCTAAAGTCTTTTTTTATGCAACAGGCTTGGCTGATGCCAAGCCTGCATCATAAACTTCAATTATCTTAACAGAGCACCAGCTGTAACCATGAGCTGAACTTCGTTCGTGCCTTCGTAGATCTGAGTGATCTTAGCATCGCGCATATGACGAGCAGCCGGATATTCTTCGCTGTAGCCATAGCCGCCGAAGATCTGGACAGCTTCAGTGGAAACACGCATAGCAACGTCGGAAGCAACGCGTTTTGCGATAGCAGCTTCAACCGTGAACGGTTTGCCTTCCTGTTTCAAGCAAGCAGCTTTGTAAACGAGGTTGCGGGCAGCTTCGATCTGCATCTTCATGTCAGCCAATTTGAAGGAAACGGACTGGAATTTGCAGAGCGGTTTGCCGAACTGTACACGCTGTTTGGAGTATTCAACAGCATCTGCCAAAGCAGCTTCTGCGATACCGAGAGCCTGAGCGCCGACGCCGATACGGCCGCCGTCGAGGGTCATCATAGCAATCTTGAAGCCTTTGCCTTCTTCGCCGAGCATGTTTTCAGCCGGAACTTTGACATCCTGGAATACGAGTTCCATCGTGACGGACGTATGGATGCCCATCTTGTCTTCTTTTTTACCATAAGTGAAGCCGGGCATGCCGTCTTCGAGGATGAAGGCCGTGATGCCGTGGTTGCCTTTGCTCTTGTCGGTCATAGCGAAGACAATGTAGATATCAGCATGGCCGCCATTGGTGATGAAGATCTTGGAGCCGTTCAGGGTGTACGTGCCGTCGTCGTTTTTAACAGCGACAGTCTGCTGGCCGGAAGCGTCCGTGCCGGCATTCGGTTCGGTCAAGCCGAAAGCGCCGAGTTTCGTGCCTTCAACCAAGGGAACCAAGAATTTTTCTTTCTGTTCTTCCGTGCCGAACTGCCAAATCGGGTTTGCACAGAGGGAAACCGTTGCAGACAAGGTGATGGAAACGCCAGCATCGTATTTAGCTAATTCTTCAACAGCCAAGATGTAGCTCAAAACGTCGCCGCCGTCATCGCCGGCACCGCCGTACTTTTCTTCAAAGTAAGCGCCCGTGATGCCCAAGCTGAGCAGTTCAGCGATCAGTGCGTCATCATAAATGCCCTGATGGTCGCGTTCCATGATCGTAGGAGCTAATCTCTTTTCACCGAAATCTCTAGCGAGGTTCATGAAATCCTGTTGTACTTCTGTTAAGTTAAAATCCATGATGTGTCCACTCTCCTTAGTGTATAGTTAATTTACAGTAAAGCCTTAAGATAAAACCTGAAATCTGAGACAATACATTGTCCGGTCAATTCAAATCAGCCTGGATATATATTCACACGGTCTCAGTGCTTACAAGTGCATTGTACAACTTTTCACAAGTTAAATCAATAGCAAAAGTGCTATAAATCACAATATAACCATTCCATTTTCTCATCTTAAAGTATTAACAAGACTTTTTGGTACTAGCAAGGCAAAAAGGAGAAAATAGCCTTGACACGGTACGTCTCATTTTTACTGTCGGTTTTTGTTCTTATACCTAACTATACTGGTTACAAATACTTAGGAAAGCTTACGGTTGTATTATAGCACGGATACCCCTAAAGTTGTCAAGGATATGTGCCGTAATTCCCCAAATTTTATAATCGCCGTACGTATAAATCTTTACCTGGTAGGTCCGGCGCGGCCGCCACCGGCCTCGCATGGGCATGGCCACATCCTGCGGAAAGTCCGGTGCCGGCCGGGTTGCCAGCTCGATGTTGCCGATTTCCGGCTGATGGTCGTCGAACCAGGTCAGGGGGACCGTAAAGGTGTGGTCGACTTCGCCGGCGCTTAAGGTGAAGTCCGTCGTATCCATATAGGCGGCAAAGGGCCAGACGGTCACGCCGACAGGCGATTCCAAGTAGTCCAGGGGGCCCCAGAGGTGGATGTGGTCGGCCGTGACGCCCAGTTCTTCCTTCGTTTCCCGCAAGGCTGCCGCCAAGGGACTGTCGTCGGTCTTATCGATGCGGCCGCCGGGAAAGCAGATTTCCCCGGGCTGCCAGTCGAGTTTGGAACTGCGGACTTCAAAAACCAGGTGTTCTTCCCCGTCTTTGTGAATGACCGGCACTAAGACGGCGCAGGGAACGGTATTCAGGCAGTGGTTTTGGCGGACAATGCGCTCGGGCCAAGGCGTAAAAGGCTTCATGTCAATCTCCTTTCAGGCATAGATTACGTTACAATAAGTACAATCTGAAGAAAAGGAGACTGCCTGACAGACAGTCCCCTCCTTTGTTAAGTATATTCACATTTCTTTATTTAACGACGATATTGATGATCTTCTTGGGTACGACGATAAATTTGACGGCCTTTTTATCGCCGATGAATTCTTTAATATGCGGCAGGGCCAGGACCTGTGCTTCTAAGGCTTCCTTGTCGGCATCGACGGCGACGGTCAGGCGGTCGCGGACCTTGCCGTTGACCTGGATCGGCAGTTCGATTTCATCGACGACGAGGGCCGTCTTGTCGACTTGGGGCCAGGATTCCTGGTGGACGCTGCCTTCAAAGCCGCAGATCTGCCACAGTTCTTCCGTAATATGCGGCGTAAAGGGTGCCAGCATCTTCAGCAGGTTCTTATTGGCTTCAAGAGCCACGTCGTCATGGATCGTCGTGTTGGCGCCGGCATAGGCGTGCATGGCGTTGACGTATTCCATGATCGAGCTGACGGCTGTATTGAGGCCGTAGTCGCCGTCTTTCCCGAGGACGTCTTCCGTGACCTTGGAAACGGCCTTGAATTCTTCAAAGCGCAGTTCTTTTTCCCCTTCGGTATACTTCTTATGGGAGTCGCCGACTTTTTCCATATCCCGGAACTGGTGAACGATGCGCCATACGCGGTTGAGGAAGCGGTACGAGCCTTCGACGCCCTGATCGGACCAAGCCAGATCGCGTTCGGGCGGAGCGGCAAAGAGAATGAATAAGCGGGCTGTATCGGCGCCGTATTTGGCGATGATGTCTTCCGGCGATACGATGTTGCCCTTGGATTTACTCATCTTGCTGCCGTCGAGGAGTACCATCCCCTGGGTCAAGAGGCGTTCAAAAGGTTCTTTCGCTTCGATGAGGCCGGCATCATGGAAGACCTTCATGAAGAAGCGGGAGTACATGAGGTGAAGGATGGCGTGTTCGATGCCGCCGATGTACTGGTCGACGTTCATCCAGTGGTTGCCCTTCTTCGGATCCCAGGCCTGTTCATCGTTGCGGGCGTCGGTATAACGCAGGAAGTACCACGACGAGCAGATGAAGGTATCCATCGTATCCGTTTCCCGTTTGGCCGGGCCGCCGCATTTCGGGCAGGTGCAGTTGACAAAGCTGTCACTCGTCGCCAAGGGCGATACGGCACCGGCCGTGAATTCGACATCTTCCGGCAGCTTGACCGGCAGCTGGTCTTCCGGGACGAGCTGTTCGCCGCAGGTCGGGCAGTAGATAATCGGAATGGGAGCGCCCCAATAGCGCTGACGGGAAATGAGCCAGTCGCGGAGCTTATAGTTGACGGTCTTCTTGCCAAGGCCTTTGTCAGCCAGCCATTTCGTAATGGCTTTACGGCCTTCTTCGTCGGTCAGGCCGTCGAATTCGCCGGAATTGACCAAGGTTCCCGGTTCGTGGTAGGCCCCTTCCATGGTGGCCAGATCGAGGTTCTTTTCTTTATTCTGAACGACCAGGCGCAAAGGCAGGTCAAATTCTTTGGCAAATTCCCAGTCGCGCTGGTCATGAGCCGGTACGCCCATGACGGCGCCGGTGCCGTAGTCGGCCAAGACGTAGTTGGCGATCCAAATGGGGACCTTTTCGTTGTTGACCGGATTTACGGCATAGGCCCCGGTAAACATGCCTTCTTTTTTGGCGTCCGTCGCCGTGCGGTCGATGTCGCTCATGTTCTTCATGCGGGTAATGAAGGCCCGGAGTTCGGCTTCATTTTCCTTGCCTTTGATGAGGTCGGCAACGTATTCGTGTTCCGGAGCCAGGACGATGTAGGTAACGCCGAAGATCGTATCGACACGAGTCGAGAACATGGGTACCTTTTTGCCGATTTCCGGGATGTCGAAGGAGAATTCGGCCCCTTCACTGCGGCCGATCCAGTTCTTCTGCATGGTCTTGACACGTTCCGGCCAGCCCGGCAGTTCCTTGAGGTCGTCTAAGAGGCGGTCGGCATAGTCCGTGATCTTGAAGAACCACTGTTTGAGGTCCTTTTTGACGACGGGATTGTCGCAGCGCCAGCACTTGCCGTCAATGACCTGTTCGTTGGCCAAAACGGTATTGCACGTATCGCACCAGTTGACCTTGGCTTCTTTGCGGTAGGCCAGGCCCCGTTTGTAGAACAGTTCAAAGATCCACTGCGTCCATTTATAATACTTTTCATGACACGTCGCCACTTCGCGGTCCCAGTCATAGGACAGGCCCAGGGCCTTTTGCTGGCGGGTCATGTTTTCAATATTGCTGTACGTCCATTCTGCCGGCGGAATATTGTGTTTAATGGCTGCGTTTTCAGCAGGCATGCCGAAGGCATCGTAACCCATAGGATGGAGAACGTTGTAGCCGTTCATGCGGCGGTAGCGGGCGATGACGTCGCCGATGGTGTAGTTGCGGACGTGGCCCATATGAAGATTTCCCGACGGATACGGGAACATTTCTAATACGTAATACGGCGGTTTGCCGTTGTCTTCGCTGCAGCAGTCACAGTGGTGTTCTTCCCATACGTGCTGCCATTTCTTTTCGATTTCCTGTGGAATATACTTTTCCAATATAAGAGCCTCCTATCCTGCCCCAGTCAAAATACAGACTGCCTGTCTTACAGCGTCTTGAATATTATTATAGTGGCCTCATGGCGTCAAGTCAATTCATGTTTTGCAAATCCCTGCCAAAAATGGGTCGGTTCAAATCCTTTTCGCCAAAAAGCTGCGCCCTTCAATCCATAAGTTTGGATGAGTTCCGCCTTAGCTTTTAAGGATTTTTCGTCTTCTATCCAAATTTTAACAGTGCCCGTTTTTAAGGGCAGTTCCAAGTAATAGAGGCCTAGGTCGGGCTTCCAGACGACGTAGTTCTTATAGGCCTTGAGGACGGCTTCACTGTCGGCCATGGTCAGGGTGCGGACGAAGAGTTTGGCCTTGCCCCTGCCGACAGGAGTCTTCGAAACGTCCGGTTTGGCAGTTTTCTTGACCGGTTTTACCGTCGCCCGTTTATACGTATCGCCGTCGAAGTCGATGGGAATGACGACGCCCTTTCTGTTTTCGTCAGCCACGAGAGCCGCTTCTTCCGCTGCCGTTTTGACTTCGACCCGCATCGGTTCGTTCACCTTGGCCTGATCTTCATCTTTACGGACGTCGGCCTTGGCGGCTTTTACCGGAGGAGCCCCGACGACGGCCGGCCAGTCGGAAATGTTCTGCGGCAGGTCGCGGCCATCCTTCGATTCATACCACAGGCGCATATAGAGGGGCATGCCCAGGACGATCTTATCGGCAGGCGCCAATTTCAGTGTATTCTGAACGGCCCGTTCGACCCAGGGATAGGTTGCCACGGGACCGGCGACGGGGCTGGTCCGGCCGACCTGGTCGTAGGCCATGATCATCAGGTAGTCGAGATGCGGTGCCAAGGCGGCCCGATCGTAGACCATGGACCAATTGGGGCTGTCCGACGGCGGCGTCACGTCCATGGACAGTTTGAGGCCGTAAGCATGGGCGGCGTCGGAAATCTTACGGACGAAGGCCGTCAATTTATCCTTGTCGCTGTAATTGATGTTTTCAAAGTCGAGGTTGTAGCCCTTAAAATCATAGAGGATGGCGTAGCCCATGAGCTGGCGGACCATCGTATCCTGAAGGCGGCTGTCGGACAGGATTTCGTGAGTCAGCTTGGGATCGAAATTATTGTCCACGAGGGGCCACATGGCGTAGCCTTTTTCGGCGTAGGTTTCGGCCAGCATGTCGAAGTCGGGATTGCGCAGCTCGATACCGCTTTTAGTCAGGCGGAAGGCCGTCGGCGACATGATCGGCTGGCGGGTCTGAAGGGACGGCAGATCGGCATCTTCCTTCATGAGGGGATCCCAAAAGAGGACCAGGCCCATCTTCCCTTCCTTGCCGAGGGCCGGCTGACGATCGCCTTCCCGATGGAGTTCCGGGGCAGCACTTACGGGCTGTTCCGGCGGCAAGAGGCTGTTTTTCTCGGTCGGATTTTCGGCCAGGACGTAGCTGATGCCCAGGGGACGGCGGACGTTTTTAATATTGATCGTCCGGCCGCCGCTGACGGCCCGTCCCGGAAGGGTCAGCTGGACGGGGGCTCCCTGCCAGGCCGTCGAACCGTTTTCAGCCTTAGGAAGGCGGAACCAATAGGTCCCCTTGCTCTTATCGGCCTCTTTGATGCCGTAGCGGCGGAGGGCCTTGTCCGATACCAGCCAGCGGCCCTGGTCTTCGACGATTTCAAGGTCCTTTACGACTTCATCGGGAATGGGGTTGGCCACGGTGGGCACGTTAAAAGCCGGATCCGTAGCTTTAGCGCCGTCATCGGGGGCGGCAGCAAAGGAAAAAGCCGTCAGGGACAAGGTGATCAGCCCCGTCAGGCAAGAAAGTTTCATCGCACGATTATATTTCATCATTCTTTCCTCCTCGTGAGGATTGGAAAAAAAAGTTCAATCCTGTATAATTCTATGGTGAACGCGAACAATTTTCAAATCCCGTCCATATTTTTTCATTATACCACACCTAAAGGAGGTTTTATATTGCATCAGTATCTATTTTTTATCGGCTCCTTCCCCGTCCGGGCTTACGGACTGTTATTTATGCTGGGCATCATCTCGTCGGGCCTGACGGCGTACTACATCATGAAGCGCGACGGCCGCGGCTGGCACGTCCACATCTTCGACTTCACCATGTACTGCGGCCTGGCGGGCATCGTCGGCGGCCGCCTGTGGGACGTCTTCTTCTTCGACTGGGCCTACTACCAGCATCACCTGACGGAAATCCCCTACGTCTGGCAAGGCGGCATGGCCATCCAGGGCGGCCTCTTATTCGGCGCCATTGCAGGTTATCTCTATACGAAACACTACCACATCGACACCTGGGCCTTCGGCGACCTTCTGGCACCGGCCATCATCCTGGGCCAGTCCATCGGCCGCATGGCCAACCTCATGAATGGCGACGCCTTCGGCCACCCGACGGGGGGCAACTTCGGCATCGTCTACCCTGAAACGACCCTGGCCTATCAAACCTACAGCAGTCAGCCTTTATGGCCGGCTGAAGTCTGGGAAGGCCAGATCGACGTCTTAGTCTTCGTCGCCCTCCTCTTTTACAGCTCCTTCCCCCACAAGAAGGGCCAGGTATTCAGCCTCTACGTCATGCTCTACGCCATTGAACGGTTCTTCCTGGAATTTCTCCGCGGCGACTACGTCGATCTGACCCTGGGCCTGAAATCGGCGCAGATGACCAGCGTCATCGCCTTCGCCATCGCCTTCGTCGTCTTCGTCTACCTCCAATTCAAAGGTACGCAGGACACGGACGACAAGGCTCAAGCCTAAAAAAATACGTTTCGATACAAAAAGGACAGCCCCGTCAGGGACTGTCCTTTTATCATGCCGTACAGAGACACTTTGTTTTTAGGAAGATTTAGTTTTGTTTTTCCAAGGCAGCCTTTAAGGTATGCCATGCCAAAACGGCGCATTTGACGCGGGCCGGCATGTTGGAAATGTTCTTCAGGGCAATGGCGTCTTCCAGTTCTTCCAGCTCATCATCGTCGGTGATTTCCCGCTTGATCATGTCCAGGAAGAGATCGACCAGGCGCAGGGCTTCTTCGACACTCTTGCCTTTGATGAGGTCGATCATGATATCGGCCGAGGCCTGGCTGATAGCACAGCCGTGACCCGTATAGGCCGCGTCTTTGACGACGCCGTCCTGAATGTCGGCCTGGAGGGTGATGTCGTCGCCGCAGCTCGGATTGTGGCCGTGTTCACTGATGTTGGCAACGTCCAAGAGGCGTTTATTGGCTTGCGATTGATTGTGTTCCAAAATGATGTCGGAATACAATTCGTTCATATTTTCCATAACTCGTTGAACACTCCTTAGTCTTTAAAACCCATCTGCTTGCGGACGAGAGGCAGTTTTTCCAGGAAGTAGTCGACTTCTTCTTCCGTATTGTAAATATAGAAGCTGGCCCGGTTCGACGCTTCTACGCCTAAGTGAGCGCCGAGGGGCTGGGCGCAGTGGTGGCCCGAACGGATGGCGATGCCGAAGCTGTCGAGGATGGTCGCTGCGTCATGAGGATGGACGCCGTCGATGGTGAAGGTAATGACACCGGTCTTTTCCGACGGATCGGTACTGCCGATGATGTGGATGTGAGGAATCTTTTCCATCCCTTCCAGGCAGCGCTTGGTCAAGGCTTCTTCGTGAGCTTCGACCTTGTCCATGCCGAGGTTTTCCAAGTAGTCGATGGCAGCATGGAGGGCGACGGCGCCTTCGACGTTCTGCGAACCGGCTTCGAATTTGAAGGGCAGTTCATTGAAGGTCGTCGACTGTTCCTTGACGTATTCGATCATGTCGCCGCCGAGGAGGAAGGGTTCCATCCCTTCGAGGATGGCTTTCTTGCCGTAGAGGACGCCCGTGCTGGCCGAGCCGCACATCTTGTGGCCCGAGAAGACGAAGAAGTCGCAGTCGAGATCTTGGACGTCGGTCTTCATGTGCGGTACGGACTGAGCGCCGTCGACGATGGCAATGGCACCGACGGAATGAGCTTTGGCGACGATGTCCTTGACGGGACGCTTCATGCCGAAGACGTTGCTGACGGCGGCGAAGGAAACGATCTTCGTCTTGTCGTCGATCTTGGCCAAATCTTCATCCGTGAAGTGGCCTTCTTTATCGAGGTACATGAATTCCAGGACGGCACCGGTCTTTTCGCAGACCCGCTGCCAGGTGACTAGGTTGGAATGGTGTTCGGAAATGGGGATGACGATCTTGTCGCCCTTTTTCAGCTTCGGTTCAGCGTAGCTGCGGGCAATGAGGTTCAAGGCTTCCGTCGTATTGCGGACGAAGACGATTTCTTCCGTCGAGGGAGCGTTGATGAAGCGGCGGACCGATTCACGAGCTTCGTCGTACAGTTCGCCGGCTTCGATGCTGAGGATGTGAGCGCCGCGGTGAGGATTGCCATTGTGATGTTCGAGGAGATCTACGATGGCGTCAATGACCTGACGCGGTTTCTGCGTCGTAGCGGCGTTATCAAAATAAACGATGGGATGTCCGTTATGGACCTTAGTCAAGATTGGGAAATCTTTGCGTACATTTAGCATGGCAATCACCTTTCTTGCGGCAGAACTGCATTTTTTCACGTACAGCTTGGAGCGCTTTATTTTCTAAATCCTTATCACCGAGGGCGTCGATGACCGGGCGGATATTCGATTCGACGATGATCAGCTGGGCGCCGATTTCGTTAAATCCGCGGCTCATGAGGTAGAACAGCTTGTCCTGGTCGATCTGACCGGCACTGGCGGCATGGTTGCCGACGACGTCGTCTTCCTTGCAGAGCAGGAGAGGTACGGAAATGGAATGGACCTGGGGACTGAGAAGGATGCAGATATCCGATTCAGAGCCGACGGCCTTCTTGCTGCCCCGCAGGAAATCGATGGTCCCGCGGAAGTATTTCTTCGACGTGTCGAGGAGGGCGCCCGTCGTCAAGATATCCGTATTGGTCTTGACGCCCTTGGTCGGGACCCAATAGGAGAAGTCGACGATCTGGTCGTCGTCGCCGAGGTACATGGCCTGGCTGTTGAAATTGCTTTCGTCGGTCATGAGGTCGGTCTTATAGTAGACGATGGCCGTCTTGCCGCCCAATTCGGCGCTGACGTAGTCGATGGTGCTTTCCTTGCCGGCATCGCCGTAGCGGTGTTCGACGTGGCGCACGCTGCGGCCGTTGAGCTGGACCTTGCTGATCTTGACGCGGGCATGTTCGTCGGTCTTGACGTAAGTCAGGAAGTTGACCATGCCGTCGTCGGCGTCGCCGTCAAATTCGAGGAAGACCGTCACATCGCTGTACGGTGCGGCTTCGATTTTGAGCTGTGCCGAAAGCTGGGGCAAATCAGAGCTGACGCTGTATTTCAAGTGAACCGTGCCCTTCTGGTGTTCGCCGATGGTGACGGCGACGCCGGAATTGGCCTTGTGCAGGGCACTTTCAAGGGCTTCCTCATTGGAACCCTGAAAATCGCCGAGGTCGGGAATGCCGTTGCCGTCATAGAAGTTCACCGAAACGTCGCCGTCGTGGCGTTCTTCCGGACGATAGGCCGAGCCTTTCTGTTCAGGCAGGCGGTCCAATTCGAGGTAATTAACTTTCATCCAGCGAAAAGTCGGGCGCGGGAGTTGGTTATACTGGATTTTATCTGTATTAGCTGCCATAATATTCCTCCTCCCTATTTCAACGAACCTTTGAGTTCGAGGTTAATCAGGTTATTCATTTCTACGGCGTATTCAAGGGGCAAGGCCTTGGATACGGGTTCGACGAAGCCGCGGACGAGCATGGCCCGGGCGTCATCTTCACTGAGGCCGCGGCTCATGAGGTAGAAGATGGCTTCATCGGAAATACGGCCGATGGAAGCTTCATGACCGAGGTCGATGTTGTCGTTCTTGACGATGATAGCCGGAATCGTATCGGACTGCGATTCTTCATCGAGCATCAGCGATTCGCAGCTGACGTTGGCCTTGGCCCCGTCGGCCGGCGGATTGATGACGACGCTGCCGCGGTAGATGCTGACGCCGCCGCTCTTGCTGAGGGACTTGGAGTTGATGTTGCTCGTCGTATTGGGCGCGTTGTGGACGACCTTCGAGCCCGTGTCGAGGAACTGGCCTTTACCTGCAAAGGTGACGCCGGTAAACTCGCAGTGCGCGCCTTCGCCATTGAGGATACTCATGGGGTAGAGGCACGACGTATGGGAACCGAAGGAGCCCGTAACCCAGTTGATCCGGCCGTTTTTACCGACGATGGCCCGCTTCGTATTGAGGTTGTACATATTCTTGGACCAGTTTTCAATGGTCGAATAGGTCAGCTCTGCATCGTCGCCGATGAAGAGTTCGACGCAGCCGGCGTGGAGGTTGGCTACGTTGTACTTCGGAGCCGAACAGCCTTCGATGAAGTGGACCTTGGCCCCTTTTTCGACGATGATCATCGTGTGTTCGAACTGGCCTGCCCCCGGTGCATTGAGGCGGAAATAGCTCTGGAGCGGAATCGATACGTCGACGCCGGCCGGCACGTAGACGAAGGAACCACCGGACCAAACGGCGCCGTGAAGGGCGGCAAACTTATGGTCTGTCGGCGGGACGAGCTTCATGAAGTGAGCCTTGACGATGTCTTCGTACTGATCGAGGGCCGTGTCGAAGTCGGTGTAGACGACGCCCTGCTGGACGAGTTCGTCCTGGATGCTGTGATAGACGACTTCCGAGTCGTACTGCGCGCCGACACCGGCCAAAGACGTCTTTTCCGCTTCGGGAATGCCCAGGCGGTCAAAGGTATCCTTGATATCGTCCGGTACTTCGTCCCAATTGCCTTTCATCTGGGAATTGGGGCGGACGTAGGTGACGATGTTGTCCATGTCGAGTTCGCTGATGTCAGGACCCCAGTTCGGATATTCCATGCGGTTGAACAGGTCCAGGGACTTGAGGCGGAAATCGAGCATCCACTGCGGTTCGTGCTTCTTTTCCGAGATTTCCCGAACAATGTCTTCCGTCAGACCGGCATCGGTCTTATAGGAATAGGTAAAATCTTTTTTAAAATTATACATATTGCCAAAGTCAGCAAAGGTGTCGATGGTCTTGCGTTCGTCGGCCATCTTCGCCTGCTGTGAGGCAAATTTTTCGTTATTATCAGCCATAGCTGTACCTCCCACTAGCCTTTGTATGCGTCGTAACCGTTGGCTTCAATCGCCTGGATGAGGGATGCGTCGCCGGTCTTGACGATCTTGCCGTCGATCAGGATGTGAACGAAATCCGGTTTAAGCTGCTGCAGGATTTCGCTGTGGTGAGTAATGACCATAATCGAATTGTTTTCATTGTGGTACTGCGCGACCGTTTCCGATACGATCCGGACCGCATCGACGTCGAGGCCCGAGTCGATTTCATCGAGCATGGTCAGTTTCGGTTCGAGCATGCACATCTGAAGGATTTCCGTCTTTTTCCGTTCCCCGCCGGAGAAGCCGTCGTTGACATAGCGTTCGGCGTACGACTTGTCCATCTTCAGCTGATCCATTTGGGCGTGGAGCTTCTTGCGGAAAGGCATGATGCGCTGCTGGCCGGAAATGGTGCTCTTGGCGTTGCGGACGAAGTTTTCAACGGAAATGCCCTGGACGGCGATGGGCTGCTGAAAAGCCATGAAGATGCCGGCTTTGGCGCGTTCGTTGACCGGCGCTTCCGTAATGTCCTGACCTTCGAAGAAGATCTTCCCGGCCGTGACGACGTACTTCGGATTGCCCATGATGGCATTGAACAGCGTCGATTTCCCGGCGCCGTTGGAACCCATGATGACATGCGTTTCGCCCGTATTGATCGTCAAATCGAGGCCCTTGAGGATTTCTTTGCCTTCGACGGCGATATGCAAGCCTTCTACTCTTAATAATTCACTCATCATTATCACTCCTACGTTAAGTTCTACGTTTTACGTCAATCTTGCACGGCGATGCAAAAACGTAATGATTTCCTATATTGATAAAGTATACCATTTAGATACACTTACTGTACTGTTCTTAATGTACTCCATAAACGCCACAAAGTCAACCTATTTAGTCGCTTTTTTGACTATTTTTTATGGCCTTTGTCCTTCATCCAGCGGGCCCGCAAATCACTGCGCAGCCAGAGCTGCATGCCGCAGACGACGACGGCTGCCGCCAGCAGGCCCAAAAGACCTGTTGACGGACCGTCGACGATGAGGGCATAGATCAAAAAGGCGTAGACGACGAGCCACAGAAACAGCTTGAGTTTCATCATCTTCGTCAGCTTAGCCACAGGCGCTGCACCCCTTGCAGTCTTCCCCTTCTTCAGGGTCGCCGAAGAGACGAGCCTTCTGGCCGCGCAGGGCCAGCGTCGCCTGGATATACATAGCGCATTCGATGCGTTTCTTCTGGATCCGGCAGCTCAGGTCATAGGGCGTCTTGATGTCGCCGCCGTACTTGATGTTGTTGGCATGGCAGCCGCCGCTGCAGAAGAATTTGGCCCAGCAGTCGCAGCAGATGGGCTTGTTGAGGACGTGCATATCCCGGAATAAGGGTGGCAGGGTCGTATTGGTCACGCCGTCATAGACGTTGCCGATGACGTATTCGTCCTGGCCGACGAACTGGTGGCAGGGATAGATGTCACCGTTGGGGACGACGCACATGTATTCGTGGCCGGCACCGCAGCCGCGGAGGCGTTTGGCGATGCAGGGACCGCGGTAGAGATCCATGATGAAGTGATAATAGATGAAGGGACGGCCTTCGTCGAGGCGCTTCAAGTAGAATTCGGCTAAGTTGTCGTATTCGTCGAAGATGCGGGGCAGGTCCTTTTCGGTAATGGCATAGGACAGGTCGTCGCCGACGACGGGTTCCATGGACAGGCCTTCAAAGCCGAGGTCGGCCATGTGTTCGACGTCTTTGGTGAAATCGAGGTTGTACGTCGTGTACGTGCCGCGGACGTAGTACTCTTCCCCATTGCGGTGCTTGGCCGCATAGACCTGGTTGTCGGCACAGGTCTTATAGGAACTGCGGCCGCCGGCATCGGGGCGCATCCGGTCGTGGACTTCGGGACGGCCGTCGAGGCTCAGGATGAGGCTGATGTGGTTGTCCGTCAGGTACTTGACCTTAGCCGGGTCGAGGAGCATGCCGTTCGTCGTCAGGGACAGTTTGAAGACCTTGTCGTGAATCTTTTCCTGCTCACGGATGTATTCGATGGTCTGCTTGACGACGCCGAAGTTCATCAGCGGTTCACCGCCGAAGAAGTCGATTTCGCAGTGCTGGCGCTTGCCTTCGGTGCTGCGGATCAAGAGGTCGACGGCATTCTTAGCTACGTCAAAGCTCATCAGTTCGCGCTTATGCGTGTCGTAGTCGCCTTGGGAGGCAAAACAGTACTGACAGCGCAGGTTGCAGTCGTGGGCGATGTTGAGGCACAGGGATTTAATGACCGGTTCTTCTTCGGCGACGACTTTGAAGTTTTCCGTCATCGGGGCGAAGAGGAGTTCCTTTTTGATCAATTCATCGAGCTCGCCGAGGATGTCGTCGAGGTCCTGTTTATCGTACGTACCGGCAAAGGCTTCGTAGACGGCGTCTTTGTTCGTGCCGTCGTAGACGTCGAGGACATCGTAAGTCATCTTGTCGATGACGTTGATGATGCCGCTGTTGACGTCGAGGAGCATGTAGGTCCCGTTTTGACAGTATTTATGAATCATTGGTTTGATTTCAGCCATGAATAATCTTTCCTCCATATAAAAAAGAACGGGGTGCCGCGTGAGCGACGCCCCTTTTCCTTGAATAACTTATTTTGTGCAGATCTGATTGCCAACGGTGCAAGAAGTCTTGCAGGCGGACTGGCAGGACGTCTGACATTCGCTGCAGCCAGCGTGCTGTGCCGTCTTCTGGATCGATTCCGTATTAATCGTAATGATGTGTTTTGCCATGATCTTCACCTCGCTATCAAAGATTATGCTTTATTTTACCACATTACAGACGATTCTACAACAGAAGTCAAAACTATAAGAGTTTAAAACCTTCAAAGAAGAAGTTCTTGCCGATGCTGATGACCAGCGATCGTTCTTCAAATACCGCGTTGGTGTCAAAGAAAACGTCAAAGCCTTCTTGATAGGTGGCATAAATCGAGGTAATGCGCTGCAGACATCCGAGAATGTCCTCAGCCGTCACTTCAGGCTCGTCTTCAGAGCGCCATTTCTTATTTTTGAAGCTGGCGATGAGCGGTGCGTGGGAAACGACCTGAGACTGGTGTTCCAAGACCCAGTTCCAGATTTCCTCAGCATACTGCTGTGCCTGTGCCTCCTGGCCTTCAGGAAGTCCGTCGAGGGTAAACAAAACGGGGCGGCCGTCAACCATGATTTCATCCATGTAGCTGCCTTTGACATATTTTAAATTCACAGAAGCACCTCCTGCAAAATCATGTGGAGCATGAAGAATGGTTATGTCTAACGTATTAATTTTATCGTGCATTCAGGAGATTGTCAATAAAAAAAAGCTGCCGCCGAAGCGACAGCTTTCATGGCTGCATTAGTCCATCTTCGTGAAGGAACCTTTGTCAGCACCGCAGGTCGGACATACCCAATCTTCCGGAAGATCAGCAAACTTCGTGCCAGCAGCGATACCGTTGTCAGCGTCGCCTTCAGCTTCATCATAAATGTAGCCGCAGATTGTGCATTCGTACTTATCCATAATCTTTCCCTCCTGATTGACGTATTAATAAATAATACTTATTAATTATTTTTTACACATCCATAATATCATATTGTCTTAAAAAATGCAAGATTATTTTGCCTGTTTTCCCATATTAATATCGATAATACCCGACGAGTATGGGGCTACTTCATATTGGCCGAAAATGAAGTGGATATTGCCTTTTTTATCGAGGTAAAAATTCTTGGGATCTTCCGTCAAGCCGTTGAAATAAGTCGACAACACGTGGTCGCTCAAGGTCAGCTTGTTAGTGATCTTTTGCAGGGTGAAGGCCCTTTCATCCCCCGGTTTGACCAGTTCGCGCCAGTCCGTAATGCGCCGGCCCGTTTCCATGTCGAAGACGACGCCCGTCTTCCAGCTCGTCGGATGAGCGGCCCGATCGAAATAGAGGTAGCCTTCATCGAGGAACGACAGGTATTTCCCGTTGTTCAAGGTAACCGTATAATACTTTTCCTCTGTCAGCTTGACGCCCTTCGTCCCCTGCTGGGCAAAAAACTCTTGAGCTTGAGCCTGTTCATCGGCAAAATAGTTGGCGATGACAGCTGCTGCTACAGCATTCCCTTCTATGGCAACGGTCGGATACTGGATGGTCAGGACACTGCCGTCGTCATGCGTATAGACAGCCTTCGGTGCGTCTTCAATGACGGCCGGCGATGCTGCCATAGCAACGGCCCCCATGAGCCAGGCTCCGCACAAAAGGGTGAGCAATTTCTTGTTTATCATAAGGAATCCCTCCTCTTTATGGTTTCTGCTTCTTTATTATACCATATTTATTGGACGATTTTCCGCTTTTCATCGCTCCCTAAACGGAAAAAGTCATAGATATTTTCAGCGGCACGGCGGTTCATGCCCGGCACGGCAGCCAGTTCTTCGATAGACGCTGCCTTCATATCGGCCAGGGTCTTGAAGGCCGTCCACAAGGCTTTGCGGCGCTTGGGCCCGATGCCTTCGACGTGGTCCAGGACCGATACCAGGCTGCGCTTGCCGCGCAGGTTACGGTGATAGGTGATGGCAAAGCGGTGGGCTTCGTCGCGGATGGACTGGAGGAGCTGCAGTTCCGGCGTGTGATGGCTGAGGATGATGGACTCGCTGCTGCCTTCGACGAAGACTTCTTCGATGCGCTTGGCCAAACTGATGACCGGCGCTTCACAGCCGGCATCGCGGATGATGGGCAGGGCCGCGTGGAGCTGTCCCTTGCCGCCGTCGATGATGATGAGGTCCGGTACGGGCCAGTCTTTTTCGCCGTAGCGCCGTCCCATGATTTCGGCCATGGACTTGAAGTCGTCCGGTTTGCCCTGAACGGTCTTCAATTTGAAGCGGCGGTATTCTTTCTTGGCCGGCTGGCCGTGCTCAAAGACGACCATGGAGGCGACGGTCTCGATTCCCTGGGTATGGGAAATATCGAAGCACTCCATCCGTTCGGGAAGATAGGGCAGGTTGAGGATCCGCGCCAAGCCTTCGACGGCTCCCGTCGTCTTGTCGACGTCGTGCTGCCACTGGAGGCGCTTCTGTTCCAAGAGGGCGGCGGCGTTTTCACAGGCCATGGTCAGGAGTTGTTTCTTCGTTCCCCGCTGAGGGACGGTGACGCTGACTTTACGGCCCTTCTGTTCGCTCAGGCGGCGTTCACAGCTTTCCCCGTCTTCCATGGCCGGGACGACGACTTCCGTCGGAATGAAGGTGCCGTCGCTGTAATACTGGTCGAGGACGGCATTCATCAAGGCCCCTTCTTCTTCGTCGCTGCTGTTGTCCAACGAGAAGGTCTCCCGCCCCATGAGTTTCCCCATGCGGACGGTGTAGATCTGGACGCAGGTCTGACCGGCCTGACGGGCCAGGCCGATGACGTCCATGTCGCCGCCGTCGGTGTTGACGATATTCTGCTGTTCCTGAATGACGGCGACGGCCTTCAATTGGTCACGGTACATGGCGGCCTTTTCAAACTCCATGGCTTCGGCGGCGGCAGCCATCTTATCCTGCAGGGTCCGGACGATGCCGTTGTCCCTGCCTTCGAGGACGGCTACGGCCTGGTCGACGCGGCCGTTGTAGTCGGCCTTGGTAATGTAGTGGACGCAGGGCGCATCGCAGTGGTGCAAATGGTACTGCAGGCAGGGCCGGTCACTTGGCATGACCCGGCACGAGCGGATGCGGTAAGCCCGCTGCATCAGCTTCAGGACCCGGTGGACGGCCGTCGAATCGGCAAAGGGACCGAAGTAGCGGGCGCCGTCGCGGCTGACCCGGCGGGTCATGAAGATCCGCGGGTAGTCTTCCTGAACGGTGACCTTGATGTAGGGATAGGTCTTGTCGTCGCGGAGCATGATGTTGTAGCGGGGATGATGCTTCTTGATGAGGTTGTTTTCTAAGATCAGGGCTTCCATCTCAGTGGCGACGACGATGGTCTCCAGGTCAACGGCATGGCTGATCATGGCGGCGACCTTAGGCGAGCGGTTGACGTCGTGGCGGATGTAGCTGGTCACGCGGTTGCGGAGGTTGACGGCCTTGCCGACGTAGATGATCTTCCCGGCCTCGTCCTTCCACAGGTAGACCCCGGGCTGACCGGGCAGGTTCTGTACTTTCTTGCGTACGGCTTCACTGACAGCCATGGCTTACCTCCCTTCTCCCCGTTCCATAAAGGCCCGCGTCCGTTCCAAGACGGGCTTCAGGAACCGGCCCGTATAGGACGCCGGAACCTTACAAATCTCTTCCGGCGTCCCCGTGGCCACGACGGTACCGCCGCCGTCGCCGCCTTCCGGGCCGAGGTCGACGAGGTAGTCCGCCGTCTTGATGACGTCTAAGTTGTGTTCGATGACGACGACCGTATCGCCGCCGTCGACGAGCATCTGCAGGACGTCCATCAACTTATGGATGTCGGCCGCATGGAGGCCCGTCGTCGGTTCGTCGAGGATGTACAGGGTCCGGCCGGTGCTGCGCTTAGACAGTTCCGTCGCCAGCTTGACCCGCTGGGCTTCGCCGCCGGAGAGGGTCGTCGCCGGCTGACCCAGGCGGATATAGCCCAAGCCGACCTGCTGCAAGGTCTTCATCTTATTGACGATGCGCGGCTGGTTTTCAAAGAACTTGCAGGCATCGTCGACGGTCATGTTGAGGACGTCGGAGATGGTCTTTCCCTTATATTTTACTTCCAGGGTCTCCCGATTATAACGGGCGCCGTGGCAGACTTCACAGGGCACGTAGACGTCGGGCAGGAAGTTCATTTCGATGCGGATGATGCCGTCGCCCTTGCAGGCTTCACAGCGGCCGCCCTTGATGTTGAAGCTGAAGCGGCCGGCTTTATAGCCTCGGACCTTGGCTTCCGACGTCTGGCTGTAGAGCTGGCGGATGGCATCGAAGACGCCCGTATACGTCGCCGGATTGGACCGCGGCGTCCGGCCGATGGGCGACTGGTCGATGTTGATGATCTTATCGATGTGTTCAACCCCTTCGAGGGCCTTGAATTTCCCCGGCCGGTGGAGCGTGCCGTAGACGGCTTCGGCCATGGCCTTATAGAGGATTTCATTGACCAAGGTCGACTTGCCCGACCCGGAAACGCCGGTGACGACGGTCAGGGTCCCGAGGGGAATGGAAACGTCGACGTTCTTCAAATTGTGTTCGGCTGCCCCGATGATTTTGATGGACGAACCGTTGCCCTTCCGCCGTTCTTCGGGAATGGGGATGTATTTGGTCCCTTTCAAATATTGGCCGGTCAGGGACTCGGAGCAGGCCATGATGTCTTCGGCCGTCCCTTGGGCGACGACGGTGCCGCCGTGTTCCCCCGCTTCCGGGCCGATATCGATGATGTAGTCGGCAGCCCGCATGGTGTCGTCATCGTGTTCGACGACGATGAGGGTATTGCCCAAATCGCGCAGGTTGCGCAGGGCATCGAGGAGTCGGTCATTATCCCGTTGATGGAGGCCGATAGACGGTTCATCGAGAATATAGAGGACGCCGACCAAGCCCGAGCCGATCTGGGTGGCCAGGCGGATTCGCTGGGCTTCGCCGCCGGACAGGGTCCCCGCCGTCCGCGACAGGGTCAGGTAATCGAGGCCGACGGTCTGAAGGAAGGCCAAACGGGCCTTGATTTCTTTAAAGACCTGCTGGCCGATGAGCTGCTGTTTTTCCGTCAGTTTCAGATCCCGGAAGAAAGGAATCATGTCGCGGATGGGCAAATCGGTCAGTTCGGCAATGTTGAGGCCGCCGATTTTAATGGCCAGGGCTTCGTGGCGCAGTCTGGTTCCGTGACAGGTCGAGCAGGGCTTGACCGTCATGAACTGGGCAAACTGGTCGCGCATCATATCGGAAGAGGCTTCGCGGTAGCGGCGGCGGACCATGGGCAGGACGCCTTCAAAGGGCAGGGAAAAGGTCTTCACTTCGCCCCGCAGGTTTTCATATTCAAAGACGCAGGTCTCGTCAGAGCCGTTCATCAATTTATCCTGAAGGTCTTTTGGCAAGTCGTCGTAACAATTGTCCAAGGTAAAGCCGTAGGGCTTCAAGAGGCCGCCGAGCTGGCGCATGAACCACGAATCGGGATTGCTGCTCAGGGCGGCAATGGCCCCGTCGGCAAAGGATTTTTTCGTGTCCGGCAGGACCAGGTGCGCATCGACTTCCATCGTACTGCCGATGCCCGAGCAGTCCGGGCAGGCGCCGAAGGGACTGTTGAAGGAAAAGAGATGGGGCTCGATTTCCGGCAGGCTGATATGGCAGTCCGGGCAGGCAAAGTGCTGGCTGAAGGTCAGTACCTCTTTCGTGGCCATGCGGAAGATGTGGACGATGCCGTCGGCCAGTTTGGCTGCCGTTTCCAAGGAATCGGTGAGACGCATGACGATGCTGTCCTTGATGACCAAGCGGTCGACGATGACGTCGATGGTATGCTTCTTATTCTTATCTAAGGGAATGTCGTCGGACAGGAGGTAGACTTCGCCGTCGACGCGGACCCGGGTATAGCCGTCTTTAATCAGCCGGGCCAGGAGCTTTTGATGGGTCCCCTTGCGGCCGTCGACGACAGGGCCCATGATCATGACCTTCTCCCCTTCGCCGAGGGCCATGACGGCGTCGGCCATCTGCTCGATGGTCTGCTGGCGGATGGGCTTGCCGCAGTGCGGGCAGAAAGCGTCGCCGACGCGGGCATAGAGCAGGCGCAGGTAGTCGTAGATTTCGGTAACCGTCCCGACCGTCGACCGGGGGTTGCGGCTGGTCGTCTTCTGGTCGATGGAAATGGCCGGCGACAGGCCTTCGATATAGTCGACGTCGGGCTTGTCCATCTGGCCCAAAAACTGGCGGGCATAGGCCGACAGGGATTCGACGTAGCGCCGCTGGCCTTCGGCATAGATGGTATCGAAAGCCAGGGACGACTTGCCCGATCCCGACAGGCCCGTAAAGACGACGAGCTTGTCCCGGGGAATCTTGACGTCGATGTTTTTTAAATTGTGCTGGCGGGCACCTTTGATGACGATATATTTATCTTGCAAGGTAAACTCCTTCCTCTATCTTCATGCCGCAGGGCTCAGCGCTTCTTGGCATCGGGCCGCTTGATCTTGCGGCGGTAGCGGCGGCTGGGCATATCTTCCCCGCCCATTTCTTTCGGCAGGGTGTCGTCGTGACTCATGTCGGCCAACTGTTGGCGCAGCTGCCCCAAGCGGTCGCGCAGTTCGGCGGCCTTTTCAAATTCCAGCCGCTTCGACGCTTCCTTCATTTGCAGGGTCATGGTCTTAATGACCTTATTCAAGGCTTCGCGGGTCATGGCCCGTCCCTTGCCGCCCTTCTTGCTGCCGTAGGCCGCATCGTCTTCGGCGACCTTGGTCAGTTCAATGAGGTTGACCACGTCTTTTTTGACCGACTTCGGCGTAATATGGTGCTGTTTATTATACTCATCCTGAATTTCCCGGCGGCGCTGGGTTTCGTCCATGGCTCGGGCCATAGAATCGGTGACCTTATCGGCATACATGATGACCGTCCCTTCGACGTTTCGCGCCGCCCGGCCCATAGTCTGGATGAGGGACGTATCGGAACGCAGGAAGCCTTCTTTATCGGCGTCGAGGATGGCCACCAGAGAGACTTCCGGCATGTCCAGGCCTTCGCGCAGGAGGTTGATGCCGACCAGGACGTCGAATTCGCCGACCCGCAGGTCGCGGATGATGTCGGCCCGCTCGATGGTGGCGATATCCGAATGGAGGTAGCGGACGCGGACGCCCATTTCTTTCAGATAGTCCGTCAAATCTTCGGCCATCTTCTTGGTCAGGGTCGTGACCAGGACTCGTTCGTCCTTATCGGTCCGCTTGCGGATTTCCCCTAAGAGGTCATCCATCTGGCCCTCGATGGGACGGACTTCGACCTTGGGATCGAGGAGGCCCGTCGGCCGGATGATCTGCTGGGCCATATTCGTTTCGACATCCATTTCATACGGCCCGGGCGTGGCGCTGACGTAGACGATCTGATTGATCCGTTCGACGAATTCTTCAAACTTCAAGGGCCGGTTATCGAGGGCCGACGGCAGGCGGAAGCCGTATTCGATGAGGCTTTCCTTCCGCGACCGGTCGCCGGCGTACATGGCCCGCAGCTGGGGCAGGGTGACGTGGGATTCGTCGACGAGGATCATGAAGTCGTCGGGGAAATAATCGAGGAGGGTGTACGGCGCCTGACCGGCTTTACGGCCTGCCAGGTGGCGGGAATAGTTTTCGATGCCCGAGCAGTAACCCATTTCTTCCATCATTTCCATGTCGTACCGCGTCCGCTGTTCGAGACGCTGGGCTTCCAAGAGGTGTTCCCCGTCTTTCAGTACTTTGAGCCGTTCGTCCAATTCCTGGCGAATGGTCCCCAAGGCCCGTTCCATCTTGGCCTTGGTCGTGACGTAATGACTGGCCGGGTAGATGGCGACGTGCTTGCGCTCGGCAATGACTTCGCCGGTCAAGACGTCGACTTCGGTCAGGCGGTCGATTTCATCGCCGAACATTTCGATGCGGATGATGGACTTGTCGAAGGCCGCCGGAAAGACTTCGATCGTATCGCCGTGGACGCGGAAGGTCCCGCGGTCGAGGTTCATGTCGTTGCGGTTGTATTGGATGTCGACCAGCTTCCTCAAGATTTCTTCCTGCGTCTTTTCCTGTCCCAGGCGCAGGGAGACGACGAGTTCGCTGTAGTCTTCGGGGTCACCGAGGCCGTAGATGCAGGACACGGAGGCCACGATGATGACGTCGCGCCGTTCAAAGAGACTCATCGTCGCCGAGTGGCGCAGTTTATCGATTTCATCGTTGATGGACGCATCCTTTTCGATATACGTATCGGTCGAAGCGATGTAGGCTTCAGGCTGATAAAAATCGTAATAACTGACGAAATAGCCGACTTCGTTATCCGGGAAGAAGGCCTTGAATTCGCTGCACAGCTGGGCTGCCAACGTCTTGTTGTGGGCGATGACCAAGGTCGGTTTCTGTACCTTTTCGATGAGCTTGGCCATGGTAAAGGTCTTGCCGGTCCCCGTCGCGCCGAGGAGGACCTGGGCCCATTGGCCGGACTCGATGCCGTCGGCCAGGGATTCAATGGCCTCGGGCTGGTCCCCCATCGGTTCATAAGGGGCGACGACGCGGAAGGGATGGGACGTATCGTAATCTTTATTGTAATGAGACATATCCATAAGGGCCACCTCGCTGCAGCTGTCGGCTGCGGACAAAATAACTATTTATTGACGATCTTTCCGATGTTCTTCAACTCGATGGACAAGGTGCCGTCGGGATTGTTGATGAAGCGGATAAAATCGGTGTTTTCGATATATTCGGACGGGAAGGTGATTTCAATGCCCGTATCGGTCTTGATCTTATGGCTGCGGCCGGCCTTTTGGGCGTATTCCTTCTCGATGGCGACGACGTCGGGCAGTTTGGCTTCGGCGACTTGCTGCTGAAATTCCTGAGCCATGGCCGGCGAACTGTCGAAGACGTCGGCCCCCATGTCCTGCGGCGAGAAGGAATCGGCATTTTCTGCGTTTTCCACTAAATAGGTCTTGGCCTTGGACAAGGCTTCGACCGTGCTGGCGCCGTGGTCTTCGGCGACTTTTTCGGCGATTTTGCTGACGACCTTGACGGCTTCCTTACTGGAAATGACCGACGTGCACTGGAGCAGGCGGTCCGGCAGGAGGTAGACGTCTTCGCCGTCCATCTTGCGCTTCTTGTCGACGAAGTGAATAGAAAAGTCACTGAGCCGGATGAGGGCATAGGCTTCGGCCTTCTGGGCCATACCGGGCAGGATGGCGTAATGCTTGATGAGCTTATTGTAGACCGTCCCCTCGTCGTCGAGGATCTGATGGGTATAGGCCGTCTTATTGTCCAGCATGAGGACGGCGAGATTGCGGACGTCGTCGTCATCCTGAAAGTCGATGACCAAAAGGTCCGTCGACTCCGGTTCGTCGCAGTGAGCCGCGAGCTGATAGAGTTCACGCGCCGTGTCCGCCGCCAATTCGTCAAAGGTCATCGTGCCGTCAAGGAGGGCCTGGAGCTTTGGCTGAAAGGCACTGGTGGCATAGAAGACGCCCGTCTTTTGGGACGCATCGCCGAGGATCCGGCTCAGCCGCTTGTTGACGTATTCATAGACGACGTCGCTGCTGAAATCGAGGGCCTTTTGCGACACGATGCAGACGTTGGTATTGAAATCAAAAATATGGAGCACTGCTGCGTTGATCATCATAATCTATATCATCCTCTATGCTTGTTTTCGTAATTCAAAGACACTGGCTTCGCGGGAACAAAGGACGCGGAAAGGCAGCCAGTGGCCGGTACCGCGGTTGACGTAGCCCCGGCTTTCGCCCTTGCGGAACAGGCCGCGGAGGTATTTAAAGCCGACGGCCGTAACCAAGGGGCCGATGGGAGCAAACTGAGCCCCGTGGGTATGACCGCACAGGGTCAAGGGAATCTGCCGTTCAAAGGCTTCGTCGATAAAGGCCGAGTGGTGGGCCAATAAGACGACGAAGGCATCGTCCGGCACGCCGTCCAAAGTCTGACGGACGTAGTCCTGCCGCTGTTTGGCAAAGGCTTCTTCCCCCTGGGCAAAGCTGTAGTCCGTCCCGGCAATGTAGAAGGGCCGGCTGTCCCTGCCCCTCCTCCCCTTCAGGCCTTGGCCGTAACCGGGGCTGGCTTCAAAGGAGGCATTGCGCAGGATGCGGACCGGCGTATCTTCGAGCATGGCCGTAATGGCCGAAAAATTGCGGTAATATTCATGATTGCCGTAGCAAAAATCGATGCCGTCGGGAAAACGGCCGGCATTGGCATTGATGACCTCCCGGGCCTTGGGCAGAAGGACGATCTCATCGATGAGATCGCCCGTAATTTCCAGCCGGTTGACACCCTGTGCGGCGACGGCGTCGATCGATTCCTGAAGGCGCTCGGGGCTGAAGAAGAGTCCCATATGCAAGTCCGAGAGTTGACCGATTTTATAGCCGTCGAGATAGTCCGGTAAATTTTTATACGTTAAGACGTGGTGCGTCGTATCCAAATCGCTTTCGCCGAGGACATTGCCGGCACCGCTGGTGGCAAAGGCTGCCGCCGGAATGAGGGCGGCCAGGCCCTTGACGAAGGTCCGCCGGGTCATCCCCTGCGGGGCCGGTGTCTCCCTGCGGTGCCAAAAACGATGGACTGCCGTAGCCAGGGCGACGACGATGAGGCAGGGCAAGGCCAGAAAAAAGGCCAAGAGCCAAACGAGGGCCGCCATGCTTCGACTGTCATAGAGTCCGTCCCAACCGGAGAGGACCAGGCCGGGAAAGGCATCTTCATAATAACTGAAGGCGGCAACGGACAACAGGGTCAGGCCCAGCGTCCCCAAGATCAGGGCCTTGCGGTGGCCTGAACGGAAGACGTAATCCCATAAAAAGGACGCCAGGACACAGACGCAGGACGTAAAAATCATGAACGTAATGAAAAAGGTTCCCTTCATGGCTTATACCATGGCTGTGATCTTACCGTGCGGCCCGGCCCAGGGCAGGGCATCGTAGTCACTGCGGTCAATCCACTGCCAATTCTCCTCCTCTTTGATATTTCCGTCAGTCAGCTCACCTTCATAAACGGTGAGCTGCCAGACTTTATGCGAAAAAATACTCTTTAAGTTCCCGGCCGGACGGTCGTCGACGGAAACATGGAGGCCCTTTTCGGCCAACATCCGGCGGACGGCGTCGATTCCGTCCTGCCCCGTTCCCGGGGCGTTGGGAAATTCCCACATGGAAGCCAACAGGCCCTTGGGCGGCCGGCGATGGACGAGCCACTTCGTCCCGTGACAAGGGACGACGACCGTAATTTGTTCGACAGGTGACTTCTTCTTGACCTGACGCAGGGGCAGGTCACCTTCCTTCCCGACAGCACGGGCCAGGCAGATGTCCCCTAAGGGGCAGTCTTCACAGCGGGGATGCTTGGGAATGCAGATCGTGGCCCCCAAATCCATGAGAGCTTCATTGAAGGCGCCGGAGCGATCTTCGGGCATCTGTTCTTCGACCAGGGCGGCCACCTGTTTCTTGACGGCCGTCGTCAAGACGTTTTCTTCAATATCGTAGAGACGGGCAAAAATCCGCAGGACGTTGCCGTCGACGGCGGCTTCCTTCTTGCCGTAGGCTAAGCTTAAAATAGCGCCGGCAGTATAGTCACCAACGCCTTTCAAAGCCCGTACTTCCTTCTTCGTATCCGGTACGCGGCCGCCATATTTTGCCTGTACTTCCTGAACGGCTTCATGAAGATTGCGGGCCCGAGAATAGTAACCGAGGCCCTGCCACTGGCGCAGCACCTCGTCTTGTGACGCCGCCGCCAGGCTCTTTATATTGGGGAACCGTTCCATCCAGCTGTCGTAATAAGGACGGACCGTTTCGACCTTGGTCTGCTGCAGCATGATTTCCGACACCCAGACCTTGTAGGGATCCCGCGGCGATTCATCGCGCCAAGGCAGGTCCCTCCCATGGGCATCAAACCAGTCGAGCAGTAAGGAACTCCAATTGTCTTCTTTTATATTCATATGAAATAAGCCTCTTTCTTTCTACACTGTTATTTACTAGTATAGAAATCAAGAGGCCTTTTGTCAAACAGGTGTTCTATTATTTTTTCTCATCCCTTCAGTCCTGAAAAGAAAGGATTTACGACTTACAAAGGATGCAGATTCTTCAAGGATACATCGAGGATCGGTGCCGAATGAGTCAGGGCTCCGCTGGAAATATAATCGACGCCGATATCGATCAGGGATTCGATATTTTCCTTAGTGACGTTGCCCGAGCATTCCGTTTCGGCCCGGCCGTCGATGATAGCTACGGCTTCCTTCATCATATCGTGGCTCATGTTGTCCAGCATGATGATGTCGGCACCGGCTTCGACGGCTTCGCGGACCATGTCCAGCGTTTCCGTTTCGACTTCGATTTTGCGGACGAAGGGCGCATAGGCCTTGGCCAGGGCAATGGCTCTCTTGACGCCGCCGGCAGCGCCGATGTGGTTGTCCTTCAAGAGGACCCCGTCGGACAGGTTATACCGGTGGTTGCCCCCGCCGCCGACGGTGACGGCATACTTTTCAAAGACCCGCATATTGGGCGTCGTCTTGCGCGTATCGACCAGTTTAATGCGGCTGCCTTCCAAGAGTTTCGCAATCTGCCGGGTATAGGTGGCGATGCCGCTCATGCGCTGCAAATAGTTGAGGCCTACCCGTTCGGCCGACAAGATGGACCGCATACTGCCGGTCACGTCAGCCAGTTTCTGCCCCTTGCGGACGGTGTCGCCGTCTTTTACGGTAAAGCGGACTTCTACGCCTTCATCCAAGAGGGTAAAGGCCCGGGCAAAGACAGCAAGGCCGGCAACGACGCCGTCGGCCTTGGCCAAGAGTTCCGCCTGTCCCCGGCTGTCTTCGGGCAAAATGGCGTTGGTCGTCACGTCCTCACCGGTAATATCTTCCTGCAGGGCCTGTAAAATCAAAGGATCAGCCTGCAATTTCATGGTTACGTTGTTCATGACTCTTTTTCTCCCTTTCCATTTCCCCTAAGATACTCTTGCGATACACCTCGGCCAGGCCCCCTTCATGGCGGCTGACGTAGTCCGAAGCCTGCGCACAGGCCAGGCTGAAGTCGCCGTGCCCGTCGCCCCTTTCCGCCAAATCCAAGGCAGCCCTTTTACCGAAGACCAGGCTTTCCAAGAGGGAATTGCTGGCCAGGCGGTTGCGGCCGTGAACGCCGTTGCAGCTCGTTTCGCCGACGGCATAGAGGTGGTCCATCGTCGTCCGGCTGTGGCCGTCAACGTGGATACCGCCCATGAAGTAGTGCTGGGCCGGCGTGACCGGGACCCAGTCGACGGTGGCATCGATGCCGTCTTCGAGGCAGCGTTCATAAATATTGGGGAAATGGCCCTTGATGACGTCCGTTCCCAGACCGGTCATATCCAACCAGACGAAGGGCCGTTGGTCCTTTTCCATCTGTTTGCGAATGGCAGCCGTCATCAAATCGCGGGGCAGGACTTCATTGGCAAAGCGCCGCCCGTCTTTCCCGCGCAGTTTAGCCCCTTCGCCGCGGACCGATTCGGAAATGAGGAAACTCCGGCCCGGCCGGGACGAATAGAGGGACGTCGGATGGATCTGGACGTAATCGATGTTTTCCAAGGCAATGCCGTGGCGCATGGCAATGGCCAAGGCGTCGCCCGTGAGGTGCGGGAAATTCGTCGAGTGGTCGTAAAGACCGCCGATGCCGCCGCTGGCCAGAATCGTGTTGCCGGCTTCAATGGCCCGGTAGGCTCCGTCCTGTTCGCGGGCCAGGATACCGAGACAGGTATTGCCGTCGGTAAGGATGTCGACCATGGTCGTGTAGTCGCAGATGGTCACGTTGGGCAGTTCCCGAACGGCGGCCAAGAGGCGGCTGGTGATTTCCTTGCCCGTAATATCTTTATGAAAGAGAATCCGCGGCCGGGAGTGGCAGCCTTCGCGGGTATAATCGAAGGAACCGTCAGCCTTCCGGGCAAAGTCGACGCCGTAGCCGACGAGTTCGTCGATGATGCGCCGCGACGAGCGAATCATGATATCCACCGATTCGCGGCGGTTTTCGTAATGGCCGGCCCGCAGGGTATCTTCCATGAAGCTGTCGTAATCGCTTTCATCGTGAAGGACGCAGATTCCCCCCTGAGCCAGGAAAGAATCGCTGTTTTCCACGTCATCCTTCGTAATCATGAGCACTTTCTTATCGCGCGGCACGTGGAGGGCGGCAAAGAGGCCGCTGGCACCGGTACCGACGATGACAACATCTGTTTTTTCTGTTTCCATGACATCTACCTTCTTCTATTTGGCTAACTCCAGCATCCGTTCCAAAGCCCGAACGGCCTGACCTGCAATCTCGGCATCGACAAAGACTTCGTTCGTTTCGTCGCGCAGGCAGTCACGGACCTTTTCCAAGGTGACCTTCTTCATATTGATGCAGTACGCATCTTCCATGGCCGGATAAAAGACCTTATCGGGGTTCCGCGTTTCCAGCTCATAAAAGACGCCGCCTTCGGTGCCGATGATGAATTCCTTGGCGTCCGATGAACCGGCATAGTCGATGATGCCCGACGTGCTGCCGACGTAATCGGCCAGGGCCAGGACTTCCTTGCGGCATTCGGGATGGGCCAGGAACAGGGCCTCGGGATGGGCAGCCTGAACCTTCTTGACGTAGTCCGGATCGACCGTATCGTGGCGGGGGCAAAAGCCCTGATTGACGATAAAATGCTTGTCCGGCACCTGGGTCGAAACGTAGTGGCCGAGGTTTTTATCGGGCGTAAAGAAGATATTCTTCTGGGGCAGCTTCCGGACGATCTTGACGGCATTGGACGACGTGACGCAGACGTCAGACGCGGCTTTTACGGCTGCCGTCGAATTGACGTAACAGACGACGGCCAAGTCGTCGTACTCGGCGCGGGCCTTTTCGATCGTCGCCGTATCGGCCATATGGGCCATGGGACAGGTCGCCGTCACATCGGGCATGAGGACTTTCTTTTGGGGATTGAGCATCTTGGCGCTCTCACCCATAAAATCGACGCCGGCAAAGACGATGATTTTAGCATCCGTTTCAACAGCCTTTTTGGCCAGGCCAAAAGAGTCGCCGACGTAGTCAGCATAGGCCTGTACCTCATCGGGCACATAATAGTGAGCGAGGATAATGGCCTCTTTTTCTTTTTTCAGGGCAGCGATCTCATCTTCAATATACACAGGTTTCCATCCTTTCAGGGAAACGGGACCGCCCTTCGGACAAGTCCCGTTCAAACCGCCAGTTCCAAAGGCTGACGACAATTTTTATTTACACCAATTATACCCTATTGACCGATTTTTGACAATACTACTGTCATGACAATAGAAAAATCGACCACCTCCCCTTCCCGCCTCGGCAATACAGCAAAAAAGCCGTCCCCCAAGGAAATATTCCTCAGGGAACGACTCTTTATATGACTCCATTGATTAGGTGTTAACCGATTCCGACACGGCGCGGAACTTGGCAATCGTTTCGGCCGCTTCCCGGCGGATGTCTTCCGGATCGCGAGTAATGCGGGCGACACCGCTGTCCATGGCCGCTTTGGCAACGGCAGCTGCGACGGCCGGAGCTACCCGTTCATCAAAGGCATTGGGAATGACGTGGTCTTCCGCCAGTTCGTCGTCCGAAACGAGGGAGGCGATGGCATAGGCTGCGGCCAGTTTCATATCCTCGTTGATGCTGCGGGCCCGGACGGCCATGGCTCCGCGGAAGATGCCCGGGAAGACCATGACGTTGTTGATCTGGTTGGGCGCATCGGACCGACCCGTACCGACGACTTTGGCGCCGGCTTCTTTCGCCGAGGCGTAGTCCGTTTCGGGAATGGGGTTGGCCATGGCAAAGACGACGGCATCGGAAGCCATGGATTCGATGAGCTCTTTCGTGAAAATATGCGGTGCCGAAACACCGAGGAGGAGGTCGGCGCCTTTTACGGCATCGGCCAGGGTCCCCTGTTTCTTCGCCTTGTTGGTCACCTCTGCCAGCGCAGCCTGGACGCGATTGAGGCCTTCCATACCGGCATAGAGGATGCCCGGACGGTCGACCATGGTGACGTCTTCGGCACCGGCCCGAACCAAGAGGCGGCCGATGGAAGCTCCGGCAGCCCCGGCCCCGTTGATGACGATGCGGGCCGTCTTGAGGTCCTTTTTGACGAAGCGCAGGGCTCCGATGACGCCGGCTAAGGCGGCGATGGCCGTACCGTGCTGGTCGTCGTGGAAGACGGGGATGTCCATTTCGCGTTTCAGCGTTTCTTCGATGTCATAGCATTTCGGCGAAGAAATGTCTTCCAAGTTGATGCCGGCAAACGACGGCTGCAGGCGTTTGACCGTTTCGATGAACTCCTTCGGATCCTTCGTGTCCAGGCAGATGGGAACGGCATTGACGCCGCCGAATACCTTGAACAGGATGGATTTCCCTTCCATGACCGGCATAGCCGCTTCCGGGCCGATGTCGCCCAAACCGAGGACGCGGGTCCCGTCCGATACGACGGCGATCATATTTCCCCGGCAGGTCAAATCAAAGGACAGGTCCGGATCTTTGGTGATCTCCCGGCACGGCTGGGCAACGCCCGGCGTGTAGAGTACACTCAAATCGTCGCGAGTCTTTAAGACGGCCCGAGGGAAGGTTTCAAGAATCCCCTGTTTTCCTCGGCGGATATTCATGGCTTGTTCATCAAAATTCATGTCAACTAACTCCTCTATACTAGTTTATGCGTTAAAAATGGCTTGCGGTTCTGTAAATTCGAGCATCCCGTCTTTGCCGCCTTCACGGCCGAGACCGCTGTCCTTAAAGCCGCCAAAGGGCGCTGTGACGTCGCGCGGGCTGCCGTTGACGTAGACGTTGCCCGACAGGATGCCTTCGGCAACCTTCGTCGCTTCTTCCTTGTCGGGACCCCAAACGGCACCGTTGAGGCCGTACTTGGTGTCATTGGCAATGGCCAAAGCCTGGTCGACACCGTCATAGGTGAGGACGCAGAGGACGGGCCCGAAGATTTCTTCTTGGGCAATGGTCATGTCGTTGGTCACATCGGTAAAGACCGTCGGATTGACGAAGTACCCCTTTTCAGGAGGTTCCGGACGACCGCCGGCCAGGACCGTCGCCCCTTCTTCGATGCCTTTGGCAATGTAAGAATCGACGATCTTCCACTGTTCTGCCGAAGCGACAGCGCCGACTTTCGTCGTTTCCAAGGTCGGGTCGCCGACCTTATATTCCGGCAGGACCTTGAGGATGATGTCTTCGATTTCTTTTTTCGCTTCTTTCGGGATGATCAACCGCGACAAGGCCGTGCAGGTCTGGCCGCTGTTGAGCAGGAGCGAATTGAAGCACATGCGGACGGCCTTTTCATAGTCGGCCCCGGGCAGGATGATAAAGGGTGATTTACCGCCCAGTTCCATACTGATGCGCTTCATAGAAGCCAAGGCCCGCTGAGAAACTTTGATGCCGGCTTTTGTCGAACCCGTAAAGGATATCATGGCGATATTGGGATCGTCGCAGATGGCATTGCCGATTTCGCCGCTGCGGCCGGGGATGAAGTTGAAGACGCCCTTCGGGAAACCGGCCCGATCAAAGGCTTCGGCCAAATAATAAGCCGTTACCGGCGTAGACTGGCTGGGCTTCAAGACGACCGTAGCACCGACCAAAATAGCCGGAATGACTTTCTGGATAATCTGACCCAAAGGATAGTTCCACGGCGTGATGCAGCCGATGACCCCTAAGGGACGGCGATAGACGACGGACTGGGGCAGTTTTTCGACTAAGGGCAGGTCCGGGGCCAAGTCGATATAAGACTGGGTCCGTACGAACTGGTAGGCGATGTGGTTGGTCTTAACGAAGGAAACGGGGATGCCCAATTCCTTGACGGTAGCATCGACCATCTGCGGTTCAAACTGAATGAGCTCTTTAAGGAGCTTTCTCATAAAATCAATTCGTTCTTCCATCGGCCTTGCTGCCCACGCAGGAAATGCCTTGGCTGCTGCGGCTGAGGCAGCGGCGACATCCTGTTCACCGGCAGCGGCAACAGTCGTAAAAATTTCTTTCGTCGCCGGATTTTCAACGTCGATGTATTGGCCGGATAAGGGCGCTACCCACTGGCCATCGATATACAATTTTTTTAAATCCATGAAAAAAACCTCCTTTGCGCTGATTTATGCTACCATTATAGATAGAAATTCTCCATTGTGCAACAAAAAAGGCATCGTACTCTGAAAAATTTGGGTACAATGCCTTTACCATTATTTTGCCTCGACTTCCAAGGCCTCCGATTCCGACGCGAAGTGCCCCAGGACAGAACCGCCGACAAGGCCGACGACAAAGGGCACGATCCAGCCGAAACCGTACGCCGACAAGGGAACGGCGGCGACGATGGCTTTGGCAAAGGCCAGGCTGCTGAGGCCCGGCAGGGATTCCAAGCAAGCGAAGAGGGTGACCAAGTAGACCGAACCTTTATACGCCCACTGATTCGGCAGCAAGGGACCGACGATGCCCAATACCAGCAAGGCCAGGCACGGCGGATAGGCAACGCCGAAGATCCAGCCGATGTAAGTGACGATGCCGTCGACGCCGAGGAAGGCCGTCAACGCCGAAAGGAGGGAGCAGGCGACAGCCGCCTGTTTATAGCTGATACGGCCATGGACAGTCGTGCTGGTGAATTCGGCCACAGCGGCGATCTGACCGATGGCTGTCGTCAAGCAGGCCAAGACGACGGCGATGCCCATGGGGATCATGACCCAGGAGCCGATGCGGTGGATGATGGCTACCAGGAGCTCAGCCCGGCCGATGGACTGCGGATAATAGGAACTGACGCTGGCCCCCATGTAGAGCAGGCTGCCGTAGATGATGAGCAGCAGGACGAAGGAGACGATGCCGCAGTAGATGAGAACTTTATTGCGCTGGCCTACTCCCGTATAGCCCTTGCCGTGAATGGAGCTGAGGAAGACGGCGGCCATGATGAAGCTGACCAGGACGTCGCCCGTATTGTAGCCGCCGAGGAAGGCATTGACGAAGGGATTGTCCGCCGCAGGTTCTGCCGGCGTTCCCAAGGGGAAGAAAATCCCGGCAATGGCGATGGCCACCAAAATGAAGGCCAGGGCCGGCGTCAAATACTTGCCCATGCGGTCCATGACGTTATGCGGGTCGGCGACGAAGAAATAGCAGAGCAGAAAATAGACGATGACCAAAGGAATCATCGGCGCTGCCGGAAAATTCCCCTGCACGCCGAGCTGAATGGCCGTCGCCGCCGTCCGCGGAATGGACACGAAGGTGCAGACCAACATCAAAGCCGCCAAGAGAATGCGGTAGGTATACTTCCCGACCTTGTCCGTAATCGTATGGACGTCGCCGTTCAGGCCGATGACGATGAGCGTAAAAATGGGCAGGAAAATCCCCGACAAGGTCAAGCCGGCCAGGCCCGACAAGAAATCACTGCCGCTGTTGAGCCCTAAGTGCGGCGGAAAAATAAGGTTGCCGGCCCCGAAATAGGTGGCAAAGAAAGCAAAGCCCAGGATGATGACATCCCGTTTCCGAATCGTCTGTCTGCTGCAAGAATCATTCATAAGAAAAGTCCCCCCAACCCCATAATAAAGAATAAGTGCATCATACAAAAAAAGAGGCGCTGCCTTCAAGCTGCGCCTCAATTCACATCATATCTTTCAGGAATAGCCTGTAGGAATTGGCACCTTACCATTGGCAGGTTGCCGCAGCGTCATCGGGCCCATCCCTCAGCTGCTCTGGATATTGCGGTATGAAATTTTGTATGTATTGTTAGTATTTTATAAAACTTCTCGCTGTTTGTCAATAAGTTTTTAACAAAATCACGATTTAGACGGCTTATTTTGACTTCCCGGGCATAAATCAGAGAGGAAGCATTCGTCGCACAAGGGCTTTCGGGCCTTACAAACCCGGCGGCCGTGCCAGATGAGCCAATGATGGGCCCGGCTCCACCATTCTTTGGGAATGGCCTTCTGCAGTCCCTTTTCGACTTCAAGGGGCGTCTTGCCCTTGGCCAGCTGGAGCCGATTGGATACGCGAAAGACGTGCGTATCGACGGCAATGGCCGGAATATCGAACAAGACACTGACCAGGACATTGGCCGTCTTGCGGCCGACGCCGGGCAGTTTCACCAGTTCCTCAAAGGTCTGCGGTACTTCGCCGCCATAGTCCTCGCAGAGGATGGCGCAGTTGGCCAGAATATTCTTGGCCTTGCTGTGATAGAGGCCGCAGGTCCGAATCTTTTCTTCGAGGCCGTCGAGGCCGAGGGAGAGCATCTTTTCCGCCGTATTATATTCCGGGAAGAGACCGGCCGTCACGATATTGACCCGTTCGTCCGTGCACTGGGCCGACAAGATGACGGCAATCATCAGTTCAAAGGGCGAATTATAGTGCAGGGCCGGCTTCATGATGCCGTACTGATCCTGGAAACGCTGGAGCATTTCATCTTTTACTTTCTTCGTAATGGCCATATCACTTTACTTCCTCATCGGTATCGATGACATCATTGAGACTTCCCATTTCATAGCCGCCAAGATCGAGGGTGACGTAGGAAAACCCCGTATCCTTAATGGCCCGAACGATGTCCTGACGGTGAGCCAACACCGACGGGATCTCGTCCAAGCCCACTTCGATACGGGCCACGTCGCCGTGATAGCGGACCCGCAGCGACCCTTGGACATAAGGGGCCACGGCGGCTTCGGCCGCATCGATCTGAGCCAGCAAATGCGGCGTCAGGCGGACGCCGTAAGGAACGCGGCTGGCAAGACAAGCGGCACTCTGCTTATTCCAGGTCTGGAGACCGAATTCCTTGGACAGGGCCCGGATATCGGCCTTGTTCAGCCCGGCTTCGATCATGGGGCTGCGGACGGAATCGGACAGCTCTTCGAGAGCCTTCATCCCCGGCCGGTAGTCGCCCAGATCGTCGACATTGCCGCCGTCGATGACCCATTGATACCCTTCGGACTTAGCCAGGTTCACCAGGGCCGTAAAACGGATCTTCTTGCAGTAATAGCAGCGGTCCGGCGGATTGGCCACGAAGGTCGGATCGTCAAACTCCGTCGAATTGACCAAGCGGTGCTCGACGCCGATAAATTCCGCCATAGCCTTGGCATCAGAAGCTTCACTCCCCGGCAGGGTGGCCGATACGGCCGTAATGGCCAGGACCCGGTCCCCCAGCGCCTCATGGGCGGCATAGGTCAAAAAGGTACTGTCGACGCCGCCGGAAAAGCCGACGACGACACTTCCCATGGAGGTCAAAATAGCTTGCAGTTTTTCATATTTCTTGCGCGTATCCGTTGAAACCATAAGGATTCCCCCTTATACAATAGTGCAGAAAAGGCACCTTCTCCCCTCTTCCCGCCGGCAGCGGAAAGGAAAGCAGAAAGAGCCTCCCTGTTTGGCCATCGTCCCCTCAATGGCCGGCTTAGAAGAAATGAGCCGATTCTTCTTTCAACACGGCATCCCGCAGGGCCGACAGCTTGCTGCTGCGCTGGACCCACATTTCTTCCGGATTGACCAAGCGCAGGTATTCAGGCCACAAGGTCTGAATCTGTTCGTCGGCATAGGTCATGATATCCTTGAGATTCGGTTTTTTATATACCAATTCACCCTGTTTAAAAATAGGGATCAACATCTGCTGAACGCGGTAAGTCCCGGCCGGAATCGTCCGGAAACGCCACGGAGCCTTGTCGCTCTTTAAGAGCAGATCCTTCGATTCATCGATGCTTTCCCCTTCGAGGATGATGATGTCGGCCTTCATCTTGCCGGTCTTCTTGTCATAGACACGAAGGACGTTCTTGAGGCCCGGATTGGAAATCTTTTCGGCATTGTCGCTCATCTTGATCTTGGGCACGAACTTGCCGTCATCGTACTGGCCGACGAGCTTGAAGACGCCGCCCAACGACGGGCTGTCCTTGGCCGTAATGAGATTGGTGCCGACGCCCCAGGAATTGATGGCGCAGCCCTGAGCTTTTAATTCGGAAATGAGGTTTTCATCGAGGTCGTTCGACGCAGCAATGATGGCATCGGGGAAACCGGCAGCGGTAAACATCTTATGGGCTTCCTTCGAAAGGTAAGCCAAGTCGCCGCTGTCGAGGCGGATGCCGTAGGCCTTGGGCAGGGTGCCGGCAGCCTTCATTTCCTTAAAGATCGTAATGGCGTCGGGAACGCCCTGCTTCAGCGTATTATACGTATCGGCCAACAGAATGAGGTTGTTGGGATACTGTTTGGCATAGTGACGGAAGGCTTCCAGTTCCGACGAGAAGCTCATGACCCAGCTGTGCGCCATGGTGCCCAAGACAGGCATGCCGAATCTGGCCCCGGCCAGGACGTTGCTGGTCCCATTGAAACCGCCGATCATGGCCGAACGGGCGCCATAGACACCGGCCGACTTCCCCTGAGCGCGGCGCAGGCCGAATTCCATGAGGTTATCATTGCCGGCAACAGTCCGAACGCGGCGAGCTTTCGTGGCAATGAGGCTTTCATGGTTCATGATCATGGACATGCACGTTTCCAAGAGCAAAGCTTCGTCCTTCTTGGTCTGAACGCGAAGGAGGACTTCCTGCGGAAAGGCGACGGTGCCTTCGGGCATGGCATAAATATCGCCGGTAAAGCGCAGCTTCTTCAAATAGTCCAGGAATTCCTGACGGAAAAAGCCGGTACTCTTCAAGTACGCCAAATCATCGTCGCTGAAGTGGATGTTTTCGACGTAGTCGATGAGGTGTTCCAAGCCGGCAACGACCGTATAGCCCCCCTTAAAAGGATTGTTCCGATAATAGCGGTCAAACACGCACTGCTGCTCGTGCTTGCCTTCAAAAAATAAGCCCTGCATCATCGTCAACTGATACAGGTCTGTCAACAACGCTTTCGTGTACAAAATAACTCGCCTCCAAAAAGATGTTATACCTATTATACATCACTTAGTCCAAAAGAGATAATCAATTACCGATTTTGCATGCTTTTCAAAATGTTATACAAACTTAGCATGACACCCCTTTATGTATGCCGGATATGAAACAAGCTGCTCTTCCGATTCATACAGGATGAGCAGCTTAGTCATTATTTTCTTTTCATAACCTTACGAGCAGCGGCGATGACGTCTTCGGCCGATAAATTATAGGCCTTCAACAAATCATCGGGCTTGCCCGATTCGCCGAAGCGGTCCCGGATTCCGACCAGTTCGACGGGAATAGGATGATGCTGGGCCAAGGCTTCGCAGATGGCACCGCCGAGGCCGCCCATGATCTGGTGTTCCTCACAGACGACGGCCGCCCCCGTTTCGACCGCACAGGTACAGATCGTATCGAGATCGAGGGGCTTTACGATGCGGACGTTTACGACGCGGGCCGAAATCCCTTCCTTTTCAAGGGCTTCGGCTGCCGTCAAGGCTTCATGGACCATGAGGCCGTTGGCAAAGAGGGTCACATCGCGGCCGTCGCGGAAAATCGCCGCCTTATAGAGGTCAAAAGGCGTGTCTTCCGACGTGATGACCGGTGCCGGATTGCGGCCGAAGCGGACGTACGACGGGCCCTGTATGTCATAGACGGCCAGCGTCGCCTTGTACGTTTCCCACCAGTCGCAGGGCGTGATGACCGTCATGTTGGGAATGGCCCGCATGAGGGCGATGTCCTCAAGGGCCTGATGAGTCGCCCCGTCAGGACCGACGGAAATGCCGGCGTGAGCCCCGCCGAGCTTGACGTTTAATTTATTGTAGCAGACCGTGTTTCGGATCTGTCCCCAGCCGCGGCCGGTCAAAAAGACGCCGTACGTCGACACAAAGGGGACGAAGCCCGTCAAAGACAGGCCGGCTGCCGTGCCGACAAGATCTTGTTCAGAAATGCCGACATTGATGTATTTATCCGGAAATTCCTTGCGAATCCATTCGGTCCGCGTCGACTTGGCCACGTCGGCGTCGAGGACCATCACATCGTCGTGAAGACGGCATAACTCCAAGAGGGCCTTGCCATAGCCGTCGCGCATCGGTACTCGGTTCATGCCTTCACCTCCGTCGTAAGCTCTTTCATAGCCTGCTCGTACTGGGCTTCATCGGGCGCAGCACCGTGCCATTCGGCTTGGTTTTCCATATAGGAAACGCCCTTGCCCTTGACCGTCTTGGCCAGGATGACCGTCGGTTTATCCGTGCGGGCCTTGGCGTCCCCATAGGCATCATAGAGGGCATCCGTATCGTGGCCGTCGACGTGGAGCACGTGCCAGCCGAAGCTGTCCCACTTAGCATCCATCGGTTCCATATCCTTGATGATGGCCATGGAATCGACGAGCTGCAGACCGTTGCAGTCGACGATGAGACAGACATTGTCCAAATGGTGCTGACCGGCGAAGGCCGCCGCTTCCCAGATCTGTCCCTCCTGCTGCTCCCCGTCGCCGATGAGGCAGAATACCTGCTGCGTCTGACCCTTTCGCTTCAAGCCCAAAGCCATGCCGTTGGCAATGGACAAGCCCTGCCCCAAAGAACCGACAGCACAGTCGAGACAGGGGAGCTTCTGCAGATTAGGATGGCCCTGAAGGGGACTTCCTACGGTCCGCAGCGTATCGAGCCATTCCAAGGGGAAATAGCCTTTATGGGCCAGGGTGCTGTAAAAAGCCGGCGCCGCATGGCCCTTCGACAAGACGAAACGATCCCGTTCCGGCGCATGAGGCCTGTCGGGAAAACACGTAAATATATCGGTAAAATAGAGCGTGGCCATAATTTCGACAGCCGATAAGGAGCTGCCCGGGTGGCCCGACCCGGCACGGTAAATAGACCGCACGGTATCCCGCCGTATCTGCATACAGACGTCGCGTAAATCATGCCTCATGAACGCATAGCCTCCTAATAATATACAGGTCGATTAAGAAAAAAACGCCGCAGTACTCCCCTTTCATCGGGCAGGCGGTACGCGTGCGTTCGGACAAACGACCTCTGTTATTCGCTTCCGTTTCTTCAATTAATTGTACAATGATTAGATACGCAAGTCAATCGCAATAGGCGCCCCAAAGCCGCTTTATGCAAGTATCGCAAGGGCCTCCTCCCCCATCCCCAAAACGCAAAAAAAGCCCTGTCAGAAAAGACAAGGCTTTCTCAGCAATTGTAAAATCGACTACTCCTTCATCGCTTTGACGACTTCCGGATCGACAGCAAAACTATATTCCTCATTGGGGAAACTCCGATCCTGTACCTCTTTGATGTACTGACCGACGGCATCGACGATGGTCTGATGGAGGTCGGCATAGGTCTTGACGAACTTCGGACGGAAACCGCCGCTCATACCGAGGAGGTCCGTGCAGACCAGGACCTGACCGTCGCAGACATTGCCGGCACCGATCCCAATGGTAGCCGCCTGTTTCAAGGCCTTCGTGATTTCCGCGGCAATATCCGTCGGGACGCATTCCAAGACGATGGCAAAGGCACCGGCTTCTTCCAAGGCCAAGGCTTCCCGGATCAGGCGTTTCGCCGTTTCGGCATTTTTCCCCTGCACGCGGTAGCCGCCGAGCTGATGGACCGACTGAGGCGTAAGGCCGATGTGGCCGACGACGGGAATGCCTGCCGTCGTCATGGCCTTGACAGCTTCACAGACACTGGCGCCGCCTTCTAACTTCACGGCATCACAGCCCGTTTCCTTCATCAACCGTCCGGCATTATGAAGGGCCTGGCAGACACTTTCCTGATAGCTCATGAAGGGCATGTCGGCGACGACCAAAGCCCTTTTCGTCCCGCGGACGACAGCTGCCGTATGATGGACCATATCGTCCATGGTAACCGGCAACGTCGACGTATGACCCATGACGACGTTGCCCAAAGAATCACCGACGAGGATCATATCGATCCCGGCTTCGTCGACATTCTGCGCCATGACATAGTCATAAGCCGTAATCATGGAAATGGGCGTCCCTTCCCCTTTCATTTTCTTGATGGTCAGATTGGTTACTTTCTTATTCATTGTGAACTCCTTCCGCCATCGCAAGGATGTCTTTCAGTACTTTATACTGGTTTTCCGTAATCGTTCCGTTTTCTAAAGAGAGTTCCCCCGCTGCCCGGCTAAAGGCACAATAAGCCCCAACCAAATCGTCCGGCATGGCTTCCAGGTGTTTGGCAACGGTCCCCGTATCCCCGCGAGAAACAGGGCCTGTCAAAGCCTTTCGCCAAAGATCGGTCCCATCGAGGTTGGCCACCGTCCCTTTGAGGAGCGGCATCAGCGACTGTGCTGCCTGTCCGTCCGTTTCCGTCCAGCGCCGCATGAGCCGCTGCCCGAGAGCCACAGCCGTCACGACGTAATTGGAACAAAAACAAGCCGCGGCGTGATAGAGGACCCGTTCTTCCGGCGGCACAAAAAGAGGCCGGCTGTCCAATTCCCGCACCAGGGAAAGGGCCGCTTCCTTGGCCCGGTCATCACCGTCAACGGCCATGTAGATATGGCGCAGCAAGTCTCCTGACGGAGCGGCAAAGCTCTGCAAAGGATGGAGGCTGCCCACAGAAAAGTCCAAGGCCGCCAGCGGCTCAAGGGGCAATAAATCCATGGCCCCGCTGCAGTGAAGAACGACCGTATCACAAGCCCCGTCATCACCGGAAAGAGCCTCTGCCAAGGACTTGGCAACGCTCCCGATCACATCGTCACGTACCGTCAGCAGCAGGACATCACAACTCCGAAGAAGGGCTGCCCCGTCGGAATAGGCCTTGACCTGAAGGGACTGCGCCCGCTGCGTCGTATGTTCTTTTGTGGAACAAAGAATACCTTCAACGGCCGAAGGCATGGCTAAAACAAAAGAAGTGCCGACTCTGCCGGCACCGATAATCCCTAAACGCATGATGTACTCCCTCAAAAAAAGCGCATTCCTCCCGGGAATGCGCATAAAAAGCCTACGTTTACAAATTTCGTCCCAGTCTTTCGATCCAAGCGACATGCTATGAAATTAAAAATATGCGTAACAGAGACAATATGCGGTACGGATCCCACGGATTCCGTCCAATCCCGGTTACAACTACAGAATACACTATTTGTGAAAACTTTACCAATATCATTTAGGAATAGACATTCATCTTCGCCCGGCGTAATCGAGATAACAGGCTGCAATTTAGGCAAAAAAATAAACATATCCGAACCGGCATTGTTCGGATATGTTTGCTGTGGTGGGCGGTAATGGATTCGAACCATCGACCCCCTCGATGTCAACGAGATACTCTAACCAACTGAGCTAACCGCCCTCAATATGAATTTATCATGCGACTTTATTATTATAACGCATCTTCAACGTCTTGGCAAGTCCTTTTGATTATTTTTGTGGCAAAAATATATTGTCCCTCTTACAGTAATCAATGCTGAACTCCAATAACAAAAACATCCCGGTAACCGGGAGCATGTACATCGCAGGTTAATCGGTCATTGCAATATGAAAATAACAAAAGCCTATCCCTTACAGGACAGGCCTTCATCATGTCTATTTAAGACTTCAAAAAGTAGTGCCTTTATTCCATCAGATGTTTCTTGTACCATCGTACAAGTGCATCCCTTTCCTCTTCAAAAAATTGAGTCGTGACATAAATTTCATTACCTTCAAAAATCAATGGATCTTTTCGATATCTGATATGATCGCTATTTCCCCGATTTGCATCTCTTTGGTCTGCCAAGGCCGGATAAACGGTTTTATTAAAAATTTTTTTCGTACAATCTTTCGTTTTTAAACGTTTTACTTCATCAGCAGATATCTTTCCTTTATTCATCAAATCCCGAAAAAATTCGAAGGCAAGTTTTCCCACTTTCAAAGAACCATATGTAGACTCATCTTCAATTTTAAATATGGCCTTACTGACCTTATTTGTTATCAATAATCGCACATCATTGAAATCAAGTTGCATAGAATCCGCAATTTTCTGTATGGATTTCAGCTTATTATTGTTATTTAAATTCGTTTCTATATATGCTTCATCATTTAGCTGAAACGGATTACGCATACCTCTTTGAGTTTTGCCAAACCAAGAAAACTCCGTATCATAATAGGCAGAAGGCTCAAAATCAAATAAAGTCATATGGATTTTTTTATAAGCATCACTCATGTCTTTCGTCTTAATCAAAGTACCCATAATTTCCACTTGTACAACTTGTTTACCTGTAATGTCTACATCTTCATTCCAGTTAATCCATTCTTGAGTTTCATGCATTGTATTCGTTGTATTTTCAGGAATCCACCATATTCTTTCAGCCTTTTCATACAAGATACTTGCTCTTTTTCTAATCTGAGATTCACCCCAATCATTGCAAGTCTTTAAATACTCATTTAAATATAGCTTACTGAACAAAAGCCCTTTTTCCGGCATTTCCTTCTTCTTTCGAAAAGATGAATTGCTATAATTTGAATTATATGCAGTTAAAGTAAGATTGCCGGGAGTATTTAAATACTTTGACCAGATAAGCTCAAAATTTTTCCCCAGTTGATGTTTCCATTCATCACTAAGCGTCTGCGGCATAATATGTTCTATTGTCAAAGTTTTCGCATCTACCAATTGCTCAACATCTACCCGCTCTTTATTTTCGAAATTTTCCAGTCGTTCAAGAATATACTTACGCATGCCGGTTTTGGCACCGTAAAGGTCATAGGTTTCAAAATGATCGCGAAATTCATGATTATTAGGAAATTTACTTTTCCCCGTTTTAGATAACAATTCACCACAGAAAGCGTCGTAGTAACTTATATTGTTATCACTGATATCTCTATCAACTTCAGCTCCGATTTGTACGAACATCTTAGTAATGGCATTTGTAGGTAAATCGCAAATCTCTCTCCGTATAATAAAATTCTCAATGATTTCAAGTGCCTTTTTCATATTCTCCTTAGAAATGTATCCGCCCGACTCCGCTTTAAAAACATCCATAATCAACGGAATACACGTTTTTACATCTAATTTATTAATGCGTTCAAGAATATCTGAGTAGGGAGTTTGTTTTTTTTCCGGATTAACGATGTAGCTATAATAGTCTGCATACTCGAGCATCTCCTGAAATATGGATTCCATAGACCGTTTGCTATCTTCTCCATAATATTTAAATTCAAAATATACCTTTTTTTCATCATAAAGCTTTCGCGTCTTATTAGCCAAATAATATCGGATAAACTTATTGATTTCTCGATGTCCGACAGTCTGCTCTAATGGTTTCCAATAATTCTTATAGAACTTCTCTTGTTCTCGGTGCTTCATATTCATTAATACATAATTTCGAATTTTATCAGCCGTTTCTAAATCAAGACCGGTTGAATTCAGACTTTCAAAAATTAATTGTGGATCATCTCCATTTTGCGGCTGTAAACTAATGCTTACAATATCGAGTTTGCTAATTGCACTATATATGCCTTCCAACTCATCTGGAGATACTTTTTCTATCTCGGAGTAAAAATAATTATAGTTAGAGGTAATATTTGTATTTTCAATCGGCTTATTTTGACTTATTAAGGCATCATAGGCAATATCATCACCTTGAATAAGCTTCAATTTCAATTTATTTGAATTATCATTAGCATATTCATCTGTCAAATACGCATTAGTAATTTTATTGACATTTATTAATTTTATACTTAACTCATTATGGTCTAAAATATAATTCCGTATCGCCAGGAGAAGGATAGACACTGTCGTTATTCTTTGCTGCCCATCAATAATAATATATTCTTCACAATTACCATTATTTTCAGCAACATAAACCAGAGATCCAAAAAAATGGGTTTTTCTCTCGTTCAAATAGACTTCTTTCAAATCTTTAAGAAGCTGTTCACAATTTTTCTTTTTCCAGCTATACGGCCGTTGATAAACAGGAATAATAAATTTCTTATCCGGCCCACTAATTAACCGCAAAATATTATTTTCGTTTGCTTTCATATTAAAATCCTTCTTCCAACCTGCATTATACGGTTTCATTATGTTACTATTTCCTACTAATACAGCTATAAAATAGTAATAGCTCTCGTCGAGGAGTCTTATCTTTTACCTATATCTAAAACGACAAAAGTATATTTATATGCACACTCATACTCTAATCTTCATTTTTGCTTAGACGCGATATTCTTTTTCATAAACGTATAAGCAATTTCCTCTATATCACCCGAGCTTAATGAGTCTAGTATAGAGACCGCTCCATAATGATTTAAATAGGAATCACAACAGTGTCTGAACACAGTGGTACTTGCATTGCCGTTTTCTTCTTGAATGCGTTTCAATGCCATTAACAAACCTTTGACTATAGTCTTGTTCATACTCATCGACTGGTCAAATAAGTCCTTTTGAATCTGCTGTGCCGAAAACAACGTTTCAGTCAAATGATACGGATTGCTTTTTTCCCTCTCTTCATCATAAGTCAAATAGCCGGACCACCACAGGCGCGATATAGCATTATAATAACAAAGCGAAGCTCGGCCCTCCGTAGCAAAGAACCGGTAATCGATTCGAACAGTGCCATCATCTTTTTTCCAGCGTTTCCGCACATAGTCCCTATACGTAATGTGGCAAAGTGCCGACCATAACATCGGATCCGATGCTTGAAGCGGCGTAATCTTATCTTTATACGCACCGTACAAGATTTTGATATTATTCAAATCGTCCTGATTTTTTGTTTCGATATCATCGCCCGAATGTATTAAGCCTATTTTCGGTACGACAACCGACGAAGTTTTGACATATTCATCTATTCCTACCTTAGCAAAGTATGCTTCAAGCCAAAGCTCTTCACTGTAATAATTTTCATTATTACTTGCTAAATCTTTTTTTAGATGTTTATACGCATCTTTAGTAAAGTAAATCAAATTCATAAGTCTAGGTCCTCCTCTCTAATGGTGGACCACTCAGTCAATTTTTGCATAAGATTGCTGATTGAATCACTAGTAACATTTCCTAACAATAGATTAGCAATCTCATAGTCAGACATCGGATTAGCTGACAAGTCTGTAATACCGTATTTTGTTAGAGCAGCATATATAGAATCGGCCCACACTGTTCCCTTAAAATCAGTTAACGGTTCTCCATCTCCATTGACTATAAGCTCCTCCGCTCTCAATTTACCGATAGCCTCAGTAATTGCAGGCAGAACAATCGAAGACTGAACAAACCGTTCGACACCATTTTTCAGATGCTTTTTAGCCATCATCTTTGCATAGTTTTTATAATCCGAATCGGGAAGTGTTATGACAATATAATCACTAAGATCCGGAAGTTCTTCTGAGTTTTCTGCAAAATGCACCTTCATATTAGAAATATTTCGATCTCCCCGAACCTGCACTATGCCAGACATATTCTTCTCAAGCACCGTATCCAGTTTAATTTTCCATCCAGGTTCATTGGCAAGAATATCGCCCTTTCTGATTTTAAAGCTAATACCCCCGAAGTAATCTCTATTAAATTCAGGAAGTCTGAATTGATTCAGCGCATGAGTCGCAACAATCATCGCCTGCAAATCGATGCTGTCCGTCACATTTTTCTTGGCTATTTTTATTTCTGTAGTCCCCGATGGATTTAACGCATAAATCTCCCTCAACGAGGTTCTGTAACATGTCAATCGCAAAATGGCTTTCGCATCACCGGAAGCAATAGTTTTAACAAGTCCGTCACACTTGATTCGACATTCTAATTCAAGAATAATATCAGGACCATCATCTGAACGGGAAAGGACATCCAACTCGAAACGGCTGTTCAGATAGTCTTTAGTATATTCATTCAATACCGGATGAGGATATTCAATTGCTTTGTTTCTCATTTGTTGCTACCTCCATTGTAAAAACCGGTATCACGGCCATAATTTCGCTGTTTTCAAATTCAATATAAAGATTATTTCCGCCCTTCTTAATCGAAATCGGACCTATCTTTTCTCCGTGAATTTCCATTAAAGGCATTTTTTCAATCTTTACGTTTTTTATATTGACGGCATCCTGTTTATCATCATCCCTTCCGGCGTAAAAACGAATATATACCTTATCGTATGCTTTTGGTGAATTAATAAACATTCGATACTTATTTCCCGCTATGTAAAATGTTCTATGTTCTGACAAACTCAACGAAGAAATTTTAACTTTACCGTTTCCTTCGGAAACACCCTTTTCTCCTTTGCCACTCGGTTTGACAACCGTGATCTTCGTTTTCCCCCTTTTCCCTCCCTTAGGGTCGCCGGTCTTGGTGCCATTTTGGGGTATTTCAGAACCTTCAGTTGAAGATGCGCTCTCATGTTGATTACGGTAAAAAAACCTTCCGTTATACGAAGATATTTCACTAATTTTTACGTCTGTACGCAGTCCGTCTGTCCCGCTTTCCGCTCCCATCTCAGAAGCATCCGGAAGATATCCTCCTATTCCCGCATCCATACGTTCGGTTATATCTGCTCGTTCAAATTCATCCAATACCTTCTGAATGGCTCTATTAATTCTTGTAATATACGTCTTTGCAAGGCTCCGAAGCGCACTGTTATCCGTGATATTAGTTGATTTCCATTCTGTATGCTGTGGCGGTTCTGCTTCTCGAAGGGTTTTGCTCAGTTTCATCTCACCGACATCATTTACGATAATAACGACAGCGTAGTGTGGCAGGGATTCTGCTTTAGTATTAATCAACATCCCCGTTGAACGAAACCGTGATAAAGCCATAGAATAGCCCTCATCATAACGAGCATATATGCTGAGATCATCTTTTTCTGCAATAGTCGCCCTATGAGGCTCAGTCTTTGTCACTGTTTCATAAATTTGGCGAGTCGATTTCAATTGAGCATTATCCTTAAACTGTTTATAAAGCAAATTCGCCAAAGATTGCCGTGAAATAGTATAGTGTTTCAACGGTGATTCTATCTCCACTTCAAGCTTCCCATCTTTTATTGCAAGAATAAAGTTTTTTATGACAGCGACAGCAACCGCATCTTCCCAGTTTTCGTATTCTTCTGTTTTAAAGCCAAAGATCGCAACATCGGTTCCCGTTTCGGTTCGATTAAATTCTTCAACCTCGGCAAGATTACATTTATCCCCTGGAAGAATAGGCCTTCCGCTATATTCATCTTCAAGATATAAATACTTCCCCGATGAATGAGTCGGCCTTATTTTGCCTTTATACTCTTTCTGAGTGGTTACAAGATGTGTCACGCCTTCAAATGCACGCCCTCCGTCTTTTGCTAAAGTATTATAGAAAACCGTACTCAACCCCGAGTATGCAAACGGAGCATTTTTTCCAATACCAAATGAGCCCGCACTGTTTCGATTCTGCTTAATGGAGATGCCTTCTGTATTAACCAAAAGTTCCCAATAGGATATTGCCCCAGGTTCAGGGTCCACTCCGTTAAGGCCCATGGTATTATAATCACTCATGAGAAGCACCGGTATTTTTTCCATTTCCAGATATTTCGATATGTTATCCAAAAAATCAATAATCTTCTGAGTCTTTACCGGACTTCGATTCCAATAGTCATACGCACATTTTAAAACCTGTCTTAACTCCTCAAACACGGAAAAACTATTTCTATCGAGTTCAAATAATTTAAACTTTACTTTGACAGGCTCATCGTTAGGGATATCAGAATCCCGCGCATCCAAAGAGTTCTGGCAGACTTCACGAGTAAGTCCGTCCATAATCCCCGATCCTTTAAACATTGTTATTGCTGCATCATTACTGCCGGTCAGACTTCCAGTTCCAAGTAAAGGAAAATTCCAACATACTTTACCCATCGTGCTGCCTCCTTATTTCAAGGTAAATCGTTCCTCTTTTGCATCAAGTCCGAGAAAGCGATTTTTTGTGTTCTTCAGTTCCTTTTCCAATGCAGAAAAAATCTGTTTTATATCATCTTCCGTGTACTCATAATTTGCCCTACTTGAACAATTTCCTAAGAGTCGCATCAGTTCAAGAATCTTATTTGTCCGTGCTTCTGCCAATCTTACAAACCGATCTCTTTTAGTCTCTGCCATAATATTTTCCTCCCATCAAAAATTATATTTTCTGATTATATTATACATATTTAACTAAATAATTGTCAATACATTTTAAAAATATATTTTAATATATAATAATATATTTTTAAAATGTATTTTATCTAGATAAAAAAATAGACAGCATTTTCCGCTGTCTATTTTTTATCTATATTATTCCATCTCCGCAAAACATTCGAGCATGAATTCAGCCATCGTCTGAATAACCGGAATTGTTACAGAATTTCCAAATTGTTTATATTGCTGTGCTTCACTTATACCCTCAGGAAATGAAAAATGATCTTCACCATTTTCGATAAAGGCATATCCAATAAAGCCCTGTAATTTTCCCCATTCTCTAGGGGTCATAAAACGGATACAATCATCGTTTAATGGAGTCCGTTTCGTCGGATATATCATGCCAGGAATATCATTCTGGGGATCACATACCAAATTTCGTTCTTTCCCCGATCCTCCCGTAGCTAATATCGTATTGGCCACCGGACGAGGTTCAGTCAAAGCATTAACCACTTTAAATCCAAAGCCGTTTCCATTTCTATGATTCCTTTCTCGATGCCGTATTAAGGTGTTAAAAAAACCAGATGACAAATAATATTTGGGATCAGCACCAAGCTCCAGCAATTCGCGTAAATCATTATATATACACAATTGGTTTTCTACAGGAAGAATATCCGGAAGTCGATCAACAATATTCCCAAAATGTTCTCGACTAAATGCCATAATATATGTTCTCGGACGATTTTGCGGTATTCCGAAATACCGGGAATTTCTCACGAAATCTCGTTCGTCATAAATCAAAGAATTATCTGCATCTCGATGAACCCCTATTACTTTATAATTCAAGTTCCGGACCAGAATATCGATTATTTTGTGAAATGTACGTCCCTTATCGTGTCTTACCAAATTATCAACATTTTCGAGAAATACAGCTTGAGGAAATGTGCGCCTTATTATCTCGGCAATATGTGAAAATATAATTCCTCTTCGTTCATCCTCAAAACCAAGTTCATGACCTTGACGACTGAAACTTTGGCAAGGAAAACCCGCAAGCAACACATCATACTCCGTACCTTCAACCAACTGTTTGAACGCTTCAGATGTCAAATCATTTTCCGGATTATCACCATACAAATGTGCATAAGTGCGACATGCATACTTGTCAACCTCAGATGACAGAACATTTTCAAACTCACCCGTCATTTCAAAGCCCTTGCGGATGCCGCCTATTCCCGCGCACAAATCTATTGTTCTGTAAGGCATTTTCTTCGCTCCTTTACACTTCTTTCTATAGTATCTGCACACTCGAATAGATTCTTTTTTATGTCTTTACCCCAAAATCTTAATACAGTCCAGCCATCAGACTCAAGAATTTGATTGACTTCCTTATCCCGAGAAATATTTCTTTCAATTTTATTAATCCAAAAGTCACAGTTACTCTTTATATCGAATTTCCGATGATCCCAATCAAAGCCGTGCCAAAATTCCGAATCACAAAAAACAGCAATTTTTAATCCTTTAAAGGCTATGTCAGGACACCCAGGAATCCCTTTAACATTCTTTCTATAATGAAGTCCTCTTCTCCACAATTCCTTTCTTAATAAAAGTTCAATTTTTGAATCTTTATTACGAACATGCTGCATATTTTTACGACGTTGTTCAGGTGTCAGTCTGTCTGCCACAAAAAACACCTCCATAGTAACACTCACTGTACATTCCTTCAGAAGAGCCCCTATAATCCAATCGTGTATCAATGCAGAGGCAAGACTTCCCTTATTACCGCATATATTCTACATAGCAGTATCCGCAACCGTTATAGTCAGGTTCAAAGCTAGTATTATGCTAAGAACATCCATTCACCAGAACAGACGTTTTTTTACATGTCTATCACTTGATTTTACTATTTTCCCCGTCTCTGGTCAACACTCAGTTATGATTACAGATATATCTGCACAGATAAAAAGTAGAATCAATAATTCAGCCTCTCCATTTCCTATGTGTGAAATAATTGACATTATTCACCACATGAATTCACATTTCCGTCTAATTCAATAGTGACTTTCCTCGCCTATTGCACCTAAATTATCATGCACCAGCATAGCGGATTCATAATTGTTGCGCAAGGGGTCCAGCTCAGCTGATTTCATAATATACTTCTCCCTCCACCTTCTATGCAAATTATCATTTCGAAAACAGTTACACGAACAACATAAAAATACATAACAAAAGCCGTTACAAGACATCACTGACAGATGCCCTGTAACGACTTTTTGTATGCAATATTCAGTTTTTCGTCCCCTTACAGGGATTGTGGTTCCTAACTCTGACGACTACGCCTACGATCATTGTTCCTAGTTTTGAGTTTCCGTCCTCTTGCGGGGATTGTGGTTCTTAACAGCACCCCTTACGGATGGCTTCATTACGCCATCGAAAATGGCATTTGCGGGGCGGATTTTATTTTTCTGCTTTTTTCGGGATTTTCTGTGAAAATATCTATCACAACTCCTCCAAACCCGCATGTTCATCACATCGGGGCAGAATGTTATAAAATCCATCGATCTGTTCATATTATATCATATTTTTAATCTCAAAGAAATTTCACGTCCACCATCATACAGACATAACAAATCCCTAAGAAAAGCTATGGCAGCCTCTCTTAGGGATTGCTGTCCCCCTATGGCACAAACTCCTTTTCTAAAAGGAGTCCAATTATCTCCGGGGATTTTGGTACTCTGACAAGCGGGAAGTCGATTACAAGTACGCAGGTATTCAGAGTTTCAGTCCCCCTATGGCACAAACTCCTTTTCCAAAAGGAGTCCAATTATCTCCGGGGATTTTGATACTCTAACCGAAGCCAACTTCGATCCGTCGAAGATGGTTATCCGGGTTTCAGTCCCCTTACGGGGATTTTGGCACTCTGACAAGGTCCAACAAAATCTATTGGAGTAAGTTGCTCAAAAGGTTTCAGTCCCCCTATGGCACAAACTCCTTTTCCTAAAAGGAGTCCAATTATCTCCGGGGATTTTGGTACGCTGACTATATCTACTATTTCTTCTCAGTTAACGAATACACAGAGTTTCAGTCCCCTTACGGGGATTTTGGTACGCTGACGCAGTCAGAAAATATTTTGCCGGATTTCCACGGACTCCCGTTTCAGTCCCCTTACGGGGATTTTGGTACGCTGACTGCTTTATATATCATTCGTTTTTTCGTTATCTTAGTGTTTCAGTCCCCTTACGGGGATTTTGGTACGCTGACCCGGTCTTCCGCATTTTCCATGATGACGAATTCGATATCGTTTCAGTCCCCTTACGGGGATTTTGGTACGCTGACTCTGTCTCCCAGTACCCGCTCCCAGACTGGGCTCACAGGCGATTTTTTCAAACCTC
>ENA-ORSO01000004-ORSO01000004.1-human-gut-metagenome-genome-assembly--contig:-NODE-4-length-209577-cov-5.191083_pt1 | contig 209577 bp, 179 predicted proteins | sample MGYA00241902_ERZ509168 | MGnify/ENA primary metagenome ERZ509168 (study PRJEB26280, sample SAMEA2338806) | human gut metagenome | biome: human gut; feature: human-associated habitat; material: faeces... | reverse complement strand
CGGCACGTCCGGTGGTGTGGGAGGGAGCGAGGTGCAAACCCGCTCTCTACCCGATTGAGATCTTCTTCAGCTGCGGTAGGCTGCTCAGTCATGAAGCCCTCTCAAAACCTCCTTTCGTGGCAGGTCTTTGTCGCCACCTGCCGCACTCGAAGCATTTCGCAGGCTGCGGTACTGCTGGACATTGATCTGCCGAAAGCTTCGCGACTTTTATCGGCGCTTGAAACAGAACTTGGCGAACCGCTATTCGATAAGAGTCATCGGCCCATTCAACCCACCCCTCGTGCGGCAGAACTGCAGCGTGCTGTTGAACCGCTGGTCGCAGGATTTCAGGCTGCATTAGAACCTAAGGCGGAGCCGCATGAACGCTTTACTATTCGTTTTGCAGCACCAATTGAACTCGCACAGGAATACTTTTCAGACAAGCTTTTCCAATATTCGGAGCTTTTCCATGATATTGAATTCGCAGTGCTCCCGGAGGTCGGGCCGGACGACATTCGTCGCGGGGATGTAGACGTTGCGGTATTGAACCGTCGTCCCGCAGATCCTTCAGGTCTGATCATTCGCAACTACAACAATTCGACCACGGTTCCATTAGCTACGCCGGAATATCTGAGACGGCACGGGACGCCGCTCTCGCCGGCGGATCTCAAAATGCACGAAGGGCTTCTGCTTAAAGCCTACAACGATGACACGGTGACGCAGCAGCTCTTTTTCGGCCGCGAGCGCAGTGAACCGCTTGAGTGGAAGCGAACATTCGTCACGCATGATCAGCTCACACTGAAGCGTCTGCTGCTTGAACACCATGGGATTACTGTTGATCTTTCGATTCTTCATATTGGCGAGGAAATTCGCAGAGGCATCGTTGTGCCGCTTTTGGAGGGTTGGACCAAAACGCCCTGGTGCATGTGCCTTGTCAATCGCCGTGAGGATGAATTGAGATCAGCAAAACTTCGTGACTTCGTGCTTTGGATGACCGCCACGGCGCGAGAGGATTCCGCACGCTCTGCCAACGAATGTCGTCAGATCATTGAGGACGCGTACCTTCGAAGTAAGCGGGTAGATCTCAAGAGTGGCAGCTAGTTCATATTTGGAGTGAGGGTTCTGAGGATTTCTTCCGCAGCATCCCGGCCGTCCGCAAAGGCGCGTACAGCGAGATCAGCGCCGCGAACAGCATCGCCGCCGGCGAAGATTTTTGGATTTGCAGTTCGATGATTGTCCGTCATGATCTGTCCGTCCATGTCGAAGGTCACTCCGCATTCGAGGAGCCATGCGGCAGGTTTGGCACGGAACCCGCAGGCGATGATAAGGAGGTCTGCGGGCAGTATGCGCTCTATACCGTCGACTCTGCTCCGGATGACAAGACCCGCGATCGAACCGTTTGCCCGGTGTGTGATGCGGACTGCATCAACCTGCGCCATGAAGCGTGCCCCTTCATCTTGCGCTGCGGCAACTTCTTGAGGGAGTGCTCTTAGGTTGTCCAAAGAACGTCTGCAGATTGCCGTTGGAGCATCTGCGCCCAACCGTAAGGCCGTTCTAAGACAATCCACCGCAGTATCGCCGCTGCCGAGTACGAGAACCCGCTGGGTTGAGAGATTGGGAAGCGGCGCGAACCCCGGAATTGCCAAATGTGCACCAGCAGCATGAGCAAGCCAGGGACGCGCCCAGACAACGCCGTGACCATCGAGGCCAGGAAGGTTCGGTGTTACAGGGAACTCTGCACCGATGCCAATGAAGATGGCGTCAAAGTTCTGAAGAAGATTTTTGATGGGGATATCGCGGCCAACCGCGGTGCTGAGGCGGAAACATATTCCTAAGCGTTCAAGCATTCGGCGGCGGCGTGAGATCAGGGCGTGCTCCAGTTTGAAGCTCGGAATGCCGAAGGTAAGCAACCCGCCGATTTCGCTGTCACGCTCAAAGACCGTCACATTGACGCCCTGACGAGCCAGTACATCGGCGCAGGCAAGTCCTGAGGGCCCCGCACCAACTATGGCGACTCGCTTGCCGTTGGAAGCAAGCGGCCATGGGTCCCAGCCACCGTTGAGCAAGTAATCGGCAGCAAAACGTTCAAGCGCAGCGATCGGTACAGGACCACCCAGATCCGCCGGGATCGGACAGACGGATTCGCAAAGGCGCATCGATGGGCAGACGCGTCCGCAGACTTCGGGAAAAGCTCCCGGACGAAGCATCAGAAGTGATGCATTGCGGAACCTTTCTTCTCTTAATGCAGCGGTTAGGCTTGGGATGCTATTTCCTTGCGGACACGCTTCAACGCAAGCGCCGCAGGAAATGCAGCGGCTTGCCTGAAGGACTGCGGCAGCCTGGCTAAATGTTTGGTCGACGGGATTAAAGTTTTGTCGGCGCCGTTGCGCCGGAGCAGGGGTTGGCATTTCGCGAACGGCGCGCAGCAGAGGTCGACGATTTGAGGGGGTGTCGATAACGGATGATGAGCGGATAAAAAAGGGCTGCTGCAGTGCTTGTGAAGGACAAGCATCAATGCAGATTCGACATTTGGTGCAGCGTGCCGATGCGAGGTCTGTTGTTTCAAGCGCAGTGGGATTAAGCCCCTCAGGGCAGACTGAACGGCAGACTTCACAGGACAGACCGGTCTTGCGAAGACAGGCATTGGGAGTAGAGCGGATCCGAAATGTGCGGTTACCCCATGAGAGGAGTGTCATTACGGCGCCTAGCGGACAAAAGCTGCGGCACCATCGACGCAACACAAATACTTCGAGAAAGAGAAAGCCCGCAAAGATGGCGATAGACCATGAAAGTTCGTTGAACTCAGCAAGGCGCCAAAGAGCAATTACGAGGGCAAAGGTGAGTCCAACCGGACAAATAAGGCAGAAAACGGGGAAGCCGAAAGCGGCGGAAGAAGCGAGTGCACCCGCAAGAACCACAAATGGTCCTTTGGGGCTCTTGATGTTTGTGGTGACGGCGTCGGTTTTAGCAGCCTCAGCAGATTTTGTCTGAGCAGTGTCTGTCGTGGACGGGGATGCTGCAGTGCGGCCGGAGGTGTCTTTTATGGTGCGAAGCGGTATGACGCAGCGGTGTTGCAATGCGGTGTGATTCACAGCCTTTTTTTCTGAAGGCGACTCACAAGCATGTTCTTCTTGGCCAAAAAGATGTTTAATGAAAGGAACGGGACAAATCCATCCACAGAAGACTCTGCCGAAAATAAGACAGCATGCGACTACTGCGAGGGCACCTAAGATGGCTCGCGGGATCAGAGTTTTCTCTGCAAGCATCACCTCGAGTGCACCCAAAGGACAAACTGCAGCAATGTCGCGCCAGCCTATAGCGGAGAGTGTTCCGCTGCCCGTGTGCAGAATAAGACCGAGAAAGACGAGCAGAATGAATGCGAAAGCGCAGAGCATGCGCAGAAGTCGTGTGCGCTTCATACGACTTCTCCAAGGGGCTTCACTTTCGGGGCTTCAAGCGGGCGCACGATGATGCCGCGTACGCGTTTGCCTTGATAAGCCTGAAAGATATTGGAGGGACAGATATATTCACACATGCCGCATCCGTTGCATTTGAGCGAGTCAACGATTGGACGGCGCCTGGCATCCAAGGTGACGGCATCATAGGGACACGCTTCATAACATTTAGTGCAGGCTCCAGTACGCAGGGCAATGCAGGATTCCGTCACTACGGCAATGCCGATGCGAACAGTTTCGGGCGCAAAGTCTTCGATGGCTCCGGTGGGACAGACTTCTGCGCATTTTTTGCAAAAATCGCAGTGTCCGAGGTGAAAGGTCATCACCGGGGTACGCATTGCAAGGAATCCGGTTTCAACATGTGCGATGCCTACGGCATTGGTGTGGCAGACGCTGCGGCATCTGTCGCAGCGAATGCAGCGGGCCAGGAATTCGGCTTCAGGTCGACTGCCTGGCGGACGCACAAGAGACGCTTCCGACACGTTTGAATGACAAATGAATCCGCCGAAAACGACAAGCCCGACAGCGCCTGCAGCACCGGCGATCAGATCTCGGCGGGCGGGATCCTTCAGCGATTGGCGCGTTTCCTGCTGGCATTTCGTCATTGCTTGACCTCACCTTATCGTCTTCAGGCCGGTATTTCTCCGGCCGTGCCGTGAAGTTCTTTAAGGAGTTCTTCAACCATGCTGGCGTCGAGCCGCGTAAAGGCGAGTGCAATCTGTGCCGCTGCGGCGTAAAAGGGCGTTTCGGCATACTTAGCAACATCGGTCGAGAAACCGGGCAGCCAGTTGAGGAGATGTTCTCTGGCGAAACTGAGGGATTCAGCCAAGGTTTTGAGGAGCGCTGCATCGTCCTCGCGCTCAGCAGCGTTGAGTGCATCACTTGAGAGTTTGGCCATGAAGTCGAGCTCAAGCGCTACATGATCTTCATGCACGTCGCAGTGATCGGGTTTCTTTAGGCCATGTGCATGGTATATACGGCAGACATCCTCCCAGGCTTGTTGCATCACAAGTCCCTGAGGACTCGTGTAAACCGATTCATACGGATAAGCTGCGTCTTTGCCGGCTACACCCGCGCCGAGAAAAACGCGTGCGTAATCGACGGCAAGTTCGGTGAGCGGATCGCTGCCGGGCGCTGTTTTCCAGCGGGTGAGTGCTGCGTAGCCTGCATCCAGAACGGGGTCACCCGATTTTTCGGGGAATGAGATGCCGTTGAGTGCCTCCAACAGCTGCTGATCGGCTTCAGTACGGAAAATCCGGGCGAGAAAAGCATAGAAGGTGCAGCGGGTCTGAAGAATATTTTGAAGGTTATTCATATGATTGCAGTGAATTTGTAAAGGCGGTCTTGCGGATCTGCGAAAAAGTCTTATGTGAGGAAGAATCGCCAGCCGGTTGCGCCGCCAAGCAGCTCTGTCGTTCGGGCGATTGCTGCTGCGGCAGCTGCCGCAGAAGTGAGACCGATGAAATTGCCAAAACGAAACATCGGACTGAAAGCACTAAGGACTAAGACGGCAGCTGGGATCAGAATGCCGAGTAAGACAAATCCGATCCAGAAAGGCAGTGCAAGGTCACCCGACAGCAGACGGGAGGCGGTGGGCAGCTCCATAGGAGCAGGCCCCCAAGCGAGCGTGCCGAGCCAGATTGCTGCGCCAAGCGCAGGCATCAGTGCGATGAAGCAGTGCTCAACGCCATTAAATGACGTTAGGCCGTCCTCGGAGAACAGCCGGAGGATCAATGCTGTGGCGGGGCAGACAAGTCCTAACAATGGCAGTGCCATCGTTGCGGTATGCCATCCAGCGCGCCAAGGCATCCAAAGAACGGTTCCAACTGCTGCGACAGCGCCAAGAGCGAGAAGAGCGGCCGCTGCGGCAAACAAAAGACACGTTCGTCTCAAGGCACAGCGTCGCCTGACCCAAACGAGTCCAAGAAGCGCCGCGGCAGCTGCGCTTGCCGCGGCAAATTCTCTAAACAATCCCGTAGACGGGTTTGCAAGAATGCCGAAAATGAGCTCCGGGCGGCCGAGCGAGAAGAGTGCCAGCACTTCGCCGCAGATGAGAAGCAGCGCAGCAAAGGTGCTGACTGCAGCGATCCGACGCACGGGGAGTCTGCATAATTCGCCCGCCAAGGCCGCTGTTGCCAAACCGGCGGCGAGTACTGCAGCAGCGGCGAAAAACGCGAGACTCCATCCCGTACCCATGGTGCACTCCGTGCTGATTAGAGCATCTTCGGCGGGTTGCTCTGCCAATCTCCCGTTTTCTTGTGCAGGATGTAGCGTACCGTCGGATGATTGCCCGAGTCCGGCAGTGAATGCACATTTTCGGGGCCCGCAGCAGCGATTGCTTTAGAGACGTCGCTTTCCGGATCGTCAATATCGCCGAAAAAGCGCGCTTTGGCGCAACATACTTTTACGCAGGCGGGTTTTTCGCCGACAGCCTGCAAATGCTGACAGAGTGTGCATTTTTCGACCACGTTCGTGTCGGCATTGTAGGAACGTGCGCCATATGGGCACGCTGCCATACACATCTTGCAGCCAATGCACTTTTCCTTGTTGACGAGAATTTGACCGTCATCGGTACGATAGGTGGCTCCGGTTGGACAAACTTTTACGCAGGGAGCGTCCTTGCAGCACTGGCAGATTGACGGCAAAAAGTACTGCTTAATGTCAGGGAACTTCCCCATCGGGCCGATCGATAGCACTTTGTTGTAATAAACGCCGAGTGCAACATTGTTTTCCTGCTTGCAGGCTACTTCGCACGCGAAGCATCCGATGCAGCGGTCGAGGTCGATAACCATTGTCTTTTGGGTCATGATGGGCTCCGATGATCAGAACTTCACGTTAGGGGTCGTGTCAGACGGTTCGGGCATCCAAGGCTTGAAGTCCTGCGGCTTTTGCCAGATGCCTTCAGGAGCTCCGTCGGCCTTTGAGATCTGTACTTGGAAGCCGCGCAGCGTGTAGGTGCCGACCATGTCATTGAAGGGGGCGTCGTTTTTTGTAAGAACATTGACGTTCGATTCCTGCCACCCGCCGGTCTTCGTATTCAGCGTTTCGGGGAACCAGAAGCGCTCCATCCACACGATGTTCGGGCCGACGCCTTCAGTGACGCGAACTTTGCCGCGGATTCGGCCACGCAAGGACTCCACCCACACCCAGTCGCCTGTTTGGACGCCGTATTGCTTGGCAGTTATCGGATTAAGCCAGGTTTCCGGTACCGGGTAAATCTCACGCAGATATGGAATGTTTCTGAGCGTGCCGTGGTGGTACATCGGAATGCGGCCGCTGGTGAGAACGAGCGGATACTTCTTGGCGATTTCTCCCGTGGGGCTCTCTGCCGGCTCAAGGTAGTAGGGCAGCGGATCGTAGTCTTGCTTGACTGGCGGCAGCTTCTGCAGTGCATAGGGCTTGCCTGTGCGGCCGAGCTCAATGAAGACATCGCCATAAAGTTCAAGCTTCTTCGTAGGTGTACGGAAGCCCTGCGGAAGTCCGGTTTTGGGGTCGGTCTTCTTGTACACGTAATATTGGTTCCACTTGTCATAAGGCATGTATTCGACCGGATTGTGCGTTCCAGGTCATTTTGATGCGCTTCAGACGGCCGTCGAGCAGCTCTTCCATCGTGTCCCAATAAGCAAGGTCATCCTTCATGAAGGACGGATCGCAGGCACGTTTGCAGTTCTCGTTGCCAAGTTCTGCGCACCGCTTGATGAGCTTCGACCAGAAGAGCGTTTCGTCTTCAGTCTCCCAGACGTGAGCGACAGCCTGTCGGGCAAATACCATGTTCATACACTCGACAAGCATGTTCGTTTCAAGCCATTCGCGTGCAGGCAGCAGGATGTCAGCGAATTTCGAGAATGAGGTCGGATACATGTACATGTGCACAACGAGATCCATTTTCTCGAGAGCGGGAACCCAAGAAGAAGCGTTCCCGTTAACACCGAATTTATTGCCCGAACGCTCGAGCCAAACTTTAAGCGGATAGGGTTTGCCGGTGAGAATAGCGTTGAGGATGGCTGAAGGCTGCCCAGCATCCCACTGCAACAATCCTTTATGTTCATTCGAACCCAGACGCTTAGTGAGCTGACCTTCGGGGAGCAGATAAGAGCACCGCGTTGCCAGAGAGCCCGCTGGCACGACGTTGCTCGACGGATTGCGCTGCATAAGGGCGCCCGGCCGCTCGACATTGCCCATGAGAGCGTTGAGGATGACTGACCCCATTGCGGCTTGGACGGAGTTTGGCGTTTGGTCAGTAGCCACGCCGAGCGATATGCCTGCGGGGCCATCGGCGTACATCAGAATGGCTTCTTCGATTTTCTTCGGATCAAGCCAACATTCTTTGGCGGTCGCTTCGAGCGTCCAGGGAGCACATCTTTCACGCAGCGCATTGAAGCCCGTGCGGTACTTCACGCCCGCCCATTCAAATTCGCCGTCAAGCACAGGATCCAAAGCATCATCCCACGGGTACTTGATTGGCTTGGGAGAATTGGTTTTTGCATCCCATACAACGAAGGTTTTGGCGTCACCTGCAGCATCAAGGTCTGAGGCACGAACAAGACGCTTCGTTTCTGCATTGACAAGATAAGGCAGGTTCGTCCACTTCATGACGAACTCATGATCGTAGAGATCCTTCTCAATGATGTAGCGGGTCCAGCCAAGCATGAGCGCAACATCCGTACCGGGGCGGATCGGCAGCCAAATATCAGCTTTGGCTGCATCGGGCTGAAATCTTGGGTCAATTGAAATCGTACGCACGCCTTTAGCACGCAGTTCGACCAATGCTCGGCCGCCGCCGGCCGTGCAGCTGTAGGAGGCGTCCGTACCCCAGAGGACGAGCGTTTTAATCGCTGAGTTCGGGTTGTAGATTTCGCGTGCAGATTCGTCCGCAATCGAGGTTGAAGGGCCGCCGTACATCATGTCGTAGGCGAGCGTTCGCGGGAGATAACACTGCGCGCACCCTGGTTCGTACCAGTTTGGTGTTCCAAAGGCGTTGCAAAAGCGTGGAATGCCGCGGAATGCAGGATTGCCGCCGCCGCCAGTGGTGACGAGCACGGCTTCCGCACCATACTCATGCCGTACGGTTTCCATCTTCTTGGCAATGATGTCAATGGCCTCATTCCACGAAATGCGTCGCCATTTGTTCTCACCGCGCTTGCCGACGCGAAGAAGCGGATATTTATTGCGGTTGGGGTGATAAGGCGCTGAAACGCCCGAAAGCGCTTTTGCGCAAAGTGCACCTTTGCTCATCGGATATTCAGGGTTGCCTTCGAGCTTCACCACGCGCCCATTACGTACATGGGCGAGCACACCGCAGTTGTGGATGCAAGCGCGGCAGCAGGTCTTGACGATCTTTGTTTCTTCTTCCGCTGCTGCGGCGATAGGCGCTTCAGCGGCCGACGCGGTTGATACGAGCCCGCCCGATAGTGGGTGCGAGAAGACGGCAGCAGCGCCGCTGAGTGCTGTGGCTTCAAGGAAGCTTCGGCGGGAAATCTTGTGCAGTTCCATCATGATTCTCCTGGAACATATGAGACAGATGCGTTTTTTGAGGCAAACACCACCCATCAGACGGAAAGACAATGCTTCCCGCCGGCTTATCGGCTAAGGTCGTGTGTTGATTCGGCGCCTAGGGGTGGTTAGGCGCCTCTTGCTTGCGGGATGCGATGCGCTCGCGTGGTGGTCTCCTTTGTTTAAACGTGCATCAGACGAAGGTCATGTTGTTATCTTGGGGCTGCACTTCAAATCGTTTTTTGGGGTTGCTCTAGTGCTTTCGAACTAGTTTCATCGCAGTGGTTGAGAGTCGCTACGCAGAAAATGAAACCTATGTTGTGAATTAAGCAACTTAAAATGAGAACCAATCTCAAATAACGTAATGTTGTTGAAAACCAATAAGATAAATGGGCACGAAAGCGGTGAGATGCGAATGGGCACATCAGAAGGCAAGATGCGGAATTACCCGAGCTCAAAACAAGGTGAAGTCACTGTTGGGATCTTGTATTTCGGGTTGAATTCAAGCGTATGTATTGAATACTTAAATCGGCGTGATTGATGAAATCTGCTTAACGCGGAGAGCTTGAAATGCCGACGGGGTTTGAGGGTGGCATCAGCGTGATTTTTTCGGTATAAAGCACTCCTACCTTTTTACTGCTCTGGTTCAAAAAGGCGCATGGTTATAAGACTTCTCAAATTCAAACGGAGGGTAATCATGCGGCTGCAGCACCGCCTGTGCGGGCAACGGACCTGAGCGCATAACCAAGGGAAGAACACCGCAAATGGCCAAAAAAGTTCTCACTGCTGAAGAAATTCTCAAGATGCCTGATGACGACTACATGAACGCTCAGCAGCTTGAGTTTTTCCGCCGCCGTCTGACCGACTTGGAGAAGGAACTTCGCGCCAATGCCGATCAGACAACCGTGAATCTGCGTGAAACGACTGTTGTGCCCGATCCTGCTGACCGCGCAACGATTGAGGAGGAGCATGCACTCGAACTGCGCACGCGTGACCGTGAACGCAAGCTGTTGAAGAAGGTGCAGGCGGCCATCAAGCGCATTGATGATGGCGACTACGGATACTGCGAAGAAACGGGGGATCCTATTGGTGTGACTCGTTTGATGGCTCGTCCGACGGCAACACTTTCGCTCGAAGCTCAGCAGCGTCGTGAACTTAAGCAGAAGATGTACGGGGATTGATGCATCATGACGGTGCAGCGCCCGCAAGTAGGACGCGCTCCGCAATTGACATGGGCGGCACGGAACCCGGAGGAGGGAGTCGTGCCGTTTTTGCTTTCTGGAAAGCAGCTCCATGGCTCTGCCGGACGCAAGGTTTGGCTTCTTGATTTCGACGATACGCTTTTTGCTTCTTCTGCGGGTCTGCTCCATGAAGTGCACCTGCGCATGAATGCCTTCATGACGGAGCGCATGGGGATGAGTGAAGAAGAGGCTAACTGTCTGCGGAGTCATTATTGGCAGACGTACGGCTCAACCTTCATTGGACTCTGGCGCAGACACGGCGTTGATCCTAAGGAGTTTCTGCCTGCGGTGCATGACTTCGATTACGCGCCTTTTGTACAGAATGCACCACAGCTGCGGCGCCTGCTTTCCAAATTGCCGGGGCGTCGAGTGCTGTACTCCAACGGACCGCGGCTTTATGTTGAGCGTTTGCTTCCAGCTTTAGGGTTGAGGCATTTTTTTCACGCTATCGTGAGCAGTACCGATATGCGGCTTTTCGGTGACTGGCGTCCAAAACCTAATGTCTCAATGTTGCGAGCGGTATGTGCTCGCTTGAAGACAAGGACTGCCGATGCGGTGTTGGTTGATGACTCCCTCATGAATCTTAAGGCCGGAAAAGCGGCTGGACTTTCTACAGTTTGGTGCGTGGGATTGCGCAGGAAGCATGCAGGACTGCTTCTCCCTGCCGGAACACCAGCCAAACTGCCGGAAGTTGACTTAGTTGTGCGAAATGTTGAGGAACTCGTGCGGCGTGCGCACCTCCTTTGAACTTGGAGAGATTTGAATGACGGTTCTAAAGTATCTCTGGCGAGTGCTGGATTTTTGCCGACGCCTTGTTTTGAATTTGATTTTTTTGGGAGTGTTGGTAGCTGCCGCGCTGATTTGGTTGTTTGCTCGTCCGAATACGCCAGCAGTGGAACCTGGAACTTTACTGGTGCTTGATTTGGACGGCGCAGTCGTCGAATCAGATCCACTGCGCTCGATTTCCGCTGACTTAAAGTCCTTGATGAAGAGCCGCGGCGCATCAACACGCTTAATCGACGTTACGGAGGCTCTTCGATTCGCCGGTTCGGATGAGCGGATTGCGGGCGTTATTATCAAGGTTGACGGACTTACCAAACTTGGTCTTGCCAGTGCCCGCACGATTGGCAGTGCTATCGAAGACTACAAGACTGCCTCTGGCAAACCGGTATTTTCCTGGGCTTCCGGGTACACGCAAGCACAGTATGCGGCTGCTGCACATGCCGATGTGGTGGCGCTTCATCCGATGGGATCCGTCATGGTGAAGGGACTTTCCGGAACCAGTCTTTATTGGGGCGGTTTTTTGGAAAAACTCGGCATTGGAGTGTCCGTTTTTAAAGCGGGCGCCTTCAAAAGTGCTCCTGAGGCTTACAGTCTGCGCGCACCGACCTCAGACAATCTCATCGCTCAAGAGGGTTACTTGTCTGAAGCTTGGAAAGTTTTTGCTTCTGGCCTTGAAGATGCCCGCGGTTTAATTCCGGGATCCGTGGATACATATCTGAAGGGACTGCCCGAGAGGCTCAATGCAGGAGAAAGTCCTGCCGAAGCAGCGAAGGCAGCAGGACTTATTACCGATTTGATGGCTCGCGAAGCATTTGATGAAACGCTTGCCAAACAGTTTGGCGGCGGTAATCTGAAGAACGTGAAGACAGTGAACTTCGGGGCATACCTTGCTGAAACGGCGCGCAGCCGCAGTGCAGCGCAGCCGGGAGCCGTTGCTGTGGTGCTCGCAGAAGGGGCGATCTCTTCAACGGGCGCCACTGGAATTGATGCCGAGGAATTGGTGCAGCGCATTGAGCGAGCCGCATCCGCTCCCTCAACCAAGGCACTGGTGCTGCGAATTTCGAGCCCGGGTGGTGACGCGCTGGCAGCCGAGGCGATTCGTGAAAAACTTGAGGCTGTCAGAACAAAAGGCCTTCCCGTCATCGTCAGTATGGGAAATGCGGCAGCTTCTGGCGGCTATTGGATCAGCCTGGCCGCGGATCGAATTGTGGCGGATCCCTTGACGCTCACCGGATCGATCGGCGTCTTCAGCATTGTGCCGGATGCCGCTGCAGCCCTCGAGAAGCTTGAACTTGGTATTGGCGGCTTCCGAACCAGTGATTTCGCTGATTTTGGAAGCCCGCTGCATAAACCTAATGCGGCAGAAGCAGCATTGCTGCGTGCTGGCGTGATGCGCACTTATGCGCGCTTCAAGGATTTGACGGCCCAAAGCCGAAAGAAAACGCCCGAAGCGGTTGAAGCGCTGGCTCAGGGACGCATTTGGATGGGAACGCAGGCAGCGCAAAATGGGCTTGTGGATAAGCTCGGTGATCTCAATGATGCTGTCAAACTTGCTCGTCAGGTTGCGGGATTGAAGACCAACGAGCCTATTCGTATCTATGATGTTGAAGCCGACGCAATGACGAGCATGCTGTCGGGCTTGATGGGTGAGGCAATGCTTAAAGTGTTCGCGCAGCTGCCGATCAGTGATTTTTTGCAGTTAAGGGATATACCCATTCGAGAGGCCGATGCGGCATTGCTGTCAAGCGGCCGTACATTGGCGTGGTCACCGGCAGGGCTTGATCTATAACCCGGTATCGTTTGCAGTAAAGGCGAGGTCTTGGAGGACTAAATAAAACCATATAAATCATCCGCCGAGACCGTTGCTGCAGGTAGAGAGCAAAGCATAAGCATTGATCTCTACCTGATTGAAGTGGTGAAGGTTTCAGCAAGCAGTGCCGCCGCCGCAACATGGACAGCCTTTTAGACGGCTATAGCGCATCTCATGCATGTCCATATTAAGAAGATCGACAAACAACATGCGTCGAGTTAGCGGGCGGCCAATACCAGCGGCAAGTTTCAGCGCTTCAGTAGCCTGCAGCAGTCCGATAGTGCCAGTGAGCCCCGAGAAGACCCCAAGCGTCGAGGCCTTTTCGTCATTTGCTGCGTCATCTTCTTCAAAGAGACATCTATAGCAGGGAGAGTCTGGATCACGAAAGTCAAAAACCGTGACCTGCCCGGAAAGCTTTACGGCTGCAGCGAAAACAAGCGGTTTCTTTTCGATGAAGCAGGCGCGATTGGCTAACTGCCGAGTGGCCAGATTGTCGGAGCAGTCGAGGACAATATCGTGTTCTCGTACGAGTGTGCGCAGTTCCTCCACATCTGCCATTCGGTGTGGAACGGCCCGAATGTCAAGCACTGGATTCCATCGCAGTAATTCCCGAGCAGCATTTTGGGCCTTATTTAGACCGATAGAGGGGCCGTCATGGAGAATCTGACGAGAAAGGTTGTTTTCGGACACTTCGTCGGGATCAACAACAGTGATGTGTGAAGCGCCGGAAGAGGCCAGGTAAAGGAGCGCCGGAGAGCCGAGTCCGCCCGCTCCGATCACTAAGAAGCGCGTTTTGAGAATGCGCTTCTCACCGTCTTCGCCCAATTCCTTGATTCGCATCTGGCGTGACAGACGTTCGCGCAGCGCAGCAAAACGTTCTTGATCATTCATATTTGTGGTCCCAAAAAAGGCGGACGATCCTTCAAAAAGCATCGAAGGATGCGGCCGCCGATGGAGGTGAGCGCGTAATTTATTCGCTCTTCTTTTGAGCCTCGGTGGGTTTGTTATCCGATGTATTCTCTTTAGTCTTCTTCGCTTCGGCCTCGGCTTGCGCTTTAGCTTTCGCTGCATCTTCGGCGCGCAGCTTCTTCGCAACCGAAATCGGCTGACCGCGCAGACGGGAGGTTTCAACTTTTTCCCCCTTCAGATGAGCAATGGCTTGCTTAAGCTGCCAGTCTTTGTCATCACCGAAAAGGTAAACCCAATCTGGCGTCTTGGCTTCGTCGTTGTCGTCATAAGGGAGCGCTTCGGCCTCAGCCTTTTTATCCTTGTCGGACTTTTTGGCGTCCTGCTGATTGGCAAGGTGGTGAGCCAGATCTGCCTCACGAACCTGGAAGGTCGGGAAGTTGCCTTTGGGCGTGTCGTCCACATAGAAGTCGGGTTCAATACCTCGGGCTTGAATCGAACGACCCGACGGCGTGTAGTAACGTGCGGTAGTGAGTTTTACGCCGACAGTCTTTTCACCGAAGGTCATAGGCAAAATGGTTTGCACAGATCCTTTGCCAAAAGAGCGGTCGCCCAAAAGAACAGCGCGCTTGTGATCCTGCAGTGCGCCGGCCACAATTTCGGATGCAGAGGCCGACGAAGAGTTAATCAGTACGACGAGCGGCACTGTTTTCGCTGCCGGAGTGAGCTCCGCAAGCGCTTTGGCCGAATTGCCCGAGCGATAATCTTTTTCTACAGCTTTAAAAGCATAGTCGGACTGAGGGGTACGTCCCTTGATCGATACAACATCGCTTTTTTCAGGTAAAAATGCGGCGGAAACACCGATTGCCGCTTGAAGCAGGCCGCCCGGATCATTACGCAGATCAAGAATAAGACCTTTCAAGTGTCCGGATTTCTCAAGCTTGTTGATGTTGACAGCGAGATCTTCTGCCGTACGTTCTTGGAATTGCGAGATGCGGATGTAGCCGAAGCCGTCTGCAAGCTCTTTCATGCGCACGGACTGCGTTTTGATGGTTGCGCGCTCAATTGTGAAGGAGAGCGGCTTCATTTCACCCTTACGAGCAATTTCAAGACGAATTTTTGTTTTCGGCTCACCGCGCATACGCTTCACGGCTTCTTCGAGCGTCAAGTCGGCAGTGGCTTCGCCGTCAAGCTTCGTAATGATGTCGCCGGCGCGAATGCCTGCTCTCGCGGCAGGGGTATCGTCGATCGGAGAGATCACGCGTACGCCGGAGACATCTTTGGTGACTTCAATGCCGAGACCGCCGAAACTCCCATGCGTCGCTTCACTCATGTCTTCAAAGCCTTCTGGGTCAAGGAAGCTTGAGTGTGGATCAAGGCCGCTGACCATGCCTTCAACGGCGAGCTCAAGAAGCTCCTTGTCGGAGACCTCGTCAACGTAGTAGTCCTTCACGGCGTTAAAGACGCTCGTGAACTGACGCACTTCCATCAGCGGGAGTTTGGTTTCAGCTTGCTTGTCGGCATAGACCTGCATGCCGGTAGTGGCAAGAGCACCGGCCAGAGCGCCGGCGACGAAAAGAGAAAGAAGACGGAGCTTCATTGGTATATGTTCAATAAAAACGGTCGAGGGGAAATCCCGGGGGTGCCGCAAAAGTTTTTGTATTTTCGCTTATTTGGCGAGCCACGGCTGTGGGTTGATGGGTTTGCCCTTGTAACGTATCTCAAAATAGAGTCCGGGTTCATCGCTCGCACCAGATGTGCCAACGGTGGAAATGGTTTCGCCTGCGGCGACCTTGTCGCCGACATTCTTTAAGACAGATTCGTTGTTTGCGTAGACAGACATGTAGGTGCCGCCATGATCAATGATGAGCAGGTTGCCGTAGCCGCGGAGCCAGTCCGAAAATACAACTCGTCCCGCCGCACAGGCAGAAACTTCGGCACCTTCTGGAGCACTAAAAAGAATACCTTGCCAAACGGCTGATCCTGTACGACGACTGCCGAAGCCAGCAGCGACTCGACCCGATACCGGGCGGATAAGACGTCCCTTTGATTGTGCAAAGGATCCAGAAGGCAGCGGAGCAATGGGCTTTTGATTCTTTTGGGCAGCCGCTGCGCGTTTGGCCGCTTCTGCACGAGCGGCAGCTTCTTCTGCTGCGCGCTCGCGTTCGAGTCGTTTGTCGATTGAAGCGACGAGATTTTCCAATCGAGTCTGGTCTTTTTTGAGTTTCTCAATTGCCGCCTGTTGGGTGGCAATCTCGCGGGCCAACTTCTTCACAGCAGCTTGACGATCTCGTTTTTCGTCTAGCAGTTTGGCGTGATTCTCTTCCTCTTCGCGTGCAATGCGGGAGAGCTCTGCGCGTCGGGCACGTGTTTCTTTTTCGACAGTGTCGATCTGGGTCTGTTTTTGAGTTAAGGCCTTTGCCGCTTCTTGCTGAGCAAGCGACAGGTAGCGTAACTCCGCTGCCGTGCGGGCGAGTTCATTCGGGTTGCCGCCCTCAATGAGCGACTGCCAACTATGTCGCTGGGCGTGTACATATTGCGCACGCATGATCTGCTCGTAGCGGCTGCGGGCTTCTCGAAGGTCTCGCTCCACGCTGCGACCGTCTTGTCTGAGCTCGGAGAGGCGCTGCTCGACAGTGCTGCGTTCCGTTTTAAGGGTACGCAGGCGCCGGTTTGCTTCGGAGATGGACTGGTCGGCTTTCTTCAGGTCATTTTCGGCAGCTTCGTTTTCTGCCTCACGAGCAGAGAGCTTTTTTTCAAGTTCGGAGAGCTTTTCATCAACCGAGGCTTTGCGATTTTCGGCCTGTACCTTTTGCTTGGCCGTGGCGTCAGATTTGAGCGCAGCAGAAGTTTCTGCAGGCGCAAAAACACTGAGCAGCGCCAGACAGAGCACAAGCGAGAGCAGACGAAAAAATGACATGGGCGAGCGCATGGAGTGGTTTGCGCGGAAGTCCGGAGGCAAAAGTATGGAAGAGATGCGGGGTCGATGGTCGCCGCAACCTATAATCCTACCTTCTTGGGAATTTTTTCCAATCGATTTTTCATAGTCCCATGTCTCAATTCATTGTTCAAAACGCGCTTCTCATCATCATTGCCGTCATCGCAGCCGTGTCGCTTGCCATGCCGCTTATCAATACTCGCCGCTTTGGCCCGATGGTGTCGTCTGAGCAAGCCGTCTCCTTGATTAACAAGCAGAACGCACTTGTGGTTGATGTTCGAGCTCAGAAGGATTTCAAACGCGTGCGCATTGCTAATTCGGTGAATATTCCCGCCAATGAGATTCAGAACCGTCTGGGCGAGCTCTCAAAGGACCGTACGATTATTGTCGTCGACAACTCGGGGAATATGTCTGCAGCAGCATCAAAGCTTCTGCGCGGCGTGGGCTTTACTAAGGTTTACGTGCTTGACAGCGGTCTCGTTGGCTGGATGCGCGACAAGCTGCCCCTTGAATCCTGAGGATTCGTCCCCATATATAAAGCTACTGGTGTGCGCAGCTCACTGGTACTGAATTTTTGAACGCTCGGAAGAAACATAGTGCCGACCGGGCGCCGCCACTTTTAGAAAGGACACTTCAAAATGGCCGAAAACGAAAACGTGCAGAATCCCGAAGCGCAGCAGCCGCAGGCTCAGCCCGAACAGGATGATCAGCCGGTCTTCCAGTTGCAGCGCTGCTACTTGAAGGACGCTTCTCTTGAGATGCCGCACGCACCGGATATCCTGCTGACTCCTCAGGAATCGGCTCCGCAGGTTGATATCCAATTCGAAGTGAGCCAGCGCCTCGTTCAGGCTGATCTCTATGACATTACCGTGCGCGGCACGATTACGGTTAAGGCTCCGGAGGATAAAGTGATTATCCTGGCCGAAGGCCGTCAGTCCGGTATCTTCTCGATTCACGGAATCCCTGCTGAACCGCTGCAGCACGTTACGAATGTGCTCTGCCCGTCGATGGTTTATCCCTATCTTCGTGCCAATCTGGCGGATCTGATGACCCGTGCAGGCGTCCCGCCGGTGCATCTCCCGGAGGTGAACTTCGAGGTGCTCTATCAGCAGCGTCTCGCTCAGGCTCAGGCCGAAGCCCATGCTGCTGCTGAGAAGCAGGGTGACGCTGCGCAGAATTAATTCACACCTGCGCTGCACCAAAAGAACGGTCGGCCCCATCATATTAGGGACGACCGTTTTTTCTGACTGAACGCTGCGCTATACCTCTATAGTGGAGCAACCTTTCGGCCATTGACTGAGTAGACCCTGGTCGAACGTATGGGTGGAAAAGCCGTATCCTGCGGCTAGAATGGACGTTAATAAGTAGAGGGCTTCCTCCGGCTGACGGATGAAGCATGTGGAGGGAACCAAATAATGATTCGTATTCTGCTGATTGACGACCACACGCTTTTCCGCAGCGGGGTTAAGGCACTTCTGCAGCGTCAGCCTGATTTTGAGGTTGTCGGCGAAGCCAGCGATGGCCTGGAGGGCGTGAAACTCGTCGAGCAGGTTGAGGCAGATGTCGTGCTTCTCGATTTGGATATGCCAAGCATGAACGGCCGTGAGGCGCTCGAGCAGATTCGTGAAACACATCCGAATCTTGCTGTGCTGATGCTCACGGTTAGCGAAGACTGTGAAGCGCTCGGCGAATGTCTGAAGCTAGGTGCTCGTGGGTATCTTCTTAAGAAGATTGACCAGGATTTTCTGCTGCGCTCGATCCGCGCGGCTTATAACGGCGACAGCGTGATTTCCCCCCAAATGATGACAAAGTTTGTCAATCGTCTGTCGGAGCCGCCGGAAGCAGCTCGCACTCGTCAGGCACAAGGGACGGATCCGACCGTTTTGACTCGTCGGGAACGGCAGACTTTGGCCTGGCTCGCTCGCGGAGTTTCCAATAAGGAGATTGCACGTGCGCTGAATCTTGCTGAGTCGACCGTCAAAGTTCACGTGCAGAGTATTTTGCGAAAGCTCAATCTTTCATCCCGCGTGCAGGCCGCAATCTATGCGATCGAGCACAAGATAGACAAAGAGCTCTAATGGGAATTAGGGATGGAGGCGCTCTAAATTACTTTTCGAGCGCCTTTATCTTTGTCCTTGATGATAAATGACGATCAGCAGCCGCCAGCATAGTTCTGTTGCCGCCAGGCTTCAAAAACAGTCACTGCAACGGCATTGGAGAGGTTGAGCGAGCGGTTGTCAGGGCGCATTGGCAGCCGAATACGGTTTTGTGCACTGAACGCGCTGCGGATGTCATCAGGAAGGCCGGAGCCTTCAGCGCCAAAAATGAACCAGTCGCCCGGCATGAATTTCAGCTGCGAAAAGACGGTCGACCCTTTCGTCGTCATCGCGAACATACGTTCCGGGTTGGGGTGCTCAGCAGCTAGAAATGCTTCCCAATTGTCATGGATTTTGAGTGTTGCATATTCCCAGTAATCGAGACCGGCGCGTTTCATGTGTTTGTCTTCGAGTGAAAATCCCAACGGTCGGATGAGGTGCAGCGAAGCGCCCGTATTGGCACAAAGACGGATGACATTGCCGGTATTGGGCGGAATTTCAGGGTGAACGAGTACAACGTTAAACATGACGGAGAGCGGGAAAACGAAAGCCGCCGCATGATGCGGCGGGATATAAGTGTATTCGTTGTGCGTCTGCAGGTCAGAATGGATCTTGACCGGCGAGCTTTTCTCCCATCTTTTTGATGGCAAGCTTTTCAATCTGACGCACGCGTTCTGCAGAAACACCAAGTTCGTGAGCAAGCGCCTGCAGTGTTACCGGTTTTGCAGTGCCGTCGGCGTCAACAGTGAGGTAGCGTGCTTCAATGACTCGGCGGCTGCGGGGGTCCAGTGCAGCTAAGGCCGTCTGCAGCCCTTCGCCTTCGAGGTGCTGGCGGTCTTCGGCTTCGAGTATGGCTTCGGGTTGATCGCTTGTGCGGGTAAGCCAGTCCGAAGGTGAGAAGCTGTCATCATCGTCAGAATCTGCCGGCCCATCAATGCTCGTTTCTTGCCCATACATGCGCTCCTCCATATCGAGGACCTCTTTGGGTTTGACATCTAATGTGAGCGCGATGCGTTGGGCTTCCTGATTGGTGAGTGCAGCTTGGCTGTCTTCTTTCAGTTGCCGGAGATTGAAGAAAAGTTTTCGCTGGTTCTTCGTAGTGGCGAGCTTGACGATGCGCCAGTTTCGAATGATGTATTCCTGAATTTCAGATCGAATCCAATGGACGGCAAAGGTCATGAGGCGGGCGCCACGATCAGGGTCGTAGCGTCGAATGGCTTTCATCAGACCAATGTTGCCTTCCTGAATGAGATCGGCGTAAGGGAGGCCGTAGCCCAGAAAGCCGCGTGCAATGGAGATTACCAAGCGAAGATGGGAGAGCACGAGTTTTTGTGCAGCCTCCAGATCATTTTGATCGCGTAGCTTCAGGGCAAGCGTTTTCTCTTCATCGGCCGTCAGCATTGGCGCGCGTTCCGCGGCGCGAAGGAATGCATCTAAGTCACCCAAAGGCCCTGACGGCGAATAAGGCACAACTGCGGTCGAGCGTTCAGATTTGACGGACGGCAGGTGCGTGGCGCGTATTGCAGGTGCAGTTGATTGGCGTATAGCGGGAAGCTGATGGGAATGCTCGGACGATTTTACGGATTTGGCTGCATCAAGAGATGGTGTCCTCAGCTCGTCAGAGCCCTCGGGCAATGCATTCAGCTGCGGCTTGTCAGGCGTAGCAGCGTCGTGATCAATAATGAGCGGAGCATCAACCGAGAAGGATGTCATGTGCGGCGGCGGAAGGGAAACGGATCCATCAAACAATAGCATTGAGTTTTAGGGGATAAGGACGTTCTTCCCCAAAGACTTGTAGCAGAGGGTTTCCCAAAGGGCAAAGAGTGAAAAAGGTACAGTTACTGGGCCTTGGCAATGGTTCGCCATGCGCGTAGTGCGGCAAGCGACGATGTGAGGCCGCCGAGCACGGCAGCAGCGGCAACAAAACCTAAACAGAGTTCGAGCGTCGGAAGTGTGAGTGTGACGGAGCCGCCGTAGAGCGCTGCGGCACGGTCAAGGTATGGCTGCAGGAGTTTGATCCCCGCAGCAGAAAGGCCAAGTGCAGCAGCGGCAGCAGTACCCATCAGCACCATGCCGCGCCAGGCATAAGGGCGAGCGGCGAATCCTGGGGCTGCTCCAATCAGATAGAGCGTGCACATTTCATCTCGCGCAGAGGCGGTCGTCATTCGAACGGCACTTTCAAGAACAAGCATGACAAGAAGCGCTACGACGGTACCGAGACAGGCAAGCCCCACCCATGAAGCCTGAGTGACGGCCCGCAGTTTCTCATGCCAGGATGCTTCATAAGGCGCGAAATCGACACCCGGCAGGGCGGAAATACGTTTTGCGGCGGCAGCAATTTCGTCAGCACTGGCCCGATCGTCCAAAACGGCCACAATGATGTCGGGCAACGGGTTGCCTCCGGCTGTCTGAGACGGCAGTCCAAGCTGAGCATTCAATGCCTTAAGTGCTTCATCTTTCCCAATAACTTGGGCGCTTGTTACTAAAGGGGCTGCACGGACTGCATCAGCTACCTTGACGGCGTCTGCGCCTTCCTTAGTAAAAACCGTCAGCTCAACCGATGTTGGAAGACTTCGCAGAGGTTCCGATAGCCCATAGAAGACTAAGGCAATCCAAAGAGGAATCGTCAGTGCCAGAGCTGAAAGCAAAACAGCAAAGGCATTAGCGCCTGCGTTGCGTTTCAAGCCGCGGAACATCTCTTCGAAAGCCCAGCGGCGGCTGGTAATGAAGCCGGTGAAGAAGCTCATGCCCGAATCTCCGTATTAACAGCCATTGATCCGGGCGTGGAAAGTATGATTTCGCGGAGTTGGGCCCTGGGAACTGTCAGCGCTTTGTGGCTCGCGCAGACAACGGTGACGCCTGCTCGCGCAAAAGTGGCTAGAAGTGCAAGCAGCGCTTCACCATTAACATCGTCCAAATGTGCAACGGGTTCGTCGGCAAGGATGACGACGGGGCGATTGACGACCGCACGAGCAAGGAGCGCAAGCTGCCGCTGACCCGCAGACAACCGGGCCGGGAAGGCGTCGGCGTGTTCGGCGAGACCGCATTTCTCCAGCGCTAGAAAACCGCGGCGGCGAGCTTCAGCATAAGACTCTTCTGCAGCTAAAGCCGGGAGCATGACATTTTCATGGACGGTACGGTCATCAAGCAGCCGTCCGTCCTGCATCATGAGCCCCATAGAGCGACGCAGCCACCGGCGTTCCATTTCGTTGAAGTGATCGACACGGTCGCCAGCAACGATAACTTCGCCCGAAGTCGGTCGAACAAGCCCTGCGAGGAGTTTCAATACAGTGCTCTTTCCGCTTCCTGTCGGACCGCGGAGCAGTACGAATTCCCCCCGTCCTACTGTGAGAGAGACGCGGTCGACAACCACGGAGCCGTCAATGATAACGCTCGTGGAATGAAGCTCAAGGAGGGGTTGAGGAACTGCAGGAGCCATTGAAAATGCTACTCAGAATTTTTCGATCTTGACGCTGCGGCCGACGCGATCCCAACAGTCTGACTCTTCCTTCAGGAGGTAGTCTGTGAGCGGATGGGCGTTAAGCCAGACTTCCGCGAGGCGAACAACAAGTTGTTCGTTACTGCGTTGGATAGTCATGATGGGAAGTTCAACATCTTTTCTGGCATGGCAGAAAATAACAGCAAGCCGAATGGCGAGCGCTGCTGCGCGAGAAATAAGGCCAGAAGAAAATGCGCCTTCGAGTTTTTTCAAATTGCCGCGCTGTGAGAGCACGATTGCTGCCATCATGTCTTGTTCACGGCGGCTAAAGCCCGGCATATCGGCATTCTTGATAATGTATTCCCCGTGACGATGGTATCGCGAGGAAGAAATTGACATGCCGCATTCGTGTACAAGTGCTGCCCAGCGCAGATATCTCAGCAGTTCGGGTGAAGCATCAGGGCAGAGCTCTCGATAGAAAGCCAGTGTAATGTTGGCTACGCGTTCGGCCTGTTCGCGATCGATCCGAGTCGCGGTCATGAGTCCCTCAATAGCTACATCTCGGGTGTCGCGATTAGAGACGCGCCCGAGGAGATCATAGAGGAGCCCCATGCGCAGAGCGCCTTGAGCGGGGCGCATTTCGCGAATACCAAGTACACGATAAACGGCAGACAAAACGGCAAGACCGCCAGCGATGACTTCACGGCGGTCTTCTTTGAGGCCGGGAAAGTTCACATCCTTAACGTCACGCATGTCCAGGAGCATTTTGCGCAGTCGCTCAAGGTGTTCAGGCGTCACCTCACCGTCAGTGTTCCAGCCGAGCGCGTGGCAGATGTCGCTTACAGCTCCGAACGTGCCTGCTGAACCATAGCACTCATCGTAAGTGCCGCGTCCAAACGTAGTGATAGATTCCTCAAGTTCTGCGGCACAAGCTGTAATCGCGCGATCAAGCGACTTCTGCGTAATTTTGCCTTCACGAAAGAAGCGGATGGAGGTGTTGACGCAGCCCATACGGAAACTTTCATAGCGTTGAGCTTCTAATCCCTTCCCGATAATAATTTCAGTACTGGCGCCGCCGATATCGACCACTAGACGCCGTTTATCTGAAAGCGGAAGCGTATGTGCGCATCCCTTAAAGACAAGACGTGCTTCCTCGTGTCCAGAGAGAATATCAATGCGGTAACCAAGCGTTTCTTCGGCTTTTTTTAAAAAATCGGCCGCATTGGTCGCCACGCGCATCGCTTGAGTGCCGACGGCACGAACTTGAGTAGAAGGCAGACCTGCCAGACGCTCATTGAAGCGAGCAAGCGCGGCCAAAGCGCGCGCTTGAATTTCAGGCGTTAAAGCGCCCTTGTCGTCGAACCCACCGGCCAGGCGAACGGTTTCCTTCAAGTAGTTTTGTGTGTGAATACTGTCGCCTTCAAGGCGGCCGATTTCAACGCGGAAGCTGTTGCTGCCAAGATCTACAGCACCCAGAAGCATGATGAATCCTTCAATGAATAGTGATGTGCACTGCCTGCGGCGGCGTTACTTTATTTTGCGTCCAGACCAACCAGCGCATTGGCAAATTCTTCGGCACTGAAAGGCTGCAGGTCTTCGAGTTTTTCGCCTACGCCGATATAGTAAATGGGCAGTCTCCGCTCTCCTCGGGCAGCTGTAATGGCTGCAAGAACGCCGCCTTTGGCCGTACCATCCAACTTAGTAACGATCAGACCGGTAAGGTGAGCGTAAGTGTCGAACGCGGCCACCTGCGCCAATGCATTTTGGCCGTTTGTACCGTCTACCACGAGAATCACCTCATGCGGAGCACCTTCGAGCGCTTTTTCTTGAGCGCGGCGGATGCGCGAGAGTTCTTCCATCAGATTGGTCTGCGTAGGAAGTCGTCCCGCTGTATCGGCGATAACCACATCCATGCTGCGGGCCCGGCCGGCATTGACGGCATCAAAAACCACCGCTGCCGGATCACCTCCAGTCTGTGCAATAACTTCGACGCGGTTGCGTTCACCCCAGACGGCGAGCTGCTCCCGTGCGGCAGCACGGAAAGTATCACCGGCGGCTAAGAGTACGCTCTTGCTGTTGTCGGCGAAACGTTTGGCAAGTTTACCGATACTTGTTGTTTTACCAGCACCGTTGACGCCGCACATCATGATGACGCAAGGCTTTGCTTGATCAACGTTGAGTACGCCTTCAGCAGGTTTGAGAATGGTGACCAGCTCATCACGCAGTGCGAGTTTCACCTCTTCCTGAGTCTTCAATCCTTTGAGCTTAATATCGCTGCGAAGGCGCTCTAAGATATGCGTTGTTGTCTCAACGCCGACATCAGCGGAGATCAGCGCGAACTCCAGCTCCTCGAGAAAATCCTCGTCAACGACGCCGCCCGAAAAAAGTCCGACGATATTGACGCGGGTGCGTGAAAGCCCATTTTTCAAACGGGAAAACCAACCCTCAGAAGAACCCAAAGCCATACTTGATGAAGATGTTGAAAAGTCCAAGAAATGCGCGTAAAGACGCTGTGAGCGCAAGTTTAACAACCTCACGCGGTGAGCGAGAGGGTGCAGTGCGCATCGTTGGGGGGCGTTGGCGCCGCACGCCGTTGGCGGTTGCCGACCGCAATGGACTGCGTCCCACGCCGGAGCGAGTGCGCGAGACCGTGTTCGACTGGCTTGGGCATCTTTTACGCTCCTTTTCGGGTAAAAGTGTGTTGGATCTTTTCGCGGGGTCCGGTGCTTTGGGTTTTGAAGCGCTGTCGCGCGGCATGAAAGCCGCGGACTTTGTTGAGCGCGATAGCCGTCAGGCGGCGCTTTTGAAGCAGGCGGCGGCAAAGCTCTCCGAAAAAGAGGCCGATGACATCCAGATCCGAGTTCATCAGGGAGATGCCTTTGAGTTTCTTGAGGGGACAGCATCTTGTTACGATGTGATTTTCATTGATCCTCCCTATGCATTGGATCTGCAGGACAAAGCGATTGTTGAGGCAGCAAAATGTCTGGGGCCGAACGGCGTTCTTTACGTTGAACGTTCGGGTGTCCTGACATCGCCGGAAGTGCTCGAGCAACAAAAACTCGTTCGCTTAAGAAGTATGAGTGCTGGGCAGGTGACTTGCGAATTTTTGGGTTTTGCTGCTGGTGCTCTGGCTGCCTTGGCCAAAGCCAAGAAGCCGCTTCGCGGTAAAGCGGCGAAGATTGCCGCTAAGCAGGCACAGAAGGCGGCTCAAGGTTAAATTCAACGCTCTTATTGCTTCTTTAACGTCTGATCAGCTCTGGCTGATGCACGGACAGGACTAGAGAATTCCTCACAATGCTCAATGCTGTTTATCCCGGAACGTTCGATCCCCTGACAAACGGTCATCTCGATCTGATTGCCCGCGCCTCACGTATTTTTCCTAAGGTTTATGTGGGAGTGGCGACAAGTGCCGGCAAGCATCCGCTTCTCTCGCTTGAAGAACGCCTTTACTGTGCTCGGTTGGTGTGTGCTGACTTTGCCAATGTTGAGCCGCTTCCCGTCACGGGATTGCTTAAGGATTTCGTGAAGTCGCACGATGTGGGTGTTATTGTGCGCGGAGCGCGTGCCGTAAGTGACTTCGAATATGAGTTTCAGATGGCGGGCATGAATCGGCAGCTGATGCCAGAGGTTGAGACAGTTTTCATGACGCCGTCGCTGCAAAATCAGTTCGTGAGCGGTACGTTTGTGCGTGAAATTGCTCGTCTTGGCGGTGACGAAGCGGCGGCTTTCGTTGATCCTCGTATTTGGCCGACACTGCAGTCAGCGGCCAGACGCAACCCAATGTAACGCCTGACCGCAAACAACGAATCCGAGGAAATTTTCAGACTCGGCGATCCTCGAGTCAGATGCTCTGCTTCGAAGTTCTGTCCGCATCAGTGGGTTGCCTAGGCGCGGCGCTCTCATCTGAATCCCAAGGCATCTTCGGCAATGAAGGCAGTTGGGGCATGTCGATTTCCGGGAGTTCGATGCCGTTCCAAAAATCTTTCATGGCGCGTTCAAACTTTTGGCCAAGTTTTTTCAATGTGAATGGCTCATCAGCATGTGCCGCAGCTGCAGGCTGCGCAGCAGCAAACCAGTTGATGATCCATTGAGGAGCGGCCCCCGTCTTGAAGATTACTTGCACGGGCAACATGAGTTCCGGCGTTTTGCCCTCGGCGGCAAGTGTCGCTTTAATGTCAATGGTCGTCTGCAGCTGTGAGGCTTCGCCGGCAAACTCAGCGATCCACGGCAATTCGGCTGAACCGACTCTTGGAGCAAGTGCTTTGCCGGAAATCTTGATGAAGTGTTCAGATTCCGACGCGTTGGCAAGGGCGATGTCAGCAGTCAGTTCACTCAAGCGCGTCCGTGCAGTCTTTGCGACCAGTTCTGGAGGGAGTGTCTCGGGCGCTTCTTGGATGAGAATCTGACGGGCTTTCTCCAGATCAATGCCAAGCAGCATGCCTTCGGTTAAGCGGACGTTGCCCTTAGCCTCAGCAACAGCAATGGTGCCTTCGAGCGGATAGAAGGTGCCTTCAAGGTCGAAAGTGCCGTCCATCCGCCCCGCAATTGGGGCAGGCGCCGCAAAGGCATTTTGTGCATCGGCTCCCTTTAGGGTGCTGTGGATACGCCAAATGCCGTCAGGAGTGAGAATGCCGGCAAGCTGTACTGCGCCGTTCAGAAAATCGGCTTTGCCGCGGGTGAGATTGACGATGCCGGCAGAACGAGTGAGTTCTGCGGACACATCGTTAAGAGCAGTGAGCTTCTCCGCTTCGGATAGTCTGAGGGTGCCAATCGTAAAGGCGATTTTGAAGTCTCGTCCGTCTAGAGCGACGAAATGTCCCCAGAGAGGAGAAAGGCTCTCAAGCGTGGCAGCGGATGCCGCTCCAAGTGCGATGTTGCCCAATACGGCATTGCCGGGCAGCTGAGCGAGATGCAGGCTGACGGTTGTGCCAAAGAGTGTGCCTTCGAGGTCGGTTTGCAGTGTATCGGCCGAGAGGTTGAGCGTGCCGGAGAGTCGATTGACGGTAGTGGAGTCGGTTGAGCTCGAGAGGTCAAGCGCAGAGAGCTTAAGTGAACCGTTGGCCCAGGAAAGATCAACACCGGCGGTGCCTGCAAGAGACCAATTACGCTTGGCCGCAGAGAGTTGTCCTCGTGCAGAGGCATATTCGGCAAAAACGCCGTCGGATGTGAAGGATGCCGTTGGTGCCTGAATAGAGAAGGTAGTGCCCTCTCGCAGGGAACCTTCCAGCGCTGGTTTTTCCGCAATCCAAGGCTGGCCCATTGGGGCGCCGGTCAGCCTATTGGCTGAGGCGGATGCTTTTAAGTTCATCGAGCCGGAGATGCCGTCAAAAGTGGCAGCAGGCATCTGCAGCACCAATCCTTTTTGAGCATCAAACGTGAAGACGCCGGTAAATGTCAAGGTGCCAGTAAGGCCGTTGAGCGTCTGCGCGGAACCTTCCGAAATAGGGGCGGCCGAGATGCTCGGTGCCTGAGGGAGCGTTAACGTACCCGCCAGACGCACCGTTCCGCCGGTTTCAGAGAGATTGGAAAATTCGGCATCGAGCGCTGAGAGCATACCTGCGCCAACATGCGGCAGAGCATCAAAACGAATGGATGCCTGAGTGAGTTCGAGTTGGTTGATATTCCAGACGGCATGTTCGGCAGAGGAGGTTGTGTTCTCAAGCAACGTCGCGTAGGAGATGTCGTTGAGCTCAAGGCGATCAACGGCAACACGGTCGACGCGAGGCGATTGTGCGAAGAGACTCCATGGGGCGAGTTCAATTTCTGCGCTGGCAAATCGGCCGGCATGAGTGCTGTCCTCTGTGTGAATGAGCTCTCCGGCAGGTATACGGAGAATAAGTTTCGGCAAACGCTTCAATTCCACATTGCCAGAAAGTTCCGCTCGCAGCCCAAGATGTGACTCGAGCATGGCTGCGGCCCGTGCTGTAACGCGTTCAGGAGTGGCGTAGAGCGTAAGGGCGCCGACGAGTGAAAGAACGAGAAGCGAAAGAAAAAGCAGAATGACGATTGTGGTGCGGAGCGTTCGCATGAAGCGGCCTGTGATAGAGAGTCATCAGCGATGTAGTCTGCCACACAACAAAAGAAGCAGGAGCTGAGATGGCAAATCTCGTGCATCCTGCTTCTAGTTGTCGAAGGACTGTTGGAGTCTCTCGATGAAATTAACCTTGCTGACGAATCAGCCAATCGAAAGCGCCGAGCGCAGCAGTTGCTCCGCCGCCCAGGGCGATAACGACCTGCTTGTAAGGTGAGGTTGTGCAGTCGCCGCCGGCAAAGATGCCTTCGGCAGATGTGGCGCCGTGGTCGTTGATTATGATTTCATTCCAATCGTTCAACGCGACCGTTCCCTTGAGCCAGTCAGTATTGGGTACGAGGCCAATCTGGACGAAGCAACCCGAAGCGGGGAGGATTTTGAATTCACCCGTAGCTTTGTCTTTATAGCGAACGCCGGTAAGGAGCTGACCATTGCCTTCCAGGGACTCTACTGTCATGTTGTAGATGACCTTGGCATTGGTTGTTGCAAGGAGTTTCTTAACGAGTACTTCGTCTGCAGTAAGCTGACCGCCGCGCTGCAGCAATGTGACTGAGCGGCAGATTGCAGCCAAGTCGATGGCGGCTTCAACACCGGAGTTTCCTCCGCCTACAACCACCACATCCTTACCCTTAAAAAGCGGTCCATCGCAGTGAGGGCAGTATGCGACGCCTTTGCCCTGATATTCTTTTTCTCCAGGAACACCGAGCTGGCGCCAACGAGCGCCGGTTGCAGCAATCAAAGCCTTGGTCTGAAGATGCCCGCCCGAGGCAAGCTCGATTTGCCAGAAACCATCCTGACGTTCCACCTTGACGGCGCGTTCGAGCGCCATCACGTCAACGCCGTAGTGATTAACGTGCTCCATGAAACGACCGCCGAGCGCCACGCCGTCAGTCGACAGGATTGATGTGAAGTTCTCAATAGAGCTTGTTTCGTTGACTTGTCCGCCAGGACGCTCGCAGAGGAGTCCCGTACGCAGCCCTTTGCGGGCAGCATAAATGGCCGCAGTGGCACCGGCTGGGCCAGCGCCTACGACGAGGACGTCGAACGGTGCTTTGGCAGAGAGCTTGGCAGCCTGTTCCTTAACAAAACCCTCATCGAGCTTGGCAACAATTTCTCCGAGCTCATGACGGCCTGCCATGAACTCCTTGCCGTTCAGAAAAACTGTCGGCACGGCCATGATGCGGCGTTCTTTCACCTCATCCTGAAAGAGCGCACCGTCGATCGTTGTTACTCGTACGTTGGGATTGAGCACGGCCATGAGGTTGAGAGCCTGCACAACATCCGGGCAGTTATGGCATGACAGGGACATGTAAACCACGAAATCGTAGTCGCCCTGCAGTCCGCGCACACGGTTAAGCAGATCAGGAGCCGACTTGCTCGGATAGCCGCTTGCTTGCAGCAGCGCAAGAATCAGGGACGAGAATTCGTGCCCCATAGGGAGTGCAGCAAAACGGATGCCCATGTTTTCGCCAGTGCGCGAGATAGTAAAGCTCGGGCGGCGAACCTGAAGATCCGCCGGGGCATCGGCGACAGTAATCAACTTCGAGACGGAAGCGAGATCCGAGAGCAGTGAACGAATTTGTTCGGATGCTTCAGAAGCGTCACCCGCAAAGGTCAGCGTGATGGGGTTAACGAGGCGATCAAGATAGGACTTAACCTGTTGAAGAGCGGAAGCGTCAAGCATAGTAAAGAGTCAAGGCAAGCTGATGGCGGCCGCTGCATCTCTCTGGTCAGCGAAGCGAGGACCGCGCATTGTTCTGAAGGGAAGCGTATGAAAAAAGGCCGCCTGGTTTAAAGGCGGCCTTCTTATGTTCTTTCGGCGGCCTTATGCTCTCAGTTGTTTATTTCTGAGATTGGAGCCGCAGGAAAGATTAGATCTTGCCCACGAGATCGAAGGACGGAACCAGCGTTTCCTTGCCCGGACGCCACTTGGCAGGGCAGACCTGATCAGGATGAGCGTCAACGTACTGAGCCGCTTCAACCTTGCGGAGAAGCTCAGAGGCGTCGCGGCCGATGCCACCGTCGTGGTGTTCCATGACGACGATCTTGCCGGCGGGGTTGATCACAAACGTGCCACGTTCCGCAAGGCCTTCCTTCTCAATCAAAACGTCGAAGTTGCGGGAGATCTGGCCAGTCTTGTCGCCAAGCATCGGGAATTGCACCTTGCCAACGGCGGCGGAAGATTCATGCCAAGCCTTGTGCGTAAAGTGAGTGTCCGTCGAAACGGCGTAGATCTCAACGCCCAGTTTCTTGAATTCAGCATAGTGGTCGGCGAGGTCTTCGAGCTCAGTCGGGCACACGAAGGTGAAGTCGGCCGGGTAGAAGAAGACGACGGACCAATGGCCCTTCAGATCCGCATCCGTAACCTTCTTGAAGGCGCCTTCGTGGTAGGCCTCGGTTTCGAACGGCAGGATTTCAGTAGTAAGCAGAGACATTGGATTCTCCTTGTCAGTTGACTGGTTTGGACGGCGGCATGGCGTGTCGTCCGAATGAAATATATTCAATGGCGCTACTTTAGCGATTATTTATCGAGCTGTCAAATCTAAAAAGTAAAAACTATTAACAAGAGAATGATTCGCAGCTTCGTTAATTTTTAAAGCGGTCAAACTGTTTGCGGATATTGGGCGCAAGCCGTTCAAGTGCGTCAAGCGTCGTGAAGACAGATGCGCGGCCGCGTTGCGAGAGCTCGCGAAACCGTGTAAGGAGTTCGTTTTCCTCTTCGATCACAAGGTGTCTTTCTCCGGTGATGATAAAGAGCACATCGAAACCGCAGGCTGCAAGACGCGGCATGCGCCATATGCCCGGATCGGCAGTGCCGGATTCGAAGGCGTCGTAAGCTTCGAGCGGTACGCCGAGGAGCTGAGCAATCTGGCGAGGAGCATAGCCGAGACGTTCTCGCTCGCCTTTGAGCCGCTCGCCGGCGTCCTTGCGCCGTTTGGTGGAGGTCGTAGCCATGCGTAGCAATGAAGTGGTTGGGAACGATGTGCAGTATAAGGTCGTCGGAAAGACGAAAAAAGGCCGCCGACGCCCAAGAAGCAGAGCGGTCTGGCGGCCTGTGCCGAGCGGCGTTGAAATAGCGCGTTAGACGTTAAAGAGGAAGTTCATTACGTCGCCATCCTGAACGATGTAGTCCTTGCCTTCGGCTCGCATCTTGCCAGCTTCCTGAGCACCTTTTTCTCCGCGGTGCGCGATAAAGTCATCATAGGCGATCGTTTGGGCACGGATAAAGCCGCGCTCAAAATCAGTATGGATTACACCTGCAGCCTGCGGAGCGGTGTCGCCTTTGTGAATGGTCCAAGCACGTACTTCTTTGACGCCGGCAGTGAAGTAGGTCTGCAGCCCAAGCAGATCATAGGCGGCGCGGATGACACGGTTGAGACCCGGTTCAGACATGCCCATGTCTTCAAGGAACATTTCCTTGTCGGCGTCGTCGAGGTCGGCAATGTCCGCCTCTGTCTTGGCACAAACAGCAACGACCGGAGCATGTTCCTTCGCCGCAAACTCACGAACGGCGTCAAGAAGCGGGTTGTTTGTGAAACCATGATCTTCAACGTTGGCCACATACATGGTGGGCTTCATGGTCAGAAGAAATAGCTGGCGGATGACTTTTTGTTCGTCTTCGTTAAGCTTCACCGAACGCGCGGGCATGCCTTCATTGAGAACAGGCTGAAGCTTTTCGAGCACAAGAACCAGCTTCATTGCCTCCTTGTCACCGCCGGAGCGGGCCTGCTTGGCATAGCGGTTCAAAGCTTTTTCCACGGTTGCCAGATCGGCAAGCGCAAGTTCGGTATTGATCACAGCGATGTCGTTGAGCGGATTCACTTCTCCGGCAACATGCACGACATTGTCGTCGTTGAAACACCGAACGATATGTGCGATGGCATCACACTCGCGAATGTTGGCAAGGAACTGATTGCCAAGACCTTCACCCTTGCTCGCTCCTGCAACGAGACCGGCGATATCGACAAATTCGACCGCGGCGGGCACGATGCGTTCGGGCTTAACAATCTCCGAGAGCTTCTGCAGGCGGGGATCAGGCACTTCAACAATGCCTACATTGGGTTCAATGGTGCAGAAAGGATAGTTCTCCGCGGCGATACCCGCTTTTGTGAGCGCGTTGAAGATCGTGGATTTGCCGACATTGGGAAGGCCGACGATGCCGCATTTCAAGCCCATGATGAATCTCTTGATGGAATGGGGTGGAAGATGCGCTCAAAAAACCGCAATGCGCGGGAGCGCGGCAGAAAACCGGCCGCAAGCGGCGGTCGGTGCGCAATAGGAACCCGCTATTTTAGCAAGGCTTATCGAATGACAAGCACAGAGAAGTGATATTGGACAATTGCTTGTGTTCAGACGGATGCTGCTGCATCTAAGGATCGGATGCGGTCAATGAGCGCTTCAACGGTTTCTTCGCTGAAAAGTTCAATACCAACATCGGCAAGCGCCTGCGCAGCGATACCGCGTCCGGGAACGAGTCGACCGGAGAAGGTGCCGTCATAAATACAGTCAGGACTACAGGATGGGCTTCTTGCTTTGAGAAGCGCAAATTGTGCACCCTGCGTTTGAGCGGCAATCACCGCAAGCTTCGCTCCGCGCACATATGGATCAGAAGCGTCGTCTCCGCGGCAAGAGCAAATCTTTGAGCGGCCCGATAGAACATCGCTGGCAGTACTGCCCGGGCAAATCTCACAAGGTTGGCGCGGAACAGGAAGACCGCCGTCGACCTCGGGACAAATGGGCACCCAGCGAACATGTTGGGCGGTGACTTGGTATTGAGCGAGGTGCTCAAGAATAGAAGGCTTCAGGCGCCCGTCGTAACGGCAGCGCTCCCCTAGGAGACAGCGGCTGATGAGAACGGCGGGCGCAACCATCGGATCAGGCCTCAATGGTTTGACGTCCAGGCTTCTGTGGCGGCGCAGGTTTCTTGGGCGTTCCAAAAGCCGCAATGGCGCGGTGTGCTTTTTCCATCTCCCCTTCGGCCCAGAGCGGTGCCGTCTCGAGGGCGGCTAAGGCGCAGGTACGAATGGCTTCTTCGTGCTCGGATGAAGGCGCAGAAAGGACAAAGTCGAAGACTTGCTGAGTCAGGCCGAGCGTTCGAGGATGACCGATACCGAGACGCAGGCGCCAGAAGTCAGGCGTGCCAAGCTGCTGAGTAATGGACTTCAAGCCGTTGTGACCAGCATTGCCGCCGCCCTTTTTGATGCGCATGCAGCCGGGAAGCAGGTCCATTTCGTCGTGGGCGACAAGGACTTCAGCGGGTGTGATCTTGAAGTAGTTGGCCATGGCCGAGACGGCTTCACCTGAGGCGTTCATGAAGGTGAGAGGCTTGAGGAGCCAAACTTCATGGCCGGCAATGCGGCAGCGTGCTGTCTCTCCCTGAAACTTCCGTTCTTCATGGAAATGCGCACCGAGTTTGCCGGCGAGCATGTCAACAAAACGAAAGCCCGCATTGTGCCGGGTACGAACATAGTCCGGACCCGGGTTGCCGAGCCCGACAATGAGACGGATGGGCAGATTCTGTTGAGCCATTTGCTTACTTTAAGAAATATCAGCGGCGCGGTCCGCGACGGCGGTTGTCATCGTCAAAGCGTGAATAACGCTCAGAGCGGTCGTCACGATCAAAGCGCTTACGTTCGGGACGATCATAGCGATCGTTTCGTCCTTCGCGCTCAAAACGATCGGAACGGCCACGATCACTGCGTTCTTCTCGCGGCGCACCTTGGTCGAGCTTCACTGTGATGGGGCGTCCTTTGAAGCGAACCCCCTGAAGGGCGTCGATGACCTGCTGCGCGACTGCGCTGTCGACTTCTGCGAGCGTAAAGCGGTCGGAAATATCAATTGCTCCGATTTGCCGCGAGCTTACATTGGCCTCATTGGCAATGGCGCCGACGATATCGCCCGGACGCACGCCGCTCATGCGGCCTGCTCCGATAAAGAGGCGCGTCATGCCCTCTTCGGGCTCTCCGCGTTCGCGGCGCGGACGTTCCGGACGTTCCGGACGTTCGCTGCGTTCGCGTCGATCGCGTCGGTCGCCGAAAGCGGGGATCTCCATGTCGTCGTCATTTGTACCTTCGCTTTCCAGTGCGAGGCGAACGGCGGCAGCGGCCACTTCAATCGGGTCGTGTTCTTCGCAGAGTGCCTCAACGATTACGTTGTAGCGTTCAAGTCCTCCTTGAGCGAGGATCTCTGCGATTGCACCGCGGGTAACTTCAAGGCGCTTGGCTTGAACATCGGTAGCCGACGGGACCGTACGGATTTCAATTTTTGAGCGTGTAGCGCGCTCGAGGGCTCGAATGTGGCGGTGTTCGCGCGGTTCAAGAATGGTGATTGCTGTACCAGTGCGGCCTGCACGGCCCGTCCGGCCGATGCGATGCACGTAGGTTTCATAGGACGCCGGGATACCGAAATTGATGACGTGCGTCAGGTTTTCCAAATCGATGCCGCGAGCGGCAACGTCGGTGGCGACAATCGCATCAATCTTGCCGGATCTGGCATTACGCATAACGCGGTCACGAGTGGGCTGATCAAGGCCGCCGTGCAATGCCTCGACGCTGTAGCCGCGAACGCGAAGTGCTTCAGTCAGCTCATCGACTTCGTTGCGGGTGCGGGCGAAGATGATGGCAAGCTCGGGATCCTCAAGATCAAGAATGCGTCCAAGCGCTGCCGTGCGGTAATTGCGTCCCACGATATAAGCGATCTGAGGAACACGGGGGGCTTCGCCTTCGGGTGTTTCTTCCTTGGCAATAGCGATTCGCACGGGGTTCTTCAGATGTTCGTCAGCGATCTTCGCAATTCTCGGCGGAAGCGTAGCGGAGAAGAGTGCTGTCTGTACGCCCTCGGGGAGGGTCTCGAAGATGGCATCCAGTTCGTCGGCAAAGCCGAGGTCAAGCATCTCGTCAGCTTCGTCGAGAACCACGGCCTTTACGGCATCAAGCTTGAGCGTGCCGCGATTAATGTGATCAAGGGCTCGACCTGGCGTGGCAACAACGACATGCGTGCCGCGCTTAAGCGAGCGGATCTGTCGGCCATATTCCTGTCCGCCGTAGATCGGCGTCACGATGATGCCGGCATCTCGGCCGTAGCTGTGAAAAGATTCACTCACCTGCAGGCATAGTTCACGCGTCGGAGTGAGAACGAGAATCACCGGGTCGGAAGGCTCTTTGCCAAGTGCCCAGCGTTCAATAAGAGGAAGTGCGAAGGCGGCAGTTTTACCCGTGCCAGTGGCGGCCTGGCCGAGAACGTCTGAGCCCGCAAGAATGGCTGGAATGGCAGCCTCTTGAATAGGGGTAGGTTCTTCAAAGCCAAGGGCAGTAAGCGAAGAGACGAGTTGGGGCGAAAGACCCAGTTCGGCGAAATCAGCCATGTTTGAGTAATGTCCAATGGTCGCTGGCGGCCTCGCACATCAGAACTCAGAAACGAAGGCGGATGAGGCGTTCAGCAAATGTTGAGTAAAAACCTGCTATTGAAATCAGGCATGCTGCAGAGTGCATTCGCTCTGCAAGAGGTGGCAATGACCACACAAGATCGGGCATTCGCAAGAAAATGCCACGATGAAGGCTTTGGAAGTCAAAAGTCTTCTGAAGATAAGCAAAAAGCCCGCATCGGCTTGGGTTAGAAGCCTCGCGGGCTTGCGCCGTATCTGCTGGAGCCCTGAAAGCTCCAGCAGCGGGCGAAAGTATCCTGACGGATTACTTGGCCGGGGCGGCAGCCGGAGCAGCGGCACCATCGGCCGGAGCTGCGGCGGCAGCATCGCCTTCAGCGGCCGCAGGAGCAATGATTTCTTCTTCGACCGGCTGAATAACGGAAGCGATGACCGAGTCCGTAACCATCTTGACGCCTTCCGGAACAACGAGGTCGTTGGCGTGCAGGGTCGTGCCGGTTTCCATCTTGGAGAGGTCAACGGCGATGAATTCAGGCAGATCGCGCGGCAAGCAGGCCACTTCGACGTAGGCGGCAGCACGCGAGATGATGCACTTGTCGATCTTAACGGCCGGGCTGAGTTCTTCGCCCGAGAAGTGCAGCGGCACACGCATCGTCACAACTTCATCCGGCGCAATGCGCTGGAAGTCGATGTGCATGACCTGCTGCTTATACGGGTGCATCTGGAAGTCACGCAGAACAACGAGTTCTTCCTTGCCGTCGAGTTCCATCGTCAGAATGGAAGCGTGGAACTTTTCCTTGCGCAGCGCAAAGAAGATCGGGTTGTGTTCAAGCTCGATCGGGGTGGCGGGGGTCTTGCCGCCGTAAATGATGCCCGGGAGCTTGTCCGCGCGGCGCAGACGGCGGCTCGCACCCGTACCTTGCGTTGTGCGCGTGGTGGCGATGACTTTCATGGGATGACTCCTAATAGAGTGTTTTAAAGAAAAAATAGAAACGGCAACTCCACAATCGCGACCAACTGTGGAGCTGACGGGATCAGCATTCCGAGAAGAGTGAACTCACGGAAGCTTCGCGCGCGATGCGCGAAAGGGTTTCGCCGATGATGGCCGCACAGGAAACCTGGCGAATCTTCGGGCAAGCTTGGGCGGCCGGGCTGAGCGGAATCGTATCCGTCACAACGAGCTCATCCAAAGCAGAGTTAGAAATGCGTTCGATCGCTGCGCCCGAGAGCACCGGGTGCGTGATGTAGGCCACGACGGCACGAGCGCCGCGTTCTTTGAGCGCGCCTGCAGCATTGCAGAGCGTGCCGGCCGTGTCGACAATATCGTCCGTGATGATGCAGGTGCGGCCGGCAACATCACCGATGATGTTCATGATTTCTGCAACATTGGCGCGCGGACGACGCTTGTCGATGATGGCAAGATCGGACTCAATGGCTTTGGCCATGGCGCGAGCGCGGACAACGCCGCCCACATCAGGCGAAACTACGATCGGATTCTCAAAGTGACGAGAGGCGAGATCCGAGAGAAGCACCGGCGTGGCATAGATATTGTCGACGGGGATGTCGAAGAAGCCCTGAATCTGGTCGGCGTGGAGGTCCATTGTGAGGACGTGGTCAACACCGGCGGATTGGAGCATGTTGGCAACCAACTTGGCCGAAATGGCCACGCGGGCTGAGCGAGGACGACGATCCTGACGCGCATATCCGTAGTACGGAATGGCGGCAGTGATACGGCGAGCCGAAGCGCGCTTGAGCGCATCAACCATGATGAGAAGTTCCATCAGGTTGTCATTCGTCGGAGCACAGGTGCTCTGCAGAACGAAAACATCCTTGCCACGAACCGTATCGAGTAGCTGAACGCTAACTTCACCGTCGCTGAAGCGGGAAACTGCCGCGCGGCCAAGGGGAATGTGGAGGTATTCGGTAACGGCTTGGGCAAGCTTGGGATTGGCATTGCCTGCAAAGACCATCATGCTTTCCGGCACCATCGGGACCATGATTTCTGCTCTCTTGCAAAGGGCTCCAAGGCTCTTTGAACGGTTGGGGTTGAGACCGACGGCAAGGCCGTCAGGTGCTTCATCTGGCCGCTATTGCGGCCGACTTGGGGGTTGGCAGGGGTGGAAGGAATCGAACCTTCGGTAGCCGGAATCAAAATCCGGTGCCTTACCGCTTGGCTACACCCCTAAATTTTCTTCTTCGGCCTCTTCGCTCCACGGCTTCAGCGGATGTTCCGGAAGACTGCTGACGCAGAATCCGCGCCAACCCGAAGGCAGACGGGATAGCTCCGGAGCAGACGCATCAGCGTCGCCGTTAAGGATGGGAGCAAATACAGCACTACCAGAACCTGTCATACGAGGCTCACCAAACTCGGGCCCTAGAGCCGCAAGCTTGTCGAGCGCCTCGAGAACAGCCGGCTCAAACTGTGCAGCGATCGATTGAAGATCGTTGCGGCCGGGAAGAGCTGGCCAATGGTTCCGGAGGAGGTCGGAAAAGACGTGTATTGTCTGAGATTCGCTATCTCTTGTCAAGGCAGGAGCATTGAATATGTCGGCTGTGGAAACACTTCGTCCCGGCCAGATGACCATGTAACGCCCTGGAGGGACCTCAATAGGGGTGATCCGTTCACCAATGCCTTCAACGAAGGCATTGGCGCCTCTGATGAAAAACGGAATGTCAGCACCGAGCTGCTCACCGATTGCGGCAAGTTCATTACGGTCGAACCCCAGTTTCCAGAGACGATTGAGACCTATAAGGGTCGTAGCGGCGTCCGAACTTCCGCCGCCCATCCCGGCGCCGGCAGGGATGCGCTTTTGAACGTGAATAGTGGCGCCGGGGAGTTGCCCGCAACAGCGTTTTCCATGGTCTACGGCAGCAGTCAGAAGTGCCTTGGCCGCACGTATGCAGAGGTCTTTTTCTGGGTCGCCAATGATGTCGCCCGTGCGTTCAAGCTGGCCGTCGAATCTTTCAATCAAATCAATCGTGTCAAAAAGGTTGATCAGAATGAAGATGGATTCCAAAAGATGTTTGCCGTCGGGGCGTTGACCAATGACATGCAGGAAAAGATTGAGCTTTGCGGGTGCAGGCAAGTTGAGGCAGCTGTGTGCGGCGGTGGTTGTCATGCTTCTACAAAAATCGTGAGCTGCACTAACGGCGCAGCAGCGGTCTGACCGGCACGTCCGTCAATCTTCAGTCGCTGAGGCGATCCGTCGGTGAATCTCGAAAGAATTTGAGCGCGCCAAGGCCCGTAGACTGATGTCTCTGCTGCAGCAGTCTGTTCGAGTAAATTGGCGAGCGGCACTACAGGGAGTGTGAAGCCGAGCAGTTCAGTGAGCAGTGCATCAATGTCGGAACGTATGACAGCGGGTTCAGAAAGGCTGCGCGTGAAGGAGGCGCCGCGGCTTGTTTCTTCAATACGAGCGAGAATGCCTGAGAGCGGCGTAAGGAGATCAAGCCGCAGAAGCTGAGGCGTTTTCGTAAGTTCAAAGCGTCCTGTCTGATTTTCCAAACGACCGTCTGCTGCGGTGATGCGCAGTGAAAACCGGCCGCGCCAGACACGAGCGTTTTGAGGAGTAACCGCGCAGCCCGAAAGAAGCGTAACGGCGGACAATCCTGCTGCAAGTCTTTGAAGACAGAATGTACGGCGTGAAGTAGACGTCATTGCGCGGTCTTTATGGGTAATTCTGAGAGCTTCCAGCGGGCAGCAAGCTGATCGACAAGCGCCTTTGCATCGTCCCCGCCCTGACGGGCCAGTTCATGGAGCGTTCGAAGGGCCTCTGTTTTTTTGCCTTGCGCAGCATAAATTTCTACGAGATGCCCCGCTACTTCAATATCCCAAAGTCGCTTGAGAGATGCGGTAGTGAATTCGGCTGCTGCACGATAGCGGCCTTCCCGGAAATTGAGCCACCCCATTGAATCGAGGATGTAAGGATTAAGGGGTTCAGCACGGTAGGCGCGTTCAAGCAGCTCACGGGCAAATTTAAGATCTCGATTATCTTCGGTCAGCAAGTATCCCAGCGCATTGGCGCCCTGAATGTGCTGAGGATTGACTGTCATCAGTGCGCGCAGATGTTTTTCGGCCTCAGTGCGCAGCCCCGAGTCCATTTCCACCATCGCGGCATCGTAGAGTACTTCAGGCTCTGTCGGATAGGTTTGTGCTGCCTGCTTCATGAGTGCTACGGCTTCCTGCTTGCGGTTGAGCTCCAGCAGCAGTTTGGATTCCGCACTCATTAGTGCGGGCGCGTCGAGTTTGAGCTCTTCGCGGCCTTCACGCAAAGCTTTTAAAGCGTCTTCTGGCCGGCCGGCATCCGTGAGTGCGAGCGCTTCACGAATGCGCGCATCGACAGCAAACGGGCCTCCACGCAGTTCGGCATAGTATTCGGCAGCCCGTTCAGGGGATTTCTGCATCAGCGCCGCGTTGCCTAGCCGCAGCCAAACTTCAAGACGCGTCAGGTCGATGTCTTCGCTTTGTGCACGAAGCATCTCTACATAACGCTTGAAATAGGCCTCAGTCTTGGGGGCGTCTCCCAGATCGGCAGCAAGTTCTCCGGCGTTGAACGCGATTCGCTCGTCGGACGCAGGTTGCTTCATAGCGCGCACAAGCGCATCAAGCGCTGAGGCTCGACGGCCGAGACGCTCTTCAACGCGGCCAAAGATGAGGAGCACATAGCTGTCGTTCGGATGTTTCTTAAGATATTTTTCGAGCATTGAGCGGGCTTCGCCCATATTGCCCGCTTGCCAGCAAACATCAGCGGCTTCGCCGAGTCGCTCATGATCATTAGGTACGGCGGCGCTTGCCGCTGCGGCGCGACGGCAGGCCAGATCGCCTTGACCCGTACGGGCGAGGAGCTGTGCAAAGCCGATTTGTACATCTGCACGCTTGGGGTACTGAGCGACAATCGGTTCGAGCGTTTGAACTGCTGTTTTGAGGCCGGAACCAGGCTTGACAGCGGCTAATCCGGGATAGAGCCTCACAAGCCAGCTGCCCCTTTCGGCAGGTGTTTTTTCAGTTTCTGACGAACGACGAGAAAGTTCGTCGATCTGTGCGCGAACTGCCGCTTCATCGCCACGTTCCACAGCATCGGCAAGCAGTGTCAGCCGCGCTTCAAAAGCTGCGGGATCGCTGTCGAGCCAAACCTTAGCTGCGGCAATGGCTTTTTCAGGATTGCGCGTTGCAACAGCTGCTTCCCAGGCGAGCTTGGCAAGGTCAGCCGATTTTTCGTTTTTCGCAGCGTCCATCCAAGCTTCGTAGGCAAAGCCGGTATCGCCGCGATGCACGGCAATGTCGGCCGCAATCAGCTCAAAAAGCGTGCGGTTCGGGTGCGCCACTTCCGGATGTCCGGCCGGCATGCCCGGATGAGCAAAGGCGCTAGCGGCGACCGCAAAAACAGTCGAGACCGCAAACTTGAAAAGACCGCTTGGCATGTTGCAGGGTAGTCCTTGGAGGCTGTGAAAGGGAGATGCGTTTAAGGGTCGCGCAGAACTTTTCATTCTACAACCGCTTGCCCGTACTTCTTCCGTATCGGTGCGTGTCTGCAGTATTTAGCGGACAGCTTCCGTTCGCGGCAAATCAATGCGGACTTCAAAACCGCCGGTGGGGAGATTGCGTGCTTCAATGCGGCCGAAATGAGCCTGCACCGCACGCCGGGCAATAGCGAGTCCTAACCCAAAACCCGTGCCGGTTTGCTCATGACTGCCGCGAACAAAAGGGTCGAAAGCGTGTTCAATTTCTTCGGGAGGCATGCCGGGCCCCTGATCGCAGAGCGAAATGCGCACAAAGCGAGATGTTGCCGTAAGTGTTACGGTAAGGCGACTGCCTGCGGGGGTCTGGCGCAGACCATTGCGCAGGATGTTTTCCATTGCACTTCTGAGAGCATCGGCATTGATTGGCAGGACTAATTTGGATGGTAATTCATCTTCAAGCACAACTGAAACGTTCTTTTTCTGTGCCTCAAATGCCGTTTTTTCAACGACCTCAGCTGTGACGGCTGAAATCGAGCCGGGAGTGAGCGGCATGCCGGCCCCTTGCTCGTATCGTGCGTAGGCGAGCAAGCTGCCGACGAGTCGATCCAGTTCGCCTGCTTCTCTTTCAATTCGATCAAGCGAGGGGCCGACTCTGTCGGCATCTCGGCGGGCAATGTCTAAAGCCACATCAATGCGGGCAAGCGGGCTTCTCAATTCATGACTCACATCGTGAAACAACCGTCTCTGGCGGTTGATAAGCCGGCTAATTTGTCCGGCCATTTTGTCGAAGATGCCTGCTAAAGCAGTCACTTCGGCGTCAGCGCGTCCGATGGAGTTTTCGACGCGGGTGTCGAGCTTGCCTTCCGCAAATGCCCGCATTGCGCCGTCGAGTTTCCGCAGCGGCCGGGTGTAGTAATAGGCAAGAATTGCAGAAACAAAAGCCGTCAGAATCAGTGCAACCAAAAAGAGAACATAAATAGGAATTCCGGTGCCAAAGGGGTTGAAGAATGGCAGGTCGTGACCGGAGTGCTCAAAAACAGCAAAGGCTGTGTAAGGGCGCCCGTTGATTTCGATGTCTTCTACGGCGTTGAGCGGATAGTTCTTAAGGATGTGGTCTTCAACCTCTGGGATGGAATTCTCTTCGATAGAGCGGAGTGCAAGCTCTGGCACCGTACGACCACTGATTTCGGAGCCATGATCATCGACGATATAAACGGTTGGCAGCACGTTTCCGGGACTTTTCAGCCATTCCACTAATGCATCCTGTCCTTTGAGCTGATAGATGATCAGTGCGGCCTGTACGGCCTTGCGTCCTCCGACAAACACGTCGACCTTTCCGTAGCGCGCTTCGTCACGGTTGAGGTATGTGTGAACGCCAAAGCCCAGAAATGAGGAAAGAACAATAACGGCGAGCAAACCAGCAAAAAGCCGCCAGAAGAAACTGTTGATGCCGCGAATGCCGGCAAACCAGCCGAAAGCGCTCGATATGATCATGGACGGAGGGGCGGAGATGAAAAGTGAATAGAGTCTCATTATCAACGGATGGTTGATTGCGTCGTGAGACAATTTGGCGCTTCTTGCTTTTCTTGATCATTCTTTTATGACAGCACTTACCTTTGCCGAGACGCTTGCTTGTTGGCAGCGGCGTGCGGGTCGCACTGACCTGCCTTGGCAGCAGTATCACACTCCCTATGAACGGTGGCTTTCTGAAGTAATGCTGCAGCAGACGCAGGTGGAGACGGTCATTCCTTATTTTGAACGATTCCTTGCTGCATTTCCCTCAGTGGGGGCGCTGGCGGCAGCTTCTGAAGCGCAGGTAATGAAGCTGTGGGCGGGGTTGGGCTACTACAGCCGCGGACGAAATCTTCATCGTGCTGCGCAAATGGTGGTGAAGGAAATGCAGGGAAGATTCCCAACGACTGCCGACGAACTAATCAAGCTTCCAGGCATCGGCCCCTCAACAGCCGCAGCGGTGGCTGCATTTACGTCCGGCGAAGCAAAGGAGCCAATGATTGACGGCAATGTAAAGCGTGTGCTCGCACGCATTGACGGAATTCCGGGACGTGTTGGCGAGAAGGCTTTTGAGAGAGCGCTCGCTGCAGCAGCACGACGCAAACTCCCAGGATCGGAATGCATTGCCGCCTATACGCAGGGGCTCATGGATCTGGGAAGTCTGGTTTGCCGCAGAAAATCCCCCAATTGTGCGGCTTGTCCCGTGCACCATTTTTGCAAAGCATTCGCGCTGGGGTGTCCCGAAGACTATCCGCGGCCGAAAACAACCGTCGCTAAAAAAGAACGCTGGCTGGTTCTAGTCTTCGTTGCGACGTCCGCAGGCTTTTGGTTTGCCCCTGTGCGCGGACGAATTTGGAAGGGGCTCTATGCACCGATCGTGGCGGAATGCAGCGAGAAAGCGTGGAACACGTCAGTTATTGCTGAGGTGCCGGAGCATTTGCGATTTCTTTTTCAAACAGCGCAACCATGCGGCAGACCTCGGGTGCACGAACTTACGCACCAACGTCTGCATTTGCGGGCTGTTCTCAGCCGATGCGAAGCGAGGATTGCTGATGGTGAAGCATTGCATACGGAAGGCTTCACGCCTTTCGGCGAGAAGCCCGATGCGTGGCCTGGGCTGCCGACGCCAGTACTGGAGTATGCAAAAATCGCTTTGCGCGAATGGAGGGGCTCAGACGCTTATAGTGTCTGAAGCTTATTTTCCGGGAGCAGATTGGCTGAAAGCGCTCGATGACGAACAATTGTGCCGGCTTGATCGGCAAATCGGCGTCCAAGCATTTCTGCAACATATACCGAGCGGTGCTGTCCCCCCGTACAGCCAATGCAGATGGTGAGGTAGTGGCGATTTTGTCCGCGATAGTGAGGAAGCCATTTAGCGATGAACGCGGCGATGTCATCGATCATTTCACTCACTAAGGGCTCTTGAGCAAGGTAAGAAGCAACAGGGGCATCAAGCCCCGTAAGCGGGCGAAGCTCGGGGGAGTAATAGGGGTTGGGCAGGCACCGCACGTCAAAGACAAGGTCAGAAGCGTAAGGAAGGCCACGCTTATAACCGAACGATTCAAAGGTGAGCGTGAGTTTGGCAGCAGGCTGCTTTACAAACTGCTGCACCCAACGACGAAGCTGCGAGGGCAGCAGACGCGTTGTATCGAGAACGTGAGCGGTCTCCGTCACCGGCGCCATAATTTCTCGCTCACGAGCAATCGCTTCATTCAGGGTGAGTTCTCGTCCCTGATGTTCGGCTAATGTGCTCAAAGGATGTCTGCGGCGAGTTTCAGAGAATCGCCGCAGAAGCTCTTCATTGGAAGCTGTGAGAAAAAGTATGCGGACATCGATGCCGCGCTGACTAAGCGCTTCGAGCGCCGTAAAGGCATTCTCAAAGGTTGCATGCGAGCGGGCATCAATAGCGACTGCTGCAGCTCGTGTGCCGTTTTTTTCAAGATTCTCAGCAATCGGCAGCAGAAACTCTGCAGGCAGGTTATCGATGCAGTAAAAGCCTGAATCCTCGAGCTGACGGATCGCAATGGACTTGCCGCCGCCTGACAAACCGGTAACGATGATGAGCTGCATGATGTACATCCTTCCTGCAGAGAATATTCACTGGGCGGCGGCAGTCTGAGCGGTCTCCCAGTGGGTGAGAAATTCACAGACTTCAACGGGGGTTGAGGCCTTGAGGAGTGTTTCGCGGGCCTCGGCATCAGAAAAGAGTTCGGCGGTTTCGCGCAGGAGTTCAAGATGGTCGTCAGCGCCATCCTCAGGGGCGAGAATTACGATGAAAAGCTGTGCACCAGTTTTATCTGGCGACGGTACTTTAAGAGGTTCGAGAGTGCGCAGCAACACAACTGCCGGTTCTTCAAGGCCGGCTAAACGCGCGTGCGGCACAGCGCATCCGAAGCCAAGGGCTGTACTGCCGAGTCGTTCGCGTTCGTTGAGCGCCGTAAAGGCTTCGTCATGCGGGATGCCATAAGCGCTTTCAAGCGCAAGACCCGCTTCTTCAAAGAGACGCTTCAAGCTGCTCAGATTCAGATCGAGCCGTACGGCCTCAAGCGTAATGTAAGTGGAGAGCTTATTCATAAAAAGATCAACCGCGGCCAAATAGTGAGCGAGGTCAGCGACCGCGCAGACGAGCCGTGGGAATGCCTTCAAGGTCGCGGTACTTTGCCACTGTTCTGCGGGTAATGTCAAAACCTTCGGCGTTAAGCAGTTCGGTCAGAGCTTGGTCGGAGAGGCGTTTTTGAGGCGATTCACCTGCGATGAGTGTACAAATGCGAGCACGGATTTTTGCAGGGGATACCGCTTGACTGATGCCGAGAGCATCAACGGCCCGTACTGAAGGGGGCATGAACAGACTGCGGAGCTCAAAAACTCCGAGTGGGCACTGAAAAAACTTTCCTGAGACAGCACGGGATACTGTGGAATCGGCGACGCCGAGAGCGCCGGCTGCTTCGCTGATGGCGAGCGGCACCAATGCGGAGCGGCCTTCGGAGAAGAAAGCCTGCTGGCGGTCAACAGCGAACTGCGCAGTACGCAGGAGTGTCGATTGCCGAGCTTCAATACCTGAGATCAGTCGGCGTGCTTCGGCGAGGTAATGGCCAAAAGGTGAAGATTCGTTGACAGAGAGCCCCTGAGCCATTGAAGATAAACGAATTGCTGGCTGTGCTTGTGGATTGAGCATGGCTTCCCAACGATTGCCTCGATGTCGCACCTGAATGTCAGCAATGACGTATTGCACGGCTTCGGGGGCATATTCGGAGGCTGGATGCGGGTCGAGCGTCTGTAAAAGCGCAAGTGCATCCTGCAAAAGCGTTTCGTCACCTTTGGCTGCAGCCAGAAGGGCTCGGCGGTCATTACCGGCAATTTGCCGTAGGTGATTTTTTAAGAGCACGACCAGCAGCTCCCCAACAGCTGTTTTGACGGTGCCCTCTGTGATGCGGCGTTCCACCTGCAGGATAAGTGCTTCAGTAGGGCTGGATGCGCCTACCCCCGGCGGATCGAAAGTCTGCAGTAGGGCCAGCGCCTTCTGCCAGTCTGCAGCCGGAGCGGCGGCGATGGACATATAGCTTTTGGCAACCTCAGCAAGCGGCGTTGTCAGAAAGCCAGAGTCGTCAAGCTCTTCAATGAGACAGCCGACGAGCGGGTGAATTTTAGGGTCGTCTGGAAGAGACCCCAATTCTTCGAGCAGATCTTCCCGCAGCGTGCGTTGAGCTGCAACCCGTTCAATAACGGGCGTTTCGTCAGGATCACCCGCCCCCGAGCCTGTCCAGCTGGTGTATGTATTTTCAAGTGGGCCGTGATCTTCTGGAGCAATGCTTTCGCCTTCGTGCCGAACAGCTTCCGTCTCCTCATGCAGGGCACCAGCCGTCGGCTGAGTGTCTGCGGACGATCGTTCGAGTTCTTCGCACTCGATAAGCGGATTTTCCTCAGCGGCACGTTCAGCTTCAGCAAGGAGCTCACTGGCATTCATATGCAGCAACTTCAGTGCATATTGCTGCTGAGGCGTGAGCGTCTGTTGCTGCAGCGGTGCCGTAGTGAGGCTAGCGGAAACGAAAGACATGGCGTTCGACCTCCGGCCCCTAAGGCTTACATACTGAAGTTGTCGCCGAGATAGAAGGCGCGAACGTCAGGGTTGTTGATGATGTCCTGCGGATCCCCTGAAGCCAGTACGCGACCCTCGTTGATAATGTATGCATGGTCGCAGATGGCGAGTGTCTCACGGACATTGTGGTCCGTGATGAGTACGCCGATGTTGCGGTCACGCAGAAAACGTACGATGCGCTGAATCTCAATCACAGCAATCGGATCAACACCAGCGAAGGGTTCATCCAAGAGAATGAATCGAGGGTTGGCCGCAAGGGCACGGGCGATTTCTGTGCGGCGGCGTTCGCCGCCCGAGAGTGAAAGTGCAGCGTTGGTGCGTAGATGCTTAATTTGCAGTTCGTCAAGAAGCATCTCAAGGCGATGTTCAATTTCGCTTGTATCGAGTGCCCGGCCGTTTTCATCGACCTGCATTTCGAGAATCGCACGAATATTGTCTTCAACAGAGAGTTTTCTGAAGACACTCGCTTCCTGCGGGAGGTACGACACCCCCAGGCGAGCTCGCTTATAAATTGGGAGCCGCGCGATGGATCGGCCGTCTAATTCAATATCACCGCCGTCGGCAACGACAAGACCCACCACCATGTAGAAAGTCGTCGTTTTACCAGCCCCGTTGGGGCCGAGAAGGCCGACAACTTCGCCGGATTTAACGGAGAGATCTACGCCCTTGACGACCTGACGGGAACCGTAGTTTTTCTTCAGTCCGCGTGCAGCCAGAGTGTGAGTGTGCTTGTGAGCGCGGTCGTCGAGTTCGTTTGCCATGGGGTTACAGCCCTCTTGTCTAGCGGGACGGTTAATCAGTTGCGGGGGGTGGAGAGCTGTTCTGCAGGAGCAAGCTGTGTGCCAGTACGCGGGGCAGGAGCTGCATTGCTTCTCGGCGCGATGATTGTTGTGACGCGCTGCTTCTCACCTTTAACGGTGGAACCCTCCACCTTCGAGCGGGCGTTACGCATGTCGTAGACGATACGTTCCCCCTCTGTCATATCACGTTCCTTGCCATTTTCCGTGCGCGAGAGGTATGCCGCTCCAATGAGCGTCACGGTATCAGTCTCTTCGTCATAAACAATCTTAGAGGCTCGAGCATGCATCCACTCATCGATTGGATTCTTAGGATCCGGATCTCGTTGCTGACGAAAGCGCGAGGGTTCTCCCGTTACCGTTGCTTGGCGGTAGCCTTTAGGCGTAATGCGCACTTCGAGCCGGGCGCCGGTGATTTGCATTGAACCCTGATCAACAATGACGTTGCCGGTGTAGACGGCTGTCTGCTTGACTTCGTCGCCGTCAAATCTGTCGGCATGAACTTCGATCGCTTGGTCACGGTCTGTGGACAGCGCGAGAACTGGAGCAGCAAGCGCTGCAGTCAAGGCAGCAAGGAGGAATTTCTGGATGTTCATGGCGTTCTTATTCTCTGCGGGCGGTCTCTGCGGACGTTTCCGATTCGGCTGGGGCGGTTGTCTGCACCGTCTGAACAGCTTCAGCAGGCGCAGCACTGTCTGCTTTACGGAAGCTCTGGGGATGGAAGACCGACTCAACGCCGCCGTAGAGCTCGAGCACTCGGGTTACATTATCGTATAGAAGGCCATTTTGAGAGCTTGTTTCGTCCGCACCGCGAGTAATTTTTACGGGTAAGTCAGTCTTAAAGCGCTGCGTATCAAGCCAACCCGTCAGGTGTTCTGTTGTAAAGGTCATCGGCGGCTGATCTTGATATTGTCTGCGGTGCACGAGCACATGACCGGTGAGATCGATGGTCTCAAGACCGTCGTTGCTCCATCCTTCGTCGGCTTGCGCAAATGCAGGGGCGGAATTGGGGTCGAGAGAAATGACCTGAATACGCTCTGCCCGCATGCGTTCGTCGGAGAAGTGCTGGACATTGTCCGCATAAGCAAGCAACTTCGGCGTGCCCTCTGGCGTGAAGTCAGTGAGTGAAACGTTGCGCGCAAGAAAATCCGGACTCATTTCGCTCGGGACGTACTTAAGTCCGGCAACCTGTGTCTGAATGGAGTACCAATAGCTTGTCGCAACGAGTGCGAAGAGAATGGCAGAGCCAATAATGGCCGTAAGCCTTTCGCGGATGATCATGCGGCGGTGCGCCATTTTTATTCCTCTGCAAGTGCGGCAGCAATAATGGGCTCCCACTTCCCTTGCGCACGAAGGATGCGTTCTGCGAAGGCGCGTACCGCTCCTCGTCCGCCAGGGACGGGCGCGCGCCAGTCAACAACGGCGTCGAGCTCGGGGCTGCCATCGGCAGGCGTAGCGGCCAGACCGGCAAGTTTCAGGCAGGGAATATCTGGAAGATCATCTCCCATATAGGCGAGGTTTTCAGGCTGAAGCTTCGCTTCGGTCAGCATCTTTTTGAGTGTGGGAAGCTTGCGCAGTTTGCCCTGCTCAACGCGGGTCATGCCGAGCTCATCGGCGCGGTGCGCGACGATTGATGAGGTTCTCCCCGTGAGAATAGCCACTTCAATGCCGGCTGCCTGCAGAAGTTTGATGCCCAAACCGTCGCGAACATTGAATGTTTTCGAAAGTTCACCCTCACCGGTGAAAGTGAGCGATCCGTCAGTGAGTACTCCGTCAACATCCAAAACAAGCAAACGGATTGTCTGAGCGCGTTGGTCGAAGGTCTTGGTCATCAGAGCACTCTTGCGGTCATAAGGTCGTGCATATGGAGTGCACCGACAAGGTGGTTGTCGGCATCAACGACAAGCAGTTGGTTGCACTGGAATGCTTCGAGCGCTTTGACGGCTGCGGCTGCAAGCTCGTCGGGCGAAATAGTGTGCGGCGAGGGCGTCATAACGTCGCGCATCATGACGTCTCGAACGTCGCCCATGCGCTCAATCAGACGGCGCAGGTCCCCTTCGGTGAAGATACCAATAACGCGGTTGTCTGTATCAACAACTGCCGTCATGCCGATGTGCTTCTTGGTAATTTCTCGAACAGCATCGAGTACGCGGACATCAGCTGTCACGCGGGGCAGTTCGTCTCCTGTGCGCATAATGTCTCGCACATGGAGGAGCAGGCGGCGACCGAGTGCTCCGCCCGGATGACTACGGGCAAAATCTTCCTGACTGAAACCTTTGGCGGACAGGCAGGCTACGGCTAGCGCATCGCCAAGAGCGAGCGTTGTCGTCGTCGAACTGGTGGGAGCCAGATTGAGCGGACAGGCTTCGCGATCGACATGACAGTTGATGTGCAAGTCCGCATGCTGGGCGAGCGTAGATTCTGGGTTGCCGGTCATGGCGATCAGGATTGCACCTTCACGCTTCAAAATCGGGACGATCATCAGCAGCTCCTGAGTTTCGCCCGAATATGAAATGCCAAGAACAATGTCTTCACTCGTGATCATGCCAAGATCACCGTGTGCGGCTTCGCCGGCATGCACGAAAAATGCCGGAGTGCCTGTTGAAGCAAAAGTTGCCGCAAGCTTTCTGCCAATGTGGCCGGACTTGCCGACTCCGGAGACAACCAATCGGCCGCGGCAGCCCAAAATTGCTTTAACGGCCTGAGCAAAATCGGGCGTTTCTCCGATGCGACGTGAGGCTGCGAGGATGGCATCCGCTTCGTGCGAAAGCACGTCTTGTCCGAGTTTGAGCGCGGCATTCGCATCAAAGTGCGTTTCAGTCATGTTGAAAACCTTCGGCAAATGAAATTACAGGCAGCCCATAATGATAAGGCAGAGCGGTTGGCACGCGGGATGCTTGAGGCACATCGCAACAAAGAGTACCAAACCCGTTCAAATCCGCTCAAAAAAGAAACCCCCTGACCGATCCTATTTTTCGAGGATCGTCTGCAGGGGGTGGAATGTGAAAAGTCAATCGAGATCAGTGATTGAGGATCTTCGAGAGGAACTTTTGGGCACGTTCAGTGTGCGGCTGATTGAAGAACTGTTCGGCCGGCAGATTTTCGATGATCTCACCGGCATCCATGAAGATGACGTGATCGGCCACTTTTTTGGCAAAGCCCATTTCGTGGGTAACAACCATCATGGTCATACCTTCCTTGGCGAGGCTCACCATGACGTCAAGCACTTCATTAATCATTTCCGGGTCAAGTGCAGAGGTCGGTTCGTCAAAGAGCATGCAGATAGGATCCATTGCGAGTGCACGGGCAATAGCCACACGCTGCTGCTGACCGCCGGAAAGCTGACCAGGATACTTTTCCGCATGCTTGAGCAGACCGACTCGATCCAGCAGCTTCAGGCCGCGGGTAAGAGACTCTTCACGGGAACGGCCAAGTACCTTCATTTGAGCAAGGATCAGGTTTTCCTTGATTGAAAGGTGCGGGAAGAGTTCAAAGTGCTGGAATACCATGCCGACGCGACTGCGCAGCTTGGGAAGATCTGTTTTCGGGTCGCCGACGGAGACGCCGTCAACGATGATTTCACCTTCCTGGAAGGGTTCGAGGGCGTTAACAGTTTTGATTAAAGTCGATTTGCCCGAACCAGAAGGGCCGCAGACCACGACGACTTCGCCCTTTTCGACGGTGACGTTGCAGTTCTTGAGCACCTGAAAGTTGCCGTACCACTTGTTCAGGTTCTTAATTTCAATCATTGCCATGGGGAAAATCCTTTCTTCTAAGAGGGCCAGAGGCGCACTGGATTGGGCGCGTTCAGCGCGCCGCGGACATCTTCGTCTGCAGACGACGAATCAGCATCGAAAGAGATAACGATACTGAAAGGTAGCAGAGAGCTGCGAAAGAGTACATCAAAACCAGCTGGCCGTCGCGCTGGGCGATCTTGGCAACTGCGCCCATGAAGTCGCTGCCGCTGATTACATAGACAAGGCTTGTATCCTGGAAAAGAATGATTGTCTGCGTCAGCAGTACTGGGAGCATGTTCCGAATAGCCTGCGGCAGAATCACGTAGCGCATAGTCTGGCCATATGTAAGACCGAGGCCGGTAGCGGCAAAGAACTGTCCGCGGCCAATCGATTGAATGCCGGCACGCATAATTTCAGCGAAGTAGGCCGCCTCAAAAAGCACAAAAGTGATGATCGCCGTTAGATTGGCGCCAATCATGACAGGATGATCAAGACCAAATGCGATCTTGAGCACCTCAGGCATCAAAAGGAAAAACCAAAAGAGCACCAAAACGAGCGGTACGGCGCGCATGAGGTCAATGTAGAGTTTGGCGATGTATGAAAGCCACTTAACGGTTGACAGGCGCGCAAGTGCAAGAAGGGTACCGAGCGCTAAACCCAACACGGCGGTAATCGCAGTGAGTTCGAACGTATAAGCCGCACCTGCGAGAAGGAAGTTAACGGAACCGGTGATTGAGGAAAAATCGAGACTCATGGCGGATTCCTTACTTAGCGGCAATGAAGCCCGGGATGACGCAGCGCGACTCAATCAGAGTCATCACGCGATTGACCACCAGCGCAATCACGATGTAGAGGATTGTCGCCCAGAGATAGGCAGCAAAGAACTGGAACGTGTTTTCCCCCATTTCATTGGCACGCATCGTGAGTTCGGGAAGCCCGATCGTCATGGCGACAGCCGTGTTTTTTACGAGGTTCATCGCTTCACTCGTCAAGGGCGGCACGATGAGCCGCAAAGCCATCGGAAGGATGACGTAAACATACGTTTCCACAGTCGTAAAGCCCAATGCCTTGGCCGCATTGGGAAGCCCTCTGGGGATACTGGCAATGCCAGCACGTACTTGCTCTGCAATACGCGATGAGGTGAAAAAGCCCATGCAGATAAAAGCTGTCATGAATTGGGCAATCGCGGGATCAGCCTCAATCATCCAGTCTTTGTACCAGGGAATAATTTCAGGAACGACGAAATACCAGATGAAAATCTGGACAATCAACGGGATGTTGCGGAAAAGTTCGATCCAGGCTTCGCAGGCGCCGCGTACTATTTTGACGGGCGAAGTTCTTAGGGTGCCAACGATGATGCCGAGTACGAGGGCAAGCAGGAAAGCAGAAACAGCAAGTCCGACAGTCCAGCCGGCACCGTCCAGAATGTAACGCCACCAGGGATCGTCGGAAAGCAGCGACTGCTCCATGAGCGAGTCGAGACTGAAATTGAGCGCCATGACCAAAGTCCTCTTGTTGTGCGCCTGACCGGGGGCGCTTCAGGAGGAAGCGGCGGATTACAGGAGCGGTGGGATCTTTCAGGAAGGTAGAGAAAAGTCCCGGGCGCAGTTCAATAATTGGCTAGCCTGAACTGCGCCGGGATAAAGAGTAGGAGTCGTTAAGGGCGGCGATCAGATGCCCTTATCGGACGGATTGGCAAAGAGCTCCTTGGTGTAAGAGTTCATCTTAAAGTTGAGATTGATGTTCTTCGGCGGAATCGGGCTTTCGAACCAGGTCGAATAGAGCTTGGCCAATTCGCCGGAGGCGATCATGCCTTTAACGGTCTTGTCGACCACAGCCTTGAACGGAGCATCATCCTTACGGAACATGGCGCCGTAAGGTTCAACGCCCAAAGAGGCGTCGAGAATCGTAAATTCGGAAGCATTCGGAAGGTTGGAGATCTGCCCGGCGAGAAGGACGTCGTCAAGGATGAAGGCATCAGCGCGCTTATTGGCGACAAGCTGCATGGACTCTGCAAAATCCTTTGTCATCAGATAGCGGATCTTCAAATTGTGGGACTTTTCAAATTCTTTGATGAGCGCAACGGACGTAGTGCCAGAGGTGACGGTGACCGTCTTGCCGTTGAGGTCTTCAAGTGATTTGATGCCGCTCGACTTCCAGACTGCTGCAGAAACCTGAATGCCGAAATAGCTCACAGAGAAGGCGGCTTCGCGCTGACGTTTCAGCGAATTCGTTGTAGAGCCACATTCAATATCGACCGTGCCGTTCTGGATGAGCGGAATGCGGTTGGCGCTGGTGACAGCCTGATACTTGACGTCAAGCGTTTTGAGGCCGAGCTCAGACTTCACCGCGTCAGCTACGCGCTGGCAGACAGTGAAGGCATAGCCAACGGGTTTACCGTCAGCGTTGAGATAGGAGAAAGGCACCGAGCTTTCACGGTAGCCAAGAGTAATTGAGCCGGTTTCCTGAACCTTTTTCAGGGTGCCTGTGAGTTCTGCGGCGCTGACAACGCCAGACAGGGCAAAAAGACATGTCGCGGCAGCGACAGCAGTACGGCGGGAAAGCTTGAACATAAAGTGCTCCTTACTCTTTTGAACGGGTCCGAGCAGGACTCGGGATCGTAAATGGATACAAAGCAAGGTGCGTGCCAAAGTTCCCAAACGCTTAAAACACTCTTTTTCGGGGCATCATGTAAGGGAATGTCTGCCTGGAGAATGCAAAACAGACGCCTTTTTGGGGCGTCTGCTTCAATTTGGTGCGCACTATATTGGTGCTTGTTTGCCTTGATATTGGACGTTAGGCTTCTGCAGGATCATCTTCGGTTTTGAAAATGGGTTTCCTGCCTTCGAGAAAAGCTTTCAGTGCTTCGGCGGCTTCGGGAGAGCGAGCCTGACGGGCATAAAGGCTCTCTTCATAGTCTGTCAAATCGGCAAGTGCTTTACGCCGTGCGGCAGTGAGTAGAGCCTTTGTGCCGGCGACGGCACCTGGCGGAAGAACTGCCAGCCGCGCTGTTTTGGCGGCTACGACCTGATCGAGGTGCTCATCGTCAATGACACGGGTAATCATCCGCATGGCTTGTGCTTCATCTGCGCTGATCGGCTCGGAAAGAAGGAGCTTTTCGGCAGCGGCTGGATAACCGGCGGCAGCGGCCATAATTTGTGCGGCACCATAGCGAGGCGTACGTGCCAAAGCGACGGCAGGAAGTGAAAAAAGAGCTTGTGGGCTTACATAGACCAAGTCGCAGTAAAGCAATGCGGCAAAGGCCTCGCCGACGCAAGGCCCACTCACCTGGGCGATGATCGGCTTGGGAAACTTTGCAATGGAGTCAAAGAATCGACGAGTTTCGCGTTCGAGGTCTTCCGGGGCCGAAAACATCTCTTCAAGGTCTGCTCCGGCAGAAAAAACGTTCCCTGAGCTCTTCAGGAGTACGACGCGGACGGCAGTCTGCATGATTGCCTGATCAAGTTCGTCAGCTAAGTCGGCAAACATCTCGGCGGTAAGCGCATTGCGGCGCTCTACGCGGTCAATCGTCAGGTGCAGGATGCCGTACTGCAGCGAATGAGTAATGCTCACGTTGAGTTCCTTGAAAAAAGTTGCGTCAGGAGATTTGGAGTTGCCGAATCCATCGGCGAGCTTCACGGGAGTCGCCTGCGGATGCGTTGTCCAGCATATAGCCGAGCGCAGTCATGGCGTGTTCCATCGCTTCATTGCCTGGAAGGACAAGTCCCACCATTGTATGGAAACCTTCAGCAAAAGCTTCGGTTTCGAGCTTATTCATCAGTATTCGTGCAAGGCCTTGACGCTGCCAACTGTCAAGTACAGCAATACCGAATTCTGCTTCTTTATCTGCGTTGCCGTCGTTTTGCACAGCAGACCATCTGCCGCTTGCGACCAATGCGCCGGTTTCGGCAAAGAGTCCCCATACGCCGCTTTCAATCCATGAAGGACGACAAAGTGCGGCCAGACGTGCCGTTGAAGGACGGGTTGCCGTATGAAAACGATAGAAATAGGACTTATCGGAGAGCGTCATGACGAACGTGCGAAATGCGTCGAAGTCGTTTTCTGTCAGGGCTCGGAGTATGAGCGGTTCGCCTGAACGAGCTCTTGCTTCGGTTTGGTCTTCTATCGGCGCAGGCCGCAGCACTAAATGCGGATAGTCGCGGCGTGGGAGAAGCGGTGCATCATAGAGGGCAACGGAGGCATCGATGACGAGCAGTCCGTTATCGGTTGGAACAACGGGTTCAAGGCGTAGGCTGCGCAACGCGGGCAGCGCAGCTGCTAAATCTCCCAGGCGTCCGAGAGCGTCCGTGAGTTCGTCCCAATTAATTGGCGGCAGTCCGCGGTAAGCATCCAAAGTTTGAGCGTAACGAGGGGCGTGTGCTAGAGATTCCGCTTCGTCTTGAGAGAGCGGAGCCAGCGCCACGGAGAGATCGTTGTAAAGCGTTGATGCCAAGCCGGCCCCGCCAAATTCGACCACTGGACCAAGTACAGGATCGAGTCGAATGCCTAAACGCAGTTCCCGTTCAAAGGCATGCTGCGACATGGATTCAACCAGGACGCCGTCGGGCTGCGACCAAGGTGAGTTTTCCGCCCAGTTGGTGGTGAGCTCTTTCCAAGCATCCGCGAGTGTTTCAGCAGAATCAAGATTGAGAAAGACCAGTCCCGACGCGCTGCGGCTGCCGAGTGCCGTACTAGAAGCCTTGATGGCGACGGGCCAGCCGAGTTCCCTGGCAGCCTGCAGAGCTTCCTCCAAACTGTGCGTGATTCGTCCGTCAACGGGTCTCAAACCCAGATGCCGCATCAGTTCGTGGAGCTCCTTAGGCAGGAGGGTGTGTCGTCCGTCCTCGCGCACTCGGTGAAAAAGCAGGCGAATGCGGGCAAGTGCTTCGGCTGAAAGTTTGTTCTTCCGAGGTTTAGGCGGTGAACGGCGGGCATTGAGACTGGCCGATCGCGACGCTAGGCAACCGAAGGCGAACATGGCTTCGTCAGGAGAGCGAACAGCAATCAGCCGTGAATTGGGCAGTTGATCGAGCTGCCGCCGTACAGCAGCATCCGCCGTACTGGAAATCCAGGAAATAAAAACGGGTTTATAGGTTTTAACTGCCGCGCGTGCAAGCTCGGAGAGTGTGGGATCAAGCTGCGACATGGGACTGGGGCCCACGACAACGGCGGCGCCGTCAATGCCGGCGTCTTCGAGAACAATGCTGAGTGTCTCGGCTAAACGACCGCCGGATGCTCCCGCCCCGACAACGACGGGATTGACGGGAAGACGCTCTTCTGGATGAATTTTGGCCAAAGATTGAATGGTGCGGTTGGCGAGACCTTCGAGATGAATGCCTGCAGCTTCGGCTGCATCTGCGGCTAATCCGGCGAAGCCGCTGCCATTGGCAATGACGGCTATTCGTCGTCCAGCCGGAAGTGTTCCAGACGCGAAAGCAGCGGTCGCGGCGAAAAAGTGTTTGAACGTGCGAACACGCTGAGCGCCTGCGTTTTCGAGCAGTGCATCGAATGCATCATCAGCCCCCGCATCTGTGCCAAAACGATTAGCAGCCAGGCGGTCGGCAGCGTAGCCTGAGCCTGAACCAGCTCGAAGCACTACGACAGGTTTGAGATCGGTCGCTCGGCGAAGGGCCGCATGAAATGCTCTCGGACAACGAAGCGCTTCGACTTCCACCGCAATAACACGAGTCGAACGATCCTGCGCAAACCAATCAATGAGTTCTGCAAGCCCAACATCAATTTCAAGCCCCGTGCTGACAACGCCGGAAAACCCAAGTCCAGAAGCAGCGGCTCGTTCAATGAAACCGGTGGCGATCATTGCAGATTGAGCGATGAGCGCAACGCCGCCAGGACGAGGGGTTCGCGGCCAAAAACTGGCGTTGATGCCTTGTACTGGCGCCATTGAGCCGATGGAATTGGGGCCTAGCAGACGCGAACCCATGCGCTTGACAGATTCGTAAAGCTGTTCGACTGTCGATAGTTCAATTAACGGGCCTTCCTGCTGTGGCGCAAAGAGCACCGCTTTAGGTGGGTTCTTTTCAAGAGATTTCAAAGCATTTGGTAAGTGCTTTGACTTTACGCAGAGGATGGCAAGATCAATTTCGGAATCCGGAATGGCATAGGCATTCGGATAGCAGCGATGTTCGCCGACAAAGCGGTATTTGGGATTGACCGGCCAAAGAGCATTTAAACCCGTGGAGAGCGCCACTGAGCGCCAAACATGGTACCCGCGGCTTGCTGGCATGCTGCTTGCCCCAATGACGACGATCGAGCGGGGACGTAGCAGTGCGTCGAGCGCGGCATGTGAAGAGTGCGCGGTCTGAAGCATGAGCGGAAGTCGTGGGACAAAGAGGAGGACTGAAAGGAACAGTTTAACCGGCCATTCGGCGATTCTGGTGGCAGCAGGAATGATGCGGCCGATGGGCTGTACACATCGATTGGCAAACACCCCTTGCTAAAATTGGAGTCGGATGCATCTGCCAGCAGCCTTAGCCATAGTGCTTTGGAAAAAAGTGGGACAAGATGTCGTCGGCACGCTTGCAAAAATGAACATCAAGGATTTTCAGGATGAAAGTAAACGGCATTCCCACCCGCACTATTCGCGCACTTGACAACGGTTCTGCCATTGAGATCATTGATCAGACGTTGTTGCCTTATCGATTTGAAAAACGAATTTTGAGCGACTGGCGCGATGGCGTAGAGGCCATTGAGACCATGCGAGTGCGCGGCGCTCCGCTGATTGGGATCGCAGGCGCCTGGTCAGTCGTTCTGGCCGTTAAAGAAAATCCTGACAACGGACCTTTGCTTGCTGCTGCAGAACGTATTCAGGGTGCTCGTCCTACGGCTGTCAACCTTGCCTGGGCAGTACAGAAAATGCTGACGGCCCTGTTGCCGCGCGAACCATCGCAGCGCTTTGACACAGCGGTGAAGCTCGCTGCTCAACTCACGCAGGAGGATGTTGATACCTGCCGCGCTATCGGTGATATGGGCTGCAGTCTCATAGCGGAGCGTTATCAAGCGCTTCGCCGACCTGTCAACATCCTTACGCATTGCAATGCCGGGTGGCTGGCCACCGTTGATTACGGCACTGCGTTGGCGCCGATCTATGCTGCATTTGAGCGCGGTACGCCGCTTCACGTGTGGGTGGATGAAACTCGTCCGCGCAATCAGGGACTCCTTACGGCTTGGGAGCTGCGTCAGCAGGGGGTGCCTCACACCATCATTGCTGATAATGCTGGCGGACAGCTCATGCAAAAGGGTGATGTTGATTTGGTGATCGTTGGTGCTGATCGCATCACCCGACGCGGTGATGTCGCCAATAAAATCGGAACATACCTCAAGGCGCTTGCTGCTTTTGACAATGACATCCCGTTTTTTGTGGCAGCACCTTCGTCAACCATTGACTGGAAGCTCAATGACGGTAAGCGTGAAATTCCCATTGAAAATCGCTCGGCTGCCGAGGTGCTCACTGTTCGCGGTGTTGACCAAACGGGGCACGATGCATCTGTGCAGCTTGCGCCCCCTGATGAGGCGGCAGCTAATCCGGCATTTGATGTGACGCACAATCGTTTCGTAAGAGGCATCATTACCGAACGCGGGATCTTTGCGCCGACGGATCTCGCTACTCGTTTTCAGGATCAAATTGCTAATGCTGGGCTCTGAAGAACAGACGTTCGAGAAACGTCTGGCGCTGCGCATGGCGGTTATTGATACCGCCAGAGAGATGAATCGCAGGGGCATCAATGTGAATAAATCGGGCAACGTTTCTGCGCGCACGAGCGGCGGGCGTAGCTTTTTTATTACCCCGACGGGTATTCCCTATGAATCGCTTGAGCCTGACGATATCGTGGAGGTAAGTCTGGATGCCGAGCGTTTTGAAGGACGATGTCTGCCGAGCAGCGAGTGGGAAATGCATGCCGAAATTTACCGCCGTCGTCCGGATGCGGGGGCGGTAGTGCATACCCATTCGTGCTATGCAACTGCGTTGGCTTGTCAGAATCTTCCGATACCAGCATTCCACTATATGGTGGCTGCTGCCGGAGGTCGCTCAATCGATGTGGCTCCGTATGCCACTTTTGGCACTCACGAACTAGCAGTTCGAGGAGCCAATGCGCTTGAGGCGAAAAATGCATGTTTGCTCGAACACCACGGCGTACTCGCATTAGGTGCCAATCTTGCCAAGGCGCTCACGCTCGCGGCAGAGGTGGAAAATCTTGCGCACCAATATGTCGTTGTGAGAAGTCTCGGCCCCCCGCGGCTTATCTCTGATGATGAAATGGATCGTATTGTGGAAAAGTTCAAAACCTACGGTCATCAGATCAAGGAACAAAAGTGAAGAAGCCTATTCAACCGCCAGCAGCCTGGCTGCGCATTGACGGTTCAGTTGTTTCCTGTACGGAATCCGTAAAGGTGCTTGAGGAAAACTGGCATGAAGCAGCAGAGTTGCTTTCCGAGAGTTATGAAGATGCCGTGCTTTTGGGTGTGGGTAAAAATGAATTCAAACGCGCTATGCATGCGTTGATTGATGCTCTCGAATGCGATTGGGCGGAAAAAGTTGCTCCGATCGAATCGATTGTGAAGGACAAATGAGTACTTTGAGTAAAGCCATGAGGAAACTGGAGGCGGCGGCGCTTCTGGTATTGATCCCGATGATGCTGGCGGGTTGCGCTCATCCGCAGCTGATAGATCTTGGAGCCGCCGAATCGCAGGTCATTCAAAAACTGGGTGAACCTAATGCGACAGTCCCATTGGCTGACGGTCGTACGCGTCTCGTTTATTCGCAGCAGCCTTTTGGGCAGGAATGCTGGTGGATGATTTTCAGTGCTGACGGTCGATTTGAGAAGCTTGAGAATGTTCTCAATCGAGAGCACTTTGCGCTCATCAAGCCGGGGCGTTCAACCGAAGCGGACGTTTGGAATTTATTTGGTCAGTACGCCGAGAAGTACGAATTTCGGTTGAAGAATCAGCATGCCTGGATGTATCGCTTCAAGGATGAGGGGATCTTTGATATGGCCTTCTGGGTACAGTTTGATACTCGAGGCATAGTGGCAGAGGTGGGCTATACGTTGGATCCCTATAAAGATCGTGACCATTGGTTGTTTCCGTAAGCGATGAGAGAGCGAATAGACCGCATCAAGAATGCCGCAGAAGGACATTGGCCGGAGATATTTGCTTCTGTCGGTATGGATGCTGCGCTTTTCCAGCGTCAAAATCGACCCTGTCCGCTTTGCGGCGGCCGTGACCGGTTTAGTTTCTTTGCCAAAGAAGTCGGAGGTCGCTGGTACTGCCGCGGCTGCGGCATGGGTGACGGTATCAAGCTGGTGCAGCAATTCACTAAGAAGGACTTTGTTCAGACGCTGGTCCACCTCGAGACGCTGCTAGGACTGCCTGTCCCGACGGGGAAACAGGGGAGTTATGAAAGATCAGCAGTCGCTCGACACAAGCTTTGGGCAGAAAAACAAAGAACTGAACAGTCAGCTCTGTGGGAGAAAGCGTTTCCTCTCGGCGAGATTGATCGGCAGACGCCTGTTTGGCGGTATCTATGTGCCCGCGGATTGGGCGATTTAGTGCCGAGCCGAGAATTACGCTTTGTTGAAAGACTGGCGTGCTGGGAAGTCCCTGATGAGCAGAATATTGATGGTGCGGCGAAAGCGCGATTAGTAGGTGAGTTCCCTGCAATGTTGGCTCGATTGACCAATGCAGAGGGGAAATTCATAACGCTTCACCGGACGTATCTGACTGCTGACGGCAGTAAAGCACCGGTGCATTCGGCCAAAAAACTTGCTTCAGGTGCCGTCGAAAATGGAGTGATTCGGCTTTATCCGGCTGGCGGCGTTGTCTGCCTTGCAGAAGGTATTGAAACCGCGCTTTCCGTGCATGCGCTTACGGGGCTTCCAGCTTGGAGTGTGGTGTCGCTTTCCGGCATGAAACGCTTCGGGCCGGAAACCATCCCGGATGGCGTGCGTACGATTCGGATATGCGGAGACAATGACCGATCCTACGCAGGTGCGGCTGGTGCGTATGAGCTTGCTTCTCGTCTGCGCCGCAGCCGCCCGGAGCTAGAGGTTTCGGTACATATCCCGCAAGCGGCCGGAACGGATTGGAATGACGTTTTGCTGGCTCACGGCATGCTTAAGCTATAACTGCGAGTTTAATGCTTGGTTTTTTTCCGCGAAATGACGGTTGCTGATACACCAGCCGTGATGATGACGGCTATGCCTAAGGCTGTTTCTGGTGAAATTGGCTCGGAGAAGAAAAGGAGACCAAGAACAGCCGCAAAGACGATCGCAGAAAATTGCAGCGCACTCGTAAGAAGCACGTTGCCGGCACCCCAGGCACGGGTAAGTGAAAGCTGAGCGAGCGTGGCGGTAATGCCGATGCCGAGCAGCCCGGGGAGGTCGTTGAGGTGTACCGGATGAAGCATTCCTTCCGTAGCGATATGACCGATTAATCCTGTGACTGTGCCAAAAAGCGTGAAATAGAAAACGATACGCCATTCAGGTTCCCCCACACGGGAGAGCTCTTTGACTTGAGAGTAGGCGAGCGCTGAGAAAAAACCAGCCGAGAGACCGATCAGCGCTGCAAATTCCTGACCGGAATGCAACTCAGGTTTAAGCGCCAGAATGACACCTATGAAACCCGCCACAATGGCAGCCAGCAGGCCAAAGTTAAGCGACCGTCCCATGCGAATGGCGGCCACGGACGCAAAGAGCGCCATGTAGAGCGGACTGGTGTAGTTGAGTGTCATTGATGTGCCGAGCGGCAAAACGGCGAGTGTATAGAACCAGATTGTCAGCCCGAGCGTACCAAAGCAGCTCCGCTTGATATGCGAGAACCAGAGGTGGGTGCGCAGGTCTTTCTTCTGCCAGAGTACCCAAAGTCCTAACGACACCATGCCAAAGAGCGAGCGGTAGAAAACAAGCTCAAAAGTGGAAAAGTAGTCGGAACACCATTTTGTGCACGCAGCCATCAGGGAAAAGAGAAAGGCTGCAGCGAGCATCCAGAGACTTTGCATGGCGATTGAGAGATGTTTGCAAATAGAAAAGCCCCGCGGTTGAAGCGGGGCTTCATGGGGGCGGGTGTGTTCTGAGAGAGTACCCCGCCCCAGGCGAAGATGGTGCTTACGCAGCCGGTTCTTCTTTCTTCACTTCGCGGCGCAGTTTGATGTGCAGTTCACGAAGCTGCTTTTCATCAACGGGCGACGGGGCCTGTGTGAGCAGGCACTGGGCACGCTGCGTCTTCGGGAAGGCGATCACATCGCGGATCGACGGCGCATCAACCATCATGGCAACAATACGGTCAAGGCCGAAAGCAAGACCGCCGTGAGGAGGCGCACCGAACTTGAGAGCATCGAGCAGGAAGCCAAACTTCTGACGAGCTTCTTCCGGACCGATCTTCAGTGCGGCAAAAACCTTTTCCTGAACATCTTCGCGGTGGATACGGATGGAGCCGCCGCCAATTTCCCAACCGTTCAGCACGCAGTCATATGCCTTGGCATAGCAGTGTTCGGGATCCGTGAGGAGCTTGTCCTCATCGCCGTCGAGCGGGCAGGTGAACGGATGGTGGCAGGCCACCCAGCGCTGATCTTCTTCCGAGTATTCGAACATCGGGAAGTTGATGACCCAGAGGGGTTTCCATCCCGGGGTGAACAAGCCGGTTTTGACGCCAAAGTCGGAATGGCCAATCTTCAGACGCAGGGCGCCCAGACTGTCCCAGACAACCTTAGCTTTGTCGGCCCCAAAGAAGACGATGTCGCCGTCCTTAGCGCCGACGCGCGTGAGGATGCCGTTGAGCTCTTCGTCAGAGAGGTTCTTGACGATCGGAGACTGCAGGCCTTCGCGGCCGCGGGCAAGCTCATTGACCTTGATGTAGGCGAGTCCCTTGGCACCGTAAATTTTGACGAACTCGGTGTAGCTGTCGATTTCCGAGCGCGGCAACTGTGCTGCCCCCGGCACGCACATCGCCACAACCTTGCCGTTATGGAGCGACTTAACGCCAGAGAACACCTTGAAGGCGGAGTTTTCAACAATGTCGGTGACTTCATGCAGACGCAGGCTGATGCGCAGATCGGGCTTGTCCGAACCATACTTGGCCATTGCGTCGTCCCACAGCATCACCGGGAACGGATTGACGAAGTCGACGTCAAGGACTTCTTTGAAGACCGTACGGATGAGTTCTTCCATCAGGCCGCGGATTTCGTCCATGTTGAGGAAGGACGTTTCAATATCCACCTGAGTGAATTCCGGCTGACGGTCAGCACGAAGATCTTCGTCGCGGAAACACTTGACGATCTGGTAATAACGGTCGAACCCGGCAACCATCAGCAACTGCTTGAAGAGCTGCGGTGACTGCGGCAAGGCAAAGAAGCACCCTTCCTGAACGCGGGACGGCACGAGATAGTCGCGGGCGCCTTCAGGCGTGGAGCGCGTCAAGGCCGGCGTTTCAACGTCAATGAAGCCATTGGCATCGAGGAACTTGCGGAAAGCCATCGCGGTGCGGTAGCGGGTGCGCAGGTTCTTTTGCATGACCGGGCGACGAAGGTCGAGCACGCGATAGGTAAGGCGCGTCGTTTCTGAGAGATTCTCGTCGTCGAGATGGAACGGAGGCGTAGCAGACGGATTGAGAATTTCCAGTTCGTGGCAGAGCACTTCGACACCGCCCGAAATCAGGGAGGGGTTCTTAGTGCCTTCTGGACGAGCACGCACAACACCCACTACCTTGAGACAGTACTCATTGCGGCAGTGGTCGGCCGTAGAAAAGACCTCGGGGCGGTCCGGATCGCAAACGACCTGAACAAGACCTTCGCGATCGCGGAGGTCAATGAAGATCACGCCGCCGTGGTCGCGGCGACGGTGGGCCCAACCGTAGAGGGTCACAGTCTGGCCGATGAAGGACTCGTCGACCAAGCCAGAGTACACGGTTCGCATAAAAGCTCCCTGATGCGTCAAGGCTGCAAAAGCTGCCGACGCAGTAAAACAACAAAAAGTCGGCGCTCGGCATCCCCTTTTAGGGATGTCGGCAACCCAAAAATCGTTCTGCCTGCACGCAAATTCATGGTGTCACTGAAGACAAAGTCAGAACATCCCATAGCGTTGCACGCTTTTAGGTCACAAGTTTAGCGCCATCGGGCGCTACAAACGGGGCCAATGGCGTGCGGAACTGTTTTGGAGGGCGATGAACGCTGCGTGACGCGAATTTGGATCAAGGTGTTATGAGGATTTCACCCAAAATGGCGTTGACACCTTTTTGACTGCCTGGTTAGATCGCCGGACGGTCGGAGTCCTTCTGCACCTGAAAGACGGCAGATTGAGCCTCAAGCGATTTGGGTGACATAACACCCAACGACACATGGAATTTAAAGGCATCTTCGATAGATACACGCGAGCGCTTAAGTTGTGAGCGCGGTGCCATGAGCACGTAGCCCGAGGTCGGGTTCGGTGCGGTGGGTACAAATACGGTAACCACATCGTCATAACCCGTTTCGGCTGCTGCAGCGCGTCCTGGTGTTGAGACGATAAAGCCGTATGTCCAACAATCCTTTTTGGGGAACTCAATGAGGACGACTTCCTTGAAGCTCTCTGTGCGGTTAGAGAGCACGGTTTCCATAATCTGCTTAACGCCCGAATAGATGGGACGAACTAAAGGGATTTTTTCAAGCAGTTTTTCCCAACGCGCTACAACCCAGCGTCCGATGACATTAGCGGCAAAAATGCCGGTAACCAGAATCAGTGCGATAGCAAGCACAAGACCAATTCCCGGGATGTGAAAGCCAATCAGCACATCGGGCCGAAACTCCGGCGGCAGGAGCTGCACGAGTGAATCTGACCAACGGATGATCGACTCAAGTGCCCAGAACGTGATGGCAAGCGGCACCCACACCAAAAGGCCGGCAGAAAAGAATTTCTTGAACATAGCGTCGTCAATATCAATGAATTGCGAGAAAGGAAAAACCGCGCAGCCCGATGAGGACGGCGCGGTCTTTGTGGCATTCAATAGGTCGGCATTCGGATGAACTATTTGTCGCCGTGAACATGAGCGGCAGGAACGGCCTTCGGGCCGCCGTTAAAATCTGTGGCCGCCCAACCAGTACCCTTCAATTCGAATCCAGGCGCTGAAAGCTCTTTCTTCATCGTATCCTGGCCGCACTTAGGGCATTTCGTGATCGGCTTGTCGCTCATCTTCTGCAGATAGTCTTTTTCAAATCCGCAGTTGGTGCATTTGTAGGCGTAGATCGGCATTTTTTTGGGGCTCTTCTTTTGAGGTGAGAGCAAATTTAGTTTCGTGACGGCGCATTATAGAAAGGAGAGGCCGTCAAGGCATGCCGTAGGATGTACAGAAATGGCAACTGTACTTGACCGGACAGAAAGAGGCCGTCTTCACGAAGACGGCCTCTGGTGGAATTCAGGTTCAAGTGCTCTTAGAGCGTTCTAGACCATCATTCCTCTTCTTTACGCTGATAGTGGCTTGCAAGTTCGGCCTGTTTGGCTGCCGGAACCGGCTGATAGCTTGCGAGTTCCATACTCCATGCGCCGGTGCCCTGCGTGAGTGCATGCAGACGCGTAGCGTAGTTTTCAAGCTCTGCTAATGGAACGAGCGCCATGACCTGAATTTCTCCTCCCGGGAGACCTTCGGTGTTGGTTACCTGTCCGCGGCGGCTAGCGAGGTCTCCGGCAATGTCACCCATATAAGACTCAGGTGCACTCACTTCCACTGCAACAATGGGTTCCAGAACCTGGGGTGAGGCTTTGCTCAGTGCGTCAAGGAAGGCCTTACGGCCAGCGGCCACGAAGGCAACTTCTTTGGAGTCGACCGGGTGGCTCTTGCCGTCATAAACCACGACACGGACGTCTTCGATAGGGTAGCCTGCCACAAACCCTTGCGAAAGTACCTCACGCACGCCTTTTTCAACAGCAGGGATGAGGTTGTAGGGAATGACGCCGCCCTTGACCTGATCAACAAACTCAAACCCTTTGCCGCGAGGCAGCGGTTCAACGCGCAGATACACTTCACCGAACTGACCTGCACCGCCCGTTTGTTTTTTATGACGGGCGTGACCTTCGGCAGGTGCACTGATCGTTTCCCGGTACGGAATCGACGGAACCGAGGTTTCGACTTCGAGCTTAAAGTTCGTGCGCATACGGTTCAGGATGGAGCGAACATGCATGTCAGTTAGTCCGCGGATTACCGTTTCATTGAGCACGGGATCATGTTCCACGCTCATCGTTGGATCTTCGGACTGCATCTTGGCGAGCACTTCGTTCATGCGACTTTCATCGCCGCGGCGCGCCGGACGAATCGCCAGGCCGTACATGGGGCGTGGGAAGTTGATGGGACGCATGCGTACGCCGCTGTCGAGCGGATCACCATGGATGACGGAGCCGTAATTGACTTCATCGACTTTGGCAATGGCACCAATGTCGCCGGGGCTGAGGAAATCAGTTTCCTGTGTGTGCTTGCCCTGGAGAATGAGTGGCCGCGGCGCTTTGATAGCACGCTTATTGTCATCAACGTAAATGACATCGTCCTTCTTGAGTGTGCCTTGATGCACACGGAAGATGCCGATTTTGCCAATAAAGGGGTCGTTGACGATTTTGAAGACCTGAGCAATGAGCGGCAAATTCTTGTCTGGGTAGGTTTTGAATGGCGTGCCGTCGCGTTTGATGAACAGCGCATCATTTGCCTCTGCTGGGCTCGGCAGGTGGCGAATGATTACTTTCATGAAATCACGAATACCGATCAGTTTCTTCGCGGAGCAGAAGCAGACAGGAATGACGTGTCCTTCACGCAGTGCCTTGGTGACGAGCGGGTGGAGGGCGCGTGGGTCAATGCTGCCTTCCTCCAGATAACGCTCGAGCATTTCATCGTCTTCCTCAACGACGCGTTCAATGAAAGCGCGGTGTACATCATCAACCGTCATGATGTCGCTGTCGCCGTCTTCACGGTCAAAACAGTCAATGACATGCGTACGGTTGCGTGTCGGGAGATTAATAGGCAGGACCCCCGGTCCCCAGGTTTCCTGAAGTTCACGCAAACATTTTTCAAGATCAGCCTCAGGATCGTCCATGTGATTGATGACGATCATGCGGCACAGTCCTCGCTCTTTGGCCATAGCCATGAGGCGGCGCGTTAAGAGTTCCGGTCCTTTCGTAGGATCGATGACAGCGCAGACGGATTTGACGGCGTCAAGCGCAGACATATCCTGACCAAGGTAGTCCGGATACCCCGGGGTGTCGAGAATGTGGATGCGAACCGGCGTGAGATCGGTCATTGCCGTGTCAATGTGTGCGACGGCAAGACGGATTGAATGTCCGACTTCTTTTTCCAGAAGATCGTTATCGCACATTGTTGTGCCGCGTTGAATGCTGCCCATTTCGGGGATCATGCCGGCGCGGTAGAGCATGGCCTCGATGAGAGTGGTCTTCCCGCAGGAACCGTGCCCGACCAGGGCTAGAGTACGAAGATTCTCGGTGGCATAGTTGCTCATGCTGAACCCCTTTTTTCTTATGCTGTTGTTTTGTCGAAAGACAGAAAACATTGTGCGCCGTACGCTCAACAGACCTTTGGAAAGCCCAGACAGTATTGACTTGGATCGCGCAAGGCGAACAAATAATCGCCAGAGGATCAGCACTGAGCGATACTAATAAATTGTGCGGCTACAGTTTTATGCGGGTCTCACAGCCGCAGACAGAGTTGTTCATCCGTTTGTATACAAATGTCTGTGCAAACGATTCTGATCTTGCATAACAAAAAAACGACATTCCCGACAAAGTGCGGAATGTCGTTTTTTGTTTGGATAGGTGCGCTTAATTTTCAGGCGTCAGGATGTATGACGAGTTGGTAGCCAACGCCCCGAATAGATTCAATGGCAATCTTTTTTCCAATAACGGCCGAAACTTTATGCCGAATGGCGGATACATGTACATCGATTGCACGATCATAAGGCCCCATTGGGCGGCCAAGTACTTTGGGGTAAATCTCTTCCTTAGGAACAGGTGTGCCAGCATGTCGAGCAAGCAGTTCAAAGAGCGAAAATTCCGTTCCTGTCAGGGCAATTGGACCGGCAGCGGAGTTCACAGAACGCTGTGCAGGATCGATTGTGACGGGACCCACAATAACCGGGGCGGCAGCCGCCCAGGCGGTGGCGGAACGACGCAGGATGGCGTTGATGCGCGCGACTAGTTCTCGTGGCGGACAGGGTTTTTGCACATAATCGTCCGCTCCGAGCTCCAACCCTACAATGCGATCGACCGGGTCGCCGCGGGCAGTAAGCATTAAAACGGGTATGTGCGACTTCTCCCGCATCTTTTTGAGTACTTCCACGCCGCTCATGCCAGGCATCATCACGTCGAGGACGACCAGATCGAATGGTTCGCGCGCAAGATGAGCAAGCCCTTCAGGGCCGTTGTGCGCAGGGACAGTATCGAAGCCTTCCAGCGTGAAGTAGTCAACGAGCAAGGTGACGAAGTCGACATCGTCATCAATGATAAGAAGGCGGCGGGGGTTCTTAAGCATCGGAAATTAAATGATATAGAACAATATCATCCGTAATCTTAACAAAAGCGCAGTCAAGCACGATGGGATCGGAGAAGGAGTGTCGAAATTCAAAAACAGGAGTTTGTGGATTCTTGACGTTTCTTAACACAGAACGGCCCCATCTCCTCAGTATTCGCTAGGCGGCCGTCCGCAAAAATGCAGACAACAGCAAATGATGTTCCGTCAACATCCCATAAGCACGGAGATTTCAATTAAATGAAAACAAAACTGCGGTTTATTCCGCTGGCCTGTGCGGTCATTCTTACGAGTACAGGTTGTGCAGTTCAGTCTCCGGATTATTCCCGATTACTCTCCGATGCTGCACCTCAGCAATGGACGGCTTCAACGCTTCCGGCAGGCCGTATTGCTGCTTGGCAGGATTTTTGGGCGCGCTGGGAGGATCCGGTGCTCGTGGAGTTAATCACCAAAGCTCTTGCGGCGAATCCGGATATAGAGACTGCAGCTGCTAATCTTCGTGCCGCTCATGCGAGCGTAACTTCTGCCAATGCTGCACTCTGGCCTACGGCGAGTCTTGGACTCAACGGCAGCCGCAATCATGCCGACGGTACGGGGCGAAATAGTGTTTCGGCAGAAGTGAGTGGCGGCCTCTCGCTCAATCTGGCCGGAAGCGAATTTTGGCAGGCTGATGCAGCAACGCTCAAGGCCATGGCTTCGGCCTATACGCTTGAAGATGTCCGAGCGGCAACAGCGGCGGCAACAGCTGAGGCTTATGTCAATCTGCGTGCAGCTGAGGCTAGTCTTGCCGTAACAAAGGCGTCATTGGAAACCTATCTCGAAACCGCCGAAACGGCGCAATGGCAGTTTCAGGCTGGCACTGGCTCGGCTTCTGAGGCTGAAGATGCTCTGATGCAAGTGGCGTCTTCCCGCGCACAAATTCCAACGCTTGAAAAAAACATCATTCAGTATAGGAATGCACTGATGCGTCTTACGGGTTGCCCAGTTGATGAGTTAGGACTGGAACCAACGGGCATCATTCCGGTGCCGCCGATGGGGGGCGCGGTGTCGATGCCTGCTGAACTGATTGAACAGCGTCCCGATGTACGTGCCGCTAAAGCGACAGCAGAAGCAGCGGTAAAAAATTTAAAAAGTGCTAAAAGCGATTTTTTCCCTACGCTTTCGCTTTCCGGAAATATTGGTACGACAGCAGCGGCAGTGAGTGCTTTAGGGGCGTCTGGAACTGGGGTCGCCGGTTTGGCTGCGGCGCTGGCAATGCCGATTCTCAATTGGGGGAACCTGATTGCCGGGGAGGAAACGGCGGCGGCGAATCTTCAGAGTGCAGTGGCGTCCTATCGTTCAACACTATTGTCGGCATTGGAGGAAACAGACAATGCCCTAACGGCCATCCGCAGTGCTGAGTATCGAAAGGGCGACCTTGAGCGGGCTGTATCTCATGCCCGTACGGCAGAAAAGCTTGCTCGTGATGAATATGGAGCTGGTATTGGCGAATACACGATGCTCCTCTCAACACAGCGATCGCTTCTTTCTGCGCGTGAAAGCGAATTGAACAATCGTGCAGACCGAGCCAACAGCTACATCACGCTTTATCGCGCGCTCGGTGGAGATTGGGCTGTCAATCAAAGTGCTGATAAAACTGCTGCGCCGACCGCTGCAGGCAAATAAGTAAAGGAATTGCGATGACTGACGCAAAGAAAAATGAAAACAGCAAGGCCGCGGTTGCAGAGCTGCTTGGCGAAAGAAAGCATCCCTGGTATGTGCGCGCAGTGCCGGCAGCTGTCGTTCTGGCTCTCGCGGCTGGCGGGGGATGGTACTGGTGGCTCGGACAGCAACAGGGGCCTAAAGCGAACTATGTGACACAGACTGCTAAGACAGGCAATCTGGATGTAACCGTTTCAGCGGACGGTACGCTTAATCCGATTCGCACTGTAACGCTTGGCTCTGAACTGTCCGGCATTGTTCGTAAAGTCAATGTTGACGTCAATGATGAGATCAAGACCGATCAAGTGCTCATTGAACTCGATACCCGCAATCTTGATTCCAAAGTGGCAAGCGCTCGTGCTTCATTAGCAAGCGCTGAAGCTAAGCTCGCGGAGAGCAAGGCAACGCTTAAGGAAGCTCAGGTGAAGGATAAGCGCCTCAAGGAGCTCAATAAACTTTCAGGCGGCAAGATGCCGTCTCGAACGGATCTGGATGCTCAGGAGGCTGCAGTTGCTACGGCTAAGGCCGCTGTAGAGGTTGCTAAAGCCACTATTGCGGATGCACAAGCGGCGCTCGAGACAGCGGAGACGGATCGTTCAAAGGCCAACATTAAGTCGCCTATTGACGGTGTGGTTCTCGCTCGTTCGGTTGAACCGGGTTACGCCGTAGCAGCCAGTTTGCAGGCTGTGGAGCTGCTGTCGCTTGCGACAGATCTGCGTGAACTTGAGCTCAAGGTGAATGTGGACGAGGCCGATATTGGAAGCATTCAATCTGGACAGAAAGCCTACTTTACGGTTAGTGCCTATCCGGACAAACGTTTCCCGGCAACGCTGACAAAGGTGGCATACGGAGCGACAACGACGGAAAACGTGGTGACGTATACGACTTATCTCAATGTCGATAATGCTGACCTGTTGCTGCGCCCAGGGATGACGGCTTCTGCAACCGTGACGACGGCGGAGCGTCGAAACGTGCTGCTTGTGCCGAATTCGGCGCTGCGTTTTACGCCGCGCACTTCTGATGTACAGGATTATTCTGGAAGCGCGGCCACCATGTTTATGCCCAGAGGGCCGCATAACGGCAGCTCAAAACGCGTTAAGGAAGATATTTCCGCTTCACAGAGTGTCCGTGAACGAACGGTGTATATCTTGCGAAATGGAGATGCTGTTCCGGTCAGCATCAAGACCGGTCTTACTGACGGTACGCGCACCGAAGTGATTTCTGGTGACCTCAAAGATGGCGATCAGGTAATTGTTGATCAGCAGCGCGCTAAGTCTTGAGGAGACCGTCATGAGTGAAACACCGCTCATTGAATTTCGCGGCATCGGCAAGCGATACGGTACCGGTGAAGCGGCCTTTGTCGCTTTGCATCACATTGATCTGCAGATTCAGCAAGGCGAATTTGTCGCCATTATGGGACCGTCCGGCTCGGGCAAGTCGACAGCGATGAATATCGTTGGCGCACTTGATCGGCCATCGTGGGGCGAGTACCTCTTTGACGGCGTGCATGTTGAGAACCTGACAAATGATGAAAGAGCATTACTGCGTCGTCGGTGGATTGGTTTTGTTTTTCAAGGATTCAATCTCCTGCCGCGCACAACGGCAATGGAAAACGTTGAACTGCCGCTGCTTTACCGAGGATTGAAGCGTGCCGAGCGTCAGCGTTTAGCGGCTGCAGCGCTCGAGCGCGTTGGACTCCTTGAGTGGGCGCACCATACGCCGGCAGAACTCTCCGGCGGTCAGCAGCAGCGCGTGGCAATCGCTCGAGCGATTGTCATCAAACCGAAGCTGCTGCTTGCAGACGAACCGACAGGCAGTCTAGACAGTTCCCGCAGCATCGAGATTATGAAGCTCCTCAGAGATCTCAATGAAGAAGAGGACATCACGATCGCTCTCGTTACGCACGAACCTGATATGGCGGCATTTGCAAAGCGCCACATTCTCTTTAAGGACGGCAAACTGGTGGACGATGACCATGGAGCCAAGCTTGACTTCAAGGGAGAATCAATGTGATTTGGAATGCATTTCTGCTGGCTATTCGTCAGATCTGGCGCAATCCGCTACGCAGTCTCCTGACCGTCTTGGGGGTTGTGATCGGTGTGGCTGCCGTCATTACGATGGTGACGATTGGCAATGGCGCATCTACCGCCATCAAAACGGAAATTGAATCCTTCGGCAACAACCAGCTGATGCTTCGGCCAGGCATGCGTTTAGGGCCCGGGCAGAAAGTAGGGGCGCCGAACTTTCGTCTTGATGACGTGACAGCACTGCGCACCCAGCTCGCCGGTATTGAGGCAGTAGCGCCGCAGGTCTCCAAGTCAATGACTGTCGTTGCCAACGGCCGGAATTGGCAGACGAGCGTGGTCGGCACCAATACGGATTACTTTACGATTGACAACCGGACGTTTGAAGATGGCCGTAATTTTGAGGAGGCTGAAGAACGAGCGGGCAGCGCGGTCTGCGTCATTGGATCGACTGTAGCAAATGAATTATTTGGCACAACGCAAAATGTTGTTGGCCGGCAGATTCGAACCGGCGGCTTCTCCTGCCGCGTGATCGGATTGCTGAAGACCAAGGGGACGGCTGCCATGGGGGGAGATCAGGACGATCTGCTCGTCATGCCGCTGAAGTCAGTGCAGCGTCGCATTCTCGGTGACAACCGAGTGTCGGCACTCCTTATTCGCATCAATGCGGATAGTGACAGAGAGCGTTTGAAGACTGCAGTTAAAGATTTGATGCGTGAGCGTCGCTCCCTTTCGTCAGGTGATGACGATAACTTCCAAATTATGGATACGGCAGAAATTGCGGCAAAAGTGGCTTCTACTACCCAGATTATGACGACCTTGCTGGCTGCGGTGGCAGGTGTGAGTCTCCTCGTCGGCGGTATCGGCATTATGAACATCATGCTGGTGTCCGTGACGGAGCGCACCCGTGAAATCGGCATTCGCTTGGCAATCGGGGCGCTTGGCAGAGAAGTGCTTATGCAGTTTTTGATTGAAGCTTTGATGCTTGGATGCTTGGGCGGCATCTTGGGAGTTTTGGCAGCGCTTGGCGCATCCCGACTCTTTTGCACGCTGATGAATGTGCCTTTCGTTTTTGATCCGAGTATTAATTTGCTCGCGTTCACGGTATCGGCCCTTACCGGCGTTGTATTCGGTTTCTTCCCCGCTCGCCGGGCAGCAAAACTCGATCCTATAGAAGCCGTGCGTCACGAATAGTGCTGCCGCTTATGTAGTCAAAAGAAAAGCTCCGACTTGCAGTGCGGAGCTTTTTCATATGACAAACCGGTGATGTTTGGCGCCGCTTCGGTACCTTCCGTTTTAGAACGGAACGTCTTCATCGAGTGAGTCGATGGGTGCCGATGCGGCGGCAGGTGAAGCCTGCGGCTGCGGGGCAGCAGCCGGAGAACGAGGCGCTGCGGGGCGAGGTGCGGATTCAAATCCGTCGCCGGCAGGGACGTAGCCGCCGCTCGGGCCGCCTTGACCGCTGCCGTCACGGCCACCAAGAAGCTGCAGATTTTCGCAGACTACTTCGGTGGTCCAACGGTCGTTGCCGTTCTGATCAGTCCACTTGCGGGTGCGCAGGCGGCCTTCAATGTAGACAGAGCGGCCCTTTTTGAGATAGTCGCGGGCGATTTCTGCTGTACGACCGAAAAGCACAACGCGGTGCCATTCCGTTTCCTCGGTGAACTGACCGTCACGGTTCTTGTAGCGACGGGAGGTGGCGAGACTGAGGGTACAAATTGCTGTACCGCCATCGGGTGTGTAGCGGACATCCGGATCTGCGCCCAAATTGCCGAGAAGAATAACCTTGTTGACGGAAGCCATGATTCTTACCCAAAACTAAAGCTAAAAAAACAAAAAATTATTTAATGACTTCGCCGGGCTCTCGGTTCGGACGGGCAGGTTCCTGCAGCCCAAACGATGAGGCGAACCAAATAAGCATAGCAAATGCACAGACGAAGAAGACCGCTTCCGGCCCGAAGTGCTGTGAAATTGCGCCGCCGAGCGCGCCGCCGACAAAAAGACCAATATTCTGCGTCGTATTGTATACGCCTAGTGCGAGCCCACGGTCAGCTGCCGGAGCAATTCGAGAGACCAGGTTTGGCAGTGTGGCCTCTAGTACGTTGAAGCCGATGAAAAAGATACCGAGAAGGAAAGCAATTTCCCAGATGGAATGAATGAGATATGCAAAGAGCACAAAAGCTACAGTGAGAAATCCAATCATGAAGCGCATGACTCGGACAACAGCTTGTTTCTTTTCGCCAAAAATTAATGGCGGAGCCATAAGAGCGAAACCAGCGATGACCGCAGGCAGATATACCCACCAATGATGCTCGCTTGGCAGCCGCATGTAGACGAGCCGCGTTGGAATAACCACGAAGATGGCGGTGAGTACGGCATGAAGCACGAAGATGCCGATATTGAGGCGGACGAGCTGAGGATCACAAACGACCTTCCGCCATGATCGATGTTCATTTTTTTCACCGATAGCTGGCTGGGGTGCCGGAGGGACAACGAATTTGACAACCAGTACTGCAATCAGCGCAGAAATGCCGGTGAGTGTGAAAAGCCCTGACACCCCCCATAGCTTTGTGAGCGGCGGCGAAATAAGGAGAGAAAGCGCAAAGGTAAGGCCTATAGAGGCGCCGACCATGGCCATTGCCTTAGTGAGGACCTGTACGCGTACGCTGTCTGCGATGAACGCGGTAACGGCGGCGGAGATAGCCCCAGCCCCCTGCAGCATGCGCCCTAGCATAACGATCCAGATGTTGGCGCCAGACGCAGCGAGGAAACTGCCGAGTGCAAAGATGATGAGCCCAAAAATGATGACGGGTTTGCGGCCAAGTCGATCTGAAGCAACGCCAAAAGGAATCTGTAGCAGACCTTGTGTGAGGCCGTATATGCCTAACGTGATGCCGACAAGCGTTTCGCTGTCACCGCCAGGCAGCTCTCGTGCATAGACGGCAAAGACCGGCAGAATAATGAAGAGTCCGAACATGCGCAGCGCAAAAATACTCGCGAGCGAAAAACTTGAGGTTCTTTCCTGCGGCGTCATATGGGCGGCGGAGCTGGCCATGAGAAAACTCTTTGAATGGGCAATGGTTTGGGCATCGGCTGCTGAAGCCGACATTCTTGTGACGTGCGGCGGTTATAGTCCTTAGGAGTTTCCGCTTTCTTAAATTTTCCTGCCATGACTACTTCCGGCACTATCGAGGTGCGAGGTGCGCGCACTCACAATCTGAAGAATATTTCTCTCGGACTGCCTCGCGGCGCATTTATCGTCGTCACGGGACCATCCGGGTCAGGCAAGAGTTCGCTTGCCTTCGATACGCTTTACGCAGAAGGCGAACGACGCTATGTCGAGAGTCTATCGCCACGGGCCAGACAATTTCTGGAACAACTCCCGCGTGCTGATGTCGATGTGATTGACGGTTTGCCGCCGGCTGTAGCTATTGGCCAGACGACAGGCGGTTTGCATCCCAAGAGCACAGTGGGAACTTTGACGGAAATCGATGACCATTTGCGGCTCTTATATGCTCGTGCGGGTACTGCATATTGTCCAAGGCACGGATTGCCGCTAAAAGCTGAGTCTGTGGCGTCAATGACGGATAAGGTGCTGTGTGATGCGGGGGATCGGCGGATCGCTGTTGCGGCGCCAATCGATCTGGGCATGGAAGTTTCGGCAAAGGCCTTTCAAGCGCTTGCCGCAAAGCTTCAGACGGAAGGGTTCCAACGGGTACGTATTGACGGCCAAATAATGCATCTCGACGATGTCAGCGGCGGTGAACTGCTTGGAGATGGGGCGCATGTTCTGGAGTTGATCGTTGACCGTCTGCGTGTCCGCGGAGATGTTCGCGAGCGTATTGCACAGAGTCTCGAAACTGCGCTAGAGCGAGGCGGTGGGCGTGCTGTCGTTTTTGATTTGGATGGTGAAGGTGAAAACGGCGCCGTTTGGGAAAGACGATTTTCATCAAAAAATGCTTGTCCGCTCTGCGATTTCGTGGCTGGCGAATTGGAGCCGGGCGACTTTTCCCGGTTTAGTCGGCGCGGAGCCTGCCCGCATTGCGGCGGCACAGGACTAGTGGATGTGCTTTTAGCCGAGCGGCTGATTGTTGATTCCTCCAAATCGCTCGCCGGCGGAGCTTTTGCCGGAAACCCGTCCTCAACTTGGCGTCAGATGCTGATGCAAACGGCAGCCGCTGCGGGTTTGGATGTTGAAGCGCCGTGGCGGCAGCTTACTGAAGCGGCGCGCCGCGCTCTGCTGGATGCTGTTCAGGGGGCAATAGAGGCATATTTGCGCGACGCTACGCCTGCCGAGAAAAAAGTTCTTTCAGCATTTATGACGCAAGAGTCTTGTCCAGATTGCGATGGTTCTGGACTCGGCATTGTGGGCAGAACCGTGCGGCTTGACGGACAGCGTTTCCCGGAGCTCCAGGCGCTGTCTATTAAGGATGTGGCACTAAAGCTTGCCCATCTGCAACTGGAGGGCGTCCGTGGTGAGATCGTTGCTCGCGCTGCGGCAGGTGCAAGGTCAAAACTTGCTTGCCTTGAAAATCTGGGGCTTGATTACCTCACACTTTCACGTCCCGGACGAACATTGTCGGGCGGGGAATTGGAGCGTATTCGACTTGCGGCTCAGCTTGGTTCGGGTCTGTCTGGCGTGCTCTACGTGCTCGACGAACCGACAACAGGTCTTCATCCCAAGGATGCTGAAGCCTTGGTGCATGTCCTTAAACGTTTGCAGGCGCTCGGCAACACGGTACTGGTTGTGGAGCACGATCGCACGGTGATGGAGGCTGCGGATTGGCTCATTGACATGGGACCGGGAGCGGGAACCGCCGGCGGAGAGGTGACAGCTCAGGGAACATTGGCGGCATTAAAGGCTAATCCTCATTCACTGACAGGTGCATGGCTTTCTGGCCAAGTACAGAATGCTCTGCCCCGGCGCCAGTTCAGTGCTGCCAAGGCCGAGAAACTTGAACTGAAGGGCGCTGTCGGCCGCAATCTCAAGAATGTGAATCTCACGATTCCTGTGGGAGGACTCTCCGTCATTACGGGGGTTTCGGGATCAGGTAAGTCAACATTGATCGTTGATACGCTGCTCCCTGCTCTGAAGGCAGTGGTTTCCAAAGACGCCAAGGCGGCGGGTGCGGGGCTGCCCTTCAGTGAACTTCATGGGGCTGAGTATTTTGATCAGGTAGTCAGTGTTGATCAGGCCCCGATTGGACGGTCGACGCGCTCCAATGCGGCAAGTTATACGGGGGCATTCACGCCTATCCGTGAACTTTTTGCTGAAACGCTTACCGCACGGGAGCGCGGGTATTCGGCCTCCCGTTTTTCTTTTTTGAATCATGGCGGTCGATGTGAAGCTTGTGCCGGTGAAGGCGTGGTGCGTGTGCCGATGCAGTTCCTTCCGGACCTGTATGTTCGCTGTGATGTATGCGGCGGAGCGCGCTACAACCGAGAAACATTAGAGTGTCGCTGGCAAGGGAAATCCATTGCTGATGTGCTCGAAATGACCGTAGACGACGCTCGGGATTTTTTCGCTTCGCATCCGCAGATAATGCGGCGTATGGATGCACTCGCTGACGTGGGTCTGGGTTATATCCGCTTAGGACAGAGTACTGCTGACTTTTCCGGCGGTGAGGCGCAGCGACTGAAACTGGCAGCAGAACTGTCTCGATTGAGTTCAAGCCGCACCTTCTATCTCTTGGATGAGCCGACAACTGGACTTCATTTTGCTGATGTAGCCAAGCTTTTAGCGGTACTTCGACGACTTACTGATATTGGTGCCACAGTTGTTGTGATTGAGCACGACATGCAGGTTGCGGCTTGTGCCGATTGGGTAGTTGACGTGGGGCCCGGGGCTGGTGAGGCTGGCGGTGACATCACTGCACAGGGAACGCCGTCTCAGGTCGCTCGCATGAGAAAAAGTATGACTGCACCTTGGCTGAAGGACGCATTGAAAACACTTAGATCATGAGCGGCTGAATTCAATCCATTTTGAGATGAATGCTCTGCAAGTGAATAACTTCCAAAATTAGACGCAAGTAATTGAATTATCAATAAATAAGTTGTGGATAATTTCGTGGATAACATTTCGGAGGCAGTTCGTGCAATTGGGATAAATATCGATTGAAGAACTGCCTGCATGTTTCGTCAGTAAAACGTGCTCAATCGCTGCTAGCGGACTTCGCATTCAGCTTGACGCAGAGACTCAAAGTGCCAGGAATCGCGGCACATATCCTCAATGCCGAACTTGGCCTTCCAACCAAAAAGCTTCAATGCCAATGTCGGATCACACCAGTTGGCAGCGATATCACCGGCACGGCGAGGCGCAAAATGCAGGGGGATTCGGCGGCCGCTTGCATCTTCAAAGGCTTTAACGACCTCTAGGACGCTGTAACCGCGGCCGCAGCCGAGATTAACTGCAATCCAGCCGGTGTGTGAAACTGCATATGGAAGCGCATCGGTGTGGCCCTGAGCGAGATCCACTACGTGGATGAAGTCGCGTACGCCCGTGCCGTCAGGCGTGTCGTAGTCATTGCCGAAAACATTCAGACAAGGCAGTCTGCCGCTCGCAACGCGGGCGATATAGGGGAGCAGGTTGTTCGGAATGCCATTTGGATCCTCACCGATGAGTCCTGATGGGTGAGCCCCGATGGGATTGAAATAGCGCAGACATACAACGCTCCATTCAGAGTCAGAACGGCAGAGATCAGCAAGGATTTCTTCAATGTGAATTTTCGTTCGACCATATGGATTGGTCGCTTCACCGGTTGGCTCCGCCTCAGTGAGGGGAAGATGCTGCGGAGTTCCGTAAACAGTGGAGGAGGAACTGAAGATGAGGCGCTTGACGCCGACAGAACGCATGGCTTCGAGCAGTTTGATCGTGCCAGAGACATTGTTGTCAAAATACTCAAGCGGTTTCCCGACGGATTCGCCTACAGCTTTAAGGCCGGCAAAGTGAATGACCGCTTCAATACGCTCGTTACGAAGCACTTGTTTGAGCAGTTCCCCATCACGAATGTCGCCTTCAATGAAGGTCGGCGTGTGACCTGTGATACGGCCGATGCGATCGACGACACTTCGATCAGCGTTTGAAAGATTGTCATAAAGAATGGGTTCATGACCGGCTTCCAAAAGAGACACGGCCGTATGGGAACCGATGAAGCCCATGCCTCCTGTGAGCAGTACGCGTATAATCGTCCTTATAGTATGTGGGCGTAAAGGCATTCCGCCAACTGCGGCAGCCTATGTAGACTCATTATTTTCCATCGTGTTATCCCGGGCGGCAACTTCAGCGTTGCCTTCTGCTGTCTCTGATTTTGGATTGCTCATGATTCTGCGCCTTTCAACGCTTCACCGTGCCGTCCTGACGACTGCAGTTGTCTGTTTAACCCTATCAACTTCGAGCTGGGCTAAAACACCCAGCGAGGTTCGCGCTGCCTGCCGTGCTGAAGGACGCCCTTGCGTCGGATTGGTGCTTTCCGGCGGCGGCGCCCGCGGCTTTGCGCATGTCGGGGTTATCAAGGTACTCGAAGAGTTAGACGTCAAAATTGACGTTATTGCCGGCACATCAATGGGCTCGATGGTTGGCGGAGCTTATGCCGCCGGATTTACTTCCAAAGCGCTCGAAGACACAGTATTGGAGGTGGATTGGAGCAAGATGCTTGCGCCTCGTCCGCAGCGCGACATCTTGTCTTGGCGGCGCAAGCTTGATGATTACAAGAGCCTGCCTTCTGCAGGGATTGAAATCAGCAACGATGGTACGCCGCGCTTTCCCGATGCTTTTGTGCCATCAGAAGAATTGGATCTTTTTTTGGCACGAAAAACGGCGTCTTCAGCGATGGTGGAAGATCTTTCCATGCTGCCGATCCCCTTTGCGGCGCCTGCAACCAATCTTGTCACCGGCAAGCGTGTCGTCATGCAAAAGGACTGCACACTGAGTCAAGCTATGCGTGCGTCAATGTCGGTGCCGGGAGCCTTTTCACCAGCCAAACGGGGCGATGATCTTTTGGTCGACGGCGGATTGGTTGACAATCTGCCGGTTGATCTTGCCCGAGAAATGGGGGCTGACATCATCATCGCAGTGAATGTCGGGACGCCGCTCAGCGGGCGAGAGCAACTCAACGATGTGGTCGGTGTAATGTCGCAGATGGTGAATCTGCTGACCGAACAAAACGTTACTGCGTCTCTGGCTAGTCTCTCTGATCGCGATATTCTTATTCGTCCGGAGCTGAAGGACTATACGTCCGCAGATCTTAACAAGAGCCGTGAAATCATTGCTGTGGGAGAGGCTGCCGGTCGAGCTGCGGCCGATCGCCTAAAAGTCCTTGCTGTTGGCCGTCAGGAATGGACGGCATGGAACTACGCCCGCACACAGAGTTTCGTCAACTTCGACAGAAGCCCGAAAGTGATTACGGAAATCCGAGTCGCACAGCAAGGTGATGCGGCTGTGCCGCCCGAAAGAATTGTTGAGCGTGCGGCTGTACCTTCGGGTCGTGCTGCTGATCGCGAGCGCTTGGATGATGCTGCACGTACGGTGTGGGCCGATGGTTACTTTGACAGTGTTGTTTATCGGCTAGATCCGGGACCAGACGGATCGGCATCACTCGTCATTGAGCCCAAGGAGAAGCGAGCCGGCTATTCGAGTGTTCGTCTGGGTGGGTCCTTGGAAACGGACTTCGACAGTGTGAGCACCTACAATCTGCTTTTTGCGCACAGTTGGCATCTGCTGAATGCATGGGGTGGAGAATGGCGCAATGAAATTCAAGTTGGCGATAAACAAAGATTTCTTTCAGAGTTCTATCAGCCGCTGGGTACGACCTTGCCGCTCTTTGTCCAACCGAGTATCTCGTATGAGCGTATGCGCTTTGATAGATATTCCGGCCACGAAGCCGTGGCGCAGTGGAGGAGCACGTTTGTAGATGCCAAAGTGCTTTTTGGCTGGGAACTTGCGCGATGGGGTTATGCCGGCCTATCTACGGGGTGGCTTTCTTCACATACAGATATTGAGATTGGCCGCGATCAGCCGCCTTGGCGGCGAAAGTCAGCTCCCTATATCGGCGCTGAGCTGATGCTTGATACGCTCGACAGCGTGAGTTTCCCGACGGAAGGCATGCGGCTGCAGGTGAATGGGAAACGCTCTAATCAAGCCGTTGGGCTGACAGAGTCCAATTACATGTTCGGTATTAATGCGCTGGTGCCGTTTTCTGTGGGACGCTGGACTTCTGTGTTCGAGGGAGAGATCGGACGTTCTTCAGTCGCTGGAATGTACCAACTGGGCGGCGCAGGACGCATGCCGGGAGTGCCTTATGGCCGGTGGTCAGGATCGCGTTTGGAGTATGTAAAGGCTTCGCTGATGCGCAATGTTTCCGATTGGATGCCCATTCGTGTGCCGGTGTGGATTGGCGGAGCACTTGAGGCAGGGCGTGCTTGGAATGATGTGCATGGACTGTCGAACAACGTTGAAAATGAGCGTGCGTGGGCCAAATCCGTTTCGGCATCGATCGGTGTTGACAGTTTGATCGGTCCCATCTTTTTAGTGGTTGGCCGCACGAAGGGAGAAGGCACCTCTATTTATTTCCGTTGGGGATACAGACAATAAAGAGAATAAACGGGCGTCGTTCCAACCGAACGGCGCCCGTATCTACGATAAATAACAGTTGGCGGCTAGTCTTCTAAACTCCATTTGCCGTGACGCGGCACTTTATCGACGGCAAGTTTTAAGGCTTTGAGCGAGACATTAATCTCGCCGGCAAAGAGAAGTGCAGAAAGAACGATTAAAAGAACTGCCGCAACGAGAATGCAGCTCTCGAGGATGTGGATGTCAAGATCGAGAAAGCGAGCACTCACGCTGACCGCAACCAGGACGGCTGAAAAGAAAGCCGAAAGCGCAACGGAGAGCATGCCGCGACGCAGCAGCGAAGCACGCATATAGAGAAGATCGATTTCAGTGTCTATCACAGAGCGGATGATGGAATTATCGATGTTGCCTTCGCGTTTGGCCATCAACTGACGAATACGGTTCGTCGCATGGTTGTAGCGATTGGTCATGCAGATCATCAAGAGCCCTACGCCGGAAATTAAGGTAATCGGTGCAAGTGCTAATGAGAGCGAGTCATTAAATTCGGTGATGGTAAGCACGTGACGTCTCCTTAAAGGCCTGGCTCTTTCGTTTTGCCGGGCAAATGATCGATGGCGGTTTCCAGAGCATGAAGCGAAAGGCGAACTTCCAGACTGAAATAAATCGACGAGGCGACAATCAGTGCCAGCGCGAATGCCAACCAGATTGAGGAGAGCGTGACGAAATTGAGGTTCGAAAGGTGTGCGGCAACGTTTGTTGCCACAATGAGGCCCGAGCAGACATCCGAGAGCACGAGGCTCAGCATTGCTCGGCGCAGATAGCGCGAACGACGGAAGATCAAGTGGATTTCGAAATCGAGATCCGGTTCTTTTTCGTAGTCACCGTCTTCACGGCGTTTGAGAAGCTGACGCACACGATCGGTCGTGTGGTTGTAGCGGGCAGTCATGCACAGCAGCATGAGGCCGACGCCGGAGATAAGCGTCACCGGTGTAATCGAATTGGTGAGCAAAGCGGCAAAGGAGTCCATGTCAAGAGACCTTAGGTCGGAGGTTTGGGCAATTTACGACTGGTTTATTGGTTTTGTTTTTCAGCGGGGGCAGAGACCGCATCACGAAGGAAGTCGGCCACTTTCGGCGCAACGATACGTTTGAAATCGTCGGTCGAAATAATGATAGAAACATCGCGTGAGCCGGCATTGAAGGCCAGTTCGCTATAACGCGTGAAGAGCGTCGGATCACAGATAAGTTCAAGATCGGGATGAAAACTCACAGGCGGCACGGCGCCAAATATGCAGCCCGTTAAGTCCATTACTTCGTCTGGACTGGCGAGCGATGCACGACGCCCGCCGACAGCTGCGGCAAGCTTGCTGAGATTGGCTTGCATGTCGGCCGGAAGAACGCCGAGGACATGCTTTTTTACGCCGTTGCCCTTGACGGTGCAGCAAAGCGCCTTAGCGCCCTGACCGAGTTCAGTGCCGCGGATTTCGGCTACCGATTGGCTCGATTGGCCGGCGGCTGGGTGGTGAATGACGCGGAAGTGCGCGCCGCCTTCGGTGAAAAGCGTCGTCAGACGCTCAAGAACGTTGTCGATCATCGCTAAAAATGCAAGAAGGCTCGCCGACGAAGGCATCCGCAGAACGGACGCACAGGAAGGAGAGCCTCAAGAACCAAAAAAGGGGAGGCGCAAGAGTACGCCTATTCAGCCGCAGATGCGAGTGAACTGGCGGAAAAGTTTGTAGACCTCTGCCGGCGTGGGACACCTAATGTGGCCATAATGAGGACCTTCACAATTTTTCGACAGCTGAAGATACAACCGACCGGAACTTCCCTGACACAGATCAAGCCATGGCAAAACCTTTGGAAACACTCCTCACAGAACCCGGCACCGTACTGGCCTTCGATTTTGGGCTTGCCCGCACCGGTGTTGCAGTGGGCAATACCGTTACGCGTACAGCAGAACCGCTCGTTATTCTGGATGCGTCTACCAATGAGGCGCGTTGGCAGGGTATTGAAGCATTGATGTCTGAGTGGAAACCGAAATTTCTCGTTGTCGGCGTGCCTAGACTAGGGGACGGTAATCCGTCAACGCTCACGGCTCGCTGTGAACGTTTCGCCCGTCAGCTTGGCGGTCGTTATCATCTACGGGTCTTTACTGTCGACGAGCGCTTCTCTTCGGTGGAGGTCGCCCAAGGGCGCGACCACATTGATGATCGCGCGGCCGCCGTCATTCTTGAACAGTTCTTCCATGAAGCCGTCACGTTGGCAGAGTGAAGCAGAACTATCCGTCAATTCCATTCATTTCTTCCAAAAAGAACGCCTCTATGCGCAGCATCGTCGGGAGCGCGCGGCTTATTCTGCTCGCCGTTGTTATTGTTATTCTTTTCTTTCTTGTGGTTGGCGTCTTTCCCGTAGTGCCCGACAGTATGCGGGTACGCATGGTCAAGCGTTGGGCGCCTCGGGTTCTCCGAGTTTTAGGTATCCGCCTTGATGTCAAGGGACGGATTCCTAATGCCGAGGCGGCGTCAGGGTTGCGTGAAGACGGACCGGGCTACCTTGTCTGCGCCAATCACATATCGTTCGCTGATATTTTTGTGCTGGATTCCATTCTTCCGGTGCGCTTCATTGCTAAAAAAGAAATTTCAAAGTGGCCGATTTTCGGACTGATTTCCAAGCACGTAGGAACAATTTTCATCGATCGCTCAAGCCGCCGCGCGATTGTTGATGTTGTGGATGTTATGGATAAGCATCTTGCCCGCGGTGAGAACGTACTTTTTTTCCCTGAAGGGACAACGGGTCCGGGCGATGCATTGCTGCCTTTCTATGCGAATCTCTTTTCGGCAGCCAAACCAGCGGAGTACAACGGACTTGAGGTGCTGCCGATTACGCTGAAGTACTATGTGAACGGTATACCCTCGACGATCCCGTCCTATGCATCACGGGACCTTTTCACTGTATTAAAGGATATTGTTAAAACGAAGAACGTTTCGGTTGAAGCAACGATCCTTACGCCGATTAAAGCAGCAGCCTACGACCGGCGAACCCTCTGTGCAGAAGCCTCCCGCGCCATGGCTGAAGCGCTTGGCTGGCCGGATGCCACCGCCGCCAAGGCTGAGGCACTTCGTGCCAAACTCGCTAAGACCGGAACAGAAAAAGCTTCCGCAGATGAGTAGATGCTGACAGCAGTCTCTTAAAGCTGAGGAATTCAACATAAGCCCGAAGTATTCGACATGCTTCGGGCTCTTTTGATGATTTGCTTTCGCTTCAGGCTTTTTTATGTTTTTTTGAAAAAGCGAGTGGGTTGGCCCAGCAGGGGCATTTTTCCTGAAAGATGCGGCGATCCGGGAAGCGAACGGCGGTAAGCTCGCCGCCCCAGAGACAGCCGGTATCTATGGCAACCAGGTTGGGGCGGTTGATGAGGCCCAGCATTGACCAGTGTCCGAAGCATATGGTGTGGTCGCAGAGCAATCGATGCTTGTACTCAAACCAAGGGACCCAACCTTTGGGGGCAGTGCCGGCCCCTTCTTTTAAGTCGAAGTCAAGTTCCCCTGTGAGGGCATTGACAAACCGCATGCGAGTAAACCCGTTGAGAATCGCACGCATGCGTTTTTCACCCGTCAGGTCGGGTGACCACTGCGTATTGCCGTACATGCCTTGAAGCCAATGCTGCCACTGAGGGCCAGCGAGCGCTTCGTGAGCTTCCTGAGCGAGTTTTTGAGCAGTAGGAAGATCCCATAAGGGATGAATGCCGGCGTGAGCGAAGAGAACGCCTCCTTGTTCGATGAGAAGCGGTTGGTTGCGCAGCCAGTTAATTAATTCGTCTCGATCCGGTGCAGATAGGATATCGGCAATGGTGTCTTTTTTATGCATTTCGCCTGCACCAGCCGCAACAGCAAGAAGGTGGAGGTCATGATTGCCGAGAATGGAGCGGGCGCGACTGCCGAGATTTTTCACAAAGCGCAGTGTCTGAAGGGATTGCGGACCGCGGTTAACCAGATCCCCAACAAAAAGCAGCTCTGCATCTTGCGGGAGCTGCGTAAGCAGTTCTTCAAGACTTTCAAGGCACCCCTGAAGGTCGCCGATGGCGAATAAAGTGCCGGACGATGCTGTGGAGGAAGTTGAGCTCACCATACAAAGAGGCTCCAGATGTCGATGGAATCTTGAAATAAACGTACTTGCCCGAACAGGCTCTGCCGCGTTAAGCTCGATCCCGCTTCGGTGCTGCGGCCGCCCGGAATTTTATTTCGCGTCGTCAGCACTGTCAGATATTTTTCATTGACTATCTCATTCAATTCCATGAAGCCCGTACGCAAAGTTGTATTCCCGGTCAACGGTCTCGGCACGCGATTTCTCCCCGCCACTAAGGCAATGCCTAAGGAAATGCTGCCAGTCGTGGACAAACCCTTGATTCAGTATGCTGTTGAGGAAGCTGCGGCTGCGGGCGTTACTGAAATGATTTTCGTCACCGGTCGCAACAAGAGGGCGATTGAAGATCATTTTGATACCTACGCCGAACTGGAACGCGAACTCGAAATGAAGGGTAAGCAGGAACTCCTTGAGATCGTGCGTGAGATCGTGCCGCCAGGTGTTCGCTGCATCTACATTCGTCAGCCGCAGCCGCTCGGTCTCGGTCATGCGGTGCTGTGTGCTCGGCCGGTTGTGGAGAACTCGCCTTTCGGCGTCATTCTTGCTGACGATTTGATCGATGCAGGCCGTTCCTGCATTGGTCAGCTGATCGACGCGCGTACTCGTCAGGGCGGCGGGTCGGTTCTGGCCGTTCAGGATGTGGCGCCTGAAGAAACCAAGAAGTACGGCATCGTGAGTGTGGACGACGCAGCTCAAGGAACGCCGCGTCTTCGCGGCATCGTTGAAAAACCCGAGCCAGCCGTGGCGCCTTCGCGTTTGGCGGTGATTGGCCGTTATGTGTTTGAACCGGAAATTTTCGATTATCTTGAAACGGTTTCGGCTGGTATCGGCGGTGAAATTCAGCTTACCGATGGTATTGGCGCTTCGCTGGAAACCGTGCCTACCTACGCGCATCGCTTTGAGGGTACGCGTTTTGACTGCGGCAGCAAGCAGGGCTTCCTTGATGCGACTATTCACTTTGCGCGCAAGCGTGGTTTCCGCATCGGCTGATCGCGAAACAAACTGACCGATAAAAAGCTCCCGAGAGATGAATGTCCTCCGGGAGCTCTTTTTTAGCTGGAAGCGTGCAATCTGTGCACAAAGGAAGGTTTACGGCTTGAGACTGAACTTGTCGTCCAAATGGCGACGGAGGTCGCTGCGAAGCTGTTCGAGCTTAGCGGCGTAGTCTTCGTCAAGGTTGCCGGGTGTTTGGTCATTCACAAAACGGCCGAGATTTTTGGCGCCCCAGAACGCAGCGGTATCGTCGTCAAGCGTTTTGAAGGCTGTCATGTATTTGTCCCAAATGGGATTGGACTTTTCGCCCGCAGCGCGAGGAAGACCGTCGCCTAAGTCACCACGCCCCATGCCGACCCAGCCAGCGTTCATGATGGTGAATATGCCTTTGCCTTTAAGCAGGCCCTCAAGACCATTTTGGGCATCCCGGTAAGCGAATTTCTTCTGAAAAACGCGCTCCATATAGCCCTTAACGATGGTGTTCGGCGTGTCGTGCCAATTTGGATAACAGAAGACGATGAAGTTAGCGCTGCGTACGTACATCATTTCTTCGGTGATATCGGCTGGCGTTTTGCCGAATCCGTCTTTGGCCTGATAGAAATTTTCACGCGTAAGAAGCGGGTTGAAGCCAATGGCGTAAAGGTCACGCAGCTCTACGTCATAACCCTTGTCCATGAAATGCTTCATGGCCGTATTGACGAGGTCCCATTCAACAGATTCGCTTCGCGGATCGCCTACGACGAAGAGAACGCGCTTAACGCCCGGGCGAAGGGAAAAACGATTGGGTTTCACGCTCTGACGGAGAGCCTGCGGAACCACGGATGCAGATGTGACGGCATCGATATTCTTGGGTATGACGGCAGCGCTCTTGGCTGTACGACGGCTGGCGCCCGATATGCTGTCGGCAGCTTGAACAGTCAATGCGGAAAGCGTAAGCGCAAGAACGACAGCAGGAATGGCGGGTTTCATAAAGGGTTGGCCAAAGATCAGAGCGGTACGAACGACAATCTCGAAGATATCGCGCGGGCCGCACTTTTTAAAGAGCTGTTGTGCAGCAGGAATGATTAAGCGTTTCGTACTTTTTGGAGGAGTGCAGTGGTAGAGCGCAAATGTTCAAAAGTGATCGTTACGCAGCGTCCTCCCCAGCTGGCGGCGAGCTTCGCCTCCGGCAGATCTTCGGGTTCGTAGTCGCCGCCCTTGACATAGAGATCTGGGCGAGCCAGTTCAACGGCCTTCAGCGGCACTTTGTCCGGAAAGACAACGACAAGATCAACGGATTCAAGTGCGGCCAGCACAGCTGCACGATCTGCTTGCGTATTGATCGGACGGTCGTCGCCTTTGCCGAGCAGCTTCACGGAAGCATCACTGTTCACGGCGACAATGAGACTAGCTCCTAGTGCACGGGCTTGTGCAAGGTAGGTTACGTGTCCGCGGTGCAGGATGTCGAACACGCCGTTGGTAAAGACGGTCGGGTGAGGCAGAGCCGCTGCTCGTTCGGCCAGGTCTTCAAGTCGGCAGATTTTCTGCTCAAAAACAGGAGGTGGACAGCGCAGACTCATTGGTGTCAGGGAAAAAATAGTTAGGAACGGATGAATGCAGTCATCCAGTCGGAGCGCACAGCGGAAAGCAAGTCCTTTGCTGTTCGCGTGCTGTCGGCACAAGCTTCAGGCTGGCATATGCCGTCAGTGCCGAGCAGAACCCGTTCTGGAAGCCCGGCGGATCGACCCGCCGTGCAGTCCCCCGGCTTATCGCCGAAAAGGATGGATCGGGAAAGATCGATGTTGAGGTCCTTTGCTGCGTCCAGAATCATTCCGGGCTGAGGTTTGCGGCAGCGGCATTCACGCCGGTAGAGACCCAGTGCCTTTTCCGGGTGGTGCGGACAGAAACGAACCGCGGCAATTGGAGCCCCCGCCTGTGCAAAGACGCTGCACATCCAGTCGGTGAGTGCATGAAAGTCAGCTTCAGTGTAATAGCCTCGTCCGATACCGGATTGATTGGTGACGACGACCAGCAGAAAACCCGCATCCGTGAGCATTCGAGCGCCCTCAAGGACGCCCGGCACCCATTCAAAATGCTCTCGGTCGTGAACGTAGGCGTGATCAATGTTGATCACGCCGTCACGGTCAAGAAAAGCCGCCCGTTTCATTATTCAATAGTCGGGTACTCTTTGAGGAGCACCTTCATGTAGTCAGTCGTGCCTTCGGTCACTGTACGGAAGTTGACATCGCACCCAGCGGCTCGCAGCTTCGTGAGGTTTGCTTGTGTAAAGGCTTGATATTTGCCTTTAAGCGCTTCGGGGAAGGGAATGTATTCAATTTCGCCCGCCGCTACGGCGCCCTGCAGCGTCAGCTGCTCTTTACCCTCGCTTGCTCGGATGCCGTTGACCACGGCAAGCGACACGTTGTTGAAAGGTTCGGCTCGGCCAGTGCCGCAGTTGTAAATGCCGGAAACCGGTTTGTCGAGGAAGTGGAGCAGTACTTTGCAGACGTCTTCCACATAGACGAAATCACGGCTTTGTTCACCGTTGCCGTAGCCGAGGCAGCCCTCAAAGAGCTTCACTTTGTGATCACGTCGGTACTGGAAGTACTGATGGAAAGCAACGCTAGCCATACGGCCTTTATGTTGTTCGTGCGGACCGTAGACGTTGAAGTACTTCAGCCCCACGACTGGCGCACGGAGGAAACTGAGTTCGCGGCGAAGGACTTGATCAAAGAGGTACTTGGAGTAGCCGTAGACGTTGAGCGGCCCCTCATATTGAACTTCTTCAATAAATTCCGTGTGAGCGCCGTAGGTGGCGGCGGATGACGCATAGATGAACGGAATTCGCAGTTCCTGAGCCCAGCGGTAGAGCTGGAGGGTGTAGCGGTAGTTGTTTTCCATCATGTAGCGGCCGTCGGTTTCCATGGTGTCGGAACAGGCCCCCTGATGGAAAATCGCGTCCGGGCGCGGTGCAATACCGGCTCGTACTCGCTCGATGAAATCGCGTTTATCAAAATAGTCTGAAATTTGGCACTGAGCCAAATTCTTAAATTTGTCGCCTTTTTCAAGATTGTCAACGGCAATAACGTCGGTGATGCCGCGGCGGTTGAGGGCGATGACGTTGTTGCAGCCGATGAAGCCGGCTGCGCCCGTAACGAGAATACTCATCGCGTGAAAATCTCCGAAAAAGAATGCTAGGGCACCGATGAAATCGGCACGGATATTGATAATTAAATGCGAGATCTCTGCGGTTGACAATCAGCCGAAGAGCTCCTCATAGGATACAGCGGCTGTACCGAGCTTCCCGACGACAATGCCGCCAGCACGATTGGCAATCTGTACAGCTTCCTCAATTGGCATGCCGGTGGCAAGCATGGCGGCAAGAATGCCGATGACGGTGTCGCCAGCCCCGGAGACATCGTAGACTTCGCGCGCCTGAGCCGGCACGGTAAGTTGGCCTTGAGGACCGAAAAGCGTCATGCCTTCTTCGGAACGTGTAAGGAGCAGATAGTCAAGCTCAAGCTCCCGGCGCAGATTCTGTGCGCGTTCGATAAGCGAGGCTTCGCTTGTCCAGGTGCCAACAACCTGCCGGAGCTCAGCACGGTTGGGCGTAATGACGGTGGCGCCGTGATAGCGGCTGTAGTCGTCCCCTTTGGGATCGACGAGAATGGGAAGCTTGACCGCTCGGGCTTCGGCGATCATTGTGGAAATATGCGATAGACCGCCCTTGCCGTAGTCCGAAAGCACCAGTGCTTGATTGGTGGTAAGCAGCTTCGAGAATGTGCCGAGATGGCGCTTGAGCGTTTCTTCTGCTGGCATTGCCTCAAAGTCACATCGTACGAGCTGCTGCTGCCTGGCGACTACGCGCAGCTTCACCGTGGTTTTAAGCGCTGGGTCGAGTTCGAGTTCTGGGTGGATGCCTTCTGCACGCAGAAGCTTTTCGATGCTTTGTCCGGCTTCGTCGTTGCCTACTACAGAAAGAAGCGTTGACGATGCCCCTACCGTAGCAATGTTGCGCGCAACGTTTGCCGCACCGCCGAGACGCTCTTCGGTGCGAGTGACGCGAACGACGGGGACAGGGGCTTCAGGAGAGATGCGTTCGGCGTCGCCGAACCAGTAGCGGTCGAGCATGGCGTCGCCAGTAACGAGGACGTGTGCACGCTTGAGTTGAGCTAGATCCATGGATTGTTCCTTTGGCCGATACGGTAGAGCAAGTTGTTATTGCGCGTCTGAGGTTTTCCCTTGTTGACGGCAACCTTCGATACTCCAGGACTCCGAAAAAAGCGGCGTTAACGGATTTGTGTGGCCGATTGTATCGGGCAGATGCCCCGTTCGGGGAGCGCATTTTCGCGCACTCGTGCTGATTTTGGCGACAACAGCTGCGAATGGATGTTAACGGTCTTTTTTTATCTGCTCTTGGAGAGCCGCGTATTGGCAACTAAAATATCAGCCGCAAAATAGGATCGTCTGCACTGCAAACGTGCACAGCGGTCTTCGTGAATTGCATTCAATAAAGAAGGAGTCCTTTCATGCAGGTTGATTCATCCATTTTCAAGGCCTACGACATTCGTGGCGTTGTCGATAAGACGCTCACGGAGGATGTAGCCCGAGCTGTTGGTCGGGTTTTAGGTAGCCTTGCGGTGGAAGCCAATGTGCCGGCATTCTGCGTGGGACGTGATGGCCGCCTGTCGGGCGAGCGGCTGATGAACGCACTGGTCGAAGGGATTGCTAGTACCGGCATGAAGGTGCTTGATGTGGGGGCTGTGCCGACTCCGGTCCTTTACTATGCAACGAAGTATTTCAATTGCGGTACTGGTGTGGCTGTTACGGGTTCGCACAATCCTCCCGAGTGGAACGGCCTCAAGATGATGGTCGCCGGAATTACGCTTTTTGCCGATGCCATTCAGGACATTCGCCGCCGAGTGGAGGCGCAGGATTGGATTGAGGCAGCCGTTCCGGGAGTGGTTGAGAAGGTTGATGCAGTCATCCCCTATATTGAAAAAGCGCTTGCAGGCATCAAAATTGAGCGCCGCCTCAAGGTAGCAGCCGATGCGGGCAGCGGAATTGCGGGCCCCGTGATGCTGCAGCTGCTCTCGAAGCTTCCCGTCGATGTTGTCCCGCTTTTCTGCGAACCTGACGGCCGCTTCCCCTTCCACCATCCGGATCCTTCCAAGCCTAAGAATTTGGAGGACCTTATTAAAACGGTCAAGGCCGAGGACTGTGACTACGGTTTCGCATTGGATGGCGACGGTGATCGTTTGGGGGTTGTTACCAAGCAGGGCGAAATCATTTTTCCGGATCGCCTGATGATGCTTTTTGCCGAAGATATTCTGAAGCATCATCCGGGCGAACCCATTGTGTATGACGTTAAGTGCTCACGAAAGCTTGTCGACTGGGTGAAAGCTAAAGGAGGCGTTCCGACGATCAGTCCGACGGGGCACTCACTGGTGAAGGCGAAACTGCGCGATACGCATGCCCCCTTTGCGGGGGAAATGTCGGGGCATCTTTTCTTCAACGACGAGCGTTGGACGGGGTTTGACGACGGACTTTATGCCGCTGTGCGCCTTTTGGAAATTCTTTCGCGTACCGACGACCCGTCAGACGTTCTTTCGAAACTCCCGAATGCGGTGAATACTCCGGAGCTCCAGATTCCGATGGCAGAAGGAGAGCCCAAGCGCTTCATTGAACGTTTGCGCGCCCAAGCCGGGCAATTTACCGACGCTGCGGATGTGATTAAGGTCGACGGCCTGCGTGTTGAGTGGAAGGATGGCTTTGCTTTAGCGCGTTCATCCAATACCACGCCTGTTGTCGTGCTTCGCTTTGAAGGCGATACGCCCGAAGCGCTCAAACGCGTTAAAACCCGCTTTATCGAAGTGCTTCGCAGTATTGAACCCAATTTGGTCATTCCCGAATAACAAAGTCCATGTCTTCCTCCCCTTCGATTCCATTTCTGCGCGAAAGCGCCACCGGAGATGCTTCACAGGCTGTAGCTTGCGGCATCAAACTTGATCTTTCTCGTCAACGACTCACGCAGGGCGATCTTGAGGGACTCTTCAAATTCGCTGCTGAAAAAGATCTGCTCGGAGCTCACGCACGGATGATCCGTGGTGAGTGCGTCAACGGCAGTGAAGGACGTCCTGCGCTCCATACGTCGCTGCGCGCGTTCAGTTTGTCTGCTCCGCGCTACGCGGAGGTGTCTCAGGAGCGTCGCCGACTTTTTGATTTTGCACAGCGGGTGCGTGACGGCCGTTGGCTGGGCTGCCGCGGCGACCGTATTGTGGATGTGATCAATATCGGCATCGGCGGCTCCGAGATGGGACCGAAGGCTGTCTGGCACGCATTGCAGACAGCCAATCCAGATATTCATCTGCACTTTTTGGCGAGCGTTGACGGGGTGCTCTTGGATCGCATTTTGGCGGCCTGCAATCCGCGTTCCACGCTCGTGATTGTTTCGTCAAAGAGTTTCAGTACGCGAGAAACGCAGGTGAATGCTACGGCGGTTGATCAATGGCTTCTTGACAACGGCATCGTAGGGGCAGACCGCAGCCGCCACATGGTAGTCGTTTCGGCTAATCCGCACGCGGCTGAAATGATGTGTCTGCCGCTTGAAAATCAGTTCGCCATGTGGAACTGGGTTGGCGGACGTTTCTCCGTTTGGGGAGGTATTGGGCTGCCCGCGATCATCGCGCTGGGCCCCGAAGCCTTCCAGGAGTTTCTGCAGGGGGCAAACGAAATGGATCGCCATTCGCTCGAAGCCTCTATCGATCAAAACCTGCCTGCACTGCTTGCACTGACAGCGTACTGGAATTCAACAGCACTGAAGATCCCGACGCACTGCTTGCTGCCTTATGACGAACGTTTGCGTGTACTGGTGCCGTGGCTGCAGCAGCTGCAGATGGAATCGCTCGGCAAGAGCCACGGCATCAACGGCGAACGCCTCAAAGGGCGTACGGGCATGCTTGTCTGGGGCTCTAACGGCAATGAAGCTCAGCACAGCTTTTATCAGTGGCTGCGCGATGGGACGGGCAGCACGAGCATTGATCTCATTTGGAGTGAAATGCCCGGACATCGCTATGCCGAACACTATCGAGTGCTTTTGGCCAATGCTCGGGCACAGGCCGAAGCGTTGGTTGCTCGAGATCCTAAGGGTCCGTATTTCAATGCCGTATCAACGATTGTGCTTGATGCTGTCACGCCGCGGCGACTGGGTGCTGTGATGGCGATGTATGAGCACAAGACAACGATGCTCGGCACGCTGTACAACATCAATCCGTTTGATCAGCCCGGTGTTGAACTTGGCAAACGGCTCTCAAAGTTCGCAGAAACCGGCGCTGATCCTAAAAAGCTGCTTGAGGAAGCTCGCGAGTGAAGAAGATCCTCATCATCAAGTCCTCTTCGATGGGGGATATCATTCACGCGCTTCCAGTTGCCCATGACATCCGACAGGTGTTGCCTGATGCGCGAATTGATTGGGTGGCAGAGGAATCTTTCGCAGATATTCCCCCGCTTGCTCCGGCGGTTGAAAAGGTTTACGTCACGGCCTTTCGCCGATGGCGCAAGTCCCCGTTCTCTGTGAAAACTCGCAGAGAGGTCAGTGCATTAAAGGCTGCGCTGCAGGCCGAACATTACGACATTGTCATTGATATTCAGGGCCTGATTCGCTCGGGACTTGTTGCCCATTGGACGAAAGCGCCGACAGTGGGCTACACGCGGCAGACGATTCGCGAACCCTTGGCAGCCTTTTTTTATCAGCGACATCTCGATCTTCCCGAGGCATTGGGCGCCGTAAAACGCTACCGGATGGCCGCTGCACAGGCGTTGGGATACACAATTGATCCCGAGCATGCGGTGTTCGGACTGAAAGCCTGCGGCACCGCACCGCTGCAAACATCAGGACGGACAGCGGCATTTGCGGTCAATACGAGTCGAGATGAGAAACTTTGGCCCGAAGACCATTGGATGAAGCTCGGGTGCGCGCTCGCCAAGGAGGGTATTTCACCCGTCCTTTATTGGGGAGGCGCCAAAGAGGAAGCCAGATGCCGCCGAATAGCTGCCGGGATTCCCGGCGCAGCAGTGGCGCCGAAGGCCAGACTGAGGGATGTGGCGGCTGGTTTGGCGCAAGCGCAATTAATGATTGGGGTCGATACAGGGCTAACACATCTGGCTGCCGCGATGGGTATCCCCAGTGTGGGGATCTTCGTGGCGACACCGACCGCTACGCTGCGCCTGATCGGCGACGGCCCCGCGGAAAGCTTGGGCGGCGTCAAGCAGATTCCGAGCGTTGAAGATATTCTGGCCGCTGCGCATCGCGTGACGGCTACTGAGACAAACTAATAATCATGAAAATCACTCCCGGCATTTATCGTTCCGTCTCTACCGTAGCGTTGCCGTTGGCGAGCCTCTATCTGATGTGGCGTTCGCGCCGGCAGCCGGCTTATCGAGACTATTGGGATGAGCGCTTCGCCTGGGGAACGTATCCGCTGCGCACAGAACGTCCTCGTGTGTGGATCCATGCGGTGAGTGTCGGCGAAACGAATGCTGCTAAGCCGCTTCTGGAGGCTATGCTGAAGTCATGGCCGGAGTGCGATGTTGTGCTGACGCACATGACGCCGACCGGCAGAGAGGCGGGAAAACGCCTCGTAAGATTGGCGCCCGAGCGGATACGCCAGTGTTATCTTCCATATGATGCGCCTTACGCTGTTGAAAAATTTGTCCGTCAAGTACGGCCGACGCTCGGGGTCATCATGGAAACTGAAGTGTGGCCCAATCTCATGCACGAAATGACGGCTCACGGGATTCCTGTGGTGCTTGCCAACGCACGAGAAAGTGAAAAGTCGCGGGCGCAGGCTCAAAAGGCCATTGAAGTCATGGGACCGGCCTTCGGAAGCTTCGCTGCCGTACTGGCTCAAAGCGACGAGGATAAGGCACGCTTGGAAAGTCTCGGCGCCAAGGATGTTTTAGTCACAGGCAGCGTTAAGTTCGACATTGTTCCCGATGCGTCACAAATGGCGGCAGCAAAGGCCTGGCTTACTGTGCTTTCGCGACCGGTAGTGCTCTTGGCTTCCACCCGAGACGGTGAAGAAGCCGCTTTTCTGGAAAGCTTTAAAAAGCATCCGGCATTGCTGGCAGAGACTCTCGTCGTTGTGGTGCCGCGTCACCCGGAACGTTTTGAGCGCGTGGTAGAGCTTTTTGAATCAGCGGGTCTTAAAACGATTCGGCGCTCGACACTCTCAACGGCCGAAGACCTTCCCGCTGACATTCAGATCGTTGTGGGCGACAGTATGGGGGAAATGAGCTTTTACTGCGGGTTGGCTTCCATGACGGTGATGGGCGGTTCATTTGGTCCTTTTGGTTCGCAAAACGTTGTGGAGCCGGCGATGGCCGGGTCGCCCGTCGTGGTTGGACCGTCGATTTTCAATTTTGAACGCATTATCCGAGAAGGTATTGCCGCGGGCGGTATGGTGCAGGCGGCGGACGCGCAAGCTGCAGTTCTTCAGCTCGAGCAGTGGCTCAAGCACCCAGAGGAACGTAACGCAGCCGGAGCGGCAGCTAAAAATTTCGCGCTGAAATGCGCCGGCGCCACGGTTCGCATGATGACGGTATTGGAAAAGCTATGGACGTATGCACGCAAGAACGAATCCCGAATGTCCTGACGATAGCGGGCATAGATCCCTCTGGGGGAGCAGGACTGATCGCCGATGTGAAGGCAATCAGTGCGCTTGGCGTTTATGCGGCGGGTGTGCCAACAGCACTTACCGCCCAAAATACGTTGGGGGTGCAAGGTGTGCTGCCGATTCCGGCTGCTTTTGTAAAGGAGGAGCTTGACAGCGTTTTTTCGGATCTCACTATTGATGCCGTCAAGGTGGGGATGCTCAATGATGCCGAAGTTATCGCTGTTGTTGCTGCAGCGCTTCGCTGCTACGCGCCGAAATGGATTGTCGTTGATCCGGTGATGGTCGCTAAAAGCGGTGACAGACTGCTTCGCCGGGATGCGCTTGAGGCGCTCAAGCATGAGCTCCTGCCGCTTGCTTCCGTTATTACGCCCAATCTGCCAGAAGCGGCGGATCTTTTAGGACAAGCGGAGGCGAATACCTTTGAAGAGATGACGTCTCAAGGTGAGGCGCTCTTAAAGACCACCGGCGCCGACTGGGTGTTGATGAAGGGCGGGCATTTAAAAGGACAGGAGTCCGATGACTGCCTAATGAGCCTGACGGAACGTCATTGGTTTTCTGCGCCTCGAATTTCCACAAAGAATACGCACGGCACGGGCTGCACGCTTTCATCTGCAATTGCAGCAGAATTGGCACGCTTGAATGATGTGCCCAAGGCCGCAGCAGCGGCCAAAGACTATGTCGCTGGTGCAATTGCCCATGCTGATGAGCTTGAGGTTGGTGCGGGACACAGGCCAACACATCACTTCTGGCAGTTGTGGCGTTAACACATTAGATGAAACAAAATGTTTCTATAGGAAATGACTCTATTGACTAAATTCTTAAAATTGGCAATAATTTCCTTCTCGGCGCATTAGCTCAGTCGGTTAGAGCAGAGGAATCATAATCCTTGTGTCCGCGGTTCGAATCCGTGATGCGCCACCAAATTTCAAAGCCCGGTCCGCTTAAAAGTGGTTCGGGCTTTTCCATATGGATCGACGGAGGCTCTCTCCGTCCGTCAATGAATTCCCCGCCATTTTGCCGCTGCTAGGCCTGTCGAAATCGATGGGAATGGAATACAGCGGTGCAACGCCACCGGATATAAACCGTGTCTGCGAAAAAACTTTATCTGCGCAGCTTTGGCTGCCAAATGAACGACTACGACTCCAACCGCATTGTTGACCTTCTGGGCGAAGCGATGCAGCTTGAAAAGACTGAAGATCTGAATGAAGCTGATGTGGTTGTCCTCAACACTTGCTCAATCCGAGAAAAGGCTCAGGAGAAGGTTTTCTCCGATTTGGGCCGCATTCGAGAGGCTAAGCGGGATCGTCCGGACATGATGATTGCTGTGGGCGGATGTGTAGCTAGTCAGGAAGGTGCTGGCATTGTGAAGCGCGCACCTTGGGTTGATGTGGTTTTTGGACCGCAGACGATGCATCGTCTGCCGGAGATGCTCGGCGAGCGCGCTCGTACAGGCAAGCCGCAGGTTGATGTGAGCTTTCCTGAAATTGAGAAGTTTGATCATTTGCCGGCGCCTCGTGCAGAAGGTGCTGCGGCTTTTGTATCCATCATGGAGGGGTGCTCAAAGTACTGCACCTACTGTGTGGTGCCTTATACCCGCGGTGAGGAAATCTCCCGTCCGCTCGTTGATGTTTTGGTAGAAGTTGCGCAGCTCGCCGATCAAGGCGTCAAAGAGGTAACGCTGCTCGGACAGAATGTCAATGCATATCGGGGTGTGACGCCAGAAGGCGATACGGCAGACTTCGCGATGCTGCTCGAGTACGTGAGTGAAATTGATGGTATCGAACGCATTCGCTACACGACGAGTCATCCGCGCGAATTTACGCAGCGTTTGATCGATGCTTACACCAAGCTGCCGAAGCTTGTGAGTCATGTGCACCTTCCCGTACAGGCCGGCAGCGACAGAATCCTCACGGCCATGAAGCGCGGTTATTCAGTGCTCGAATACAAGTCCATCATTCGCCGTCTGAAGGCTGCACGCCCAGGTATTGCTATTGCAACGGACTTTATCGTCGGATTTCCGGGAGAAACGGCTGAAGATTTTGAAAAGACGATGCAGCTGATTGATGATGTCGGATTTGATGCTAGCTTTAGCTTTGTCTACAGTCCGCGTCCTGGCACGCCTGCCGCGCGTCTGCCTGATGAAACGCCTTACAGCGTGAAGCTTGAGCGTTTGCAGCGGCTGCAGCGAAAAATCGATGACAACGCCGCAGAAATCAGCCGTAACATGCTCGGTAAAATCGAACGAGTATTGGTGGTCGGGCCTGCCCGCCGCGGTGAAGGGATGCTTTCGGCACGCACGGATAACAACCGTATCGTCAATTTTGCGGGAGATCCGTCGCTGATCAATCAGATGACCAATGTGCGAATTACGGAAGTGTTTCCGCATACGCTCGGCGGCGAACTCGTCGATTAAACGGCGGCGTCTTCAGAATGGGAGAATTTCCGCAATGACTAAGGAAGTGATGCATACGAAGGCGGCTGCAATAGAACAGCTCTCTTTTTCCGCCAGTGCTGGTCAGACGGCGCTTGCGCATTTATGCGGTCCGCTCGACGAGAACCTCCGGCAAATGGAAACCATTCTGGGCGTGAAAATTGTCCGTCGAGGCGAACAGTTTCGAGTGTCGGGCGAGAAGCATGCTGCGCATAGAGCGCTGCGTGCGCTTGAGGTGCTGCTGGATCGCGTTGCGCGTACCGGTGCCGAACTCACGCCGAATGATATCCAGTGGCACTTTGTTGGCGGAGACGACGAACATCGTGCAAAGACGGCCAATGCTGATGAGGCGAGTGCCGGGGAGGTGCTCCTCAAAACTCGTCGACACGATCTGCGAGGACGTACACCCAATCAGCGGGCTTATCTGCAGGCGATTCTGAGTCACGACATCAGCTTCGGCATCGGTCCGGCTGGTACGGGTAAAACTTATCTGGCAGTTGCCGCGGCAGTTGATGCATTTGAACGAGGAACGGTCGAACGAATTGTTTTGACGCGTCCTGCAGTCGAAGCAGGCGAACGTCTGGGATTCCTGCCGGGGGATCTTTCGCAGAAGGTGGATCCGTATTTGCGGCCGCTTTACGATGCGCTTTTTGATCTGATGGGATTTGACAAGGTTCAGCGCCTGATGGAGCGACAGTCCATTGAGGTGGCGCCGCTGGCTTATATGCGCGGCCGTACGCTCAACAACGCCTTTGTTATTCTCGACGAAGCACAGAACACGACGGGCGAGCAGATGAAAATGTTTCTGACGCGCATCGGGTTCGGGTCTAAAGCGGTAATTACGGGCGATATTACGCAGATTGACTTGCCTCGCGGCGTGCTCTCCGGGCTAAAGGAAGCAGCAAGAGTGCTCCAAGGTGTCCGCGGCATCAGCTTCACGCACTTTCGCTCGAGTGATGTTGTGCGCCACCCGCTGGTGGCGCGCATTGTTGAGGCTTATGATGCGGCAGCTGTTCGTGACGAGATTGAACGGCGCGCAGAGCGTGAGCATCGTAAAGCAGAAGGAACGCGCTCCGCAGAAAAGGACTTGCATCATGCATGAATTGACACTTCACCTGCAGCAGGCAGGATTGTTCAAGGATAAGCTGCCGCATCGCAGTACGATGGCTCGCTGGATTCGTGCCGCGCTGGAGCTCGACGGAGAATTCACTGTTCGCTTTGTTGACGAAGAAGAAGGCCGCGAACTCAATCATCAGTTTCGCCGCAAAGACTATGCGACAAATGTTCTGACGTTTGACTATCAGCGCGAGCCTGTGGTGATGGCAGACATCGTCATCTGTCCAGCGGTATTGGAGCGTCAAGCAGCCGAACAGCAAAAACCGCTGCGCGACCATTTGGCTCATCTTCTCATTCATGGCGTGCTGCATGCGCAGGGTTACGACCATCTGGACGATGAGGAAGCAGAGGTCATGGAGGCGCGCGAAACCGAAATCATGGAGAGCCTTGGGTTCCCCAACCCCTACAGCGACCGCATTGGTATGGTCCACGATTAAAACGAGGCGGCGGAATTCGCGAAGAGGCGCTAAATGCCGTTAATATGAAAGTTCCGCATGCCGCAGAAAACTCCATGTCCTCCGAACCCCATTTAGAAAAAAACAAAAGCTTTCTTGACCGGCTGACCTCGGCCTTTCGTTCCGATGAAGATGCCGGCGACGCTAAACAAGACCTCATTGGCGCACTTTCTGAAGCGCGCGCGGACGGTCTGATCGGATCTGATACCTTCTCCATGATGCAGGGCGCGCTCGAGGTTTCCAGCCTGCGCGCATATGACCTGATGGTGCCGCGCGCTCAGGTGGATGCTGTTGATTTGGAAAAGCCTACCGACGAAATGATCCGTACCGTGATCGCCTCCGGACATTCTCGGATACCGGCTGTTGAGGGTGATCTCGACAATGTGCTCGGCGTGCTTCACGCCAAAGATCTCCTGCAGCTTTTGCTCGATCCCTCTCGTAATGTAAAGTCACTGCTTCGTCCTGCTCGTTTTGTGCCGGAAAGTCAGCCGCTGAATGTGCTGCTGCGTGATTTCAAGGAAACTCGGAACCATCTTGCGCTGGTCATTGATGAGTTCGGCAGTATCTCCGGTCTGATTACGATTGAAGATGTGCTTGAACAGATCGTGGGTGACATCAGTGATGAGTTTGATCACGACGACAGCAGCACCAACATCGTGGCAGAGGACAACCATTGGCGCGTACGCGCCGTTACGCCCATTGAGCAGTTCAACGCATTTTTCGGAGCAGACTTGGTTGACGAATACTGCGAAACAATCGGCGGTCTCATTACTGACCGATGCGAGCATGTGCCGCAGATAGGCGAAGAGATTGTAGAAAAGGGTTATCGCTTCCGCATTCAGCGCGCAGATGCCCGTCAGGTACAGCTGCTCACGGTTGAGCGCGCCTAAAGGTTCAATTTTCAGGCATGCGGGCGTTGACACTTCTTCGCACGAAATCGATCGCTGCGCGCTGCGTGCTTTGCCTTGTCAGCGGAGCGATCTATGCAGCGGCATTTGCTCCGTGGTCAGCACATCTGTGGGGACTGACGGCCCTGCTTTTGGGACTGGGGTTAATTGTTTCTGCACAAAGACCGGCCCAGGCGGCGTTCTTTGGGTTTTTATTTGCACTCGCGGCTTTCACTATCGGACTGGAATGGTCGGTGCGCTCAATGCATGAGTTTGGTCGCTTGCCGCTCGTGCTCGCTTGGACAGGAGAGGTGCTGCTTGCCGCTGTCTGTGCGCTTTGTTGGGCGGCAGCAGCGTGGGCGGCTGTATGGCTCACTCCTTCGCACAAGGCGCTTCGATGGATCGCACTTGCGCTCACGCTTACAGCTGCAGAATGGCTTCGCGGAGCTGGGGGACTGGACTTTGGCTGGCTGACGCCGGCTTTGGCCACACTCGACACGCCATGGGCATCGTTAGCTCCATTGGGCGGGCCGATGGGGGTAACGTTTGCGCTTTTGCTTTCGCTGACTGGAGCGGGCGCTTTGATGACGTTTCTTTTCAGTGCTATTCGCCGCAGGCGTTTGGAGGGCTCTGAAACCGCTCTGGCTGTCGGCATTGCAATTGTTGTACTAGGGCTTTCGTTTTGGAGCGGGCGACAGCTTTGGTCGACGCCAGGACCCGCCGTGGCACTTCGTTTGGTGCAGATGGATCTGCCGGTGGTTGACGGCTGGACACGTCCAGACTCAGTCACTCGACTCGTCGAAACGGCAAAATGGATGGAGACGCCTTGGGAGGCAGCGCAAAAGGATCTGACGCGTGTTGTATTGACGCCCGAAGGCATTCTGTCGGCTGATTCCGTTCGCCCGAGCGCAGCCCTTCGTGCAGCCATGGAGAACTTTGCGGCTGCGGCTCAAGGACCGGTGCTCTTCAACGGATTCCGCCGAGGAACCGAAGGAAACTGGTACAACAGTGCATTCTTTGTGGATGCTGAAAATCGTGTTGCGACCGTTGATAAACGTAAGCTCGTGCCGTTCGGGGAATTTATTCCGGCAGGGTTCCGCTGGTTTGTTGATCTCTTAGGTATTCCGCTTTCTGATCTCGCTCCCGGCAAGCCGGAGCAGCCCAATCTCAATCTCGGCCGCGGCATTTATGCGGGGCTCTTGATCTGCTATGAAAATATCGATGGTGAGGTGCTCCGCAGCTTCTGGGCAGATCCCGAAAGGGACCCGGGCATCTTTTTTGTGACGGCCAATTTGGGGTGGTTTGCACCCTCCATCATCCCGCAACACCTCGACATGACAAGACTGCTTGCACTTGCCTCTGCTCGGCCAGCGGCATCTGTCAATATGAATGGACGCTCGGCGGTAATAAATGCCCGCGCAGAGGTTGTCTTCCAGGCACCGGTTGCGGGACGAGCTGTGCTGGATGCGTCCTTGCCGACGGGTATCGGCAATCCGACGCCGTTTGTTCGCTGGGGAAATATTCCGACGGGGATCTTCTGGGGGTGTCTCCTCCTGCTTTGGGCACTGATGCGTTTGCGCGGTCATTTTTCGTCAAATAGGACAAGCCGTCAGGCTGAGGGCTGAGGCATTTCTTTGCGATGGGATTCCTGCCGAATCAAAGGGAATCGGTCCTTAGGTCGATATAATTAACTTTTTGCGTTGAGCGCCGCGCTCTTGAGCAGCGCTTTCCTTCAAATTTGCCGCCGCCCGCAGAGGCGGCGCGGACAAAACGATGATTACTTTTCAGGAAGTGATCCTGCGCCTGCAGGAATACTGGAATCGGCAGGGCTGCGCGCTGCTGCAGCCGATCGACTTGGAAGTCGGCGCCGGCACCTCCCACACCGCGACGTTCCTGCGGGCTCTTGGTCCCGAACCCTGGCGCGCTGCTTATGTTCAACCCTCGCGTCGTCCGAAGGACGGCCGTTACGGCGAAAATCCCAATCGTCTGCAGCAGCACCATCAGTATCAAGTGGTTCTGAAGCCTGCTCCTACGAACATCGTCGACCTTTATCTGGGTTCGCTGCGAGCATTGGGGGTCGATACGGAAGTCAACGATATCCGCTTCGTCGAAGACAACTGGGAGAATCCGACGCTCGGCGCCTGGGGTCTCGGCTGGGAAGTCTGGATGAACGGGATGGAAGTGACGCAGTTCACCTATTTCCAGCAGGTGGGCGGTCTCGAATGCAAGCCGATCACGGGTGAAATTACCTATGGTCTTGAGCGCCTGACGATGTACCTGCAAAACTGCGACAACGTGTACGACTTGGTGTATACGACATGGAAGGAACCTGACGGTTCTGAGCGCGTACTCACGTACGGCGACGTCTTCCATCAAAACGAAGTCGAGCAGTCGATTTACAACTTCGAAAAGAGTGACTGCGACAAGCTGCTCGGTCAGTTTGATTTCTATGAAGGTGAAGCCAAGCGTCTGATGGATTTGAACCTCGCGCTTCCGGCTTATGAAATGGTGCTCAAGGCCGGGCACACCTTCAATCTCCTTGACGCGCACGGCGCCATTTCTGTCACAGAGCGCGCACACTACATTGCCCGCATCCGCACGATTTCCCGCAGTGTTGCGCAGAGCTACTACGACTCGCGCGAACGCCTGGGCTTCCCGATGCTCAAGAAGTCTGAAGTCCGTTGAAACGCAAGGGATGGAGAAAAATAAAATGACGAATCTTCTCGTTGAACTTCAGACTGAAGAGCTTCCGCCGAAGGCGCTGCGCAAGCTTTCAGAAGCTTTTGCCGAAGGTGTTCGCAAGAGCTTGGCTGATGCGCATTTCCTTGCCGACAGCAGCGTGACTACCGCCTACGGCGCTCCGCGCCGTCTGGCTGTGCACATTACGGATGTGCTTGCCAAGAGTCCGGACGAAACGTTCCGCCAGAAACTCGTGCCCGTTAAGGTGGGTATCGGCGCAGACGGTCAGGCGACGCCGGCACTCGTCAAGAAGATGGCGGCTCTCGGCATCAACTGTGCAGTCACGGATCTGGAGCGCGTTGATGACGGCAAGAACGAACAGCTTTATTACGAAGGCGTTCGTCAGGGTGTTGAGCTGGCCTCAGGACTTCAGCATGCGCTCGAATATGCTGTGAAGCATCTGCCGATTCCCAAGGTGATGACCTATCAGCTCGCGGACGGTGTAACGACGGTTTCCTTCGTGCGTCCGGTGCGTCATCTGACGGCGCTTTGGGGTACAGAAATTGTACCGGTCGAACTTTTTGGCCTGAAGTCTGGTCGTCTGACGCGCGGCCACCGCTTCCATACGAGCGAGCCGATTGCCATTGAAAATGCCGACAGCTATGTTGAGCAGATGAAGGCTGCGTTCGTCATGCCTTGCTACGATGAACGCCGCGCAGTGATCGAAGCTGAGCTCAAGCGCCGCGCAGCTGCGCTGGATGCCGAAGCGATCATGCCTGAAGACCTTCTGGAAGAAGTTACCGCGCTCACGGAATGGCCGGTGATTTATGAGAGCCAGTTTGAAAGCGAATTTCTCGCGGTTCCGCAAGAATGTCTCATTCTTACGATGCAGCTCAACCAGAAGTACTTTGCACTTGAGGATCGCAGCGGCAAGCTGATGAACCGCTTCCTGCTCGTTTCTCAGCTCATTGCCAAAGACGGCGGCAAGGCCATTTCCGAAGGCAATGCCCGTGTGGTTCGAGCTCGTCTTGCGGACGCGAAGTTCTTCTATGATCAGGACCGCATGCACACGCTGGAAAGCCGTGTTGAGGGTCTGCGTCACGTCGTTTACCACAATAAGCTCGGCAGCCAGTATGAGCGCATGCTTCGTGTTCGACGCATTGCGGCGGCCGCGGCAGACCTGCTCGGCGCCAACAAGGCCGAAGCGGATCGTGCGGCCATGCTTGCCAAGGCCGACCTCCGGACTTTGATGGTGGGTGAGTTCCCTGAACTGCAAGGCATTATGGGCGAGTACTATGCCGAAAACGACAAAGAGCCCAAGGATGTTGCGCTTGCAATCCGTGAGCACTATCAGCCGCGTTATGCGGGGGATGCGCTTCCGTCGACATCTGTGAGCCTTGCCGTAGCGCTTGCCGATAAGCTCGAGACATTGATTGGTCTCTTTGGCATCGGTCAGCTCCCGACGGGTGAAAAGGATCCGTTCGCATTGCGCCGCCACGCTCTGGGCGTGCTGCGCATGCTCATTGAGAAGGAGCTTGATGTGAGCCTGCCGGCTCTCATTGATGCTGCTTGGGAAGCCGAAAAGGATGTTGCCGGCGTAGTCGATAATCGACAGGAACTGCTCACGTTCTTCGCTGATCGCTTGCGCGTCATGCTTCGTGAGCGCGGCGCCACGGCACAAGAAGCGGATGCAGTGCTTGCAAAGCGTCTTGACAAGCTCGCCGACATTCCGAAGCGCATCGGCGCCGTCCGTGCCTTTATGGATCTGCCGGAAGCAGAGGCGCTTACGGCTGCCAACAAGCGCATCGGTAATATCCTCAAGAAGGTTGAGGGTGAGGTAAGTGAAAAGATTGATCCGACGCTTCTTCAGGAGGCCGCTGAAAAGAATCTTTTCGAAGAACTCCGCGCCGTTGAACCTGCCGCTGAAGCGCTCTACGCTGAAGGCCGCTTTGAAGATATGCTCGTCACGATCGCTGCGCTGCGTTCGCCGGTCGACGCTTTCTTTGAAACAGTAATGGTGAATGCAGAGGATCCCGCGCTCCGCGCTAACCGTCTGGCATTGCTTAAGCGTCTTTATGGCGTTATGAACGCGGTGGCGGAAATTTCCCGCCTGGCCAAGTAACGCTGGTCGATCTGCTTTTTTGACATCGACAGCAGGGCCCGCCTGCCGTATCCGCAGACTTTCCCAAAAAGAGGTCATTGGATCGGCGATGCGGGCCCGCGCCGCTTCTGGATCTAGAAAAGTTCGACTGAGTATTTTTGAAAAAGGATTGCCAAAGTGACCTTCGCCAACAATCTTCGAGGTTGGATCTTTTACTTTTTCCTGGCGATTTCGATCATCGTCCTGACAGTACTGCTTTTATGCTCCTGGCCGTTCATGAGCTATGAGCGTCGCTACGAGGCAGTTTGCCGGCCTTGGGCGAAATGCGTTCTGAAGTTGCTCGATGTAATTTGCGGAGTTCGATGGCGAGCTAAGGGGATGGAGAACATGCCTGACATTCCCTGTGTAGTGCTCGTAAAGCATCAGTCGGCCTGGGATCCGTTTTGGCTGGGTGCTTTTCTAAAGCATCCGCCTTGCTTTATCTATAAGAAGTCGCTTCATTGGATTCCTTGTTTGGGCTGGGCGCTTGCAAGCATGAACATGATGGCTATTGACCGCAGCAAAGGGCGGCAGGCTTTTGAACAATTCATGCGTCGTGGTCCCGAATTTGAAAAGCGCGGCTGGTGGGTGACACTTTTCCCTGAGGGCACACGTGTGCCGATGGGTGAGCATGTTCGCTGGAAAACGGGGGGCGCACGTTTTGCGTGTTCGGCCGGTCTGCCGATTTTGCCCATTGCGCATAATGCAGCGATTTGCTGGCCGAAAAACAGTGTTGGTAAATGTCCGGGCGTCATTGATGTAGAGATTGGACCGCTGATTGAAACCAAAGGGCGCGATCCGCATACGGTCACTGCAGAAGTGGAAGCTTGGATTGAGGGGCGCGTGAACGCTATGCCGCAGCATGCGGGGCACTAGGAGATTCCTCAGGAAATGAGCGTTTCGCCGCAGCGTCAGCTGCCTCATGCACCATCGGTGAGCTTGAAGGGGCGTCAGGTCCCCTACGTCACGGTGGAAAATCCCCGACGAAAGTCCATCAGTATTTATTGGACTGGACGCGTTGAAGTTCGTTGTCCGCCGGGTACAACGAAACGGCGAGTTGAGGCCGTGCTCAAGGAGCATGCAGATTGGGTGCTCGCACACTTGCCGGCTGAAGGCGCTCCGGCCAGTCGTTATTGCGACGGCGGTGTTATTCCTTACCGCGGCGGACGGGCCGTGCTTGTCCTTGGTCAGGAGCGCTCTGTCATCATGAAGGTGGGAGATCGTACGGAGGTTTGGCTCAAGGTGCCTAAAGGGGCCGATGAGGGCGTCGTGAAGATGGCGCTGGCCGTGGCCCTGAAGAAATATGCCTGGCGGATTATCAATGACTGTTGGATGCGCGTCATTGAAACTGCGCCAAAGCTGCCTGTTGTTTGGCGGTTGTCGAGCGCCAAAACAAGGTGGGGCAGCTGCACATCACGAGATACGATACGTTTGTCCTGGCGCCTGATCGCTCGGTCAGATACAGAGATCGAATATGTGATTGCCCATGAATTGGCGCACTTGAAGGAATTTAATCATTCTCCGCGTTTTTGGGCGGAGGTGGAGCGGATCTATCCTGGTGCCGTGCAGATCCATGAAAGCATGCGCATGCTCAAGGCTGCGGATAAATTGGACGATCTCTAGCATCCATGCGAACGGTTTGCCCGATGCAGTCAGGCAAACCGTTTTAAAGAGTTCAGCGGCGGGCAGCTGCTTCACGAGCCAGCCGAACGAAGTCATCCACTGACAGTGTTTCAGCACGGGCCGTGGGTTCTACTCCTGCAGAGATAATGCTCGACTCATCAAGGAAAGCCGAAAGCGATCCGCGCAGCATCTTGCGGCGCTGCTGGAATGCTGCGGCTACGATCTCGCTGAAGACCGACATGTCAACTGCAGGGAGACTTTCTACGGGTTTTGGCACCATGCGTACTATCGAGCTGGTGACTTTCGGAGCGGGCACGAAAGCGCCGGGCGGAACGTCAAAAAGCTTATGCATGACGTAGCGGTACTGAAGCATGACAGAAAGACGACCGTAGGTCTTACTGCCAGGCACTGCTGTCATACGGTCGACGACTTCCTTTTGCAGCATAAAGTGCTGGTCTATGATGCGCCCCGCGGCGGGTAAAAGGGCAAAAAGAAGCGGAGACGATATGTTGTAAGGCAGGTTCCCCAGTACACGCAGACGTTTGCCGGGCAGAACCGTTGTCCAGTCGAGGGTAAGCGCATCGGCCTCAATGAGTGTGAGCTCTTCGGGCGTGAACTGTGTGCGCAGGAACGCCGCAAGATCGCGGTCGATCTCGACTGCTGTTTCATGACCAGCAAGACTCACCACTTCTCGAGTGAGTGCTGCCTGTCCAGGGCCGATTTCAATCAGCTCATCGCCGGGTTTGGGATCAATCGAGCGGGCGATCCGTTCGATCCAATGCCGGTCATGAAGAAAATTTTGTCCAAATCGTTTACGGGCATGGTGCCCTTCAAGCCATTGCTGCGTCACGATTGCCTGCAAGCGTTTGAGCGAGTTCAAGGGCCGCAGTCATACTGCGGGCGTCGGCGATGCCGCGGCCGGCGATATCGAGCGCCGTACCGTGGTCTACCGAGGTGCGCACGTAAGGCAGACCGAGCGTGACATTGACGCCTTCGGCAAAGCCTACATGCTTTAAAACGGGAAGTCCCTGATCATGGTACATGCAGAGAACTGCGTCCCAACGTTCCATTTTGCCGGGAACAAAGATGGTATCGGCAGGAAGCGGTCCAACAATGTCAAATCCCGGTGCCTTTGCTCGTTCGAGCGCGGGGGTGATCACTTCAATTTCTTCTCGTCCCATGTGGCCGGATTCACCTGCGTGCGGATTGAGTCCGGCGACTGCAATGACAGGGTGCGCAATACCGAAATCTCGAACAAGCGCACGTTTGAGAATGGCGAGCACCTCATCGAGTACTTTCGGTGTAATGGCATCAGCCACGTCTCTGAGCGGCAGATGGGTGGTAGCAAGTGCCACCTTGAGCGCATTCCGACGAGGCGAAGAGGTGAGCATCATCACGACACGTTTGACGCCGGCAAGATGCTCAAAAAATTCGGTGTGGCCGGTGAATGCTTCGCCAGCTTCCGAGAGGATGCTCTTTTGCACCGGGGCGGTAACAACGGCCGCATCAGTGCTTGAAACACAGATCTGATGTGCACGGCGCAGCGTTTCAAGTACATAGGGGCTGTTGCGCACGTCGAGAACCCCCGCCTGTACTGTTGCCCCGAGAGGAACGTGTTCAAACGAAATGTTCTCGGGCGGTTCGGCGGACAGTCCGAGCTGCACAGCTTGCCTGAGGAGCATTTCACGGTCACCGACAAGAATGATGGGGACCGTCGATTTCCAAGCGGCCTTTACGGACACTTCTGGACCAATGCCGGCGGGTTCCCCAGTGGTGATGACGAGCTTCGTCATTGTAGATTCTCCCAAATGTGAAACGGCGCTCAGCAGTCGATGCAAAGCGCCGTTTTCAATGGTGTTTCGAGCAGACGGACGGTCGATCAGCGGCGCAGCATGTCTTTGAGCTGTGGATCGCGGATTTCAACAAAGGCCTGATCGCGCAGTTCGCGTTCCCATTCATAGGAGGCTTCGGCAAGCTTTTTTTGGCGAATAGCTTGACGAGCCGCCACGCGCATGCGTTCGGGATTGCCGTCCTTTTCGGTGCGGCGCTCAACGACTTGAATCAGATGGTAGCCGTAAGGCGTGCGGATAGGATCGGAAATCTGACCGGGCTTGAGTTTATTCATTACGCCTTCAAACTCAGGCACCGTGTCACCGGGCTGCAGCCAGCCGAGATCGCCGCCGCGCGTTGCAGTGGAGTCTACGGAGTGCAGGCGAGCCATCGTAGCAAAGTCGGCTTCACCCGACTGCACGCGATTCTTAATGTCATTGAGACGACGAATCACATCCCCTTCAGGCGTGATATCGCTGACGAACATGAGAATGTGGCGGGCATGGGTCTGTTCGACAGGGCCGCCGCCCAACTTCGCTTGAACACCGTCGCGTTTGTCTTCGAGCTTGAAAACATGCCAGGCACGCTGCGAAGAGACAACGTAGACGGAGCCCGGGGTGGAATTGGCGCGCAGCGCCTCTGCAAAAGTAGCCGGCAGATCGTTCAAAGAACGCCAGCCGAGATCGCCGCCCTTCATCGCATCGTCGGCGCGCGAAAAACTCGCTGCGAGCGATGAGAAGTTTTCTCCGTCGCGCGCGCGTTTAGCGAGACTTTCCGCGGCGGTCTTCACGCTGTCATTTTCGGCAGGGGTTTCCACCGGCAGCAGAATATGCTCAACGTGATATTCCATCTTGTCGTCGCCCTTGATGCCGGCTTGCTCGGCAAGATAAGCGTCGATTTCGCTTTCCGAGATGTCAATTTTTTCGTTTACTTCACGTTCACGCAGGCGCTGTGTGGTGATTTCATCCCGAATTTCATTGCGGAAGGAGGCAAAGTTGACGCCGTCAGCAGCCAGACGTTGACGGAGTTCCTCGATGGATAGATTGTTCTGTCGGGCAATCTGTTCAACAGAGGCGTTTACCATCTGGTCGTCGACGCGGATGCCTGTTTGTCGGGCGCGCTGCAAAATGGCACGTTCAGAGATGAGGCGTTCAAGTACCTGAGCGCGCAGAAGTTCCATTGCCGGCAGCTGAATGTTCTGACGGCGCAGGTTGATCGCCACCGTGTGAACGCGTTGCTCAAGCTCATGCTCCGTGATGATGTCATTGTTGACGACGGCAACGATGCGGTCGAGCTCACCGGATGCCGCAGGGGCTTGTTCTCCGGCAGACGGCGCGGCAGGAACGCCGTCCATGATGCTTGCTGCCTGGACGGAAGCGCCCGACAGCGCAAAGGCTGTGAGCGTGAAGGCGTAAAGGAATGCTTTATTCATAGTAGTCATACGGATCTGCCGTCGTAGGAAGCGGACCGGTTGTCTGGTAGCCGCGGATGTTGCGGCGCAGTTCAGAAATGGGATTGATGCCAATGCTACCGAGCCCATTGAGCTCGAGTTGTAAGAAGAAGTTGGACTCTTGTTCATTCGAGGCCGTGGTGTAACGCTGGGCGGCAAAGCGCAGTGTCCAGCAGTCGTGCAGGTATTCAAATCCGCCAATCAGTTCAATCGGCTTTTTCTGGTAAAGCGAGTAGTTGTAGCGCAAAAGACCATACAGACGCTCAGTAATCGGCCACTGCACAGAGAAGTCAACCTGCTTGATGTTGTCGTCGTAGGTGCTGTCCGTTACGGAGCCGGCAGAGTAGTTGTAGCGATAAAAGACACCGATGGTCGAGCGGCGCTTGGGCTGCCAGACAAGACCGGTCTTCACGTTCATCATGCGGTTGAGCGAGGATGAATACTGCGCAGAGGCTGATGCCGTGAGGGACTGCGTAAGGCGAGCACCGACGCTCGCGAGCAAGTCGCTTCTCACGTTGCTTTGCGGAGTGTCCTTGTTGCCGAAGTAGTGTGCTTCTTCCGTCGTGTTGAGAAAGCGAACGTTTTGGTCGGAGAAGTATTGGCGCTGTCCCACACTGGCGCGAAAGAGCTCCAATCCTGAAGTTTTGTCGATCCAGCGCGAAGAAATGACGGTAGTGAGCTGATTGGCTTCCGATACGCGGTCATAGCCTGCGTAGAGATTCGGCGTGAAGAGCGAAGCAAAGGAAAGATCCGATACAGTCGTGTCAAAGACAGGAATATCGCTCTGATCGCGGTAAGGGGTGTAGGCGTAATAGACACGCGGCTCTAGGGTCTGATATGCCTCGCGGCCAAAGAAATGGGAGTCGCGCTCAAACACCAATCCGGAGTCGAGCGTGAAGGTCGGCACCACGAAGCTCGGCGACTTGTCGGTGTATTGGTGGTCGCGGCTGAGATTGTTGAGCTGATACCAGGACCCTTGAATCTGGGCCTTCGGCACAATGAACCACCCCGCGCCTCGCAGCGGATAGCTTGCACTCTGTTCAAGCACTACACGTGTGCCGTCAAGACGTGTGGGATGCGTGAAACGAGTGGCGTCAACGGTCGTCGTGAACTCGAAGCCGTGGAAGTCGCTGTTATAGGCATTCAGAACCATTTGCGGCACACGTTCGTAGGGAACAACCGTGGTCCCGCCGTCAATTTTCAGCGTTTGATTCTTGGTAACGCGCAGCAGCGAATTCCAATAGGTATCAGTCCAAGTCAGACTGTAATCCTGCGGCAGCACCGATTCGGACGACTCGCGGATGTTGCCGGAGAAGTCCGTAATAAAGTCGTCATCGGATACACGGTTGTAGTCGATGTTGGCACCGAGCTTGTCACGTTGATAGTCTGCCTGGATGCGCGTACTCCAACGGTTTTCCTTGGTAGTGCGGTCGCTCGGCAAATAGTCAAGGTTGACTTGTGCGTTAAATGCGTCGTACTTAAATCGTGCTTCATTGCCCAGCATGACGCCGCGCTTGGTCATGACGCGAGGCGTAAGCGTGTAGTCGTAGTTGGGCGCGATATTGAAGTAATAAGGGATAGAGATATCGACGCCGCGAGTCGAGCTCATGCCGTAAGTTGGCGTGAGAAACCCCGAACGACGCTGGTTGCTGATGGGAAATGCAAACCAGGGCGACGCGAAGATGGGAACGTTCTGGAAGTGCAGTACGGCTCCGGTGCCTGAAGCAGTGAGATCGTATTCGTCGATCTCAAGGTCGTTCATCGAAATGAACCACGAGTCATCGTCGCGCTTGCAGGTTGTAAAGGAAACATCTTCGAAGGTTGTACGGTTGCCGGACAAGAAGCGAATGTTTTTCGCGCATCCGCGGACATTTCGCGGAGCGTACTCCCACTCCGCCTCATCCATGGAGCCTTCTCGTGAAGTGATGCGAAAACGCATGCTCGGTCCCGAAAAGCTTGCTCCAGCACGGCTGATGCGGGCATTTCCCTGGCCGGTTACTTCATCAGTGTCATGTCGATAGGTGATGCGGTCAGCAGTGAACACAGCGCCGCCTCGACGCACTTCGGCATTGCCTATTAGTTCGAGTTCGTCAGCGAGGGAGCCTTCCATACGTTCGGCAGAGGCAAAGCTTGCGGCGTCATCGGCCTGAGCTCGCTTTATGTCGAGCGAATCGACGGATTCAAGATTCACGCGCACGGCCGACGACGCGGCATCCGCACGAGCCTGAGCGGCAATAAACGCAAGGGCGGCAGCCACGCAGAGCGAGACTGCCCGGACGGGAGGCAGAGGCATGAGAAGCTTCGGGCCTATAAAATAATGAGTTCCATCGCGATGGCCCGTTATTAATTTCCTAATTGGACTGCAAACCAAGACGCACATGCAGTAAGGACATTCTCGTTTTCGAGGCGTCCGAAGTGTGAATCTGCGGTTGGCAGAAGGGCCACGCATAGATAAAAGATTCTAACAGTTCAATTCGGCGCGCTTGGGGACTCTGCAGGGTCGGCAGCTGAGGCATCCATTGGAAGACGAGATGAAAACTGAACGCGACATCACACTTGAGGCCTGGCTTTCTGCTCTGGCGCCTGCGCACGGGATCCTGCTTGATACGCTTGTTCCAGCGAGTTCTGATGCGGGGTTTCGCCGTTATTTTCGTGTCGGGACGAGTTCGGGCGGCACGCTGATCGTAATGGATGCTCCGCCCGCACATGAGAATCTCCCGGCATACGTACAGGTGAACAAGCTCATGGCTGCGGCGGGGCTAAATGTTCCTCGTGTTTATGCTGCCGATGAGATGCAGGGCTTTGCGCTTATTTCTGACTTAGGAAAGGAAACTTTCCTCGATGTTCTGAATGAGGAAAATGCAGCCAAGCTCTTTGACGCCGCTACGTCGGCTTTGGTGAAGTGGCAGAAGGCATCGCGTCCGGGACAGCTTCCTCACTATGACCGCGAGGTGCTTTTGCGAGAGCTGAACCTCTTCCCTGAGTGGTATGTGAAGCGCCACTGCGGAGTCGAATGGGATGCCAAACACGAGAAGTGGTGGCAGATGTCGGTGGACGCTATTTTGAAAAGCAACCTCGCCGATGCCAAAGTGTTCGTGCACCGCGATTTTATGCCGCGAAATCTCATGGTGAGCGATCCGCTCCCAGGGGTCATTGATTTCCAGGATGCTCTGATGGGCCCCGTGACCTATGACATCGCCAGCTTGATGCGCGACGCTTTCATCAGTTGGGATGAAGCCTTCGTCCTTGATGTAACCATCCGCTATTGGGAAAAGGCCCGCAAGGCTGGGATCCCCGTGCCGGACGATTTCGGTGCTTTCTATCGAAGCGTGGAATTCATGGGGGTGCAGCGGCATCTCAAGGTGCTTGGCATCTTTGCGCGTATCAACTATCGCGACGGAAAGCCCAAGTACTTGGCGGATACTCCGCGCTTTATTAAGTATGTGCGTCAGACGGCAGGCCGTTATGTTGAGCTTTCGCCGCTGCGCCATCTCATTGACGAACTCGACGGTGTGCGCGAGCGCGCGGGCTACACCTTCTGATTGGGCGAAGAAATGCGCGCGATGCTTCTCTGCGCTGGTGAAGGTCGACGGCTGCGGCCGCTTACTCAGCTCTATCCCAAACCGCTCACAACCATTGGCGGCGTGCCTTTGGCTGTGCGGCAGATTCTGGCGCTCAAGCGTGCAGGGATTACCGAGATCGTGGTGAATGCTGCATACGGAGCACGAATTCTGCAGGCAGAGCTGGGTGATGGAAGCCGTTGGGGCGTCCATCTTGCCTGGTCTGTCGAAGGGCATACGGCCGCTGAAGCTTTGGAGACAAGGGGCGGTATTGTCCACGCATTGCCGCTGCTCATGGCGGGAAATGAGGACGGTGCATTTATCGTGGCTGCAGGTGATATCGCTACAGATTACGACTATGCGGCCTTAGCTGAGCAGGCACAATCACTTTCCGCGTCAGGAGATTGGGCGCATCTCGTCATGGTGACTAATCCAGCATTTCATCCCCACGGTGACTTTCGGCTGGTCAACGGGCGTATTGCCCGTCGCGATGCCGTCGGCGGAGAGACGCTCACTTATGCCAGTCTTGCTGCTTTTCATCCGCAGCTTTTTGTCGGCCTTCACGCAGACCGTGCTCCGTTATTCCCTTGGATGTTTAAAGCACTGGATGAAGGACGCGTTTCGGGGGAAAAGCTGGTCGGGCGTTGGGCTAATGTCGGAACGCTCGAAGAGCTTGCACGTGCCGAAGATATGTTTGCAGCTGCGGGGGCGGCGTGAAAATAGGACCGCACGAATTTAAGTTCCCGCTGATGCTCGCTCCGATGGCTGGCTATTCCGACAGGCCTTTTCGGGAAATTGCCCGCGAATGGGGAGCCGATTACGCCGTCGCCGAAATGACAGCGAGCCGCGAGGACCTTCGTTGCCGAGCCAAAAGCTTGACGCGCTGGGTGGAGCGGGATGAGCCGGGGCTGCACGTCGTGCAGCTTCTTGGCGCTGATCCTGTTGTTATGGCGGAGGCGGCAAAGGCTGCGGAAGATGACGGCGCTGATGTAGTCGACATCAATATGGGGTGTCCGGCCAAAAAGGTTTTAAATACGGATTGCGGCAGCGCACTCATGAAAAATGAATGTTTGACGGCAGAGATTCTTGAGGCGGTTCGTGCTGCAGTCGAAATACCCGTTACGCTCAAAATCCGCACAGGATGGGATCGGGAACACAAAAATGCGCCGGAGATCGCTCGTATTGCAGAGGAATGCGGCATTGCCATGCTCGTTATCCACGGGCGTACCCGCGCCGACGGATTTCGGGGAGATGCAGAATACGACACGATTGCCCGCATAAAAGCTGAGCGCGGCATACCGGTTGTCGCCAATGGCGACATCGTTTCGGGCGTCAAGGCGCAGGCCGTCTTGAGGGCCTGCGGAGCCGACGGTCTTATGATCGGCCGAGGGGCGGTTGGACGACCCTGGCTTTTCGCAGAGGTTCGAGCCGCCCTTGAGGGACGTGCATGCAAGCCGTTAGAAAATGGAGCAGTTCTTCGGCATCTTCTTCATCACAGAGCCAAACATTTCGACTACTATGGTGCCCGTCGCGGAATTGTCACATTCCGTAAGCATCTTTGTGCTTATCTGAAGCCTTTTTCGGATCCGCTTGAACTTCGTCCCAAGCTTCTTCGGGAAACGGATCCGCAGGTACAGAAAGCGCTCGTCGAGCAGTTCTTTTCAGAGGCTGCGCCGGCTCATTGAGATGCATACTGTTTATTGTCTGCTCCTCCCTAAAAGAAAAATCATTCCCAACCATGTCATCCGACGATTTTGCGCTGCTCGACGATTCGGACCTTAGGCTGCCCGAAGATGCGGTCGACGAGCGCTTCGCGGAACTGTTTGAAAAACAGAACCCCACGGTGCGGACTATCAATGAAGACCTCGAAGCAGTCGTCATCCGACAGCTTGATGAGTACTTTGCCCAGCTCGAGGGCAGAACCCCGCACCCACTTTACGATTTGGTCGTGCACGCTGTGGAGCGTCCGCTCATCGAATACGCCATGTCGATGTGCCACCGCAACCAGTGCGCGGCCGCCCAGTTACTTGGCATTAACCGGAACACTCTGCGCAAAAAGCTTCTCGAACACGGAATGCTGCAGGCGCGAGGCCGTTCCAAACAGAAGGAAAAGTGAACAATGCGCAAGCAAGCACTTCTGAGCGTCTCCGACAAGGTCGGCATCGTTGACTTCGCCCGCGGCTTGGTTTCCAAGGGCTATCACATTCTTTCCACCGGCGGCACGGCTAAGCTCCTTGCCAAAGAAGGCGTGGAGGTTGAAGAAGTCGCTGACTACACGGGCTTCCCCGAAATGCTCGATGGCCGTGTGAAGACGCTTAATCCTAAGATCCACGCCGGCATTCTGGCTCGTCGTCCGATCCCCGAACATATGGCCGCGCTCAAGGAGCACGGCATTGATCCGATCGATATCGTCTGCGTGAATCTTTATCCGTTTGAACAAACCATTGCTCGTCCGGACTGCACGCTTGACCTTGCAATCGAAAATATCGATATTGGCGGCCCGACGATGATTCGCGCGGCGGCGAAGAATTACGAATCTGTCGCCGTAGTGGTTGATCCGGCTGACTACGATACTGTTCTCGCTGAACTTGATGCTTACGGCGAAGTTCAGGCAGCCACACGCTTTGCACTGGCAAAGAAAGTCTTCGCGCATACTGCCCGCTACGATGGCATGATCACGAATTATCTGACGAGCCTTGACGCAGAAGATAAGCCCCAGCAGTTCCCGGCCGTCTTTAATCGCCAGTGGGAGAAAGTTCAGGATCTGCGCTACGGTGAGAATCCTCATCAGCAGGGGGCTTTCTATCGCGAAGTGTCGGTCGCTCCCGGTCTTCTCGCCGGCTACGAACAGCTTCAAGGCAAAGAGCTCTCCTACAACAACATCGCCGACAGCGATGCTGCGTGGGAGTGTGTGCGTTCTTTTGACGTGCCCGCTTGCGTCATCATCAAGCATGCAAATCCTTGCGGCGTTGCCGTAGCGGCGACGCACGAAGAGGCCTACGCAAAGGCTTTTCTCACGGACAGCAAATCGGCGTTCGGCGGCATCATTGCCTTCAACGGCCCGGTTACCCGCTCTTGTGCTGAACGTATTTCGCATCAGTTTGCCGAGGTGATTATTGCGCCTGAGTTTGATGAAGGCGCTCTTGAGCTCTTCGGGCAGAAAAAGAACCTGCGCCTTCTCAAGATTGCGTTGGGTTCGGCTCACAATGATTTTGAATTCAAGCGCGTGGGCGGCGGTCTTTTGGTGCAAACGCCTGATATTCAGCTTGCCACTGAGGCTGATCTGCGAGTCGTGACGAAGAAGGTTCCGACGCCCAAGCAGATCAGCGACATGCTCTTTGCGTGGAATGTTGCTCGCTTTGTGAAGTCCAACACAATCGTTTATGCCAAGGACGGCATGACGCTCGGCGTGGGCGCAGGCCAGATGAGCCGAGTTGACAGTGCCCGCATTGCAGCGATCAAGGCTGAAGAAGGCGGTTTGTCGCTCGCCGAGAGCGTCGCAGCATCTGACGCATTCTTCCCCTTCCGCGACGGTCTTGACGTCGTTGCAGATCAGGGCGCAGTGGCGGTCATTCAGCCGGGCGGTTCGATCCGTGATCCGGAAGTCATCGCTGCTGCCGACGAACGCGGCATCGCGATGGTCTTCACGGGCGAACGTCACTTCCGCCACTAACGTTTGTACGCAATCGAGTTGAGGCGGATTAGGTCCGCCCAACGAAGGCATCGCGTATAGTCTGCAGTTAAAGCCGGCGCCGAGGACGGATCCAATCCTGCCGCGGCGCCGGTATTCGTATTAAGGGAGATTCTTGTGAAAGCGTTCTCGCAGCACAGCCTTTCGCGCCGCACACTCCTTGGAGCCGGCATTGCCGCCGGTGCGCTGTCCGCCTGTCCGGCCTTCGCGGATCTGCGCATTGAAATCACCGGTGTAGGGGCCAATCAAATACCTATTGCCATTCAGCCGTTTCAGGGGGCGTCTGCCGCGCCGACGGATCCTGCTGAGGTCATCGCGGCAGATCTTGAGCGGTCCGGTGCTTTTCGCCGGATCTCGGTGACTCCAGAGGTGAGCGCGGAAAACCTTGAAAAACCCGAAGGTCTTGCGGCCGCTGGTAAAGCGGGCGCAGCGGTCTATGTCGTCGGCGCCGTGCAGGCGCTCAATGATGGACGCTGGGATGTCCGCTGTCTTTTTTATGATGCTGTGAGCGGAGAACAACTCGATTCCATCGGCGTATCAGCCGGGAAAGATTTGCTTCGCATGGCGGCGCATCGCTGTGCTGACCGCATCTATACCCGTCTTACGGGTGAAGGTGCAATGTTTGCGTCACAGATTGCCTACGTGGCGCAGCTGGCCAAGCGCCGTTATGAACTCATTATTGCTGACAGTGACGGCGGCGTGCCGCGTACCGCTCTGCAGTCTCCCGAGCCGATTATTTCGCCGACCTGGTCTCCTGATGGCCGACAGCTCGCTTATGTGAGCTTTGAGGAGCGCAAGCCCATCGTTTATGTGCACGAATTGTCAACCGGCCGCCGCCGTAAGGTGGCGAATTTCCGCGGCAATAATTCGGCGCCGGCTTGGTCTCCTGATGGTCGTGAACTGGCCGTTGCACTGTCCCGTGACGGGTTGACGCAGATCTATCGCATCAATGCGGACGGTTCTGGCCTCAAGCGCTTTACGCAGAGCTACGGCATCGATACCGAACCTGTTTACTCAAAAGACGGCCGCTGGATCTACTTTACGAGCGACCGCGGCGGTACGCCGCAGATTTACCGCCAGCCGGTGGCCGGCGGGGCTGCTGAGCGAGTCACTTTCGGCAGCAGCTACGCGATCAGCCCGGATATTTCGCCAGACGGGATGCGTATGGCGTATATCTCCCGCATTGACGCCGAATACCGCCTCGCGGTAATGGATCTGTCGACGGGGCAGGATATGCTGGTTACGAATACCAATCGTGATGAATCTCCGTCCTTTGCTCCCAACGGCCGCTTCTTGGTATATGCCACTGAGGTGAGCGGCCGCGGAGTGCTGGGCACCTGTTCGGCTGATGCTCGCTTGACAACGCGTCTTTACGGGGAAGGCGATATTCGCGAACCCGCCTGGGGACCGATTCTCCCCTGAGTTCGATACAAACCCGATTTTCGTTCTTTTTAAAAGGAGCTCACAATGTCTATTTCTTGGAAGGTTCTCGCAGCTGCGGCTGCGGTCACCGCTGTACTTTCTGGCTGCTCATCGGTTTCTCTTGACGAAGGCGATAAGGCCGGGACGCTCGCAGGCGAGCAGACCGGCGCTCAAACCACTGCCGTCAATCCCTTCTTGGATCCGGCCAATCCGCTTTACCACCGTTCGGTTTATTTCGCGTTTGACTCTTACGAAGTTTCGCCGGAGTATGCCGCTGTGGTTGAAGCCCACGCCAAGTGGCTTGCTGCTAATCCGGAAGTGAAGATTGTCATTCAAGGCAACACCGATGAACGCGGCGGCCGTGAATACAATCTTGCGCTGGGGCAGAAGCGCTCTGAAGCCGTGCTGCAGCGTCTGCAGCTGCTTGGTATTCCCAGCAGCCGCATCGAGGCCGTTTCCTTTGGCAAGGAAAAGCCCATTGCACTGGGTCACAGCGAAGAAGCCTGGGCGCAAAATCGCCGTGCCGATATCGTGTATCCGGAAAGCGTGCTGAAAGCTCAGCCCGCTGCTAAGTAAAAGCTCGTCCAATGCTGGGGCCATAGTGCCCCAGCAGGGCGGAAACGGTCGGTCGATTATCGGCCGATCCTTTCTGAGTTTAGTGAGTTGTCCATGTCCTCATTCACCCAATGCATTGCACGCACTGCGATCGGACTTGCTGCCTTATCGGCGGCCTGCAGTGTTCAGGCTTTTGCCGACGATGATGCGCGCCGCGCGATTCTTGAGCTTAGAGAGTCCATCAAGACGCTTCAGACTGATCTGGAAGCCAACCGCAATGCGCAAATTCAGCTTTCGACGGAAATTAATAATCTTAAAGAGCTGAATCGGCGTTTGACGGGCCGCATTGAAGAATTGGTTAATGCTCAGAATCAAGAAAAACGCAATGTCCAGACTCAGTACGAAACGCTCGACAAGCGCCTTGCCGTATTCGAACCTCAGGTTGTGGTGATTGACGGTCAGTCCATTGAGGTGTCTGCAGAAGAGAAAAAGGCCTACGATACGGCAGTGGCGCTTTTGCAGACCGGCAAGTACGGCGATGCGGAGAAGGCGTTCAAGGACTTCAATGACAACTTCAAGAAGTCGCCCTACCGGATGGATGCACTTTTCTGGTGGGGTACCAGTGCGTTTGCCAATGAGCACTATAAAACGGCAATTTCATCTCAAAATCAACTGCTTCGAGAATTCTCAAAAGGTGCTCGAGCTGCTGATGCAATGATGCTTGTGGCAAGTTCTCAAGCCGCCAGCGGCAGCATTAATGCTGCTAAGGCAACCCTGCAAAAAATCATCAAGACCTACCCGAAAACTGACGTCGCCAAAGAGGCTGCTCAGCGCATTCGGGAGTTTGATCAGAAGAAATAGTTTATGAACGGCTTTGCTTTTTCGGGTTATCCCTTCCGAAAAAACGAGCCTAGAATGATTCCCAAGTTCTAGGACGGCATTTCCCCGCATTACCCGCAAAAAGGAACAGGAAAGCACCCCTAGGCCATACCGCGAAGGCTGCTTCAAGAGCGGGAAAACAACTCTTGGAGCGACGCTTTCCGACAATATTTTTCTGACGTTGCTGACCAACACGGCGGAAAAATAAACCACCAGGATGTTGCAAGCGCAGCTCCCTATGGATCGCGGGATAAGGAATCCGCGGTTCGACCACCCATCAAGGAGGTAATTCCATGACTCAGTGCGACAAGCTTCCGGCCTCGGCCATCTTCCACTGCCCCTTCGTCAATAAGGGCGAAGCCTTTACAAAGGAAGAGCGCGCCAAATACGGCCTGAGCGGTCTGCTTCCAACTGCCGTTTCGACTGTTGACCAGCAGGTCGAACGCATGCGTGAAATGCTTAACCGCTTCGAGAAGCCGATCGACAAAGCACTCCTCCTCGACAGTATCCGCAACGAAAACGAAGATCTGTTCTTCCAGTTGCTGACGCGCTACACCGCCGAATACATGCCGGTTGTCTACACCCCGACGGTCGGCGAATACTGCCAGCGTTTCAGCCATATCTTCCGCTATCCGCGCGGTCTTTTTGTTTCGCTCGAACACCTCGGCCACGTGCGCGAAGTGATTGAACGCGCCCCGAACAAAGAGGTCGACGTGATCGTCGTCACGGACGGCGAACGCATTCTGGGTCTGGGCGACCAGGGGCTTAACGGCATGGGCATTCCCTGCGGCAAGCTCGCGCTCTATACCGCCTGCGCCGGCATTGCTCCGGAAAAGACGCTGCCGGTTGTTCTCGACGTCGGCACGAACCGCGAAGAATATCTGAACGATCCGCTGTACCTTGGTCTGCGCCAGAAGCGCTGCCGCGGTCCTGAATATCGTCAGCTCGTTGACGAATTCATCGCCGAAGCCCGCCGCCGCTGGCCCAACGTCCTCATCCAGTTCGAAGACTTCGGCAATGCCAACGCCTTCAAGCTGCTTTCGGACTATCAGGAAAAGATCCTTTGCTTCAATGACGACATTCAGGGTACGGCCTCGGTGGTCGTCTCGGGCATGTACAGTGCCGTGCGCGTCAAGGGCGAGAAGATGGCCGATCAGAAGTTCCTCTTCTTCGGTGCCGGCGAGGCTGCCTGCGGCATCGCCAATCTGCTTGCCGATGCGCTGATTGACGACGGTCTCTCGCGTGAGGATGCTCTTGCACACTGCTACCTCTTTGACTCGAAGGGACTTGTCACGAAGGCTCGTACGGATCTGGCCGCCCATAAGCAGCCGTTTGCCGTCGATGCGCCGGATACGGCGAGCTTCCTCGAAGCGGTCAAGACCCTGAAGCCGACCGCAATCATCGGCGTGGCCGGTCAGCCGCAGACCTTCACGAAGGAAGTTCTCGAAGAAATGGCCAAGCTCAACGAGCGTCCGATCATCTTCGCGCTTTCGAATCCGACTTCCAAGGCCGAATGCACGGCCGAACAAGCCTATACGGCAACGAAGGGCAAGGCGCTCTTTGCCTCCGGGTCGCCCTTCGATCCGGTCGAATACGAAGGCAAGACGTTTGTGCCTCGTCAGGGCAACAACAGCTACGTATTCCCGGCGCTCGGTCTCGGCGCGGTGTTTAGCCGCTCGAAGTGGATGCCCGACGGGATGTTCCTCGTGGCGGCCAAGGTGCTCGCAACGCTCGTCTCGGACGCTGACCTGGCTCAGGGTTCGCTCTATCCGGCGCTTTCGGACATCCGTCCGGTGTCGGTGAAGATCGGCGCTGCGGTTGCCGCCTACGCGTACGAACACGGTCTTGCTCAGAATGAACGCCCGGCTGATCTTGAAAAGGCTGTCGACGAATTCATGTATCGTCCGTAATCCGTTTAAGAGACAGTGAGCGGGCCTGAGGCCGAAATGACATCGGCCTCAGACCATCAGTTCATCCTCTGAGCGCAGAAAACCCGCAGAAATCACTCTGCGGGTTTTCTCTTTTTTCGATCAGCTCTTCACCGAAAGCTTAAGCAAAGCGCGACCGCTTCCGAAACGATTATTTGGGATTGCGGTTGCACAGACCCTCTTCCACCATCATCGGATTGGGACGAGGCGCTGCAATCATTTTGAGCGTGTTCTTGTCGGTGTGATGGAACTCTTTGGGAACGCCCGGAATCACCAGCACCGTATCCTCTTCGTAAGAGATCGTGCCGTCATCGTTGAAGGTGAAGGTCACATCCCACGATGTCGTCTGGAAATTCTTTTCCAGGAACGGATTCGAACAAATTCCGTTCACCGTGGAACCGCGTTCAGCGCGCAGATGGATCTGCTTGTCGCCGGGCTTGGCGGTCCCTTCGGCCATCGCTACTTGGGCGCGCGGAATGGCAAGCGTCATGTAAATCTTGCCGGAAGCGGGTTCATAGAGAATGTAGCCCACCTGATCATGAAATGCGGTGAGTTCGCCCGGCTTCGTGACGGCAACGTGATAACGCAGGCCGTAGAGCTGCTGCGGACCGCTGTTTTGCGGATCAAGCAGTTCAAAGGTCAGCGTTTCGACAAAGGGTTCGCTTTCCGTGCCTTCTGCTACGGGATGCGTATCCACGCCCTGATCGCCGTACCAGGTGCCTGCGAGCGGCGCCAAAGGGCCGAGATTGGCGAGGGTATCGGGGTCCGCCGGATTCTCGGTATAAATATCTTTAGAGTACTGCATGGAGTACCTTCCTTTTTGTAGTTCGTTGTCGGAGAACCGTCCGACGTCACGTTGCCCGTGCCTGCTGACCGGCTCTCACAGCCGCTCATGGTAGCACCGACTCGACAGTGCCTCGGCTCAGCTCGGTAACGTTATGCAACCGAGCCGTCTTCACTCATCAGGCACTGCTCGCGCTCTTCGATCTATTTGGGTGTTCATCGCCGCTGATCATTCCAAACAAGCGCTTTTTTGGCTGCTGACATCAAACGTGTGTATGGCCGCACCGCCTAAAGCTAGTATCATGCGGCACACTCACTGCTATACGGATTACCTAACTCACGTCCGTGCCGCTTCCCTTTCTTCACTACCGCCCAGAGATCTGCGCCATGCTGTCCGCATTTCGTTCTTCCGCCTTACATGCTCTGCTCATTTCTTCTGCGCTCACCTGCACCGGCGTATTGGCTGCGCCCGCAGGCAGCGCCGATGCCATGAGCTTTTCGCAGGCTCGGCAGCAGTTCCATGAGCGTGCAGACGTCTTTCGCGCAGATGCCGCAGATGTAGAGCGCGCTCGCCATGCGGCTGACAGCGCCAAAGCGCTTTCCGGCCCGAAGGTGGATCTCGTGGCGATGCAGGTTGAAGGACGTAAGGACATCGAACTCAACCTCGACATTCCCCAACCCATAAGCGGCATGTTGCACAAAAACGTACTTTCCTACAGCACCGAATACGACCTGAGCGGCCCGCGGGCGATGATTTCAGCCAACTGGCCGATCTATACAGGCGGGCTCATTACGGCGCAGCAAAACCTCCTCGAGCACAAGGTCCGTGAGGCATCAGCCGCACAGACCTCGCGGCTTGAAACAAAGGATGCCGAACTCGCCGCCCGTTATTGGGGCGTGCAGCTCGCGCGCTCCGTTGAGGACCTTCGCCGGGAGATGCTGGCCGACGAAGAAGAAGAAGTGCAGCGCGCCAAGCGCTTTGAAGTCAAGGGCATGATTTCAAAGATCGAACGCATGTCGGTAGAGGTCTCCCGCGATGCGGCGCGCCGTGAACTCATCGCTGCCGAAACCAACGCGCGCGTAGCCGAATCTGAACTCATGCGGTCGCTGCGGCTTAATAAACTCCCCGAGCTTGCAACACCCCTCTTTATTCTGAAGGGCGACCTCGGCACACTCGACGAATGGCAGTCCCGTGCTCGGCTCAATTCGCCCGTTTTGATGCAGATTGACGCCAAACGCAGCCAGGCAGAAGAAGGCGTCCGCGCAGCCGAAGCGGCCTTCCATCCGCAAGTCTTTGCTTTCGGCATGAAGAATCTCGTCAAACACTACCTCACGGTTGTGGAGCCCGACTGGATGGTCGGCATCGGCGTGAAATTCACGCTCTGGGATAATCGCGACCGTTTTTCCAATATCGCTGCGTCCCGCTCTCAAGTGACGCAGGCGGAAGCCGCCCGGGCTGAGGCAGACAATTCGCTTGCGCAGGCGATTGAAGCCGCTTTCCTGCGCACCACTCAGGCACGTGAGGAATTTGAGCTCACCACCTCGACGATGGCGCTGGCAGCAGAAAATCTGCGGCTGCGCGAAGCGAGCTTTGCCGAAGGCCTTTCAACCGCAATCGACCTGCGCGAAGCCCGCACGCAGCTCGTGGGCGCAGAAATTGCTCAGCGTGCGGCCGCCTACAAGTTTGTCGTCTCTTGGGCCATGCTTCACGCCACTGCAGGCGTCATGCCGGACTTTGAAGCAACACTCGGCCGCTCTGACTTTGTGAATGCCCAGCAGATGCTCAAAACCCAAGCGTCTGCGAAGCGCTGATCAAACGATCCCTTTTCTTATTTTTCTGGATGCGGCCGTCCTTGAATAATGAGGCCGCCGCAGCCCTCCCTTATTCAGAACCTTTCACCTCTCGCCATGACTACATCGCAGCAGCCTGCCGCGCCGGCACCCAAGCATGACTCCCGTCCTTCAGCATCATCGATCCTTCCAGCGGTTTTCGGCGGAGCGGTGCTCTTAGGCGCCTTTGGGTTCATCGGCTGGGGTATTTGGCAGGCCATGCACCCGGCTCCCGTTCCGCTTCAGGGACTGATGGATGCGACCACCGTCTCCGTCGCCGCCAAGGTGCCCGGCCGTCTGGCTGCCGTAACGGTCAAGGAAGGCGACCAAGTTGCGGCCGGCGACGCGGTGGCGCGTCTCACGCTGCCCGAAATTGAAGCCAAGGTTGCGCAGGCCAAGGCGCTTCACGAAGCCGCAGCCGCCAAAGCTGACATGGCTCAGGAAGGCGCGCGAACCGAAGAGCTCGATGCCGCGCGGGCTGACCTTGCCCGGGCGCGCGCGGGCGAACATCTTGCCCGCGTCACCAACACCCGCGTTGCCGCGCTTTTTAAGGATGGTCTCGTAAGCACGCAAAAGCGCGATGAAGCCGCAGCTCAGTTGAAAGCGTCGAGCGAACTCGCTGCCGCGGCGGCCGCCAAAGTGACGGCGCTTGAAAATGGCGCCCGCCGGCAGGAAAAGACGGCCGCGGAAGCTCTGGCCGCTCAGGCCGCCGGCGGCGTTGCTGAAGCCTCGTCGCTTGCAGGTGAGGCGGAAGTCCGCACGCCGGCTTCGGGTGAAGTCACCCGCGTTGTGATGCATGCGGGAGAAGTGGTTCCTGCGGGCTTTCCCGTTGTGCTGGTGACCGATCTGGCCGACAGCTGGGCGGTCTTTAACATTCGTGAGGATGAACTGAAAAATATCCGAGTCGGCACCATTCTGAAGGCCAATATACCGGCGCTCGGCGCCGACATGGATTTTTCGGTCTATTGGATCAATCCGCGCGGCACTTATGCCACCTGGCGTGCAACGCGTCAGTCTTCGGGCTACGACCTGCGCACCTTTGAAGTACGCGCCAGACCGAGCGCCCCCAACCCCGATCTTCGTCCCGGCATGACGGTCATCATCGACCGCAGTCAGCTTGACGCACTTCAGTAACCTCAAGGCGCTTGCCATGACTGCTTGGTTCCGGCATGTTGCTGCCGCCGCTCAGCTTGAAATTCAGCAGGTGCTCACACACCCTGTGGAATGGCTTACGGCCATCCTGGCGCCGCTCTTCTGGTGCGCAGTGCTCTGGTTCGCCTTCAGCGCCGGAACACTGTCAGGGCTGCCCGTCGCGCTCGTTGACCTTGATCAGTCGGCGTCCTCCCGCAGTGTCGCTCAAGCTCTTGACGCCCTGCCGTCGATCAAGCTCGAGCAATTCGAAAATTCGCTTTCGGCCGATCGTGCGCTGAAGAATTCCAAAGTCTTCGCGGTCGTGACGATCCCTCAGGATTTTGAGACTGACCGCCGCCGCGGGGCGGGCGCACCAGTCTCCATCGACATCAATAAGAGCTGGTACGCCGTAGGCACGCTTCTGGAGGTGGACTTCAAGACCGCGCTTTCCACGCTGGCCATCGAGCATGCGGCGGTGAACGCGACGACGCAGGGCGGCACTTTCGCTGAGAACAGCCGTCATCTGCGCATCACAACGCCGGACGTCTACTTTTCAGGCAATCCCGCATTCAATTTCGTCGCCTATCTGCTCCCCACCTTTATTCCCGGCATTTTGGCGCTCGGAGCGCTTCTCGCCTTCATTTCAATGCTTTCGCGAGAGTGGCGCGCTGGCGGCATCCGCAGATTCATGAAACTGACGCAGGGTTCGGGCTCGGCCGTATTGGCGGGAAAGCTCCTTCCCTGGGTCATCGTTTTCTGCACGGCTTCCTCCCTTTGGGTAGCGGCCTTTGCCGGCGCAGCCGGCTGGGGCGCAGAGGGGCCGATTATTTTCTGGCTTACTGCTTCTTGGCTCCTCATACTGGCAATGGCCGGGCTCGCCGCGCTGGTGGTTTCAATTGCACCTACCTGGGTCATTGCACTCTCTGCCGGCATCTGCCTTATCGCGCCGACCTTTCCGTTCACCGGTTTTTCCTTCCCGCTTGACTCGATGACGCCCGGCGCGCAGCTTTTTGGGTCGCTGCTGCCGCTCACACATTACCTGCAGGCACAGGCACAGATATGGGTGCTCGGCAGCCCCCTGAGCGCCATTGCGCAGACGCAGCTTACTCTTGCAGCCTTCCCCATTATTCTCTTTGCGGCTGCCGGACCGCTCTTTGCGCGCCGCATGCAGCGCTTAAAGAAAACCGAGCAGATGAGCTCCGATCTGACCGCGGCGCTCGAGAAGTCCCTTGAGGCGCACCCCGCGGCCTCTGACGAGCGAACCGGATTCTGGAAGAGTTTTGCCTTGACCGTGCGAAGCGCCTTTCTTTCGCGCGACACCCTCGCGATATTTGGCGGCGCCGTGGCCTTTTATCTCGTGTTCTACGGCTGGCCCTACAGCACTCAGCAGATCGAAAATGTTCCCGTGGAGATCGTGGACCTTGACGGATCTTCGGCGTCGCGCCGGCTGATTGAAGCCATTGACGCAGCGCCGGCCGCGGCGCTCCTAAGCATATCGAGCGACCCGGGTCCGGCAATGGAGACCTTCCGCAGCAAGGGACAAACCGTCGTGGTAACGATTCCGCACGGCTATGCCGAGCATCTCGCCCGAGGCGAAAACACCACCCTCCATATTTTGGGCAGCGCTGCATATCCCGTGAAGACTCGCGCTATTCAGTCTGCCGTATCTGCCGCAGCAGCCGACGCAGAACTCAAAATCGATCAGGCCTCGTCGCAGACGCCGGGCATTCCGCCCGCCTCGCTCTTGGCATCGGCCAATACTGCGCCGCAGATGCAGTTCCAGTACCGCTTCAACGAAATTTCGGGCTACGGCAACTACACCGTGCCGGCTGTCGGCCCGATCATCCTTCAGGCCGTTATGCTCATGGGTATCGGCATGTCGCTCGGCGGCTGGCTCTGGCGTCATCCGCGGCGCAAATTTGTGTGCGATGCCGTCGACCGCCCCTGGAACGAAGGCCTCGGCATTGCCTTCGGACTTTGGACGATTGCTTTTGGCTGGTTCCTCTACATGGAGGGCTTCGGCTTCTGGTTTGGCCAATATGGCGCCATGGCCACTCCCTGGGGCGTCGTTCTGACCGGGGCGTGCTATGCCGCAGCCGTCGTCGGGTTCGGCTTCATGATTGTTACGCTCATCCGTTCGAACTGCTGGACGGCGCCGGTTACCGTGATCATGTCAGCCCCCGCACTTTTCATCTCCGGCGCAGTATGGCCAACGGCCAACCTTCATCCTGCCGTTGCCGCCCTTGCAGAACTGATTCCGTCAACCCACGCCATCCGTGCCTCCGTTGCGGCGGCTCAGGACGGAGCGCTCTTTGCCGATATTCTTCCGCACTGCCTCTTCCTCTTGGTGCTCTCGGTCGTGTATGGTCTCTTTGGGCTCCTCAATCTGAAGGTCATTCCCGAGAACCCGCGCGAACTGGCCGCCAACGATGTCGTTTGACTGCCTTGCAACACTCATGACGCCTTTCATTGATTCGCACTGTCACCTTACCGATCCCGCATTTGCGCAAGATCTCGACGCGGTTATCGGCCGCATGAAAAATGCCGGCATGATCGCCGCTGTGACGATCGGCTGCGAAGACCGGGATATCGAACCGCTTCGCGCACTGCTCGATCGCTACCCCGGCTTTCTCTTCGGCGCCTGGGCAGTTCATCCGGAATATCCGGATGCCCGCGAAGCCGATGCGGATGAAATCGCCGAACGCGCCTCAGAACCCGGCATGGTCGCGGTCGGTGAAACCGGGCTCGATTTCTATTGGTGCAAGGAACCCTTGGACTGGCAGCGCGATCGCTTTCGCCGTCACATTGAAGCTGCACGCCGCGCGCAAAAACCGCTTATCGTCCATGCCCGCGATGCAGAAGCCGCGGCGCTCGACATTCTCAAAAGCGAAGATGCCGGCGAAGTCGGCTTTGTCATGCACTGCTTCTGCGGAACACTTGAAACCGCTCGAGGCGTTGTCAATGCGGGCGGACATGTCAGTTTTACGGGGAACCTTACTTTCAAGAAGAATGCCCAACTGCGCGCCATTGCCGCAGCCCTTCCGCTTGAAAAACTCATGATCGAAACCGATGCCCCTTACATGGCACCGGTGCCCTATCGCGGAAAGCGCTGTGAACCCTGGCACAGCATGGAAGTCGCCCGTGCCGTTGCCCTCGCCAAAAATATGGATTTTGACGAAGTGCTCTCGCAGACCTGCCGCAATACGGTGAAGTTTTTCGGGCTCCCGGATGCGGTTCTTTCATCTGCTTCGCAGTGAACTTGCGCGTGAACCGCTCTTTGAGGATGATGCGAACGCTCCTCGGCATGGCCATACTCGTAATGCGATGACCCGAACTCCAAGCATCGGCCGCAGCTGTACGACGCGATAAAAGTGCAATTTATTGCCAGAATTGTCTTGGCCGCCTTGCCTTAGCATTCAAGGAAGATTTGGAGTCTTTTCCAAAGCTTGTGATGAGATCTGGGCCGCCATTTCTTTCGGGATGTCTTTCTGACCGCCAAACAGCACTTTTCGGACCGCCTTGATGAACCTGCGTCAACTCAAAGCCTTCCAAGCCGTCTGTCGAACCGGCAGCATTACGCACACCTCGGAACTCATTCATCTCTCGCAGCCTGCACTCACGCGTCAGATTCAGGACCTCGAGTCCTTTTGCGGATGCAAGCTTTTCGAGCGTACTCGCCACGGCATTGTTCTCACCGATGAAGGCGAACTGTTCCAAGTCCGTGCGGAAGAAATGCTTTCGCTTGCCGAGCGCACGCAGCGCGAACTCAGAGAAGCCGGCGGCTTCACCGGCGGCATCGTCCGGATCGGCTGCGTTGAATCTTATGCTGCGCAGGAACTTTCACAGCTCCTCGCGAAAGTGGCAGCAATCAACACCCGGCGTCAGAAAAGCGGAATTTGAGCTTTATTCCGCCGATAGCGACGATATTCGAAGCAGTCTCGATAAAGAGCGTCTGGACGTCGGCATTCTGCTTGAACCTGTCGAGACTGCCAAATACGATTCCTTGCCGCTCTCTTCAGCAGACCGATGGGGTGTCGTGGTTCGCAGTGATTCCCCAGAAGCCCAGCTTCACGCGCTCACGCAAGATGAACTTGTGAAACTTCCGCTCATTCTGCCTCGGCGGCATATTGTCATCAATACACTGCATCAATGGTTTAACGGCGGGCCGGAACCACTGAAAAATTGCGGGCTACCACAACCTTATGACAAACGCGCTCACACTGGTGAAAGCAGGACTGGGCAATTCGCTCTGCGTTGAAGGCGCGTGGACCATTCGTGAAACACCCGGCTTTGTCTTCATCCCTCTTTCGCCCGTTCGGCTGGCTCGGCACCAGCTCGTGCGAAAGAAAAACCGTCTGCTTTCACGCACTGCGGAAAGTTTCTGGGCCTATGCCGCGGACCACTGGCGATCCGAAGAGTCAGACACGCAGCTCTCGCCGAAGATTTCGGACAGCCAAAATCATTAAAGAATTTCGTTTGGCCACACCGCCGCTCAAGTGAGCAGCTACCAGTCTTAACAGAAACCTGGAATCCCGATGACCAAGCGCCATCCGGTTCTAGTGATATCCTTTGGGACGTTTTCTATCGTGAATCCGTCTGCGCTATGGCTCTTCGACAATTCGCCGCCACGCTTCTGTGCGGCTCGCTCCTTCTGGCTTCTTCGGCTTCTTCCCTTTTTACGGAGCCCGTTCATGCGGCATCCGCAGCCGGCAGTTCCGGACTTGGATGGGACGATATTGCCTCCAAGAATGAAGCGGAAAACCCTTTGACTTCTGCTCAGCTTGAAGCTATCCGTCAGGCTGTCCGCAGCGCAAATACGAGAACACTGAAGCAGCTCCTGCAAAAGGGACTGTCACCGAATTTCCGCATGGAAAACGGTGACACGGGCTTTACTTATGCCGTCCGAGCGGAGAACTACGACGTCGCCGAAGCGCTTTTAAAGAGCGGGAAACTCAATGTCAACGACCTCAATAAGTTCGGCGAAACCCCGCTGATGCTCGCCGTTTTCAAGGGACAGAACGAGCTCTTTGATGAGCTTATCGCTGCCGGAGCCGATCCTCAGCGCGGCGGCAACTGGACGCCCTTGCACTATGCCGCTACGGAAGGCCGCACGGAATTCATTGAACGGCTGCTGAAGGCGGGGGCCTCGGCGAATATCCAGACGTCGTCGGGGGTAACGCCCCTGATCATGGCGGCAAGAAAACCCTCCCGGGCTGCCGTCACGATGCTTTTGAAGGCGGGCGCCTATCGTGACTACTGTACCGATACCGGTCAGTCGCCGGCAGACTTTGCCCGCCGCGCAGGCGACAAAGAACTCGCCGAATATCTGGCCATTCCGAAATGTGCCGTGAAGGGCCGCATCACACAGGGAGCTGCCAAGTGACCCTTCACGCCGGCATCTGGACTGCTCCGGCGCCGACTGCGCTCGAGCTGCTTGCGCCTGCTCGCGACGCCGATGCCGGCATAGCCGCCATCGATCACGGCGCCGATGCGGTTTATATCGGCGGTCCGGCTTTTGGCGCTCGGGCAGCGGCAGGCAATTCACTCGACGACATTGCCCGACTGACCGCTTATGCCCACCGCTTCAACGCTCGGGTCTTTCTGGCGCTGAACACCCTCTTTACGAATGAGGAGCTCCCCCTTGCGCGCAAACTAGCCTTCGAGCTCGCCGATGCCGGCGCTGACGTTCTCATTCTTCAGGACATGGGACTGCTCGAAGGCCCGCTCCCCGACATTGAACTGCATGCCTCAACGCAGTGCGACATTCGGACGCCTGAAAAAGCAGCGTTTCTGGAATCCGTCGGATTCTCTCAGCTCGTGCTCGCGCGCGAACTTTCGCTCCCGGAAATTGCCGCCGTCCGCGCCAAGCTTCAGCACGCCCGCATTGAATTCTTCGTTCACGGGGCGCTCTGCGTGAGCTATTCGGGTCAATGCTGGATGAGTCAGGCGCTTACCGGGCGGTCGGCCAACCGCGGCGAATGCTCTCAGCTCTGCCGTCTGCCCTACGATGTTTATACCGAAGCCGGCACCGAGCTCGCCAAATCCAAGCACGTGCTCTCGCTCAAGGATAACGATCAGAGTGCGAATCTGGAAGCTTTGATCGATGCGGGCGTTTCCTCCTTCAAAATCGAAGGACGGCTTAAAGGTGCGGCTTACGTGAAAAACGTCACGGCGTTCTACCGCCGCAAGCTCGACGAAATCATTGCCCGCCGCCCGGAACTCTCCCGCACGTCGCAGGGCGACTCCGTCTTCACGTTTGAGCCCGCCCCCGAGAAAGTTTTCAACCGCGGGCAGACGGACTATTTCGTGCACGGCCGCCAATACGACCAGCCTTACGAGCTCGCCGAACTTGAAAGTCCTAAGCATGCAGGCGAACCCGCTGCAGTGGCCGAAGAGGTGCTGCCCGGGCGCATCATCGTCAAAAGCCTCCCAGGCGTCACCTTCGCCAACGGCGACGGACTCACGTACTTGGCCGACGATGAAGAAATTCGAGGCATTGCGGTCAATCGTGCGGAACCCGTCCTCAATAAGGCCGGCAAGCCCATCCCCCGTCTTTGGATGCTTCATACGCTCGAGCGGCGCCGCATGGACGGCCTGCGTCCGGGCTTAGTATTGAAACGCAATCGAGATCATGCTTTTCTGCGCATGATGGAAGGCAAAACGGCCGAACGCAAAATCCCCATTGATCTCATCTTTACGACGCACGAAGACAGACTGGATCTGGTCGCCTCGGACGGCGTCCGATGCGCCGCTGCAAGCGTTGCACTCGACCTGCAGACGCCCTCGGATTTAGCCAAAAACCGCGCCAATCTGCGCGCGCAGCTCTCACGTTTGGGCGATACGCCCTTTGCGGCCGCCAACATCTTCATTCCAGAAGATCTCGATGTATTTGTGCCGGCAAGCGTTGCCAATCAGCTGCGCCGCGCCGCTGCGGACGATCTGCTTGCGCTTCGGGAAGCGGAACGCGAAAAACCCCGCCGAGCTCCCTGGGATGATGCTTCGCCTTACCCCGAACGTATTCTGGGCTTCAAAGCCAATACGGCCAACGATCAGGCTGCTGCCTTTTATGCAGCTCACGGCGCTCGGGTAACCATGCCGGCCTTTGAAATCAAGCCCGCGCCCAAAGCCGACCTGATGACCTGCCGGCACTGCGTGCGCGCTTCCCTGAAGCTTTGTCCCAAAATGCTCAAGGCGTTCCCCGAAATCCTTGAGACCACGGACCGAGCGCTGCTTCGGCCCGAACCGCTCGTTCTGGTGAACTCCGCCGGCGAACGCTTTAAGGCGTATTTCCACTGCAAGGCCAGTCCCTGCGAAATGACCATCACGCCCGAAGGCGACTTCGTTCGCGCCCGTGCGCCCCGAACGATGGTAAAGACCGCTCTCACGGCCGAAGCGGCCGGCCGCAGCGCAGACACACATCCTGCCGAACGCCGCCGCAGCTCGGAGAAAAGGAGTACGAACAGGCAAAGCTTGCCTGAAAAGCGTTTTACCCGCGACAATCAGTCGTCAAGACATTCCGGCGCTTTCGCCAAGTTTGACAACAAACACCGCAAGAGCGGACGCACGCGCGGCCGCTGAGCGCTCTGACTATCCCGTTTCCCCGCCGAAATCATCGCTCCCAAGCGCTTTATTTTCCTGCCTTGAGGCTCTGAGACATGCAGTTTGAAGAAGAAACGCTCGAAATTCTCGAACCCAATGCAGCCATGTCGCCCATTCTCAAGGCGCTGGATGCCGCCCTGGCCGCGCATGCCTGTCCGGATCCGCAGCCTCCGCGGGAATTCCTTTGGGAAGAGATTCCGTTTGCTGAAGTTGCGCGTACGGCCGCGGCATTTCCGCTCCTTTTGGAAGGCTGGGCCGAAGGCGCTATTCCCGCAACCGAATATTCTGCGGGCGATCTGCTGCATGAATTGTCCTCGGACCTTGACATCATGAGTGCCGAGGATCTGCACGAGCGGTTTTTGCTTTTGGTGGAAGGATCGCGCGCAAGTGCGGATTTTCGCCGCATCATGGCTGCATCGTCAGTGAAGCACCTCGTGCGCAACGAAGCCGGTCTCGGCTGGAGCGGCTTTGAAGTGGTGCCTAAAAATACTGAACTCCTCGAGCGCATGCGCCGCAAGCGGATGACGGCTGACCATTTCCGCGGCAAACTCGACTGGACGGCGCTTCGCGGCTGGGATCTGGCGCTCGGAGCGGCACTGATCACCAAAGCTCAGGCTGCGGATATGCTCACCGACGAAGATGCGCTTGACTATTTCCGCCGTATCGCCGCAGAGCTGCTTTTGCGCATGACTTCCCAACAAGCGCTCGCCCGCGCAATGCTGCTCGGCACCTTCTGGACAACGCTCGAAGTGGGTGAACAGCAGGCTGCCGAAGGACTCCGGCAGGCCGAGCAGGCGCTCGACTCGCTGCTCTCGCCCGAAGGCGTCTGGGGGAGGACGCCGTGGGTGCAGCAAAAAGCGGATGCCGATCCGCCGGCGGTTTACGTATAAGGCGGACGAGCCCTGTCGCCTTTTTGGTCCTGTAATCGCGTAAAGACACATTCAAACTTTGAGGCGTCCCCAGACTCCTCATTAAGAGATACCTATAACGGATTAGACTGTGCGGGTTCATCACAAATCTAAAGCGTCCAAGGCTTTCCCTCTCGAAGCACTTGAGCCGCACCCGCCACCATGGAATCCGTTCTCACCTCCCCCACGTCGATCGCGCACATCGTCTTGGTGTACGCGCTCGTCATCTCCGTCGGACTTGCACTCGGGAGAATAAAAATCTTCGGCGTCTCTCTGGGCGTCACTTTTGTGCTCTTTGTCGGACTTGCCGCCGGGCACTTCGGCATGGCGATTGAGCCGCACGTTTTAACCTTCCTGCGCGACTTCGGCCTGATACTTTTCATTTTCTTCATCGGCCTGCAGGTCGGCCCTTCGTTTTTCTCCAGTTTTAAGTCGGGCGGCATCATCCTGAACGGTCTGGCTGTCGGCGCCGTTGTGCTCTCCATCTTGGTGACGATTTTGCTCTGGGCACTCACAGCGGGTCTGATTGACCTGCCGACGATGCTCGGCGTGCATTTTGGCGCCGTCACCAACACCCCCGGCTTGGGCGCCACGCAGGAGGCGCTCGCCGTTATGGGCTGGCAGGGAGCGGACATTGCGGTGGCTTATGCCTGCGCCTATCCGCTCGGCGTCGTCGGCATCATTGTTTCGGCCATCATTATCCGCATCATCTTCCGCGTGAATCTCGCAGAAGAAGACAAAGCCTGGGAAGCCGACGAAGCGGACAAAAATGAAGCCCCCAGCTCCTTTTATGTTGAAGTCGTCAACGACTTTCTCCACGGCCAGACGATTCAGTCGATTCGTCAGTTCATCAACCGTCCGTTTGTCTGCGCCCGCATTCAGTCTCCCGGCGGCCCAATCCGCAGTCCCGGCCCCGATACGGAAGTCTTTAAGGGCGACATCCTCCGCATCGTCTCGGAGAGCGAACACAAAGCCGGCATCGTCGCTTTCTTCGGCAAAGAGGCGCTCGGCGTTGACCTGCAGATTCAGCACTCGCCGATCCACTCCGAAACCGTGCTCGTCACCGACCCCAAGGTGAACGGCCTCAAGATCAGCGATCTGCACCTGTCGCACTACGACGGCCTCAACATTACGCGCCTTTTCCGCGCCGGCATGGAACTCTTTCCCTACCGCAGCATCCATCTGCAGCTCGGCGACCGCCTGCGCGTTGTGGGGCCGGAGCGCGCCATCATGCGCTTTACGGCTCGCGTCGGCAACCAGTCGCACAAACTCGACCATCCGAACATCATCTCGATCTTCGTGGGCATCGCACTGGGCATCCTTGCCGGCATTCTGCCGATTGCCATCCCCGGCATTCCGGTGCCGGTGAAGCTCGGCTTGGCCGGCGGACCGCTGATCGTGGCCATTCTGCTCGGCCGTTACGGACCGAATCTGCGGCTCGCTACCTACACCACAAATTCGGCGAGCCTGATGCTCCGCGAGCTCGGCATTGCATTCTTTTTGGCCAGCGTGGGGCTTGCCGCCGGCGACGGATTCCTGCAGGCGTTTGCCTCCGGCGAGGGATTTGCCTACATGGCGCTTGGCCTCTGCATCACAATGCTTCCGCTGCTCATCGTAGGCTATGTTGCACGCAGGTTCTTCTCGCTCAACTACCTCTCGATCGTCGGCATGATGGCCGGCACCACCACAGATCCTCCGGCACTCGCCTACGCGGCAACCCTCTCAGAAAAGAACAGCTCCGCTGTGGCGTACTCAACGGTCTATCCGCTCGCAATGTTCCTGCGCATTCTGACCGGTCAGGCACTGCTTCTGATCTTCTGGGCTGAGCTCTAAGAAGTCGTATTAATCCCTCCCCAAAAAAACGGCGCTCCCTCAGAGCGCCGTTTTTTTGTGGAGCTTGACCGCGGCGACGAGCTTCCCCAAAGGTGCTCCGTTGCCGCAGAGCCGGCTTTAAGGCTTCACTTCCGTTTTTTTCTGGTCAGCCGCCGCCTTGGCACGCGCCTCAAGCATCACCAGCGTTTCACGCGCCTGCATATATTCTCCGCTGTCGGGCGGAATGCGCGGGAGCATCGCACGAACCACGTCAACGGCCCATGCCCAATCCTCGGCAGCAATGGCCGCCATCACCGCGAGACGCTCCGCGCGCGGATCATCCGACATCAGTCCGTACGCTTCCTTGACCACGCGGTTGGCATCGGCATACCAATCGGACTCCTGAGCCGTGAGCACTGCAGCGCCGTACTCGAGCATCACGTCACGGTCACGAGCAATCTTTGGTTCGACTTCTCTGGCCGTGCGAAGCGCACGTGCCGCAGCACGGAAGTCGCCCGCCTCAATTTTCTTGTGTGCGAAGAGCACCCAGGCACGGCCGTCTTTAGGCGCAGTCTTCAGATACGCTTCGATCGACTCCGCTGAAGCGTTGCCCTCCATCACCTTTTGGGCATTCGTTAATTCGAGCATCTCGGGAGACCCGAGAAACGCGTAGGAGCCCCCCGCTACGACGGTGATGAGCACTGCCACCGACACGGCCAGCTGCACGCGGGAAAGCCGCGTCGAGGGCTTGGCATCGGCGGAGGGCGACGCCGCTCCGGTCGGATCCGCAGCGGGCTTTTGCTCCTCAATCACGCGGCGGCGCAGGTCCGTTAAAAGCGACTCGTACTCGGCCTCTGAGATGCGCCCAAGCGCTCGGTCAGCGTCAAGCTTGGCTTTTTCAGCCTGCAGCGCTTTGGTGGCCAAAGCGGTCGCTTCGCGGTCAAGCGCTTCGCCGTTCACATCGTTCTTAGTGCGCAGAACCGTTGGGAGCACCGCAGCGATGGCGGCAAGCAGCATCAAAGCGCAGATAACGTAGAGAAGCCAGGTGGAGGTCATGGTTTTGAGGGAAAGATCAGTGGAAACGCTACTGTAGCGAAAAAAAGCGGCACCGGTGCGGTGCCGCTTTTCTTTCTCTAAGTGAGAGCGTCGTTTTCAATCGACACTCTCACTTGACTCAGCCTTCAAAGCACTTATTACTTGCCGGCCTTGGCGGAAGACTTGGCAGCGATGGCCTTGCGCAGCAGAGCGGTCGCATCAGAAGCGGCCTTGGCACTCTTGGCGAGGCTGCGCTGAGCTTCTTCGGGATTGTGGAAGTACGCACCGTTGACGGCCGTCCAGTATTCCCAATTGATGTGAGCCGAGGCGTGGAGCTTACGAGCTTCATCCAGCGTCTTTTCATCAACGCCCGAGGCAATCGCAAGTTCGAAGGCATTGAACATGTCGTTCATGCGGGCTTCAGCTTCGCGAACCTTGCCGTCATAGTGACCCTTCATGGCATCGATCGCCTTGTTCATCTGTTCGGCGGTCTTGTCCTTGTGGCAGGTCAGGCAGGTTTCCTGCATGTAGTGACGCGGCGAGGTAGCCCAGTGAACCGTGTACATCTTACCGGTCTTTTCGTCCTTGACCTTAGGCATATGGCAGGTAGCGCAGGTAGCACCGGCCTTGTCGTGCGTAGAGCCGAAGTACGTTTCAGTGTCCGGATGCTGCATCTTCACGAGCGCTGCGCCCGTAAGGTTGTGCTTGAAGTCACGGAAACCGATCTTGTCGTAGTACTGCTCGATCTCGTCGGCATTGACAAACGGGAAGTGGTTGGTCAGGCGGCTGTCGAAGCCGATCTTGGCGCCCGTCTTGGCATCAAAGCCCGGGTTGCAGATGTATTCGACGTGGCACTGAGCGCACATGAGGTTGGAGTCCGCCTTGTCCATATAGGCGATCTTGCGGGTGAAGCCGCGAACGCCCACATCCTTCACATCGAGCTTCGTCGGATGTGCAGCAACATCGCGGTAGACGTTCGGCACGGACTTGTCGTCGCGCGTCACGGCATCGATCAGCGCATCGCGGACAACGCGCGGCTGAGCAGTATGCGGATCATGGCAGAAGTTGCAGTTGATGGCGTGATTGACCTTGCGGACCACATCAACCGGATTCGAAGAACGGCTGAACTGAGCGCCTTCGACCTTGTCGCCAAGGTAGGCCCAGTCCATCATGACGTCGGTGGACTTGCACGACCAGCAGACGGCATTGGCAGCGGCCGCGGTGCCGGGCTTGTGGACCTTCTGCGCGTTGTTGTCCGGATAGTTGTCCTTCAGAACATCCCAAACCTTGTAGGACTTGCCGCCGTCGAGCGTGGCATAGAGCCAGCCGTCCTTGGGTTCGAAGCGGCCGCCGAATGCACGGTCAACGATGAACTGGTCGATGGCCATCCACACATGGGCGCGCGGCAGATCATGTTCTACCGTGAAGCCATGGGCGCCGAGCGCGCGGTCAAAGAACGGATCGGGAGCCGGGCCATTAGGCGCCTTCTTCGACTGACGAGCAGCGCGGCCGTCATCCTTATAGAGGGACTTGTACTGCGCCTGATGGCAGCCGCCGCAGGTAGCCGGATCCATGTTGACCGTCGGACGATCCGTCACCTTCTTCAAGTGCTGATCAACGCCCGAGTGGCAGGACGTACAGGCAATGTCCTTGTGCGCAGCGCCGGCGTGCGCCTTGGTGATGTTGGAGTGGCAGGTCGTGCAGGTCGACAGATCCGCGGCCTGAGCGGAAACGCATGCGCCCAGAGAAAAGAGCGCGGCGGCAACAGCCGTCAACATAGGCTTCGTGTTCATAAGAGGTCTCCTTCCAGAGCATTTGAAGCTCTGCCGCCGCAGCCCTTCAACGGGTGTCTGATGGGCTTGCATCTCGGCGGTATTTTTTTATTCGTGTGAAATTGTATTTTTCCTTACAGCATCCTTAAAGACCTCTGATGGGAGAGGCCTAGTTCTAATTGAGAACCCCTCTCAACTCTGTTGTTAGCCACTGCCACAGCGATATAGAAACGATAGGTCGCCCCTATTTACCAATGAATAGGTATATAGGGTGTTGCCTCGGGGGTTAACCCGACTCCCCCAATCGAGAGGGTGCAAACGCGCGGCCGCCGAATGCAAACACATTCGACGGCCGCAAAACATGAAAGTTGTGAAGCAAATATTTCGAAATGCTTCCGCAGAACTAATTCACTTCTTCGTCCTTCTTGCGGGGCCAGCAGACGATGCCGCGGGTAGCCGGCAGCACAGACGGATCAAATTCGGGGTTCTCCACCCCTTCCGAACGCTGCTTGAAATAGTCCTTCATTGCCGCAAATGCGTAGCGGCCAAGGAGTGCGATGGCTGCGAGGTTGAGCATCGCCATCAAGGCCATAAAGAGGTCAGCGAGATTCCAGACAATATTGAGACTCGCGACGCTGCCGAAATAGACCATCACCAGCACGCAGCCGCGGAAAATCCAGCTCGCTATCGGCCGGCGGCTGATGAAGTCCATGTTCACCTCGCCGTAAAAGTAGTTGCCGATGATCGAACTGAAAGCAAAGAAGAGAACGATCACCGTCATAAAGGTGTTGGTCCAAGCGCCGAGCTGCCCCGTGAGCACATGCTGAGTGAGTTCGATCCCAGTGAGCTGGGCGCTGTGCCAATCGGGCGAAAGCAGAACAATCATGGCCGAGGCCGTGCAGACGAACATCGTGTCGACAAAGACGCCCAAGGCCTGCACCAAACCCTGTTTGACGGGGTGGGATGCATCCGCCGTTGCCGCCGCATTAGGCACGGAACCCATACCGGCTTCGTTGGAGAAAAGCCCGCGCTTAATGCCCGTCATGAGCGCCATGCCGAAAGCTGCCCCGGTTACAGCATCCACACCGAAAGCACTCTTGACGATCAAGAGCAGAACTTGCGGAACGAGCGTGATGTTCATCACGGTAACCACCGCAGCGAGGAGCAGGTAAGCCCCTGCCATCAGCGGCACCATCCATCCCACCACTCGCGCGATGCGGTTCAGGCCGCCGAAAATCACCAGCCCCGTCAGAACTGCGATGACTAACCCCGTCCAAGCCGGATCCACATCAAAGGATGCCTTGAGCGAGAGTGCCATCGTGTTGGCCTGCACGGAATTAAAAATGAGGCCGTAAGTGACCGATATCAGCACAGCAAAGAGCCAGGCCCCCCAATGAGAGCCCAGGGCATTGCCGATGTAGTAGGCCGGTCCGCCCACGAAGCCGCCGCCGCGGCGCGGAACTTTATAGATCTGCGCGAGGGTCGATTCCACAAACCCCGTTGCCGCGCCTAAGAGCGCTATGACCCACATCCAGAAGACAGCACCCGGGCCGCCGACCACCACGGCAATGGCAATGCCCGCAATATTGCCCACGCCGACACGCGACGCCGTGGAAACGCAGAAAGCCTGAAAGGTAGAGATATGCCCTTTCTTCGTTTTGGCTGTAGCGCCCTCTGCAACGAGACGCACCATCTCACGGAGATGGCGCAGCTGCACAAAACCGGTGCGGAAAGAAAACCAAAGTCCCAATCCCACCAGCATCACGATCAGGACGTATGACCAGAGGACATTATTGACGGCAGAGACGAGCGTGTTGAGAAGTTCCACGGCGAGGATGTTCCTTATCGAATCATTTTTGTTGTTTTCAGCGCCCCATCAGGCGCTTCGGACGGAATCGGTCATATTAACAAAACGACCTGTCCGCCGTCCGTCTTTGACCTTTTCCTTATCGCTTTTGATCCTGCCGCTCTCGAATCCGCACCTTGTCGGAGTGTCGAATCAGTTGCGGTTTGCAAAATTAGGGTTTGTACTAATAGATCTCAAATCCTGTAAATCAGCGTCTTAAGACCTAGTTCTTTTGTATAACATTGTATTCGTCTAGGTTGTGAATTCACTTGCCGCTGTTCGTTTATAGAATGTCGATATTCTTTCCTGAGGGGAAGATTTTCTGCCGCGGCCTGCCGGGCTCTAAGCACCCGGCGTCGCGTCCTTCCGAGAGGAAAGCCGGAAGGTTGTAAGCCTTCTCCAATGATTGGGGAAGGCTTCCTTTTTGCCCGAAACAGAAAGCAAAACCGCTGCGGCTTCGAAAGAGGCGCAGCGGTCTGAGAAGGCTTAAAGTCAGCCCGACGAACGATAAGGGTTTAGAAGCCCGTACCGATCTGGAATTGGAAGCGCTGAGTATCGTCGCCTTCCTTGTCGTTGAGCGGGAACGCAATGGAGAACTTCAGCGGGCCCAAGGGTGAAATCCAGGCAATGCCAAAGCCCGTCGAATAGCGCAGATCCGCAAAGTCGATCTTCTGACGAGTGTAGTTGCCGTGCTGGTCACCCTCGTAACCCCACGCGTAGCCGGCATCCAGGAAGCCGAAGATTCGCAGCGTGCGGTCGCCGCCCGGGAGCGGAGCGAGAATTTCGATGTTGCCGGTCACCATGCGGTCACCGCCAAGATTGTCGCCGTCCGAATTGGCCGAATAATCCTTCGGGCCGAGCGTGCCCGAATCAAAGCCGCGCACCGAGCCGATGCCGCCCACATAGAAGTTCTTGAAGAAGGGGAACTGATCCGTACTGCCGTAGACGTCGCCCCAGCCGACTTCGCCGTTAAGAGCCAAAGTCCAGGTACGCGAGAGCGGGATGTAGTGCTGATACTGGTAAGTGGCTTTGTAGTACTGAATGTCCAGACCGGGGAGCCCTAATTCACCGGACAGGCGCTGATAGACGCCGCGGGTCGGCGCAAGCGAATTGTCGCGGCTGTCGCGGGACCAGCCGAGCGTGAGCGCCACGCTCACCGGATTATCGCCGAACTTCTCTACGTAGTTTTGATATCGCCGGGGCGATCTGGGATTCGCATCAACGTGCGTCGACTCCACGCGGGTGCCGAGGAACACGCGGTCGAGTTCAGTGAAAGGAATGCCCCAAGACACGCCCGCACCGCGGGTTTCATACTTCACATCGGCAACGTCGAGCTCTTCCAAGTCAACCTTGCGGTCATAGAGGTCATAAGTGCGGCTGATGCCTTCGGGCGTCACATAGGGTTCCGTCACGGAAAGCGCATACGTGCGCTGCGACTTAGACGTATTGACGTCGACCGACACTGAATTGCCGGTGCCGAAAACGTTGTTCTGCGCGAAGCCTGCCGACAAAATAATGCCTTCAGACGTGGAGTAGCCGGCGCCGAGCGAAATGGAGCCAGTCGGACGCTCCTTCACATTCACTTCAAGGTCGACCTGATCGCGCGTGCCCGGCACAGGCTTAGGTTCTGCAGTCACGGTCTCGAAGTAGCCGAGACGGTCAATACGGTCGCGCGAGAGCTTGACTTTGTCGCTGTCGAACCAGGCGGATTCGTACTGACGGACTTCACGGCGGATGACTTCGTCATGCGTGCGGTTGTTGCCGGTGATGTTCACGCGGCGGACATAAGCGCGGCGTCCCGGATCGATCGTATAAACGATATCGACCGTACGGTCTTCCGCATTGGAAATCGGATTGGCGTTGGCTGACGCAAAGGCATAACCGAGCGTTGAAAGCTTATCGGTCAGCGCGGTGGATACGTCTTTCACGGCCTGCGCGTTGTAGATCTCACCGGCCTTGAGCGTGACGAGTGCGTTGAGCTGATCATCAAGCCCGAGCAGATCGCCCTGAAGCTTGGCGCTGCGGATCGTGTACTTTTCGCCTTCCGTCAGGTTGATCGTGATGTAAACGTTCGACTTATCCGGCGCCACCGACACCTGCACGGAATCGATCTTGAAGTCCAGATAGCCCTGATTCATATAGAACGAGCGGATGGTTTCAAGGTCAGCGGCGAGTTTTTCGCGCGAGTAGAGGTCGCGCTTGGTGTACCAAGAGAACCAGTTCGGCGTTCCGAGCTGCATCAGATCGAGCAGATCATCCGAATCGTAAAGGTGGTTGCCGGTAATGCGGATCGAAGCAATGGACGAGGCGCTGCCTTCGTCAACATTGACCGTAATGCGCACGCGGTTGCGTTCAAGCGGCGTCACCGTCGTTTTGACAGAAGCCCCGTAATAGCCTCGGGCGAGGTACTGACGGCGCAGTTCCTGATCGGCGCGGGTGAGCGTTGCATTGTCGAAAATGCGGCCTTCGGCAAGCCCCACGTCTCGAAGACTCTTTTCGACCGCATCCTTGTCAAACGCCTTAATGCCGTGCGTTTCAATGGTTGCTACGGCCGGACGCTCCATCACGTGAACAACCACAACGTCGCCGTCCTGAGTGAGCGAAACATCGCGGAAAAGTCCAGACTGATAAAGGGAACGGATGGCGCGGACACCCTTTTCGGCCGTGTATTCATCACCGGCGCGGAAAGGAAGATGCGAAAAGACCGTACCGGGCTCCGTACGCGTGAGACCCTCGACGCGGATGTCGGAAATCGTGAACGCCGAAGCAGAGCCGGCAAGTACGAATGCGGCAGCAAGCGCGGCCGTCAGGCGGGTAATAGTGGGGAGCTGCAAGACGATTTCTCTCTCAACACTGAATTCTGTATCCGGCCGCTTGGGAGCACGGCTCCCCGGGCGCATCAACGACAAAAGCGTCAGCCGGCAGCGCCCGAAAAAAATTGTTGTAAGGTTAGCACAAGGAAAGGACCCTTCGAGCCGCCGCGGCGTGCTGAAAACCTCCGAAACGCTTCTGCGTTTGCGCGGCCCATTCATCCGCCGAGTCGGCCGATGTCATTCATGGTTACGTAAACAGCTAGAAGCAGAAGGAGCGCCATGCTGACGGCACCGAGTTTTTCCTTCAGTCCTCTGGCAAGACTCCGTCCCATCAGGCCCTCAATGCCCAAAATGACAAGCTGTCCGCCGTCCAAAGCCGGAATCGGAATGAGGTTCATGAAGCCGATGGCGATCGAAATAAGCGCCACAAATTCCAAGAAGGCGCTCACGCCCGCGGTCAGTGCGCTGCCGGCCATGCCGGCAATGCCGACGGGACCTGAGAGATTCTCGGTGCTCACCTCACCCTTAGCCATGCCTCCAACGGCCGCCGCTTGGAAACGCGTGAGCCCCACCACCTTGTCAAAGGCCGTTTCAAGCGACTGGAGCGGCGTGAGACGAACGGTCACAAACTCAATGCCCGGTCCAAACCGAAGTTCTGCACGGCCGACCGCAGACTGAGTCTTCTCGTCGAGGATACGCTTTGGCACCAATGAAATCTCAACCGGTGTTCCGGCACGATTGACTGAAAGCTGAACAGTTTTTTCGGGCGACGTTCGGATAGCGGCTGCAAATCCCTGCATGTCGGCGCGGCTGCCGTTGATCTTTTCAACGACGTCGCCCGGCTTGAGGCCCGCCGCGGCAGCGGGTCCGTCAGCCTCAACCTTGAGAATCGTGACGCCGCGGCCGGCCAAAAGAAACCCCAGTTTCTGCAGCACAAACCCATTGGTCTTGGCTGCCTCGTCGAGCGACAAACCTGACAAATCAAAGTGCCGCACATAGGTCTCGCCCGTCTTGGCCCGCGAGAACGTTACCGGCACATCAGCCTCGCCCGTATGCTCGAGAAGCGCAGAATTGAAGTCCATGACGCCCACGATGCGCCGCCCGTCGACCGCCGTCACCAGATCCATCGCGCCCACCCCCTGCGTCTGCGCCTGCGAGGCCGCTGCCGGCTCCACATAAGGCGCAATGTCCCGCACGCCGATAGCGCCCGAGGCAGTAAAGAGCATGACGGCCAGCACGAAATTCATGAGCGGCCCAGCTGCCACGACGATCGCTTTTTTCCAGCGCGGCCCCGAATCAAACAACACGCCGGTCGGCTCGCGGCCCTGCTCGCGAAGTTCATCGGCCTCTTCAAAGGCCACATAGCCGCCGATCGGCAGCAGCGACACGGCAAACTCCGTATCCCAGGCACGCCGGCGCCAAAGGACGCGGCCCATGCCGATTGAAAAGCGCTTGACACCGAAGCCGAGCCACTTGGCGGCCAAATAGTGACCGCCCTCGTGAATCATGACCACGATGCCGATGGTGAGAAGAAAGCCCACAAGGCTCAGGAGTACGGAAAGCGTCATTCGGATGGCTGGCTTCGACTAAAAAGGAAGTAACAAAAAACTCAGTTAAAGAATTCGGGGGCCGACAGCATTTCAGCGGCACGTGCGCGCGCCTCTGTATCAATGGCAAAAATTTCTTCTACGGACTGCGGCGCCGGCGCGCTGAAGCGCTCCGTCGTCATTTCAACCAGTTTCATGATGCCCGTGAAGGAAATTCTTTCATCAAGAAATGCCGCGACCGCAGCTTCATTGGCCGCATTCATCACAATAGAGGATCCGTCGCGGCGGCGAAGTGTTTCTCGGGCAAGTTCCAAGAGCGGAAATGTTTCAAGATCCGGCTCCTCAAAAGTGAGTCTCCCGATGCGCGTTAAGTCGAGAGCTCCCACGCCGGAATTCACGCGCTGCGGCCACGAGAGCGCCGCGGCAATGGGCGTACGCATGTCCGGGTCGCCTAATTCCGCCATCACCGCTCCGTCCTCAAAGGCCACCATCGAGTGGATCACCGATTCCGGGTGCACCACAACGTCAATGCGGTCTTCGGGAAAGTCAAAGAGCCACGAGGCTTCAATCACCTCAAGTCCCTTATTCATCAGGGTCGCGCTGTCAACACTGATCTTGCGGCCCATGCTCCATTTCGGATGTTCGACCGCCATGGCAGGCGTGATGCCTTCGAGCGTCTTTCGCCCGCGAAACGGGCCGCCCGAAGCGGTGAGAATGATCCTTGCGCGGCTGCGCGCATTGGGGTCAGCTGCCGCAAGGCACTGAAAAACCGCACTGTGTTCGCTGTCAACCGGATAGAGCTCTGCGCCGCCCTCGGCAACCGTCTTCATGAGGAGCGCCCCGCCGCAGACCACGCTTTCCTTATTGGCAAGCATCAGCCGTTTGCCCGTACGAGCAGCCGCAAAGGTGGGCGCCACACCGGCAGCACCCACAATCGCCTGCAGCACGGCATCCGTCTCGGGATCCGCGGCAAGCGCTTCAACGGCATCTGCGCCGGCAAGCGCCTCGACGTCACGGCAGCCCGCCGCATCCAATGCGGCCCGCAACGCTCCCAGCTTTGCAGGATCGGCGACCGCAGCCTGCTTGGCATGGGTAGCCCGAACCGCTTCAACGAGTTCGGGAATACGGCTGCCGCCGGCAACGCTTTTCACACGCCAGCGTTCAGGGTGGCGGCGGATGACGTCGACGGCCGAACGGCCGATCGAACCGGTAGCGCCAAGAAGCGAAATGGTCTGCATCGTTTTCTTTTTGTTGTGAGTTTGTGTGGAAGACGTATTTTCCGTCTTCTGCGGAAAGCCGGGTGATTTTAGGGCTGTTTTCGCGTGAGGCGAATGAGTGCAATTTCAGAGGCCGCGCCCAAACGAATCGGAAAGCCGTTCCAGAGCCCCGTGCCGGGATGCACATACATCAGCGCACTGCTGCGGCGGTAAAAGCCCCGCACGAAGCCGCCGTTGATAATCGCAACAGCCTCATCCATTCCCCAAATCTGCCCGCCGTGCGTGTGTCCGGAGAGCTGGAGCGCAAAATCGGCTTCATCGCAGTACTTGGGGAAGAACTTCGGCTGATGGGCCATCAGAATGCGCAGCGCCTCTCTGGATGCCGGAGCCCCGGCAAAGGTTTTTTCAAGATTCGGCATTTCACGCCCGAAACGCGCAGCCATCGGGTCGCAAAGCCCTGCCAAACAGAGTTGGGCAGATTTGCCTTCTGGGTTCTTCACGTCCAGGACGGTATGGGCATTACGCAGAACGCGTATGCCGAGCGCCTCGATTTTGCGCATCCAGGCTTCATAGTCCCCATAGTGCTCATGATTGCCCTCGCATCCCCAGACGCCGTATTCGGCGCGCAGATCCGCAAAGGGCGCCACATCACTTTCACGGCGCTCAACGGTTCCGTCTACGAAGTCTCCGGTAATCAGAATCAGTTTGGGGCGCAGTGCATTCACACGCTCCACAACGGCCCGGCTCCAAGGCTCCGTGAGAAGCGCCGAGGCATGAAGGTCGGAAAGCTGGACGAATTCGAACCCTTCGAGCGCCGCAGGCAGATTCTCAATTTCGGCGGTATGACGGCGAACCTCGGGCGCACTGACTCCCTCAGAAACACCCGCCGCAGCCAAACCCGCTGCTGCCGCGGCAATGCCAAGCGCGGTGCGGCGGTCTTTCTGCACGATGTAATGCATCTTTTCTCCGGACCGTCCGGCCAGTACGGAAAAGAGAATCAGCACTTCGCGCACGGCCGTCAGGCCGCAGAGGAAAAGCAGTACCGCTTCGCCCGAATTCCCCGCAATGAGAAACCAGCGAGGCGCCTCCGGAGAAATCAGGCCGCCGAAGAAAAAGACAGTGACGGTCGAAAACGATGCAGCTGCAACCACCAGCAGCGCCAGCGCAGCTTTGAATCGGCGAGGCAGATCCAGCGGCAGCACGAAGCGCCACAGAACCCAAAGGGCCATGATGAGATGAAAGACGGCAAATCGCATGAATAGCGTCTAGAGACTTAAGAGTCTGATCAAATAGGAAAAACGAGCCGATTTTAGCGGCTCTGGATCCTCCAGCGCCGCCATTGTGGCTCCGCCGAAAGGAGTGAGTCGGCAAACGAATGCAACCGAATGCTCGGCTCTGCGGCTTTAAACCGCTTCTTCCTCAAGCCGCTCAAAAAGCGCTTCACCCGCCGTAGCACGGGCCAGTCCTGACTCGAGCCCCTCCGCTTCGGGCTCCGGAACGAGGATTTCATAAGATGCATCGAACCGATAGTCCGACGTTACGATTTGTCCTCGAGCCGCTCGAAGAAGATTCTGGAAAATGCCGTCATAGGCCGTATCCATCGAAACTAGACACCGTATGAGGACTTCTCGTGCCCGGGTCGGCACCTTTTCCAAACCGAGCTGTGCTGAACCCTGATAAGCGCGGACCAGTCCGCCGGTACCGAGCAAAATGCCGCCGAAGTAGCGCGTCACCACCACCACGACTTCGCCGATACCGCTGTGTAGCACAGCAGTGAGCATCGGCCGGCCGGCCGTCCCTTTGGGTTCGCCGTCGTCGCTCGCGCCCACCTGCGCCGTTGAACCGGGTTCGCCGGCATTAAAGGCCCAGCAGTTGTGGGTGGCCTGACTGTGCTCTTCACGAATTTTTTCAATGAACGCGTGAGCAGCCTCTGGCGATGCCGCGCGTCCCACCGTGACGATGAAGCGCGAACGCTTCACCGTCTCCTCTTCGCGAAAGAAGCCCCCGGACGGCAGATCGGGAACGAGATAGTCCTCGGTCATCGGCCGTCAGGTCAGAAAAGCAGAATGGCGAGCATGATCCAAGTCGCCGCCGGAAGCACCGGCAGGCTTGCATCCATGCGGTCGAAGAAGCCCCCGTGACCCGGCAGCATGTGCGACGAATCCTTGATGCCCGCCAGGCGCTTAAGCATCGATTCCCACAGATCGCCGGCGATGGAGAGCGCAATGAGACCCGCGAGCACAATCAGTCCCCAGACAAAACCCGCGTGCTCAAAGACGAAGTTTGTGAAGACATTCTTCTGGTCGCAGAACCACCACGTCAGGATGAAGAAAATGATGACGATTACGTAGGCGCCGATCGCGCCTTCCCAGGTCTTGTTGGGCGAAATCGCCGGACACATCTTATGCTTGCCCCAGGCGCGGCCGCAGAAATAAGCGCAGATGTCTGCTCCCCACACGATGAGGAAGACCGACAAAACCAATACCCAGCTGCCGGCTTCGTAAAGCCAAAGCAGCGACAAATAAGCCGACGGCACAAAGATCACCGCCGTCGTCAGGCAGGTGAGCACGTTCACCTTGAAGCCGTTATAGCGGTGGAAGAGTTCCGCAAAGAAAATCACGCCCCAGGCCACCATCACGACGCCGTTCACGATGAAGAGGAACCAGTCCATCTTCGGGAGCGCCTGCGCCCAATAGAGCGAAAACTGCGAAATCATTTCAATCGCAGCAATGAGCGCAGCCGGCACCGGACCCAGGTTCCCAATGCGAAGCCACTCATAGAGCACCAGCCCGAAGCAGATGGCCATCACTCCGGCAAAAGCCAGCGGACCAGACCAGATGGCGAACCACAAAATCAGGAGCAGTACAACTGCAGTGGCAACGCGAAGCTTCAGCATGGATGTTCTCTTTGGAGGAGGAATTGATTATTGTTGTTGGGATCTAAACGACATGCCGGCTGACGTCCGTTCGTCACGACACAGCACTTCAAAGCCGTTGGCTCGCATTTTAGACTGAGCTTGCCGCATTCTGGCTTAAGAGAAGCTTCCGCGAAGTTTTCGGGCTTGCTCGCGGGAGCCTGAGCAGGTGAAAAAGCACCTGCCGGCCCAGCCGATCAAAGGAATAGATTCGCCTTTGAATAGAGAACCGCCCTGCCGGCCAGTTTGACTTGGTCTCCGACTCTGCGGCAGTAGAGCGTTCCGCCGCGCTTTGAAGCCTGCCGAGCAATCAAATCCGTCTTGCGGAGCTTATCGGCCCAGAGCGGCACAATATGACAGTGACCGGAGCCGCATACAGGATCTTCGGCAACATGGAGTTTCGGCGCAAAAGTCCGGCTGACGCAGTCATACTGACTGCCGCGCGCGGTGATGTGAGTGAGCAGACCGTCGAGCCCGAGGAGGAGTTCCGGGTTCGGCGCCGCATCGCAGACCTGACGTTCATCGGCCAAAACACAAACCAAATCCCGCCCCATCCAAGCCTCAAGCGGCCGAACACCGAGCGCAGCTGTCATGGCTTCGGTGACAGGAACGGGCGAAAGCGCATAAGCCGGAAAATCCATTTCGTAGCGGTCGCCGGCACGCTTGACGTTCAAAACGCCGCTTTTCGTTTGAAATGAAATGTCGCCGGCATTGGGTTCATAAAAGCGCATCAGCACATAAGCCGTGGCGAGCGTTGCATGCCCGCAGAGATCAATTTCTCCGCCCGGCGTGAACCACCGCAGACCATAAGATCCGGCACTCTTTACGGCAAAGGCTGTTTCTGAAAGGTTGTTTTCGACGGCGATGAGCTGCATCACTTTGTCCGAGAGCCAAGTGTCCAATACGCAGACCGCCGCGGGATTGCCTTCAAACAAATGGTCTGCAAAAGCATCGACAACGTAGCACTTCATCGGGAAACTCCGCCTTCGCAAGCTTGAAATGCGCTTCAGCCGGCTTTTCTCAATTGCTCGCTTGTCATGCCAAAGCGCCTTTCGCGTCCAACATACCACGCCAGGGCATCGTCGAATGCTTCGCCGTCGAAATCCGGCCAGAGCGTATCGGTAAAGTAAAACTCTGCATAAGCCGCCTGCCAAAGCAGGAAGTTGGAGATGCGGCGCTCACCGCCCGTGCGCACGAGCAGATCCACTTCTCCGAGCTCCGCGGCGCAAAGCCTTTTTTCCACGCCCTCCATTGTCAGCTCACCCTCGGCCGCAGCGGCCTGAGCAGCCTGCAGCATGTCCCAGCGGCCGCCGTAATTGGCGGCGATAACGAGCGTCATTTTGCTGCCGGCAGCCGTTGCGGCTTCAGCCGCATCAATGGTTTCATTGAGCGCAGCGCTAAAGCCCGTGCGGTCGCCAATGACGCGCAGACGAACGCCGGCCTCTGACAAAGGTTTGCGCCAGCGCTCCAGTCCGAGGGCAAAAAGCTTCATGAGTGCGGTCACTTCCGCAGCCGGCCGACGCCAGTTTTCGCTTGAAAAAGCAAAAACGGTCAAAGTCTTCACGCCGCGCTGCGCAGCAGCCTCAACCACCCGCTCCAGAGCCTCAACACCCTTGCGGTGTCCTTCAACGCGCGGAAGGCAGCGAGACTGCGCCCAGCGGCCGTTGCCGTCCATGATGACGGCAACATGCTTGGGGATGGAAATGTCTTTAGACATGGCGGCGGCCTGAAAGAACGATGGTGCCCGATGCGGCAACGGAAAATTTCGGCATCGAGTCTAGCAAGGTCAAACACCGTGCAGCGTTCGAAAATGAAAACGAATTTATCTTGTAGACACAGGGATTAATGAGCTGCAGCCTCATTTTTGAGTGTCTCGCTGCGATAAACCTTGCCGCCCGAGACCGTCAGCATCAGTGCATTGCCGCGGCGCTCAAGCAGCATACCGCCGCCCGTCCACTCGTCGACCAGACGCTCAAGCCTCTGCGGCTGATCAAGGTCGGGCGCAAATACCTCCGCCTCATCGCCGCGGCGAATGACATACGCTGCAGCCTGAGCCGATCCGCTCTGAGGCGCGGCCGCCGGCAAAAGCCGTTCGCCGGCCTCCCACGGCCGCACACAGGTTTGAAGAAGCGGACTCCAGACGTATCCCGCAGAACCAATGCAGCCGTGAGCATCTCGGTCTGCGCCCAATAAGGGAGCAGTGCCGCTCGCCGCCGTACAAGCGCTCAGCAGCACTGGCATCGCACCCAACAGCACAAATTCGGCGGCTTTTCTCATCATCGGCTCCGAAGCGTTCAATGTCCGAAAAAAATGAAAAGCCGCAAAAAGCGTCAGGCATTGGATCGCCCGTGCTCTGCGGCTTACCGAAAGTCATGCCGAACGCCGCTGAGTGCGGCGTCCCGAACGGCATTAGACCGTCATGATTTCCTTATCTTTCTCGGCGATCACCTTGTCGATATCAGCCACAAAGCGGTCCGTGAGCTTCTGGATTTCGGTTTCATAGCGGCGCTGATCGTCTTCAGAGATTTCCTTATCCTTCTCCAGACGTTCGAGCTGCATATTGGCGTCACGGCGCAGATTGCGCACAGCCACCTTGGCGTCTTCGCCGAACCCTTTCACTACCTTGGTGAGTTCGCGGCGGCGTTCCTCGGTAAGCGGAGGCAGCGGCACGCGAATCGTATCGCCCGAAGTGGCCGGGTTAAGACCGAGGTCGGAATCGCGAATGGCTTTTTCGCAAACCTTCACCATGTTCTTTTCCCACGGCTGCACCGTCAGGGTGTGCGCATCGCCCACGCCCACCTGAGCAACCTGATTGAGGGGCGTCGGGCAGCCGTAGTAGTCGACGCGAATCTTGTCGAGCAGGCCCGTGCTTGCGCGGCCCGTACGGATGCGCGTGAAGTCGTCGCGAAGCTTCTCAACAGTAACGCCCATCTTATGCTGGGTCTGCTGGATGACATCGGCAGCAGTCATGAATGATTCTCCTGATATCCGCAGCGCCGGCTTGACGTGAACTTCGTCATCCCGAAGGCGTGACCCCGTCGCGTGAAACCGCGTTGTTCCCCGGCTCAATGGTTCAGGCCGGCGGATGAAAGCGCTGCATTAAATTGAAATCTGGTGCGAACATGGGCCGAAAACATCGTCTCCGGCCCATGTCTTAGCTTAAGGATTGTAGCAAGGCTCTATTACGAATGAACGAGCGTGCCTTCCTTTTCGCCGAGGAGCACGCGGCGCAGCGCACCCTTCTTATTGATGTTGAAGACTTTGATCGGCAGGCCTTGTTCGCGGCAGAGCGCGAAAGCAGTGGCATCCATCACCTTGAGATTGTTTCGCAGCGCCTCGTCGAAGGTGATTTCGTCATACATCGTGGCTGTCGGATCTTTTTTCGGATCAGCCGTATAGATGCCGTCAACCTTGGTGGCTTTGAGAACGATGTCGGCACCCACTTCCGCGCCGCGAAGCGCTGCGGTCGTATCCGTGGTCATAAAGGGATTGCCCGTGCCGGCGGCGAAAATAACAACGCGGCCGAGACGCAGATGACGCAGCGCCTTGCCGCGGATATAGGGTTCGGCAACCTGTTCGATATTGAGCGCTGACTGCACGCGGGCTTCAATGCCGTTGTTGCGGCAGCAGTCCTGCAGCGCCATGGCGTTCATCACGGTTGCGAGCATGCCCATGTAGTCGCCGGTGGCGCGGTCCATACCGGTAGCGCCGAGTGCGACGCCGCGGAAGATGTTGCCGCCGCCCACCACGATGCCTACCTGTACGCCGAGGTCCAGCGCCGTACGGAGCTCTTCAATCATGTGCTGCAGCACTGCGCGGTTGATGCCGAAGCTGTCCTCGCCCATCAGGGCTTCGCCTGAAAGCTTCAGCAGAATGCGCTTGTAGCAGGGCTTGGCCTGTACGTCCATTTGTTGTTCTCCTCACACCTTCACATTCACCCGCAGAGCATGCTCTGCAGACATTGGGCGAAATTATACGCGGTGAGGAGGTTTACCTATATGCCTTTTATACGCCAAGCAGCAAAACGCCGCCGACAAAACGCACAAAAGCCGCCCATTGCTGGACGGCCTTTGTTTGGCGGAGCCTCTTGGCTCACTCACGGATTCAAAGAAGACTGTTTTGGCGTCATCCTCCCCGCCCGTGCATGCGGTGAGAAAAGACTTTCAGCCTTTCCTTGCAGCCGTGAAAAGCTGCTCGAGGCGATTCCCTCTTTAGCGTTTAAAGACCCTTCCCAAACCGCTCTCGAGCGCGGTTCGTCAGGCCTATGCCAATCGCTTCGCGGGAATCGATATCCGTTTCTTTAAAGCGCAAGCCCGATTAGGCCTTGGCAGCGGCAGCCTGCTGGGCAGCCACTTCAGCGGCGAAGTCGTCAACACGCTTTTCAATGCCTTCGCCCACGACGTAGAGAACGTAGGAGGCGATCTTGGCATCGGCAGCCTTCAGGAGGTCAGCCACAGACTTCTTGTCGTCCTTAACGAACGGCTGGTTGACGAGCGTGACTTCCTTGAGGAACTTCTTGACGGAGCCTTCGGCGATGCGTTCGAGCATGGCTTCGGGCTTGCCGGCTTCGCGGGCCTTCTCGATGGCGATGCGGCGTTCGGAGTCGATCAGGGCGTGATCGATGCCGGTTTCGTCGATAGCCTTCGGCTTGGTGGCGGCGATGTGCATGGCGATGTCGTGGGCGAGCTCTTCGTTGCCGCCGACCATGTCGACGAGAACGCCGATACGGGAGCCATGGACATACTGTTCAATGAAGCCCTGAGCTTCGACGCGGGCGAAGCGGCGGAACGTCATGTTTTCGCCGATCTTGCCGACGAGAGCCTTGCGGACGCCTTCAACCGTGGTTTCACCGAGCGGGAGCTCGAGGAGCGCAGCGACGTCGGCCGGGTTCTTTTCGGCGACGAGCTTGACGGCTTCGCGAGCCATCTGCAGGAACTCGGGGTTCTTCGCAACGAAGTCCGTTTCGGAGTTCACTTCGAGGATCGCACCGAGCTTCTTGTCGTCGGAGACGTAGACCACCACGACGCCTTCGGCCGTCACGCGGCTGGCAGCCTTCGTGGCTTTGTTGCCGAGCTTGACGCGCAGGATTTCTTCAGCCTTGGCCATGTCGCCATCGGCTTCCGTAAGCGCCTTCTTGCACTCCATCATCGGGGCGTCGGTCTTGAGACGCAATTCCTTCACCTGGGCGGCGGAAATAGCAGCCATGTTCTGTTACTCCAAAATTGAGAACGAAAAAAATCGAAAGAATTCTAAGAAAAAAGGGAGCTCTTGTGCGAGCTCCCTTTCTCATGTCGGAGTGTTCTGCGGCGCATCGAACCCACTAACGGTCTTCAGCGTCCGCTGCACTCCTCTTTGAAGCTCGCGGCGGAATTATTCCGCGGCAGGGGCTTCGGCCGGAGCGGCCTCAACAACCTCGACGAACTCTTCGTCAGCGGCCTTTTCGCCTTCGGCGGCGACGGCGCTGTCAGCGCGGCCGGCGATCACGGCGTCGGCAATGCCGGCGGCGTAGATCTGGACGGCCTTCGAGGAGTCGTCGTTGCCCGGGATGACATAGTCGATGCCGTCGGGGGAGCCGTTCGTATCGACAACACCGATCACGGGAATGCCGAGCTTGTTGGCTTCCTGAACGGCGATCTTGTGGTAGCCCACGTCAACGATGAAGAGGGCGTCGGGAAGACCATTGAGATCCTTGATGCCGCCGATCGACTTGTTGAGCTTTTCAACGTGACGCTGGAAGTCAAGGGCTTCCTTCTTCGTGAGCTTGGCGGCGGTGCCGTCTTCGAGCTGCTCTTCCATGTCCTTGAGGCGCTTGATCGTGCCGCGAACCGTCTTGAAGTTCGTGAGCGTGCCGCCGAGCCAGCGCTGGTCAACCCAGCAGCAACCGGCGCGCTGCGCTTCCTGAGCAACGATTTCACGTCCGCCGCGCTTCGTGTCAACGAAGAGGATGCGGCCGCCCTGGCTCGCGAGCTGACGAGCGAACTTAACCGCTTCGTCGAACATCACGACGGTCTTTTCAAGATTGATGATATGAATCTTGTTGCGGGAGCCGAAGATGTACTGGGCCATCTTCGGGTTCCAGAAACGAGTCTGATGGCCGAAGTGGCAACCCGCTTCGAGCATTTCACGCATGCTGACCATTTGAATTTTCTCCAAGGTTTGTCAGTCTGACACGACCTGCAGGAACCGCTTCTTCTAGTGATGAATGAACGGCACCTCGGGCGCAGGCCGCGCGCAATGTACATACCCGGGCCGACCAAGGCTTCCGGGCGCTTATGGAAATGTTCCGGCCCGAAGCAGATCACCTCGAGCCGAATCAAGCGCGCAATTTTACGGGCGCAGTTAAAGGAATTCAAGCCGTTTATCGACTTTTTTCATTCCGAGCTTTTATTCCAAGGGCTTGGCGCTCTTCACATCGAGCTTGGTGCTGTTCCAATCACGGTCAACCTTGGCGCGGATCTCCATGAGCTTGCCGCGATGAACCATTGACCAGTTGCGGTCGTGGTCGAGTTCGGCGGTAATGACGCCGCCCGCCTCGTCCTGGAACTCATACTTGTCACTCTTGATGTGGCTCGTAAAGCGCCCGCGAAGGATGACGTACTCATCATCAGCGCCGTTCTTGATCACATTCTCAACCGTGGTCGGCGTCGTGGGACCAAAGCCTTGCGGCGCCTTGTCCTGCGAAGTCTGCGCAGCGGCGGGAGCATCAAAACCCTGGGGCGCGGCGCCCGAGGCGGCCTGTGCGGCGAGCGGGAGAGCGGCAGCAAGCGAGAGTGCGAAGAGAGCAGTGCGGATATTCATGGTGAAACCTCTCTATGAACAATATGTGTCGCAGGAGTGTTCGAGCCGCTGGGGAAAAAGCAGCTGCAAACATTTTTCCTATCTGGTTGAGGTTTAGTTTAGAAAGCCTCAATTAGGATGTGCTGAGGCATAGATGAGCTGCGCCTTAGTTTTGCCGAAAAACTTCTTAAGCGCAGTAAAATCGCGAACATTGACGCTGCGGCGGCCGACTTCAGTCTCCTGCGGCAGCGCCGATCAACATAAATCATTAAGCGTCCGCCTCTCTCAGATAAAGAGCAGCGGACTGCCGACACATTCATTTTCTCCGCAGCCCATACGGCAGCTTCAATCGTTTGCCGCCTGATGCCGGAGTTTGCTTTCCAATCATGTCCATTTCCATTAAAACGCCCGAAGACATTGCCGGTCTGCGGATTGCGGGCCGCCTTGCCGCCGAACTTCTCGACTACCTCACGCCTTTCGTCAAACCCGGCGTTTCCACGGGCGAACTCGATCGTCTTGCTTACGACTACACCGTCAACGTTCAGGGCTGCATTCCCGCTTGTCTCGGCTACTGCCCTCCGGGCATGACGCCCTACCCCGCCACCACCTGCATTTCGATCAATCACGTGGTCTGCCACGGGATCCCGAGCGACAAAAAGATTCTCAAGGCGGGCGACATTGTCAACATCGACGTCACCAGCATCAAGAACGGCTACCACGGCGACACTTCGCGCATGTTCGTGGTCGGCAAACCCACCATCGCCGGCAAGCGTCTGGTTGATCTGGCCTTCGGCACCATGTGGGCCGGCATCGACGCCGTCCGTCCGGGCGGGTGCTTCAATGACATCGGCCGTGCCTGCCAGGCTTACGCCGACGCCAACGGCATCTCGGTTGTACGCGACTACGGCGGTCACGGCATCGGCAAAGGGTTCCATGAAGAACCCCACGTCAACCATTTCCCTGTCAACCATCCGACGCCCAAGTTTGAACCGGGCATGGTCTTCACGGTTGAACCCATGGTGAACGCCGGCCGCTACGGCGTCACGATGCTCAATGACGGCTGGACGGTTGTCACCAAGGATCACTCGCTTTCCGCACAGTGGGAGCATATGGTGCTGGTGACTGAAACGGGCTACGACGTGCTGACGGTTAGCAAGGGCACGCTGCCGCCTCCGGCCTTTGTGAAGGGCTGGCATCTCCCGGAAAACCTCTAAACGAACTCAGCGGTCTGCCGCATTCGGCCAGATCCTGATCAAGGCGGCTCGTCAGCGCATGAAGCGCGGCGGCCGCCTTTTTCTTATCCTTTAGGCATCCAACCGCTTCTCACCGATCCTGCCCTTATGCCCTACGAACTGCCTTCCGATGCTGTTGCCGGCGTCGTGCGCACTTTTCAAGCCGCCCGAGAGCGTCTTGCCCAAGCGTGGCGCGAGCATCGCTCCACGGACGACTATCTGAGGAGTCACTCCGCCCTGCTCGACGCTGCGGTGAAGTCTCTTGCGGAACTCGCTGAGCTGCCGACAGACCGTTTAGCCATCGAAGCAGTGGGCGGATTCGGACGACGAGAGCTCTTTCCCTATTCCGACATTGATCTGCTGGTGCTCCTTGAGGATGAAGCTGGTGAGGATCCAATACTCGCAGAACATCTCTCGGCCTTTCTTTCCGCTCTGTGGGAGCTCGGACTCACGGTGGGCGCAGCGGTCCGAACCCGCACCGAATTCACCGTCGAGGCCGGCAAAGACGTCTCCATCGCCACGACCTATCTCGAATCGCGGCTCCTGCTTGGCAGCGCCCGCCTGTATTACGACGCCAAGGACGACTTCTTCGCGGCGCTCGACGCCCGAGCGTTCTTTCGCGACAAAATGCTCGAACTCAAGCGCCGGCATCAGAAATTCGACGATACGCCCTATGCGCTCGAACCCAACCTGAAGGAATCTCCGGGCGGTCTTCGCGATCTGCAGGTCTTTCTCTGGTGCGCTCGAGCCGCCGGTTTGGCCGACAGCGTGGAGGCGATGCACCGCGCGGACCTCATTACCGAGCGCGAAATGCACACCATCCGGCAGTGCTACGACTTCCTGAAAACCATCCGCATCGAACTTCATCTGCTTGCCAAACGCGATGAAGACCGGCTTCTCTTCGATGTTCAGGAGGAATTAGCGAGCCGCCTCGGCTACCGGGCAACCGGGCTCATGCGGGCTTCCGAAGCGCTGATGAAGCGCTACTACTGGCACGCCAAATCCGTCGTGCAGATGTCGATTATTCAGCTGCAGACCATTTCCGACCGCCTGTTCGGCGGCTCTTCGAGAGCCACGCCGCTGCGGCTTGAATCCGCCTTTCTGGCTCGCGGCGACGAAATGGACATTGTGGCCGAGAATATCTACGAAACGGATCCCAATGCCATTTTGCGCACCTTTCTGGTGTTTGCTACGCACCCCGAACTCACGCGGTTTTCAACGCGGCTCTTGCGCGCGCTTTGGCATGCTGCTCCTGAAATCGGCCCCGCCTACCGCGACAACCTGCGAAACCAAACAACCTTTCTCGAGATTCTGAAGCTCGAAAAAGGCGCGGATGACGCCCTCGTGATGATGAATGCCTGGGCCATTCTCGGGCGCATGCTGCCGGCCTGGCGTCACGTGGTCGGACAGATGCAGCACGACCTTTATCACATCTATACGGTCGACCAGCATTCGCTGCTCGTGGTGAAAAACCTCTGCCGCCTGCGCCGCAGCGAGCACGCGCATGAATATCCGCTCTGCACCGAGCTCATAACGGCGCTGCCGAATTCGTGGCGGCTGATCGTTGCCGGTCTTTTCCATGACATCGGCAAGGGATTGGGCGGCGGTCATGAAGTGATCGGCGCCGAAAAGTCGGATGCATTCTGCAAGCGTTTCGGGCTTTCCGAGTCCGACCGCGAATTCATCCACTTTCTCGTGCTCAACCACCTCGTCATGAGCCGAGTAGCGCAAAAGGAAGACATTTCGGACCCGAGTGTGGTTGAACGCTTCGTTGAACTCGTCGGCACCAAAGAGCGCCTCGATGCCCTTTACCTCCTCACCACCGCCGACATTCGGGCAACCTCCCCCAAGGTCTGGACGCCCTGGAAAGCCGGTCTCTTGGAGACCCTCTACAAGTCGGCCGTTGAGCGGCTTAACGGCTCCGAAGCCGAGAAGTCCGTCACGAGCATCATCGACGACCGCCGCGCGCGGGCTGCGGCTCTCGTGCACGGCGTCACGGACGCTACGCGCGAAAAGTTCTGGAAAGAACTCAACCTCGTCTACTTCATGCGTCATTCGGCCGAAGAAATCGCCTGGCATGCCGAGATGCTCGCCGAACGTGCAGACAGCCCCGATCCTGTCGTCAGAGTCAAACGCGGCACGGCCGAAGGCAGCCTCATCGTGCTGCTCTATCTGCCTGACACCAAGGGACTATTTCTGCGGGCAGTCGCCTTTCTCGGCAAATCGGGCCTCTCCGTAGTCGATGCGCGCATTCACACGACCTCTCACGGCTGGGCGCTCGATACCTTTGTGGCTAACGACGCCTTCGGGAAGTTCGCTTCGAGTGACAGTCTGAGAAAGCTCGAGCGGGACTTCGCTGACGCCCTCACCAACGGGAAACCCTTGCCGCCCGCGCCGAAATTCCGGCTTTCCCGCCGTTCACGGCACTTTCCCACCCGTCCTTCGGTGCAAATTCAGCCCGACGAATCCGGACGAGCTTTCATCCTTAATATCGTCGCCACCGACCGTTTGGGGCTGCTTTATGCCATCTCCAAAGTACTTGCCCAGTACGGCGTGAATCTGCAGACCGCCAAGCTCGCCACGCTCGGCGAACGCGCCGAAGACGTCTTTCTCATTGACGGCGCAGCGCTGCACGATGACGCTACGCTCCTCCAGCTGGAAGCGGAGTTAATCGAAGCCCTCCTGCCCAAGTCGAACTAGGGCGATCAATCAGCGCCCGCGCAAAATAGGAAAAGGTCCGCCGCCCGACTGAGCACGTCGGGCGCGGACCTTTCAGAAAAAAAAACAGAAGACGCGTGTTCTGCTTTAGAAGACGATCTTCGAGATGCACCAGCCGATCAGCGTGCCGCTCACGACGAAGACGACGCCCGGACGCAGATAAGAGTGGTTGATGACGAATGTGCCGAGGCGAGTGGTCCCCGTACGGTCAAAGGCCGTGCAGCCGATCTGCGCGCCGCCCGGAATGAGGAAGTCGCCGTAGCAGCAGGCCCATGTACCGATCAGGAATTCCGGCGGGAGTCCAAACTTCAGCCCCAGCGGCATCATGATCGTCGTCGATACTGTCGGCGAAAAGATCACGCTCGAAGCGAGGAATGCAGCAACGCAGAAAACGAAAGGCGCGCTCTGAGCAATGCCCGAGAAGACATCGGCGAGCAGCTTCGTGTGCAGGTCAAAGAACGTCCCCGTACACCAGGCAATACCGAAGACGCCGACAACGCCGATCAGACCGGAGCGGAAGACCGAACCGGAAGCAAACTTTTCAGGCGGCACGCGGCAAAGCATGATGATGAAGAAAGCCGTCGCCAGCATCACCATCTGAATGAGCGACGGGATCGGAAGCTGTGAAACCTTGCCGGCGGCTTCCCATGCCGGGCGAAGACCCGGAATGGAACCCACGCAGATCGAAACAAGGATGCCGATGAGGAAAATGGCCACTGCGCGGCGGGCGAAGGGCTTCTCTTCGAACTTCTTTTCGCCTTCGGTTACCCCAGCGAGCCACTGGTAGTCACCGTTGGCCAGACGACGCTTGAATTCAGGATCATCCTCGAGTTCAGCGCCGCGCCAGAAAACGGAAAGCGCCGTCACACAGATCGTCAGGAGGAAGGTTGGGACGGTCACCGCCAGAATCTGCCAAAAGGCCACGCCTTGGGTCGCCATGATGCCCACCATAGCGGCCATGGCCGCGGACATGGGCGAAGCCATCACGCCGATGCCCGCGCAGATCACTGAGGCCGACACAGCGCGTTCAGGACGAACCTTGGCCGAGGCGGCCACTTCGGCCACCACCGGATAGACGGCGAAGGCCACATAGGCCGTTCCCACCAGCATCACGAAAAAGGAGCAGACGAAGGGCCCCACGAAGGTAATGGCTCGGGGCCACTTGCGAAGGAGCTTCTCGGCCCAGCGCACCAGCAGATCCAGACCGCCCGACCCCTGCAGAACAGACGTACAGGCAATCACTGCCGTAATAATGAGCAGGACGCTGGTCGGAGGAGACCCCGGCTGAATGCCCATGCCCAAAACAAGAATGCAGACGCCGAGACCGCCCGCTGCGCCGAGGCCGACGCCGCCCAGGCGGCCGCCGACGGCCACACAGACAAGCACGACGGCCAGCTGAAGCCAAATAGAGAGATCCATTTCCATGATGCTTTTGATAATTGGTGGTATTTGTGCGACCTAAAGGTGCCGGAAACTGCCTCTGCGGCAGGCTTCCGGCACCTTTAGCGGCGGTAATTCTAGAAGATCTCAATGCGAAAGAACTAGCCCTGCCACCACTTTTGCAGTTCCTAGAGCATGCAATAGATGGCATAGCCGGCAGCTACGCCCGTGAATACATGCACGCATCCCGGCAGGAGATAGGAGTGGTTGAGCACCCAGCTGCCCAAATGCGTCGTGCCCGTACGGTCGAACGAACAGCAGCCAATCTGTGCGCCGCCCGGAATGAGGAAATCACCGCACGTTGCCGGGTAAAGCGCCACCAAAAGGAGGGGCGGGATGCCGATGGCTGCGCCGAGCGGCATGAGGGCCACCACAGTTGCCGAGGGACTGAGAATCACCGCTGAGAAGAAAAAGAGCACGAGTCCGAAGAGAAGCGGCGTCGATTCGGCCATGGTCTTAAAGAGCGACACGAACTGGTCGTGGTAGCCGTCAAAGAACGTGCCGGTCAGCCAGGAGATGCCGAAAACACCCACCACGCCGATGAGACCGGCGCGGAAAACCGAGCCGTCGGCGAATTTGTGCGGCGGAATCTTACAGGCCACGATGATGAAGAGACCGCAGGCGAGCATCACCATCTGAATGAGCGACGGGATCGGCAGCGTGCTGGTGCGGCCGTCAGGCGTCGTCCATGTCGGCAAAAGCCCTTTGAAAAAGCCCAGGAGCAGCACAACCGCCACACCCATCGCGAAAATGGCGACCGAGAGACGCACCTTATTGAGGCCCGAAGATTTCGCATTTTTGTCGTCCGTGCGCGAGAGGACCAGATCCTCGAAGTCGCCCTCGGCAACGCGGCGCTTGAATTCGGGATCATCTTCGAGCTCCGTGCCGCGCCAATAAACCGAAAGGCAGGTTGCGGCAGTGGCAATGATGAAGGCCGGCACCGAAATCATCAGGATGTCAAGAAGCGACACGTTGTAGGGCGAAAGCGACGCCACCAGCGCAGCAGTTGCGGCGCTCATCGGCGAAGCCACCACGGCAATGCCCGCAGAGATGACTGAAGCCGCAATCGGACGCTCGGGGCGCACGCGGGCCTGAGTGGCCACTTCTGCCACCACCGGGTAGACCGCAAAAGCCACGTAGGCCGTCCCGACAAAGATCACGAAGAAGGAACAGACAAAAGGCGCGACGAACGTAATGGCTTTGGGCCACCGCCGCGGCATCCGCTCGGCAATCTTCACCATCCAGTCCAGACCGCCGGCCCCCTGCAGAATCGATGTGCAGGCGATGACGGCCACAATAATGAGAATGGTTGAAACGGGCGGAGAACTCGGCTTGAGGCCGAAGAAAAGCACCAGAATGCAGACGCCGAGGCCGCCGGCGGCGCCGAGACCAACGCCGCCGTATCGGCCGCCGAGGCCGATGCAGAAGGCAACAGTGAAAAGCTGCAGCCAAAAATTAAGATCGGTTTCCATGATGTATCTCCAGACTTTTCGAGACGAAAAAGTCCTGCCGGGCCGCAGCATCTGCAGCCCAGATCAATGCTGAAAGCTCAAAGAAAGACGGGTGCGGCCGACGACGGTGTGAGGAAGACGTACGGCCGCACCCCTAGAGGGAGGGAATGGAGCCGCCCTAAAGGCGGGCCTCATTAAGCCTGGAGGGCTTTGGCTTCCTCAGAGAGAACCTTATCGGCGTGTTCGAGCTGCTCACGGACGCGTTCGGGCGCCGTGCCGCCGAAGGACCGGCGTGCTTTCACACAGGTTTCGAGCGAGATTTCCTCACGGATATCCTCCTCAATCTTGTCGGAGAACTGACGGTATTCGTCCATAGTGAAGTCGTCGAGGCGCTTGTTATGCTTGATGGCGTAGTTCACCATCGACCCCACGATATGGTGCGCTTCACGGAAGGGAATGCCTTTCTTGGCGAGGTAGTCGGCAAGGTCCGTCGCATTGGCGTAGCCCATGTCCGCTGCGCGGCGCGTCCGCTCTGCGTTCACTTTCATCTTGGCGATCATCGGCGTCACGATGGCGAGACTGTCGAGCAGCGTGTCGATCGAATCAAAAACCTGTTCCTTGTCTTCGGACAAGTCTGTGTTGTAGGCGAGCGGAATGCCCTTCATGATGGTGAGCATCGCCATGAGATTGCCGTACATGCGGCCGGTCTTGCCGCGAATCTTTTCGGCAATGTCCGGATTCTTCTTCTGCGGCATGATGGACGAACCCGTGCAGAAGTCGTCGGAGAGTTCAATAAACTTGAATTCCTGCGACGAGAAAGTGACGAGCTCTTCGCACAGGCGGCTCAGGTGCATGTAGCACATCGCCGCTGCGGCATTGAATTCAACCATGTGGTCACGATCGGAAACGCTGTCGATCGAATTTTCGGTCGGCCCATCAAAGCCGAGCGCTTTGGCCGTAAAGTCGCGGTCAATCGGGAAATCCGTGCCGGCGAGCGCCGCAGATCCCAAGGGACAGCGTCCCATGCGCTTATAGAGGTCGCCAAAACGCGTGAAATCGCGCTCAAGCATCCAGAAGAACGCCATCATCCAGTGTGCGAAGAGAATCGGCTGGCCTGTCTGCATGTGCGTGAAACCCGGCATGATCACATCGGCATTGGCACGCGCCACCGCGACGCACTCTGCCTGCAGTCCGCGGATGGCCTCCTGGACCTCGCGGATCACATGACGCAGATACATCTTCGTAGAGGTCGTCGTCTGGTCATTGCGGCTGCGGCCGGTGTGGAGCCGCCCGCCCGCTGGTCCGACGATTTCGGTCATGCGCTTTTCGATCGCCATATGGATGTCTTCGTCCTTGACGGTGAAGACAAACTTGCCCGAGCGGATTTCTTCGGCGACCTGGTCAAGTCCGCGGCAGATGGCCTGCGCATCCGCTTCGGAAATAATGCCCTGACGCGCAAGCATCGCGGCATGCGTCTGCGAATCCTTGATGTCAAACGGGCACACACGCTGCTCGAACGGAATCGTCGCATTGAACTTTTCAACCAGTTCGTTGGCCGGCAGGTCAAAACGACCGCTGCGGCTCTTGCTCTCTTGGCTGCTCATGAATCTCTCTCCATTTTGGTGGTGGTTTCATTGATGTCGTCATCGACAACATCATCGTCATGAGCGACATTTTCTCTATATTGTCGACAATATAAAAGATAATGTTGTCATAATATTGACGACGCTCAAAGTCGCCCGCCTCGTCTTTACGCTACTCAGAGAGCAACAAAGAGCTTCATTTCGGCTTAGGATTCAATTCGCACACAGCCCGCACCATCCAAAGGAACCACCATGAGTCAGGAAAAACTCATTCCCGCAGATCAAACCAAATGCGCCGAATTGGCGCGCTTCGTCGTTCGTACCACCTTTGAGGATCTCCCGGAAGCCATCGCGCAAAAGGCCGTCCGCCACATCCTCGATTCCATCGGAGCCGGCACGGCCGGCGCCATTGCACCGGAAACGACAATCCTCACGCAGACGCTTCATGCCGCTGGGGAAGGCAGCGGCACCGCTACGCTTTGGGGGCGCGGCGAAAAAATGACTCCGCTCAATGCCGCCCTTGTGAACGGCACCGCCTCTCATGCTTTTGAACTTGACGACACCGGCGGATGCGACCATTCCGGCGCAGTGGTTGTGCCGGCAGCCGTCGCAGCGCTCGAACTTGCCGGGCGCCCTGTTTCCGGCAAAGAATTTATTACCGCCGTGGTGCTCGGCTACGACATCGCCCGCAGAGCGCTCGAAGCCTGCGGCGCTTACGAACCCCACAACGGTGCGGGTTTTCATTCCACGGGTACCTGCGGCCCCTTCGGGGCAGCTGCGGCCGCGGCCAAGATTCTCGGACTGAATGCGCTCCAGACGCGTCACGCGCTCGGCATTGCCAGTGCCTACTCGGGCGGCCTCTGGGCCTGCGTTCATGACGGCGCTCAGAATAAGCGCCTGCATGCGGGACATGCCGCACAGGGCGGTCTCATGAGCGCGCTGCTGGCTCGTCAGGGCTTCACGGGGCCGGCTCAAGCCTTCGAAGAGGTCTGGGGCGGCTTCAACCACTCCTATGCTCCGACGTCATCGGATCCGGACGCCTGGCTGCGTGACTTAGGCAAAAACTGGAAACTCGCCCGAGTGTCCATCAAGCCGCACGCCTCCTGCCGCTCGACCCATTCTTCGATCGATGCCGTCGACAATCTCATGGCCAAATATGGCTTCAAGGCTGACGAGATTGCTGAAATTCTCATCATCATTAACCCGTTCGTCTACGGCATGTGCGGGGGCACGGCCATTCATCCGATGAATGCCGCGCAGCTCTCGATCCCCTACAGCGTGGCCGCCGATCTGGTTTTTGGCTCGGCCAGTCTTGCCTCCTTCACGCGCGAAAAGCGTGAAGATCCCCGCATTGCTGAAACGATGGCGATGATCCGATTCGATGTCGACAAGCGTCAAAAGGACGACGACGAACCGATGGTTCAGGTCACCTTGAAGGACGGGCGAGCGTTTGAAACGCGCGTTCCCATGCCGCTCGGCAGTCCGGTTAATCCCGTCACGGACGAGGCACTCCTTAAAAAGTTCCGCTCGGTGGTCGGTATGGTGCTCTCGCCCGCAGATGTCGACGCACTGGCCGAACGCCTGCTGAGCCTTATTGAGGTGACCGATGTCCGCGCTGAAGTGGCGGAAATTTTGGGACGTACGCCTGCGCACAGGGAAGTGTTCCGCGCTTAACGTGCGCCGTTAAAAGCTCTCGGCCGGCAGAAATCCATTCGCCGGCCGATGGGCCGCACCGCGGCAAAACGCGCGGTTCTATGCCTTTTTATCCATTGAGTCTGCCGCTGCTTCGCCGCGCCTCAGGTCGTCAGCGGCACCGGCTACTTCGAGCTGAATCACGGTATTGAGCGCCTCGCAGGCCTCGTCCATACTGCCCTTTTTAATGGCGTCCAAAAGACGCCGATCTCCGGTAATCAAATCCGAAAGATAATCCGACGGCAGGCTTTCCCCGGTTTCCCGCAAAAGCCGCAGGCATTCCGTAAGCAGTGACTCGGCAAAGACCTGCAGCACGCGGTTGCCGCAGCCCGAAATCAATTCGAGGCGAAAAGACTGGTGAATTTCAATCACCGCGGCGCCCGAGATCATCACGCGTTCGAGCTGACCGACCTTCTCCGTCAGGCGGCCGGCCGTCATCGGCGTGAGTCGTTTGACGGCGAGCTCGAGCACGGCATGTTCGATGAGCATGCGGGCTTCAAGATCTTCCATAGCGTTGAAGCCGCTCACAGTCAGCTGAGAGCCGATGTTTTTGGAAAGCTTCTCGGGCTCAGGATCAAGCACGGTGAGTCCGCGTTTCTGCGCACGGTGGATGATCCCCATCCGCGTGAGAATGTCGAGCACCCGACGCACGCGGTAGCGGGAAACGTTGAACCGTTCGGCGAGCTTCATTTCCGTATCCATCTTGCCGCCTTCCTGCGCCTGATGGATCAGGTGGTTGTGAATGTCGCGAAAGAGGCTTTCCTCGTCCATGAAGCGTCCAGAAGGAATGTCGGCCGCAGCACAAGCCGCTTATTGACAGACCGATAAAAAGAAGGGAGCAAGCGTTCCGTTGTCGCCAGCATCGTTAGTTAAGCATGAAAACTTATCGCGCCAGCACATACCCGTCAAGCGCAGCTGATCCCGGATGCACGCACCGCACCTGATTTTGCAGCATCCGAGTCCCTCAAATCATACGTTTTTAGACTGGTGATGCATGGCCATGTTGTCGACAAATATCAGCAACTAAGCCTCAAGTCCTAGGCCGCATCAACTTGACGCAGGAAACGCATTTGCGCTTTCAAAAGAAGCCTTTACAGCTTGAGTCATGATCAGCAAAATTCGTTTTCGAAAATTCAAATATGCGGCCGCAGAACCTCCTGCAGACCGTTCCGATTGATGGAGTTTGTTCATGTCTCTTAAGACCAAAGTTCTCACTGCCGCCGCATTTGCTGCTCTGCTCGCCTCCACCGCCGTTCAGGCTGTGACCTATACGGTCGGCACAGGCGCGACCTATCGTCCCTTTGAATACGAAGCGCCGAACAAAGAAATCGTCGGCTTTGACATCGATTTGATGAAAGCCATCGCCAAGGCTCAGGGCTTTGACGTCGAGTTCGTCAATACCACTTGGTCGACCATCTTCCCGGCGCTCAACAACGGTGACCGCGACATCATCATGTCCGGCATCACCATCACGGACAAGCGCAAGGAGGCCGTCGACTTCTCCGAACCCTACTTCCTCGCCCACCAGCTCATCCTCACGAGCTCGAACTTGCAGATTAAGAGCCTCAAGGATCTCGAGGGCAAGCTGATCGCCGTCGTCAATGCTTCTGCTGGCGACGTAGCCGCTTCGAATGCCTTCGGCAAGGCATCGACCAACATCCGCCGTTTTGACAACACGCCGCTCGCGCTTGAAGAGCTCGCCAACGGCGGCGTTGATGCCATGATCGGCGACGTGGGCGTGCTGCAGTGGTACATGAAGCAGAACCCCGACAAGAAGTTCAATCAGTGCCGTGATCCGGAATTCCAGGAACAGTACTTCGGCATTGGCGTGCGCAAGGGCAACACTCAGGTGCTCAACGACGTCAACGCGGGCCTGAAGAAGGTTATCGAGTCGGGCGCCTACAACGAGGTCTACCGCAAGTGGTTCGGTTCGGATGCTCCGAAGCTTCCGGCCTTCACGAAGTGATTGTCCTTTGACTCAATCCTTGAAGCAGAGGGCAGCAGAGGCTTCCCCGGCTGCTCATCGGCTTCAAGGTTAAAGCGCGCCGCCCATCCGACATATCCGGACGCGGCGTTTTCCTTATTCAGAACAACAACAAAAAGGATCCCTCATGTTTGGCTTCGAATCCAGTGTTATTGCGGAATACTGGCCGCTTTTCGTCCATGGCGCCTGGACGACCGTCCAGGTGACCATCATCTGCGTCTGCCTGGGCATGTGTCTGGGAACGCTCTTAGGCATGGGCCGCCTCGCACAGGCGCGCTACAACCCGCTTAAAGGCTTCCTGCACTACTGCGTGCGCTGGCCGATCACGGTCTACGTGAGCTTCTTTCGCGGCACGCCGCTCTTTGTGCAGATTTTTCTCATGTACTTTGCCGTGCTGCCGGTCTTTATTCACCCGGTTGACGGCTTGCTGATTTCGGGCCAGCTTGCCCGCGACATCCGCTCGAACTACGGTGCAATGCTCGCCGGCGTCTGCGCCATCACCCTGAATTCGGGCGCTTATATGTGTGAAATCTTCCGCGCCGGCATTCAGTCGCTCGACAAGGGACAGATGGAAGCTGCCCGCTCGCTCGGCATGTCCTACATGCAGGCCATGCGCACGATCATCCTGCCGCAAGCCTTCCGCCGCATGCTGCCCGCACTCGGCAACAACGCCATTGCTATCCTGAAGGATTCCTCGCTCATCTCCGCCATTGGTCTGGCCGAACTCGCCTACGCCGCCCGTACTGTCGCGGGCGCCTCGGCCCGCTACTGGGAACCCTACATCACCATTTCCTGCGTGTACTGGGTGATGACGCTGCTCCTCGCCTGGGGCATCCGCAGACTTGAAGCCCGCCTCGGCCGCGGCGACAACGGCATCGGGAGCTAAGAGCCATGACCGAACCCATCGTATCCATTCAGAATCTGAAGAAAGCCTTCGGCGACCATGTCGTGCTCGACGGCATCAATCTCAACGTCATGCCGGGCGAAAAGGTTGTTGTGCTCGGCCCTTCGGGATCGGGCAAGAGCACGATGCTTCGCTGCATCAACGCCCTTGAGATACCGACCTCCGGCGCCATCTTCTTCAATGGCGTCGAAGTCACCAATCCGAAGACCGACCTCAATCACGTGCGCGAGCATCTGGGCATGGTTTTTCAGCGCTTCAATCTCTGGCCGCACAAAACCGTCATTGAAAACGTCATGCTTGCCCAAGAGCTCGTTCTTAAAAAGGATCCGGCGGCAGCCAAGACCCGTGCTGTTGAACTCCTCAAGAGCGTCGGGCTTTTCGAGAAGGCCGACGCCTACCCGGCAAGCCTTTCGGGCGGTCAGCAGCAGCGCGTTGCGATTGCCCGCGCACTTGCCATGGAACCCAAGGTCATGCTCTTTGACGAACCGACCTCTGCGCTTGACCCGGAACTCGTTGGCGAAGTGCTTGCCGTCATGAAGCGGCTGGCTGAATCCGGCATGACGATGATCGTCGTGACGCACGAAATCGGCTTTGCCAAAGAGGTCGCCGACCGCGTGGTCTTTATGGACGGCGGCCATATCATTGAAGAGGGCGCTCCATCGGAAATTCTGGTCGCGCCCAAAGAAGAGCGTACAAAGTCCTTCCTCGCTCGCGTGCTCTAAAAGCGCTTGAGCCTTTTCAAAGTTCAAATTGAAGCCGAAGCGTCCTTCATGCGCTTCGGCTTTTTCGCTTCCAAGGAAAGTATCTCGACAATCCTCAATATCATTGATTTACAAAACAAATCAATGTAATCATGAATACGTAAGAGGACCCGAATTCTTTGCGTATTATCAAGCTGAACCGTACAATCAATCAAAAGAAGTACCTACGAGGAAGCACTTATCCGGTAACTTACTTTCATGCATGAGAAAGCATTTGTTTTAGCTGTGCTTTCAGCCTATTTGCCCTGCTGCGGTCTGCCGCTCTTACCTGCTTCTTTTGAAGGATTGGCATAAACCCGTACGCTTGATAGCCTCGCAATGTAATCTGCATCCTTCAGACTTTCGCCTGACCTTTTTTTCACGCCAATATTTCCCTCTCGGAGATCCGACGAATGCCTCTCGGCCGCATACATTCCTACGAAACCTTCGGGTCCGTTGACGGCCCCGGCGTCAGGTTTGTGGTCTTCATGCAGGGCTGCCGGATGCGCTGCGTCTACTGCCACAATCCAGACACTTGGCGCATTCATGCCGGTGAAGAAAAGTCTGCTGCCGAAGTGCTTCGCATGGCGCTGCGCTACCGCCCGTACTGGGGCAAAGAGGGCGGCATCACGGTAAGCGGCGGAGAGCCCCTTCTGCAAATCGACTTTCTGATTGAACTCTTCGAACTCGCCAAAACCGAAGGCATCCACACCACGCTCGATACGTGCGGTCTGCCCTTCACCAAGGATCCGGCGTGGCTCGTCAAATTTGAGCGCCTCATGAAGTCGACCGACCTCGTGATGCTCGATCTCAAGCACATTGACCCGCCGGCACATAAGCGGCTGACCGGCTGGAAGAACGACTCCATTCTGGCCTGCGCCCAGTGGCTCTCCGAACACGGCAAACCCATGTGGATCCGCCATGTGCTCGTGCCGGGCTGGACGGATGAAGATGCTACGCTGGTAAAACTCGCCGCCTTCGTTGCCCAACTTCGAACGGTCAAACGCGTGGAGGTGCTTCCTTACCACACGTTTGCCGTCCCCAAATGGGACCGACTCGGAATACCCAACAAAATCCGAGACGTTCTGCCCCCCGAACCTGAACGCGTAGCCAATGCGAAACGCATTCTGCATGCGTTCGGCGACTGACCAATTTCCCCAAATTTTTGAATGCTTTGATTATTTCTGGAGGTTTATATGACCAACGCTTGGAGAGGCTTCCGAGGCGATCACTGGCGCGACGACGTCAACGTGCGCGACTTCGTGCAGCAGAACTACACCCCTTATGACGGCGACGAATCGTTCCTCGCCGAACCCACTGACGCTACCCGCAAACTCTGGGGACGCCTGGCCGAACTTCAAAAGGAAGAACGCGCCAAGGGCGGCGTGCTCGACTGTGAAACCGAAATTGTCAGCTCCATTACGGCCTACCCTGCCGCCTATCTCGACCCTGAACATAAGGAATACGAGAAGGTGGTCGGCATGCAGACCGACAAGCCCCTCAAGCGTGCGTTCATGCCCTACGGCGGCATCCGCATGGCTCAGGAAGCGGCGAGCACGTACGGCTTCCATGTGAACGACAAGTACACCAAAATCTTCAACGAGTACCACAAGACCCACAATCAGGGCGTTTTTGATGCGTACACCGACGAGATGCGCGTGGCCCGGCGCAACCACATCATTACGGGTCTGCCCGACACGTACGGACGCGGCCGCATCGTGGGTGACTACCGCCGTGTGGCGCTCTACGGCATTGACGCACTGGCCGCGGAAAAAAAGAAGGACCTCGCCAACTGCGGCTGCGGCATCATGACTGACGACGTTATCCGTCAGCGTGAGGAACTTTCCGACCAGATCCGCGCACTCGGACAGATGAAAGTCATGGCCGAAAGCTACGGCTTTGACATTTCCGGGCCGGCGAAGAATGCCCGCGAAGCCGTGCAGTGGCTTTATTTCGGCTACCTTGCCGCCATCCGCACGCAAAACGGCGCAGCCATGTCCGTGGGCCGCATCTCTACCTTCCTCGATATTTATATCCAGCGTGATCTCGCTGAAGGGACGCTCACGGAAACCGAAGCGCAGGAGCTCATTGACCACCTCGTCATGAAGTTCCGCATGGTGAAATTTGCCCGTATTCCGGCCTACAACCAGCTCTTCTCAGGCGACCCAGTCTGGGCCACGCTGGAGATGGCCGGTCTCGGCATGGACGGCCGTTCGATGGTAACGAAGAACGACTTCCGCTTCCTCCATACGCTCGAAAATATGGGGCCGGCTCCGGAACCCAATCTCACGGTGCTTTATTCGAAGAACCTGCCGAAGGCCTTCCGCAAATATTCGGCCAAGGTCTCCATCAACACGTCGAGCGTCCAGTACGAAAACGACGATGTGATGCGTCCGATCTGGGGCGACGACTATTCGATCTGCTGCTGCGTATCGGCCACTGAAACCGGCAAGGAAATGCAGTTCTTCGGCGCTCGCGCCAACCTCGCCAAGTGCATGCTCTACGCCATCAACGGCGGCGTTGACGAAAAGACCGGCACGCAGGTGGCGCCGGCCTTCCGCCCGATCACGAGCGAATATCTCGACTACGACGAAGTGATGCTGCGCTTCAAGCCCATGATGAATTGGCTCGCGGGGATTTACGTCAATACGCTCAACCTCATCCACTACATGCACGACAAGTACTTCTATGAGGCCGCAGAAATGGCGCTCATTGATACCGACGTGCGCCGCACCTTCGCAACCGGCATTGCCGGGTTCTCACACGTGGTCGATTCGCTCTGTGCGATCAAGTACGCCCGCGTGAAAGCGATCCGCAATGAGGCCGGCGTGGCGGTGGACTATGAAACGGAAGGTGACTTCCCGCGTTACGGCAACGACGACGATCGTGCGGACAAGCTTGCAGTGTGGCTCCTCAAGGAGTTTCTCACCTGCATCCGCCGCTACCCGACCTACCGTCATTCCGAAGCGACGACCTCGATTCTCACGATCACGTCCAACGTGGTGTACGGCAAAGCCACAGGGTCGCTTCCCGACGGCCGCAAGGCCGGCGCGCCGCTTGCGCCTGGCGCCAACCCAAGCTACGGCGCAGAGCAGAGCGGTCTGCTCGCCTCGCTCAATTCCGTGGCGAAGCTCCCCTACGAGTATGCGCTGGACGGCATTTCCAACACCCAGACGATCAGCCCCGATGCGCTCGGTCACTCGCTTGACGAACGCGCGGACAATCTCGTCAGCGTGATGGACGGCTACTTCGCTCAGGGTGCTCACCATCTCAACGTCAATGTCTTCGGTACGGAGAAGCTCATCGACGCGATGGAGCACCCCGAAAAGCCCGAGTACGCGAACTTCACCATCCGCGTCTCCGGCTATGCCGTGAAGTTCATCGACCTGACGCGCGAGCAGCAACTCGATGTGATTTCCCGCACCTGCCACAAGCGCATGTAAGCCTCTCCCCTAATTGCCGACGAGCGCAATCCCCCTAAAAACGAGTGGTTAGCGAACACTCGTCAGGGCGCTTCGCCGGCATAAGCACCTTGAGCAGCGTGACGCCGTCACGCTGCTTTTTATCTGCATTTGCCTTTGCGGCCGTGAGAGCGATCGACATAAGCGGTATCAGGCAGAAATCAGATGCAATTGCAAACTGTTCGAAAATATCGTTTGCGCTACGCTTCATTTCACCATGAAGCATTCCCATATCTCACACTCCCTGCCCCAAGGCGGCCTCTCTCGCCGGCGGTTCCTCTATGCCGCGGCGGCGGGCAGCGCACTTCTGAGCGCTGGCGCGCTGACGGCATGCGCCTCTAAACCGAATGTGCCCGAGCCGCTCATACAGCCGCTCGGACAAACGACCTTTGCGGCCTATGCTGCCGACACGCGCACCTGGATCGAATCGCGCCGACGCTGGGCCACGGACGATCATGCGCTTGAACTTGAAGCCAACTGCCCAGCGGAGACACGCCCGCCCGCGGGCACGCCGATTCTGGGCGGCATTCTCTGCATTCACGGGTTAGGCGATTCGCCGTGGTCTTTTGTCGACCAAGCGAAGAACCTTTCGGCTGCCGGATGGCTGGTGCGCACAGTGCTCCTTCCCGGCTGCGGAACCATGCCCGAAGATATGGCAGCTCCGACGGCTGACGACTGGCGGCGCGTCGTGAATGAACAGGCTGCCGTGCTGCGGCGGGATCTCAATCAGCTGGGACCGGGCACCGACGGGAAACCGCGGCCGATGTGGCTGGGCGGCTTTTCCACCGGATGCAATCTGGCGCTCGAGGCCGCGCTTACCGGCCAAGCGGATGCCGACGGGCTGCTCCTCTTTTCGCCGGCCTTTGTCGTGCGCACGCATCTCACCTTCCTCGCGCCGCTCTTAAAGCCCTTCATCACGTGGCTCAGGGAACCTCAGGAATCCCTGATGGGCGGTCAGACGGCCTTTCGCTACACGATGGTCCCGGTGCCGGGACTCGCGGCCTTCGTCGATACCATGCGCGGCGTTGATGATGCGCTCAAGGCGAAGCCCTTTGCCAAGCCTGCTGTGGTGATGCTCTCCGAGCATGACTCCATTCTCGACACCCAATCGCTCATTGAATGGATTCCGCAGCGCTTTACCTCCGCGCAGTCCCGCTTCATCTGGTACGGCTCCCGCGAAGGACTGGGCAAAGCCGCCGACGATCCGCGGATTATTGTGCATCCCGATGAAATTCCGTCCGAACGCATTTGGAGCTTCTCGCACATGGCGATGAGCTTCTCCCCCGACAATCCGGAATACGGCCGGCATGGCCGCTCGCATATCTGTACGCCCGAGGGCGAAAAGCCCTCCTACGCAGCCTGCCGCCGGGGTGAGGTCGACTATGGCGCTTGGGGCGACAAACGCCGCAGCAAGATCCGTGCACGTCTGACCTTCAATCCGTATTTTGATGAGCAGCAGCGCGTGATTCAGTCCGTCATGGAAAGATCCGCGTGAGCGCCTTCTTCAGGTGCGGATCTTCCAGCCCTTAACGAGGAGCACTACAGCGGCCGCCGTGACGGCCAAAGCCGTTGCGGCAACGATAAGGAGGCTCAGCGTCGTGTTGGTGTCGCCGCTCCCGAAAAATCCCTGCCGAAAGCCGTCAACCAAGTAGTAAAAGGGATTGAGGCGGCTCGCGGCCTGCCAGAAGGGCGGGAGCGAATCCACGGAATAAAAAACGCCCGAAAGGAAGGTGAGCGGCATGATGACGAAATTCATCACGGCTCCCATCTGATCGTATTTTTCGGCCCAGAGCGCCGTGATGAGACCCAAGGCCGCCATGATGGCCGCACCGAAGAAACCGAAAGCAATGAGGAGCCCCGGTTCACGCACCGGAGGCGATGCCCACCAGGAACAGAGCAGATAGAGCCCGGCGCCAGCGAGCGCTGAGCGCACGAAGCTCGCGCCGATATAGGCAGCGGCTACCTGCGGTCCCGGGATGGCCGGCAGAAGAATAAAGACGAGGTTCCCTGAAATCTTCGACTGAATGAGTGAGCTCGCCGTGTTGGAAAACGCATTCTGCAGCACCGTCATCATGATGAGGCCCGGAATGATGAAGGCCGTATAGGAGACGCCCTCATAGACGGGCAGGTGCTTGGAGAGCGCTTCGCCGAAGACAAAGAGATAGAGCCCGCCCGTGAGGACAGGGGCCAGCACGGTGTGCATCCACACCTTGAGGAAGCGAATCACTTCCTTTTTAAAGAGCGTCCAGAAAGGAATCCACATCAGGCTTCACCTCCCGTAACAGCGAGGAAGACGTCCTCCAGATCAGGCTGTCCTACCGTCAGATTTTCAATCTCCGCGCCGGCCGCCTTCAGGCTTTCGAGCTTAAGCAAAGCGTCGTCGGCGTCCTTAATGCGCAGCGTCACATCATTGCCGTGACGGCGCATGAGGTCGTGCGCCGCATCGGGCGGCAGGTCCCCCTTTACCAGCCGGCAGCGGAGCACTCGGCCTTCAAAGCGCGACAAAAGCGCTTCCGTGCGGTCAAGCGCCGCAACCTCGCCCTTCTTCATGATGGCGATGCGGCTGCAAAGCGCCTGCGCCTCTTCGAGGTAGTGCGTTGTGAGAATCACCGTCCGCCCTTCGCGATGCAGCCGTCCGATGAAGTCCCAGAGGTGCTCGCGAAGCTCAACGTCTACGCCGGCGGTTGGCTCGTCGAGCACGATCACCGGCGGCTTATGAACGAGCGCCTGGGCAACGAGCACACGCCGCTTCATGCCGCCCGAGAGCGCGCGCATGGAAGCGTCCGCTTTGTCGGTCAGGCCCAGATTGGCGAGAATTTCATCAATCCAGTCGTCATTTCGGAGAATGCCCCAGTAGCCCGACTGAAAGCGCAGCGTTTCACGCACCGTCAGAAACGGGTCGAAAGTGATTTCCTGCGGCACGATGCCGAGAAAGAGCGATGCGGCTCGTCGATCTGTGCGGGTATCCATGCCGCGAACAAGAATGCGCCCGCCCGTCGGCGCGGTCAGTCCGCCGAGGCAGGAAATCAGCGTTGTTTTACCGGCGCCGTTGGGGCCGAGCAGACCGAAGAATTCGCCTTCTTCAACGTCAAAACTCACGCCCTTCAAGGCAAGCGTGCCCGAGGCGTAGCGTTTTTCGAGGGAGTCGATGCGAACGGCAGGCTGTGCCGAGGCCATTACCAATTCACTCCGAAGATGGTGCGGAAGCGCTCGACGCCGCGCTCGAGATCCATGCGGTCCGGGTGCGTTTCGCTCGCCAGACGGCGCGCTTCGCGCTCAGGCGTCACCTTGCCGCCCATCATCGCGGTCATCCGTTCGAAGAGCGCCGGGTCAATGCGGCCGCGGCAGAGATAAGTGCCTGCGAGGGTATTGTTTTTGCCCGCTGCTGCCAAACTCTCCGACGTACGCTTCATCCAGTCGAGCGCTTCGGGCGTTTCAGCATTGCCGCCCATGGTGGCGAAGCAACCGATCGTCTTGCCTTCGAGCTTTTTCGCTGCCGCCTGAATGTCTTCAGGCGCCATGCCGCGGTCGCACCAGAAACCGAGCAGAATCGGATTAAAGCCCGACAGGTCTTCGGGCAGCGCTTCAGGCTTGACCAGCACGGCCCCAGACATCGCGTCGCAGATGGCGTGACCGAGAATCATGGTGTTGCCCGTACGGGAGCTGATGACGACAAGAGGCTTGGCGGCGGCAGCAGTCATGGGGAATCTCCTCGAAAATGGTAGTGAACGCAGTACCGTTGAAATGCAGTCCGTCTGCGCAGTCAGAATAAAGCGATTCGCCGCAGCGTGTTCGCAGCACGCTTGCGGCGTAAATATGGCTCCCGTCCCCAGCACATTTGAGCCAGAATGACGGCGAGCCGTTTGCTCACGATCTCAGCGAGCCGCCTTTCTAACGCATCTCCCTTCGCAGGGGCTTAATGCGCAGCCTCCGAGATCGTTGGGGGATGCGATCTTCGGAGGCAAAAGCGGTTCGAGAGACTAAAGCGGATGAATCAGGCCGAGAATTTGGCTCGGGCGGCAATGAACTTTTCCTTCACGGATTCGACGAGCTGATGATTTTCTCGGCCGACGAAAACCGAGAAGGCCGTTTTGCCTTCCTTGGTAAAGAACTGCACGGCGAGAGACTCGCGTCCCATGAAGGGGAAGGTCGTGAAAGCCACGGCCGAGAAGGCGTCATACTTCATGTGGCCGCCGATCGTCGCCGACTTGGCGAGGATGTTGTAGTAGCCCTGAGCAATCTTTCCCTCATGGAGCTGCCCCTGAATTTCAAAGATGCTGCCTTCATGCTCAATGAAAAGCGTGATCTTTTCCCAGGAAGCGAGTTCCGCCCAAATTTCGGTGAAGCGCTCTGTGATGTCGCCCTTGACGAAGGTGCAGTTGGCTTCCGGCAGCAGTTCGGCGGCCTCAAGATCCGTTACGCCGAGTCGGCCGGCGATGGAGCTCACCGTCACCGGATAGGGCGCGGCCAGCATTTCCTCGATGATCTTGGCTTGTTCGGCCGTCGGCTTCTTGCAGCAGCAGCAGTTGGTCATGGCTATGTTTCCTTTGTGAAGTGAAAAAAGGTTGTGCAAAGTCTGAAAAAACATTAGGCAGCTTCAGCCGGCTGCAGATCCTTCATGTCGAGCGCAGTTCCGCAGGCCTGGAGAAGCTCCAAATCGTGGGTGATCAGGAAAACCGCCCGGCCTCGGGCAGCCTCGGCCTTAAGGAGCTTGGAAATGGAGGCCATATTGGCGCCGTCGAGCCCTGACGTCGGTTCGTCCAGAATCAGAATTTGCGGATTCTTGGCGAGCGCACAAGCAATGACTACGCGCTGCTTCTCGCCGCCCGACAAACTCTGCGGGTGGCGCTCGGCGAGCGGAGCCAGACGCAGGGTCGTGAGGAGCTCCGTGACCCACGCTTCTTCTTCGGCGGTGAGTTTCGGCGTCTTCAGACGCTTCCAGAAAACCTCGTGCTTTTTCGCTGCGGACTTGGCTGCAATCATCGAAGCCTCAACCTCTTCGCGCACGGTGCGCATCTGAAGCTGATGGTCGGCATTTTGGAGCACCAGCCCCGAATGCGGCATGAGGCCGTCCCGGTCGACGGGCCGGCCCTCAATCGAGAAGACGCCCTGGGCTTCATTAAGTCCGGTCAAGATGCGCGCGAGCGTCGTTTTGCCCGTTCCGTTTGAACCAATCAGCGCCGTAATCCCTGCAGGAACCGAAAAACTCACGTTATTAAAGATGGGTTTTTGAGCGCCTTTATACGTAAAGAAGACGTGTTCGGCCGCAAAAAAGCCCGCCGGCACGGTCCCGTCCCCTAGTGCCGTCGGAATGCGCGGCAGGGTCGGGCGGAGATCCTCCACCTCGGCTTGGCGAAGCCCGTAAAGACGGCGCACATTCTCGTCGTCAAGGATAGAGAATGGGCCCCGAACCGCCACCGCTCCGGCCTGCATGACTAGGACCTCATCGACCAAGCCTTTCAGCCAGTAAAGACGATGGTCGACCACGAGAATGGCAGCCCCCTCGGCTTTAAGTTCTCCGAGGATGCCCGCAAGCGACACTGTGGCTTCCGGATCCAGATTGGCGCTCGGCTCGTCGAGAATGAGCGCTTTGGGGCCGAGGGCGAGAATCGAGGCGAGTCCGACCTTCTGCTTTTGTCCTTCGGAGAGCTCGTGAATGTCCTGAGCGAGAAGATGTTCAATTCCCATGCGCTTGGCAGCACGGTCTACGCGGGGACCGATTTCTTCAAACGGCACGCCGCGGCTTTTGAGCGCGAAGGAGATCTCATCGCCCACATTGAGCGCGAAGAACTGCTCTTCGGGATCCTGGAAAAGCGTGCCGATATGTTCGGAGAGCACCGCCACGGGCGTATCCTGCGTGGGATTGCCGTCGACCAAAACTTCGCCCGACAGGGTGCCGCCGTAGATCTGCGGACACAGGCCGTTCACCAGCCGCATGACCGTCGTCTTGCCGCAGCCCGAAGCGCCGGTAACGAGCTTAAGCTCGCCCGCATCAACCGTGAGATCAAGACATCGAACCGCATCCGGCGAGCCTGGTTCGGCACCGCTGTAGCGGTAGGAAACTTTCTTCAGTTCAATCGCGTGCATGGGCTTAATCAAGGCATGACTGCGCCGGGCGTCATAAAGAGCTCGCGCAGGAAGATTTCAGCGAGAAGCGCCAGAACGACGCAGACACCCATCGCTATAAAGATGTTTCGATCGAGTCGGGAGAGCGGCGGCGCCTTTGGGAGCACCGTGCGGTGCGCCGTGCCGATGCCCTTCAATTCCGCTGCAATACCCAGCGTTTCGGAGGATTTGAGTGCGCGAAAGAGGATCGGCGCAAACATCAGGCGAGCCGAGAGGATCGGGTGCGTCGTGATCATCACCGGCCCCATCGGCCAGCCGCGGATACGGAGCGTCTCCCAGACCTGACGAATGTCGTTTGTGAAGGTCGGGATGAAGCGAAGCATGACTACTGCCGGCAAAAAGACAACAAAGGGCAGATGCATGCGCTCCAGCGTTGCCAGCAAGTCCTCAACGCGCGTCGTGAGTGCGAGAACCATCACCACATTCATCATGGAGACGCCTCGCAGGAACGGAATAAAGAGCGCTTGGACGGATAGTCCGCTCAGCTTCGGCGCCCAAAGCGAAATAAGCCATCCGAACCCGGCCGCCACCGCCATCATCACGACCATGAGAATGTAGAGCAGCGCCACGAGCTTCGGGCGCTTGAGCATCAGCACATAGACAAGCGTGAAAAGAAATAGCACCGTCTGGCTCACGACGCCCGAACAGGCGACAGCGAGCACGGCGGTGACCAGCATGACGGAGAGCTTAGTTTTGGCGTCAAGCCCCCGCAGCATTGAGCTCTCGTCTTTAACGAACAAAACCCGCATGGCGGAGCTCCCCTACAGTTTTCCATCCGAACCAGAGACCAATCACGGAGCCCGCATAACCGAGCAGCACGATCGGGATGATGATCGTCATCAGTGCCGGGGTCTCACGCAGGAAGAGATAGGACACCCCGAGCGACAGCATCTTGCTCACGAAGTCGTAGACGCCGACCGCCACCCAAGGCGCCCAGGGCTTATGAACGCCGCCCGAGAGCACGACGAAAAGTTCACCCAGAAGGGCGCCCGCCAAAGCCGCCGGGAGAAGCGTCAGACTTCCGCCCAAAAGCAGGACGCTTACGAGCATGCTCACCACAGTAAAGAGCGTGAGCGTCCAAAGCTTCGGAACCTTGGTGAGCAGCACAATCATGAGGGTCGTATAGACCAAATTCTTTCCCAGGAGCGAAATGGGATTCATCCCGCCGCCCGCAAGTGCAATCAAGAGACTCGAAAGTTTGGCGGCAGCGGCAAAGACACCGATGAGCACGAGCTCTCTCGGTTCCCAACGCCTTTTAATCCATTGAGGCTTGGTCGTTGTCATCGCAGTGACGGCTCCTGGAATAAAAAATGACTTGCTGAAGTCGACCGGCGCCCTGCACCTCTGAGGACGAGATACAGGGCGCTGCGACTTGCTTCTTTCAGCTCAAAAGAATGAAGTTAGAACTTCGCATTGAGCTTAACGGCGAGATAACGGCCCGGTTCGTAGATCGCGGTCTGTTCGCGATAGGCCTTGTCAAAGATGTTATAGAAGCCCGCATCGAGCGAATATTGCTTTTGTTCGCCAAACGAAACGCCGCCCGTCAAGTTCAATGTCGTATATCCAGCAAGGGAATAGTTGTCGGACGAATCAGCAGATACGTATTTTGTTTCCGTGAGCGAGCGTGCATAGATGTCTGCGCGCAAACCCAGACCATCATGCTCTCCCGTCCAGCGCATGCCATATCGAGCCATCAGCTCAGGCGTTGCCGTGTCATAGGTTTTAAAGCCTGTACCGTTATCGTACTGACGACGCATCCAAGTGAGAACTTGTATAGGGTTCAAAACCAGTTTCTGCGATGCGATAAGCAAGACTCAGCTCAGCACCAAACGTTTTAGCCTTTGCCACATTGTCATACTGATAGGACTTACTCGACGCCTTGAAAACAGTGGCAATATAGTCATCCGTATCAGAATAGAAAATTGCGGCATCTGCCGTCAAAGCCTTCGAAAGCCAGCGGGCACCGATTTCAAAATTGTCAGAGGTTTCCGGCTTAAGGTCAGGATTTGCCTTCGTGGTAGACATCGCCTGGCCCATCGAAGTATCGATGTAAAGTTCCTGCAGAATAGGACTGCGAAAACCCTGAGCATAAGTTGCACGAACGCTCAAATTATCCGTGGTTCGCCAGAGAATGCCTGCATTGAAAACTGCTTTTCCATCGGACGAATCATTACTTGTTTTAGTGTGCGTATTGTTATTGACGATATCCATATCAGTCTTAACCCACGTGTAGCGCACACCGTAATTGAGAGTTATGTCGTGAGGAAGATACGTCTCCATGCTCATGAACAAGGCATTGAGCATTTGGTAGCCGTCGTAAGACCTGTTTGTCTTCATCATCGGCATGACATTGGTGCCTTCATTCCAACTACGAGCATCCAGCTTGTCGTAATTGAACTCATAGCCCGCAATGAGGAAATTGCTTTCACCCAACTGCCAATCGCTTTGAACAGAGAAACCGTATTGGTCAATATCATTGTCGGCATTAGGTTTCAACGTGAAACGATTGCCTGCGAAGACCCCCAATTGCTGAAGTGCTCTAGGGTCAAAACCCATCTGAGTAAACGCATCTACCTCCTGCTGAGTCCAAACACCCCCTACCGTATTAATCATCTGTTTTTTAGATTTCTGATAGAAAGCGTCCGTCCGTACTCGTACCAGGACATCACTGATATTTTTGACTTCACCGAATATGGCAGCCTTAGTACGCTTCCACTCCGGAACATCCACGGCAAAGTACTCATCTCCGTAGTTGCCTGACCCAAATTCCAAATCGTAGTAATCCAAATTCAAACCAACCGTCGCATCAGGGGTGATGTCATAAGAAAGGAACCCCGAAGCTGAACGAGCTGTGAAATAGGTATTGGGCATTTCCCCCATCGGGGTTTCTAGATTGTCATTGTCCTCAACCGCAGCAGAGAGACGGTATTTCCAACCACTCACCGAACCATAAACAGCGGCGGCAGCATTTGTACCGGAAGCAGATGTATTCATACCGCCCGACACTTCTCCCTGCAAAGGCTTCGTCCCCCCTTTCTTTGTGATGATGTTGATGGCGCCACCAATGGCATCAGAACCATACAGCACAGATGCCGGCCCTTTGATGACTTCAATACGTTCGATCATTGCAGGATCGATCAACATCGGAGCACCAGACATTGATTTCTGTTCGGAAACCTTCTGCCCATCAATCATGACAAGCGTACGGAATGCATTCTCACCGCGAATCTTGATGCGCTTCATACCCTGACCGCCGTCGTTATTGATCTGGATGCCAGGGAGAAGTTCAAGCAGTTCGCCCACGTTACGAGCGTTGCTTTGCTCGATCTGTTCACGCGTCACGACGGAAACGCTCATCGGCGTTTCCATCAAGTCCTGCTCAAAACGGCCAGCGGTAACCGTTGTGGTTTCGAGCGTCTGATATCCGTCTGCAATCGCCGCACCGGAAAAAGTAATTGCAGCAACAACAGCGGCAGAAAGAAGGCTGTGGGTATAAGTTTTCATGGATAAGTCCACTAAGTTCTTCTTGGTCCTAGAAAGAAACTGGAGGAATTCGCCGTGGGAAATAGCGTTTTTTTATTGTTTTGAATAAAACTTCAGCGAACGCCAAGTTCGCGAAGTCCGTCCTCGCCGAGGACTCGTTCGATCACATCTTTAGGCGCCTGAGCGACCATCTGAGAAATCATTTCTTTGGGCATTTTTTTGGCCATTTCAATGATCATGTCGCGAGGCATGCCTTCGAGCATCTTTAAGATCCCCGCCGGCATCTGCCCATGCGCGTGGTGGCCCGCACTCGCCATCTTCATCATCGAATCGGGAGCACCCATGTCCATCTTTTGCTCGCTCTCGGGTTCGGGCAGCTGATGTGACAAAAAGTCCATCAGGAGCTGAGCGAGTGTGACGTGCCAATACTGACCGGCAACCGTCTGGTAATACCAATCGCCGCGTTTGACGAGAAGGCCGGCCTCACACCACTGTGAGAGCACAACCTTGGCAAGGTCTTCGAGCGGAAGTCCGCCGAACTGGCGGCCGATGGCCTTGAGATTGATGGCGCCCGACTCCATTTCGGAGGAAATCGTGCGCAGCAGGTGCCAGTTGTGTGTCGGCGCCATCGCAAAGGCGACGGGCTTTCTGCCTTCGCCGAGCAGCCGGTAGTAGTCGGCGAGCTTACGTTCCATCATGTAGGAATAGCCCGCCAGACGTCCGCCCGCTCCGCAGCCAAAGGCCAGGCAGTCGCAGGCGCTCTTGCCCCAGGCGTTGTAGATATTGCGTTCGCGAATCGTTCGGCCCCAATGGTTGTTGGAGAGCCGGCGCCAGTTCTGGCTTGTGAAATATTCAACGCTCTTGGCGAAGAAATCCGCCTTTTCGTCCGAGGTCGCCGCACGCGGAAGCTTCCCGTTGGCAATGTAGCGGGCCAAAGGCGACTTCTCAAAAACGTTGAGCTGATAGCAGTCCACCCCGTCGAGCTGCAGCGAAGCGGCGGTCTTCAGGTCGTCTTCCCAGACCTCCATCGTCTGCCCGGGGAAACCGTAGATCATGTCGCAGACCACGGATGCATTGTTGTAGGAGCAGAGCTTGTCGAGACGGCGGATGATCGTGTCGCGATCATCAACGCGCATCACCGACTGCCGAACTTGCGTGTTGAAAGTCTGCACGCCCAGTGAAAAACGGTTGACGCCGGACTCGATAGCCGCATCCATCTTGGCGTCACTGAAATTGTGAATTCGCCCTTCGAGCGTAATTTCGCAGTCGTTTGCAAGCGGCAGGTATTTCTTCACCGCTCCCATCACCAGACGGATATCGTCGGGTGAAAAAGCCGTCGGCGTGCCGCCGCCGAAATAAAGCGCATTAATGGGCGCAGCATTCTGTGCCGCACGGTCGCTCCAAAGCTCAAGTTCCTTCACGAGCTGCTTGGCATATTCCGTCGTTGCCTCTTCCTTCCAGGGGTTCTGATAGAACATGCAGTAAAGGCACCGCGTCTCGCAAAACGGCACATGAATATAAGCAAGGGACCGCCCCGAGCGAGGCGTGTCGTAGTGGCTGTCAATGGCTTTTTCAGCCTCTTCTCCAATCAGCGGCCGGCCGCCAGGCCCCGAATGCACCGCCGCTTTGGCAATAAAGGCCTTGTGCAGCGGATCAGACGCATCAGCAAAATAGGCTTCAACGCCTTTAGTTTGGAGGGCTTCATTCATCGCGCGAGCGCCCGACTCAAAGGTTGGGGCGGCGGGCTTAGATGCGGGGCTTTCAGACAAAATGCGGCCTCTTATGGAGAACTGTCCGCGCGTCTAACACGAACAATAATGAGAAGGATTCGCATTATATAGGAATAATCCTTAAATACTATCCTTTAGCAAGTTTTCATTGTCATACGTCCTGATGATCATTTTATATTGATATTCCTAGTTTTTTATGTAATGGAATATCTCTTTAGAGGTAACAGAGCCTCCCATCCTGAAAACCCTAAGATGGAGCTTGTCATGACGACTCTTCAGCCGAAAGACCTCCCTGAGAGCTGCGAAGCGCACCTACGCAAGCTAAAAAAAGACCCAGACCGTTCAAGCGAAAGCAAACGATCCGGGTCCAGCTCTGAAGGAATAGTGAATCAAGAGAGCGCTGCAGCCCGTTCTGCACTCTCCCACACATCGGCAGGAATGATTTGAGCAGCGGCTTCGAAGCGGCGGCCGCCCAGCAGTCGGTGCGGCAGCTCGAGCAGTTCTGCGGCATCGATTCTGAGCGCCATACGAGCCGCAAGCGCCTGATGTCAGTAAAGGCCTGCATCGGTAAGACGAATCCAAGTACCTAGCGCACCCGTACGGCGAAGGAGCCCGGCAGCCGCCCAGTCATCAAAGAGCGGCTCGAGCGACTCTGTGATGCGCAGGCCGCTCGCGTGTTCAATGCGTTCGAGCGAAAAACGCCCGAGGAGCGCCCCTTGAGCCAAGAGCGCCGCTGCGCGCCAGCCTGATTTAGGCTCCGCGACGGACGATACGGGGCGCCGCCCCATCCAAACTGCCGAGAGCCATTCACCCAGCTCGGGCTCAATCAAAAGCTCACGGCCAAAGAGTCTTCCGTGTGCGCCGCATCCGAAGGCAAATTTGTCTGCATCGCCTGCAGCGAGCACATCAAAGGTTGTGCGATCGCGTTCTGAGCGGCTCCAAGCCAGCGCTGTCCGCCGCTCCCAGCCGTTGTCGGCTAGCACCTCAAAAGCACGTTCATGCATTCGAGCCATTAGGACCGGATCAGCCGCTCGAAACGTTTTAGCCGCCTCGCCCAAAATGTCTGGTTCTCCGGCAGCGCGGATAATGAGGCCGTCAAGCGGCAGCAGGCATGCCCGCTCTAGATCTGCGGTCCATACTTCAAGCGACTGCCCCGGCAGACCGAAATTCAGTTCGACGGCAACCGCACTTTCGTTATATTCGGTGAGACGTTTGAGGAGCTTTTTGGCAGCCTCGCCGGCATCGAGCCGGCCAGCGGCCTGACGCACTTCCGTCGAAAAACTTCTTACCGGAAGGACAAACCGCGTGACGCCGCCCGCAAGCGCAGCCTCAATTTTCTCTTCAGAGAATCCGTGCACACGTGCCTGAAGTTCGATGCTGCAGTCGTTCGAGAGCGGCAGATATTGACGGGCTTTGGCCAGCACATGGAGGATGTCGACAGGTTCCAAAGCGCTCGGCGTTCCGCCGCCAAAGCGCAGCGCCTGAATCGGCGCTCCCGCCTGGGCATGCGTATCCGCCCACGCAGCCATTTCACGAACCAGTGCGTCGGCCCAGCGACGGCTTTCGAGCTCCTTATAAGCATGCTGCCAGCAGCCGCAGCCGTCGCATTTGGACTCGCAAAACGGCGCATGAACCTCTGCAACAGCCGCCCCCGTGCGCGTGCGGTCTAAAAGATCTTCGACGATTTCACGACAGGCTTCGCCGGAAAATTCTTCAGCCGCCGCCGGGAGCGCAGGCGCAGTGTCAAGCGCGAATGCAGACGCTCTCGGATCCGCCGACTGCGCTGCATGCCAATCGAAGACGCCTGCAGCATGCGTGCGGCCAACCGGCTGCGCCAACGGATGCACTGTGCCTTCGCTCATGACGGTCTCCTCAAAACATTTAAATGTTAATGAGAATTATTCTCTATTCTCCGTCAATGCGCAAACAATTCTGTTCGCTCCAAAGAAAACGCCCTCAAAATACCTGTCATTCCGCAATGCGTCTGCGGAAATCTCCCAAGCGCGAGAAACACAAAGCCGGCCCATTCGTGAGAACGGCCGGCCTTGCTCTGCCTTGATGTCGTCAGCCCTGCTTAGACCTTATCCGACGGTGCCTTGGGCTGCTCTTTCGTTGGTTCCTGGGCTGCGTCCGGCGTTTCGGGTGAAGTTTCGTTTTTACTCTGCTGCGGGGCACGATCACTCGGCCAAAGCTTTGTGGTATCGAAGTGAGCGTCGGGCGAGGGCTCAACCTTCTTTCCCGTTGCCGAAGCGAGCGCCTCGCTCAAACGGGCAATTTCACACTGCTGGGCTTCAACCACACGCACAAGCTCAAGAATAGAAGTGGCATACGGGTCGCGCATGCCGGGTTCGAGACCGTATGCGTGGAAAGCGGCGGCTGCCGCATGAACACCGTGCTCGCGCTCCGGCTGGGTGCAAGGTTCCGGGGCTTTCGCCGGTGTCTTTTTAGAAACCGCGATGCGTCCCGGGACACCTACCACCGTAGCGCCGGCCGGAACCGGCTTCACAACGACCGCATTGGAACCGATCTGGGCGCCGGCTCCCACCGTGAACGAGCCGAGCACCTTGGCGCCGGCACCGACCACCACGCCGTTTTCCAGCGTCGGATGACGCTTGGCGCCGGCCGTCAGGTTCGTTCCGCCCAAGGTCACGCCCTGATAAATCGTGCAGTCGTCGCCCACTTCCGCGGTTTCCCCGATCACGACGCCCATCGCATGGTCAAAGAAAACCCGGCGGCCAATCTTGGCTTTGGGATGGATTTCAATCCCGGTGAGAAAGCGGCCCACCTGAGAGACCCAGCGGGCAAATGCCGTCCAGCCCTGAATCGCGCACCAATGCGCAAAACGATGAATCATCACCGCATGAAATCCCGGATAAGCAAAGATGATTTCCGCTGCGCCGTGAGCGGCCGGATCCTTATCTCGAATGGTGGCGATGAGTTCGCGAGCTTCTTTAAACATGGGGATTTGAAACCAAGTGAATAGCTAAAGAGTCCTGATGGGACAGCGGATATCGAAGACTTACCGTTCTTCGGGCGGCATCGGCGAATTTTTTGGGGCGTTCTGCGTCTGCTCGCGCATCGCCGCCTTGCCTCGCGTCTTGGTGCCGATGCGGTCCCGCTTCGGACAAATCACCGCTGCGCAGACGCCGCGCAGCAGATCGAGTTCGTTTTTAGTGAGCCCGGCGCGGCCAAACAGCCGGCGAGAGACTTCCATAAAGTGACGCGGTTTCTTGGGATCATGCGCTCCGCAGGCAGCCATCGCCCGCTCCCAATGCTCAAAGAAGCCCTCTACCGCCTCGAGCGGCGCAGGTTCTTCATGCGCAAAGCGTCCCTGCCAATCGTAAAGCGCACCGGCATCTCCGCGGGCGTCAAGGAGCGCGAGCTGCATCTCATAAGCAGCAATCTGCACGGCTTGAGAGAGATTGAGGCTTGGACTAGCCGGATCTGCCGGAATCGCTGCGCAGCCCTGACAAAGGCAGACTTCCTCGTTGGTGAGACCGCTTCTTTCCGTGCCGAAAACGAAAGCAATGCTGCCTTCGAGCGCCGAGAGACGAGAAGCCGTTTCGGACGCCGCCTGACGCATCGGCGTGAGCGGCGCGCCGAATTCACGGTCGTAGCCCGTCATCGCCCAAGCGTACGTAACGCCTTCGAGTGCTTGAGCTAAAGTCGCATAGGACTTTGAAGCCTCGAGCACATCCGCCGAACTCGTTGCATAAGCCAGCGCTTCTTCATGCGTCCGATAGTCAGCCTCACGAGGCGCTACAACGCGCAGATCGCGAAATCCCATCGTCTTGATGGCTCGCGCAGCCGAGCCGATATTGCCCGGATGAGCAGGTTCGCAGAGGATGAAACACACGCGGCGGGCGAGTTCGGGAACGGACTGCATTGAAAGACGAAAAAGCGAATGAGTAGAAACACTAAAGACTGCCATTCTACTCGGCGCATCGCCCTCAGCGTCAGCCGCACATCAAGAAGATTGCCGACTGCGTATCAGGCCTTGGCCAGAAGGACTGTCGCGAGCGCCATCATGCCTTCTTCTCGGCCGACCGCATCCATCTTTTCGTTTGTCTTCGCTTTAATGCTGACTTGAGCTGGTGCAACGCCAAGGAGCTTGGCCACATTGGCACGAATCTGCTCCTTCAGGGCGCCGAGCTTAGGCCGCTCGCAGATTACCGTCGCGTCGAGATTCACCACCTGCCATCCGGCAGCCTGAGCGAGGTCCATGACTGCCGCGAGCAGTTTCCCGCTGTCCGCACCTTTCCATTTCGGATCTGAAGGCGGAAAGTGCGTGCCGATGTCGCCCAGCGAAGCAGCCCCGAGCACTGCGTCGGTCACAGCATGGAGGAGCACATCGGCGTCGGAATGACCGTCAAGGCCCTTTTCAAACGGAATAGTGACGCCGCCCAAAATGAGCGGGCGGCCAGCAACGAGACGGTGAGAGTCGTAGCCCTGACCCACACGAATTTGAGGAATCGGCATAGGGCCTCCTTGCCCTTCAAGCAAACATTCTGCGAGCCGCTCGTCCCCCGGCTCCGTTACTTTGATGTTCGTCGCGCGGCAGGAAACCACTTTAACGGTCTTTCCCGCGCGTTCCATTGCACTCGCTTCGTCCGTGATGCCGTCAAGTCCGGCATTGAGCGCCCCGATAAGCTCTCCCGCTCTGAAGAGCTGCGGCGTGGCGGCTCGCCAGAGACCGGAGCGCGGCACAGTTTCGATGATGCGCCGACGGGCGTCAGCACGCTTCACCGTATCGGCCATCGGCACGGCAAGAATGCCGCCCGCCGCAGAACTGTCGGCCGTCACCTCATCAATCAAATGACTCACTTCACTCGGTCGAACACAGGGACGCGCTGCATCATGAACCAGCACCCAGCTTTCGGGCGGCAGACAGGCTGCGCGAAGTCCGCCCAAAACGGAATCGGCGCGCTCTGCGCCGCCCGCACGCAGGATCTTTACGCGGTCACCCCATTTTGCGAATGATTCGGCAGCGTGGTCGATGTAGGCATCCTCAGGACTCACCACCACAAAAACGCGTTCAACCCGAGACGCTGCCAGAAGCGCTTCCACGGTTCGCACCAGCATGGGTACGCCGGCTATTGGCATGTACTGCTTGGGGCAGCCCGCCCCCATGCGGCGCCCGACGCCCGCAGCAGGGATGAGCGCAAAGATTCGAGCGGAATCGACTAATGGTGCATCGGTCATGGAAGCATTCTCGCAGTCAATGAGATGCTTCGAATTCTACCGAGCAGAATCTCTAACCCAAGCCTCGTGCTGCAATGACGGGTTTACTCGAAGTTTCCCGGCCAAAAGCGATCTAACCGCAACAGGCTTTTTTGGATTACCCCCTTTAGGGCATACCTTCCCAAATGCCTCTGTTTGGAATACCTAAAAGCAAAATATTTATTTGAATATCAAAACAATAAAGGCTTACTTCACACTACCGGCCCCCATCATCCGTCTGCATGAAGTTTGCATCAACCACGGGTTAACACCTAATTTTCGTGTTATTTCTCTGCTTTTTCTTCGCGCAGAATGCGGTTCCACATGTTGCGGAATATTGCATTCCGATTGATTTTCTTCATTTAATAAAGTTCTTCAGGAGACGTTCGTGAATCACACGTCCTTCAAGATCGCTGCGGCGGCCCTTGCCGTAGCTTCTGCCCTCAGCTCGACGGCCTATGCCGGCGGTTTTCAGCTCACCGAACAGTCTGCGCTCGGCCTCGGCCGCGCATATGCCGGCGTCGGCGTTGATGGTACGGACGTTTCCGGCATGTACTACAACGCAGCAACGATGACGCTGCATCCGGGCACGCAGGTTCAGTTCGGCGGCGTTGGCGTCGGCATGAATCTGGAGTATGTCGATCATCAGTATTCCGGTGAAAAAAATAACGGCCGCGATAAAGAAGAGTTTGTTCCGCACGGCTTTATTTCGCACCAGATCAATGATTCAACCTGGGTTGGTCTTGCCATCACGGTGCCTTACGGTCTTGCAACGGATTACGGCGAAGACTGGAACCGCAAGAATCACGGCTACAAAGCTGAAATGACTGTGATCAACTTCAATCCAAACGTTGCCTGGAAGGCCACGGATACGCTCAGTATCGGTGCGGGCCTTGCGCTGCAGTACGTTGATGCGAAGTTTGGCGTGGGCTATCAAACTATGACCAGTACTTATGAGGCCACTGACTTTACGTGGGGTTTCAATGTCGGTCTGATGTGGCAGCCGGTAGACAGCCTTCGCTTGGGTCTCTCTTATCGTTCTGAAACCAAACATTCCACCAATGGCGATGTAACTATCAACGGTTCTACTGACGGAGCGCTGGACGGCACTTATGATGCCTCGGTTACCGTGTCTGGCCCGGCTTGGGCTATGGCCACAGCTGCGTGGGATGTCAACGATTATTTGAGCCTTTACGCTACATTCCGCTGGGCTGACTGGTCGAGTTTCGACAGCCTGCAGACAAAAGCTCCTCTTCTTGAAAACAAGGTTGAGCAACTTGGCAACCTCAACCCAACCCTTCCGATTATTTTCAATAAAATGAGTAACATCGAGAATGGTTGGAAAGATACCTACCTCATGTCCGTCGGCTATGACCTCCGCGTGAACAGCTTCTGGACGCTGCGCGGCGGTATCGCCTATGAAACTTCGCCGATCAGCGATGAACACAAACGTACAGCCATCATTCCTGATGCCGACCGTTGGTGGTTTGCCATTGGTTCTTCCTTCCATTGGACCAAGGACTTCCAGACCGATATCGGCTTCGCTCATCTGCATGGTGTCCATGAACGTTCGCTCTACTCGCAAAATCCGGTGACTGGCCAGTGGACGGAAGACGGCCGCTATCGTCACCTCGACGCCTACCTCCTTGGCGTTCAGATGCAGTACCGCTTCTAATCAGCTCAGGCTGATTTGAGGTCAAGCCCGCCCTGGTGAATTGCCGGGACGGGCTTTTTGCTGTTCGCTTTATGCCGCCGGCATTCTGTCATCGTTCTACACTCAACTCCAGATTCGGACGATCGTCAGAAAGTGACGACTGTCTGCCCTAAGCACTCTGCTTGGAGACAACGATGGCCAGTTATGACGTCTTTGAGCCGCTCTTCACCAACCAATTCATTGACGGCGAGTGGACGGCTTCCTCCTCTCCCAACCGCATTGCGGTTGAGAATCCCGCGACACTAGAGAAATTCGCAGAAATTCCTGACGGCACGGTCGAAGACATTGATCGTGCAGTTGATGCCGCTTACGAATCACTGCCAGTCTGGCGGGCAACACCGCTCGAAAAGCGCCGGGCACTGATGAAGCGGTTTCTCGAGCACTTCAAAGCCATGCGTCAGGCGATCATTGATCTGGAAGCTGCCGAACTGGGCGCTCCAATTGCGTTTGGCGCCAATGCGCATTGTGACTATCAGTTCGTCCGCATTCAGTCCTACATTGACGAAGTCGAAAAAGTCGTCTTTGAGGAGCCCTTTGAGCATTCAACCGTCATTCGCGAGCCCGTCGGCGTGGTCGGCTGCATCACACCTTGGAACTATCCGATTGGGCAGATCGTCCAGAAAGTCATCCCGGCGCTCCTCACCGGCAATACTGTCGTGCTGAAGCCCAGCCAGTCAACGCCGCTGACGGCCTGCCTCATGATGGAGGCCTTCCGCCTCGCCGACTTTCCAAAGGGTGTTGTGAATCTTGTATCGGGACGAGGCAGCCGCGCGGGTGCTGAGCTTGCCCTCAACCCCAAAGTGGCGATGATTTCCTTCACGGGATCAACCGCAGTCGGCGTATCTCTTTCGCAGCAGGCTCTGAAGACCGTCAAGCGCATCAGTCTTGAGCTGGGCGGCAAATCGCCTTGTGTGTGGCTGCCTGACCTGCCCGACTACCGTCCCGCCGTCAAGCCGCTCTTTAATTCAATCTTTTTGAATTCCGGCCAAACCTGTACGGCGCTTTCTCGGCTCATTGTGCCGAAAGCTCGGCTCGCTGAAGTTGAAAAACTGCTTCTGGATCACCTGAAGGAATATCCGGTCGGTGATCCGTTTGATCCCAATGTACTGATTGGCCCAATGGCCTCTCGTCAGCAGTTTGAGACCGTGAAGTCCTATATCGAGCTGGGAGTGAAAGAAGGCGCACGTCTGCTTGCCGGAAGTATCCCAGAAGAACCTGGCGCTCATGAAAAAGGCTGGTTCATCCAGCCCACGATCTTCACGGACGTCAAAAATGACATGCGGATAGCCCGTGAGGAAATTTTTGGCCCCGTACTCTGTGTGATTGCTTATGACACGGTCGACGAAGCGGTAGCCATTGCCAACGATACACCTTACGGCCTCAACGCCATGGTTGTGGGTCCCAAGGCGGAAGCTCAAGCTGTTGCCCGCCGCATTAACGCCGGCAACGTTTATATCAATGATGCGCCGCGCGACGTTACCGCTCCTTTCGGCGGCTATGGTGCATCAGGCATCGGTCGCGAAGGCGGACGCTACGGGCTGATGGAATTCACGCAGCTCAAAGCTGTCTTTGACCATTCAACTTATTAAAAAACTGCACAGCATTTCGGCAAAAACGGCGCGGCATCGCAATGGATGAACCGCGCCGTTCGTTTTAGAAAGAAACTTATTGACCGCCTCACTTTGACCGTTTCTCGAAAGCACTTGTCTGTTCCGAAGATTCCTAGTGCTTAGGGTCTAATTCAAAATCATCATGTGGTTGATGAATACATCCCGAATGGATTCCCTCAGCCGCAGGACCCTATCCACAAAAAAAGGAACAAGGAGACTTTCAAATGCAAAGACGAGAGCTCGTCCGTACCGGTCTCTTCGGCGCCGCGGCTGCTGCTGCAGGCGCCGCTCACGCCGCACAGGAAGCAGTACCGGCCAAAAAACGTCTCTCAGAGAACTGGGATGTCGTTGTTGTAGGAGCCGGCTTCGCCGGCATGTGCGCCGCGCTTGAAGCAGCCGAACGAGGCGCAAAAACGGTCCTTCTGGAAAAGATGAACCGTCCCGACGGCGCCACCGTTTATTCATCGGGCTGGATTGCTGCCGTTGGGAGCCGCTTCCAGAAAAACCACCCTGAAGACTCTCCGAAAGCCTTCTTCGAAGACATGATGCGGCTCTCGCATCAGCGCTCTGATCCGGAACTCATCAAGGTCTACGCTGAAGAGTCCGGCGCAGGCATCGATTGGCTTGCCGATCACGGCACCCCCTTTTCCCTTTGGGAAGGTCTTCCTGCACCGGAACTCTCACGCTGTCTGATCAGCCCGGGAGAAGGCATTACGGGCGGCAGCAAACTGATCCGGTGCCTGATGGCGGCACTTGAAAAGAAGGGTGTTGCCATTCACTACAACACCAAAGCTGTCTCACTCGTCAAGGACGAGTGCTTCAATGTCGAAGGTGTGTCCTGCATTACCCCCGAAGGCCGTAAAGACTATCTGGCCCGCGGCGGCGTCATCCTCACCACGGGCGGATACGGCGCAAACGAAGCGATGGTCGATAAGTACATTGGTCCCTGGGCATCGCGCCTCATCGTACGCGGTTCTCCCTGGATTACGGGCGAGAATATTCTGATGGCCGAAGAGGTTCAGGCGCTGCTCGTCAACATGGATCAGTTCTATGCGGGCCCCATCACGCCGACGGGTCACTGCAATCCGTCTCCGCTCATGCATGCTGGCTACGGCATCCAAGTGAACACGAAAGGCAAACGATTTGTTCCCGAAACCTGGCTGCAGGTTCCGAAAGCAAAAGCCATTGCCGAGCGCACCGAGGACAACCGCAGCTTCATGCTGATTGGTGCGGACGCTGACAAGAACGCACAGATTCTCACGAACACGATCAAACGCTTCGCACGGCTCGGTTTTGAAGTGATTAAAGCCGACACGATTGAGGAAGCTGCCAAAAAGGCCGGCGTGCCGGAAAAGAATCTCGTTGAAACCGTGCGTGAATTCAATGCCGCAGTGAAAGCGGGCAAAGCAAAGGAACTGGATCCGCCATACGAATACGACGAACCGCATGCGCTTGAAACGGGACCTTTCTACATGATTCCGGCTGCTGGCGGCATGGCCAGCACATTTGGCGGACCCAAGATCAACAAGGACGCACAGGTTGTGAATTTTGAGCGCCGTCCGATCCCAGGTCTTTATGCTGCCGGCGCAGCCGCTGGCGGCGTCTGGGTCTACGACGATATCGGCGGCAACCAATTGGGCGGCGGCATGGTTTTCGGCCGCGTTGCTGCCCGCCATGCAGCCGGCCGCGCCGCTTCCCGCAAGAACGCCTGATCCTTTGAGGTATACGTCATGCAGTTCAATCGTTTTACTGCCGCCGTCCTCACCGCCGGCGCACTTGTCCTTCTTTCCATCAACACGGCGAGCGCAGCCGATGGACAGTTTCTCGCTGACCGTCACGTTGCTCGCGGCGTCGCATGTGCATCCTGTCACGGCAAGGAAACACCTAAAGCGGGTGCAAAAGTTTCAACCGCGCAGTGCAATACCTGTCATCAGTCGCTCGATGCCGTTGCTAAACAAACTTCTAAACTCGATCCCAATCCGCACTACAACCATCTGGTTGGCCTGGATTGTGCCGAATGCCACCGCGGTCACCAGCAAAGCGTAAACATGTGCGCTCAGTGTCACAATATTGAGTACAAGGTTCCATAACCGCCCATTTCTGACAGCAAACGTCTTCTAATGACACATAGAGCGGTTTGCCGTCAGAAGGCGTCCAACGTTCTTCATCTTGCCGACGGAGGAGCTTAGAACTCCGTCGGTTTTCTCATATAAAAACAAGCACCTTTAGGCAGAGAGATATGAACGCTTTCATTGAAGCTACGAAGTGGCCGATGGATTTTGAACCTGACGACACGACGTCACTTCTTCAGTGCACGATCATCAATGAACGAACCTCCGTCGAAGCTTCTGTAGGCCAGCATGTACATCAAACCGGCCAGTTCGTGGTTGCGCTTTCCGGCCTGGTCGGCCTTGCCTTAGGCAGGAACCGCGTTGCCTTTCCGCCGTCTTCCGCAGCCTGGGTGCCGCCTGGGTGCAGACATGAAGGGTTCCTTGGAGAAGGCGCCGTCTCGCTCTATTGCCTCATCAATCCGGAATGGGCTGCGATGCTTCCGAATGAGCCCTACCGTCTGCTGCTCTCACCGATGGTAATAGCGATGCTCAAGCATTTTTCGACGCTGCCGAGGCGCTACCCGATGCACAGTCACGAAGCACGCCTCGCCGGCGTCCTTTTTGAGGAACTCGCTGCCGCTCCGAAACTCCCCATCAGTTTTGTGCCGTTTCCCGACCATCCTGCACTTAAGCACATTGCAGAATCTATTATTCAATCCCCCCAGCTCGACAGGCCTGTCGCCTCATGGGCTCAGGAAAACGCTATGAGCGAACGTACGCTCGCTAGGCTTGTCCTCAAAGAAACCGGACTTTCCTTTGGCGCATGGCGGCTGCGGATCGCTATGCTCACCGCCACACAAAAACTTCTGGCCGGGGAACGCGCTGAAGAGGTTGCCGCATATCTCGGCTACGCTGCACCGTCGGCTTTTTCAAGTGCGTTTCGGCGCGTTTTCGGCACATCACCGAGTACTTTCAGGAATAGGGAACTGTCTTTGAGGAAAAATTCACCCCCAAAAAACCCAATAACGCGTGCTTGATGAGGTCGCTCTGCACTCTTTCGGACTTTTCGGATTCAGGCTGCTCAAACGATTGAACGCCCGTTTAAATCCGCACATCTCCCCAAAAACAAACGGCGCGGAAATATCAATTTATCCGCGCCGTTTGCGTTTGTCCTGCTGAAGTACTTAAGAACACTCACGTTCTCGGATCACAGGCATGCGGAATCTTCCATGAGAGGAAGAGCCCCGCTGCTGCACCGCCGATCGCGGGCGAAATCCATCCCAAATCAATGTTGGACCAAGGAAGATCTGCGCAGAGGTTCGACAAAAAGGGCACATTGAGACCGAAAGCTTCCAGCCCGGCAGTCACAGAAACAACACCCGTAAAGAGCATCGAAAGCGGATAAACCCAGCTGTGCAGATGAAGATTTTTCCAGGCCAAGTTAATGAGACCCAACGCAATCAGCACGATGGCAAGCGGATAGATGGCCACTAGCACTGGGATCGAAAACTTCAGAATGAGCGTGAGACCGGCATTGCTGATCACCATGCTGACGACCGCAAAGACCACGGCCCAGCCGCGGTACCCGAGCTTCGGGAAGAGTCCGGAGAAATAGTCCGAGCAGCAGGCAATCAAACCCACGCAGGTATTGAAGCATGCAATGAAGAAAACGAGCCCCAGGAGCACCTGTCCCGCCGTGCCGAAAAGTTTGTCTGCGACAGCCGTGAGCGTTTGAGCGCCGTTTTCCATCCCGGTGAATGCACCGCCCGCTTCTGCGCCGATCTGCGTGAGCGCACCGTAGACCACAAAGAAAACGGCCGCGGCAATGCAGCCGGCAAAAACCGTTTCCTTCACGACGGCGCCTTCGCTCTTAATGCCCATCGCACGAATGTTCATCGCAATGATGAGACCAAAGTTCAGCGCCGCCAGCGTATCCATCGTCTGATAGCCGTCGATGAAGCCGTGCGCAAGCGCTGCGCCCGCATAAGCAGCAGCGGGTGCACCGGCTTCACCAATGGGATTGACAAAGGCGCCGAGCCAGAGCACGCAGATGAGCGTAATGAGCGTAGGGCAGAGAAATTTGCCCAGACGGCTCGTCAGCTTTTCAGGGTTCAGGGCTACCAAAAAAGCCGCCAGGAAGAAAAGAACTGAATAGCCAAGCTGAGAAAAGCCCAGCGCCGTCCAGCCCAGGAGCGGGGCTTCGAGCAGACCGTTCTCGGCGAGAATCGGCCGCACCACCATCTCGAACGACGTGCTCGCCGTACGCGGAATCGCCAGGCAAGGGCCGATCGAGAGATAGATGAGGAACATGAAGATGAAGGCAAAGACCGGATGCACTCGAGCGCCGAGGTTCTTTAAGCCCCCGGATTCCGCTACGGCCATCACGCCCAAAATTGGAAAGCCGACAGCGGTAATGAGAAAGCCGATGAAGGCCGAAAGCGACTCTGTTCCGGCCTGCACGCCGAGCCAGGGCGGAAAAATAAGGTTGCCTGCGCCAAAAAACATCGCAAAAAGCGTGAGGCCCACCAAACTTCGCTGCCTGAGCGTTAATGCCTGCATTTCTGATATTCCTCCTCCTAAGGAAAAGGCCTTAAGGCTAGCACACGCCATTCCCCACAACGCTCTCGTTTCTAGGGATTCTCCGTTTGACATTCCATTGATCACCGCCTTGTGCATAATGGAGATCTCTCTATTTTTCCGCTTCAGCAGTCTTTCCGGGCGCTTTGCCGCACCCCGTATTCATCATGACTTCTCTCGGCCCGATCTTTGCCGACGACCTTGCCCGCGTAAAGCCGGGTGATCGGCTTCGCCTTACGATTTCCGCTCAAACCAGCGATGCAGCCGCTTTGGCTCAGGCTGCGCTTGAAGCACGCGCTCGAGGCGAACGAGTTCTGGTGGTCTGCGCCGACCCAGCCGACGTGCCGCGTCTCGCGCAGGAGATGCCGTGGTTTGAGCCGAACCTGGATGTTCGGCCGCTGCCGGATTGGGAAACGCTCCCCTACGACGTGCTGTCGCCGCAGGAAGAATTAGTCTCCGAGCGCCTTGAAGCCCTATATCGGCTGACCGCGCCGACGGGGGGCGCAGACGTGCTCCTCACCTCTGCCGTGACAGCCTCTCAGCGGCTTTCACCCGTTTCTTATATCGGCGCCAATACGTTTTTCTTTCATCAGGGCGAACAAATCTCCTTGACGACGCTGCAAAAGCGCCTTGCCGCCGCGGGCTACGCCAATGTGAAGCAAGTGCTCGCTGCCGGTGAATTTGCCGTTCGCGGCAGTATTGTCGACGTCTTCCCCATGGGGTCTGAACGTCCCTTCCGGCTCGATTTCTTTGATGACGAAATCGAATCCATCCGTTGGTTCGATGTGGATACGCAGCGCTCGATGGAATCTGCCGAGGAAATCCGGCTCCTTCCCGGCCACGAATTCCCGGTTGACCCGGAGGCGCTCCTCGCCTTCCGTCAGCGCTGGCGCAGAGAGTTTGCAGGCGACCCGAAAAAGAGCATCGTTTACTGCGACATTGAAAAGGAAATTCTCCCGCCGGGGATCGAATACTATCTCCCGCTCTTTTTTGACGAAACGGCTGCGCTCACAGACTATCTTCCTCCCAATGCACGGGTCTTTCTCTTGGGCGACATTGAAGCTGCGCTGCAGGCATTCGGGCGCGACATGGCCTCGCGCTACAAAGTGCTCGCAGCCGACCCGCAGCGGCCGGCCCTTGCGCCCGAGTGCATTTGGCTCAAACCCGAAGAATTCTTCAAGTCGCTCGCGAACTTTGCGCGCTTCACGGTCGAGAAAAAAGAGAACGCAGAGGATCTGAAACGCTTGAGCGGCATTGAAGTCGACCGCAAGAGTCAGAATCCGGTCGGAAAGCTCTTGGAACGTACGCGCGAGTCGGCAATGAAGGGGGTGCGCACATTGATCGCCGCGCCCTCGGCCGGCCGTATGGAGACCATGTCTCAGCTCCTGCGCACAGGCGGCCTGAGCGTAGAAGAATTCCCCGATTGGCAGACCTTCCTCGAAGCTGATTCAGCGCTTGGCATCGCCGCCGCGCCGCTCTTTTCCGGCGCCGTTTTCCATCATCCGGAAATCGTTATTCTCTCCGAAGCGGAGCTTTATGCCGCCAGCCCCCGCCGCCATCGTCTGCGGCGCGTGAAGCACGCGACGACCTTGGAGATGATGGTGCGCGACGTCGCCGAACTCAAGCCCGGCGACGCTGTCGTCCATGCCGCCCACGGCATCGGGCGCTATCAGGGCCTCGTGCATATGGAGACGCCGGACGGCGACGCGGAATTTTTAGAGATCACCTATAAGAACGACGCCAAGCTTTTCGTGCCCATTACCAATCTGCAGCTCATCTCGCGCTATGCCGGCGCCGATCCGGAGCATGCGCCGCTCCATCAATTGGGGCGCGGCGATTGGGAAAAGGCCAAGCGCAAGGCCGCGCAGGAAGTTCGCGATACGGCAGCCGAGCTCTTAAATCTTTATGCCATTCGCCGCACGCGCGAAGGCATCCGCTTCAAGATCGATCCGGCAGACTATCAAGCCTTTCGCGAAGGCTTCGCTTTTGATGAAACCCCCGATCAGTCCTCGGCCATCAATGCGGTGGTCGACGACATGACTTCCGGGAAGTCGATGGACCGGCTGGTCTGCGGTGATGTGGGTTTTGGCAAAACTGAAGTCGCGCTTCGCGCCGCCTTTATCGCCGCCATGTCGGGGCGTCAGGTGGCGGTTCTCTGTCCGACCACCCTTTTGGCCGAGCAGCACGCCGCCACGTTCCGCGACCGCTTCCGCGCCTGGCCGGTGACGGTTGCTGAACTCTCACGCTTTCGCACCGGAAAAGAATCAGCCAAAGTACTCGCAGGCTTAGCCGACGGCACGGTCGACATCGTGATCGGCACGCATAAGCTTCTTTCCGACAAAGCGCAGTTCAAAAATCTGGGGCTCGTCGTCATTGATGAGGAGCACCGCTTCGGCGTGCGGCAAAAGGAAGTGCTCCGCAAAATCCGTGCTGAAGTCGATGTGCTCACGCTGACGGCGACGCCGATTCCCCGCACGCTTTCGATGAGTCTTGAAGGCATCCGCGACTTCTCCGTCATTGCCACCGCTCCCGAACGCCGCCTCGCTGTGAAGACCTTTGTGACGAGCGAACAGGACGGTACGATCCGTGAAGCAGTGCTTCGCGAATTAAAGCGCGGCGGACAGGTCTACTACCTTCATAACGAAGTGAACACCATCGAAAACGCCCGCGCTCGGCTCGAAACGCTTGTGCCCGAAGCCCGCATTGCCGTTGCCCACGGGCAAATGCACGAACGCGAGCTTGAGCACGTGATGCGCGACTTCTACCAGCAGCGCTTTAACGTGCTCTTGTGTTCCACGATTATTGAAACCGGCATTGATGTGCCTTCGGCCAATACGATCATCATTGAGCGTGCCGACAAATTCGGGCTCGCGCAGCTCCATCAGCTGCGCGGCCGTGTCGGCCGATCGCACCATCAGGCGTATGCCTATCTGCTCACGCCGCCCGATGGGGCCTTTACGAAGGATGCCCAGAAGCGTCTCGATGCCATTCAGGCCCTTGAAGATTTGGGGTCAGGCTTTTACCTCGCCATGCACGACTTGGAAATCCGCGGCGCCGGCGAGGTGCTCGGCGAACATCAAAGCGGCGAAATCGCCGAGGTGGGCTACGACCTCTATAACCGCATGCTCATGCAGGCCGTGAAGGCCTTAAAGCGCGGTGAAACACCGCAGGCGGGCGATCCGCTTGAGCTCTCAACGGATATCAATCTTCACGCCCCGGCGCTCCTCCCTTCGGCCTATGTGCCCGACGTTTCGCAGCGCCTGGCCTTTTATAAGGCCTTTGCTTCGGCCGAAGACCGCGCGGCCCTTGAAAAATCGACTGAAGCGCTCGTCGACTGCTACGGGAAACTTCCTGACGCCGCCCGACGCCTCATTGAAGTGCATAAACTGCGCCTCAAGTGCGAAGCGATCGGCATCCGCCGTATTGATGCTGCGCCCGCGGCGATCATTATTGCCTTTACGCCTAAGCCCAACCTCGATCCGCTCGCCCTCGTGAAGCTCCTGCAGTCGCGGCGCGACGCGCAGATGCTTGGGCCCGAGCGCCTCAAACTTAATGTCGCCAACCCAGACCCCGAGAAACGCCTGCAGACGGTCTATGACGTGCTCGCCAAACTGGCCCTGCCCTCGGAACCGCTTCCGCCCGCCCCTGCTGCTCCCGGTACATCGTCGATGAGTCTCAGGAAGCCCAAAGGCGGCAAATCTGCGCCTGCTGTTTCTCGATCCTCTAAGCCCCCTCGCCGCTGACCCCTCTGAGTGCACACGCTATGGAAGTCTCTGAACTCGATCAAATTCCTGAGCCCCGCCGCCGGCGCTTCTTTAAAGCTGGGCTTTATCTCTTTAAAGCGCTCGCCCTGCTGGGCGGACTGGTCGCCACGGCCTGCGGCTTCATGCTCCTTTATGCTCTCTGGTCGTCACATTCGGCACTCAGTACCGGCAATATGCTCTTTGTCGGCGCAGTGGGGCTTTTTGGCCTTTACATCGGCTTTTCGACCGTGCGGGACCTGAAGACCAAAGAAAAATCCGTTGAAGGCTGGGCCTTTTATGCACTCCTCACGGTCGCAGTCGCTGCCGCTTTTCTCGGCATTCTTCTGCGCAATGTCTCCTATACGGTCTCTTGATTATTTTTAGTTCCGGCCATGGCGTCTGCATAGACGAGCGCGAAGAATACGCCTAAAATGATTCTAAACTGACTGGTCAGTTCAGAATGCACGCTAAGGATTTCGCTACCATGTCGAGCGCAAAAAAGATCGTTCTTCTTGTCGGCGCTGCCGCCGCAGCAGCAGCCCTTTACTACGGCCTCAATTGGTGGGAAGCCCATCGCAGTGTCCCGCCGACCGTGGCCTGGGGAACCGTCGATATGCGCACCGTTGACCTCATGTTCGAAACCTCCGGCCGCATTGCCTCGCTTGCCAAAGAAGAAGGCGAACGCGTGAAAAAGGGCGAACCCTTGGGTGAACTCGATCTGAGGGCATTAAAAATTGAGCGTGAACGCACGGCCGCGCAGCTCGAAGGCCTTGACGCTGACTGGAAGCTTGCGCTCGAAGGCTATCGCGCTGAAGAGATTGATGCGGCTCGTGCGCAGGCCGAAGCTGCCGAAAGCAGCGCCAAACTGGCGCAGACCACGCTGGCACGCACGCAAAAGCTTTACCGCGCCCATGTGGCGTCCGATCAGGCGCTCGATGAAGCGCGATCCAATGCCGACAATCTGACCAAGATATTCGCCGCGGCGCAAGCCGATCTTGCGCGCCTCACTGCTGGCCTGCGCCCTGAAGAAATTCGCGCCAAAAAGGCTGCCCGCGATGCGGGCGAAGCTGCGCTCAAGGCGCTCGACTACCAAATTGATGTGGCAAGCCGCATTGAGTCGCCCGTTGACGGCGTTATCCGCAGCCGCCTGCTTGAACCGGGCGACATGGCGAGCGCGAGCAAGCGCGTCTATGAAATTGCCGTCACTTCGCCCAAGTGGGTGCGGGCTTATGTGACGGAAACGCAGCTCGGCTTCATTAAAGAGGGCGCCCCGGCCCGCATCACCACGGATACGACGCCGGCGTACGAAGCCACGGTGGGCTACATCTCCCCGGAAGCGGAATTCACGCCTAAGACCGTGCAGACACAGGATCTGCGCACACTCCTCGTCTATGAAGTCCGCCTCACGCTTTCGGATCCGGAAAATAAGCTCCGTCTGGGCCAGCCCGTGACGGTGGACTTCGCGCCGCAAGCCGAGGCTCAAAGCGGTTTCCTGGACCTTTCGAGCAAGGCCTCGCCATGACGATGGCTTCAGCCCCAGCGATCCATCTTGAGGGCGTTGTCAAGACTTTTCCCAACCCCCTCGACGCTGCCCGTCCGATCCGTGCGGTCGACGGCATCAGCCTCAAAGCGGGGGGCGCAGAAGCCTCCGATCGGCTCATTGCGTTGGTGGGACCGGACGGCGCGGGCAAATCCACTTTCATGCGGCTCCTCTGCGGTCTGGAAGCACCGGACGAAGGCCGTCTCTCGGTCCTCGGCACGACGCCCGACCCCGACAACGAGGACTTCACCACCCGCATTGCCTTCATGCCGCAGACGCTCGGTCTCTATAAAACACTCTCGTGCCGCGAAAACCTGGAAGTCTTTGCGGGCCTGCGGGGATTTGAGGGGGAGGCCGATGGCGCTGCCGGCCTCGAGCGCCGCATCGCAGAGCTCCTCAGCATGACCGGACTTGCCGGGTTTGAAGAACGTCAGGCCGGAAAGCTTTCGGGCGGCATGAAGCAAAAACTCGCGCTCGCGAGCGCACTCCTGCGGATCCCCGATCTCTTGCTCCTAGACGAACCCACCGTAGGTGTGGATCCCCTCTCACGACGCGAACTCTGGTCGGTGGTGCGCAGGATGCTCGCAGACACCCCCATGACGTGCGTTTTTTCGACAGCGTATTTGGAAGAAGCCGAGGCCGCTGACCGCGTGCTCCTTTTTGAGTCGGGCCGCATTATTGCCGACGAAAATCCGCAGACCTTCATCTCGCGCGCCAAGGGCCGCACCTACCTGCTCCCGCTTGCCAACCGCGCCGAACACGACGCGCAAATGCTCTGCAGACGCTTATCGGAAGAAACCGCCGCCACGCGCTCGGACGCCCTATTTCTAGACATCGTGCCGCGGATGGGGGGCGCTGCGGCAACGACGCTCGCGCCGACGCTTCCGGTGAAGGACGCCCGTGTGCCTTCCGGATTCGTGCCGCGCCAACCCTCGCTCGAAGATGCCTATGCGCTCCTTACCTTCCCGCGAGCACCCAAAACCGCGAATCGTCTCGCCAGTCCCCCGTCAGACGTCTCCGACACTTCGGCCGATGACACCGCCGAGCGTCCCGTCGTCATTCGCGCCGACGGCATTGCCCGCAAGTTCGGGAATTTTGTGGCCGTCGCTGACACCTCGTTTGAAGTGAGGCGCGGAGAAATTTTCGGACTCCTCGGCCCCAACGGCGCGGGGAAAACCACTACTTTCCGCATGCTTTGCGGACTCCTTGTGCCCTCGAAAGGCCAAATTGAAGTGGCGGGCTACGACCTGCGCACCGCCAAGGCGGGAGCACGCGCCCGCATAGGCTACGTTGCACAGAAGTTTTCCCTCTACGGCAAATTGTCTGTCGAGCAGAACCTGCGGTATTTCGGACGCAGCTACGGCTTTTTCGGCCAAGCGCTGCAGGACCGCATTGACGCTTCGCTCGAAGATTTCGGCCTGACGGATCGCCGCGACACCACAGCCGGATCACTTTCATTCGGCGCCAAACGAGATCTTTCCATGGCCTGCGGACTGATCCATTCCCCCGAAATCCTCTTTTTGGACGAAGCCACATCAGGGGCCGACCTTGCCAGCCGCCGCGCCTTCTGGCGCCGCATCAATGCGCTGGCGGCTGCGGGCACCTCAGTCGTGGTGACGACGCATTTTCTCGAAGAAGCGGAATACTGCGACCGCTTCCTCATTCAGGATGCGGGAAAGGTGCTCGCACTGGGAACGCCGCGGGAAGTGAAGCAGCGCGCAGCCGTTCTCTCCGCCGTCAGCGGACAAAGTCTCGTCGTTGACCGCATGTCGATTGAGGATGCCTTCGTCGCCATCGTTGAAGCAGGCCGCCAAAGTCAGGAGAGGCCCTCATGAACGCCCTGCGCTTTTCACCCCGCCGCTTCCTGAGTCTCCTTAAAAAGGAAGCCACTGAGATCTTTCGCGATCGCTCCATCCTGTTTATGGGACTCGCGCTCCCGCTTCTCATGCTTTTCATTTACGGCTACGGCGTTTCCATGGATATGGAAGCCGTGCCGGCAGCTGTGGTACTGAAGGAGCGCACCCCGGCAGCGCTCGCATTTACGCGCGACCTCTCAGCCAACAAGCAGTTTGCCGTGCGCACCGTGCAGGGCCGTCCGCAAGCCGAAGCGCTGCTTGAAAAACGAGACATCGAATTTATTCTCGAAATTCCGAACGGCTTCGAACGCGCCCTGACTTCCGGCCGGGGACAGGTTCAGCTCACGATTTACGGGGTCGACAGCAATTCAGCCGTGATCTTTCGCAACTATGCCGCCGGCATCTTGACGCAGACCGCTGCCAAGATGATCCAGGAGGGGCGCATCAGTTCGAGCGTGCAGAACGCCGATTTGCCGGCCGTGACCATCGTCCCCAGAACGTGGTTCAACGATGAAGCCAATTCCCGCTGGTATCTCGTGCCGGGCCTGCTGGTCATCGTTTCGGCGGTGTCCGCGAGCCTGATGGGAAGCATCGTCATCGCCCGAGAATGGGAGCGCGGCACCCTCACATCGCTCTTTGCGACGCCTGCCTCATCGCTTGAAATACTGCTTTCCAAATGGACGGCTTACTCGTTCATCGCCTACTGCGGCTTTCTGCTCTGCCTCATCCTCGCCTTCCTGCTCTTCAATGAACCGCTTCGCGGCAGTCTCTGGGTCCTCCTCGGCACCGGCTTTCTCTTTATCGGATGGGCGGCAGCTCTGGGGCTTTTTGTCTCGGCCAAAACCAAAAGTCAGTTCCTCGCAACCGAAGCGGCAGTGCTCGCCTCCTTTATGCCGACCATGATGCTTTCGGGCTTCATCTTCGACCTGCGAAGCGTCCCTGTTTGGATTGAAGTGGTCGGCAGACTGCTGCCGCCCACCTATGCGGTTGAAACCTTCCGCATCTGTTTTCTCTCGGGCGGACAGCCTGTGACCCTTGCGGTCAACGCGCTGGTAATCGCGCTTTGGACCGCGGGGCTATTTGCCGGCGCCCTGAAAGTGCTCGGCAAATCGCCGCTTGAAGCTAAGCACTCCCCAAAAAAGGCCGCATCATGACCCGCTCGAACCCCTTTCAGCCCCTTGATGCGCTTTGGGCCTCGATGAACCGCATCATTGCCATTGCCGGGAAGGAATTCGTCGCGCTCTTAAAGGACAAGGGCTCACGCCTCATTCTCGTTGTTCCCGTCATTGTGCAGGCTGTTCTCTTTGGCTACGGCGCCACCTTCAACCTCGAGCGCGTCCCCTGGACCTACTACGACGCTTCGCACTCCTCGAGCTCGATGGAAGTCGTGCGCCGAATAACCGGAACCGGTATTTTCGAACTCAAGGCCGCGCCGCGGTCGCTCGGCGAATTCGAAGAAACCATCTCATCGAGCACAGCGCTCCTCGGCCTCTACTTCCCGCCGGATTTTGAAAAGAACGGTCAGGTGTTCGCCGCCGCAGACGCCAGAAACTCCACGACGGCCGGCGTTGCCATGGGCTATGTGAACAGCATTGTTGCCCAGATCAATGCCGACCGCGGCAGATCCGCCGCATTTGCCGTCGTTGAGCGCTACCGCTGGAATGAGAACGGCATTACGCGCTACGCCATCATTCCGTCGCTTACGATTCTGCTTTCCATGCTGCAGGTACTGCTTTTGTCAGGACTCTCCGTTGCCCGCGAACGTGAGGAAGGATCGTTTGACATGATGCTCATGACGCCCGCCTCCTCACTTGAAATTCTGGCCGGCAAAGCCGTTCCGCCCACGATCATTGCCTGTCTGCAGGCGCTCGCTATTTTCCTGATCGGTCTTTTCTGGTTCGAACTGCCCTTCGCGGGTTCTTACCTGACGCTCGGCCTCTTTGTCGTCGGCATATCACTATGCTTCGTTGGCGTGGGACTCGCTATTTCTGCCTTGGCGAACAACATTCAGCAGTCCATGGTGATGGTGATTTTCTTCCTGCTGCCGTGCTTTATTCTTTCGGGACTCTTCACTTCGATCCGTGCGATGCCTGAGTGGCTGCAGACTCTGACGCTCATCAATCCCCTGCGGCATGCCATTGTGGCGCTTCGGGCGATTTACTTCGAAAATGCCGGATTCGCTGATCTTGTTCCTTCTCTCATCCCGATCGTATTAGCCGGTATGCTCTCGCTTGCCTGGGCGTCCTGGCTTTTCCGGCATAAGATTCAATAGACTGCCGGCCTCTCCCGACAAGACGCCGGCGTCGGGCTTACTGGACAACGTATATGGCTAAAAAATCTGAAGACCGCCGCAGAGGCATTCTCAATGCAGCACTCGACGAATTTGAAGCAAAGGGTTTTTCGGCCGCGCTTGTCGAAGATATTGCACATCGGGCCGGCGTCTCTAAAGGCACCATCTACGGCTACTTCAAGGGAAAGGAAGCGCTGCTCCTGGGGCTTGCCGAAGAAGTCGCAGTCCTTATCCAAAAAGAATTCGATCAGCCGAGCGAACACGCATCGCTGCCGCTGATTGAAAGGCTATGGCGAACGGAAGCCGGGCTCCTCGCCGACAATGGTCACGGGCGGCTGGCTCGAATCCTGCGTGTTGTCTGGTCTGAAGGCCTCCACCGCCCCGAGCTCACGCGTCCGATCTACGAAAAATTTCTGATTCCGCACTTCGCGCCGGGCAGCCCGCTTCGAACGGAAATTGAAGCCTCCAATGTCCCCGACTTCGTGAAGAAGTACCCCATGGTGCTCATGGCGCCCGTCATGCAAGGCATTTTCTGGGCAGGCATCATCGACAAGGTGATGCCGCTTAACCTTGAAGAATATTTCAAGGGCTACTTAACCATGATTTTTGGCGTGCAGCCGCAGAGCGAAAGAACGGATATTCAAGGCACCAACGATGAAGCCCCCAAGGCTTCGAACGTCAAGCCAAAGAAAGCATCTGGGAGCAGTCAGCCGCTGACCACCCCTTCGGCGGACAAGGCTCACCCCAAAACGGATTCGAAATCATCCTGCTGAACGAAATAATATAGTCCGGCAGCACCGCGCGGCGCCCCTGTCCTTGGGTGCCCCACCCTCTCGCCTGAAGATCGATTCCGCTGTTTTTTATGCGCCGCTTAGGGTCTGATTTCGTCCGTACGGCCCTTCGGTACTGACTGGCCGAGTTTATCCATCCACCGCTTGCAGGTGCTCGCGCCGACCCCCGTAGCTTCCGCAATCTCATGCCAGGTGTGTCCTTTTTGGCGCATACGCACGGCTTTTCGTTTGACGGCATCCGAATAGCGATAGAGGTGCGGCGAGATGG